>Ga0209475_10000031_pt1 | contig 579458 bp, 532 predicted proteins | sample tdDd471_FD_187128 | JGI IMG/M metagenome (GOLD analysis project Ga0209475, IMG submission 187128) | Marine sediment microbial communities from the Atlantic coast under amendment with organic carbon and nitrate - tdDd47.1 (SPAdes)... | ecosystem: Environmental > Aquatic > Marine > Coastal >... | reverse complement strand
ATGATGCGGCGAGCCCACGCAAACCCGGCTCACCAGACCGCGAAGACAACCCTGATACCGGCGGAGACAGACCAACCGGACCAACTCGGAGCTTGACAGAAAGGGCCGCGATTAGACAACAGACACACTTAGGGCCCGCCTAAGTCTCCGCGCCCCTAGCGCAAACTCCTCCATAGACCGCTTGCCGAGAGACCGCCGTATCCGCTTCTTCAGGTCAAGGGCCGCTAAGCGGCCGCTTCGCGGTTTCACCCTTGAGCTGAAGAAGCGGATACGGCCTGCTGGCTGACAAGCGGTTTATGGCTGATTGCGCGCGCGGCGCTCAGTTCGCAATGAGTCCAACCGGAGGCCAGGCGCATCGGATGGGAAATTCGGAACCTTCCCCCGACACCGGAAAAAGGGGCGCAAAGTCGCCCGCCTAACGCAACTCGGCCATGTCCAGATCCAGCAGGCTTTGCGGGTCAACATAGAACTGGTTGCGCAGCTTAACGCGCCAGTCGAGATGCGAACCGGTGGCCCGACCGCCCGCACCCATGGCGCCGATCAGCTGGCCCTGCTCAACGATGTCGCCCTCCGACACCTCGACCCCGGACAGGTGCAGGAAGGCCGAGACCAGGCCATGGCCATGATCGATGAAGATCAGGCCGCCCTCGTAATACATGTCCGGCTCGGCCAGGGTCACCAGACCGCTTGCGGGCGCGTAAATCGGCGTGCCGACCTCATTGGCCCAGTCCAGCCCCCAGTGCGGGCTGCCCTCATGGCCATTATTGTAAACCCGGGCAGACCCGTAGACCCCGGTGGTGATGCCTTCGGCGGGATGGATGAACCCGTCCAGGAACCCCTGCCCGTCCCAGACCGAATTGAAGGCGGCCTGCTTTTGCGCGTATTCGCGCTGGCGCCGCGGCAGGGTGGACGGGTCCGGCGTCACGGTCGCCTGGGGCACGCCATTGACCTGCTGGAGATTGTATTCGCGCTGGGTGATGTCCCAGACTTCGCTGCCCCCGATACCAAGGAAATTATTGTGGTCGATCGCGGAAACGTCGATATCGAGGGTCAAACTTGCCGGTGCCCGGCGCGGTATCCCCAGCAGGGCGAAACCATCGCGATCTGCCACCGCAGAAACCTCGCCGAGCCTTAATTCCGTGCGCGGCGGGTAGAAGCAGACCAACAATGCGCCTTCTTCGCGGCGCCCGGTGCACCCGACATTGTCAGCGCTCACAAAAGGGCCGACATGGGCTATTTCCGCCTCCCGCGCCTCAGGCGAGGCTTGGGCGATCAGGTCACCGATCGGGTCGGCGGCGTCACTGACCAGTGCCGTCGTGGATTGCAGGGCAAGGGCGACGGCGAGGCTGATCATTTTCCCGGCTCCGAATTCAGTTCGATCCAGCGCTGCTTGGCGACCAGAACATCCCTGTAGGCTTCCTGCTCATCGACATTCCAATAGCGCAGCTGATCGAGCTGGATCGGGTCATTGGTGACGGCACAACGCACGAAAGCGCCCGCCTTCAATATGATGAAATCGCTATCGCCATATTCAAGAATGGCTTCGCCTTGGAATTCTTTGTCGAAACTGAAATCACTCATGCATCTTCTCTAGCAGTGTTTTCCGGCCAGCGGGAGGGTGGCGTGTGTCAGAAAAGCCGCCCCTGGCCCGCCGCCTCCGGTTTGCTGCGGGGCTTGGGTTTCGCCTTGGTCTTCTTCGGCAGGTCGGGGGTCTCCGGCGCCCGCTTGCGCGAGCCACGCTCGCCCTCGATCCGCGCCGCGCGCTCGCCATCGGCGAAGACCAGGTCGATGCCCGCCCCCTCCATCAGCGATCCGCCGGACCGCACCAGCTTGCCGGCCCGGTCCCGGACCAGCACGAAGCCGCGTTTGAGAACCGACTGGTGCGACAGGGCTTCCAGCCGCGCCGACCAATTGTCCAGATCGCGTTGACGGTCCCGGCGCAGGCGCTCTGCAGCCGGACCCAGCCGCGCTGCGCGCTCGTCCAGCAAGGTGCGCTTCTGGCGCAGGTCACGCGATAGCGCCGCCGGCTTCAATCCTGCGGCGAGCACCAGCAATCGGCCGCGCTTCTCGGCGGCATGATTGAGCAAAGCCGGATCGAGCTTGTCGGCGATCATGTCGAAGCGTTGGCGTTTGAGCTCCATCAGCGCGGCGGGTCGCGGCAATGCCCGTGCCGCCGAGCGCAGCTCTGTCCGGCGCCGTTCGATATGACGAGACAGGCCTGCCACCAGGCGCCCGCCCAGCTGGTCCAGCGAGGCTTTCAGCTCGGCCCGCACCGGAACCGCCATTTCGGCGGCACCGGTCGGGGTCGGCGCGCGGCGGTCCGAAGCAAAATCGATCAGCGTGGTGTCAGTCTCGTGACCGACCGCCGAGATCAGCGGGATCGCGCTGTCAGCCGCGGCCCGCACAACCACCTCTTCGTTAAAGGCCCAAAGGTCCTCGATCGAGCCGCCGCCGCGGGCGACGATCAGAACATCCGGTCGCGGCACCGGGCCGTCGGATGGCAGCGCGTTAAAACCGTGAATGGCCTCGGCGATCTGGGCGGCGGCGCTGTCACCCTGCACCAGGACCGGCCACAACAGGACATGACAGGGAAAGCGGTCCTGCAGGCGATGCAGGATATCGCGGATGACGGCCCCGGTCGGCGACGTCACCACGCCGATGGTGCGCGGCAGGAAGGGCAGTGCCTGTTTGCGGCTGGTCTCGAACAGGCCCTCAGCCGCCAGTGTCCGCTTGCGTTCTTCCAGCAACGCCATCAGCGCGCCGGCACCGGCCGGCTCCATGCTCTCGACGATGAGCTGGTATTGCGAGCGGCCGGGATAGGTCGACAGGCGCCCCTCGATGACCACTTCAAGCCCTTCTTCAGGCCGGAAGCGAAAACGCTGGGCGGTGCCTTTCCAGGCGATCGAGGCGATGACCGCCTTGTCGTCCTTGATGTCGAAATAGACATGGCCCGACTTGGCCACCACAACCCGCCCCAGCTCTCCGCGCAGGCGGACATGGCCGAAGGCGTCCTCGACCGTGCGCTTGAGCGAGCCGGCGAGCTCGGAAACGGTGAATTCGTGGATGTTTCCTGCGGGTGTGTTCATGGCAACTCTGGTAAAATGGTTTCAGCGCCACCGCAACGGCCCGGCAGACTCGCGATTGCCGGGCGATTGCGCTAGGCAGGGCCGTAACACGGCGCAATTGGATGCATTGAGGGTCACATGAAGGTTCTGGTTGTCGGATCAGGCGGGCGCGAACATGCCCTGGTGTGGAAGATTGCCAAGAGCCCGATGGTCTCCGCCATCCTGGCTGCGCCCGGCAGCGCCGCAATCGGCGAACTGGCAACCTGTCACCCTGTACCGGTTTCAGATCTGGACGGTCTGGTTGATCTCGCCCGCACCCAGGCGGTCGACCTGGTTGTGGTCGGACCGGAAGTTCCACTGTGCGACGGTTTGGCCGACAGCCTGCGCCAGGCCGGCATCGCCACATTCGGCCCCTCCCGGCTTGCGGCCCGGCTCGAGGCATCCAAGGCCTTCGCCAAGGACTTCTATGCCCGTCACAACGTGCCCTCTGCCCGCTATGGCACCTTCTCGAATGCCGGCGAAGCGAAGGCGTTTCTCGACCAGTTCCAGCCACCCTATGTGCTCAAGGCCGACGGCCTGGCCGCCGGCAAGGGCGTGGTCATCGTCTCGGACCGAGCCGAGGCCGAAGCCGAGATCGACGCCTTCCTGTCCGGCAAGTTCGGCGACGCCTCCAGGACCCTGGTGATCGAGGAATTCATGGCCGGCGAGGAAGTCTCGATCTTCGCCCTGTGTGATGGAAAGGACGTGCTCTATTGCGGCGCGGCCCAGGACCACAAGCGCGTCGGCGAAGGCGATACCGGCCCCAATACCGGCGGCATGGGCGCCTATTCCCCGGCTCCAATCGCCAAGCCCGAGCTGATCGAAACCGCGATGAAAACCATCATCGAACCGGTCGCCCGCGGCCTCGCCGCCGAAGGATCGCCTTTCCAAGGGGTTCTGTTCGCCGGGCTGATGGTGGATGCCGACGGACCCCGGGTGGTCGAATTCAACATCCGCTTCGGTGATCCCGAATGCCAGGTCCTGATGATGCGGATCGAGGACGATCTCCTGCCCTATCTCGAAGCGACGGCCACCGGCCGCCTGGCCGAGATGCCACCGCTCAGCTGGACCGCCGAGCCGGCGATCACCGTTGTCATGGCCGCCAATGGTTATCCGGACAGCTATGAGAAGGGCAGCCTGATCGAAGGCGTCGACGCCGCCAACAAGATGGAAGGGGTGGTTGTTTTTGAAGCAGGCACCGGCCGCGACGACGCCGGCCATCACACAGCGACCGGCGGCCGCGTCCTCAATGTCACGGCCAATGGCGAGACGTTGCACTATGCCGTCGATCGCGCCTATGCGGCCGTCGACGAGATCGACTGGCCGGGTGGCTTCTGCCGCCGCGACATCGCCTGGCGAGCCCTGAAGACCCACTAACGCCAACCGCGCGCTTCGTTTGACATCCGGGCATCGGGCGTCATCTTCTTCGCAAACACTTGTTTGCGGGGAGGCAGACCTGATGCTGAAATCAGCCATGAGCGCGATCGCGTTGATCGCCACGACCACGTTCACAACATCGGTGCTGGCGCCGGTCGCCTTCGCCCAGGAAGCCGAAGAGGGCCTCACGGTCATCCATGCCGGTTGGCTGCTCGCCGTACCCGGCGAAGAGCCACTGAGGGAACAATCCATCCTGATCCGCGGCGAACGGATCGAAGGCATCCAAGCCGGCTATGTGACACCGGACGGCGCCGACATCATCGACCTCTCGGACGATTATGTGATGCCCGGCTTCATCGACAGCCATGTGCACCTGCAATCGGAACTCGGGCCGGGACGCCGCTTCAACACTTTCACCATGTCCGCCTCCGACCTCGCCTTTGACGGCGCCGTCAACGCCGGCACTACGCTGCGGGCCGGCTTCACCACAGTGCAGGATGTCGGCGGCAATTTCGAAGCCTCGCTGGCGCTGCGCGATGCGATCAATGATGGCGACGTCCCCGGCCCGCGCATGCGCATTGCCGGATCAGCCGTCACGCCGACCGGTGGCCATGCCGACGTCAACGGCTTCTCGCTCGACGTGCTGCACATGTTCGCCAGCGAAACCGCCTGCAATGGCGAGGCCCAATGCCGCGAAGCCGTGCGCACCCTGATCCGCGGCGGCGCCGATGTGATCAAGATCACCGCGACCGGCGGCGTCCTGTCCGACACCGCCGCCGGCGTCGAGCAACAATTCTTTGATGACGAACTCAGCTCCATCGTCGAGGCCGCCCACATGATGGGCCGTCGCGTCACCGCGCACGCACACGGCGTGACCGGCATCAATTCCTTCCTGGAAGCGGGTGGCGACTCGATCGAGCACGGCACTTATCTTGATCGCGAATCGATCCGCCTGATGCGCCGCAATGGCGCCTATCTGGTCCCGACCGTGCTGGCCGGCGTCACTGTCGCCGAAATGGCCGAGACAGTTGATTTCATGACCGACAACCAGCGCGCCAAGTCGCGCGAGGTCGGTCCGGTCATGCTGGAAATGGCCCGCCGCGCCCATGAGGGTGGCGTAATGATCGCCTTCGGCACCGATAGCGGCGTCTCCCGTCACGGCGTCAACGCCCGCGAGTTCGAACTGTTGGTCGATGCCGGTCTGACACCGATGGAAGCCATCGTTACGGCCACCATCAACGCCTCGCGTCATGTGCAGATGGACGACGATATCGGCACGATCGAAGCCGGCAAGCTGGCCGACATCATCGCGGTCGACGGCAATCCGCTGGAGAACATCTCCGAGCTGCGCGACATGGATTTCGTGATGAAGGGCGGCGAGGTTTATCTGAACCCATGAGCGATATCGACGACAGCTTCTCCGGCACCAAACCGGTCGCCGACGCCCTCTCCTTCGATGAGGGAGCATTGGCCGAATGGATGAGTGCCAATGTCGCGGGCTTCCAGGGCCCCCTCACGGTGGAACAGTTCAAGGGTGGCCAGTCCAACCCGACCTACAAGCTGATCACGCCGGGCAGGGCCTATGTCCTGCGGCGCAAGCCACCGGGCAAGCTGTTGCCGTCGGCCCATGCGGTTGATCGCGAGTTCCGGGTCATGAAGGCGCTGGGCGGCGCCGGATTCCCGGCTCCGGTCATGCACGGGCTGTGCATGGACCGCGAGGTAATCGGGACAGAGTTCTACATCATGGACTTCGTCGAGGGCCGGATCTTCTGGGACCCGCTCCTGCCCGATCTCGACAAGGCCGAGCGCGGCGCCATCTATGACGCGTCCAATGCAACGCTGGCCCATCTGCACGGCATCGACTTTGAAGCCGCCGGCCTTGGTGATTACGGCAAGCCGGGCAATTATTTCGAGCGTCAGATCGGTCGCTGGACCAAGCAATACCGGGCAGCCGAAACCACCACGGTCCCGGCCATGGACCGGCTCATCGAATGGCTGCCGACCGCCGCTCCCGAGCAGGAACGCACCAGCGTCGTGCATGGCGATTACCGGCTCGACAACATGGTCTTCCATCCGACCGAACCGCGCGTCATCGCGGTGCTGGACTGGGAACTCTCAACCCTGGGCGATCCGCTGGCCGATTTCACCTATCAGCTGATGGGCTGGGTCATGCCGCCGGAAATCCGCAACGGGCTGCTTGGCGTCGACATTGCGTCCCTGGGCATTCCCGACATCGAGGCCTACACCCAGGCCTATTGCGAGCGCACCAATCGCTCGGGCATTCCGGCGCTGGATTTCTACTTCGCCTACAACATCTTCCGCCTGACCTCGATCATCCAGGGCGTCTATGCGCGCTCCCTGCAGGGCAATGCCTCGAACTCACGCGCCGCCGAAATGGGCGCCGCCGTCGAACCAATGGCCGAAGCCGCCTGGGGATTTGCGAAACAGGCGGGGGCTTGACGGCGGGCGATATGAGGATCGAACGGGGGGGCTGATACATATCCTGCCCCTTTCGTGACTGCCCAGAAGTGCAAACGACCAGCGGAAATACGGTCCCCCCACAGGCACGAGGGGCAGGGCTCAATCGCCCCGTTTGCGGCGACGCTTCTCTTCCGCGATAGCTGCGATCACAATCATCGTGACCATGAATCCGAAGAACAGGGTCAGCGGCCAGAGATTGATTTCGATGTCGCCGATCATGATGCCTCCTCCAGGTGCCCGAGATAAAAAGCACAAACCCAGCTCGCGACCAGAAATCCGGCGCCGAGCAACAGGCTGGCAGGACTGATTATACCACGCTCCGCAAATAGCGACAGGCCCAGCAATCCCAAGCCGATAGCTCGACTCGAGTGCTCCCAGCTTCGCCACAACGCCTTGTTCGAAGTGGCACCGTGAGGACGCCAAGCCGCCAGCTGACCGACAGTCAAGCGCACGCCCTTCCACAATTGTCTAATCTGCTCCAGCATGACCACATCTTACAAGTTCCGGTTATGTTCCGCAACGCCGACAACCGACTGCACCCTGCACTCGCCCCGGCCGTGACCGGCGATATAGTCCGCGCATGACCGCTGCCTTCATCCTTGTCGCGACCTTTGTCACCGCTTTCATTTCCGGCGTGTTCGGAATGGCAGGTGGCCTGGTCCTGATGGGGGCGCTGGCACTTGTCCTGCCGGTCGCGGCGGCGATGGTCGTGCACGGGGTGATCCAGAGCGTGTCGAATGGCTGGCGCGCCGTCCTGCACCTGCAGTGGATCGACTGGCGCATCCTTGCCATCTATCTGGCCGGATCGGCAGCCGCTGCGGGTCTGTTGGCATTTGCCAGTTTCGAACTGTCCAAGGCCTGGCTGTTCGTGATCCTGGGGCTCGTCCCCGCGGTCATCTGGTTGCCCAAGCACATCCTCCATCTCGATGCGGCCAGACCACACCACGCCGTCGCCTGTGGCTTCGCTGTCACCGGTCTCAACGTGGTCGCCGGTGTCTCCGGCCCGCTGCTGGACGTCTTCTTCGCCGACACACAACAGGACCGGCGCGCCATCGTGGCGACCAAGGCGGCGACACAGGTGGTCAGTCATGGCGTCAAGATCGCCTACTACATCCTGCCCGCGCTGGGCGCGGCCGGCCTGCCGTCAGTCCAGTGGCTGTTGATCGCCGCCCCGCTGGCCATCATCGGCACCACCGCCGGAGCGCGTTTCCTGGCGCTGATGAGCGATGTCCAGTTCCGCCAGTGGACAAAGTGGATCGTGTCGGTGATCGGGGCGGTCTATGTCATCCGCGGCGTCATCCTGCTGACCGGAGCCGGTTCATGATCCTCTCTCCTGCCATCCGTGAAAACGCTGTCGTCCGGCTGGAACCCCTCGTCGAAGCCCATCGCGAGGAACTCCGCCCCATCGCGGCCGAGCCCGGCCTGTGGACGCTCACCTCCCTGCGCGGCGATGGCGACCATTTCGACGCCTGGTTCAATCTGATGCTGGCCAATACCAATGCCGGCAACCAGATCAGCCATCTTGTCCGCCGGCAGGCGGATGGCGCGGCGGTCGGTCACTCGGCCTGGCTCACCATCACGCCCGAGCACAAACGCCTCGAGATCGGCTGGACCTGGTATGGCAGTGAAGCGCGCGGCACGGCGATCAATCCGGCCGCCAAACACATCCTTCTGGGAGCGGCCTTCGAGGCCGGTGCCGAGCGGGTCGAACTGAAGACCCATCACCTCAACCTGCGCTCCCAGGCGGCCATGACCAAGATGGGAGCGACCCGCGAAGGCACGCTGCGCCGCCACCTCCTGTGCTGGACAGGCGAATGGCGCGACACGGTGTTCTTCTCGGTTCTGCGGGATGAGTGGCCCGACGTGAAGGCCGGGCTGGAAGCCCGCTTCGCCTAGCCCGCGAAACAGACGTCGGTCAGACCGGCGACATGGCCACCGCGGATTTCAATCTCGACCTCGCCGGCCAGGGCGGCATCGGTTGCGTAGACGCTCAGGTCAGCCGGCGACCCGGCGGTCAGGATTGCCGTTTCGCGACGGCTCGGTGCAGTCGACGCACGGATGAAGATCGCGCCATGGCTGGAGGCTGCCTGCACACCGGGGCGAACGATGGCGCCCGGACGTCCAAGCTCGACCACAAGCTGACCGGTTTCCAGTTCAATGTCCGATGCAATCGCCGAAATGCGGCCCTGCTCGATCAGGATGTCCTGATCATCCCATTCGCCCGATGCATCAATGATGGTGACATGGCGCAGCAGGATGGGCGCATCATTGCAAACCGAGCTCTCGGCCTGCGCTGCGGCGCAGGTGCCGAATGTCAGACCGGCAACAAGACAGGTTTTGATCAGTGCACGACGCATGAGCCGCTCCATCGGAATGGCTCCTCTTCGTCCGCGTACGGATTCAACTCAAGACAAGGTTTTATGACAGGTTGGCATGAACGCGAATTATCGAAATGTCGGAGCTACTTGACCGGCAGCGTCGTGACGAAATCCGCCGTCATTCTGGCCCAGTCGGCCAAGGCGTCATCGTCGAGGTCCGACGGGCCGTCCACAGTCACCCAACCCTTCATCACGCGACCGGTCAGATCCATTTCCCGCGCGCCGGTTTTGGCCAGGGCGGCCTCATACTGGTCCGGCCCAACGCGGACGTGCAGCTCGTCGCGCGAGGTGCCGAAACTCATATTGCCGCCGATCATCAGGGCAATGCCGCCAAACATGCGGCGTCGTTCAGGGCGTTGCCCCAGCGCGACCAGGGCCGCTTCCATACGGTCGACAAGATCGGGATCAAAGGCCATCGCCCACCTCTTTCGCGGCTGATTTCGCCTTGCGACGGGCGCGGAAGAAATCCTTCAGCATCGCCGCACCTTCATTCGCCAGGATGCCCGGCACGATCTCGGGCCGCCAGTGACAGGTCGGCTGCTCGAAAAAGCGCGCCCCGGAGACCACGGCTCCGCCCTTCTCGTCGCTGGCACCAAATACCAGCCGGCCGATCCGCGCATGACTGATCGCCCCGGCACACATGGCACACGGCTCCAGCGTGACATACAACTCCAGCCCCGTGAGACGGTAATTGCCCAAGGCTTGCGCCGCCTCGCGCAGGGCAAGGATCTCGGCATGGGCGGTCGGGTCATGGCCGGCGATGGGCCGGTTATGGGCCTGCGCGACAATGCTGTCCGTAGCCGGATCGACGATGATGGCGCCGATCGGTGCCTCGCCAGCCTCAGCTGCCGCTTGCGCCAGGCGTAGCGCCGCCTGCATAAAACGTGTATCGCGCGGGTTCGTCATACTGCGCGCGATAGAGCGCCGCATTGAAAGGGTCAAGCGTGACCGGAACTGCCGACACCTCAGAACGTATCGCCAAATTCCTCGCCCGCGCCGGTGTGGCCTCACGCCGCGAGGTCGAACGCATGATCGAAGGCGGCCGGGTAAAGGTCGATGGCAAGACGCTCGACACGCCGGCCTTCAAGGTCACGGGCACCGAAAACATCGAAGTCGACGGCAAGCGCATCGAGCCGCCCGCAGCCACCAAGCTCTGGCGCTATCACAAGCCCGACGGTCTGGTGACCACCCATGCCGACCCGGAAGGCCGCGAAACCGTGTTCGACGCCATCCCCAAGGATATCGGCCGGGTGATCTCGATCGGTCGCCTCGACCTGACCTCGGAAGGATTGCTGCTGCTGACCAATGACGGCGCCCTCGCCCGCGCCCTGGAACTGCCCTCGACCGGCTGGACGCGGCGCTATCGGGCTCGCGCCTTCGGCTCGATCTCGGAAAGCGCCCTGAAAATCCTGCGCGCCGGGGTGACGGTGGAAGGCATCAAATACGGGCCGATGGAAGTCGAGGTCGAACGCGAGACCGGCTCGAATATCTGGCTCGAAGTCGGCATTCGCGAAGGCAAGAACCGCGAGGTCCGCAAGGCGCTCGACGCGGTCGGCCTGCGCGTCAACCGCCTGATCCGCATCGCCTATGGCCCCTTCCAGCTGGGACAGCTGGAAAAGGGTGAGATCAAGTCCGTGCCCTCACGCGTTTTGCACGACCAGTGTGGTCACCTGATCGACATGGGCGACACGCCGACCGGCCAGGCGATCGCCAAGCCGCGTCCGGCCAACCGGGCAGCCCGCAAGCCTGGCCAGAAACCCGGCGGCAAGCCCGGCCAGCGCGCGATGGGTGGACCGGGCCAGCCCGGCCTGCCCAAGCGCGAGGTTGATGACAGCCTGCTCGAAGACGCCCGCAAGGGTCGCCCGCTGGACGCCAAATCGACCCGCGCCCGTCGCGGCAAGGATGGCAAGCCGACGGCCAAACCCGCGCCCGGTCGCGCCGCCCCGCGCGCCACCTCATCGCGTCCCGACACCCCGCGCGCCACCTCATCGCGTCCCGACACCCCGCGCACAGGCGGCCCCCGCAAGCCGGGTGGACCTCGCACAGGCGGGCCTCGCAAGCCTGGCGGTCGGAGCTAGGCCGCGATGCGTATCGTCGGCGGCAGGTTCCGCAATCGCGCCCTTGTGGCCCCCAAGGGCAAGTCCACCCGTCCGACATCGGACCGGGCGCGCGAGAACATGTTCAATGTGATCGAGCATGCCGATTGGTGCCCGGCCATCGAGGGCGCCCGCGTCGCCGATATCTATGCCGGCTCCGGCGCGCTGGGCCTGGAAGCCATCTCGCGCGGCGCCGCCTTCTGCCTTTTCATCGAGTTCGCAGCCGAGGCGCGCGGTGCCATCCGCGACAATGTCGACACGCTGCAACTCTTCGGCATCACCCGCATCCACCGCCGCGACGCCACAGCGCTGGGCGACAAACCGGCCAATCTGGGCGAGCCCTTCAACCTCGTCTTCCTCGACCCACCCTACGGCTTCGGTCTCGGCACCAAGACGCTGGAAAAGCTGGTGGAAGGAAACTGGGTCAGCGACGACGCGGTCGCCGTGCTGGAAGTCGGCGCCGAGGAAGACCCGGAAACACCCGGCTGGACCTGCCAGGTGGAGAAGGTCTATGGCGCCGCGAAGGTGCTTTTTCTGACGCGGGGGTAGGTTATGGAGCTAGAGCATCCGATTTTTCTTAGAGAAGGTCTGCGCTTTGACCCGACCGACCTAGAGTCGGATTGCCTCCAACTACTAGCAATTTTCTATGCGCAAATGTCTGAAGCCCCGGCCAATTACCTCGATAGAGCTTCTCAATACATGGACTGGCAGACTGGCAGCTTACTCTTGAAGATTGCTGCCCAAGTTCGATCCAAACTAGATTCTGCGGGATTTCCAGCTGCAGTAGCGGCTCTTCACTGCGGCACCCTATGTCGCGACACCCGGAACCCTGCAGACTTAATAAAACTCACAGTTCGAGAAGCGTGCAACAAAATCCTTCACGCAAAGCGAGTTCGCTTCGATGGAGAACAGCGCGACGCGCATAATCCGCACGCTGGTTACAGATTATCGACAAAGCTTTTCCTTTACGGTGAGCATTCCAACCGCGAATGGAAAACAGAACTAGAGCTTCAATCGTTCTGCGATCACGCCTGCACAACAGCAGAAAAGGTCTAGAGCGACTGCTATCCACCCGACCTCTTGGACGGGAACCGATGCCGCACCACTTTCCCTCTCCCTTGGGAGAGGGTGGCCCGAAGGGCCGGGTGAGGGAGAAATCCCGGTGACCGCAGACCTGATCCCCCTCATCCGCGCTACGCGCACCTTCTCCCAAGGGAGAAGGAAAGTGGCCCCTACCGCCGCCCGAACAGCCGCTCGATATCACTCAGCTTGAGCTCCACATAAGTGGGCCGACCGTGATTGCACTGGCCGGAATGCGGGGTCGCTTCCATTTCGCGCAGGAGGGCGTTCATTTCCTCGCCGGTGAGGCGGCGGCCGGAGCGGACACTGCCGTGGCAGGCCATGGTGCCGACCACGTCTTCCAGCTTTTCTTTCAGGGACAACGCCTGGTCATATTCAGCGAGATCATCGGCGAGATCGCGGATCAGGCCCTGGATGTTGAGCTTTTTCAGCAAGGACGGCGTTTCGCGCACGGCAATGGCGCCCTGACCGAAGGCTTCGATAACCAGGCCGAGTTCTTCCAGCTCCTCGCCGCGCTCGAGCAGGCGGCGCGCTTCGGCTTCGTCGAGATTGACGATTTCCGGGACCAGAAGGCGCTGACGCTGGACGCCAGTCTCGGCGATCATCTTTTTCATGCGCTCATAGACGAGGCGCTCATGGGCGGCGTGCTGGTCGACAATGACGATGCCGTCGCCGGTCTGGGCGACGACATAGGTCTCGTGCAATTGCGCCCGGGCGACGCCCAGCGGCCAGTCCGGCGGCGGCGCGGAGGGCTGTTGCGCCGGGTCGAACCCGGCTTGCGGCATCTCGCCCATACCGCCGCCATAACCTGGCTGGTCCGGTTCGACACGGGCTGACATGCCCGGATCGAAGACCTGATCCTGATAGGGTTCTGACGGGGGGCGCGGCGCCCCCCAGCCGGCGAGGCTGTTGGTGTGGGACTGATAGCCGCCCGGTGGCGGTTGCGGCGGCTGATAGCCTTCCGGGCGCACCCGCCCCAGCGCAAATCCGGCGACCGTGGTCGAGGCGCGATGGCCGGCTCCGGCCAGGGCGTGACGCAGGGAGCCGACGATCAGGCCGCGCACCAGGGCGGCATCGCGGAAACGGACCTCGGCCTTGGCCGGATGGACATTGACGTCGACTTCGTTGGTCGGCAGCTCGACATTCAGCGCCACGACCGGATGACGGTCACGGGCGAGGAAGTCCTGATAGGCCCCGCGCACGGCACCACCCAGAAGCTTGTCGCGCACCGGGCGGCCATTGACGAAGAGATACTGGTGCATGGCATTGCCGCGCGAATAGGTCGGCAGGCTGGCAAAGCCGAAAATGCGGACCCCGTCGCGGGTCTGGTCGACTTCCAGCGCGTTCTCACCGAAATCAGCGCCGAGAATGGCTGACATCCGGGCCATGCGCGCTTCGGCTCCCTCACCGCGCTCGGCGGCAACGGACAGGCGTTTGCGACCGTCCAGGGTGAGGAAGAAACCGACATCGGGACGTGACAGGGCCATGCGTTTGACCACGTCGGTGATACCGAGGTTCTCCGAGCGTTCAGATTTGAGGAATTTCAGGCGGGCCGGCGTGGCGTAGAAAAGGTCACGCACTTCGATCCGCGTGCCGCCACGTCCCAGCGGCGCGGCCGGTGCGATGCCATTGGTGTTGCCACCCTCGACCAGGATCGCCCAGGCATCGCCTTCGCCCTTGGCCTGGGTCGTGATGGAGAGCCGGGCGATCGAGCCGATCGATGGCAGCGCCTCGCCGCGAAAGCCCATGGTGGAGATGTTGAGGAGATCGTCGGCGCCGTCATCGCCGACAGGCAGTTTCGACGTGGCGTGGCGTTCGATGCACAGTTCGAGCTCGGCCGGGCTCATGCCCTTGCCGTCATCCTCGATCAGCAGGCGGACCAGCCCGCCGCCCTCGGCGGTGATGTCGATGCGCTTGGCACCGGCATCCAGCGCATTCTCGGCCAATTCCTTGACGACAGAGGCCGGCCGCTCGACAACCTCGCCGGCAGCAATTCGGTTCACCGTTTCCGGTGGCAGGCGTCGGATGATGGGTTGGGTCATGGCCAAAGACATGAGGCCAGCCTCTTGGCTGGCCCCGAGTCGGTCAAGTGGGAGCGTCGGTCGGACGGTCAGACCGTCAGACGCGACAGGTCCGGATCAAAGGCCCGGCAGTTTGGGAAGCAGGCGACGATCACGCTCGATTTCCACTTCGCCACCACCGGTGACGTTCAGGATGCGCTCCTGGGCCAGGGCTTCCGCCTCGGCATCCAGCGGCGTGGCATCACCTTGCGGGCGATACTCGCCATTGCGCCAGAACAGCACCTGATCGGCAAAGCTGCGATTCTTGCGGACAACACTGGCCATCTCGCCATCAATGATGGAACGGATGAACGGGTCGGCGGAACCGCCATTGGCGCGCGCGACCAAAAGGGCCTCGGCGTCGGACCCTTCGAATTCACCCTGTCGGCCGAGCAGCGCCGCGCGGGCCTGCTGGTCGGGATAGATCTCGTCCGGGCGCGGCTCACCGGGACGCGGCGGGCGCAGATTGTATTCCGGCGGAACGGTCAGCGGTGCGATGGTTACGGTACGGAACTCGTCCGGCGTCGAACGCTCGGCACCAAGCGCGCTCGAGACATTGCTGCAGCCGGAAAGGGCGATGGCCGCGACAGTTGCGGCGATAAGAGCAGTACGCTTACGCATCTCTGTGAGACTCCGAATTTCTGTTGGTAACAGTTTAACCCAAAGGCGGGTCATCACTCCACCCCGGAATCCACACTAGGTGTCGGATGCCGGCTTTCTGTCATTGAGGAAAACATCGAGAATGATCGCGGCGACGCCGAAATTGATCCCGACATCCGCAATATTGAAGACGTAGGGAAAGTAAACGTCGGAAAAATTGAGGAAATCGACAACGGCGCCGTAGAGGCCTCGGTCGATGGCATTGCCCAGCGCACCGCCAATGATGAAGCCGAACGCCACGCCCTGCAGCCGACGCGTGGCCCGGATCGGGCCGGCATTCAGCAAGCCCGCGATCAGGCCGACCGCCACCAGCACCGAAAAGGCGATCAGGATCGACCGCCCCAGCGGACCATCCGCACCCAGCAATCCGAAGCTGACACCCTTGTTCCAGACCATGGTCAGGTCAAAGACCGGCGAAACTTCGATATGTCCGCACGTATTGAGCAAGGTCAGGCGCTCGGCGCCCTCGGCACGCTGATAGTCGAGGCAGCCCGCCGGCGAGAAGTTGAGCCCCGACAACACCCACCATTTGGTGAGCTGGTCGAGGATCAGCACCACGAACGCAATGCCCAACCCCAGGCGCGGCACCGGCGACGCGGCAAAGCGCCGCCGGATTTCGCTCACCCAATCAGGCATTCGCCGCATCCCACCAGGCGACCGCATCAGCGTCGCGCGGGCTCAACTCCGGATAGCGCGCATCGGCGCCGACCTCGGTCGAGTATTTCCACGAACGGGCGCACTTGGTCCCTTTTGCCCGACCGGGCACGACCGCGATATCGGCGACATCGTCGAGGCGGAAAGCGCCGTCAGGCGCCTCGCCATCAACCAGATGGGCCTGGCTGGTGATACCGATCTCAGCGACGAACTCATCGACATCGCCCGTGGTTTCCGCAGCCAGCGCCGCGCGATAGGCGGCATCTGTGACGAAAACCTGCGGCGCCGCTTCGAGACTGGAGCCGATCCGCTTTTCGCGACGCTCGACTTCCAGCGCTCCGTTCACGACCCGGCGCAGGCGACGGATGGTGCGCCAGTTTTCGGCCAGCGCCCCGTCCTGCCAGTCACCCGGCGTTTTCGGGAAGGTGCGCAGGTGCACACTGTCATCCTCGGACGGGAAGCGGGTCAGCCAGGCCTCTTCCATGGTGAAGGGCATGATCGGTGCCAGCCAGGCGGTCAGCCGCATGAAGATCTCGTGCATGACCGAACGGCAGGCCTTGCGGCGGTCATCATCGGGCCGGTCGCAATAGAGACTGTCCTTGCGGATATCCAGATAGAAGGCCGACAGGTCGACAACGCAGAAATTGAACAGCGCCGAATAGACCTTCTTGAAGTCGTAGCTCTCATAGCCCTCACGGACCACGCCATCGAGCTCGTGCAATCGGTGCAGCATGAAGCGTTCGAGCGAGGGCATGCGGTCATGCGGGACGTGTTCGATCGTGTCATCAAACCCGTGCAAGGCGCCGAGCAGGTAGCGCAAGGTGTTGCGCATCTTGCGATAGGCATCGACCGAGGTCTGCAGGATCTCCTCGGAGATACGCAGATCATCGGTGAAGTCCTGGGCCGAGACCCACAGGCGCATGATCTCGATGCCGTATTTCTTGGCGATCTCGTTGGGCGCGAGTGTGTTGCCAAGCGACTTGGACATCTTGCGACCATCACCCGCCATGACGAAGCCATGGGTGAGCACGGCGTCATACGGAGCACGGCCGCGCGTTCCCGCGCTTTCCAGCAAGGACGACTGGAACCAGCCGCGATGCTGGTCGGAGCCTTCGAGATAGAGGTCGGCCGGCCATTTCTGGTCGGCTCGCGGCTCAAGGGCAAAGGCGTGGGTGCAGCCGCTGTCGAACCAGACATCGAGAATGTCGGTGACCTTCTCATACGCGTCCGCGTCATACTCGCTGCCAAGGAAGTCGGCGGCGGGTCGTTCGAACCAGGCGTCGGCGCCGTCTTCGGCCACCGCATCGATGATGCGCTCATTGACCTTGGGGTCATTGAGGACGCGGGTCGTGCCCTTCTCGACGAACATGGTCAGCGGCACGCCCCAGGCGCGCTGCCGCGAGATCAGCCAGTCCGGCCGCTGCTCGACCATGGAGCGGATGCGGTTTTCCGAGACCTTCGGCGTGAAGGTCGTTTCCGAGATGCCCTTGAGAGCCTTCTCGCGCAGGGTTCCACCCGACTTCATTGGCCGGTCGATGGCGACGAACCATTGCGGCGTATTGCGGAAGATGACCGGTGCCTTGGAGCGCCAGGAATGCGGGTAGGAATGCTCGAGACGGCCACGTGCGAGCAATTTGCCCTGCACGATCAGCTCGTCCATCACGGTCTTGTTGGCCGGCCCGTCCTGGCCCTGCTTCTTGCCATCCAGGCGGATGATGTTCAGCCCGGCAAAGACCGGCACGTGCGGATAATAGGCGCCGTTCTCGTCGACCATGTGCGGGACCGGCGCATCCTTGTCATGCCATTCCGGGAAGGCCATCCAGGCAACATAGTCCTCGGCACCGTGGCTGGGCGCGGTATGCACGAAGCCGGTACCGGCCTCGTCGGTGACATGCTCACCCGGCAGCAGGGGCACGGGATAGCTCCAGAAACGGTCGAGTTCGGACAGCGGGTGCGAGCAGACGAAACCGGCCGGGTCGATGGTGTCGACCCGTTCCCAATTGCCGATCATCGCCGCCTTGGCGGTCTCTTCCCACAGCGCGTCGGCCACGATCAGCGTGTCGCCCGGCATGGCCCAGGGCTTGAACTCGCCGCCATCAACGCCGGTGACCTTGTAGAGGCCATAGCTGATCTCCGGCGAGAAACAGATCGCGCGATTGCCCGGGATGGTCCAGGGCGTCGTCGTCCAGATCACGACATGGGCGCCGATACAGGTCCTCGGGACCGCCGAGCCATCCTTGCGCACACCGCGAACGGGAAAGCGCACGAAGATCGTCGACGACACCTTGTCCTGGTATTCGACCTCGGCTTCGGCCAGGGCGGTCTTCTCGACCGGCGACCACATCACGGGAGCCGAACCACAATAGACCAGGCCCTGCTCCACAAAGGCGAGAAATTCGCGGACGATGGCGGACTCCGCCTCGAAGGCCATGGTCGTGTAGGGGTCATCCCACTCGCCATTGACGCCCAGGCGCTGGAACTCGGACGACTGGACGCCGACCCATTCGCTGGCATAGCGGCGGCACTCGGCGCGGAATTCCTTGACCGGGATATCGTCCTTGTTGCGCCCCTTGGCGCGGAAATTCTGTTCGACCTTCCACTCGATCGGCAGGCCGTGACAATCCCAACCCGGACGGTAGGGCGCATCAAAGCCGAGCATCTGGTGCGAGCGGACGACGATATCCTTGAGGATCTTGTTCTGGCCGGTACCGATATGGATATGGCCGTTGGCATAGGGCGGGCCGTCATGCAGCACCCAGCGCTCGCGGTCGGCGCCTTGCTCGCGCATCCGCTTGTAGAGGTCGAGAGAATTCCAGCGTTCCAGCCATTCCGGTTCGCGCTTGGGCAGGCCGGCGCGCATCGGGAAATCGGTGGTTGGCAGGAAAAGCGTGTCTTTGTAGTCGCGACCGGCGTCTGTCGCACCAGTCTTCGAGGGCGTGTCCGTCATCGGATCGGATCCTTGCGGTCTTTTGTCGTCATGGGTTCAAGGCAGGACATGTCCCGGAACCGCCCACGTCAAACGCGGCGGCCCGGGCCGGTAATTCGCCCGAAGGCGGTGGCGGCGACAGGCGCAGCCGGGCATATCAACCGGGACATCGAGACCATGCCTCGCGTTTAACAGAGCCCGTCAGGCCGGTCCAGACAGGGCGCTCAGCACACGACGCGCCGCGGCGGCATCGTCGACGATCTGCGCCTTCAGGGCATCGAGCCCGTCAAACCGCTTTTCCGAGCGCAGGTGATCGAAGAACTCGACCTCCAGCGCGCGCCCGTAAAGATCGCCGGACCAGTCCAGAAGATGCACTTCCAGCAGCTCGGTCGCGCCATCGACCGTCGGGCGCTTGCCGATATTGGCGACACCGGCCAGCGACGGTATGGCGCCATCGACACCGACACGAACCGCGTAAACTCCGTAATCGGGTCGCACAAAGTCACCCAGCGTCAGATTGGCGGTCGGGAAACCGATGGTCCGGCCACGCTGATCGCCGCGCTGGACGATACCCTCGACCGCCCAGGCCGTGCCAAGCAGGGTCGCGGCGGCCCGCATGTCACCATCATGAATGGCCTTGCGTATCCGTGTCGACGAAACCTTGTCGGCGCCATTGCCGTGCAGTTCGGCAAAAGCGGTGGCGATCCCGCGCTCGGCACACAGCCGCGCAAGATCATCAGTGGCACCGGTCCGGCCCGCCCCGAAGCGGAAATCCTCACCGGTGACGATACCGGCGATGCCGAGGCCGTCGGCCAGAACATCGCCGACAAATTGCGCCGGCGTCATCTTGGCCATGTCCATCGAGAAAGGCAGGACGTGAAGCTGCCTGACCCCGAGGCTTTGCAGGATCCGGTTGCGACGCGCCGCACTCATCAGTCGGAAAGCCGGAGCGTCCGGCGCAAAGAAGCGGCGGGGATGCGGGTCGAACAGGGCCGCGCCGAGCGGCGCGTCCAGGGACCGCGCCAGATCTGCGGCCAGCCCGATCACATGACGGTGCCCCATGTGGACGCCATCGAAATTGCCCAGGGCGATGACCGCGCCGCGATCATCCTGCGGCAATCCGTTATGGCCTCGCAGGATCTTCATGCGGGATCAGTCGTCCGCCTTGCGGCGACGCTTGCGGACCATGACCTCGGCTTCCGCCTGCATGGTCAGCTTGTCACCGACATGACAGGTGCAATCCATGACCGCCTTGCGCGACTTGAGATCGACCGACTTCACTTCGACACGTGTCCGGACTTCATCGCCGATCCGGGTCGGATGGAAGAAGCGCATGTTCAGGCCAAGGAAGATCGCGCCCGGTCCGGGCAGCTGGTTTCCGAGCACGCCGGAAATGTAGGAGGCGACCAGCGCGCCATGCGCAATCCGGCCCCGAAATGGCGTGGCGCGGGCAAATTCCTCGTCCATATGCACGGGATTATAGTCCCCGGACACTTTTGCGAACATATCCAAATCTTCCTCAGTGACAGTCCTAACTGCCTCTGCGGAAAGACCTATTTCCATTTCATCGAGAGCGATACCGCGCACGTCCGACATGGGAGACTCCATCTTTGTATCCGCTTTAACCGATTTTTATCCGCGATTGTCTAGGGTCCGAACTGAAGACAGCGGAACAAGCTGTCCTAGTGTAAACGCGCCGAGTGGATGGAGACTAAGCATGGCTGTCGAAATGACGATGCCGATCCTGGTCGTGGATGACTACAAAACCATGATCCGCATTATTCGCAACCTGCTCAAGCAGATTGGGTTCGAAAATGTGGACGAGGCCGCCGATGGCCAGGAAGCATACGCGAAAATGCAGGAAAACAAGTACGGTCTGGTGATCTCAGACTGGAACATGGAGCCCATGACGGGCTACGAGCTTCTGCAAAAGGTTCGCGCTGACGAAAGCATGAAGGCGACGCCCTTCATCATGGTAACCGCAGAATCCAAGACCGAAAACGTGGTCGCGGCGAAACGAGCCGGTGTGAACAATTACATCGTGAAGCCCTTCAACGCCGGAACTCTCAAATCAAAGATGTCAGCGGTTCTCGGCGACTTCTAGTCGCTCGATGAAACGCCCAATCCTTGTTTGAGTCTGCAAAGGAAGGAGGGCCCCATGCCCGCCGCCAATGTTGCCGCGCAAGTCCGCACGTCACTCGCCTCACTGAAAGCGAGCGATCTGCAGGATGCCCAGATCATGGAAGTCCTGAAGCTGGCCCACCAGCTGACGGATACGATGAAGCTGTTCTTCAGCTCCCTCGACCAGTCGATCTGCCAGGAATTCAACTATATCGCGGAATACATCTCGCGAACCCGTGACGAGATCGCAGCCTTGAGGCCGAACGATATCAAGACTTCGCGCATTCCCTCCGCCGGCCAGGAACTCGAGGCTGTCGTCGGGGATACCGAACGGGCGACCGAAACCATCATGAGCGAGGCGGAAGCCGTGCTCTGTGACGATGAAGCCGACTATGACGCCTACCGCGCCAGTGTCGAAGCCCGGATGATGACCATCATCGAGGCTTGCAGCTTCCAGGACCTCGCCGGCCAACGCGTATCCAAGGTCGTCACATCGCTGCGCCACGTGGAAGATCGCGTGTCCCGCTTTGCCGATGTCATGGGTGTCCGTGATGCCGATCAGGTATCCGAGGAAACCGCCGAGGAAAAACGGGCCCGCGAGCTGCTGCTCAATGGCCCGGCGATCGGCGGCCCGGAGACCAGCCAGGACGATATCGACGCGATGTTCGCCGATGCGGCTCCGGCTGCGGATCTCGACCAGGGTTCGATCGACTCCCTGTTCGACTGATCCAGGCCAGGCCTACCAGGTGAGCCGGTCCGCGACATAGCGGGCAGCGACACCATAATCCTTCAGCGCGGCGGCGGCTGTCTCGACATCGAGGCGGCCGCCGTCAAGCGTTTCGCCGAGGATTCCATCGGCGATGAACAGGCAATCCACACCAGCCCGTGTCGCCCCTTCAACGTCGGTCTCCGGCCCGTCGCCGATCGCCAGCACCCGCGTCAGGTCCACGGCAAAGCCACGCGTTTCGAGTGCCGCCCTGGCCAGGCCATAGATGGGCCTGTGCGGCTTGCCCGCGACAATGCTGGTCCCGCCCATCTGCCGATAATGCCGGGCAATGGCGCCGGCGCAGAAAATCAGCCGGTTTCCGGACTGCACGACGATGTCCGGGTTGGCGCAGACCAGATCCAGACCTCGGTCGAGCGCTCTCGCCAATACCGCATCATAGTCTTCCGGCCGGCCATTGAGGTAGTCGTCAGGGCCTGTACAGGAAATGAAATCAGCGTCCTCGATACCGGTAAATTCCAGCGCCAGCCCCTCATAGAGGCTGCCATCCCGCTCGGGGCCGATATTGAAAGCCTTGCCGGGCGACCGTACGACCAACGCCTCGCGGATGGCGTCCCCGGACGTCACGATTGCGTCGGTCGCCTCGTCCGGGAGTCCCATATCGGTCAGGAAATGTGCCAGCGAGCTGCTGCGACGGGGGGAGTTCGACACCAGGCAGACGCGGCCGCCGCTGTCGCGGAAACGGATCAGGGCGTCGACCGCCTCTGGCAGGAGGTCAGTCCCGTCCCGGATGACGCCCCAGACATCACAATAGAGGGTGTCATAACGGTCGCGGAGCGGGCCGAGTGTGGCGAGTTCAGGAAGCATGGTCTGCTTGAAGCAGGCTCGTGCGGGACGGTCAATCGCTGCTTCGGTCAGGCCGTCATCTGGATGACATTGCTGTCGGCGTCGCGCCCTGTGCCCTTGCCGCTGTCGCGGGCAGTTTCCAGCACGTCATCGCGCACCGGGCGCGGTTCACCGAAAAGATGGCCCTGCCCGTAGGCGACGTCCATTTCCAGCACTTCAACCACGGTGGCTTCATCCTCGATCTTGTCGACGATCAGCTCGATCCCGTGACGTCCGAACAATCCGGCGAGGTCCTCGGTGGCAATGGCGCCGGCCTCGTAGCCGGCAATCGACTCGTAATTATCGATGGCGTCGAGCAGGCGGCGACCGCCGATCTTGGCAAAGCGCACGCCGGCGCGCTCCATCTCGGTCAGGTCGAGCTCGACATGGGCGATCTGGTCGATCGAGAAGCGGAAGCCGAAATCCGCCATCCGCGCCATGTTGCGGGCGGCGATGGCGTCGCGTTCCTCGAAGGCCTGCTGCGATATCTCGAAGATGAGCGAACCGGACAGATCCTTGTTCTGGCGGATGAAGTCGAGGAATTCGGGAAAGAAGGTTTCGTCCGACAGGGAGTTCAGCGAGATGTTGCAGAAGATCGCGACCTTGCGGTCCTGGCCGGTCAGGCGACGGACGATCTGCACACACCGGAACAGGAGGAGATTGTCGACTTCGGCCATCAGGCCGGCCTCTTCCGCCGCAGCCATGAAGGCGCCCGGAGCGAGGACCAGGCCGGTCGCATCACGAAGACGGGTATAGCTCTCATAGAAGGCCGTCCGGCGCTGCGGCAGGGTCACGACAGGCTGCAGGTACAGATCGACCCGGTTGGCGGCCAGCGCTTCGCGGACGGTATCGATATCGGTACGGGAGGTGCTGACGGTCGTCGCGGTGTCCGGTCGGGTTTGCACTCCGTTCGGACCGACACGCCGGACCAGGTCTTCCAGCACCTTCACTTCATGGACCAGCGCATTGTCGCGCTCGACAGATTCCGCGCGCAGCTCGTCGGTGATTTCGTCGATCCGCGCCTGGGCGGCTTCGAATTCTTCCGCCAGGGCGAGATTGGCCGCCTTGAGGTCGTGGATTTCGGTTTCCAGAACGCGCCGTTCCTGGCCACGGGCCGCCGCCGAATGCGCCATGCCGGCCACGATGAAGACAATCGCACCCATCATCCAGGCATTGAGCGTCGGCATCAGTCCGAAGAACTCGAAACCGATCGCGGCCACGCCGGCGATGGTGATGTAGGTCAGGAGAATCAGAATGTCGGATGCGCGGGGCATGTCGGGCCTTCGAATCAGCGGGTCGTCAGGTGTGCTTGCAGGTTAAGCTGTGTCGGCTCGGGTTGTCGTTTGGTTAACGAAGGTAAACCAGTTCGCCGATCCAGGGCACAAGTCATTGATTTCATAGGGAAGGCATAAAATAAAGCGGCCCGCCTGAGGACGGGCCGCTTTCATTTCGGTGTGGAGAATCGACCGGATCAGGACGAGGCGTGCGGCCGGATCAGGATTTCGACACGACGGTTCTGCTGGCGGCCGGAGGCCGTCTCGTTGGACGCGATCGGTGAACGCTCGCCCATTCCGGCGATGTAGAAACGGTCACGCAACACGCCTTGGGCGATCAGGTAATTGCCAACCGACAGGGCCCGGCGCTCGGAGAGCTGCTGGTTGTAGTCGGCAGCGCCAACCGAGTCGGCATGACCAACCACATCCACATAGGTGGCCGGGTAGCGGTTCAGCACCGTCGAGACATCGCTGAGGATGCCATAGAACTGGCCCTGGATGTCGGCGGAATTGGTGGCGAAGGTGACATCACCCGGCATGATCAGGCGCAGGTCATTGCCTTCGCGGCGGACACCGACGCCGGTGTCGGACAGGGCTTCGCGCATGGCCGTTTCCTGGCGGTCCATGTAATTGCCGATAGCACCACCGGCGAGTGCGCCGATACCGGCACCGATCAGGGCGTTGGTCCGGCCCTCTTCGCTGTCATTGGTATTGGTGAGATAGCCCAGCGCGGCGCCGGCAGCGGCGCCCAGCAGGACGCCCCGGCCCGTATTGTTGGCCCGGGTTTCACCGGTATAGGGGTCGGTGGTGGTGCAAGCGGCCATGGACAGGGCCATGACGGTGAGGACGGTGGTGCGAAGCATGGTTGGGCGGAGTCTCATGATGTTTCCCTCTCGGTAACGCAACTCGACACCTATCATATCGATTTATATGACAGGTATGGCAATGGCCGGATTTATCTTCCGCAAGATGAACGCAGGCTGACAGGCATTCCGTCGCGCTGCAAATGCATTCGCGACCTCTTGACGGGCCGCCCTTCGCCTCCTATCTCCGCCGTTGTTAGCAGTCGGATGGGGTGAGTGCTAACCCACCCTGCCCGATTGCGAGAAACCTTCAGTCCTCTGTTTGGAGATAGATCAAGATGACTTTTCGTCCTCTGCACGATCGCGTGCTGGTGAAGCGCGTCGAAGAAGAGTCCACGACCAAGGGCGGGATCATCATCCCGGATACGGCCAAGGAAAAGCCGCAAGAAGGCGAAGTTGTCGCCATCGGCGGCGGCGCGATCAAGGAAGACGGCTCTGTGCGTCCGCTCGACGTCAAGGCCGGCGACCGCATCCTGTTCGGCAAATGGTCCGGCACCGAAGTCACCGTTGACGGTGTCGAGCTGCTGATCATGAAAGAGTCCGACATTCTCGGCGTGATGGCGTAAGCCGCACACCCGATCAGAACACTCCTCTCTAGCTAGAAGAACGGATATATTCCAATGGCTGCCAAAGACGTACTTTTCGGCTCCGACGCGCGTGAACGCATGCTGCGCGGCGTCGATATCCTCGCCAATGCTGTCAAGGTCACGCTCGGTCCCAAGGGCCGCAACGTGGTCATCGAGAAATCCTTCGGCGCACCGCGCACCACCAAGGACGGCGTCTCCGTCGCGAAGGAAATCGAACTGACGGACAAGTTCGAGAACATGGGCGCACAAATGCTGCGCGAAGTGGCTTCCAAGACCAATGACGTCGCCGGCGACGGCACCACGACCGCCACGGTCCTGGCCCAGTCGATCGTCCGCGAAGGCATGAAGTCGGTTGCTGCCGGCATGAACCCGATGGACCTCAAGCGCGGCATTGACAAGGCCGTCGCCATCGTCATGGACGACATCAAGGCCAGCTCCACCCCGGTCAAGGACTCCGGTGAAGTCGCCCAGGTCGGCACCATCTCCGCCAACGGCGCCAGCGACATTGGCGAGATGATCGCCAAGGCCATGGACAAGGTCGGCAAAGAGGGTGTCATCACCGTCGAGGAAGCCAAGTCCCTGGAAACCGAACTCGATGTCGTCGAAGGCATGCAGTTCGACCGTGGCTACCTGTCGCCTTACTTCATCACCGACGCTGACAAGATGCAGGTCGAGATGGAAGAGCCCTACATCCTGCTCTTCGAAAAGAAGCTGACCTCGCTGCAGCCGATGCTGCCGATCCTGGAAGCTGTGGTTCAGTCCTCGCGTCCGCTGCTGATCATCGCCGAAGACGTTGAAGGCGAAGCCCTGGCCACCCTCGTGGTCAACAAGCTGCGTGGCGGCCTGAAGATCGCTGCCGTGAAGGCTCCGGGCTTCGGCGATCGTCGCAAGGCGATGCTGGAAGATCTCGCCATCCTGACCGGCGGCCAGGTCATCTCCGAAGACCTCGGCATCAAGCTGGAAACCGTCACGCTCGACATGCTCGGCTCGGCCAAGCGCGTCAACATCACCAAGGACGACACCACGATCGTCGACGGTATCGGCGACAAGGCCCAGATCGAAGCCCGCGTCACGCAGATCCGTCGCCAGTCCGAGGAAACCACCTCCGATTACGACCGTGAGAAGCTGCAGGAACGCCTGGCCAAGCTGGCCGGCGGTGTTGCCGTGATCAAGGTTGGCGGTGCCACCGAGATCGAAGTGAAAGAAAAGAAAGACCGCGTCGACGACGCCCTCAATGCCACCCGCGCCGCGGTTGAAGAAGGCATTGTTCCGGGCGGCGGCGTTGCCCTCCTCAAGGCCTCTGCCAAGCTGGCCGGCCTGGAAGGCGACAATGCTGACCAGACCCAGGGTATCGCCATCGTGGCCCGCGCCCTGCAGTCCCCGATCCGTCAGATCGCCACCAATTCCGGTGTCGAAGGTTCGATCGTGGTCGGCAAGGTCATGGAAAACGCCTCCGCGACCTTCGGCTTCAACGCCCAGACCGAAGAATATGGCGACATGCTCGCCTTCGGTGTGATCGACCCGGCCAAGGTCGTCCGTACAGCCCTTCAGGACGCGGCTTCCGTCGCCTCCCTGCTGATCACCACGGAAGCAGCCGTGGCCGATACGCCGAAGGAAGAAGGCGCCGGCGGCGGCATGCCTGACATGGGCGGCATGGGCGGAATGGGTGGCATGGGCGGCATGATGTAATCATGCCGGTCACCTGACCGACTAAAAGGAAAGGGCCGTCCCGATGGGGCGGCCCTTTTCTTTTAAAACGTTGCCCGCACCATTGATTTTGACATGCCCCCCACCTATACTTCCAATGTCGCGCTGAGAAGCGCGAGGCATTTGGCCTGAAAAGGTCAGTTTAAACCCGGAGCGGGTTTCGGTCTGAACGCATTCACTCGCCCTTCGAAGGGGCTGGTCTGTTCTTCGATTCTCGTTCCTTTCTGTTTCTGAAAGGAACACCCAGAATGACATCTTTCATCCTTAAATTCTCTGACGTCGCCGTCCAACCATCTGATGGAGCGTCCTCCTATGTCCGTCGAGCGATTGGCTTTGCCAATATCGCGCAGCTGCTCCCCCTCTTGGACACGCCTTCACTGGCTCCCAATCCGCGCAACGCGAAGCGCAATGCAATTATTGAGGGGATCCTGGGAACCTTGAATGACAATCCGGAACTGTTCCGGTTCAAGTCAAAAGGCCTCCTCATCTCTTCCCACAACGTCGAAACTCTGCAGCGCAACCGTTTTCGCGTCGAGTTTTCCAAAGATTTCGTGGACGGCGTTCTAGACGGCGGGCACAATCTTTTCGCTCTCGGACTTTTTCTTCTGAATCAAGTTTGCCCCGCTTCAGAAACCAAGCGGATTCGCACTTGGGACGATTTGGAAGCAGCATGGGCTAAAAATCGCCCCGAGGTCGGCACTCTCGACTTCGACAGTGAACTTCTCGTCTCAGTCGAGCTCATTTTTCCAACATCAGACGGTGAGGACGAGCAGGATTCATTTGATCAAGCAGCGTTCAGCATTTCTCAAGCCAGAAACGCCAATACACAGGTCAAAACCGAGGCATTTCAGAACAACCTTGGCTTCTATGACGTCTTGAAGCAATCACTCCCCAAAGAGCTGAGCGAACGCGTAGAGTGGAAACCGGGAGTGGTTGAGAAGGAAGATGCCAAACCGATCTCGGTTCGAGATATCGTTGCATTGGCTTGGATTCCGCTCAATCGTGCAAACGATAATAAGCTCCTCCCAGTTGACATCAGCGTGTTGCCCCAAAACATCTACCGCAATAAAGGTGAGTGTTCGGATAAGTTCAACGTTCTCATGAACCATGACGATGTGACTCAACCGATCGGCGGCAAGGCGGGGCAGACGCGCCAACTGACACACAAAGCCGTAGAATCTTGCTTGAAAATTGCCGCTGACATTCCCCGGCTTGTCGATCTCATCTATGAGCAGTTTCCCCAGATGTACAATCGCGGAGGCTACCGCTTTGGTCGCCGGACCGTCGTTAAGATGTACAAGCCAGATGAAATCAAAAAGTTGAAGGCGGCTGGCAAAGACGCGTCTGCCTATACCAGCATGCGCCCGGTAACCCCGTACTTCCAACGTATGTCACGCACGCTGGTATACAAATATCCGGAAGCGCTCATTTTGCCGTTTGTCACTGGGCTGTCGGAGCTGATGAAAATTGAAAATGGGTTGGTCGTCTGGGCTTGCGATGACATCGACGCTACTGTCCTTGAGAAGCTTGAAAAGGCGGCTCCGTTGTTCGACGGTCAGCTCGATGCTTACGACTGGGATCCGCAGCGACTCGCGAAGAGCCCGTCTAGCCACAAGCAGGCCGCGAGTTACTACCGCGTGCTCTAGTGGAATATCTGGTGGCATGGGCGGCATGATGTAATCATGCCGGTCACCTGACCGAACAAAGGAATGGGCCGTCCCGATGGGGCGGCCCTTTTCTTTTGCGTCTACTCCCCTTCCAGTCGGGTAATTTCCTGGCGGGCATGATCGCACCAGTGGCAATTTCCGTCGCCCGGATCCATGTCCAGCGCCTGCCGGTAGTGCCGGATCGCCAAAGTTTGGCGCCCGGAGCGGGCATAGGCATCGGCCAGTGAATCCTGGAGATTGCCGTCACCGGGGAAGAGCCGCGTATTCCATTGCATGAGCGCGATGGCCCAGTCTGTCCGCTCCTCCTCCAGCAGACGAAAGCCGAGGCGATTGAGTATCCAGGCCGCTTCAATGGGCCCAGCCCCGCTTGTCTCCAGCATGGCCGGCAAACGGTCTACTGCCACCGGCGGATAGTGCTCGGTGAAGTCCTCCACCAGACGGATCGCATAGGGCGCAATCGGAGAAGGCTCATACGCCTCGTCAAACAGCATGTGGCGGATCGCATAGCCCATGCGCTCGATTTCCCGACTGGCCTCATTGGTAAGATGCAGGACCAGAATATCCTCTTCCGGGTAGCGGTGGATCGAGGCAAAGAAGATGGAATTGCCGCCATTATGGCTCAACACAGGCGTCCCGTCCGGACTTGTACCGACCGCCCATCCATAGCCGTAATGCGTGAAACCTGGCCCCGCGTCGAAACCGCTGGGAATATGGGGTGCCTCGAAGCGTGCACGGGAGTCCGGCGAGAGAAGGCGGTCGTCCTGAAGGGCGCGGTGCCAGCGTTCCAAATCGGCCATCGTGGAATGCAGGCCGCCATTGCCCCGCAAATGCCAGGTGACCGCCTCCTCGCGCCAGCGCTCCAGGAAGAACCAGCCGGTATCGGCCCGTGCCGGATCGGGCTGGCGGTAATCATAGCCGCGCGCCGCCTGGTCTTCGCGCCAGTCCATCAGCCGGTAGCCGGTCTGCTCCATGCCCGCAGGCTCGAACAGGGCCTCGCGAAGGAAGGCTTCGTAGTCTTGCCCGGACACACGCTCAATGATCGAGGCGAGCACAGAATATCCGGCATTGGTGTATTCGTGGCGCGTCCCCGGCGGCGAAGTCAGCGGGCTGGCGAACAAGGCAGCCATGAAGTCCGCTTCCGACACGAAGGGATCGGCATCATGCCCCTCGAAGCCGCCGGTATCATCCGACAATCCGGATGAATGGCTGAGCAATTGGTCGATTGTGATACCTGCCTTGTCGGCCGGCACATCGCCAAAATGATCGACCAGCCTGTCCTGCAGGGCGAGCTGCCCCCGATCGGCCAGAACGAGAATGCCCGCTGCCGTGAATTGCTTGGTCAGGGAGCCGATGTCGAACAGGGTTTCGGCGCCGAAACCGCGGCCTGTGCGGCGGTCGGCCTCTCCGAAAAAGCCCTGGTAGACAGGCTCGCCATCGATCCAGACCCCGATCGCGCCGGGCACCACGCCATTGGCTTGGCTTTGCCGCACGAAATGGTCGATGCGTTCAGTGAGAATCGGGTCGGTGCCGGTGGATTGGGCGTGCGCGATGGCGGGCACAAGGCACAAAAGGGCCCCGGCCACGACACCCGCCAGGGTGCGAAGTTGCAACATGGAAATCTCCAAGATGTGTGGAATCAGGACCGGTCGAGCCGACCCGGTCTCTGGCGCTTACTTCCAGCGCCAACTGATGGTGAAACAGCCCAGCGCGCCGAACAGGAACATCAGGCCGGGCACCCAGAACCAGCGCAGGGGCGAACGCTCGATGACGGTCTGGCTGTCGAGCGCGCGGAAATAGCGGCGTCCGCCCTCCACGGTCTCGAAATAGCCCTCGCCCTGCATGGCGCGCTGGATGCGGACTTCCTCATCGATGCGGTCCTGCAGCGCGATCTGTTGCGCTCGCATGTCGGCCACCATGTCCGGCGTTCCGCCCAAGGGGACCCCCACCAGGTCAAACACATCAAAGGGCTCACCCGGCGCGATCACACCGCGGGACAGGTAGATGTATTCCTCATGGCTGGTATCGGACGCGGTCAGGGCCGCGCCGGTCGATCCGCCACCGATCACAAGACAGGCGAGACCGGCCAGCATCCAGCCCCGCGACAGGCGCTGTGCGGTCCGGTGCAGGGTCAGCCGGGTTGCGCGAAGGCTCTGGATGTCACGCAAGGCCTCGGCCTCACCCGGATCGAGATCGCGGACCAGGCTTTTCACATCGATCTCGTATGCGTCCACCAAGCGGCCGAACACGTCGTCGGACGGATAGGACTTCCCGGTCTCAAGCTTGGACAGATAGGACTGCTCGATCCCCGCCCGGGCGGCCGCTTCCGGCTGGGTCCAATGGCGGGCCTCGCGGGCCTGTCTGAGATAGTCACCGAATTTCATCATGTCTCTTGTGTCCACGTCTTCACGCCGCTCCGGGCGGCGCCAACACACGCAGTCTTGGAAAGTCGGACCGGGAATGACAGGTGAATATTAGGGAATATCCCGGAAATTTCACGGGGTTTTGGCCCCAATTGCCGGGAATGGCCGATTTCGCTTTGTCCTTGCCATCCCCACCATCGCCGCGCTTAGCTGTCCGCATCACTCGAGGGGATAGCCATGAGATACCTGATTTCCGCGTCCAGCCTGGCCCTGGCCGGCCTTCTGGCCGCCTGCCAGCCGGCCGAGACGGTGACGGAAACCGCCGAGACGCCGCCGGCCGCAGCTGAAGCCGCTGTCCGCCATGACGCGGCCACCTTCCACCAGACCACGAGTTTCGGCATGGCCTCCTCGGCCGGCTTTGCCTGGTCGTCGGATGACAGCCGCATCCTGATATCCTCGGACGAGACCGGCGTGTTCAATGCCTATGCCGTCGATCCCGATACCGGTGATCGCGAGGCGCTGACCGCATCCGAAACAGACGCCACCTTCGCCCTGTCCTGGTTCCCGACCGATGACCGCGCCGTGGTGACCGCCGACAGTGGCGGCAATGAAATCTCCCACATCTTTGTGCGCGAGCTCGATGGCCGGCTCAACGACATCACGCCGGGCGAGGAAGTGCGGGCGCAATTTCTCGGCTGGGCTCCCGATGGCAATGACATGTGGCTGATGACCAATGAGCGCGACCAGAGCGCCATGGACATCTATGCCTATGACACGCTGAGCTATGAGAGCGGCTTTGTGTTCCAGAATGATGACGCGCTGCAGATCGGCGATGTCAGCCCGGACGGACGTTGGGTCGCGCTGGTGCGTAACCGAACCTCCGCCGACAGCGACATCTTGCTGCTCGACCTCGCCTCGGGCGAGACCGAGCCCAGCGTGATCACCGCCCACGAAGGCAATATTGCCCATGGCGTCTACACCTTCACGCCGGACAGCACGCAACTGGTCTATGCCACCGACGAGCATGGCGAGTTCAACCAGGCCTGGACCTATGACCTGGCCGACGGAACCACCGCGCCGCTGATCGAGGCCGAGTGGGATGTGCAGTTCGTGATCTATTCCGACAGCGGCCGCTACCGCGTCTCCGGCATCAATGCCGATGCCCGCACCGAAGTGACCATTCTGGACTCGACGAGCGGCGACACGCTGGCCCTGCCGGACCTGCCCGCCGGTGACATCAATTCAGTCCGCTTTTCGCGCGACGAGACGCGGATCGCCTTCCTGATCAATTCGGCGACCTCGCCGTCCAACCTCCACGTCGTTGACCTGGACAGCCAGGCCCATGCCCAGCTGACCAATGCCCTCAACCCGGCCGTCACCGAAGCCGAGATGGTGGATGCGCAAGTGGTCCGCTTCGAGAGCTTTGACGGGCTGGAAATCCCGGGCATTCTTTATCGTCCGCATGGCGCCAGTGCCGACAATCCGGTGCCGGCCCTGGTCTGGGTCCATGGCGGCCCGGGCGGTCAGAGCCGGATCGGCTATTCGGCCACTATCCAGCACCTGGTCAATCACGGCTATGCCGTCTACGCCGCCAATAATCGCGGCTCGTCGGGCTATGGAAAAACCTTTTTCCACATGGATGATCGCCGTCATGGCGAGGAAGACCTGCGCGACATTGTCGCCGCCGGCGACTGGCTGCGGACACAGGACTGGGTCAATGCCGACGAGGTCGGCGTGATCGGTGGCTCCTATGGCGGCTATATGACCGCCGCCGCGCTTACCTTCCATCCGGAAGCCTTCGAGGTCGGCATCAATATCTTCGGCGTCACCAATTGGGAGCGGACGCTGGCCTCGATCCCGCCCTGGTGGGAGAGCTTCCGCGAGGCCCTCTATGACGAGATGGGCGATCCGGCGACCGATGGCGAGCGCCACCACGCCATCTCGCCCCTCTTCCACGCCGAGAACGTGATCCGCCCGATGCTGGTCATCCAGGGCGCCAATGATCCGCGCGTGCTGCAGGTGGAGAGCGACGAGCTGGTCGAAGCCGTCCGCGCCAATGGCGTGCCGGTCGAATACGTCCTATTCCCCGATGAAGGGCACGGTTTCCGTCGCCGCGAAAACCGGATCACGGCGTCAGAAGCCTATGTGAGCTTCCTCGACACTTATCTGCGTGAACAGGACGAAGCGCCGGCCGAGTAAGCCGCAAGGATTGAATCCGGGATACAGGCCACCGGCCTGTGCCCCGGACCAACCTCAGCCTTCAGGCGGATGCCGGTATCGGGATGGCGGTCGAGAATTTGTGGGTCGTGAAAACGACCGATGTCTCGTATCGGCGGATACCCGGATCACCCAGCAGGTGCCGTTCCGCCCAAGCCTCGAAATCGCGCAGGCTGGCAGCGTGAACATGGATGATGAAGTCCACCTCCCCGGCGATGGAATAGCATTGCGTCACACAATCCTGTGCCAACATGCGCGTACGAAATCCGATATGATTGGCCGGCGTATCATCGGCAAAGACAATGGACAAAATCAGCGTCTGGCCCAGGGCATCGCGATCAAGAAGCGCGACATCGCCGCTGATCAGGCCGGACGCCCGCAATCGGTCCAGCCGGCGACGGACAGCCGTTTCCGACAGGTTCACGCGCTCCGCAATCACCCGGTTGGGAAGCCGATTGTCCACCTGCACCAATGAGAGCAAGGCCCTGTCGAACGCGTCGATATCCATGGCCCAAGCCTATGTGGCGAAATTCGCCACTTCAAGTGCGGAAATCGGCGATTAAAATCTGGCGGGCTGGGTTAGCTTGGCCGACCAATGATCAGGAGACCTGCCGTGCGTTGCTTTTTACATGTGATCCAGGCTGCGATTTTAGCCGCTCTTTGCGCCGGGTGTTCGAATGCCGAGCCAACCTCTTCAGAGGCCGCTGGCGCCGGGCAGATCGTACAACGCATCGACGCCGCGCTGGCGGAAAACGACATCCCGGGCGCCATTGTCCTGCTGGACATTGCCGGCGAGCGAACGATCATCGCCCGCGGCCTGGCCGATCGTGATACCGGGCTGGAGATGGAGGCCTCATTCCTGTTGCGCGCAGCGAGCATCGGCAAGCTCCATACCGCCGCGGTGATCCACCAACTGATCCTGAACGGCGATCTGTCGCTGGACATGGCGCTGACCGACCTGGTCGAGCCGCATTGGCTGGATGGGGTGGCAAATGCGGACCAGGTCACGATCCGCCAACTCCTCAACCACACCAGCGGCATTCCCGATTATTATGATGATCGCTGGTTTGCCGAAGTGAATGCCCTTGAGGGCAATACCGCCGAACGGACGCTCGCCCATATCCGGGGCGCGCCGGCCGATTTCCCGCCAGGAACCGGTCACGCCTATTCCAACACCAACTACCAGTATCTGGCGCTGGCCGCCGAAGCGGCGACCGGCCAGTCGCTGGACAGTCTCTACCAGCAATTCGTGTTCGCGCCGCTCGACCTGTCGGCGACCGGGTACAATATCCAGTTCGATCCGCGCGACCGGATCCATGGTTATGGCAGTGAGCTGGACCCCGAGCAGGACGTCTACGACCTGCTGGAGAATAACGGCCCGGATGGCGGCATCTTCACCACCGCCGGCGAACTGGCCGACTTCCTGGCCGCAGTCTTCGCCGAAGACGGTCGCCTGAACGCCATCGGCGCCTCGATAATGTCGGATCTGCATGATCGCGGCGAAGGGCGTTATCGCGCGCTTGGCCCAACCTATGTCGAACATCCGCTGGGCTTCACGGCGATCACCCAGGGCGGCTCGATTGCCGGCTACGCCACGATCGCCATCCGGCTCCTGAGCCAGGATGCGACCGTTATTGTCCATGTGAACCGTGACCGACCCGACATAGCCGGTCAGCTGGCACGACAAATCCTGCTGGAAGCCCTGACCGGCTCGGCTGACTAGAGCCCCACGCGCGCCTTCAACACGGCCAGGCGGGCGACCGACTGGTTGATCCGGTGTTCGGTCAGTCGACCCTCGCTGATGGCTGCCACGACCCAGTCAACGATGCGTTGCGGGAGTTCGGCATCGGGCGCAGCAGAATTGGACAGCATGATCATGTCATTGCCGGCCTCGATGGCGCTGATTACCGCCTCATGCTGGCTGTAATTATTGCGGATCGCGCCCATGTCGAGATCATCGGTCATCATCACGCCGGTGAAGCCGAGCTGCTCGCGCAAGAGGCCTTCCAGCACAGGCGCCGAGAAGGTCACCGGCGCACCGGTCGGGTCGAGCTGTCGATTGGTCAGATGACCGCCCATCATCACATGCGCCTGGCCCTGTTCGATCAACTGGCGGAAAGGCGCAAGCTCGACCTCGCTCCAGCTGTCGGAAATGTCGACAAAGCCGTCATGACTGTCGCCGCGTGACCGGCCATGCCCGGGGAAGTGCTTGATCGCACAAGCGATACCGGACGCTTCGAAGGCGTCGATGAAGGCGCCGGCATAGGCCGCGATGGTCTCGCCATCCGTGCCATAAGCCCGTCCGTGTCGGCCGATCACGGCATTTTCGGGATCGTGCAGGTCGGCAACGGGCGCCAGGTTCATGTTGAAGCCGGCCGCACGGAATTCCGCTGCGCCCAGCCGGTAGAGTTCCCCTGCCGCCTCGGGAGAGCGGGCCTCGGCGACCTGCATGGCGCGAGGGATATGGGTGTAGCCCAGATCACGCGACAGGCGCTGGACCAGGCCGCCTTCCTGATCGATGGCCATCCAGGCGGACGGATTGGTCGCCCGGAAGCGGGCAGCAGAACCTTCCGCGCCTTCGCGCGACCGCACATTGTGGCGCAGGAAAAGCACGCCGCCGATCCGCCTGGCCGCGAGATGGGCATTTATGATGTCGGCACCCTCGGTTTCGCTATGCGAACCGATGAACCCCATCAACAACATGTCGCCGACGCGGTCGGCCAGTGGCCGCTCGATGGCTTCGCGTGCCAGGGCCCCGGCGACGGGACCGAACGCCGCCGCCAGTGTGGCCGCGATTCCCGATTGCAAGACGCGTCGTCGATCCATGATCCGCTTTCCGTCACCCGTTTTAACTGGTCCGAGCATGCGGATCGGGCGCCGGGCTGGCAAGCCTGCCGGCTGCCCAAAAGTTGAAGACGGACGGGCGTCATGTCGCCCAGCGGGACGGATGTGTTGCGCGACCAGCCGTGTTGCCGGGCTTGCCCGCAAGATGCTGGCGCGGCAGGCTTGCTTCGTGACAAATAATTTAGCGCGGATCATGGGCGCCGTAACGCTGCACGGTCCAGTATGTCGCCACATCGAAGAGGGATAGATGCAATGAAACGAGTTTTGATGGCTGGCGCCGCACTCGCCGTGACTGGCGCCGCCGCTTTTGCACTGGACGATGACGGCGCTCGCCAGACCCGCATTCATGTGGCCGGTGGCCATGAGGCCATGGTGGTCAGCGAAGACGGTCAGGTGGTCGAAGTCCGCGGGGCCAACGGCGACCGGACCATCCATGTGGATCGCGACGGCGAGACATCAGTGATCAGTGTCGACGGCCAGCGGATCGAGATCAGCGATGGCGTCGTGACGGTCGATGGCGAAGAGGTCGAAACCGCGCCGCACAGCGTGGTCATCATCGATGGCGACGAGGTCCGCGTGATCGAAGGGCATCACGCCCGCATGGGACGCGAGTTCGAGGTGCACCTCGCCGAACGGGCCGAACATCTCGCCGAGATGGAAAATCATATCGCCCGCATGGTGATCGACGTCGATGGTGCCGATATCGAGGCGACCGTCATGGAGTCTCTGGAACAGGCCTTGGCCGGGCTCGATGAGCATCACATCATTCATTCCGACGATTGGGATGAGCTGAGCGACGAGGAACGCGCCGAAGTCCGCGCTGAGCTCCAGTCCGCCCGCGAGGAAATGCGCGAAGCCATGGCAGAGGTCCGCCGCGAAATGCGAGGCGCCCACGCCGAACTCGAAGGCGAACGCCAGCGCGCCCGCGTCGAGATCCGGCGCGCTGCCCGCGACATGGCCCGAGCCGAACGCGATGTTGCCCGCGCCCGCGTCGAGGTGCTGCGCGGCCACGAAGAGGTCCGCCGCGCCGACATTGAACGCCTGCACCAGGTGCTGGGCGAGAATGGCGCCGCGGAGCTCCGCATCGAAGAAACCGATGGCCGTCAGCGCGTCTGGGTCGATGGCGAGGAGCAGACTGGCGACGACCTGATCGACTGGCTCAATCGTCTCGAGGTCGACCGGCTGGCCGGCGGCAATCTGGCTGAAGGCCACGACGGTCGCGACATGCGCCGACATGCCCGCATCGAGCGGATCCAGCGCGGCGACAGCCGTAGGGTGATCGAGATGGATGATGGCGAACGCGTCGTCATCATCGAACGCCACACCACCGACGACAACGACGAGGACTAGCGCCTCATCGACCAGGACGGAATCAGGCGGGCCGGCGGAAGCCGGTCCGCCTTTTTCGTGCGCCACGCTCAGTCTGCGGACAAAAAAAGGGGCTGGCAAAGGCCAGCCCCGAGATAACGGTTGGTCGATAAAGGGCGTCTCCTCCCCGAAACGCCAAAAGGACAGAGCGGTCAGGCCCAGTCCGATCACGACGTTGACGTGACTGCCTTGTTACGTCAACCCCCATAATCCTGGCACATGGGGATAAGCTGCGCTTCCGCTTTGGCTTTTCGGTCCTACTTGTTGCGTTGGGCGACCGCCGTGACCGCTGCAATCCAGCCATCCCGGGAGACGGTCTCCTGCGCCGGCTGCTCCTCGCGCCATTGCTTGTTGTCGCTGATATCAGCTGCCAGGCGCGCGCCCAGCTTGAGGTCCTTGATCGTGACCAGGCCTTCTTCGCGCTCATTCGATCCGACAATAACCGCCGCCACGGCGCCGCGCCGGTCGGCATATTTCATCTGCTTGCCCATATTGCCCGAGCCGACGAAGGCCTCGGCCCGGAAACCGGCAGTCCGCAACTCGCGGGCCATGGCGAGATAGTCGGCAGAGCGATCCTTTTCGCTCGCGACCACCAGAACCAGTGGTTTCTCATCCACCGATCCGGTCAGTCCCAGCGCCGACAGCGCCGCTGCAAAACGGCTGACCCCGAAGGAGAAACCGGTTGCCGGCACGGCCTGGCCGGTGAAGCGCGACACCAGGTCGTCATAGCGACCACCACCGCCGACAGACCCGAACTGGATCGGTGAGCCATCATCATAGCTCGCCTGGGCCAGCAGCTCGGCCTCAAAGACGGGGCCGGTGTAGTAGCCCAGACCGCGGACGACGGACGGATCGAACAGCGCCCGGTCGACATCGACCCCGATCGCGGTCAGGACCGCGTCGATTTCAGCCAGCGCCGCCAGCCCGGACTTGCCGGTATCAGACGTCCCGATCAGCGGCTCAAGGCGCGCGATGACATCGCTGCGACAGCCACCGCCGGCATCGAGGAAGCCCAGCACGGTGTCGATACCGGCCATATCAAGTCCGGCACCTTCGGTGAAGTCACCGGACTCGTCCTTGCGGCCTTCGCCCAGCAACAGCGCAACACCGTCGCGGCCGAGACGGTCCAGCTTGTCCGCGGCGCGGAGCACACGCATGCGACGCTCCGGATCAGCAGCGCCGATCGTTTCAAGCACACCGTCCAGGATGCGCCGATCATTGACCCGGACCACATAATCACCATCGGCAAGACCGACCGCGCGCATGACGTCGGCGGCCAGCGCGATCATCTCGGCGTCGGCCGAAGCGCTCGCGGCACCGACCGTGTCGGCATCGCACTGGACGAACTGACGGAACCGGCCCGGCCCCGGCTTCTCATTGCGCCAGACATCGCCGGCCTGATAGCGGCGATAGGGCTTGTTGAGGTCCTGGAAATTCTCGGCCACATAACGGGCCAGCGGCGCGGTGTGATCATAACGCAGCGACAGCCACTGCCCGTCATCATCCTCGAGGGCGAACACGCCTTCATTGGGACGCTCTTCGTCCGGCAGGAATTTGCCCAACGCGTCGGCATATTCAAAGGCTGAGGTCTGCAGCGGTTCGAAACCCCAATCGTCATAGACACGACTGGCCGTTTCAACCAGATGGCGCTCGACCCGGAGGACTGATCCGCTGCGGTCTTCAAAGCCCCGCGGACGGCGGGCCTTGGGTCGGAAAGGTTTCTTGGCCTTCATCACAGTCTCCGGTTTGTGGACCGCTGCACCCCTGCGTGACGATCCTGATCAGGCGGTGTTTTCCACCAGCGGGCAGGCCCTGTGAACCCGCGCACGCATACTGACAGGGGAGATGCCGGTCGATTCACCGGAAATCAAGGCGTTACTGCTAGAAGCGACCCTGTCACTATGGGAGTCGCCGATGAAATCCGTGCTGTTTGCTGTCCTGGCCGCTTCGGCCCTTGCCACCTCTGCCGCCCAGGCAGGTCCGGGCAGCGAGTTCGCGGCCTTTGCCGAGGCGATCGGCGAGACGGCCCGCGCCCGGGCCCGTGAGGCGGCGCAACGACCGGCGGCGCCGGCGCGACCGCTGGACATTGAAGACCCGCTTTCCTTCGAGCTGGAACAGTTTTCGCTGGAAGCCATGCTGATGAGTCGCCGCATCGACGAGGCGGGCGGCCCGCTTGATCTGCGTTGCATCTTTCGCGGCATGTCGGCCGATGCCAGCGCCCGTCTCGACGCGCTCAATGCCGCCGAGACGGCAGCCGAGCAGGCGCATATATATACCGATCTCGCAGACCTGATGGCCGATGCCAGTGAAATCGCGCCAGCCCTCGACAGCGATGCAGACCTGAGCGCGGTCGATCTTCCCGCCAGCTGCCCGGCCGTTTCCGGCGGCTGAGCCGCCAGGCCTGGTTTGCGGGCTAGTTGTCGGCAGCCCACGCCAGCTCGTCGATCAGGCCGCCCTGTGTCAGAACCGTCGGCAGAACACGCGGCGCACCGCCGGAAGCCGGATAGAGCAGGTAAAGCGGAACCCCCGCCTGACCATGTTCGCTGATCAGCGCGGCGATTGTCTCGTCACGATTGGTCCAGTCGGCCCGCAAGCTGGCAACGCCGTAGCTGTCAAAGGCATCAAGGACCGGATCACTGCTCAGTACTGTCAGCTTGTTGATCTGACAGGTGACGCACCACGCAGCCGTGACATCCACGAACACCGCCTGCCCCATGCCCTGCAGTTCAGCGACACGGGCCCGTGACCAGGCTTCCTCGCGCGCTGACAGGGACTGGGTACTGGTTGTCGCCGGCAGGCGGGCGATCATGACCACGCTGACCACGCCCAGGGCCAGCCCGGCTATCGCAACCACACTCCACACCCGATTGCCCTGGCCATGCGCCCAGACGGCGAATGACAGCGCCAGCATCGCGGCACCGAGCAGCAACAAGCCGGTCGGTCCGGACTGGATCGACAGCACCCAGGCCAGCCAGACGACCGAGGCGAACATCGGGAAGGCGAGGAATTGGCGGAAGGTCACCATCCAGGCACCGGGCTTGGGCAGGAAGCGCAACAGTCCTGGTGACAATGACAGCACGACAAAGGGTGCGGCCAGTCCCAGCCCCATGGAGGCGGCCACCAGCAAGACGACCGGTGCCGGCTGCGTCAGGGCCAGCCCCAGCGCCCCGGCGGCCAGAGGGCCGACACACGGAGCGGCAACGACAACAGCGAGGACGCCGGTGAAGAATGCGCCCTTCCAGCCCGGCTTGTCGGCCAGACCGGCGCCAAGCCCCATCAGACGGGTCCCGACTTCAAACGCACCGAGCAGGTTCAGCCCGATGGCAAACAGCAACAGCGCCAGGCTGGCGACCACGATCGGCATCTGCAGCTGGAACCCCCAGCCGACCGGGAGACCGACTTCGCGCAAGATTACCAGCATGCCGGCCAGACCGACGAAGCTGATCAGCACACCGGCAAGGAAAAAGGCGCCCTGTCGGCGGATGGCGGCCGGGTCGGCATGGGCCGCCTGGACAAATTTGAGGACCTTGATTGACAGGACCGGAAAGACGCAGGGCATCAGATTGAGGATCAATCCGCCGCCTAAGGCCAGCAAGATCAATCCGAAAATCCCGCCAGTCATGGCTTGGGGGACAGCAGACCCGGCCAATGGCGGCAGCCCGTAGCCGCCCGCTCCCGGTCGCGCCTCGATTGCCACGGCTTGCCGGTCACCCCCGTCCGCACCGCGCCAGGTGACAACACCGCCCTGGGCGCTGTCACCGGCGCTGGCGGCGGCATAGCCGGGCTCGAGCAAAACAAGTGTGCGGCTCTCGCCCGCCTCGACAGTCTGCCGACCGGCATTGCGGATCACGCCGGTCTGATAGGGAAAGAAACGCAGGTCCGAGATCGCGCCCGGATTGGCAAACGCCCCGCCGGACAGATCCAGGATCACCCGCCCGCCCTCGATGGCAAATTCGGCCGAGACCGCCGGGTCGACCCTTGGCTCGCTTTCAAGCGCGCCGCGGATATACCAGTATCCCGCCTCGTCCTGATCAGGCTGCGGGCCGACCGGCAGCGTCAGGGCAAGCTCGCGGTCTTCAGGGACACAAATGGTGTCGCAGACAAGCCAGGTCGCATTGGCGCGAAACTCGATGGTCTCGCCGACAAATCCTTCGGCAACGGTCACCGGCATCGGCAGGACCAGCTCACCCTTGTATCCATAATCCATGATCATGTCGGTGAGGGGCAGCTGGATCGGGACCGGCCAGACGACCTCGCCAACCTCCACGCCCTCGGGCAGGTCCCAGTCGATCTCGACCGGAAGACCGTTATCACCGGGATTTCGCCAATAGGTGTGCCACCCTTCGGGCATGATCTGATGGAGGCCGATATGGAACCGGTCGCCGGGAGCCGTGACGGCGCGTTCGGAAACGAGGTCGGCGTCGATGATGGCCTCACCGCTCGACCACGAGGATTGCGCGTGGGTCGGGGCTGTCAGAGCCATGCTAGCGAAGGTGATCAGGGCCAACAGCCCGGTCAGAAAGCGCATTCATCTACCTCGTTGAAGTCAGTCAGGCCCGGCCTGCCAGTGGAGGATATAGTCGCTTTTGCCACCGGGGCGAACCTCGCTCCCACAACCGTGATCACAAACGAAAACGGCCGCGCCAATCTGGCACGGCCGTTCACATTTCGGGTCCGGTGAAGGATCAGGCCTGAGCCGGCATCTGCGCAGTCGCCACATTGGACGTCCGGCGCAGGATACGCTCCCAGCGCTGCAGCGAAATAATGTGCGAAATGATCGCACCGAGATCGCCATTGGTCTGCATTTCCTTCAGCTTGTCAGCCGGAAGAGCGTCAAACTTTTCGGCGGAAACGCCCCAGTATTCCGCGACGGTGACCGGGTTTTCCGGGTCCTGCGGATTGGCAACCTTGACGTCTTTCTGCTCGAGCAGGTCCAGCGCGATCAGACGCTCGACAAACGCTTCGGTCGTGCGGGCGTCATTCTCGAAAGCAGAGACGAAATCGATGGCCTGGCGCGTGTACTCGGTCGGCTCACCCTTGTCGTCAAAGAAGGGGCGCTCCGGGTTTTCCGTGACCACGAACTCGGCATCCAGATCGACACAGACTGTGGACGGCTGGTCGTTCGGGTTGGCCGCGCTGACGAACGGATAACGGCGGACATAGGCCGGGATGTAATGCTCATTGTCGAACTGACCGTCCTCGGAAACGAAAACGTTCGAACCCTGACGCAGGCCCATCACCAGGATCGGCATCTTCTTCTCACCGAGGAAGATGATCGGGTAGCTGCCGCAGGCGAATGAGAATTCAGCGCTGATAGCTGGCACAAAATGCCAATCTTTCAGGAAGTTGAACGGCTGCGAGACCGTATTAACGCCATAGCCGGCGTGTTTTTGACGGTTGAGCGGCTCCACGTTTTTGTAGAGCGGAACAGTTCCGGTAAGGCGCGGCTCGGTGGCGGCAGCGTCGACCATGATAAAAACCCCTTCAGTTCTTTGCGCACTGGATAGCGGATATGCCCTGCCCCGGCAACGCACCGGTGCAGAGCTGAATGACCGGCATGTAGCAAGAAAAATGCCGGTCCGCGGAACGGACCGGCATTGCACTGTTCCAGAGACTGAAATGTCAGAAACGCCGGCCCAATCCGATGCCGAATACGACGGGGTCGATCTGCACATCGGCAGCGATGGCGCCATTGATCGTGACGTCGGTGTCGATATCGATGTATTTGACGTCCACATTGACGAACCAGTCGTCATCGAGGGCGAAGTCGACACCCGCCTGCGCTGCCAAGCCAAAGCTGGCATCATAGTCGATGGAGGTCAGGGCCGATCCGGCCGGCAGATCGGCATCGAAGAAGTGCGTGTAGTTGACGCCCGCGCCCACATAGGGACGAATCTGGCCTTGCGGATTGAAGTGGTATTGCAGGGTCAGGGTCGGCGGCAGCAGTGTCACATCTCCCAGATCGACATCGCCAAGCGTGGTTCCAACTGCGGTCACATCATGCGGCGTGACACCCAGGATCAGTTCCACAGCCCACTGGTCCTGCACGAAGTAGGTGATGTCGAGTTCGGGTACGACCGAGGTGTCGATATCGACATCGCCGCCAATGGTGGCAATGTCCGCGCTTTCATTCGGGGCCACATTGATGGCGCGCAGGCGGACTAGCCAGTCACCACTCTCCGCGGAGGCCGGAGCGGCGGTGAGAAGAGCGGCAAGTGCTGCGGTGAAGAACAGGCGTTTCATGGGCTGATCCTTTCGTCCCTAAAAAATCTAGGGGCTTTCTGGACCCGCCTGCGCTTCAATGGCAGTGCGCGTTTCGTCGCGCGACAGCCCGCCGCGCGGCAGGCTGTCGCGGTCCGTCAGGTCAGAAGTCGAGAACCAGCGCGGCGCGGAAGTTGCGACCCGGCAGCGGCACCTGATCCTTCAGGAAGGAGGTGTGCAGACGCGCCTCCGCGTCGGTGAGATTGCGCGCTTCCAGGATCACCCGCAAATCGCGGCTCTCGATCGGCTCGAAGGACCAGCGCGCATTGACCAGCACATAGGACTGGGACTTGAACTCGAACGGCGCGGTATTGTCCTGGACGTCCGCCCATTCGGCTTCCAGGTGCAGATCGTGACCGGCCCGCGAAGCCGATATTCCGGCTGTGAAGGACAACGGGGGCAGACGCGGCAGATCGCCGCCGGCATCGAGGCTGGCCTCGACATATTCACCGGTCAGCTCGCCATCGAGATCCCAGCCGCCCACGGCGCCAAGCGGGCCCTCAAGGCGCCCTTCGAAGCCGGACAGGACAACATCATCCTGACTGTAGGCATAGACCGGGAAGCCATCATCCTCGGCACCCGTCGCATAGGCGGCGATGAAGCCGTCATAATCGGCCCGGAAAACCGACGCCTCGAGCGACCAGTCACCCAGACGGGTGCGCGCGGTCAGCTCGGCCGATACCGCCCGTTCAATGTCGAGATCCGGATCGCCCAGCTCGAATGTGCTGCTGGCGACATGCGGCCCGTCCGCGAACAGCTCGACATCAGTCGGTGCCCGTTCGCTGGAGGACAGTGTGACGGCCAGGAAAGTGTCCCGGACCGGGCGGAAGAAGATCGAACCGGACAGGCTTGATGTTTCAAAAGTGCGGCTGTCGCTGGCCGTGTCCAGTTCGCGGCGCTCAAGACGCAGACCGCCTTCAAGCCCCCAGGTATCGGCGTCCCAGCGCTCCACAAAGAAGATACCCCAGTCCGACGTCTCCGACGGCGGGACATAGGCTTCCTCGCCAATGGCCGCGAAATCGCGATGGAAGGCCTGTACGCCGGCGGCGCCTTCCCAGCTGCCGCCCCAAAGATCGATGGGCACGTGGCGGGCTTCAACGCGGCCCTCCCACCCGTCATTGGTGAACAGTGTCCCGATCTCGTCGCCTTCAAGCTCGACATGCTCATAGCTGCCGGTGCCGAAGGAGAATTTCACCCGATCGATATGTTCGCCCAGGTTCCGCCATTCCCCGCGCAGGTCGAAGCGGGTCTGCTCGAGATCGATCCGCACGCTCTCGTCATGGCCGTGCTCATCCTCATGATCCTCATCGTCTTCATGCTCTTCCTCCCCATGAGCGTGACCGCCCGGGACGCCATAAAGCGCATTCGACTGCTTGAAGGCCACGCCGATGAAACCATCCTCGCCGACCCAGGCGATACCGGCTGATGCAGAATTGAAATCAAGGCCGGAATTCTCGACCGTGCCGTAGGGATGCTCTTCCTCGTGCTCGTCGTGATCGTCGTGTTCGTCTTCGTGCTCTTCAGCCTCCTCCTCGAAGAGGCGGAAGGTCTCGGACTCGGCATAGCCGGGAATGTCATAGGGCTGGGCGGTTCGCATCAGGCCTTCCAGATTGATGACGAACTGCCCGGCGTTGAAACGCACACGACCGGCAGCGGTCTCGCCGTCATCGACCGAAGTCACGGATCCATAGAAACGTCCCTCAAGACCATCCTCGGCCCGCTCTTCGGGAATCCGGCCGTCAATCACATTAACCACGCCGCCAATGGCTGCGCCGCCATACGCGATGGCTGCCGGGCCGCGCAGGATCTCGACGCGCTGGGCTTCCAGCGCTTCGGACGCCACGGCATGGTCCGGCGAGTTGGTCGAGGCATCGATCAGGCCGACGCCATTGACCAGCACGCGGACCCGGTCGGCCCCGAGGCCGCGGATCACCGGACGGCTGGCCGCCGGTCCGAAATAGGTTGTCGAGACACCCGGCTCATGGGCGATCGTGTCAGCCAGCGATCCGGAGAGATTGTCCTCCAGGTGGCGGCGATCAACGACTTCCACCGCACCAACGATCTCGTCGGCGGTGACACCGAGGGGCGCCGATGTGACCACGATGACATCCTCATCCGCCTCGGCACGCTGGGCCAGGGCCGGAGCAGCAAGGCCGGCGCCGGCCAGGAGTGCGACAAGAGCGGTGGAGTGTTTCAGGCGCGCGAACATGGAATCCCCGATATGTAATAACAGAACATCTACTGAGCGTGATATTATAACATCCACAACTTCGCAATGCCGAACCACTGGGAAATGCGGCAAAGCGTGATTAAATGTTGGCAAGATGACCGTTGATTCCCTCACCAAGGCGCTCGCCGCCGCTGAAGCCCATTGCGTTGAACGGGGCGAAAAGCTCACCCCCGTGCGCAAGCGCGTGCTCGAACTCGTCCTTGAAGCCGACAGTCCGGTGAAAGCCTATGATCTGCTCGAAGCGCTCAAGCCGGGCCCCGGCTCGGCCAAGCCGCCGACGGTTTATCGGGCGCTGGACTTCCTGATGACAGCCGGCCTGGTGCACAAGGTCGAGGCGCTCAACGCCTTCGTTGGCTGCAGCCATACCCATGACGGGCTTGGCGGCGGCGCCGAGCTGTTCATCTGCACCGGCTGCGGCGCGGTCGAAGAACGCCATGGCGATCCGGTCCCGACCAACGCGCCTGCCGGTTTCACCATCCAGCGCTCGGTAGTCGAGCATTTCGGTCTTTGCGCCGACTGCCGGGCTGCCTGAGGAGCCCTCACCATGATCGAGCTCTGGCGCGGTTGCGTGAACGCCTGGGAATGCGACGAGCTGGGCCATTTCAATGTCCGCTTCTATCTGGCACGAGCCAGCGAGGCGCTGGCCAACCTGGCCGAGGCGGCGGGTCTCAACCCGATCCAGCGCCCCGACGCCCTGGCAACCATCGCTCCGCAGTCCCTGCACATCCGCTTCCTGGCCGAAGCCCGGCCCGGCGCACCGCTCTATATCGAGGGCGGTTTTACCGATATCGACCGCGAAACCGCCGGGATCCTGCTGGTGATGCGTCATTCCGGCACCGGCCAGCCGGCTGCCAGCTTCCGCATCCGAGCCAGCCATGCCGCGCCGGACACGCTCGAGGTCTTCGCCTGGCCCAAACGCTTCGCTGATGCCGCCCGGGCCCTGACTGTTGACACACCGGACTTCGCCACACCCCGCGGCCTCACCGATAAACCCGGCACCCGCCCGGCCTCGATGAGCGCCGCCGATGCCCTCGGCCTGACCACGATCGGTCGCGGCCGCCTGGGCCCGCACGAGATGGACGCTTTTGGCTGGATGCGGGCCGAGTTCCTGCTCGGCCGCGTCTCCGACAGCGTCACCAATTTCGCGTCCGCCTTCCCAGAAGAGTGGGACATGCATGCCGGCCAACCCTCGGCCCGCATCGGTTCGGCGCTGCTGGAATGCTGCATCCATGTCCATCGCTGGCCGCGCGCCGGCGACGGCTATGCCATCCGCTCCGGCCTCAAATCCGCCGGCTCCAAGGTCCGCAACATCGTCCACTGGGTGCTGGAACCGGCCACCGGCAAACCCTTGTGGACCATGGAAGGCGTCGCCGCCCCGATGGATCTCGACCAGCGCAAGCTGGCGGTGATCGATGCGGAGACCCGTGCGAAGGTGGAAGCCACGGTGGTGCCGGGGATTGAGGCTTAGGTGGCGATCAGGTCCTCGCCCTTGATGGGCGAGGTGGATCGGCGCGCAGCGGCGAGACGGAGTGGGTGACGGGCGATCGGTGCAGGAACGCTGGCGCGTTTCACCCGATCCGACCCGAGGCTGCGCCTCGGCCCACCTTCCCTTGTCTGGGGAAGGACTTGGCCCCACCCTGTGCCCCGCTTGCCACACATCTCGCCCCAAACGCGAAATCCGCTCTCCCTCACCTTGCCCTGCCCGCCGGGTCGGGCTACCCAGCGCGTCCCGGATCAATCGGCACAAGAGAGCAGATCCATGCGAACCATCATCTAGGCAAAACAGGTCGCCGGCGCGCGTCCTGACCCTGAAACCGCTTCGACCGCAACCCGGTCGCCGCCTTCGGGACTTAGCCGCGTCACTTGCCTGTCTTCCAGATGATGATTGCCATGAGGACGGACCCCGCAGCCTTGCTGCTCCCGGGTCCGCTGCTGAGATGTCCGACTTTCAAGACCAAGACGAAACGCCCCGTGCCCGTGACCTGTCCAACCTGCAGGTGCTGGCCTATCTGACGCGCCAATGGCGTCGCCGGCCGATCCTGCTGAGCGGGATGATCGTGTTCATGGTGCTGGCGACGATTGCCGAACTGATGATCCCGCTCGCCGCCGGACGCCTGATCGATGCACTGGCTGCCGGTCCCGACGGCGGTGCGCCCTGGCCGGCCTTTGCCACCTATCTGGGCGCGGCGCTGATCTACTACGCCCTGCGCCAGGCCGCCTCGCGCTGCGAGGTGCCGTTTTCCTCGGCCAACATGGCGGATCTGACCACCCATGCCTTTGCGCGGGTGCAACGCTTTTCGCTGGACTGGCACGCCAACACCTTTGCCGGGTCGGTGGTGCGCAAGATCACGCGCGGCATGTGGGCCTATGACAATGTCACGGTGAACATTTTCATGGGTATCGCGCCCTCGGTCGGTGTGATGCTGGGCATTGCCGGCATGATGGCGCTGCGCTGGCCGCTGGTCGGCGGCGTGGTCTTCGTTGTCATGGCCGCCTTTGTCGCCTCTTCGCTGCTGCTGAGCCGCTACTATATCCGCCCTCAGAATATCCGCTCCAACGCGCTCGACAGCGAGATCGGCGGAGCGCTGGCGGATTCGATCGGCGGCGTGGCAACGGTGAAGAGCTTTGGAGCCGAGGCCCGCGAGGATGCCCGCTTCCACGAACTCACCTGGCGCTGGCGCACCGAGACCAAGAAGACCTGGCTTCGCTTCGTCAATTCCTGGCTGGTCAACATCGTCACCGACCTGACCATGCAGGCGGCCCTCGTGGGCCTTCTGGTCTGGCAGTGGTCGCGCGGCGCGGCTTCGGCCGGTGATGTGGTGGCGGCGCTGACCGCCTACATGATCGTGTCCGGCTATATGCGGCGCTTTGGTGAACAGGTGCAGCAGGTCCAGCGCGGCATGGACGAGATCCAGGATCTGGCGATCTTCGACCTGCAGGAGAGCGATGTCGGTGATCAGACGGACGCGCCTGACTTCCGAGGCGAGCGTGGTGCGATCCATTTCGACGAGGTGGGCTTCACCTATGCCGGCCAGACCCGGCCGCTCTATTCCGACTTCTCGCTGGAGATCGATCCGGGTGAGACGGTGGCACTGGTCGGGCCGACCGGCTCGGGCAAGTCGACCTTCGTCAAGCTGGTACAGCGCCTCTATGACGTGAATGAAGGCGCGGTGCGGATTGACGGTCAGGATGTGCGCGCAGTGACGCAGGACAGCCTGCGCCGCAATGTGGCGCTGGTGCCGCAGGACCCGGCCCTGTTCCACCGCACGATCGCCGAGAACATCGCCTATGGTGCGCCCGACGCCACCGCCGACGATATCGTCGAGGCGGCCCGGGCGGCCCATGCCGATGCCTTCATCCAGCGCCTGCCCAAGGGCTATGACACGCTGGTCGGCGAACGCGGGGTGAAACTGTCGGGTGGCGAACGCCAGCGGGTCGCCATCGCCCGGGCCATCCTCACCGATGCGCCCATTCTCATTCTCGACGAGGCGACCTCCAGCCTCGACAACGAGACCGAGCGCGATGTGCAGGCGGCGATGGAAGCGGTGATGGACGGACGCACGACCATCCTCATCGCCCACCGCCTGTCAACGATCCGCAATGCCGACCGCATCCTGGTGTTCGAGCAGGGCCGGATTGTCGAACAGGGCACGCATGACGAGCTGGCGGCCAATGATGACGGTCTCTATGCCCGGCTGGCGGCGCTGGCGGCAGGATAGCGTCGGCAGCCGGATCACGATTGCGACAGCGACAGGCGGATGCAGCGCGTCCGCCTGTTCGCGCGCGCCTGATCATGCTTGAGTGGCCGCCTCACAATTCGAGGACCTGTCCCATGCGTCTTGCCGCTTTCATCGGATGCTTCTTCCTGCTGGTCATCACCCCGGTCCGGGCCGATGACGAACATCCCCAGCCCTTTGACGGGAATTACGACGCCATGGCGGTGGTCGATGCGGCGATGGCGCAAGCCCTGGCCGAGGAGAAACGTCTCCTGCTCGTGCTCGGTGCCAACTGGTGCCATGACAGCCGTGGCCTGGCGCATCATTTCGAAGATGCCGAGCTCGCCGCGACACTGGAGGCGCACTACGTCACCCGTTTCATCGATGTCGGCTGGCGTGACCAGAACCATGACATCATGCGCCGCTTCGGCGTCGCCGCGATCTATGCCACGCCCACCGTCTTCGTGATTGATCCGGTGGACGAAACCCTGCTCAACCGGGATGAGCGCAATTTCTGGGGCTCGGCCTATTCGACCCCGATCGAGACCGCCCGGGCCTGGTTTGTGCGCTGGGCCGATGCCCGGCCGGCGACCGGCGGTCTGGTCGAGAGCTCGCTGGTCTATCAGGCGATGATGATCGAAATCGACATTTTCGAGGAGGAGGAAGGCACCCGCCTGTCCGCCGCCTATCGCGATATCGGTCGCTGGCGCCAAGCCGATACGGCCGATCAGCCCGACAATCTGGTCGCCCTGGAACGCGAGGTCGACAATTGGCGCCGCAACCTGCCGCGGGCCGTGTCGCAATTGCGCGACGAAGCGCGGGCGATGGTGATCGGCGCCCTCAATGAGCGGGCTGATGGTGAACCCTTCACGGTCGCCACCGTGGCGGCACTGGACGCCGATGACCCTGATCTCGCCCTGCGCTTCCGCCCGCACGACAGCGACATCTGGTAGGGGCCGGACGCCATGACGATCAGCCTGCGCTATTTCGAGATCCACAGCTTTGCCGATCCGGGCCGCCCGCATTCAGGCAATCCGGCCGGCGTGGTCCTGATGGACGAATTCCTGTCGGACAGCGAACTCCTGGGCATCGCCAACTCCAACAATCTGTCCGAGACCGCCTTCATCGTCCCGCGTGGCGAGGATTGCTGGCATCTGCGCTGGTTCACCCCGACGGTCGAGGTGGATCTGTGCGGCCATGCGACCTTCGCCGCCGGCGCCGTGGTGCTGGAGGAAGGCCTTGTGAAAGGCCGGACCGCGGCTTTCGATACCCGCTCGGGACGTCTGGCTGTCAGTCGTGACAACAAGGGCGATGGCTATGCCATGGACCTGCCGATGATCGCCTTCGAACTGACCGCGAAATCCGCCGCCATCGAAGCCGCGCTGGGTCTGGACACGTCACCACAGGCCGTGTTCGACGTCACCCGTATCCACGGGGCCCGCTATCAGATGTGGGTGATGGCCGACGAGGCCGCGGTGCGCCTGGCCGAGCCGGATCATGGCAGCTTGCGCGCCCTGGAAACCAACATCATCCTGACCGCGCCGGGCGAGAAGACCGATTTCGTATCGCGCTTCTTCGCACCGGCATCCGGCGTTGATGAGGACCCGGTCACCGGGTCGGCGCATTGCACGCTGGCGCCCTATTGGGGCGAACGGCTCGACAAGATGCGGCTGTCGGCCCGCCAGATCGGCCCGCGCCCCGGGGCGCTCGACGTCGCCCCCAAAGGCGGACGCGTGACCCTTTACGGCCACGCGCCTCGCTATCTGGAAGGTCGCATCACGGTCTGAACCGGATCCGGCCCGGGTTTTCGGTTACCAGCCGCGATGCGGGCGCGGAAGCGGCCGGGTGACGGGGTGGCGATCGCGGGGATGCGGGGCCAGTGGATAGCGGTCGAAACCGCTGCGGGCGGGCGCAAAGCGACGACCGTTGAAGGCACGCGGATAGTGGACTTCCACATCGATCCAGCGCGTCTGGCCCTGATAGTCACGGACATAATATCCACCATCTCCGGCCAGATAGACCAGGCCCGGACTGCGCGGCTGCGCGGCAATTCTCATATAATGGCGATCACGCTCCCAGCGGTCCGGTTCGTAGGACCAGGCGGAAACCGGGCAGTCGATGACGCTGCGATCGCGCATGTCTTCGAGGCGGTCAAAACGACCGGAGGTATGGCGGGCATCGATGCGGTCCTCGCGCAGGTCAGGGCAGGCGCCGGCATTGAGGTGCCAGGTGCCGGCACTGGCAGCGCCGGTCGCGAGAACCGAGCCGGCCACGGCCAGCAGAACAAGGGGAAGGCGGGCTTTGAGGGGCTTCATGACGTGTCTCCTGTAACGGTCCGGCCGGGGGCGCCGGTGTTTGATGAGCCTAACTAGCCACACCGCGCCTGAGCCGCGCTTGAAGGCCCTGTTCAGCTTCCAGTCATCGCCATGAACGTCAGATGTCAGTCGGGGGCGCTTCGGAAGAAGCACTTGGGGGAAGCGCTTGGAAATGCCGCGAAACTGACCGATAAGCGGACGACTGCAGGGGAAGGGAGCTCATAATGCGCCATCACATCCGGACCGCCGCTCTGGCACTCTTGGCATCAGGTCTGGGCCTGTCGGCACCGCTGGCGGCCCAGGACGGACCCGTCCTCGCGGGTGCGCCTCCTGTCGAAGCCTCTGCCGAACCTGCAAGCGAACGCCTGACCAGCCGCGAGATCGGCAATTGGCTGCGCCAGGTCGATGTCAAACCGCCCAAACCCGGCAGCGGCACCGCTCCGTCGACGCGGTATACCGGCAATGACACCTGCCAATGGGCCAATGATGGCGAGTGCGACGATCCCGGCATCGGTACCGGCGCCTGCCAGGTCGGCACGGACTATTCCGATTGCTGGCGCATCGTGGAAGGCGTCGAGGACAATACCTGCCGCTGGGCCAATGATGGCGAATGCGACGAGCCGGGCTTCGGCACCGGCGCCTGTACGCAAGGTACGGACCTCGCCGATTGCGGCGCCATCATCGAGCTGCGCTTCCGCAATGACAGCTGCGAGACCGCCTTTGACGGTGTGTGCAGCGAGCCGGGCATCGGTGATGGCCGCTGCGCCGAGCGTACCGACCGCGCCGACTGTATCGGTCGCGAACGCCCGCTGACCATCAATGACCATTATTTCGGCCATGATGACCGCGTCTTCCACGATACCTCGGCCTTCCCCTGGAATGTCGTCGGACAGGTTGATTTCGACAGTGGCGGCGCCTGCACGGCGACGCTGATCGGTCCCGACGTCCTGATCACCGCCTCGCATTGCATCAATGGCGATGGCCGCACCGATTCGCGCGGCGTGTTCCAGACCGCCTTTGGCCGCCCCGGCGGCCCGCTCTCGGCGCGGGTGATCGACCATTTCATCGACCCGGACTGGGACGACCAGCGCTTCTCCTCCGGTGATGAGATCGACGGCACCGACTGGGCGCTGCTGCGCATCGACCAGCGCCTGGGCGACACGCTCGGCCATGTCGGCGTGCGCGGACTGGTCGACACGGAAGGTCGTCGCGGCGCCATGCAGGCCGACCTCTATCAGGGCGGCTATAGCTGGGATACCGGCGCCCACCTGTCCGGCAATATCGGCTGTCACATGGTCGAGATCGCCAATGACAACACCATGGCCCATGACTGCGACACCACGCGCGGCGACAGCGGTTCACCCTTCATGGTGCGTGAGGGCAATGAGTATTTCGTCGTCGCCACGGACAGCAATTTCCGCTCCAACCCGCGCGGCCCGATGATCTACATCGCCGCCCGCTCGGAACGCTGGATCCCCTATCTGGAAGACTTCGCCGCCGGCCGCCTGACCAACGTCACGCAGCGCCCGGCCAGCGGTGGGGTGAAACCGCCGAAATAGGCCGGGCGTGAGGGGCCCGGCGCCCGCGGCGCACACCCCGCCATAGACCGCTTGCCGAGAGATCGCCGTATCCGTTTCTTCAGGTCAAGGGGCATGCCCGCGGAGCGGCGGCTGGGCCGCCCTTGACCTGAAGAAACGGATACGGCCCGCTGGCTGACAAGTGATCTATGGACTGCTCCGCGCCGGGGCGAGGCCATGGGTTACCTATCCCCCAACAACGCTACCAACCCGTCCGCCAGTGCATTGCGCCAGCCGGCGATGTCGTGACCGCCGGGATAGACGGCCAGCTCGGCGGGATAGCCCTGCGCGGTGAGGGCTTGCGCCATCAACCGGTTGGTCTCCAGCATGACATGGCCCTGATTGGTGCTGGTACGCACAGTCTCCAGGCGTCCGGCCGCAAGATGGAAGCGCGGGGCCTCATCCGGAGCCGGCGTCAGCTGCCGGCGCGCCCATTCCGGCTCGGCGCCCTCCGGTGCCCAGTAGAACGAGCCCGACAGCGAGATCACGCTGCCGATCTGCTCCGGCCTTGCGAGCGCCGTCAGGCTGGCCGACAGGCCGCGACGTGAGGCACCGGCGAGCAGGGTCGTTTCGCGGCGCGGCGCCAGACCCGCCTGCGCTTGCAGGGCGGGCAGCAATTCATCGGCGATGAAAGCGGCCTGGTCGCCATAGGCGTGATCGGCACTGGCCCCATCGAGCTGGTCGATCAACACCAGATGGGTCGGCGGGATGTCACCACGGGTCGCGAGCCGGGCCAGCATGTCACTCGCCCTCGCCCGCTCACCCCACAAAAAGGCGTCATAGAGGATCAGGATCGGGGCATCGTCCGCAGCGCCGGGCGCGCGGAACAGATCCAGCTGGACCGACCGCCCCAGTGCCGCACTGTCGACGATCAGGCGTTGCGCGGTGATCGTCTCGTCAAAGGCCAGTGGGCGGTGGATATCAGCGCGCCGGGCGCGGTCGAGACGCAGCAGCGACTCGCCGTCACGTCCACCCAACCGGGCCGGATTGGCCGGGTCGGACCAGCGCTGCACCCGGCCCTCGCGTTCGACCAGGAAGGAGTAGACCGCCTCGACATCGCGCGGCACTGACAGCGTCAGCGTCCAGATATCGGCGCCGTCCAGGCGCGTCAGCGGAAGGGTGAAATCGGCGATATAGTCGGTCACCGGCTGGCGGGCCCTTGCCGCATTGATCACGCTGTCGAGGCGAACGGATGTGGTCTGCGCATCACCGCGCCAGGCGAAGGTCACCAGGGCGTGGCCGGGATTGTCGGGATCGATGGACCGCAACGGCAGGCGCGGCTGCGACAGGGTACGCCAGGCTTCATCGCGGGCATGGGGACGTTCGGCCAGCATCGCTTCCAACGCGGCAACTGCCGGGATCGTCAGCGGGCCGTCATTGCCCTCCGGCGATTGCGCAGACGCAGCCGCTGTCGCGACCAGCGCGACGATTCCCGCCAGCCGTGCCGCCGCCCTCCACCTGCCCTGTGCCCTTTGCCCGATCATGCGAGCCAGTCTAGCGTGGGTCAGTCTGTCGAGGGGAGACCAGATGACACTGCTTGCAAACACATTGCCGCAAAACCGCACCGACCGGATCATCCTGGCCGCCTCAGCGATCTTCGCGGCAATCTACCTGTTCGACGATTTCGGGCTTTCCGCCCCCTTCCCGCTCGACGTGGTGATCAAGGCGGCGGGGATCGTACTGCTGGCCCTTTACGCCCTCCGGCAGAAACATCCCGTGCTGGCTGTCGGACTGGCGCTGGGCGCCACCGGAGATGTCTTCCTGGCGCTGGACGAAAGTGTCCTGCCGTTTGGCATTGCAGCCTTCGGGCTCGGTCATCTGGTCTATATCTGGCTGTTCGCCCAATGGCGTTTCAAGGCCGGCGCGCGTGGCGGGATGAGCCGGATAGCAGCCCTGGTGGTCGCCCTGTTCGGCCTCGCCATGCTGAACTGGCTGCAACCGCATTTCGGTGAATTGCAGGTCGCCGCATCGGTCTATAACGGCATCATCCTGGTCATGACGGTTCTCGCCATTCTCGGCCGGGCGCCGGTGCTCGCTTTGATCGGCGCGCTTCTTTTCCTGGTATCCGACAGCGTTCTTGCCGTGCGCCTGTTTGCCGGCGAGCTGGACTGGGCCGGACCCGTGGTCTGGATTTGCTATTATCTCGGCCAGGCCGGCATCGCACTGGGTCTGGCGCGGGCGAAACTGCCGTGATGTCAGACTGACGATTCGACAGAAAAAAGCCTGCGGGTCCAATCACGGACCGGCAGGCTCTTGTTTTTCCGGCAATGTTGCAGCGGCTGAACCGATCAGTTCATCAAACCCTGCTCGCTGGCCATCGCCTTCATCGCCTTTTGCAGCTTTTCAAAGGCCCGGACCTCGATCTGGCGGATGCGTTCACGGCTGACGCCGTAATGCTCGGCCAGTTCTTCCAGGGTCTTGGGGTCTTCCGACAGGCGACGCTCCTGCAGGATGTGCTGTTCGCGCTCATTGAGCTCGCCCATCGCCGATTGCAGCAGCTGCATGCGGGTGTCGAACTCATCGCTCTCGGCCAGCTCGTCTTCCTGGCTCTCGGCATTGTCATCGGACAACCAGTCCTGCCACTGGCCTTCGCCCTCGGTGCCGCGCAGCGGCGCGTTGAGCGAGGCGTCGGGACCGGACAGGCGACCATTCATCGACATCACCTCGTCATTGGTGACGCCGAGCTTGGTAGCGATCGCCTCGACCTGGTCGGGTTTCAGATCACCTTCATCCAGGGCCTGCATCTGGCTTTTCATCCGGCGCAGGTTGAAGAACAGCTTTTTCTGGGCCGCCGTCGTGCCCATCTTCACCAGCGACCAGGAGCGCAGGATGTATTCCTGGATCGAGGCGCGGATCCACCACATGGCGTAGGTGGCGAGGCGGAAACCCTTGTCCGGGTCGAATTTCTTGACCGCCTGCATCAGGCCGACATTGCCCTCCGAGATCACTTCGGCGATCGGCAGGCCGTAGCCGCGATAACCCATGGCAATCTTGGCCACGAGGCGCAGATGAGACGTCACCAGCTTTTCAGCGGCGCCGCCATCCTCGTGCTCACGCCAGCGCTTGCCCAGCATGAATTCCTCGTCCTTTTCCAGCATTGGAAAACGACGGATCTCCGACAGATAGCTCGACAACCCCTGTTCGGGTGAGAGCGTCATTGAAACTGCATTGGCCATGACACGTATCCTATCCCATCGAGGCGCCAGTCGACATGCGTCATTTGCACGTCCCCAACGCCTCGTCCGAGACCTATTTGGGTATCCAATTCCCCGAATGTAACCCCTTCACGCCGCTGTGATGCGAATGGCTGTCATTCGTGAATGGGGGAGTGAGGCTACACGCTCTCCCGCGCCTGGCCACGCGCCAGCTGGAGCTCGACGCGCTTGAGTTCGCGCAGGATGCGGTTGTTCTGCATCTGCAGGCCCAGCCCGCCCTTCATGAACAGGCCGACATTGACGGCGACGACCACGCCGACGCCCCAGCGAACGGTCATGACAGGGTCTGTGGTCTGGAACATTTTCCAGGCAGCGAAGATGGCCAGGCCGGCGCCAATGATATTGACGATATAGGCGATCCACATCACCCAGCCGAGCTTGCCGCGGAACAGGCCGAACGCCTGGGCGAAATAGCCGGGCTCCTCGGCAAGGTCGCCCAGAACAGCGCGGTCATCCGCGTCGAGGGCTTCCAGGATGAGCCGGTCGAGGTCTTCGGTCTTGGTGGTCATGATGATCTCCTTTTCAAGATCAGGGTCAGGCTTGGGTCGGGTTGAGCACCACAGCGAGCTTGCGCCGGGCGTGCATGAGGCGGGTCTTGACGGTGCCCGCCGGTGTTTCGGTAATAACGGCGATCTCGGCGACCGAGAGTCCGTCCTGGTGATAGAGGGCCAGCGCCAGTCGCTGGTCATGCGGCAGATCGGCCATGGCGAGGCGGATGGCGCCGGTGTCGGCTGCCCGCTCGGCTTCGCCAACACCATCGACGCTGGCATCGCGATTTTCATCGGTCAGCGCCCTGATCGTCGCCCGTCCGGCCTGCTTGCCCCGGATGGAGCGTGCGCATTTGCGACTGACGATGCGATAGGCCCAGGCCGGAAAGGCGGCAGCTTCGGTCAGACGCGGCAGGCCGCGCACAATGTCCAGCCAGGCGTCCTGGAGCGCATCCAGACCAGCCTCGCGCTCGTCGGCGAGGCGGACGGCGTGGCGCAGCAGATCCGCCTGCCAGAGGCGGACCAGCCGGGCGAAAGCCGCCCGGTCACCGCCCTGTGCGGAGATGACCAGGTATTCGCTCAAGATGCGTTTGCGGTCACGCGTCATGCCTTGTCCCGTCCTGGGGGCGATTGCCCGTTCTGATCGTATAGGTGCCGCGGCCAGGTAAAAGGGTTCAATTGACGGCGAGAGCGGTGACAGCAGGCCTGATCCTGCTAGGTTGATCGAAACGGCCAGGGGAGACGACGTATGTGGATCGCAAATCATCGGATGGCATCGGCCAGCGCCGTGGCCCTGCTCGGCTCGTTGCTGATGGCGACGCCGGTTGCCGCACAGGCGGCCCGGGCGGTGCAACCGCCAGCGACCGAAGGCACCGACATCGACGACTGTCGGCCGGAGTCGGCCCGCGCGCAGTGCCGGGACGCTGACGGGCGGCTCGTCCGCCCACAGCGTCAGGCAAGGCCCGTTGAGACACAACCCGCGACCAATCAGCTTGGCGGCGGCGACCCGGGATGGGAAGACCGGATCGAGACCAACCAGCTTGGTGGTGGGGATCCGGGATGGGAAGAGCGTGTCGAGACCAACCAGCTTGGGGGCGGTGACCCAGGATGGGAAGAACGTGTCGAGACCAATGAGCTGGGCGGCGGCGACCCCGGTTGGGAAGAGCGTGTCGAAACCAATGAGCTGGGCGGCGGCGACCCCGGTTGGGAAGAGCGTGTCGAAACCAATGAGCTGGGCGGCGGCGACCCCGGTTGGGAAAGCCGCATTCGTCAGTCAGCCGTGCCCGCACAGACGACCGAGCCGGTCGTGAAACCGCAAGGCTCGCGCAATTAGCCGGCGTTTCGGTCAGGACCAGGTCGGCTAGGGCCTGGCCAGCTAGGACTTGTTCGGCAGGCTCTTGTGGAATTGCAGATAACCTCGCTCGACCATGCGCCGCATGGCTTCATAGGCTTCCGACAATTCCTCATAGGCCGACCGCAGCAATTGCAGCCGGGCCACTTCCTCCGCCGACATGGGCGAGCGCGAACGCGCTGCCGACATGGCGGCGTCCACCCAGGCGGAACGCGCCTTGGAGGACGACAGGGCGAGGTTCTGGAAATCCTCGATGCCGACATGATGGATGGTCTTGGCGATCACCGCCTGATTGGCAGCAAAAACCGTGTAGTCGATCTGTTCGAGATGGCCGCGCCGCTTCTTCTGTTCGGCAGGGTCCTCGACCAGGTCAGGCTCGAAATGATCGGATACGCGGCGATAGCTCGAAGTCACGATCTTGCCCATGGCGACACCTCCTCAATGGGTATCAAGGGTCAATTATCGCCGATCAGGCCTTAACGGGCGGTTTCACCCCGAACCGGTGCAACCCGGCCCGGAGCGGGCTTGCCTGTCAGGCCGCAAACCAATGTCAGTCGAAAGCGTACAGGAGCGACACGTCGAGACGGACATCGGTCGGATCAAACCCGGCCCGGTCCTCGAACTCATGCTCGATCCGCAAACCGGTCTGGACTGCCCAGTCGCCGAACAGGCGGTTGGTCAGGGTGAAGCGCTGGTCGACCCGCGATCCGCCGCCCACGAATACCGTGGTCTCCGAGCCGAAATTGGCGGTGTCCGAAATCGTGTAGTGGAAGCTCGACCCGGCCTCGCCGACCCAGTCGGTGAGCGTTTCGCCAGTGAGCCCTGCTTCGCGATAGCGCTGGCCCACACCGGCCCGCAGCACCCAGTTCGCTTTCGGCGTCTCGACCGCGTGCCAGATTCCGCCGCCGGTCAGGAAGGCCGATTGGGCGTAGATCCCGATCAGGTCACGCTCATAGGAACCGCCGGCATAATAGCCGATACCGCTGTCGAGTTCGCGCGTGGTGCGCAATTCGACCAGCCAGTTGTCCCGCGTCGTCCGGGTCGCGCTTTCAGACAGGAAGTATTCGAACTGGCTGTCGATCCGCCAGCCGTCTTCCAGCTCGCGATCGAGCTCGATGGCAAAGGAGAAATCGGTCAGCTCGGAATTGCCCCGCTCGAGCTGGATGCCGGCACGGACATGGCCGGCCCAGCTGTCGTCAGCGAGTTGGCGGATCGAGCCGGCGAGCCAGCTTCCCGATCCATCCGGCGCTTCACCGAGCACGACCGGTGCACCGCCCAGGTCGCGGTGTTCCCCGGCCGGAGCCGCTGGATGGTCGGCAGCCGCCGCGGCGTCCGGCGCAGCAGCCGGAGCCGGAGCCGGGTCCGGCAATGGCCAGTCTGCGACCGCCCCTTCACGGCTCGGGAGTTCGGCGCGGATATAGGCGTGAACCGCCGCCCGACCGCCCTCGACAAGGACCGACACCATGTCGGCGGTCTCTAGAAAGCGGGCATCATCACTCTGGCGATCTGCCGCTTCTGCCAGCAATGCCCGGTACGCTGCAGGCAATTCGGCACTGGCCACCCCCGGCATCGTCAGAACCAACAACGCTCCACAAACCGGAATTGCCTTCAGAAACGTCCACATCGCATGCCCCCCTGGTCCCGAATACCGGTGGCTCAGCCACCTCAAATCGGGCCAGACAGTGGATGATCAAGCTTAATAATTGATGGCCTTGCGGATCGCCGGCCCGCCGAGATTGTGCCCGGTGCCTAGTTCGGTTTCACGTCTTCGAGATGGAATGAATACTGCGTCGCGGCGGCCCCCTCGCCGCCACCGGTCATGACCAGGTTGGCGGTCGCCCGTCCTTTTTCATCGACCGGAAGCATGGCTGGCTGGGGCGCTGTCGCCCGCTCGGGATGGGCGGATTGCGTCTCGACCTGGCGCGGCGCTCCGGCCAGATCGCCCTCACCCTTGCCCGCTTGATCCTGCGACAGATGCCGGACCGTCCGGCGGGAGTCCGAACGGATGTCCAGGACATTCGGGACGGCTGGCAGATAGCCCGAAATGTCGTCCCGGGATTGAGCCACGGCCCCGCCCTGCACAATGAGTGCGCCGCCGACAGCAAAAATGAGCGTCCGAATCATGTGATCAGTCCCCGATTTTCCAGGCACCCCGTCGGGAGCGCGCTTTCAAGGGTCTGAATAAGCGACAGGTTTTAAGATACGGGTGCGAAGGTCGGTAAAATTCGATCAAACGCGACCGGTCAACCGCCGACAGTCGGCGCGCGGCGGGGATGAGTGTGGCGTTCGGCAGTGGCGATCTCGTACAGCCGGATACGCTGATCCGCCTCGCTGATCGACCGGCCATAAATTCGACGTTGCTCACGGCTGGACAGGGAGGTCACCAGATAGCCCCGCGCCTCGAAACAATCCCCCCAGGCATTGACCGCGAGCCGGTCCGCATAGCCGTCGGAGCGATAGCGGTTGAGGTCATTGCGAATGGGGCTGCGACCGGAACTGTCCCGACGGACCGTGTCTGGCAGCTCGGCTTCATAGACCGCCCAGCAGGCATCCAGATCGGCATTGAACGCCGCCTCCGACACCCCGGCCTTGTTCCAGCTCATTGATTGCGGCGTCAGCGGAACGACCCCGACAAGCATCACCGCCGCGACCGCGATTGAAACCAGACCCATGACACCCTCCGGACCATCGACCGCACTTGCAGCCTATGCGGGTAAGACACCCGATCAAACGCGACCGGTCAAGCCAGCCCGGCTCAGTTCGTCAGGCGCCCGCGTCGCAGCCAGTCAAAACACATCGCATAGCCGATCAGGATCAAGACCCAGCCGGCCACATTGTACCACTGGGTACCGAACAGCATGACCATCGAGCCGATCACCACCAGCAGCGGTCCGATGCGGGAGACCGACAGGTAGGACAGGCAGGGCAGCACCACGGCGGTGACGAAGATATAATTGGGCCCGAAAGTGATGAAGGGCGACCACACCGCCGGCGTGGCGATCAGCTGGCGGGCGACGGTATTCTCCATCTCGCCATCGGGCAGGGCCCAGAACACGAAATCGAGCACACACATGCCGATCAGCGCGGTGATGCCGGCATAGAGCAGCGGAATGGTCAGCCAGTGGATATTGCGCCAGGGCAGACGCCCGGCCAGCGGCAACATCATCACCCCGCCGACCAGCAGCGACCAGTGGGCAAAGTCGATCGGACGCTGTGCCTCGACAAAGTCCTGACCCTGACGCAGCAGGACCTGGCCGATGATATATAGCACCAGCCCGGCCAGCCACAGCGCCCGCTCGCCAAGGCGCGGAAACTCCGCCTGTGCCGATGTCGCCTGGATGATCATGGACCGTTCTCCCCGTCCGCTTGGGCGGCACACTAGCGAGACCGGCATTGCACCGGAAGGTGGCATGAACACCGGTCAGCACGCCGCAACCTGTCCAGCCGCCACGGCCCGCGACCTTGCGACGCTCCACCGGAGGATTGGCGCGGCTCGCCAATCGATCTATCCAGTGTCTGACCGCCCTTGGAGAGCGCCATGACATACGCAACGGGTCAGGCCTGGAGCCTGAAGAATATCGACGAGCCGGACGCCCGCATCGTCATCGGCCGGATCGAACCGGCCGCCCAGCTCGACGGTCAGACCGTCATCCATTGCACGATCTTCGACGCCGTGATCGCCGATACCGGCGACGGCAAGGGCCCCGGCCCGCTGACCTTTGGCCACATCCCCTTCACCGAAGCGGCCTTCGCGGCCTCGGTTGATACGCTTCTGGAATCCAAGGCCGCCACCGCCGAGGCTTTCGAGGAAGGCTATTACCAATGGGCCGAAGCGCTGGGCGGCGCCTTCAGCGGCACCGTCGCCGCCACACTCGCCGACGTCATCCAGGGCGCCCGCGACTGATACGGCATGATCAGGCGGGGCAGCGCCTCGCCGGCCTGCAACTGTCACCTTCCTGTCGCCTCCGCGTCGTGGGCGACAGCGCCGCAAGCGGCTAGACACAGGCAACGCAAACGGACCGAAGCGAGACACGAGCTTGACGCCATGGGACTGAAATCATTGCGCCTCGACAAGGGCTGGTCGCAAGAGCAATTGGCGACCATCTCCGGCCTCAGCCAGCGCACCATCCAGCGGGCCGAGCGGGGCGAGACGCCCAGCCTCGAAACGCTGCGCGCCCTGGCCGCCAGCTTCGACCTCTCCCCGGCCCGATTGCGTGACCTCATCGACCCGCAAACGGAGACCACCGACATGCCTGCCAACGACACGCCCCCCCTTCCGGACGCCCAACCCCTTGCGGCCACCGAAACGAACCCGTCGACCGCGACACCGATCCTCTCGCCCGTCTGGAAACGCATCCTGCTGGCCGCCGGCCTCTACCTCGTCGTGATGAGCTGGCTGGCCCTGATGCAGGTCTTCGCCGGCTGGGACCCGGAACTGCTCGGCTTTGTCGGACTGGTCGGCGCCGGCGCCATCGCCACGGTCGCCTTCGTCGCGCTGGGCGGCGCGGACGAGACAGGCGACCCGAGCGACGACAAGCCCGGCTGACCGGGCCGGTCTATCCGCGGGTCAGCTCGATGCTGGCCCAGCAGACCGGAGCGCGCCCGCCAAATCCCAGCGAATCCCAGCCATGGGTACAGTCGGACGCGTCAAAGCTGACATCCTCCAGGTAGGGGTCCATCTCGGCGCAGGTGTTTTTCGAGGTTTCCAGCCGGGTCGTCGCATGACCGTCACTGTCGACCTGGATCTCCCAGCTCATCTCGACATGCGCCGTACAAAAACCCATATCACGGCTGTAATAGCCGTTGCCCGACGCAAACTGGCCGCCATTGCCATCCGGACGCAGCTCGCCATCCGCCGAAAAGCGGATTTCCGCGCCGTCCAGCGTCGTATAGGCCCGCCCGGCCGGCGTCGTCACCTCATCCTGCATGGCCAGGGCGGGCACTCCCGACACCCCGGCAGACATGGCGATCGCCGCGGCAACTCCCAAAATCGATTTCATCATGGTCCTGTCCCCAATTCCCGATTGATCCGCCTGCGACCCTGACGGGCAAGCCTTAAAATCACGCGTGTATGGTTGGAACAATTTTACCGATCCGCCGGCAAGCGGCTTACGCGCCCAGCCACCTCGCCTTGTCCGGGCGAGGACCGGGTGCGAGCTGGATCACAGGCGGCGCGTCTTCGGCTGTGCTTACCTCGCCCCGTGAAAAGCCCGCTCACCCAACGCGCCCGCGCCCTGCGACAGGACATGACGCCGCATGAAGTCCGGCTCTGGGCCTGCCTGCGCGCCTGGCGGAGCGAGGGCATCAAATTCCGGCGACAGGTTCCGCTGGGTCGCTACATCGTCGACTTCGCCTGCTTTCGCCCAAGACTCGTCGTCGAACTCGATGGCGGACAGCACACGCTGGACGACCATGCCGCCAGGGACGCCCGGCGCGATGCCTGGTTGCGAAGCGAAGGCTTCATCGTCTTCCGCGCCTGGAACCACGAGGTCGATGACGATATCGACGCCGTCCTCGACGCCATTCGCGCCCTTGTCGATGAAGCGCGATAGGTCCTTCCCCTTGATGGGGAAGGTGGGCCGAGGCGCAGCCTCGGGTCGGATCGGGTGAAACGCGCCAGCGTTCCGGCACCAACCGCCCCGCACCCACTCCGTCTGGAATAGGAACCTCAAAGGTCCTTCCCCTTGATGGGGAAGGTGGATCAGCGCGAAGCGATGAGACGGATCGGGTGAAACGCGCAGCGTTCCGGCACCAACCTCCCGCCACCCACTCCGTCTGGCCGCTACGCGCCCAGCCACCTCGCCCATCAAGGGCGAGGACCTCACGCGCCCGGGGCGCAGACCGGACCATAAACCCCTTGCCAGCCAAAGGGCCTCAGGGGATGAGCGGGGGCAAGGGTGAAACCGCGAAGGGGCGGATGAGGGGGAAGCCTTTGTCTATCGGTCCCGGCTCTGCGGCCGGGAAAATGGGGCGTGTGGAACCACCCTTCCCCGTCATCCTGACGAAGGTCAGGACCCAGTTCATAGAGCGAGCTGCCGCCAGTCCCGTACAGATCCGACTTTGCCATCTGGGTCCTGACCTTCGTCAGGATGACGCTTTGGGAAGGACCAGGTCAGCCCGGAACGGACGCGCCCCGGCGCAGATCGGGCCATAAACCCCTTGCCATCCAAAGGGCCTCAGGGGATGAGCGGGGTCAAGGGTGGAACCGCGAAGCGGCGGCGGCAAGGCGGCGCTTCAGCGGGTTTGATCGAGGTTGAAACCCGAGGCGGCAAACATTTGCAGCAAACGCCCGACTTCCGTCGCCGCGAGCGTTGTCGACATGTCCGGCGCGAGGTCGCGGATCATTTGCTGGAAGGTGAGGATGCGGATCGGATTGCCACCGAGCGCGGCACGGAAGCCCGGATGGGTCTCCCACGGTTCGGCGGGGCCTCTCAGCTTGGCGATGGCGGTGACGTAGGTGAACTCGCGGCGCCCGGTCGCCGCTTCAACCGCAGCGATAAACGCCTCCGACCATTTCGGCACGGTCAGTTCCCGGAACGCCTTCCAGGCCTTTCGTCCGCGCAAGGTTTTATCGCCCTCAATGGCCGCGATCTCACTGGCCGGACTGAAACCCTGCTGCCAGCTCTTGCAACTGACCGCGACGACCTGCTCCGGGCCGGTCTTGGCCGGATGAAAGCCCAGCACATCAATATCAGAATGATTGCTGTCCTGATTGGATACGAAATCGGGATGATCCCGCCGCGGCAGGAATTTCACATTGTGCTGGACGAAATAGCCCTGGTGGATGAGGTATTCCTCAACGACCTGTTCGAGAATGTCTTCCTTGGTCGCCATTCGCCCCCACCTTGTCAGCCGACGCGCCCACAGCGCGGACAGAGCCATAAAACCCTTGCCAGCAAGGGGCCGTATTGAAGTCCCGCGGTCAAGGGTGACAACCGCAAAGCGGCGGCTCCGCCGCCCTTGACCGCGGGACTTCAATACGGCGGGGTCTCGGCATGGGGTTTATGGGGAGGTGTGGGCACCGCGTTTCAGGACGAAAAATGGTGTGTGTCCCTGTTTTTTTCGAGCGAAGCGAGGGGCGCGCGGCAGACACTCTTCCCTGGCCGCAACGCGGCCGCCCCTCACCTTGATCCTCTCCCCGGTCGGGGAGCGGCGGCGCCTGGGCGTAGAGCGGGCTATAGACCCCTTGCCAGCCAAAGAGCCTCAGGGGATGAGCGGGGTTCTCAGTCAACTAACTTAAACTGCTCGATGTCAGACAGCCTTCTAGGCTGTCGGCCGGGATGAAGCGTACCTTTTATCTGAACATAGCCAAGTCGGCTCATGTGCGCGCTATCTGCGATAGCATAGTGGTCGGCATCTAAATATACACGAGCTTTAACCATTTCCGTATCATTCAGCAGGAGAGCCAAAATAACGGTGCCGGAACGTCGCCCATCTCCGCCCTTCTCACCTTGCAATTCCTCAACTGTCCCTACAAACGTATCGGTTTCTGGCCGTTCTTCGTCCTTAAGATCTCGAGCAATCTCTGCAACAAGATTTGATAAATTGGAAACCAGTTTCGCAGGCTTCAACTCTTTCGGCGGCGGCGGAATTTTCAGAGAGAACATTGTGGATAATTCCACCGAATTTTGTCCTCGGTCTTCCAGCAGGGCGGCTAAAGCATCGCAGAAATTCGCCGAAATGACTGGGCGCTTCTCAGATTTTGCTGCGTCAATGAGGCCTTCGACCTCATCTCTCGCGATCGCATCTACAATTGCGCGGGCAGAAGCATGAACATTTTCAAACGTCCGCCTCACAACCGAACCCTGGGATGCATCCTTAAACAGATCTAAGTCCTCAACCGCGCGCACGTCGCACGACAATCGCACAACAAAAGAGCCTCGTTCGGTATGATTGAATTTCGTGCTGTCAAGCACTTGATTAGCCTCAACACGTCGGAGGCGTTTATAATACGGGCGCGGGTCAACCGCCAAACAAGCGCTAGACAATACTATTTGCTTAATAGCATCAATGCTTTGACTAAAGTAGTTAAAATCAAGTGAATCAGCACGTTCTTCCGAAAAAAACCTAAATACACTCGAGTCGTAATTCTGGTAACGAATATTCGTCACAAGTGCATCCACGGGATTTTTGTATATGTTTGAAATTTTGTTAAGAACTATCGACATAGATTCCTCATAGTCGGAGAAATCCGAATGTGCAGGAATTCGTATTTGACGACGCTCAAAACCCGGATTTGACAATACAAAAAAATCTTCACTGGATAGATTATCGTTTTGAGACCAGCCCCTATCCTTCAAATATGATCGAATGCTAATCGGAGTAGGAGAGTATTTATTCATAACAAATAACCCCCCCATCAGCTATTACATTTGATATTTTAATAAGATTTTCTTGATTAAAAATATTCTCCTCAGGTATATAAATCGTCTTCCCTGTTTCATTTTCAATCGCATCCGCCCCCCGCAACGAGACCCAATAGGCGCAGTTCTTAAGCACCAAATGGCTCACACTTACATCTAACCAATCTTCAGGTTTTGGCGGCAAAAATAGTACGATTAGAAGCTTCGGAGTAGCAACCTGAGTTGAACGAAGGCCATCATATTGCTTCACCCCCTTGAAAAAATACGATATTTTTTTTGTTTTTTATAGTCGGCGGTTTTCTTGTCGCTTTCAGCTGCACCTTTAAATCAATTTCAGTCAAGCCGCTTTGATTTTCAGGCCAAATACTAACTTTGGCATCTATGCCATTGTTGTCATCGATACGTGGGGCTACGTCACAGCTCCCGCCTACAGCTGAAACAACCGCATGCAGATAAGCATAGCTCAGTTCAGACTCTCGATCATTTAGCGGCGCAGGTCCCATAATCGAACAACTCCCCCGTCCCTCTTTGACATCCACTAACACCGTTCTGCGTCGAGATAAATCTCCCCGCCCTTCTCGCGAAACTCCGCCGCCTTCTCCGCCATCCCGGCCTCGACGTCCGGCGCTTCCGCCTCGACAGCATTCGGCGTCCGCGCAGAGGGACATGGACCTCTGGTCCGTGTCCCGGGAAGACACCTCGATACTGGAAGGGACAAGAAGACAGCTTCTGGATGGGACACGTACCAAAGGTACATGTCCCTCTTTAGCCTAGTCTATTGGTTCACGGAACTTGCCGTCTTCCGAGAGATAAATCTCCGAGCCCTTCTCGCGGAACTCCGCCGCCTTCTCTGCCATCCCGGCCTGGGCGTCCGAGCCAAGCTGGTTCGGCGCCCGCGCGCTCCCAAACCGGTCCCGGATCTCCCTCGTAATCTCCATCGAGCAAAACTTCGGCCCGCACATGGAGCAGAAATGGGCGACCTTGTGGGCTTCCTTGGGGAGGGTCTTGTCGTGGAAATCTCGGGCGGTTTCCGGGTCGAGGGCGAGGTTGAACTGGTCTTCCCAGCGGAATTCGAACCTGGCGCGCGACAGGGCGTCGTCGCGGATCTTGGCGGCGGGGTGGCCCTTGGCGAGGTCGCCGGCATGGGCGGCGATCTTGTAGGTAATCACGCCGACCTTGACGTCATCGCGGTCGGGCAGGCCCAGATGTTCCTTGGGCGTGACATAGCAGAGCATGGCACAGCCGAACCAGCCGATCATGGCGGCGCCGATGCCGCTGGTGATGTGGTCATAGCCGGGCGCGATATCGGTGGTGAGGGGCCCGAGCGTATAGAAGGGCGCCTCGTGGCACTCCTTCAATTGCTTGTCCATATTGGCCTTGATCTTGTGCATGGCGACATGGCCCGGCCCCTCGATCATGACCTGGCAGCCCTTGGCCCAGGCGATCCTGGTGAGCTCGCCCAGGGTTTCCAGCTCGGCAAATTGGGCGCGGTCATTGGCGTCGGCGATGGAGCCGGGGCGCAGGCCGTCGCCCAGCGAGAAGCTCACATCATAGGCCCGCATGATGTCGCAGATCTCCTCGAAATGGGTGTAGAGGAAGCTCTCTTCGTGATGGGCCAGGCACCATTTCGCCATGATCGAGCCGCCACGCGAGACGATGCCGGTGACCCGGTCGGCGGTGAGCGGCACATAGGCCAGGCGCACGCCGGCATGGATGGTGAAATAGTCGACGCCCTGCTCGGCCTGCTCGATCAGCGTGTCGCGGAACACCTCCCAGGTCAGGTCCTCGGCAATGCCATTCACCTTCTCCAGCGCCTGGTAGATCGGCACGGTGCCGATCGGGACGGGCGAGTTGCGCAATATCCATTCGCGGGTGTTGTGGATATTCTTGCCGGTCGAGAGGTCCATCACCGTGTCACCGCCCCAGCGGATCGACCAGACCATCTTGTCGACCTCTTCCTCGACCGAGGACGCCACCGCGCTATTGCCGATATTGGCGTTGATCTTGGTCAGGAAATTGCGGCCGATAATCATCGGCTCGAGTTCGGGATGGTTGATGTTTGCCGGGATGATGGCGCGGCCGCGGGCGATCTCGTCGCGGACAAATTCCGGCGTGACATGTTCCGGAATTTCCGCGCCAAAACTCTCGCCATCGGCGATACGCTCGGCAGCGCCCTCGACGGCCTGTTTTCGGCCCAGGTTCTCGCGCTCGGCGACATAGACCATTTCCGGCGTGATGATGCCGGCGCGGGCAAATTCATATTGGGTCAGCGGCGCCTGTGAGCGGCTGTCCCAACTGTCATCCTCGGCCATGCTGCAGGGTGAGGAGGCGCTGGTCACGACGTCCTCGGCGCAGCGGCGACGCAGCGGCTTGTGCGTTGTGGGGAATGGCCGGGCGAGATATTTGCCCGTAGCACCGCCATTATCGAGCGGCGAGAGCGGCCGGCCCTCATACTCGGTCAGGTCGCGATCCCTGTACCAGGCCAGGCGATGACGCGGCAGGCCGGTCTCGACATCAATCTTCGCGTCCGGATCCGAGTAAGGACCCGACGTATCATAGACCCGCACCGGCGGCTCGTTCGCCGTCGGGTGAAGATCGATCTCGCGATGCGGAACCTTCAGCGCCGGCCCCGCCTTGGGCGAGGTATAGACCCGACGCGACCCCGGCAGCGGCCCGGTGGTGACTTTCGGCGTTTCAAATTCGGACTGGTGTGTGGGCTTGTTCATGAGGGGGCTCCGGTCAGTCGTGACTGTGGATCGGGATGGGGCGGGTTTCACCGGCCTCGGTGAAGAAGTCGTCATCGCTCTGCGCGATCCAGGCCGGGTGGTTATTGCCCAGATGGATGCCGGTGACATGATCGGCATTGAGGCGGGCGCGGGTGGTGTCGCCACCCCACTCGCCAATCAGCCAGTAGGGCGGAAAGGCATGTTGGCTGCGGCGGGCGTCGAAATGGTCGCTGTGGGTGTCGTAAGGCGCGGTATCGGTGGTGGCGTCGCCCATGTGCATGACGGTCGCCTCGCCATTGAGCGTGACGCGGTGGGCCATGTTCTGGATGCCCGCCCGCCCCGCTCCGCCGGCATGGGGGATGTGCACGGTCTCGACGCGGATGGCGTCTTCGACACCGTCGGCAGCCAGGACGAGTTCCTGCGGGCTGGCGATGAAGGGCAGCGCGTGGATGCGCGCCTCGAAGGCGTCGTCCCAGCCGTCCGCCGCCTGCATGTCGAGCCGGGCCTGCCACGGGCCGACCAGGATCACGTCCGGGTGGGCGGCAAGATAGGCATTGACGGCTTCAGCGTCGAAATGATCGCCATGGACATGGCTGACAAAGACCGCATCGACCCCGTCAAAGGGCGGCGTCCCGGCCATGATCGCGGCGCGCACTTCCGGCGACACCAGCGGATAGCCGTAGGAGACGCTGAACAGCGGATCAAACAGGATGCGCGTCTCGCCGGCGGTGACCAGGATGGCTTCATTGGCGAGGAAGTGCGCGGTGGCGGGATCGTCCTCGGACGGATGGGCCAGCGCTGCGGGGGCTGTCGCGAGGGCCGGAACGAGGGCAAGAGCAAGAGTGGAAGCGGCGATGGCGGGTCTGATGGCGATTGGCATGGCAATGTCGTCCTCGCGGCAGGGCGGTCAGACGGAATCGATCACGGATTCGAGGCCTTGCAGGCAACAAGGGCTGGCTCCATCCCGACGCCGGCATGACCCGGATCCGGTCCTAAGGGTGAAGTCTCAGCCCCGCGCGACTTGCGAGGCACCCCTTGGAACGTGTGGCCTCACAATGGAACCGGCCGGAGCACGACGCAAGGGCGAGCATACAGCGCTGGCCCGGCAACGGCCGCGTGACCGGTCAGGCGCCGTGAACGCGCCCACAGGCACGCCCTACGCGTGCTTGGTTTCAGATTTCTGCTGAAGATTGACACGCTTACGCATCGCCAGCATATCTCTTGGAGGCACAAAACAGTGGCGTATCGAGGGTGGAATATGAGAATTGCGATCTTGTGCATGTTCGCTTTGGTGGCGGCAACCACCCCGGCATTTGGAATCGACGAGCAGGTTGAAACCGGGCCGACACCCGGCTGGTTGGAGCCGACCGACCTTGCTCCCGTACCCGACAACGCCGCCGGGCTCCTCTTTGTCAGGCGCAGCGACATCGCCTTGCACATCGATGATGACGGCCTGGAGCAGTACACCGGCTACCGGATAAAAATACTGCATCCCAACGCCCTGCAGCTCGGAAATGTCACAATCTCCTGGAGTCCTGACGCCGGCTCACCAATCTTGCATGCCCTGAAAGTGCATCGGGGTGATCAGGTGATCGACTTGACCGATGCAAGCGAGTTCGAAGTGCTTCGCCGCGAGGAAAATCTGGAAGCCGCGCACCTGGACGGAATGCTGACGGCGGTCATGCGTGTGCGTGACCTTCGTGTCGGCGACGAGCTGGAATTTGCGGTGACCACGCTTGGGCACAACCCGGTCCCCTCAGCCCGCGATTCTGGCATTCTCTTCCTCACACCGGAGCCGATGCCCGGTCGCCATTTCTTCTCCCTCAGCTGGACTGACGGAAATGAGCCCGCATTTCGGATGACGCCGGAATTCGAAGCGGCTCACCGACGCCGCCGCAATGCGGTCACGGCCCAGTTTGATAATCCGGAGCCCCTTGCTGTGATCCAGGATGCGCCGCTGCGCTATAATTGGGGCCGCTACCTTGAGTACACCGATTATCCGGACTGGAGCTCGATTTCGAGCACATTCGCCCCGATTTACGACGCTGCGTCCGAGCTCAGCGCTTCCTCGCCGCTCAGGCAAGAAGCCGCCCACATCGCTGCCGAGCACTCCGACGAGATGGGTCGCGCGCGCGCGGCGCTGGAGCTGGTTCAGCAACAGGTGCGCTATATTTATGTCGGTCTTGATGGTGGCAATCTTCTACCGGCCAGCGCCGATGATACCTGGGATAACCGCTATGGAGACTGCAAGGGCAAGACAACGCTTTTGCTGGCGCTGCTCTCGGAGCTGGGAATCGAAGCCGAAGCGATACTGGTGAACAATTCAGGCCTCGATGACGGGCTGAACGAGCACCTGCCGAACCCGGCACTGTTCGATCATGTGCTGGTGCGGGCGCAGATTGATGGTCAGTCGTATTGGCTGGACGGGACACTGCCCGCGGTGGCGAGGCCTTCCCTGGAACCGGTCCTCCCCTATGAATGGGTCCTCCCCTTGACCGTTGAGGGCAGCGAGCTGGAAAACCTGCCCTGGCGTCGGGCTTCAACGCCGAACGAAATCACGTTGTACGAAATCGATGCGCGGGACGGGTTCGATGAGCCCGCACAAGTCACCCAAACCACGATTACTCGTGGTGTCGGGGCACTCGCCGCGCAAATGCAATTGTCTGCCGTAACCCCGGACCAGCTTGTGCGCGCTTACCAGCAACACGCGACCGGAAACCCCTGGCAGACAATCGACGAGGTCGAATGGCGCTTTGATGTCGAGGCCCAGGCGAGCATTCTGACCTTGGTGGGGACCCAAAATATCGATTGGGAAACCTACAATTCGCATGGACGGCGAATGTCATTGCCCGGGGGTGGTTTCAGGCCGCCTTCGCGGCGGGCCAGACCCAGTGGACAGGGTGAAGACATACCCTTCTACAATGAACCTGATTTCAATTGCTATGTCACAACGGTACGGCTGCCCAGAGCGACCAGCGCCGATGATTGGTCGTACAATTCCACTTTTGACACCCAGATTTTTGGCAAGAATTACTACCGAGCCTTTGAAGCACGCGACGGGTCCATTCGGATGATCCGGGGTTCGCGTATCGACCAGAACGAGATTTCCGCCAACACCGTGCAGGCCGACAACGCTCGGATACCGGACTTCGACAACTCAATGGCCTGGATCTACTACGACCCGACTGGCAGGCGCCGGCTGTCCAGCTCCGGAGACACCGTTCCTGCTACCGATGAAATCGACTGGACCGCGCAGAATGTGCCCTGCTTGGCGCCGGAGGCCATTGATTGAACCAGGCCTGGAGGCTCCAATCCGAAGCCGGCATGATCTGGATCCGGTCCTGAGGGTGAACTCTCAGCCCGGCACAGCCGGCCTCCCGTCGGAACTCTTCGCCCGAATGGCCGCGCCGGTCCCGTTCTGAAAACCGGGTCAAGGCGTCAAAAACCCCAGCTCGCGTTGCAGCTTCTTGGTCAGCCCGGCGGCGACGATGCGGTGGCTTTCGGCGAGATAGTCTTTCAGCGCGTCGTCATCGAGGGTTCGGTCGTCATAGCGTTGCAGCCACATCATGCCGCGCGAGGCGAGATAGGGGGCGGGGCGAACGCCCGGCTCGTCCTTGTACATCTCGAAGGTCATGGCCGAGCACTTGAAACTGGCGGCGAATGTGTCGCTGTCCTTGTTCCAGCCGCCGACGGCGAAGACCTTGCCGCCGACCTTCCACACCTCGGCCCCGCCCCATTGCACCACATGGGTGGTGTGAGGCAGCGATCCGCAATGGGCATTGAAGGTTTCGGTGTCCATTCCCCGCTCCATCCCGACGCCGGCATGACCCGGATCCGGTCCTGAGGGTGATGTCTCAGCCCGACGCAAACCCGCGCAAGGCACCCCTTGGAACGCCTGCACTCAGGGTGGACTTGGGCGGCTGAATTGGCAAGCGGGTGTTCGGCTCCGACCGCTGTTCAGAGCCGGTTCAGACACAGGCTGACACAGTCCCCGAGCTTCTCCCCGACCTGTCCCCGCAAAGACCGACGCCATGATCCCCCTCGCCCTTTTCATGCTGAACCTGATGACGCCGGACGGCGACGGAGCGGCGATTGAGGGACCCCGCTCCGGCCGGTATGCGGAGGTCGCCGAAGACGGGCGTTCAACCTGTCTTGACGGAAGCGTCAACCAGATTCGCTTGCTCATCGCCCCGAACGGCGAGCCACCGCATCTCCGCTCGGCGAATGTGGGCGAAATCGACTTCCGGATAGAAGGCAAGAGCGACAGCTTTGGCTTGAGCGTCACGCCCGACCGCTGGCAGTTTGGCGGCGGCCGCCAACATACGGTCGGGGTCGAGATTAACGGGGTAACCAACGGCTTCCTGATCGGGCAACTGACGCTGGAGCTGGCACCAGCCACGCCGCCGTCGGCCGATCCGGACGCGAGCGAGGTCCTGTCGCTGGTCTCGGCCCGGTACAACCCGGTTCGGCGCGGCTCCGTGGGCGCCATACAAGTGTTCGTCGAAAATGGCGCCACACCGGACGGGCGACCGCTCCGCCCCTTCCTGCGCTGCGGCGACTAGCCGGGATAGCCGAGCCAGATCAGGCCGCCCCCGGCCAGGACAATCACCACCCCCCAAACCCGCAACATGGCGCGATTGGCGAGCAGGCTGTCATAGAAGCCGAACAGGGCTGGCGGCGCGGCGAACAGGAAAATGCCCTTGATCAGGCTGACCCAGCCGATAATCGTCACGATCATGGCCGGCCCGCCTCCGGACCCGTCCCGGGTTGCCAGGATCAACACACCGACCGCGAAAGCCAGGATGGCGCTGAGCCAGCGGCCCAGTACACTTTCCCGCATCTCGGTCGCCAGCCCGGCGAGCTTGTCGACCTGGGCGAACACGCCAAGCCCGGCGACCAGAAAATAGAGCCCCAGTACACGAAGCCAGAAATCGGTCATGGATGCCGTATCGAACATGGTCAGTCCTTCCTTGCGTGAGACCACCAGTATCGGCATCCCCGTGGCCGCAGGCAATGAGACCCTTGGCCACGGGACCGCCGGACGCTACTCGGCCCGGGTATAAACGCGCCCGTCCCAGACCAGTTCCACGATCTCGCCCGCATCATCCCGCTCGAAGCGGAAGGCGTGCAGGTCACCAAACGGTGAGGTCTGGGCGCCGAAGAGGTCCGGAGTTGCCGGCACCATCGAGGCGCCCATATCGCCCCAGCTGAAGACCAGAGCCGGCCCGACCGAAGCGATCTCGATATCGAGATAGGGTTCGCCCGTGGTCCAGCGGCCGGCATAGGCTGACAGGGTTTCCGGATCCGGCGCCCAGCTCCAGCCGCCCCAGCTTTCATCCGCCATCGCACTGTTGCGCTGCTCCATGCGGTGATCGAGATAGCGCTGGATGCGTTGCGGGTATTGCTCGATCCGGATCTGGCGCATGCGATCGGCCATCTCGTGTTCGGTCAGGAATTGGAAATACATGTTGATGGTGCGGCTGGTCAGCCAGCCGGTCATGTTGTCGGAATTGGAGAAGGCGGCAATGCCGACGCCGAGATCGGGCGAGAAGGCCATCTGTGTGCGGATGCCGGTATAGCCACCGCCATGGACGTAGAAGTCATGGCCTTCAAAGTCGCAGATATTCCAGCCCAGCGCATAATGCGAGCAAGGCAGTTCGGCGGCGTTGCGGCGATCCTGCTGATGGGTTTCGACATAACCGGTCTGGGCAGCGCTCACCATCTCCGCCGTGATGCCCGATCCCTCGGGGCCCTCACCGCGCAGCTGAAGCTGCAACCACATTGCCATGTCATCGACCGATGTGACGAGGCCGCCGGCCGACTGCATCATGCCATCGGTCTTTGGGTGTATCTCGAACCAGCCGACATCCTCGCCGACCCAGTGATGGCCCCAGGACAGCTCGCTTGTGTCAAAATCCGACGTCCGCGCGGAGGTCCGCTCCATCTCCAGCGGGTCCAGGATATGGACATCGAGCCAGTCCTGCCACGACCGCCCGGTCACGCTCTCGAGTATGGCGCCATAGATATTGTATCCCAGATTGTCGTACTGGAAGCCCGGCTCCCGGGCGACAGCATAGGCCTCGATCAGGCGTGGATAATCAGCCGGGTCGACATAGCCGACATAGGCCTCCAGCATGGTGATGATATCGACGTCGATCGGCACCTGGTGGGTTATCAGGTCACGCAATGTCCAGTCCACGGCGTCGAGGCCGTCCGGGAATTGCAGGTCCGGCCAGTGGTCGGTGATCCGGCTGTCCAGGGACAGCACGCCTTCGGCATCGAGCCGCGCCGCCAGCAAGCCCATATAGGCCTTGGTCTGGGAGGCAATGTAGATTGGCGTGTCGGTCGTCATCGGATCACCCGACACGGCCCGGCGCTCGCCTTGCACGCGGCGCATCAACACCTCGTCAGCGGTCACCACCACAACGGCATAGCCCGGCCCAAGATCCGGGAATTCATCAAGAAAGGCGTCGAGGCTGGCGGCGGCGCCTTCCGGCGTCTCGGCGACTGCAGAGGCGGTGGCTGCAACGCCGAGGGCGGCAGCACTGACGAGGCTCAAGGTTCGAAACATGCATTCTCTCCGGATCTGACCCGCCTGGCGCGGGTGGAATTGTCGGCAGAATAGGCCGAACACGAGGGCCCGTCTTGAACGTGTGTAACTCGCTGGCCCGCGTGGTTTTTCAGGCCCCCGGTCAGGCCGCCAGCAAGGACCGCAACCGCGTGGGCGTGAAACCGGTCTGGGACCGGACGGCCCGGGTGAAGTGGGATTGATCGGCGAACCCCGCCGTCAGCGCGGCGTCGGCGAGCCGGGCACCGTCGATCATGTCAGCAATCGCCCGACTGACGCGGCACTGCAGGCGATAACGACTGGGCGGCAGACCGAAACGACGCCGGAAACTGCGCGACAGGTGAACACGGTGGACACCGGCCTGATCAGCCAGACTGGTCAGATCGGGTTCCTCCGGATCATCCCGCAATTGCTCGCGGACCCGGTCGAGCCAACGCTGCGGCACCAGATTTCGGACCGGTCCGCCGCGGCGCTCATCCGGCTCCACCTCCAACGCGCAGGCCACGAGGTCGGTCAGCGCCATGCCGGTACCGTCTGCCCCATTGTCGGGCGCGGTCGCCAGTCTCAGGATTTCAATCGGCGTATCAACCGGCGTTTCGATCCAGTCCCAGTCCCCGGGGTCGGGCAGGCCGGTACAGCTCTCGGCGTCCGGATCGATGTCCAGTGCCAGAACCAGCGCGCCGTTCGCGCCATAGGCATTGGCATGGCGGAAACCGGCCGGTTTCACGCCACGGCTGGTGCGGACAACATCGCGTTCGCCGGCGACACCGGTCTCCCGCAACTCGCCGCTGAGCAGCCAGGATATCTGGTGGCAGTCATGCGCGTGCGGCGCCATGCGCTCACCCGGCCGATACCAGGTCAGTCGCACATCCAGGCCGGCGCCGCTGATCAGTCTCGCTTGTGGTCGCATGAAGCCCCCTCTCCGTATCGATACACCCGTGATGCGGGCGGGAGGCTGTTTGGATGATGACGTCCCTGTCAGATTGCAGCCCGTGGTCTCAATTCAGGGCCACATGCCGCGTGTGGCAGGCATCGTACAGTCCCAGGAAGGCCGTCGCATCGGCATTGCCGCGGCGGCTGGCATCGACGAGATAGGCGCGGGCCCGATACGGGTCGTCAGTTCCGCGACCATCGGACAACAGCATGCCGGCCAGAAGGGCGGCAAGGTCGCCCTGGCGTTCGTCAGATATCCGGGTCATCGCCAATTCGGCCCGCCCGGCATTGCCCGGCCAGCGCGCCGTCGCGAGGGTCAGCTGTGCCAGCGTGCGCATGTCACCAGCCTGCATCAGGGCCCCGCCCCAGTAAAAGGCCGCAGCCTGAACCGGAATCTGACGTTGGGCGGCCATCGATCCCAATTGTTGCTCCATGGCGGAACCGACCGCCTGCAGATAGCTGTCACGATGCTGGGCATAGCGTTGGCAACTGGCGGACCCGTCGCCCGACTGGGCTTCCACCGGCGCCGGGCCGAGACAGGCGGCGCCGGCGCCAAGTCCCAGCGCGATGGCCCAGGCCAGATGTGTGCGAGTTCGGGGCATTTATCCCTCCCGGATTGAAACCAGCCGGGAGCGTGGCAGCCGGGCTTTAACCCGAAGCCAAAAGCGGGGCGAGATATTTCAACAATATCAATATATTAACCCTAACGACGCTGAGCCGAACCGACGGCGTGAAAATTGCATCCCCTCGACCCAAGAAGAGGACAATACCCATGGGACGCTTCCTGTTTCGCGACGGTCACGGCCATCTGGACGACAAGGCCAACAACTTCACGGCGATGCGTATCGCCTTCGCCCTGATCGTCCTGTACGGCCACGCCCTGATGATCCCGCTCGGCCTGCCCTATACCGGTGCCTGGGCAATCTCGGTCGACTTCATCGTCCAGTGCGCCCTCGACGGCTTTTTCATCCTGTCCGGCTACATGATCACGGCAAGCGCCATGAAATCGCGCCAGCTCGGCCGCTATGCCAGCGCCCGGATCTTCCGCATTTTCCCCGGCCTGATCGCCACGGTCCTGGTGCTGTGGCTGCTTGTCGGCCCGCTCTTCACCACGCTTCCTGCCACCGAATACTGGTCACAAACCCAGACCTGGCTCTTTCCGCTCAAGCTGATTGCCCAGATTGACCCGATGGCCGGCCTGCCGGGCGTGTTCCAAGGCTCCCCCATGGGCGAGAACATGAATGGTCCGCTGTGGACCATCCGCTATGAGTTGATGGCCTATGTCGGTGTCGGCGTATTGATGATGGTCGGCCTCTACCGCAAGAACGCGCAGGTGCTGGTCTGGACTGCACTCACGCTCGCCTTCGGCATGGCTGTCGAGACCTTCGGTTATCGCGGCTTCGGCGAAGAGACCATCGGCACGCTGGCACGTTTTGCCCCGGCCTTCATGATCGGCGCCGCCTTCCATGCCGGCCGCAAATACCTGCGCCTGACCCCGGCCTTTGCCGGACTGGCCATTCTCGCCGCATTGGTGACCCACGGCACACCGCTGGGCTGGATGATGCTCGATGTGGCGCTGGCCTCTGTCTATCTCCTGATCGGCTATGCCCGCATTCCCGGGCGGACCGGCGATCAGGTTCGCAATGTCGAGGACATCTCCTACGGCATCTACATCCTGCACTGGCCGATCGGCATGATGGTCTTCGCGCTTCTGCCGGGCCTGAACACGACTGTGCTGGCCCTGATCATGCTGCCGCTGGCGCTGATCGCGGGCTGGGGTTTGCGGGTGTTGGTGGAAAAACCGGCGCTGGCATTGAAGTCACGGCTGACAAAGCGTCGTGCACGCTCCGTCACCGCTGCCCCGGCCTTGGACACCGCCTGACGCCAACCGGTGCGTGCCAGGCAGGCCGCACTTCAGGTCTGTCCGGTCTTCAGGCGGACATCCGAGTCCGGCGCCTCATAGCGTTCAAATGCATCCAGAAGCGTCGTCACGCGGTCCGAGACGATCAGGGCGCCACGGTGTTCCGGCGCCAGGAAGCCCTGGTCTGTCATCTTGTCCAGGAAGGCGACCAGCTCGTCAAAATAGCCATTGACGTTGAGCAGGCCGACCGGATGACGGTGCTGGCCGAGCTGGGCCCAGGTCCAGACTTCGAACATTTCCTCCATCGTTCCGATACCGCCGGGCATGGCAATGAAGGCCTGGGACAGCTTCACCATCTTGGCCTTGCGGGCATGCATGGACCGTACGACGTGCAGCTCGGAAAGCTCCATGTGTGCGATTTCCTTGAGCGCCAGGAATTCCGGGATCACGCCGACAACGCGGCCACCAGCAGCCAGCGTCGCATCGGCGATCCGGCCCATCAGCCCCACCTGGCCGCCGCCATAGACCATCTGGATGCCGCGCAGCGCCAGGACTTCGCCGAGACGGTCAGCGGCGGCGATGAAGGCCGGATCCTTGCCGGCATTGGAGCCGCAATACACACAAATGGATTTCATGACAGGTCCAGAATTTGGAAACACGCGCTCCTGCCCTATCCTGCAATCAGAATAGCCGGAGGCAAGGATGAAACGGATCACAATCCTGATAGTCGCGCTGCTCGCGCTGGGCAAGCCGCTGGCAGCGGCTGGCGCCCAGATTGCCGAGCCGGTCGCGCTGCCCTCGCAGATGTGTCGCGGCTATTTCTTCGTGCCCGTGACCCTGGAAGTCCGCGAAGGCGAGACCGCCGACGAACGGACACTCTGGTTCCTCTACGATACCGGCGCTTCGGCCAGCTATGTCGACCCGGACAGTGTCGAGCGGGTTTCCGGTCAGCGTTTGAACAGTGGGGTCCGGGCCAATTTCGGCGTCTCGACCATTGGCGATCTGAGGCTGACCGGTCTGCGGGCCCGGGTCCGCGATCTCGATCACCTGTCCATCGCCCTGGGCCGCGAGATCGATGGCATTCTGGAGTTCGACGCATTTTCGAACGTGCTGCTGACCCTCGATTATGCGCGCAGCGAGATGCGGATCGTGTCCGGCGAGCTGCCCCGCGCCGATGACGAGACGGTGTTTTCATCCCGGGGACCGGACACCCGCCCCTGGTTGCGGGTCCGCTTTCCCCGCGGCACCCGGCGCCTTCTGATCGACAGCGGCGCGGCGCTGAGCCCGATCATCCTGCGGGATATCGAACGCTATGACACCGTCCTGCCGCCGCGCGCCACCGGTGCCGCGGTCCGCTTCTCGGAGGTCGAACGACGCTCGTCGGCGCGGCTGAGCGACAGTCTCTGGATTGGCGACAACGAGATGGAACAACCAATCATCCAGTCAACACCGGAGACGGAAATCCTGGGCGGCCAGGCGATGCGCCATTTCAGCTGGACCTTCGATCAGCGAAACGACCGGGTGCGCGTTGAACGCAATGACCCGGCGACGCCCATCACCTTCGAACCCATGGTCACACACGGCATGGTCCTGGTCCCCGAGGGTGACGGCATGCGTGTGGCCACCGTGATCGCCAACTCGCCAGCCTTCGACGCAGGCGTCGAAAACGGCGATTTCATCACTCATTTCAACGGCACGCAGATGCGCACCCGCAGTTGTGAGATGGAGGGTGAAGCGCCGGCAACGCTGGACCTGAGTCTGATCCGCGACGGCGAGACCTTGCAGATGACACTCGACCTCTACCCGCTGGTCGACTGATCGCCTTGCAGGAAGGCAGACATCGCGCGAATGGCCGCGACGATCCGGGCCGGGTCAGCCGCCAGCGCGCGTTCACCGATCGCGATTTCCAGCGCCGGCACCGGATCGGCGTCGAAATGCCAGAAGCGGTTGCCCAGCCAGACCCCGGTCGCCTCGGCCGCCGCGTCACGCGCCGCCTCGGCTGTCGCCACATCACAGTCCAGCCGGACATGCATCATGTTCACCTGCGGCGGATCGGGCGTGATGGTGAGACCGGGACAGGTCCCGACGTCGGCCGCGATCCGGCGCGCCCGCTCGACAAATCGGGGCAGCAGCGGCAGGCGGTGTTCCAGCGCGTACAGGGCATCGGGCACCATAGGCCAGGCCGAGACCAGACGCCCGCCCAACCTCGCCAGCCACAGGCGTGCCTCGTCAATGAAGTCCGCTTCACCGGCCAGGACAGCCCCGCCCGAGGCGCCCAAATCCTTGTAGAAAGACACATAGACCGAGGCGAAACCATCACAGATTTCGGGCCAGTCATGGCCGGGCCAGGCCTCGGGCAGCCCCCAGATACGCGCCCCGTCCATGTGCAGCGAAATTCCGCGCCTCGCTGCGCCCGCCTTGATGGCCGCCAGCTCATCCCAACAAGGCAGGGCGCCACCATTGTGGCGCTGTGGCAACTCGATGAAGGTACAGCCTGCTGCCTCAGGCAGGTCGGCCGCCTCGACGGTGCGCGCCCACTCACTCATGACAAGCGTTTCCAGCCCGTGCAGATGCACATGGGCCTCTTCCTCGTGCAGGACCAGATGTGAGGTCGGGTGCAGGGCCAGACGCTTGTCGCCGCTGGCCTGGCAGTGCAATCGGGCCGCAACGCCCTGGGCCATGGTGCCGGTGGGAAACCAGACCGCCGCCGGCTTGCCCAGCAGCTCTGCCATCCTGGACTCAAGCCGTTCGACCGAGGCGCCTGTCAGATAGGCTTCAGACTCCAGACCCTGCTCGCGCATCCAGGCCGCCACCCGTTCCAACCGATCGGCCGGACGGGTTTCATGATGGAAGGGGAAGGTCAGATCGAGATCGCAGCGGGATCTCGCATCCTGGCTCATTCCGTCGCGTCCGCCAGCAAGGCGTCCAGACTGTCCGGCGACCAGCCTACCAGAATCGTCGATCCGGCCTCGATAACCGGGCGCTTGATCAGCGTCGGATTGGCGATCAGGACACCGGCCGGATCATCCGCGGCGATCTCGCGGTCTTCCTCGGCCATGTTGCGCCAGGTCGTCGAGCGGGTGTTGACCAGCGCCTTGGCACCGACCGCATCGAGCCAGTCCGGAACCTTGACGACCCGGTCCGCTTCCTCTCGGATATCGACAAATGCGTGGGTCAGCCCTGCCGCAGCGAGTGCCGAAACGGCCTTCTTGCAGCTGTCGCAGCTTTTCAGGCCGTAAACCGTCAGTCCCGTCACATCAAACTCCTGCTTTTGCAGCGCAACACGCCTATTCGGCAGCTTCGACCGAGTCACCCTCCGGGGGCAACTCCGAAGCTCGTATCTCGGCAGCCCGGGCCTCCACCATCTCGACAATATGGTCGACCATCTCCTCGTTGGAGACATTGTGGTCCGGACGCCCGGACACATACATCTTGCCGCGCCCGGCGCCGCCGCCTGTGAAACCCAGATCCGTCATCAAGGCTTCGCCCGGCCCATTGACCACGCAACCGATGATCGACAGCGAGATCGGTTCGGAAATATGGGCCAGACGGGCTTCCAGCGTCTCAACGGTGCGGATCACGTCAAAGCCCTGACGGGCGCAGGACGGGCAGGCGATGATATTGACGCCGCGGGTTCGCAGCCCCAGCGATTTGAGGATATCGAAGCCGACCCGGACCTCTTCTTCCGGCTCGGCTGACAGCGAGACCCGGATCGTGTCACCGATCCCGGCCCACAGCATCGAGCCGATTCCGATCGAGGACTTCACCGTGCCGATCCGCGTTCCACCAGCCTCGGTCACGCCCAGGTGGAGTGGTGCATCGGTGGCTTCCGACAGGGCCTGATAGGCGGCCACGGTCAGGAACGGGTCGGAGGCTTTCACCGAAATCTTGTAATCGCGGAAATCGAGATCATCGAGAATGCGGGCATGGTCCAGCGCGCTCTCGACCATCGCCTCGGGACAGGGCTCGCCATATTTCTCGAGCAGATGACGCTCGAGCGAGCCGGCATTGACCCCGATCCGGATCGCACAGCCATGATCGCGGGCGGCCTGGACGACATCGCGGACCCGATCCATCGAGCCGATATTGCCCGGATTGATACGCAGGCAGGCGGCGCCGGCCTCGGCAGCCTCGATGCCGCGCTTGTAGTGGAAGTGGATGTCAGCGATCAGCGGGACCTTCGCCTCCCGGGCAATCGTCCTGAAGGCCGCGGTCGAATCCTCGTCCGGACAGGACACGCGCACCAGATCGACACCCGCCTCCTCGCAGCGCCGGATCTGGTCGATCGTGGCGCCGGCGTCAGACGTCGGCGTGTTGGTCATGGTCTGCACGCTGATCGGCGCATCACCGCCGACCTCGAGCGGGCCGACCCTGATCTTGCGGCTCTTGCGACGGTCAATCATCCGCCAGGGGCGGACGCTGCGCGGATCGGGGCTGGATTGCGACATCGACACTCTCCCTTCACCGACCTGCCACACAGGGACAAGCCGCGTTACCGGCTCGATATAGCGTCAATGTGTCGTGTGTGCGACCGGGAGTTCGGCAAAAGACTGCGGTGTTTTGCTGCAGCGAGCTGTCCGGTGCTATTGCGGCGACGGATCGACCGTGTCGGCTTGCGCCATCACCGGATAGTCCTCGACCGGCATGCCAGCGTCTCCGAGCAGACCAACCGCCTGTCCATTGCGCTCGATTTCGATGGCACCGGCATTGGCGGCGGACACCGTCAGGCCCGGCTCCAGCGCCCGGTAAACCTCACCGACCGCCAGTTCCCGGGCGAAAAGGATGCGTCCGGAGGAATCGCGTACTTCCAGCCAGGTCGGCAGAACCGCCCGCATGACCACCTGGCCGGACGCCGTCGCGGCCTCGCCCAGCGGCAGGCCGGACCAGATATCATCTACACTGACGGCGACCCGTCCGGTCTGGAAGTCCGCACGGGCCCAGTCGGGCGCCGCATCGGGCGGAGACGGCATGTTGGTCAGGCCTGTGCCACCGGAAAACTGCTCCGAATACCACCAGGCCGCGCCGGCAACGGCAGCGAGGATCAACAGGGCGCCAAAAGCACCACGCGGCAGCTTGATCGGCTCGCGGGTCTTCGCGGCGGCTGTCGGCTGGGCCCGACCGGTCTCGGTGTCGACCTCGCGCTTGAACTGGTCGACCATGCCGGCGGCATCAAGGCTCAGGAAGCCGGCATAGGTGCGCAGATAACCGATGGTATAGGCGCGAGCGGGCAGGCCGCGCGGATCCATGGTTTCGAGTGCTTCGAGATAGTCGGCACGGACCCGGGTGCGTTCGGCGGCCTGTTCGATCGAGAGATTGAGTTTCTGGCGAGCTTCGCGGAGACGTTCGCCGGATGACAGGTGTACATAGCCGATCCCGTCGTCCGAATAGACGGCATCAACGGGCACGAAGTCCGTACTGGGCGTCTGACTCACCATCACCATACCGCCGCTCATCCTTGCCGGAGCGATCGTCACTCAAAGCGCGTTCGGGAAAAATCCTTAACGCAATCCTATAAGATCAAATTGCTCGTCCATTATCAATGGCCTCGCGAGGCAATCCGGCCTTTTCTCCTGCTTCGATGAGGAGCGGGCGCAAACTGTCCACGGGCTGTTGAAGATGGCTCGCAAGCCAGGTGCCAAGTTTTCCGGCGTCGAGTCCGGACACCAGTTTCTTGATCGGTCCGATATTTCCCGAGGCCATGGAAAGGCTTTGATAACCAAGCCCGATCAGCACGGCTGCCTCCAGCGGCTTGGCGGCGATTTCACCACAAACCGAGATCGGCGTGTCGTGCTTCGCGCACAGGTCGCGAACATGTTTGAGAAGATCGAGGGCGGCGGGGGCGAGAACATCGTATCGTTCCGAGACACGCGTGTTCTGGCGGTCGGCGGCGTAGAAATACTGCATCAGGTCATTGGCACCGACCGACACGAAATCAACCGTGTCGATGGCGTGTTGCAGCGCCCAGGCCATGCCGGGCGTTTCCAGCATAATGCCGCAGCGGACAGCAGACGGCATTTCATGACCGGCCTGGCGGGCATGACCCAGCTCGCGGTCCAGCATCTCGCGCGCGGCCCGGGCCTCCCAGGGCGCGGCGATCATCGGGAACATCACGTTCAAGGGCCGTCCCGCAGCGGCCAGGATCAGGGCGCGGAGCTGGTAGCGCAGCAGGCCGGGCCGGTCGAGGCCCATGCGGATCGCCCGCCACCCCAAGGCCGGATTGGGCTCCACGGTCGACGGCGCAAAGGGCGCCACCTTGTCACCGCCCAGATCCAGCGTGCGGAAGATGACCGGCTTCTCGCCGGCTGCATCGAGGACGGACTTGTAGACCGCGGCCTGTGCCGACAGGCGCGGCAGGGTTTCGGCCACCATGAACTGGAATTCGGTCCGGAACAGCCCGACCCCGTCGGCGCCGGTTTCCTCGAGCGCGGTCAGTTCGATCAACAGGCCGGCATTCATGTGCAGGCCAATGCGCTGGCCATCGGCCGTGACCGACGGGCCGCGCAGCTCGGCATAGGCAAGGCGCCGCTCGGACAGGGCCGTGACACGGACCTCATAGGTCTTCACGACATCCGGCTCGGGGCGGATGTGCAGGACGCCGAACTCGCCATCGAGGATGACCGGGTCGCCGTTTTCCGCCCGGTCCAGCGCGCCTTCCAGTCGACCGACCAGAGGAATGCCCAACGCCTTGGCGACAATGGCGGCGTGCGAGGAGGCGGAGCCTTCCTCAAGCGCGATGCCCTTCAGCTTGTCGCGGTCAAACTCCAGCAACTCAGCCGGGCCGATATTGCGGGCGATGATGATGGCATTGTCCGGCAGCTCCAGCGCCGCCCCGCTGCCGTCCAGATGGCGCAGCAAGCGGTTGGCCAGGTCTTCAAGATCGTGCAGGCGTTCGCGGAACAGCTGGTCCGACGCCTTCATCAGGCGGGCCCGGTTCTCGTTTCGAACCCGTTCAACAGCGGCCTCCGCGGTCAGGCCCCGCCGCACCGCATCACGCAGCCGTTCCATCCAGCCACGGTCATGGGCGAACATGCGATAGGCCTGCAGCACATCGCGGGTCGGTCCGCCGAACGGGATGCGACCGCCCTCCAGCATCTCGTCGATCGCACTGCGTAGTGACTTGATCGCCGTTTCCAGGCGTTCTTCCTCGTTGGCCGGATCATCGGCAATCAGCCGGGTCGACTCGACATGAGGTTCGAACAGCACCGCGACGCCCTGCGCGACGCCGCCCGAATAGGCCCCGCCCTGGAAGCGCTCGGGCCGCGACTGGCGAACATCCAGACCGGCCATCTCGGCAGAATCGACGATGTCGCCCGAGGCGACGATCTCGGCCAGAACCATGGCGACGGTCTGCAACGTCTCGATTTCATCGGCGGCTATCTGGCGCTCGACCGAGGTCTGCGCGGTCAGCACACCGACCATGCGACCGCCACGCAGGATCGGCACGCCGACAAAGGTGTCAAACGGCTCTTCGCCGGTCTCCGGCTTGTAGGAGAAGGAGGCGTGTGAACGGGCGTTGGAGGTCGCCAGCGGACGGGCCCGGCGGGCGACCAGGCCGACCAGCCCCTCGCCCGGCCGCAAGCGGACCGAGTGGACGGCTTCGCGCTTGAGTCCGTAGGTCGCGCACAATTCCAGCGCGTTGGACGGGCGGGCCAGATAGATCGAACAGACGTCCCAGCCGGCTTCCTCGGCGATCAGCGCCGTCAGGTGATCGAGCCGCGCCTGGGCATTTTCCTGCACTGCCATGAGCAGGCGCATGCGTTTGAGCAGGTTGCGCGGATCGCGGCCGGTTTTTGTCGTCATGTCATCCATGCCTACACCTGATCCAAACCATAGGCCGCATGCAAGGCCCGCACTGCGCGTTCAACGGCATCATTCTCGATCAGCGCCGAGATCTTGATCTCGGAAGTGGCGAGCACTTTCACCCCAATATCCTGATCATCCAGCACCGCAAACAGGGACCGGGCGACATCGGCCCGCTGGCGCAGGCCCGCACCGACGACGGACACCTTGGCCAGACCGGTCTCGGTCGATATGCGCACCCCCGTCATGGCACCTTCCAGCACCGCGTGCGCGCGATCCAGATCACGGTGGGCGATGGAAAATTCCAGCGTCACGGAGCCGGGCTGGCGGGCATGGGCCTGGACGATCATGTCGACCCCGACCTCGGCCTCTGCCAGGCAGGCAAAACAGCGCGCCGCCATGTCCGACCGATTGGAGGCGCCGTGCAGGGCGATCCGGGCCTGGTCGCGGGCATAGGCGACGCCGGACACCAGGCGGCGCTCGGCAATGGCCTGCTCGGACACCACGTCGGTTCCGCTGCTCGTCCCCGCTTCGAGGAATGAGGACAACACCCGCATCGGCACGCCGCGCGCCTTGGCAAACTCCACAGATCGGGTCTGCAATACCTTGGCGCCCTGGGCGGCCAGTTCCAGCATCTCGTCATGGCTGATCGTGTCGAGACGGCGGGCGTCCGGCTCGATCCGCGGATCGGTTGTGTAGACGCCGTCGACATCGGTGTAGATGTCACAGCGCGCGTCCAGCGCTGCCGCAAGGGCTGCGGCCGACAGGTCAGTCCCCCCTCGCCCCAGCGTCCGTACCTCGCCGGTTTCGGTGATGCCCTGGAAACCGGCGACGACCGGGATAATGCCCGCCTCGATCGCGGCCTCGAGCACGGCCACATCCAGGCCGGCAATCCGGGAGGCGCCTGGCGGGCCATCGGTGATGACCGGCAATTGCCAGCCGAGAAATGATTGGGCTTGCAGACCGGCCTCGCGCAGGGCCAGCGCCATCAGGGCCGAAGAGACCTGCTCGCCAGCCGCCAGGGCGACATCGGTTTCCCGATCACCCAGACCGCTGCCAAAGGCATCGGCGAGGCTGAGGATACGGTCGGTTTCACCGGCCATGGCAGAGACGACGACCGTCATGATCTCGCCGCGCCGGGCGGCGTCAGCGACCAGACCGGCCGAATGGCGGATCCGCTCGATCGTCCCGACCGACGTGCCACCAAATTTCGCCACGACGCGCGTCATGCAACCTGTCCCTCGCGCTTCCCCGGTAAGCCTGCCGCGACCATAACGTCGCACCCGGCTCGATAAGACGCACCGTTGGGGCCATATTGAGGCAGTTGCGGGGCGTCGCGCTGGCGGTTAGGTAAGCGCGAAGCGTCCCGCGTGCAACGCCTGAACGCAATCAGCCGCGGCTTCGCCCGCGAGGAGAAATTCATGACCAGCGCCGCCGCGCCCCACACGCTGAACCGTCCCTCCATCGATCCGGAGGAAGTCGAGAAATTCTCGCGCATTGCGGCCGAATGGTGGGACCCGGACAGCAAGTTCAAGCCCTTGCACAAGTTCAATCCGATCCGCCTGAGTTTCATGCGCGACACGATCTGCGATCATTTCGGCCTGTCCGGCGAGCGCCCGTTCGAGGGCCTGCGCATCCTCGATATCGGCTGTGGCGGCGGTCTGGTCTGCGAACCGATGGCCCGCCTGGGCGCACAGGTCACCGGCGTCGATGCGGCCGAAGCCAATATCAAGACCGCCAGTGTCCACGCTGACGAGCAGGGCCTGGAGATCGACTATCGGCATGGCGTCGCCGAACAATTGATCGAGCAGGGCGAGGCACCTTTTGACGTGGTCCTCAATCTGGAAGTCATGGAACACGTCGCCAACCCGCACACTTTCCTGGCCGATTGCGCCAGCCTGGTGAAGCCGGGCGGCCTGATGATCTGCGCCACCATCAACCGGACCTCCAAGGCCTTCGCCCTCGCCATTGTCGGCGCCGAATGGGTGATGGGCTGGCTGCCGCGCGGCACGCACCGCTTCCACAAGCTGGTCAAACCCTCTCAGATCCGTACTGCCCTGCGCGAGGGCGGGATGAGCCTGCGCGCACCGGTCGGCGTCAGCTACAACCCGATCACCGACCAGTTCTCCCTCGGCGAGGACACCGCAGTGAACTACATGATGGTGGCGGAAAAACCGTCGGTCTGAGGCCGGGCCAAACCCGCCAGGTGCCACCCTCTCCTTGAGGTTGTCGCCGACACCAGCAATGCCAGACTCGATGGCAACGCCTTGACTTGGCATGCTGGCAGCCTGCAATCTTTGATCGCATTGATACTGCGTTCTTGTGGGGGGCTTGCATGCAGGGGGACAACGGACCGAACGGTCAGAGCTCATTCCCGGAGTTCGAACTGTCAAATGAGTTTCGCGCGCTCCACGCCGAGGCTCACAGGCGCTATCCGGAAATGATCGAGCCGCCATTCCTGACCTGGCATATCGTAACCTCACTGACAGAGCGTTTTGACTCTGACCGGTCATTGGATGGCCGTGCGGCGGCGAGTTCCCAGGAAGCCAGCCGGGCATCGATGTCGCGACGCCAGGCGGAAATCGACAGGGTCAACGCCTTCATTTGCTCGGTGACAGGCGAGGGCGACCGCGTGATCGAAATCGGCAAGCTGGCCGGGGACCGCCTGGCACAGCCCTACATCACGCGCGATGTCATTACCAAGGAAGGCCCGGCGATCTCTCCCCACCTCGTATTCCGGTGTGAATACCATCAGGAATACGTCTCCTACTGCTTCTTTCTGCCAATCCGGCACCCGCTCAAGCCGCCACGCGGTGATGACAGCGACGACACTGCAGTGACCGAACCGGCCGCCCTGTCCGGCCGGCCATTCAACAATTCCAATCCGGCCGTGGATGATCTCGTCCGCGACCTTTACCGCCGCACACTTGTCGCCAATGAAGAGGAAAACGACCTGGTCGCAGTCCGCGCACGCACTGCGAAAGAATGGGACCAGCTCTACGACAAGGCCTGGCAGATAGCGCTGCAAGACACACCGGACGACGTGCTGCACCGGATTCCGGGCAAGGTCCTGGGTAATTTCCGCGGCGTGATCCTGCCGCGCATCTGGATGGTCAACACCTATGGCGCTGACGAGGCCGGCATCCATGAATTCGAATGGCGGGGACACCGCGACCGCTTTATCCCGACCGACATCGAGGGCGAACCGCGGATCACCGGCGACGATACGCCCAAACACCATGTGCATGAACGCAACCGCCCCAGCACGCCAAGGCGGTGGAATCGCGTCAGTGCCGGTCGATGCCTGCGCGACAATCACGGTTTGCGGCACGCCCTGCACTGGCCTGGCGGGGAACCGAAGGAACCGGATTCACGTGACCCGCTGGCGAGGCGCCGTACGGTCGCCAATCTGGTGCTGAACGGGCGCGCCCTCTATGCCTCCGCTCTTGCGCCGCCCCTGCCGACAGCCGGGTTATCGCCGCAGGTCCGGACCGGCGAGGAATTCAATCATGTCACCAGCCGGTATTGCATCTTCTATTGCGAGGAGCATGCCGGTCGGGCCCAGGACGGCATCTCGGCACGACTGGACCGGCTGGTCCTGCGTCTGCACAATCTCGCCAATAACCGGCTGATGGCCCTTCGCGGCCTCGACAAGGTTCCGGGCGTCAAACAGAATCTGGATTGGATTGACCGACGCCTGTCCGAGCTTGAAGACGAGGCTGGCACTGACGACCCGTTGGAAATCCGCGACATCAAGGCGCTGTACCGCGAGCTGACGCTTGCCACCTCGTCTGACGCAATTTTTGGCGGATTGATGATGCGCGCCGCGCAATCGGAGCGATACGCCTCGGCTTTCAAACGCATTATTCCGTCGCTTCACATTCACCGGATTGAAGGCTGGGAACCCTATGACATGTTCATGTCGCGCAAACTGTACGGCATGTTCGACAATATACAGGCGCTTGGCACCCGCGCGGAATCGCTCCGCCGTCGCCTGGACCGGATTGTCGAGATCGCCCAGCTCGAAGCGGGCCTGAGTGCCACAAAAGCAAGTGCCAACGCGGCAAAGGCCACGTTGTGGCTGACCGCCGCCGCGGTCGTGCTGACGGTTCTCGGGCTGGCAAATGTTTTCCTTGGCCCATCGGACCAGAGCGACCGATGCGCGACCGGCTGCGCGGTGTCACAGGACGTTCCTCCGGACTGAAGCCTTGAGACACTGGTTGTCGCGAGACAGGCCGTCACTGACGAGCTCCAGGAGGAACGCCAGACTGGCGCTGCGTTCGATGGCGTTGGCACTGCCGCTTCGACAGTCCGGTCAAACTCTCGCAGCGCCCCGCACGAAAGCGGCGAAGCCGGCTGGCTGATCCATCACAGTTGAACGAGAGAAGGCGCCGGCCACAGAGCCGACGCCTTCCGTTTTGATCCGGGGATCAGGGCCTAGCGGCCGCTGCGTCCCTCGAACTGCCAGCGGCCTGAGCCGTCGCGGCAGCTTTCGAATTCGAAGCGTTGATAGTCACCATCGCGGTCATAGACCTCGGCATGGCCCGATGCACAGGCCTGGCCATTGCGGCGATAATGCCGCTCCGGGCGCACCACACCGCGGCGTCCGCTGTCGGGATTGTGCCAGTAGGCGGTGCGGTCATGGTCAAAGGCTTCGTACTGGGCGTGGGTGAACTGGCCCCGGTCGCATTCGGTCCAGTGACCACCGACCTGCGCCGTCAGGACCGGCGCTCCGCCGAGGCCGACACCAAGGCCCAGACCGCCACGACGGCGCGGCTGACAGGCATCACGGCGATAGCGGAACTCGTGCCGGTCATAACCGTGCTCGTAATAGCTGCGGTGATACTCATGGCCGGTGCTCTGGCCCTGGCTGTAGCCAAAGCTCCAGCTCGACTGGGCCGAGGCGGCTGGTGCCGCACAGGCGGCGAGACCGATGGCGGTCAGGGTGGCAATCTGTTTCAGGTTCAACATGGGATCCTCCTTCAAGATTTGCGGTGGATATGAGGACAACGCGCCGGCGCGGGGTTTTCTTCCACGCCGACGCAGATTGATCAGGCCGCGCGACCGCGCGGACGGGTCACTTCGCGGGCGGCGAGGATCAGTCCCAGGATCAACAGGGCCGCGATGCACAAGGGAAAGCTGTGCTCGGCCGCGTTGGACGCCAGCCGACTGAAACTGACCGACCGATTGGGCGCCGGGGCGGGAGCCGGCTGGCTCGGCGCCGAGGCTTCACGGACGATTTCGGTGCGCGTCTCGACCCGGGTCGAACGACGCGGGGCCGGTGCCGGGGCAGGCGCAACGTATACCGTGCGGCTATCCCTCACCACAGGCGTTGGCGTGGCTACATTGACGCGGGGTGCCGGGGCATTGACCGCGACATCGGGGACAGTCGGCACGGCGGTACGGATAACGGTATCAGCCTGCGGTGCCGGCAAGGCCGTCGTCTCGACATTGGACCGGACAGCATTGGCACGACTGCGAACAGCGGCGGTGTCCGGCTGCGGCACGGTCGGCGTTGTTGCTTGCGCAGAGGCATCAGCACCAGCCGAGAGTGCGGCGCTGGCGGCCGGTTCGGCGGCGTTGGCCATGGCGTTGGCTTCGGCGTTCACAACTGTTGACGCCGCAGCCTCGGGCGCAACCTCGGACGCGGATCGGGCAGCGCGGCGTGCTTCACGACGGGCCCGGTCAGCGCGGGCCTGTTCGATACGCGACAGGCCACGGGTTCCCGGGACCAGATCGCCCTGCAGGGCCGGATCAACACCCAGTTCGGTCGATTGACGGACCGAAGCGGCTGTCTCGGTGACCCCGCCCAGCTGCGCCTGGGCGCCGGCTGTGGCGATGATCAGAACCAGTGAGGAAACAGTGAGCGTTTTCATCGTTCTTCTCCCTTTCACGGCCCAAGCATTCTTAGGCTGTCAGGAAGAGAACGATCCGGCCTCCGGATTTATTCCATGCCGCTGCATTCAGTGCTGACCGGCCAGCGAATAGACAGCGTCACGACTGACAATGCCCAGACCGTAAGTCGTGTCCCGGCCCCGCCTGCCGGCATCCTCGGCCCGAGTCTCAAGAGCGGCAACCAGACCGTCCACGGCCAGCGGATCCGGGCGTGCCAGGGCCGCAGCCAGCAGCGCCGCGACCTGCGGCGCCGCAAAGGAGGTACCGCGAACCTCGACGTCTCCGTCCGGCAGGCCGGCAACTTCGATATCGCGCCCCAGCGCGGCGAAATCGACATGCTCGCCGCGGCAAGCTTCGGGCAGGATGCGGCCGCGCCGATCGACCCCGGTCACCCCGATCACGCCCGGATAGGCGGCGGGATAGAGTGGATCGGCGGTCGGGCCGTCATTGCCGACGGCAGCGACGAGGATATGCCCCCGCGCTGTCAGCATGGCGCTGACACTGCGCAAAAGGGCATTGTCCGGTCCGACCAGCGAGACATTGATCACGCCGACTTCGACCTCGGCCATCCATCCCAATGCCGCGACCAGCGCTTCGACGGACCCACCGGTCGGGCCGGCACCATAGATGTCGGCGGAATAGAGCGTGCCGCCAGTCTGCCCAACCAGCAGGGAGGCCACGCCGGTCCCGTGGGCGGCCGGCAGATAGTCGTCATCATGGAAGGCTCGCGCTTCGATCTGTGCCGCGCGCAAGTGTGCATGGCCGGTGGCGACGCCGGTATCGATCAGGCCAACCCGCAAGTTCGCGACGCTGCCAGCTTGCGAGGTCGCGACAAGGCCGGTGCCCGCCCGTCCCGACCGGGCGTAGACATGGTTGAAGTCAAAGGTGCCGGTCGGGTCAATCTCCCGCGCCAGGGCCAGGGCCCGCACGGTCGACAGACCCGGTGGCACCTCGAGGACATAGAGACGAGCCGCCAGCCCGCCCAGCGGACGATCTCTCAGGACCGTGAAACCGGCCGCCAGCAAGGGCGCCAGATCGGCATCATCGGCCTGCAGTGTGGTGATCTGGTCGCGCAGGATGACTGTCCGGTCCGGCCCTCGCTCGAGAACATCGCGATTTCGGCGCAGCAGTGCGTCGAGCGTGTCCCGACGCACCTCTTCCAGCTCGTCGATTGTCTGATCGAGCGGGTCGCGCAATGTCTCCCGCAAGCGGTCGGTCACCGGCAGGCGCGGCACGTCGACCGGCAATTGCGCGGCAGCGGGCAGAGCCGCCGTCACCCAGACCGACAGGATCATCGCGATTTTCAACAAGGTGGACATCAACACTCCATCCGGCTTGCCCATCACTATAACGCATGGAAGAAAAGCTTTCTTCCAGACGTTGATGGTAGTGGGAATGGGCACGAGAACCACCCGGGTTGAAAACGAGATCATCGAATACCTGCCGCGGATGCGACGGTTCGCGCGTTCCCTGTCGCGCGACCAGGCGGATGCCGACGATCTCGTACAGCTGACCGTGGAACGTGCCCTGACCCGCCTGGATCAATGGCAGGCCGGCACGCGCCTGGATAGCTGGATGTACCGTATCATGAAGAATGCCTGGATCGACGAAACCCGCCGACGCCAACGCCAGGGCCGCCATCACGCGCCGCCGGAAGCGGGCGAGAATGTCGGCGCGGACGATCCGGATTTCGAAAAACGCATGCGCGCCATGGCGGTCGAACGGGCAATGGAGACCCTGCCCGACGACCAACGCCTGGCGGTCAGTCTCGTTCTGGTCGAAGGCCTGTCCTACAAGGAGGCCTCGAGCGTCATGGACGTGCCGATGGGCACACTGACCAGCCGTCTGGCCCGCGGCCGCAAGGCGATGGAAGCCCAGCTCAACCCGTCCGCGATGGAGGGACAGTCCGATGATTGATGACGAAACCCTGATCGCCTTCATGGATGGCGAACTCGATGATGCCGGGATGGACCGGGTCGCCGCTGCCATCGATGCCGACCCTGCCCTGGCCGAACGCCTCGACGCCCTTCAGACGGCCGACACGGCCATTCGCGAGACCTATCAACCGGTCGCCGAGGAGGCGGTGCCGGACCATCTGGTCGACCTCGTGCGCTCATCCGAAGCAATCGACGACGAGCCGACAGTCCTGCCCTTCCGGCGTCCGGCCCAAAAAGCGGCCACCCCACAGCGACCGGCCTGGACCAATTATGCGGCCATTGCCGCCAGCCTTGTACTGGGTGTGCTGATCGGCGGTCGGCTTGGCGGCGGTGAAGAAGGCCTGATGATCTTTGAAGGCGACCGCCCGATTGCCGGCGGCGTGCTGGCCGCGGCGCTGGAACACCAGGCGTCCGGTGAAACCGGGCCGGACGGGACCGCGATCCAGCTCAGCTTCCGCGCCACCGACGGCACCGCTTGCCGCAGCTTCCTGCACGGCGAGACGACCGGTCTGGCCTGTCGTGAGAATGGGCAATGGGTGGTGCAGATGACCGCCCCGGCCGAGGCCGCGAACGGATCGGTCATGCGCACGGCCTCGAGCGCCATGCCAACCAGTATTCTCGATGCCATCGACGCGCGGATCAGCGGCGACGCACTTGGCGCTGATGATGAAGCGCAACTGATCGCCGACGGCTGGAGCCGGAGCGACCGCGACTAGTTCGCTTTTTTCGGCGGTGTGGGTGCCAGCGCATCCGGCAGCGGGGTGACCGGCACGCCGTCATCACTCAGCGCCTTGGTCTCGTCAGCCGATGCCTCGCCATAGATCAGTCGCTTTGGCTTGTCGCCGTAATGGATGGCCCGCGCCTCGCTGGCAAAGTCTTCACCGACATAATCGTAATTCTTGCGGATATGGGCGCGCACTTTCGAGGCGATCTCTCCGAACTGATGCTCTGGACTGGCCTCGCGCTTGCGTGATGTGGCGACGGCCGGCGCGGCCAGCGCCTTGCGGATCCGTGTCGAGCCGCACTGGGGACATTCCACCAGACCGCGGGCGTTCTGGTCGTCAAAGCCTGCCGAATCCGAGAACCAGGCCTCGAAGTCATGGTCGTCATCGCACAGGAGGGCATAGCGGATCATGTCGGCGTCTCAGAGCGGCCCGGTGAGGGTGCGATCATGCTCGAGGGCGGGAATGCGGCGGCGGGCCTCGGCGACCTTGCGCAGGTCGAGGCTGGCGCGCAGCAGGCCGGGATTGTCATGGTTCAGCTCGGCGACGGTTTCGCCCCAGGGTCCGATAATGATCGAATGGCCCCAGGTCTTGCGTCCATCGGCATGCAGCCCGCCCTGGGCCGGGGCCAGCACGAAACTGCCCGTCTCGATCGCCCGGGCCCGCAACAGCACGTCCCAATGGGCGCGACCAGTCGGCTTGGTGAAAGCGGCCGGTACGGTCAGGATTTCGGCGCCGGCCTGGGCCAGTCGGCGGTAGAGATAGGCGAAGCGGACATCATAGCAGATCGACAGGCCCAGCTTCGCGCCGTCAATATCGTGCACAACGAGGCGGTCGCCGGCCTGATAATTATCGCTTTCCCGGTAGGTCTCGCCCTGACCCAGCCCGACATTGAACATGTGGGCCTTGTCATAGGTCGCCGCGATCTCGCCCGCCGGAGAAAAAAGGAAGCTGCGATTGGCGGCCAGGCGGTCACCGATGCGCACGGCCAGCGAGCCGATCAACAGCCAGATGCCCAGTTCGGCGGCAAGGGCGGCGAAGGCCGGTATGGCCGGATCATCCTGCGGCGTATGCATCACGGCAAAGGCCGCATCGGCATCCTTTTGCACCAGATGCGTTGTTTCCGGCGTCGCCACGAAGCTCGCCCCGTCCGCCGCCGCGGCGCGGATCAGCGCACTGGCGGTGCCGAGGTTTTCCGCCGGATCGATGCCCGAGCGCATCTGGACGAGGGCGACTTCCATACGGGTCAGGCCTGGAGCAGGGCGTCGAGCTTGTTGCTGCGCTCGAGCGCCATCAGCTCATCACAGCCGCCGACATGCATGTCGCCGATGAAGACCTGCGGGAAGGTGCGGCCACCATTGGACCGCTGGATCATTTCCTGTCGCTTGGACTGGTCGAACCCGGCATCGATCTCGGTATATTCAACCCCCTTCTGCTTCAGCAGGGACACGGCGCGGGCGCAATAGCCGCACATCGGTCGGGTGTAGATCGTAATGTCAGTCATGCACTCACTCCAGAAGTCACCGCCAGAAGTCACCGACCAACACTCAGACCGTCGGGTCGGTTTCGCGAACTACCCGGCACAATGCCACAACACGCACCGAGGCGGCACCGGCCCGTTTCAGCTGATATGCGCATGCCGACACCGTTGCGCCAGTGGTGATCACATCATCGACCAGAACAAGGTGTTTCCCGGTGACGGCTGTCCGATCCGGCACCGTGAAGGCGGCTGCAACATTGCGCCGCCGCAGGCGGGCCGTCCGCCCTGCCTGGCTGGGTGTGGCCCGTTGGCGCAGCAAGATGTCGGTCCACATCGGAACGCCGCTTTCGCGTGCCAGAACCCGGCCCAGCAGGGCCGACTGGTTATAGCGGCGCACGACCAGGCGCCGCCAGTGCAGCGGCACCGGGATGATGGCGTCTGCCCCGTCCAGACAGTCCTTGCCGGCACGGACCATCCAGCGACCGAACTGGTCGATCATCTCGCGTCGGCTGCCATGCTTGAAGCCGACCACCAGCGGACTGACGCGCTCGTCATAGGCCAAGGGCGCCCGGGCCCGGTCGAAGCGCGGCGGATTGGCGACGCAATTGGCACAGACCGCCAGAGACGCGCCACCGGACCCGGCCGGATAGGGAAAGGGCCAGCCGCACGTGTCACACCAGGGCGCATCGAGAAAGGTCAGCCTCGACCAGGCCTGCGGGGTCAGATGCCCTGCCCGATCAACAGTATCGCCGGCCAGGGGACAGACCGGTGGCCAGGCCAGATCGGCCAGGCGGCGACCGGCCTCGTTCAGTCCGGATACCAGCACACCCGCCATCTTTTCTGTCACCTCCCCTTTCCCTTTGCCGCCCTGGCGGGCATATCCGCCCCATGACGACCGCCGCTCCGCCCGCCCTGTTCGACCGCTCACTGCTGCGTCGCCGCCGCGACCGGATTGCGGGCATTCTGCCAGAACACAACTTCCTCGCGCAACGCGCTTTCGACGATATGGGCGACCGGATCGCCAGCATCATGCGCGATTTCGACCACGCCGCGATCCTCGGCGGCGGTCCGGGCCTGGCGACGCAAGCGACGTCTGACCTGCTCGAAGGCAAGGTTGCCTGGTGGTGCCGGTCCGACCTGTCCCCTTCTGTCGCCGCCACGCTGGAGCGACCGGCCCTGGCGCTGAACGAAGAGCAATTGCCCTTCGCCTCCGAAAGCCTCGATCTCGTGCTGGCACCCTGGGGTCTGCACTGGACCAATGACCTGCCGGGCGCACTGGTCCAGATCAATCATGCGCTCAAACCGGATGGTTTCTTCGCCTGCGCCCTGCCGGGCGGCTCAACCCTGACCGAGCTGCGCCAATGCCTGATAGCGGCCGAGAGCGAGCTGACCGGCGGCGCCGCGGCGCGCGTATCACCGCTGGCCGGCACGTTCGACATGGCGGCCTTGCTGCAGCGGGCCGGCTTCGCCATGCCGGTTGCCGATGTCGACCGCATCACCGTGCGTTACGACACCATTTTCGCCCTGATGGCGGATCTGCGCGGCATGGGCGAGACCTCGGTGCTGGCCGACCGCCCCCGCAACCCGGCGACGCGTGCCCTCTTTATCCGCGCCGGCCAGATCTATGCCGAACGCTTCGCCGACCCCGATGGCCGCATTCGCGCCACTTTCGAGATCGTCCACGCCGCCGGCTGGGCACCCCATCCCGACCAGCCCAAACCGAAGCGGCCGGGGTCGGCAACGCACAGGCTGGCGGACGCGTTGGGTGTGAAGGAAAGGTCGCTGGGTGAAAAGGCGGGGCGTTAGCCCCGACGTAGCCCGCCTAAAAAGGCGCTGCCGCGCTGTTCAGCATGTCGCTGACGGCCGGGCCGATCACGGTCAGGGCGGCGATGAAGATGATCGAGACGACCACGGCGATGAGCGAATACTCGATCGAGGTGGCGCCGCGCTGATCGCGGAGGAAGCGGGAGACAAGGGCGCGTATCAAAGGCGATCCCTCAGCTCGGCGGCCAGGGAGATGTCGGCGGCGGACATCTGGTAGTCGCGCAGACGCTCCTTGCGGACCCAGGCCAGTTCCTGGCCTTCATTGGGATGGGGGAAGCCGTCCCAGGTGCGGCACAGGAAGAGCGGCATGACGATGTGGAAATCGTCATAGGGGTGCGAGACGAACGCAAACGGGTGCAGGCACCGTTCGCACGGCTCGACACTCAGCTCTTCGCGCAATTCACGCACCACAGCCTGCTCCGGTGTCTCTCCCGGCTCGATCTTGCCGCCCGGGAACTCCCAAAGCCCCGCCATGGCCTTCCCTTCAGGCCGCTTGGCGATAAGGATGCGACCATCGGCATCCAGCAAGGCACAGGCGGCGACAAAGAGCACCGGTTTGGGGCTACGAGCGATCATGGTCCCACATCTCCCTTAAGGACGGGTGCAGAAAGACGGTTAATGCCCAACTACCGGGGTTGGTCCGGATCCGGACTGTCGTCATCCCCGACAGCCACCCCGCCTTCTTCGCCACGCTCGGGCGTCGGCGCAAGCAAAGGCGTCAGATCAGGCCGCTCGATTTCAGCCGCTTCACGAAGCCCTTCGATCAGGGCTTCCAACTGGTCGAAGGTATAGAAGCGGGCAATGTTCGGACGCAGCGCCTCGAGCGAAGGCGGCGGCTGGCGACGGCGGTCCACGACGGTCAGGACATGCCATCCGAACTCGGTGCGGAAAGGTTGTGAGACCTCGCCTCGCGGGGTGGCAAAAGCGACAGCTCCGAACGCCGGCAGGATGCCTTCCCGGGAAAAATAGCCCAGATCGCCGCCCTCCAGACGCGTCGCCTGGTCTTCACTCATCGCGACCGCGAGCTCGGCAAAGTCGCGCCCCTGGTCGATCAACGCCTTGATGGCGATGGCCTCCTCCTCGGTCTGCACCAGGATGTGCCGCGCCCGCACTTCCTCGCCGAGCGGGATCAGGCGGATCTGCTCGTCATAGATGCGCCGGATGGTTTCCTCGGTCACCGCATCGGCGATCGCCGTCTCGACCAGGACATTGCCAAGGATGCGCTCTTCCGCCAGCGCCAGGCGGCGGCGCGCTTCTTCGGACTGGTGCAATCCGCGCCGCCGGGCTTCAAGCGCCAGCAGTCTCTGATCGATCAACTCCTCCAGAACACGATCAAATTCCGGGCTGCCCATAGCCGGTGCCGGCACAGTGTCCTCGCCGTGCTGGGCCTGAGCCTCGCGCTCGACATCCGAGCGCCGGATCATCGTCCCTTCGACCCGAGCGACCACCGGATCAAGCTCATCCAGGGACAGGACCGGCTGCCCGGATTCGAAATCATCGGCGGTCCGTCGCGGCTCGGGGCCACAAGCTGTGCCAGTTACAGTCAGCAGCAAAATGCAAAAGACCCTGAAAACAGACACCTATAGCGCCTCATCTGTTAAAGGAGCGGGCTTGATCCGCCGCGCCGCTTGATTGACAGTTACACCCCTCATCCTTAAGTCACCCTGACGTTTCAAAGCAATGCTGTCGTCCCCGGCGAACGGAACGAATCTCGGGCGCCGGACACCAGCTGCCCTGTAGTTCGCAAAGCCTGATCCAGATGCTCTCCATTGCCCGCAAGATCTTCGGAACCGAGAACGACCGCAAAATCCGCCGCCTGCGGCCGATGGTCGAGAAAATCAATGCGCTCGAGCCCGACTTCGAGGCCTTGTCCGACGACGCGCTGAAGGCCAAGACAGCCGAGTTCCGCGAACGCCTCGACAAGGGCGAGAAACTGGACGCGCTGATGCCCGAGGCCTTCGCCGCCGTCCGCGAAGCCGCCAAGCGCGCGCTGGGGCTGCGCCCCTATGACGTCCAGCTGATGGGCGGCATGGTGCTGCACGAAGGCTCGATCGCCGAGATGAAGACCGGTGAGGGCAAGACGCTGGTCGCCACCCTGCCCTGCTATCTCAACGCCCTGCCGGCCAAGGGCGTGCACGTCGTCACGGTGAACGACTATCTCGCCACCCGCGACAGCGAGTGGATGGGCCGCGTGTTCGCACAGCTGGGTCTGACCACCGGCGTGGTCGCCCACGGCATGACCGATCCGGAACGCCGCGAGGCCTATGCCTGCGACATCACCTACGCGACCAACAACGAGCTTGGCTTCGACTATCTGCGCGACAACATGAAGTACTCGACCGAGGAGATGGTGCAGCGCGGCCACGGCTTCGCCATCGTCGATGAGGTCGACTCGATCCTGATCGATGAGGCGCGCACGCCGCTGATCATCTCGGGTCGCACCGAGGACCGGACCGAATTCTACAAGACGATCAACACGCTGATCCCGCTTCTGGGCGAGGAATGCTACGAGATCGACGAGAAGGCCCGGACGATCCTGCTCACCGAAGAGGGCAATGAGCAGATCGAAGCCCTGCTGCAGGAACGCGAATTGCTCAAAGAGGGTGACCTCTATGACGTCGAGAACATCTCGGTCGTCCACCACGTCAACCAGGCCCTCAAGGCGCACAAGATTTTCGTCCGCGACAAGGACTACATCATCAAGGACAACGCCGTTGTCCTGATCGACGAGTTCACTGGCCGGATGATGCCGGGCCGCCGCCTGTCCGATGGCCTGCACCAGGCGATCGAGGCCAAGGAAGGCACCGACATCCAGCCGGAAAACCAGACGCTGGCCTCGGTCACCTTCCAGAATTATTTCCGTCTCTATGACAAGCTGGCCGGCATGACCGGCACGGCCTTGACCGAGGCTGACGAATTCTTCGACATCTACAAGCTGGCGGTGATGGAAATCCCGACCAACAAGCCGATCGCCCGGATCGACGAGGAAGACGAAGTCTATCGCACCCTGGAAGAAAAATACGCCGCCATCATCGATGAGATCGTCGACTGCCAGCAGCGCGGCCAGCCGGTTCTGGTCGGCACGGCCTCGATCGAGAAATCGGAAATCATCGACCGGCTGATGAGCGACAAGGCCCTGTTCAAGAAGATGCTGGGCCATCTCTATCCCAAGGACGAGTCCGCCAAGGCCGAGTTCGAGAAATCGGCCCGCCCGGTCGAGCGCACCCTGCCGGAAATGCTCAAGCTGATCCCGATTGAGCACCAGGTGCTCAATGCGCGCTATCACGAGCAGGAAGCCTTCATCGTCGCCGAGGCCGGCGTGCCGGGCGCGGTGACGATCGCCACCAACATGGCCGGCCGCGGTACCGACATCCAGCTGGGCGGCAATGCCGACATGCGTCTGGATGCCTGGAAGGCCGAGCAGGAAGCCGCCGGCAAGACGCCGACCCAGACGGAGATCGACCGTCAGGCCGACGCCATCAAGTCGGAAATCGCCGAGAAGAAGAAACACGCGCTCGACGCCGGCGGCCTCTACGTGCTCGCCACCGAGCGCCATGAAAGCCGCCGCATCGACAACCAGCTGCGCGGCCGGACCGGTCGCCAGGGCGATCCGGGTCGCTCGAAATTCTTCATCTCGGTACAGGACGACCTGCTGCGCATTTTCGCCCCGGAGCGCCTCGACACCATCATGCGCACACTGGGCATGAAGGAAGGCGAAGCGATCCAGCACCCGTGGATGTCCAAGGCGCTGGAAACCTCGCAGCGCAAGGTCGAGCAACGCAATTTCGACATCCGCAAGAACGTCCTCAAATACGATGACGTGATGAATGACCAGCGCAAGGCGGTGTTCGAACAGCGCATCGACTTCATGGTCTCCGACGACGTCGCCGACGTCATCAAGGACATGCGCCAGTCGACCGCCGAAGACCTCGTCACGGCCCACATCCCGCCGAAAGCCTATGCCGACCAGTGGGACATCACCGGCCTCAAGGAAGCCCTGCAGGAGACCTTCGGTCTCAACCTGCCGGTCGAGGCCTGGGCCGACGAGGAAGGCATTGCCGACGAGGAAATCCTCGAACGGGTGTCCGAAGCCGCCGACAAGGCCTATGCCGAAAAAGCTGCCAATGCCGGTCCCGAACTGATGCGCCGGATCGAGAAATCGATCCTGCTGCAGGCCATCGACATCAATTGGCGCGAGCACCTGCAAAATCTCGACGCCATGCGCTCGATGATCGGTCTGCGCTCCTACGCCCAGCGCAACCCGCTGAACGAGTTCAAGACCGAAGCCTTCAACCTGTTCGAGCGGATGATGGACAATCTGCGCGGCGAAGTGACCAAGCAGCTGATGCTGATCCGCTTCGAGCGCGCCCCGGCGCCGCCCAAGGAGCCGGAAGGCCTGACCGCAACCCATATCGATCCGCGTACCGGCCGCAACGAAATGGCTGATCCGGGCGATGGTCCGGTCGCCCCGCGCGTCGCGCCGACCCAGCGCCGGGTCTCGACACCGGCCCATCCGAACAAGCCGGAAACCTGGGGTCGCGTCGCTCGCAACGCCCCCTGCCCGTGCGGTTCCGGCAAGAAGTACAAGCAGTGCCACGGCGCCATCGACAGCGCTCCGACAACCTGATCACGATGAGTGAGGTCTCCCTTCGCCCTGCCCGATCGGGCGAAGAAGACGCGCTGTCAGAGCTGTGCCTGAAATCAAAGGCGCACTGGGGCTATGACGAGGTCTTCATGGCCGAGGTCGCGCCCTATCTGAAAGTCACCACCGAAGCGATCGAGGCCGGGCTGACGACTGTCGCCGAGCTTGATGACGGCACGATGCTCGGCGTTTGCCAGATCGATCCGGGCGGCCATCACGGCACCCTGGACCTCCTCTTCATCACCCCCGAAGCCATCGGCAAGGGTGTCGGCCGCGACCTGTTCGAGGACGCCAAGGCCAAGCTCAAGGCGCGCGGCGAGACGGTGATGACCATTCTCTCCGACCCCTATGCAGAGCAGGCCTATATCCACATGGGCGCCCGCCGCGTCGCCATGCGCCCCAGCGATGTCTTCAAGGGGCGGGAGCTGCCCTGGCTGGAAGTGGTGCTCTAGTCACGCGCCAGCGGCCGTTGACGGTAGGACTCGACCAGAAAATCGATCAGCGCCCGCACCCGCGCCGAATGCTCGCGGTGATCGGGGTATAGCAGGTGCAGGTCGCGCGGATCGCTGGTCCATTCGGGCAGCACCCGGACCAGTCGGCCCTCGGCGATCGCCTGCTGCGCCAGGAAGGCCGGTACCAGCCCGATGCCCTGGCCGCGGATCAGGGCTGAGACGATGGCGATGGAATTGCTGATCCGCATCGGCCCGTCGATCGCCACCTCGACCGTCTGCCCGTCACAACTGAACAGCCATTTCCCGGGGGTCGCATTGTGGCTGTAGGCCAGACAATCGAGCGCCTCAAGCTGAGCGGGTTCGGTGATCGCGGCGCAAGTTTCGAGATAGGCCGGTGAGGCCAGCAGCCAGCGATCCATTCCCGTCAGCCAGCGCCCCCGCAGGCTGGAATCCTTCATCGGACCGGTACCGCGAATGGCCAGATCCAGCCCGTGCTCGACCAGGTCGACCTGCCGGTCATCCAAAACTACATCCAGCGTGATTTCGGTATTCTGCTCGCGAAAATCGACCAGGCGGTCGGTCAGGTCCGCCAGCCCGAGCGACATCGGAGCCGTCATCCGGATCAGACCATGCGGTCGGGCTCCCGCCGCGCCGGCCTGGTCATCGGCTTCGCTGAGCGTGTCGAGAATATGAACCGCGTGCCGGTAATAGTCGCGTCCGGCATCGGTCAGGCTCAAGCGCCGCGTGGTCCTTACCAGCAGGGCAACGCCAAGCCGGGCCTCAAGCTGGCTGACATGTTTGGAGACCGACGCATTTGACAGGTTGAGGTCACGCGCCGCGGCCGCGAAGCCCTCCAACTCGACGACGCGACGAAAGGTATTCAGGGCCTGAAAGCGATCCACCGTGCACTCCTGCGAAACATTGCAGTGAGAATTATGTCGATTATCCCAAGTCCAGCAAAGCCATATCTCTTCCGGCATCGCGGCCTGACCGCCAATTACCGGAGGTTTCCATGTCCAGATCCCTGCTCTCACTCAGCCTCGCAGCATCGACCCTGCTCGGCGTCCTCGCCATCTCGACGGCCTACGCCCAGGATGTCGGCCGCAGCCCCTGGGGGCCGCAAGACGAGATCGGCCGTCTCAACCTGATGACGGTGTCCAGCCAGGCGGACATCCTGTCGCGCATCGCACCGGGCGGCCCCTATGACCTGTCCGTCGAATACTTCATCGGCATGCCCAGCTGGCAGGCCGCCGGCGACCCGCACTACCGGATGTGGATGACCCACACCCCGCGCGGCACCCGGATCGACGATCCGGTCGGTGTCGGTCGCGAGGTCAATGCCCATGTCAGCTATTCCGGCTCAGCCTTCAGCATGTACGCCCATACCGGCACGCATATCGACGCGCTCAGCCATTTCGGTCTGGATGGACGCATCTGGAACGGGTTCAGTGCCGACGCGCATCTCGGCGATCGCGGCTGGCAGCATGCCGATGCCGGCGCCTTGCCGCCGATCATTGCCCGCGGCCTGCTGGTGGACCTGCCGGCCCTGTTCGGGATCGACATGCTCGAGCCGGGCTACCGGGTCAGTGCGGAGGATATCGACGCCGCCCTGGCCCGCCAGGGGCTGGCGATCGAGCCCGGCGATGTCGTCCTGATCCGTACCGGACGCATGCGGCTCTATCACCAGGCCGACGCCTACATGGACAATGCCCCGGGCCTGGGCATGGAGGCAGCCCGACACCTGGCAGAGGCTGGCGCGATGATTGTCGGCGCCGACAATCTGAGTTTTGAGGCCTTCCCGTCGGAAGTGGATGGCAATTACGTGCCGGTCCACACCTTCCTGCTGGCCCAATCCGGCATCCCGATCCTGGAACTGGTCGACCTCGAGGCGTTGGCCCGCGACGGCGTGCACGAGTTCGCCTTCATCGCCGCCTCGCTGCGTCTGCGCGGCGCCGATGCCGCCCCGTTGCGGCCGATTGCCCTGCCGGTGGGGGACTGACCATGCCGCGCTGGTCCGACATCGCGCTCACAGCACTGGCCCCGGCGGTCTGGGGGTGTTCCTACCTCGCCATCACCCTGGCCCTGCCGGAAGGCCATGCGCTCGGCATTGCCTGCCTGCGGGCCCTGCCTGCCGGGCTGCTGCTCTTGTTGATCGTGCGGCAACTGCCCAAACGCCCCTGGCTGGGCAAACTTCTGGTCCTGGGCGGGCTGAATTTCACCCTGTTCTGGAGCCTGCTGAATATTGCCGCCTACCGCCTGCCCGGCGGGGTCGCGGCGACCGTCGGCGCCATCCAGCCGCTGATCGTCATCGCCCTGGCCCGGCTCGCGCTTTCGACCCCGATCGGACCGCGGCAGGTCCTGGCTGGTTTTGCCGGACTGGCAGGCGTCGCTCTGCTGGTGATCACGGGCGATGCTGAAATGGACATGATCGGGGTGCTGGCCGGTCTTGGCGGCGCGCTGGCCATGGCGGCCGGCAGCGTGCTGACCCGGCGCTGGCAATTCCCCGTCTCGGCCCTCACCCTTACGGCCTGGCAGCTGACTGCCGGCGGTGTGATGCTGGTCCCGCTGGCCTTCCTCGTGGATGGCGGCCTGCCGCCCCTCAATCCGCTGACACTGACCGGCCTGGCCTGGCTGGCCATTCCGGGAGCGGCGCTGACTTACTGGATCTGGTTTCGCGGACTGGCCGTTATCGGCCCGTCACGCGTCACCCTGCTGGGCTTTCTCAGTCCGATGACGGCGGTCTGTCTGGGGTGGATCGTGCTCGGGCAGAGCCTGTCAGCCAGCCAGATCGCCGGCATTGTCGTAGTCATGGCCAGCCTGTGGCTGAGCCAGACCTCGGCGGCGGGTTCACAACCCGGGCCGGTCGCCGACCAACGTGCCTAAGCCCCGGGAAGCGTCCGCCCGATCGCGAGGAAACGCTCGCGACGTTGCTGGCGCAGGGCCTTGGCGTCCATCTGTTCCAGCTCGCCGAGATGTTTCTCGATGGCGTTGCCGACCGTGGTCATGGTCGCGGCGGCGTGGCGATGGGCACCGCCGATCGGTTCAGGAATGACCTGGTCGACAATCTTCATCGCCAGCAGGTCCGGCGCGGTCACCTTCATGGCCACGGCGGCGTCCTTGGCCCGGGCCGAATCCTTCCACAGGATCGAGGCACAGCCTTCCGGCGAGATCACCGAATAGATCGAGTGCTCAAGCATCATCACGACATTGGCGCTGGCCAGGGCCACGGCGCCGCCGGACCCGCCTTCGCCGGTAATGGTGGAAATCAGCGGCGTACCCAGCGTCAGGCAGCGCTCGGTCGAGCGGGCGATGGCTTCGGACTGGCCGCGCTCTTCCGCGCCGAGGCCGGGATAAGCGCCTGCGGTATCGACGAAGGTCAGCACCGGCAGGTTGAATTTCTCGGCCAGGTCCATCAGGCGGATCGCCTTGCGATAGCCTTCCGGACGCGCCATGCCGAAATTGTGCTTGATGCGGGTCTCGGTGTCGTGGCCTTTCTCATGGCCGATCACGACCACCGAGCGACCCCGGAAACGGCCCAGACCGCCAACGATGGCTGCGTCTTCGGAGAAACGGCGATCGCCGCACATTTCCTCGAAATCCTCGATCAGCGCCTTGCGGTAATCACGAAAATGCGGTCGCTCGGGATGCCGGGCGACCAGCGTCTTGCGCCAGGGATCGAGCTTGGAATAGAGCGCGGCGAGTTGCTCGGCCGCCTTCTGGCGCAAGCGCGCAGTCTCTTCCGCCATGTCCGGAGAGTCTTCACCCGCAAGGGATTCGAGCTCTTCGATCTTGGCTTCCAATTCGGCCAGCGGCCGTTCGAAATCGAGATAGGTACGTGTGGGGTCGGACATGCCCTGCCAACGCCTGTGAACACCAAAGTGGGGGGGCAACCTAACCACCCGGTCCCGGCGCCACAAGCCTCAAAAACCGTGCTTACGCATACGTCAATCGGGCGGATCGTCATCCGCGCGGCGCGCGAGCGGGTGAGCGGACTGAACGAGAGATTTCAGTCTCTCGTCAAGGACATGGGTATAGATCTGGGTCGTGGAAACATCGGCATGCCCCAACAGGATCTGCACGCTGCGAAGGTCCGCACCGCGCGCCAGCAGGTGCGTGGCGAAGGCATGGCGCAGAACATGGGGCGAGACTTTGGCCGGATCGAGACCGGCTGCCAGGGTCAGGTCCGAGAGGCTTTGCGCAAAACGTTCCCGGGTCAGATGGCCCGCCTTGGCGGTGCGCGACGGGAACAGGAAGCGCGCCGCCCTGCCCGCTTTCGCCTTGTCGGCCGGCAGGTGGGTCTCCCGGACCGCCTTGTAGTCGGCGACGGCCTCGAGCGCTGCCTCGGTCAGCGGGACCAGCCGTTCGCGGCCGCCCTTGCCGGTGATCTGGATACAGCGCTCGGCCCGGACAAAAGCGCCCAGCGGCAGCGAGACCAGCTCGGTCACCCGCAAACCTCCCGCATAGAGAAGCTCCATCAGGGCCCGCGTTCGCAGGCCGGCAGCGCCGGGCAGTGCGGCGGCGGCGTCGAACAGCCGGTCGACATCGGCCTCGGTCAGGATCTTCGGCAGCGAACGGCCCTGCTTGGGCGCCCGCAAGGGCGTGGCCGGATTGTCCTCGCGCACACCATCAGACAGCAGAAAGCGGTAGAAGCGCTTGATCGCCGACAGGCGCCGGGCTGCGGTCGAAGCGGCCAGGCCGTCGGCGGCCATGCTCGCGAGAACGCCTTCAAGGTCGGGCGTGGATGCGGTTTCCAGGCTATGGCCGGACAGGCGCTCGGCGACGTCAGCCAGGTCACGGCGATAGGCATCCAGAGTATTGGGGGACGCGCCGCGCTCGGCAGCCATCATGTCGAGAAACAGCTCGATCAGGATGCCATTGGCATGGCCGGCACCGGACGGCGCTTGGCTCACCGCGACCTCGTGATCACACGCTCCAGCACCAGCGCCAGCGCATTGTCGCGCAGGCCGGCCGCGTCCAGGCCCGCGATGGACCGGCTGAACACCACAGGGTCCGCCGAAGTCTCCGGGCGATTGAGCAGGCTGACAGCCAGCAGCGCCGTTTCGGCCCGGGCACCGGAGCGCATCGCCATTTCCATCACCGGCCATTCCGGCGCGGTGGCAACCGCTTCCCGGCCGAGCACCGCCAGCCGGGCGTTCTGCGGCAGAACGGCACCGAGCTCGGCCAGCGCCAATTGCTCACCGAGCGCCGCCTCACCCTGGCTCTCGATCCATGCCGCGAACACGGCATCGAAATTCCCGCCCGACAGGGCATCGCGCGCGATGGCCAGCGACAGGTCGAGCGTGACCATGCGCTGCGGTGATGGCGGAACCCATTCGGGCTGCACGGCATCGACCGGTGTCCCGTCGGCGTAGACGAGTTGACCGTCAGCGGTCTCGACGATCGGTTGCCCGGCCAGCGCCGCCGGTGAAATCCGACGGGGTGGACCATCCAGCAGGGCGTTGCGCCAACGGGCCGCGGCCCGCAAATCGCCAACGATCATCGACGCCAGGGCAATGTCATAACCATGCGCAAGTGTCGCTTCGGTCACCGGCAGGGATTCAACCTCGGTGCCGTGATGGCGGGCCACATGGATGAAACGTGCGGCACTGCCCGTATCGGCCAGCAGGTGACCCAGCGCCAAGGCGGCCACTTCCCGGTCCTCACCATTGGCCAGAACATCTTCAAGGGCATGATGCCGCTCGCGACCCGTCAACTCCAGCGCGGCGTCAAGCGCGGCGGCCGTATCGGCGATACGGGGCGTCTCGAAGGGCGGACGGTGGCCGAGCGCGATCAGCCAGGCTGGCGCCGTGTCTGCGATCGGTGGCATGTCGGCTTCCGGATCGAGCAGGGCCTGCGCCATCGCCAGGTCGAGGCCGCTGTCAGCCGGCCCGACCGTATCGGCGACCGGTGTCGCCAGGGTGTAGGCGAACAGGCGGGCGTCGAAATCCTCGTCTTCGGACTGGGACCGGGCCAGCTCGGCGGTGAGCTCGGCCGCGGCGCCCTGCCCATCCAGGGCCAGACAGAAAGCGCGGCGACGCAGCCATTCCGGCGCGTCGCGGTTTTCGATCAGGGCATTGGCGGTCTGGCAGGCGCGTTCGCTCTGGCCAGTGGCAAAGCCCAGCTCGGCATGCCAGCGGGCCAACTCCGGTTGGCGGTTCACATTCGGCGTGCGCTCCAGCAGATCAAAGGCGTCATACGCGCCGCCCGCTGCCAGCAGCCGGTCGAGCCGCAGCACCGCCAGCCTGGCGTCGCCGCGTCCACCGGCCGGCGGCTGTCCGCCGGACAACAGGATCAGACGGGCGGTATCGCCGAGCGCCTCACTGGCGTAACCGCCATCGCCGGTGCCAGGCAGGCGCATCAGCACGGCTTCCGCCATGTCGCGTCCGGTCCCGGTCCACTGCCGCTCGCCAAGTCCGCGAGAGGCCAGGGAAACCTCGAGCGGATCGAGCGCGTCCAGGCGTTCGACCTCGATCGGGTTTTGGGCTGTGGCGGCTCCGCCCAGCAGCGCAGCCAGCAGGCTAGCGCGGGAAATCGTCTTCCAGCTCGACACGCACATTCTCCCGGGTCGGTTCAAGGCCGTTGGCGATCATGACCAGCGTGCCGAATCCGATCGCGACGAGACCGGCGATTACCGCCACACCCACCAGAAAACCACGCATGAATCCGACTCCTCAATCCCTCGAAAACCCGCCACACAGCTGCGGGTCAGTCAGTATCCGACCCTAACCCTGATTGCGGCGATTTCCAGACCGTTTATACCGCTAGCATGTCCTACGCCTACAAACCGCGGAAATCGCTCGTGCTCATCGGCTTGATGGGCGTCGGCAAGACCACAGTTGGTCGCCGCCTGGCGCATGCCCTGAAACTGCAGTTTCGCGACGCCGACGAGGAAGTCGAAAAAGCCGCCGGACGCAGCGTGTCAGAGATATTCGAGGATTTCGGCGAACACGCCTTCCGCGATGGCGAGCGCAAGGTCATCGCCCGCTTGCTGGAGGAGCCGCCCATGGTGCTGGCGCTTGGCGGCGGTGCCTTTGTCGATGGCGAGACCCGCGATCGGGTCAAGTCGCTGGCGACCTCGATCTGGCTGCAGGCCGATGTCGAAACACTGGTGCAACGCGTCGCCCGCCGCGACACCCGCCCGCTGCTGCGCGATGAAGACCCGGAAACCGTGCTGAGGACCTTGCTCAACAAGCGGCAGGCCGCGTATGCAGAAGCCGACATTCATGTGGATGCGTCCGGCGGGTCACACCAGATCACGCTCGACACGATTTTGCAGGCACTGGAAAGCCGGGAGGCGAGGGCGTGAGTGACATTCTGCGGGTCGCCGTCGGCCTGGGAGACCGGGCCTATGACGTGCTGGTCGGCGCCGGCGCCCTGTCCGCAGCCGGGCCGGAGCTGGCCGCCCATTTCCCGCGCGGCCGGGCCATCCTCGTGACCGACCGACATGTCGCCGACCTTCACCTCGCTGCCATGGAAGAGCAGTTGACCGAACTGGGCCTGCGCGTCGAACCGGTCATTGTCGCACCGGGTGAAACATCGAAGAGTTGGGCCGGGCTGGAACAGGTCGTCGACGCACTGCTGGACCGCAATATCGAGCGCTCCGAAGCCGTGATCGCGCTGGGCGGCGGTGTCATTGGCGACCTGACCGGCTTTGCAGCAGCCGTGACCAAGCGCGGCGTCAACTTCATCCAGATCCCGACCACCCTGCTCGCCCAGGTCGACAGTTCGGTCGGCGGCAAGACCGGGATCAACACCACACACGGCAAGAATTTCGCCGGCAGCTTCCACCAGCCCAAACTGGTGATCGCCGATCGCGACCTCCTGGCCACGCTTCCGGACCGCGAGCGCCGGGCCGGCTATGCGGAGATCGTCAAGGCGGCGCTGATCGGCGACGCCCCGCTGTTCGAGCAGCTCGAAGCGGCTGGCCCGGACGTGCTCGACGGGGCCGATCTGGACCGGGCCGTCGCAGCGGCTGTCGCCTTCAAGGCGCGGATCGTCGCCGAGGACGAGCGCGAGATTGGTGTCCGCGCCCTGCTCAATCTGGGCCATACATTCGGACATGCCTTCGAGGCCGACGCCCCCAAGGACGTGATCCGTCATGGCGAGGCTGTCGCTGTCGGAACAGCGCTGGCCTTTGCCTATTCCGCCCGTCGCGGCGATTGCAGCGCTGACGACGCGGCGCGGGTTGCGGCCCATCTGCGCACGGTCGGCCTGCCAGCGAGCCCCGGCGAGCTGGCCCATACTGACTGGGACGCCGCCAGCCTTGTCTCCCGCATGCGGGACGACAAGAAGAACCGCGACGGCCGCATCACCCTCATCCTCGCCCGCGCCATCGGCGACGCCTTCATTGACCACGCCGCCGATGAAGCCGACCTTCTCACCTTTATGGAGACCCAGCTCTCATGAGCCTCGACTGGACGATCATCGGACCGGCCCTCACCATTGTCGGCCTGCTATTGCTGTCAGCCTTCTTTTCCGGCTCGGAAACCTCGCTGACCGCGACTTCCCGCGCCCGCATGCTGCAGCTCGAACGCGACAAGAATCCGGCTGCCGCCCGGGTCAATATCCTGATTTCCGACGGCGAAGGCCTTCTGGGTTCGATCCTGCTCGGCAACAATCTCGTCAACATCCTGGCGTCGATGATTGCCGGGCAATTGTTCGAGACACTGCTGGGCGGCAACAGCGTCGTCTGGGCGACCCTGGTCATGACCATCCTGGTCCTGGTCTTTGCCGAGGTGATGCCGAAGACCTACGCCCTGTCGAATCCGGAACGGTTCGCGCTGGCGGTTTCACGGCCGATCCTGATCATCGTCCGGGTGTTCGCGCCCCTGGTCGGTGCTGTCCAGTTCGTGGTCCGCAATGTGTTGCGCATGTTCGGCGCCAATGTGGACGGACCGGTCCTGTCATCCCATGACGAGTTGCGCGGCGCCATCGCGCTGCACCACGAGGAAGGCGGGGTGGTCAAGGATGACCGCGACATGCTGGGCGGCGTGCTCGACCTGCGCGACCTGACCGTTGATGACATCATGGTGCACCGCAAATCGATCGTGATGATCGACGCTGACAAGCCCTCCGAAGCCATCGTCACCGAGGCGCTTCACTCGCCCCATACCCGCCTGCCGATCTACAAGGGCGATACCGAGAATATCATCGGCATCCTGCATGTCCGTGACATTGCTCGCGCCCTCCACGAAGCCGACGGCAATGCCTCTGTCATTGATATCGACGCCTTGCGGCGCGACGCCTGGTTCGTACCGGAAACCACCGAGGTCCTCGACCAGCTCAACGCCTTCCGCGAAAAGCGCGAGCACTTTGCCCTGGTCGTCGACGAGTATGGGGCGCTGATGGGTCTGGTGACGCTGGAGGACATCCTCGAGGAAATCGTCGGCGCGATCGAGGACGAGCACGATGTCGCGGTTGAGGGCATCCAGCCTGACGGCGATGGCATCTGGCTGGTCGATGGTGACCTGCCGATCCGCGACCTCAACCGGGCGCTCGACTGGGAACTGCCGGACGAGGAAGCCGTCACCATTGCCGGCCTGGTCATCCATGAAGCCCAGACCATACCGGAACGCGGTCAGGTTTTCGGCTTCCACGGCGCCCGCTTCGAAGTCGTCGAGCGTCGCCGCAACCAGATCACCAAGCTGCGTGTCTCGGTGAGCCCGGATGATGTGGTGGTGAATGGCGCCTGATCAGCCAGGTCCGGTGCGCTGATCGCGGGAAATCAGCTACCGTCCTGTGCCGCAGCGTCGATCAGCTCACGATAGGCGTCGCAGGTTCCGCGCGGCGTTTCGGCTTCGACAGTCTCGCCATCAGCCCGGGCTTCCTCGACCAGATCCCCGAAAGCGTCGGCAAAGACGCTTGAGAGGTCCATGACATCGGCAAGATCAGAGAATGCGTCGGTGCCGCCGAGTATCGTCGTCACACCGCCGCCCGAAGCCAGATGGTTCTGGGAGGCCCAGCGGATCGCCGCCACCTGCCGACCCTCGCCATCGAGGATTTCCGCCTCCACGCCCAGCGCACCAATGCCCAGGGGCACGCGCGGATTGAGGGGGCCGGGCACGGCAAAGCCGATCAGTCGGGAGACCCCGGTTGTCGCGACATTATTGCGCCGGATGCCGTTGATCATGGCACTCACCTCACCATCCATGTCGACCGCCGGTGCACTGGCAACCGGGCGAACGTCAAAGCCGGCCCGCGCCAGGCGCTGACACAGATCGCGGGACAGTTGGCGCCGCACATCATCCAGGCGCGCCGGCGGGATGTCCGGATCGATATCGGCTCCGGCCGCCAGCGTCACCGGCGGAAGATAAAGCCGCCCCATTGTCGCCAAAGCCGGCCCGTCGGCATATTCCTCGACGGCAAGCAGGCGCCGCTCACCGGCAATGAGTTGCTCGGACGACGACAGCGAAGATGGCGCATCGAATCGGGTCGTACACGCGGATGTCGCGCCCGCTACAATGAGTAGCAGCACCAGCCGCCGAACAAGATCCGACATGATTGTTTCCCCTTGCCTTGCCGAACAGCCCTCTACCGGGCCAATCGAGACTTATTCGCTCGTCCCGCGTGCACGGATCACCAGGGCATGTATCGGACCGGCCAATTCCTCCGCCAGCGCCTCGTTGACCAGGCGGTGACAGGCGACCCGAGACAGGCCGTCAAAGCGGCTGGCGACGATATCCACCGTGAAATGGCTCTCGCCACCCGGCCGGGCGCCGGCATGACCGGCATGGAGGTGACTATCATCAGTGACCGTCAAGGCACTGGGAGTGAAAGCTTTTTGCAGTTTGTTCTCGATCCGGACTGCGACATCACCCATTTTCACACCTCTTTGTTCACCGGCTTCATTGCCGCTTTACAGACGCATGACCATAATTGGTGATCATGTCAGAAGCCTACAATTACAAACCGCGGTTCAAAGACATCCGCATCAAGCCGCCCAAGGATCAGCCGGCGCCGGAAGAGCGTGTCTGCGAATGGCCGGGCTGCAAGAAGCATGGCAATAGCCGGGCTCCCAAGGCCAATGACCGGCTGAATGATTTCTACTGGTTCTGCCAGAGCCACGCTTCGGAATACAACAAGTCGTGGAATTTCTTCGAGGGCATGAGCGAGAACGCGGCCCAGTCCTTCCGCGAGAGCGCCGCCTATGGTCATCGTCCGACCTGGGGCTGGAAGAACACCCATTCCGCCTCGGCCAAAGCCGCCAGGGCCAGTCGCGATTTTGCCGACGGCTTCAATGATCCCTACGGCATGTTCGGAGACCGCAAGGACCCGCACAAGGAAGCGCCGCGCGAAAAATCCCTGGGCCGGCTTCAGACCAAGGCCCTGGAGACCATGTCCCTGGAGCCGGATGTCGACCCGTCGACGGTGCGCAAGCGCTATGCCGAGCTGGTCAAGCAATTGCACCCGGACGCCAATGGCGGCGACCGCTCCAGTGAAGAGCAACTCGGCCGGGTCATCGCCTCCTACCAGATCCTGAAAAGCGCCGGCATGGCGTGACGCCGCACGGCTAACACTTTGTTTGTTTTACCGGCCGATTCTGGACCCGGGCAAAACAAGTGATTGTGCTGATGTCTGAGAATTCCGGGCCTGGTTTTCCGTTCCGATGGCTGTCGATTGGTCTCGCCGGCCTGCCGCTGCTCTACATGGCACTCTGGTCTGCCATGATCATCGGCACGTTTACCGGGCTCTGGCATCCTCATATCGGCGGCCTTGATGTCGGCACGGCGATCCGCCGATCCGAACCCATCGAGATCATCGGCTTCTGCGCCATGAGCCTTGCCTGGCTGGTCGGGATGATCCTGGCGGCACTGCAGCGCAGGCTGGGATTGTACCTGATGATCGCCGGCAGTCTGATCCATATCGTCGTCTGGCTGAAAATCACCGATGGCCAATACTATGCCGGTCAGTTCGGCATGCTGGTCATCATCACCGAGATGCTGGCTGTCACGCTGGTTCATTTCGCCACGCGCGGCCGCCGACTGATCTGAATGGCATGCAGTCACCGGCATTGACTTGAAGCCGCGCCGGGCGTGCGATACCTCCGGTATATCACCTCCCTCGCGCCGCAGCCCTGCCGCTGACAATAACAGGCGCGCCCAGCCATAAAGACCGGTTCGATGAGCGATAGTTTCCCCCTTTCCGCGCCTGATACCAAAGCCGACTGCCAGGCCCTGTTCGGCTTCGATCCCGGCTTCGAGGTGGCGATGTTCTCGGCGCCGGACGCACACACGCCGATCCTTGACCCGGACTATGTCTTCGATCCGGCGACCACACGCTCCATCCTCGCCGGCTTTGCCTATAATCGCCGGGTGATGATCCAAGGCTATCACGGTACCGGCAAGTCGACCCATATCGAACAGGTCGCCGCCCGCCTCAACTGGCCGATGGTCCGGGTCAATCTGGACAGCCATGTCAGCCGGATCGACATGGTCGGCAAGGACGCCATCGTGCTGAAGGATGGCAAGCAGATCACCGAATTCCAGGAAGGCATCCTGCCCTGGGCCCTGCAGCGCCCGGTCGCCCTCCTGTTTGATGAATACGACGCCGGCCGCCCGGACGTGATGTTCGTGATCCAGCGCGTGCTGGAAGCCTCGGGCTCGCTGACCCTGCTGGACCAGACCAAGGTCATCCGGCCGAACCCGTCCTTCCGCCTCTTCGCCACCACCAACACGATCGGCCTGGGGGACACGACCGGCCTCTATCACGGCACGCAGCAGATCAACCAGGGCCAGATGGACCGCTGGTCGATCGTCGCCACGCTGAACTATCTGCCGCGCGAGACCGAAAACGCCATCGTGCTGGCCAAGATGAAATCACTGGCCGGCTCGGACGAGGGCCGCAAACAGGTCGAGGACATGGTCAAGGTTGCCGACCTCACCCGCGAAGCCTTCATCAATGGTGATATCTCCACCGTGATGAGCCCGCGCACCGTTTTGACCTGGGCCGAGAACCAGGAGATCTTCGGCGATCTCGGCATGGCCTTCCGCCTCACCTTCCTGAACAAGTGCGACGAGCTGGAACGCCCGGTCATCGCCGAGATGTATCAGCGGGTGTTTGGCGTGGATTTGCCGGAAGCGCCGGTGAAGAGCGTGAGCGCGGCTTAGCCCACGCTCTCATCCACCTCCGCCGCGATCACTACCAGCTCGCCGTCGCGGCGGGTGACCGTGACCATCAGCGCGGCACCCGGCTGGAACAGCTCGATATCCACGCCTTCGTCGATCGCAAACGGCATGACCATGGCGCCCATGCTGAGTTCCGGCATGGCTTCATGGCGCAGGAGTGTGGTGCGGGCCTCCGCGTCGACCGTGCGCACATCGGCGGAGACCACCGACTGCGCCATGGTTTCGGCATCGGCCATGGCGTGTCCGCCATGATGGCCGTGATGATCGGCGCTGGAGGCGGCAAGCAGGAGGCTGGTGGCGAGAAGCGTGATCATGGCTGATGTCCTTGATGCAGGTTGGCGGAGGTCGGAGCGTCCTCAGCGGTCGTGTCTATACCGTCGCGGCTGAGTTCATCGGCGCGAGCCGGGCGGGCCTCGCCTTCGGGATTGTCATACCAGCCCGGATCGCCATCGCCGGTCAGTCGGTCACGGACTTTCAGGATGGTGAACATGCCGCCCATGGTGATGTAGTCCCGCGGCCCCGGAGCGCCGACCATGGGCAGGGAATTGTCCGGCACCGGCATGTGACCCATTTCGATGTGCTGACCCATCTCGCCCATCCCGTCCTGACCCATCGTCATATAGGTCGGCAGGAGGGCGCCGACGGCGCGGTCGATGCGGCGGGCATTGACGCCGGTAAGATTGGGAATGCCATGGCCCATCTGGTTCATGACGTGATGGGTCATGTGGCAATGCATGGCCCAGTCGCCCGGATTGTCGGCAACGAAGTCGACTGTCCGCGTCGACCCCGTCGGGACCAGAACGGTGGTGTCCGGATGGCGCGCCGAGACCGGGATCACGCCGCCATCGGTCTCGGTGATGGTGAAGGCATAGCCGTGCAGATGGATCGGGTGGTGATCCATGGCCGACAGGTTTCCGAAGCGGATCCGCACCCGTTCGCCACGCTCGGCAACGAGGGGTGAAGTGCCGGGATAACAACGCGCATTCATGGTCAGGATGTTGAAATCGCCCATCGCATTGGGATCAGGGCGTTCGGCACCGGGATGCAGCACCCATTCCGACAGCATGATGGCATAGTCGCGATCCGGGCGCGGCCCCGTTGGCTGGCGCGGATGAACCACGATCATGCCCATCATGCCGAGCGCCATCTGGGTCATCTCGTCATGATGCGAGTGGTACATGAAGGTGCCGTGCTGGCGGAAAGTCCACTCATAGACAAAAGTCTCGCCGGGCAGGATGGCGCGCTGGTTGAGACCGCCCACCCCGTCCATGCCCGAGGGCAGGATGACGCCATGCCAGTGCACGGTGGTCGGGGCCGGCAAGCGATTGGTGACATAGACCCGCACCCGGTCACCCTCGACCGCCTCGATGGTCGGGCCATGGGTGCGGCCATTATAGCCCCAGGTTCTCGCGTTGAGGCCGGGCGCGAAACTGTGCTCGACCTCTTCGGGAATGAGATGAAAGACCTTCACCCCGTCGACAATCCGGTAGGGCAGGGTCGCGCCATCCGGCGTGACCACGGGCGTGTAATCGCGGCCCGGCCGTCCGGGAGAATAGGTCCGGTCATGCGGCACCGAGGCGCTGTGGGCGCGCGGCGCAACCGGCTGGGCCGAGGCCGAACCGGTGGCCAGACCCGTCGCGGCGAGACCGGCAGACCCGGCCAGCAGGGCATCGCGTCTGGAAATGGCCATCAGTGATCTCCCTCGCCCCGGGTCGGGGCTGTGTCACCGCTATCGCTGGCTGCGACCATCGCGGGCGAGCCACCGGCGCGGATCTGGTCGAGCGCGATCCGCGCCCGGTGCCAATCGGCCAGCGCCTCGACATAGGCCTGACCGGTCCGGCTGCGCATCTGCACAGCGGCCATCAGATCAAAGACACTGACCTGCATCGCATTATACTGGCGCATCGTCGCATCCATCAGGCGCTCACTGGTCGGCAGGGCCTCATCTTCAATATGGGTGAAACGCCGTTGCGCCAGCATTGCCATGGCCTCGGCCGCCTCCAGGGCATTGCGGATCTCATAGGCCAGGGCGGCGTGTTGATGAATGGCCTGTTCCGTCCGCAGCTGTGCGGCAGTGCGACGGGCCGAGCCGGTATCGAAGATCGGCAGGGCAAATTCCAGCATCCAGCCGCGGGACCAGTCACCATCCTCGCGCTCGAAGACGCCGCCCAGCTCGACATGTTCGAGAAGGCTGGCCCAGTTCTCCAATCCCGCCTCGCCGGCGGCCGCTTCTACATTGGCGCGGGCGGCGGCCAGGGGCAGGCTTGCGCTCAGCGCGGCCTGTGTATCAATCGCCGCAAGCGGAGCCGGGCCCGGCTCCAGCCGCGTGGGCAGTTGGTCTGCTGAAACAGGAACACCCAGCTGACGGCCCAGGGCGAGCCGCGCCTGCAGGGCAGCGTGCTCCGCCTCCAGATAGTCCAGCTCGGCCTGCTGGGCGAACATCCGCTCGCGCTCCAGTTCGAGCGCCGGGGAATTGCCCGCCGAACGGATTTCCTCAGCCACAACGAGGCTTGCCGCTGCGGCATCGCGGATGCGCTGCTGCAAGTCCAGTCGTTGGCGAGCGGCGACGGCATCGACCCAGGCGCGTCGAGTGTCGGCAATGAAGTCCAGGGCCGCCAATACGGTCCCGGCCTGCCGGGCCTCATAGCGATCCTGCGCGGCAGCGGCCCGCCAGGGCGTCGCCGCAATACCCAACAGGGAGGCGCGCAGATCCACATCCCAGACGCGGCCATGGCCATCACCCGGCAAGGTCATGACTTCGACAAGCGGATTGACCGGGCGCGACGCCATCACCTGGTCGGCCCGGGCCAGGCCGGCCTCGTTCAGGCGTGCCAGGAGACGGTGATTATTGGCCAGCGCCAGGCTGACCGCCATGTCTTCGCTGACCGTCCCGCCCTCGCGCGGAAGGACCGGGTCGGCGACCGGTCCGCTCCGATCGGCGAGGCCGGTCATCACATTGGCCTGCTCGGCAGCCGGATCGACCGTTGCGCAGGCGGAAACAGCAAGAAGGATCGCCAGGACTGGCAGGGCATTGAAGCGCGTTCGTTTCATAAGCTTGCGCTATCATACCCCCCGGGGGTATACAAGATACATGTCCGAGATCCAAACGCCCCTCACCCCGGCCCGGGAAAAATCCCTGGCCCGCCTCAAGCGCATTGAGGGCCAGGTGCGTGGCATTGGCCGCATGCTGGAAGAGGACCGCTATTGCATCGACGTGCTCACGCAATTGTCAGCCGTGAAATCGGCCTTGGCCGCGGTCGAAGGCGAAATCCTGCGTGATCATGCCGGCCATTGCGTCGCCCACGCCATCGAAAGCGGCGATACCGACGCTCAGAAAGCGAAGATGGACGAGCTGATAGGCCTGCTGGCCAAGCACTATCGGCTCTGAATTTCCAGCATCCGCGCGGCGAGGGCCCGGCCCGACAGATAGGCCGCCTCGACCCGAGGCCCGAGACACCAGTCGCCGGCCAGACCGATACGGGCGTCACCATCCCACAGACAGGGCGATTCGAGGGCCTTGAGGACGCGGGCATAACGCCAGCGGCGGACCTGACTCGACCGGATCTCCGGCAGGGTACCGGCCCAGGATTCAAAAGCGCTCCGGAGCAAGCCGAGGACCGTCTCCGGATCCTCCTCGAGATGGGTGTCGCTCCAGCCCGGCCCGGCCTGGATGACCCAGTTCTCGCCCTCACCTGACCGGCCCGGCTTGGTGGAGTCGCAGGCGATCCACGCACAAGGCCCATCCGAGGCGCGATACACGCGCGGAGCCTGTTCGAGCGGTTCAGCCAGCGAGAGCATCAAGGTCCAGCAAGGCGCGTAACGCACGGCGTCGAGCCGGTCAGCCAGCGGCGTGACGCCGGAAAGCAAGGTCTTGGCCTGGGGAGCGGGAATGGCGACTGCGAGCCGGTCTGCCTGAAGCCTCTCACCATTTTCGCAGGCCACCAGCCAACCCTCACCGTCTTGCCCAACCGTCTCGACATGACAGGCTTTGCGGATCTCCAGCCCCTCGGCCAATGACGCGACCAGCTTGCTCATTCCCGGCGCGCCGACCCACCAGGTGCGGTCGACACCCAATTGTTCCCATGGCGCGGCCGAGCCTGTCGCCGCAGCCTGGTCGAGCCAGGCAGCGAAGCCGGCATCACGGGCGGTGACATATTGGGCGCCATGGTCGAAAGACCCGTATTGCGTCCGCCGGGTGGCCAAACGGCCTCCCAGGCCGCGCGCCTTGTCGAGCACAATGACATTTTCGCCGGAATCCGCGAGATGCCGGGCGCAGGCCAGGCCGGCCATGCCGGCTCCGATAACGATGCTTGATGTCACGCTGAACCCCGCGCCTGCTTTCAGGCCCAATTAGGGCGCTGCGCCAAAGACGGCAAGCAGCCGCGCCTACTGGAAGAAATTCAGGATCACCCGCGGCGAGCGGTTGGCTATTTCAAGCGCCTGCATGCCCAGCTGCTCCCGCACCTGAAGCGCCTGCAATTTTGCGCTCTCGCGGCCAAGGTCGGAATCGACCAGATTGCCGATCCCGGCGCTGGTCACGTCCATCTGTTTGACCAGCAGGGTTTTCTGGATTTCCAGAGACCGCAGACCGACACCCAATCGGGAAACAGCGGATGTCACATCGACCAGCGAAGCCTCGAACGCAACGACGTCAGCGCTGGTTGGCCGGGTCGCGACAATCGCGTTATCGCTCTGCGGCAGGTTGGCTGCCAGTCCGGCGTCGAAAATTCCGCCACCATCGGTCAGGTCCTCGGCGGCGATGGTCATGGTGCTGCCTGGGTCCTTGCCGATCAGGACCGACAGGTCCTCGCCACCACTTTCCAGCAGGTTGAGATCATTGAAACTGGCATTCTCGGCCAGACGCGTCGCCTGGTTGCCCAATTCGATGAAGTCGGTCATCAGGCTGCGCCAGCTTTGTTCATCCAGCGTGGTGTCGGTCGCAGCAACGAGCTTGGACTGCATCTCCACCATCAAATCGGAAATGCCTTCGGCGGCAGCGAGCGCGGTCTCGACCACGCCGGTGCCCAGGTCAATGGATGTGAGGGCGCTCTGCCGGGACTCATTGTCCGTGCGCATGACCTGGGCCATCGCCCAGACCGTGCCATTATCACTGGCACTGCCTACCTTGAGCCCCGTCGCGATCCGGTCGTGCACCTTGGCACTTTCCGATTGCAGCATGCTCATATGCTGCAGCGCGGAGTTCACTGAGGCCATGGAATGGACCGAAAAGGTCATCCGTCGACTCTCACCACCATCTGGTCGGCCCGCCCTGGCATTTTTGCCTGTACGGGTCCGCTGTCCAGTTTTCCACGATTGGGTTAGCGAGACGTTTACAAACCGGGCGACCAAGGCTCCGGAGCGGACTGGAAAAGGATGGCGGCGACGGCTCGATTTCCGTGATCAATCCGCTAGGTTTGGCTCCATGAGCCAGCCCCCTGCCGATCCGGACGCTTTCAAGCGCGCCCTTGCCACCACCACCCGCGCCATTGCCGGCGACCGGGACCTCGATGTGCGCTTTGGCGGCGAGATCGCCGGCCTGTCAGGCGGCCGGATGGTGCTGCCCAATCCGGGCGCCGAGCCCTCGCCGGAAGCGGCGGCTGCCGTACGCGGCAGGGCCGATGCGCTGGCGCTGCGACTGGCCCATCACGACGAAGCCGCCCATGCCCGCATCCTGCCGCCCGGTGCCACGGCGCGCGCCATCTTCCACGCCGCCGAGCAAGCGCGGGTCGAAGGTCTGGGGGCCCGGGACATGCGCGGCATGGCCGGCAATCTGGATGCTGCCCTCGCCATCCGTTGCAAGCAAAAGGGCTGGCAGCGTGTCGAGGACCGCCAGTCCGCTCCGATGGAAGAGGCCCTCGCCCTGCTGGTCCGCGAGCGCATCACCGGCCAGCCTTCGCCAAAGGAGGCCGACGGGCTGATGTCGCTGTGGCGCGACCAGATGGAGGCTGTCGCCGGACTGTCGCTCGACGCACTGGCCGAGAATGCCGACGACCAGACCGCCTTTGCCGATCTGTTGCGCACCGTGATCCATGATCTCGACCTGTCGGACGAGCTCGGCGGCGACCCCGAGCAGTCCGAGAATCCCGATGACGAGGATGAAGGCGTCGATCGCGAGGAACGCACCGGCGACGATGCCGAGGGCGAGGACCAGCAGGGCGACCAGCCCGATACTCCCGACGCCGCCGGAACGGCCGGCGATGAGGAGGAAATCAACGCCGATACAGACGACGCCGATACCCGGATCGATGCGATGGATGATGAGGGCTCGGCCCAGACCGCCATGCGCCCGAACTGGCAGCCGTCCGGCGATGACAAGGCCAAGTCCTACAAGGTCTTCACCCGCGAGTTCGACGAGGTCATCCAGGCGTCCGACCTGTGTGACAACGAAGAACTCGAACGCTTGCGCAAATATCTCGACAATACGCTGAAAGGTCTCGACCAGGTCGTCGGCCGCCTCGCCAACCGGCTGCAACGCCGCCTGATGGCGCAGCAGGAACGGGCCTGGAAATTCGACCTCGAGGAGGGCGTGCTCGACGGCTCCCGTCTCGCCCGCGTCATCGCCGACCCGACCCTGCCGCTGTCCTACAAGCAGGAGAGCGATACCGAGTTCCGCGACACGATCGTCACCCTGGTGCTGGACAATTCCGGCTCCATGCGCGGCCGGCCGATCATGGTCGCGGCGGCCTGTGCCGACATCCTCGCCCGCACGCTGGAGCGCTGCGGTGTGAAGACCGAGATCCTCGGCTTCACCACCAAGGCCTGGAAGGGCGGGCGCTCGAAGGAGAAATGGCTGGCCGAAGGCAAGCCGCCGCATCCCGGCCGGCTCAATGATCTGCGCCACATCATCTACAAGGCCGCCGACACGCCCTGGCGCCGGGCCCGGGTCAATCTCGGCCTGATGATGCGCGAGGGCCTGCTGAAGGAAAATATCGATGGCGAGGCCCTGCTCTGGGCCTGGAAGCGCATGGCCGCCCGCCCCGAACAGCGCCGCATCATGATGGTGATTTCCGACGGTGCCCCGGTCGATGACGGCACCCAGTCGGCCAATTCCGCCGGCTATCTGGAACGCCATCTGCGCGAAACCATCGCCATGATCGAGACCCGTTCGGAAGTCGAACTCCTCGCCATCGGCATCGGCCATGACGTCACCCGCTGGTATCGCCGCGCGGTGACCATCAATGATGTCGAACAACTCGGCGGTGCCATGACTGACCAGCTCGCCGCCCTGTTCGAAGAAGATGGCGGCAAGGGCGCCGGCTTCTCCAGCGGAAAGCCGGGCCTCAACCGGGTCGATTTCTCGTCAATAGCCGGGCGAGTCTAGCGGGGCTGGCCGATCCCGCCCCACCGGTCTAGACAGGTCGTCTCCCCGCGGCTGCGAACAGGGTCTGCCCCATGCGCTCTTTGCTTCTCCCCCTCCTCCCGCTGTGTCTGGCCGCCTGCTCGGCCGATACCGAGCTGACCCAGGCCGGCAGTCAGGCCGTGCCGCTGTATGAGCAATCACCCGAACGGACGGATCTGGACCGGCTGAGCTATCTGGGCGGGGTCGCGCTGACCGATCCCGATGAGCGGTTCGGCGGTTTCTCGGCCCTCACCCTGTCACCCGATGGCGCCCGCCTCCTCGCCGTCTCCGACAGCGCCTATTGGATGACCGCCAATATCGGCTGGAGCGAGACCGACGGCAGCCTCTCCGTCGGCGGGTTTTCAATCACCCCCATCCTCTCTCACACCGGCGAGCCGCTGGACGGACGGGCCGCCGACAGCGAGGCCATCGCGGATCTGGGTGGCGGCGCCTACGCCGTCAGTTTCGAACGCGAACACCGGATCAACACCTATGCGCTGGGTGAGGACTGGAGCCGGCTGGACAGTATCGGCGAAGCCTTTCCGGCACCGCCGGGTGCGGCCGAATTCACCGACAATGGCGGCATGGAAGGGCTCGCCACCCTGCCTGGTGGCGACCTGCTCGCCGGCGTGGAAGATGGTAGCGCCGGCACCTATCCACTCTGGCTGCACCGGGAGGGAGACTGGTCCCGGTCCGAGCTGGCAGCCCAACCGGATTATGGCCTGACCTCGCTGGACTACCATGACGGCCATGTCTATGCGCTTGAACGCTTCTGGCAGTCCGGCATCGGCAACCGGATCCGGATCCTGCGCTTTGCGGTCGACGCCCTGGAAGCTGGCACCCCCATCGAAGCGGAACTGCTCGGGACGTTGGAGGCCGGAAAGACAGTCGATAATTTCGAGGGCCTCGCCATCACCGAACGCGATGGCCGGACTGTCCTCCTGCTGATGTCCGACGATAATTACAGCGGCTCCCAGCGGACTTTGCTTCTGGCCTTCCAGCTCGACTAGGGTCGCTCCTGTTCCCCATTGAGCGGCCTTCCCGCCCGCCTGGCGACGCAAGCGCGTCAGACCGCAATGCCCGGATGACAGGCGGGAAGGCACGCCCGAACAGCTCCTTTCATGCGTTTGAAGTGATCGGCAGGCTTGCCCGCGCCACGGCGAGATCGCCTGGCGGTTTGGGCAGTAGAGGGGTGCGAGGTGCCTTGCCGGTGCCTAGCTATGTAAATGTATGTGGGTGGCGCCGGGGGCACCTCGCACACGGAGATTTACTCAGGTCCCTTACGGGTCCCGTCTCGAAATCGACAGGATCAAACGGTCGAGCTTTGTGCCGCCGTCCTGCCAATGGCCACGCCGGGTCTGGTGGTGGTCAACTCCACCCAACCGGACGAGCTCCGTCCTCCCCACGCCCCCGGATAACCAATCCGGGCCTCAGGTGACGCGGGAACGGGAGAAGTATGGGACGGCGCTGAGGGGGTGGGGATAAGTTTTCTGGATTTTTTCGCAGAGCGCATTTTCCCTCTCCCTTGGGAGAGGGCCAGGGTGAGGGGTAAATCCCGGTATTTCCCGAAGAATCCCCCTCATCCGGCCTCCGGCCACCTTCTCCCAAGGGAGAAGGAACGGGCGTGCGCAGCGGGGATAAAGCGTGCATCCAGGTCCTTCCCCTTGATGGGGAAGGTGGGCCGAGGCGCAGCCTCGGGTCGGATCGGGTGAGACGCGCCAGCGTCCCGGCACCAACCTCCCCTCACCCAATCCGTCTGGCCGCTACGCGCCCAGCCACCTCGCCTTGTCCGGGCGAGGACCTCGCGCCCTACTCACCGTGATGAAAGCTGTTCGGGCTTTCATAAACGACTTCGCCATCGACCACGGTCATCCACGGCTCGACGGTGAGGATGTCGGCTTCCGGGATGGTCATGATGTCGTCGGAGAAGACGGTGAAGTCGGCGCGCATGCCGACGGCGATGGTACCGAGTTCGTCCTCGCGGAAGGAGGCATAGGCCGGCCAGGCGGTGAAGAGTTTCAGCGCGTCCTCGCGCGACAGGGCTTCTTCGGCGTGCCAGTTCTCGCCCTGGAAACCGGACAGGTCGGCCCGGGCCACGGCGGCATAGTATTCGATGCGCGGGTCGCCCTGCTCGACGGGTGCGTCGGAACCGCCGGTGAGGTGGGCGCCGGCATCCAGCAGGCTTTGCCAGGCATAGGCGCCGACAAGGCGTTCATCACCCAGTCGGTCCGGTGCGAAATGCAGATCGCCGATGGCGTGGGAGGGCTGGAAGGAGGCGATCACGCCCAGTTCGGCAAAGCGGGGAATATCGGCCGGATCGACGATCTGGCTGTGCTCGTCCCGCCAGCGCGCATCAGCCAGCGCCCATTCCTCCTCCGGCACCTGGGCGCGCGCTTCCTCGACCCAGTCCAGGAGATAGCGATTGCCGCGATCACCGATGGCGTGGACATTCATCTGGATGCCCTGACGCAGCGCATCGGTGAACAGGCCGATGGTTTCGTCGGCTTCGGCGATGGCCAGGCCGGAGGATTCCGGACGGTCGGCATAGGGCTCCAGCAAGGCCGCGCCGCGCGAACCGAGCGCACCATCCATGTAGAGTTTGACAGCTCGGGTGATGACACGGCCATCGGCCACATCGCGGTGCCCACCAGCAGCCAGCGGGGCATAGCCTTCCGGCCCGACCGAGAGATAACTGCGCAGCGGCAGTTCGCCGGTTTCCGCAATGTCCTCGATGATCGGCACCATGCCCCAGGGGACCGACATGTCATGGGCCCCGGTCCAACCCAGGCTGACCAGGCGTTGTGCGCCCTCGGCATAGGTGTCGCGGACGACTTCCGGAGAGGGGGTCTCGACCAAGGAGGACATCGCGCCCATTGCGGTGTCGACGAGGATGCCGGTCGGCTCTCCGGCCTCGTCAAACAGGATTTCCCCGCCGGACGGGGCGACGCTGTCGCGGGTGATGCCGGCGGCGTCCAGAGCGGCACTGTTGGCGACCAGGGCGTGACCGTCAGCGCGGCGCAGGATGACCGGATTGTCGGGCGAGACCGGGTCGAGATCCTGGCGGGTCGGGAAGCGCCCTTCCGGCCAATGCGTCTCGATCCAGCCGCGCCCGGCGAGCGTGGCGCCCTCGGGCGTATCGGCGATCGCCGCCTCGACGCTCGCGACCAGCTCGGCGATCGAGGTGACGCTGTCCAGATTGAGCGTGCGCTCGCGCTGGCCGACGCCGTAAACATGGATATGGCTGTCGGTGAAGCCTGGATACATCGCTCCGCCATTGAGATCGACCAGACGGGTCTCGTCGCCGATCCAGGCCTGGGCCGCTTCCTCGGGGCCGGCGAAGGCAATGCGGCCATCGCGGACTGCGACGGCGCCGACCATCGGCTCGTCATCGCGTGCGGTGTAGATGGGTCCGCCCCAGATCACCAGATCGGCGGCGCTGTCGCGCAGATCTGCCGTTCCGCCTTCCTGGGTCAGCCCGGCTTCCTCGCTTTGACCACACCCGGCCACGGCCAGAACGGCCAGCGAAATCATCCATGTCTTGGCACTCATGAGAAAGCCTCCCCGCTTGTTGCCGGGAGGCTATATCGCGTCGCCAGACACGACAACGCCCGCAGCAAGCCGCGGGCGTTGTAAATCCGTCAGACCGTCCGGTGCCTAGGCAGCCATGGCCTTCTTCAGGTCGCGCTTGATCTTCAGGGCCTTGTCCGAGAGCGTCTCGTCACGGGCCTTGAGGAGGTAAACGTCCAGACCACCGACATGGTCAACCGAGCGCAGGGCCTTGGCCGCAACGCGCAGCTTGAAGCCACGACCGAGCTTTTCAGAAGCCAGGGTCACATCGCACAGGTTCGGCAGAAAACGGCGGCGGGACTTGTTCTGAGCGTGAGAAACATTGTTTCCCGTCAAAACGCCAGTTCCCGTCAGTTCGCAACGACGCGCCATAATCGCACCTTTCAAATATAAAAATCCGTGCGCACCGGTATTGCGACCAGTGCGAGAGCGGGCGAAATAAAGGAGGTATTGCGGGCCGTCAAGCTTGCCGCGTTCATCTTGCAGTCGGTTTGGATCAGTTATTGCAGTTGAACTACCATATGGGTTAGGGCCTTGGGGGCTCGGATCGGGAGAGTTTCGCGTGAAAAAGACTTGGATTTACGGGGCGATGGCCATGGCAGCCCTGGCTGGCCCCGCGACCGCAGCGGCGGATGACGCCGCCGTCACAGATTCCGCAGCCACCATGCAGGGTGTCACAGTCCAGTATGCCGGCTCGGTAATGGTATTCCAGGTCGCCAATATCGTGGTGTCCAGCCAGTTTGCCGACGACACCTACCAGGCCTCGGCGCGATTCACCGCCGCCGGACTGGCCGCACTCTTCACCGACGCCGATATCGAGGCCGGTGTCAGCGGCTATCGCGAGGGCGAGCAATTGCGCCCCTGGCATTATAGCCACCTCAATCATGCCAGCTCGAAGAACCGGGTCGTGGCGATCGATTTCCCTGACGGCATTGCCACCCCGGATATCGAGCCGCCCTTCGGCTCCATGGGCGAACCGCCTGCGACCGACGAAGAACGCGCCGGCGCCGCCGACCCGCTGTCCACCCTCCTGGCGATGGGCCTGGGCGCCGTAGAGCGCGGGGCGAGCCATTGCGACGGCAGCCTGCCGGTCTTTGACGGCCGCGCCCGCTATAACCTGCGCTTTGAAGATGGCGGCACCGACCGTGTCCGCACCCGGGCCTGGTCAGGCGATGCCGTGGTCTGTCACGCCTATTACGAGCCGGTCTCCGGCTATGAGGCCGACGAATTCCCCTCGGACGAGGACATTTCCCGCCCGATCACCTTCTGGCTGGCCCCCGTGCATGACGGCGACATTCATGTCCCCGTGCGCATCCGGACCAATGCCGGTTTTGGCGGCGTGACCATTGTCGCCCGCTCGATCGCCGAACACTGATCCTCGCACAGCCCGCCCGCTCACACAGGATTGCCCCTGACGGGCCTTGTGTGTGAGGAGTAGCGCATGGCGCTTCACCGCAACGAGCCCGGCCAGGTCACGGCGGCCCTCGGCCCGACCAATACCGGCAAGACCCATCTCGCCGTCGAGCGGATGATGGGCCGTGCCTCCGGCATGATCGGCCTGCCGCTGCGGCTGTTGGCCCGCGAAGTCTATGACCGGGTGGTCAAGGCCAAGGGCGTCGCGTCGGTGGCGCTGATCACGGGTGAGGAGAAGATCGTCCCGCCCAATGCCCGCTATTTCATCTGCACGGTCGAATCCATGCCGGTGGAAAAACGGGTCGCCTTTGTCGCCGTCGACGAGATCCAGCTGGGAGCCGACACCGAACGCGGCCATGTCTTCACTGACCGTCTGTTGCGCGCCCGCGGCACCGAGGAAACCATGCTGCTGGGCGCGGGCACCATGTATCGCATGGTGCGCGAACTCGTGCCCGAGGCCGAGATCACCTATCGCGAGCGCTTCTCGCAACTGACCTATGCCGGCCCGGCCAACCTGACCCGCCTGCCACGCCGCTCGGCGGTTGTCGCCTTCTCGGCCGAGGCGGTCTATGCGATCGCGGAATTGCTGCGGCGCCGCCGCGGCGGGGCGGCGGTGGTGATGGGCGGCCTGTCGCCCCGGACCCGCAACGCCCAGGTCGAGCTTTACCAGTCTGGCGAGGTCGACTTCCTGGTCGCCACCGATGCCATCGGCATGGGGCTGAACATGGATATCGACCATGTCGCCTTCGCCGAGAGCCGCAAGTTTGACGGTCGCCGCCGTCGCCAGCTGACCGCCGCCGAAATGGCCCAGATCGCCGGACGCGCCGGTCGCTTCCGCAATGACGGGACGTTTGGCGAAACGGCCGACTGCCGCCCCTTTGATCCCGACCGGGTGGAAGCCATCGAAAGCCATCGCTTCGCGCCGGTTGAGAAACTGCAATGGCGTAACCCCGACCTCGACGAACGCTCACTGGAGGCGCTCCAGTTCACGCTGGGCAAACCTTCGCGTGACCGCCTGCTGGAACGGGTTGGCGAAGCCTCCGACGAAAAGGCCCTGGGTGTGCTGGCGACTGATCGCGAGATCCGCGACCGCGTCACCTCCCCGGCCGCCGTGCGCCGCCTGTGGGATGCCTGCCGCCTGCCCGACTTCCGCAAGGCAACGCTGGACGCCCATGCAAGGCTGATCAAGTCGATCTATCTGCACCTGACCGGTCCGGGCGGACGTTTGCCCGATGACTGGATGGCCGGCCAGCTGGAACGCTTCAAGAAGACCTCGGGCGATGTCGATGCCCTCGCTGCCCGTCTCGCCCATGTGCGCACCTGGGCCTATGCCGCCCACCGCGCCGACTGGACCCGCGACCCCGCCCATTGGCGTGGCGTCACCCGCGAGATCGAGGACCGCCTGTCCGACGCCTTGCACGAACGCCTGATGCAGCGCTTCGTCGATCGGCGCACCAGCGCACTTGTGAAAGGGCTGCGCGATGAGAGAGATTTGCTGGCAGGGGTCGCCAGCAATGGCGAGGTTACGGTAGAAGGCCATTTCGTCGGCCGTCTGGTCGGCCTTACATTCAATCCGGATGCCCAGGGTCGCGAGCTCGCGGCCCGGACCCTGAAATCGGCAGCGCTTCGCGCGTTGCGCCCTGAAATAAACCGACGGTTGGGAGCGCTGGCGACAATCACCATGGACGATCTTACTTTCTCCGATGACGGCCAGATCAGTGTGGGCGGCGAAGCCGTCGCCCAGCTCATTGCCGGCCCGTCGCCTCTCAAGCCGGCGATCAAGCTGATCGGTGGCGACCTCGGTGCGCCCGAAGCCCAGTCACGCGCCAGGGCCGGCCTGGAAGCCAGTCTGACGGCCCATATCGAAGCCCGGCTGGCGCCGCTGTTCCGGCTGCGCGATGCCGGTCAGGCTGACGACATGCCCGGTCTCGCCCGCGGTCTCGCCTGGCGTCTGTACGAAGCCGGTGGTGCCCTGCCCCGGCTGACGGTCAGCGATGATGTGCGCAACCTGTCCCAGGTCGAACGACGCGCCCTGCGCGCCGCCGGCGTGCGGATCGGCGAGCACATGATCTATGTCCCCGAGCTGGTCAAACCGGCGCCGGCGCGTCTCAACGCGCTGCTGCACGCGGTCGCGGCCGGTCGCACAGACCTGGCCTGGATGCCGGCCCCGGGTCTGACCTCGATTGCCAATGACCGTTCGCGCACCCGGGCCGACTATGCCGCCGTCGGCTTCCAGCCCTGTGGTCCCCGTGCCGTCCGCTTCGACATGCTGGAACGCCTCGCCGACACGCTGCGCGAAGCCGGCAAGGACGAAGGCAAGGGTTTCCCGCTGACCGCCGACATGACGGCCGTGCTGGGCTGTTCGGTCGAGGATCTGCGCGGCACATTGTCCGCCCTGGGATATCGCCGCATCCAGCAGGGGCCGGACCCGGAGAAAGCTGAAGGCGAGCGCTGGGACCGGCGTCGCAGCAAGCATCCCGGCAGCGGTCGCCAGGACGGTGGCCAGCAGGACGGGGCCCAGCGCCAGGGAGGTCAGCGCCGCGGTGCCCGCAAGCCGGCGCAAGCCGCCGCGGCTCCTGTGGACCTGTCCGACAGCCCGTTCGCAGCGCTGGCGGCCCTGGCCCTGCCGGAAGCGCCGAAACGCAAGCCACGCCCGCCGCGCAAACGCCGCAAAGGTGGCACCAAGTCCGAAGCCAAGCCGGAACAGGCTGCGGACGCAGCACCCAACGTGAAGGCCGAGGCTGAGGCCGGCGCCGCTGCCACGCCCGAAACGCCCACCACCAAGCCATCTCCGGACGAGGCATCGTGAAGGCCTGTCGATGAGCGAGATGGGTGACGGGATACGCATTGATGTCTGGCTGTGGCAGGCCCGGCAGTTCAAGACCCGCAGCCTCGCCACCGCCATCGTCCAGAAAGGCCGCTTGCGGATCACCAGTGGCGGCCAGACCCGCAAGATCAACAAGCCCTCCACGCTGGTGCGCGCAGGCGACATATTGACCCTGCCGCGCAATGGCGGGATCGTGCGGCTGGAGATACGGGCGCTGGGCACAAGGCGCGGTCCGGCGAGCGAGGCGCAGGCGCTGTATCGCCTGGTCGATGACACGCAGTCCGCCGAAAGCACCACACACGCCTGACCATTGGACCCGAGCCATGTTTGAAGCCATCCGCAATTTCTTCGCCTCGGCCGACGCCGATCTTCGGCCCGAGACCGATCCCCATGTCGCTGCCTGCACCCTGCTGGTGGAAGCGGCCCTCGCCGACGGCATCTATGCCGATTGCGAGCAGGACCAGATCCGCGACATCCTGTCCGGCGCCTTCGGCCTGTCAGCGGCACGCGTCGCGCATGTGCTGGAACAGGGCGAGGAACTGGCCGAGAGCGCTGTTGATCACCACCGCTTCACCAAGGTGGTCAAGGCCTGCCTGTCCCGCCAGGAACGGATCGGGCTGGTCGAGCAATTATGGTTGGTCGCGCTGGCCGATGGCGAGAAATCGCCCTTCGAAGATGCCTTCATCCGGCGTATCGGGCCGCTGCTGGCGGTCGATGATCGCGACCGTATCTTTGCCCGCACACGTGCAGAAGCGCGACTGCGGACCCGTTGACAAAAACGCCTTCGCGGCCCATGTCCCGCCAGCAACTCTGCCTTTGAACCTGTCCCCAACGAAGTTCCGGCCAACATGACCTATATTGTCACCGACGCCTGCGTGCGCTGCAAATATACGGACTGCGTGGAAGTCTGCCCTGTTGATTGCTTCTATGAGGGCGAGAATTTCCTTGTGATCCATCCGGACGAGTGCATTGATTGCGGCGTCTGCGAGCCGGAATGCCCGGTCGAGGCCATCAAGCCCGACACCGAGGACGACAAGGACGGCAAGTGGTTGGCCATCAACTCGAAATTCGCCGAGACCTGGCCCAATATCACGCTGCGCAAGGACGCCCCCGCCGACGCCGACGCGATGGCCGAGGAGACCGGCAAATACGAGAAATATTTCTCCGAGAAACCGGGCAGCGGCGACTAGCCGTTTCGGGTTAACCAAGCGCTACCGTTTGGAAATCGCCGAATTTTATGCTATGTTGGCCACATTGATGGGAGGCGCCTGTCGCGCCGCCCGCCTTTCTACACGGTGATTTGCGCGCAGAATTTTCGATCTCAGAGCCGGGTGGGTGCCGGAATTCCTTTGAGAGCGATCTGCGACTTTTTGTGTTTCCGTGGCAGCAAGGCCCAACGAGAGAGCATCCATGACGAAAAACGACAAGTCTTTCAAAAAGGGCGACTTTATTGTGTATCCCGCGCACGGCGTAGGCCGCGTGACGGGTGTTGAAAAAGACAGCGTCGCAGGCTTCGACATCGAAGTGTATGTCGTCACCTTCGAGCAGGACAAGATGACGCTGCGCGTGCCGACCGCCAAGACCGAAGCGTCTGGCATGCGGCCGCTCTCCAGCGACAAGATCGTCAAGGACGCGCTGAAGACCCTGAAGGGCAAGGCCAAGGTCAAGCGCACCATGTGGAGCCGCCGGGCCCAGGAATACGAAGCCAAGATCAATTCCGGTGACCTGATCCAGATCGCCGAAGTCGTTCGCGACCTGCACCGCGCCGAAGACCAGCCGGAGCAATCCTACTCCGAACGCCAGCTCTATGAGTCGGCCCTGGACCGCATGGTTCGCGAACTCGCTGCCGTCGAGAATATCGAGCACGAGGCCGCCCGCGAAATGCTGTCGACCTCCCTCGCCAAGAAAGTTGCCGCCTGATCCACCCGATCAAGCCGCGAAACTGACACGAAACGCCCGGCCAATTGGCTGGGCGTTTTCGTTTTGGGGGCCATCGGGTGGCCATCGGATGATGCGATCTCGACGTCATCCCCCGGTGGCCGCAAAGCGGACATCCGGGGGACCTCGACCACCCAGCAGGCCGCCCTGGCCTTACCATCCCAACCGGAAGGCCTGGGAAAGCAAGCGGCGAGAATAAATGGGGACACGCACCATTTTTCGCGCACGGTGCGCGGAGTAGGCCATTAATCCCATGACAGCCAGCGGGCCGTATCCGGTTTTCCAGCTCAAGGGTGAAACCGCGAAGCGGCCGCTGCGCGGCCCTTGACCTGGAAAACCGGATACGGCGACATCCCGGCAAGGGATGTATGGTTTAGTGGGCGCCGCGGCGCCAATCCTTCTTAGCGCCTCCGCCCACTTTTCCCGAACGCGCGTCAGCGCGATCCGGGACCGACGCGAGGCTCATCGCGGGCTGGACGGTTTCGTCGGCCCCGGGTCTGCGCCCGGGGAAAATGGTGGGCCCGTGATCTGCCCGCCTTGCCGCCATGTGATCCGAACATCCGGTACGGACGTAAGACCTCCTGAAACCAAGGAGGACCACCATGACGACCGCCAAGGCCGCCACTGCACGTTCTGCCCACCCGTCTGCCGCCCGCGATGCCGGCGAGCAGCGTTTCGTCAAATCGGCGATGGCCCGCGATCTCCTGTCCCGCGAGGACGAGGCCGATCTCGCCCGCCGCTGGAAAGACGATCGCGACGAAAGAGCCCTCCATGAGCTGACCGAAGCCCATATGCGGCTGGTGATCGCCGTGGCCGCCAAGTTCAAGCGTTATGGCCTGCCCTTCTCTGACCTGATCCAGGAAGGCAATATCGGCCTGATGAAAGCCGCCGACCGTTTCGACCCCGAGCGCGATGTTCGTTTCTCTACCTATGTGACCTGGTGGATCCGCTCCTGCATCCAGGACTACGTCCTGCGCAACTGGTCGATTGTGCGAACCGGCACGACATCGGCCCAGAAGTCGCTGTTTTTCAACCTGCGCCGGATGCGCGCGAATATTGGCGATCTCGACGGCAGCTCGATCACGCCGGACAATCGCCAGCGCATCGCCAAGGACCTGAGAGTGCGTGAAAGGGACGTGGAGAGCATGGCGATGCGCCTGAGCGCATCCGACCGGTCCCTGAACGCGCCGGTCGGCGACAGCGAGGACGGCCAGTGGCAGGACTTCCTGGTCGATGAGAGCGTGGCGCCGGAAGAGGAGGTCATGAACCGCACCGACACGGAGCGCCGCTCAGCCTGGCTTGGTCAGGCGCTGGATGGGCTGAACCCGCGCGAACAATTCATCATTCGCGAGCGCCGCCTCAACGAGGAAGGTTCCACCCTTGCCAGCCTTGGCGACGTGTTGGGTATTTCCAAGGAACGCGTGCGCCAGATCGAGAATGCGGCTCTCGACAAGCTGCGCGGACACCTGACGGCGGCCGTGGGCGATCCTTATGAAGCGGGCCTCCTTCCGGACGCCTGACGCGACGGCACCTGAAGCGCCAGGGCCTGATACGCAAAGGGCGACACGCCCCGACACGCCTGAAGGCCTGCGTCCGGCCTGGCCCGCGGGTGCGCGCGAAGTTCCGGGCGAGGGTATGGAGCCGGGGTAGGGAGCCGGGGTGTGGAGGCGGAGGATGGAGTCGCGCTGGCGATCCCTGCCCTGAGCGGCGCTCCTATCGCGCCCGGGATGCGGCCGCGTCCTCTTCCAGCAATTCGATGCGGGCCGGGTGATCGATCACGATCATCGGCCCGTTTTCGTCGCTCAGCCATCCGCGGACCCGCACGCGCCTGCCTGTCATGGCTTCTGGGGTCAATCCGGCATCGAGGAAGGCCTGACTGTCCGGCGCATCAATGCGGACCGTGAAGTCCGTGCGATAGTCGCTTCCGAAATTGAGGTAGATGCGGCCGGAATTGAGCCGGACCGCCTCCAGGACACGACCTTCAACGATCTGGGCAGACCCGACATCCTGCGCCCGCGCGTCCGGGTGGGTGTCGCGGACTTGATGGTCCGGCCGGGCCCACAGCCCCCGCCTGTCCCGGCGCGCCCGCGCTTCAGTCATCAGCAGGATCGGCGCCTGGGCCTGGTTGTCGGCATGGCTCATCACCCTCGCCAACCCGGCCTCGACCAGCCGGTATTGCAGCCACTCAGCGGCGGCATCCCCACTCACGAGGACCTGCGCCAGGGCCCTGTCATAGCGGTCACGGCGCAAACCGGAATAAACAAGTTCGACGTCACGACCCGCCACTTGATCGGCCAGCCAGGACCGGGTCTCGTCCGGTATCGGCGTGTCGACCTCCGCGAGCCTGACCTCCAGCGGTCCGGCTTCGGTCTCGATGGTCAGGGTCAGCGCTCCCGACATCGCGACAAAGCGTCCGCGCTCGCCTGATTCGCCGTCAGGCCGGAGCGTTGCCTGACCGTCCCCGTAGTCGGCCCCGTAGTCGGCCCCGTAGTTGTCCCCGACAGGCCGCGCCGCCTGTCCGGATGACGGGACGGCTTCAGTGTGTGTCGCCCGCACTCCCTGATTGTCTTCCTGTTGTACGGCACTCGTCGGCCCGCAGGCCGCCAAGCATGCCAAGATCAAGCCAAGCCATCTCATATCGGTCTCCATGCCCGACAATGAATACCCTTATAAGTTGCATTATTCTATATGACACACCCAAAATAGGCGGAAAATTGGCTGGCCCGTTTACCATTCCGTTTACCAACTACCGCTATTGCTGATGGCTGACATTTCAATCAGGGACACCCCTCCGATGAACGCCTACGCTTATACCGACGATGCCTCTGCCCATGAGGGCGCCACCACCGACGCCAATGCCATCGCTGAAGCCGTTGGCGAATCAGCGGCCCGCGCCTCGCAGGGCGCCGAGGCTGCCCAGGTGGCCCGCGATGCGATGAACCAGGTCGAGGAATCGAGCCAGGTGCTCGAGCGCCGTGTCGAGGCCCTCACCGACGCGTCGCAGCGCATCAACGCCATCCTGTCGACGATTGAAGCGATTGCCAGCCAGACCAATCTTCTGGCCCTGAACGCGACCATCGAGGCCGCTCGCGCCGGCGATGCCGGTCGCGGCTTTGCGGTTGTCGCCGGTGAAGTGAAAGCGCTGGCCGGCCAGACCGCCAAGGCCACCGAGGACATTGCCTCGCGCATCTCGGCGCTCGACAATGAGGTCAAGGAAATCCTCGATGGTGTTCGCGGTTCCGGCCAGTCGGTGGCGCGCGGCAAGGAAGCCGTCGACCAGATGACCCAGGCGACCCAGGAAGTGGCCAGCCAGCTCAACACGCTGCGCGACCAGGTCCGCTAGACCCGGCCATACAGCCGAACAGCAAGGGCGGGCGCCGCAGGGCCCCGCCCTTTTGCTTGTCTGGCGCCCAGCCGGCCCTAGACTGCCGCCATGACCCATCTTGTTGACCTGTTCTGGTCCTTTCGCAGCCCCTATTCCTATCTCGCCCTGCCACGCCTCGTGGCGCTGGAAGCGGAGTGGGATCTCACCATCAATGTCCGGCCGGTGCGGCCCCTGGCCCTGCGCCAGCCCGACTTCTTCGAGCGCGAAGACCCGATGTGGATGGGCTATCTGCTCACCGACGCGCTGCGCCTGGCCGAGTATCTCGGCATGCCGATCGGCCTGCCCTCGCCCGACCCGGTATTGATGCAGGCCGACCGCAAGCGCGCCGCGCCCGACCAGCCGCACATCCACCGCCTGACCCGGATCGGACTGGCCGCGGCGGAAACAGGATCCGGCCTCGCCGCACTGTCGGCAATTTCATCAAAAATCTGGTCCGGCGATGACTGGACGGCAGCGGGCATCCTTGAGGGTGCACTGACCGGCTGCGGACTGGATGCAGACACCCTGATCTCGACCGCCGAAACCGATGCAGACCGCCTCGATGCCATCCTCGCCGACAATGAGGCAGCCCTCACAGCCGCCGGTCATTGGGGCGTCCCGACCCTGGTCTGGAAGGGCGAACCCTTCTTCGGACAGGACCGCATCGACCTGCTGGTCTGGCGCCTGAAACAAGACGGGCTTCAGCCTGCAAGTCCGTGACACGCACCACTTTCGCGCCAGGCCGTCAGGAAGACTGAGACCTCAGGATCGTCTCTTCCGGCGTTGCCAGAAACTCTGTCAGCTCGGCAAACGGCAAGGGTCTGGACAAGTGATAGCCTTGGATCCAGTCGCTGCCGAGAAGCTTCAGCGCGGCAAAATCGGGCTCTGTCTCGACCCCTTCAGCGACAACCTCCAAACCAAGATTGTGCGCCAGGTCGATGGTCGACTTTATCAGCATCCGGCCGCGCGCATTGGCATTCAGGTTGGACACGAACTGACGGTCAAGCTTCAGCTCATCGCTGGGGATCATCTGCAGATATGCCAGCGAGGACTGGCCGGTACCATAATCATCGATGGAGATCCGGGCGCCGGATTCACGCCACGCATTGAGGTGCTCGATCGCCTTCTCCGGATTGGTCATCACGGCCGTCTCGGTGATTTCGAGCGTGATCGGTCCGCTGGCACTGACAATCATGGAACGGACTGTGCGCGCGAATTCCGGATCGCCGACCAAGGCGCCGGAAATATTGATGGCGATGGCGATCGGCTTGCCTTCGGCGAGCAGACGTTTCTGGTCCTCGATGCTTTGCCGGAAAACCCACTCGGTGAAGGGCCGGATATGCCCGGTTTCCTCGGCTTGCGGAATGAATTGATCCGGCGAAATGAAGCCCCGTTCGGGATGGAACCAGCGGCTGAGCGCTTCCACGGATTCATACTGCCCGGTACGTACTTTCAGCTTTGGCTGGTAATAGAGCGACATCTCACCCTTTTCCGTCGCCCGCATCATTTCGCTCATCAATGACAGGTTCGCCGCGGGATTGCCGTACATGTCCGGATCAAATTCGGCATGCGACTGATTGTGGTTGCGCGCCTGGTCGATCGCCAGATGAGCCTGGCGAATGGCGGTCTCTGCATCGTCGTCCCGTGCCAGACCACAAATGATCCCGACATCGATATTGAGATCGTCGACTTGGACGGCGGTTTCGAACAATCCTGTTACATCCCGGGCCACGGCGCAGGCCTCGCGCGTGTCGGCGGAGGGCTGCAGCAATCCGAACAATCCCGGCAGGAGCCGGTACACCGTCACCGGATAATTGCCACCGGCCAGGCGGTCAGCAACGGCCTGCTCAAAACGCGAATAGACCCGGTAACCGAGCGCGCCGGACAAATGCTTGCGGCGCTTGATCTGGACCGCGATGACAACCGGCGCCTTGCCCGTCCTGGCCATGACCCCGGCCAGGTCGCGAAGCATGGCCGCGTGGGTGGGCAGCCCCGTACTGGCGTCCGTATAGAGGCTGTCTGACAATGCCCGCGCCTTCGCACGCGCCACGCGGCTTCTGGCAAACACGATCCCGGCAATGACGAGACAGAGCACACCGATGCCCGTGGCAATCATCATGTTGCGGGCCTGGCGCGCCCGGGCCAGTTCAAGCGCCTGTTCAAGGCCCTCGGAACGCAATTGCTGTATTTCGAGTTCCTGTTCCGTGAAGTCGAACTGGGCCCCCACCAAAGCGCTATTGGCCGAGCTCGCGAAAGCCGCCCGCTCGTCGGTCAGGCGTTTGAACGCCTGCAAATGGTCGTAGGCCAAGCCCCAGTCGCCGTGGGCGGCATAAATCTCCGCTGCACTCCCGTGCAATTCCATGAAGTTCTGCGATGTCGTCGCGATCTCGACATCGCGGAAAGCGACGCCAAGGAATCTGACAGCGCTTTGAGGGTCACCGCGGCCATAGGCGATCTGGGCGCGCACACCCCAGAAGAACCGGACCCATTCAAACGTGCCGTCATCAGCGACGAGGCTGAAAGCCGCATCAATCGTCGCGTCTGCCCCGTCATAATCCGCCAGCTCGAGCTGCAAATTGGCCAGGTTGTTAAGCACACGTGCTTCAAGGATTGCGCTGTCCATGGCGTCTGCGAGCGCCCTCGCCTGCGCATAGGACGCGGCGGCCTCATCATAGCGCTCGAGCTGGGTCAGGGCGTTTGCCAGATTATTGTGGGCCGCAAGATCAAGCGCTGGGTCCTGATAGCGATCAAGCGCGTCCCTGAAATACTCAACGGCGCGCTCATATTGCCGGGCGTCGGAATAGACGGACGCCATGGACTGGAGTGCGATCGATTCGCTGCGAAGCTCCCCGACATCGCGATAGATTTCATAAGCGCGCTGATAATGTTCAAGGGCCTCGCCGTGCGCGCCCAATACTTTCTCGATCCGCCCGAGCGAGGTGAAGATGTCAGCCAGCAGTTTTGTCTCGGCCGGAGCCTCGCCCAATCGGCCTAGCGCCTCGAGGGCGTGCGGGTGTGCATCCTCGGCACGCCCCATGCGGGTCAACGCTTCGGACTGTAGCCATTCGGCCGTTGCCAATGCTTCATCACGTTCATTATTTATGAGCTGACCAGCCAATACTTCCGCACGCTCGGCCAGGGATAGGGCAGCCGTCGGATCGGCCATCATGACGGAGCGCGCCGCATCAACTGCTTCCGAGAAAGTGTGAACTCTTTCAGAATCTTGCGCGCGAACAGCGGATGGCACCAGAGCCAGAACAAGGCTCAGGACGACCGCAACTATCGCCAGTGGACTTGCAGGCAAACGCACAAACTCTCTCCGAACGCAGCGCTTTGGACGCCCTTGATGACGAACTCTAGCAGTCTCCGTTAAAGGAATGCCTAATGAAGGGCGCCCACCCGCGAAGCGAGACAAATGAAAAGGGCCGCCAGCGCTCGCCGACGGCCCTCTTTCAACGCGCCGCCGCGAGGATCAGAAGCGCATTTCGAAGCGCACACCGCTGGTCGCGGCCGAGAACTCCGAGGCCTGCTCGTCGCCGGACAATTGCTGGCGACTGAAGACGCTCAAACGACGGTCCGATGATCCCAGCTCGGTCGCATAGATGACCTCGGCATAAACCGGGCGTCGGCCACCCAGCTCCCAGGTATCGCTCTGGACACCCAGCTCACCGGTCTCGCGATCGGTGACCGCCATGCCGGTATAGCTCAGGGCGCCGCTTTCGATATGGAGCGGCTGAACCATGCTGAAGCGGACACCATCATTATTCGAGAACAGGGCCTCGTATCCGACCGAGACCTGGGCTGCGGTGCTGTCGATACGCTCGGCAATGTCCAGCAGGCCACCATCAAAGGCGGTGGTCCGCGTCTGGGCCATGGTCATCGACGCGCTCAGGGAGATCCGCGAGGACGGCCGGGCGTCGACACCAAAGGTCAGGGCGGTCGTGTCCGCACCGCCCTCAAGGGCCAGGACACTGCCGCCCTGGGCACCGAGCAGGCCGGTCGCCTCGTGCAGCTGGGTCAGCGAGCCATTGACCGTTACAAGATCGCTCAGCGGATAGCTGAGATCGATATTGGCGGCGAAGGCCTGGTAAGGCGCAACACTGTCAAACAGGGCTCGCTCCTCACCGGTACCCGGCATCACATAAAGCGCTTGCTCATGGGTGGTCGTGATACCGAAGGAGACTTGCAGCTCGCCGTCCATATTGAATGTGCTGGCGGCATAGGCACCGCCGGAGGCAAAGCCGAGGACCGGGTTCACCCCACCGCTTTCCGGACGATGGTCCGAGAAGAGATTGAAGCCGGTCTGGCTGGACAGCGCCAAGGCGCCCTCACCGACACCGAATTTCATGGACCGGCCGCTTTCCGTATCGGTCAGCTCGACACCGGCATGGAAGCCAAGATCACGGGCATAGCCGACATTGGACGGATCCAGCCTGGAGGCCGTGGCCGTCACCATCATATTGCCGCGCCGGGACAGGACCCGGGACGCGCTGCTGATATCAGAGAAACTGGTCCCGTTCAGCGACGCGCCAGTGCGCTCATAGATATATTGTTCGGCATAAGCATTGGCCACCGATTCCGAGAGCGAACTCCCGACGATCAGATCGTCCACCGCGATCGAGAAGTCGCGATAGCTGTCGCCGATATCCTCGAACACCGCAATATGATCCCGGCCTTTGTGGCGCAGCGAGAGTCGGCCACCGGTGATGATCAATTCCGCCGCTTCGATCGGATTATTGTGTTTGTCCAGGCCGTAGAGATTGGCCGCATCCAGCGGTGACATGGCACCAGCGACATCGAGCATGCCGTGGCCATAGACCGCGTCCACGCCCGGCTCGCCGAGATCCCGCGCCGACAAGAGCAGGACATCCGCCACTTCACTGCCATCGAGCCAATACCACCATCCCTTGACCAGGGCCGCAGCACCGGACACCAGCGGCGCCGCAAAGGAGGTCCCCGACACACGGGTCACACCGCCTTCGCCGTCATCGACAAGGAGGAGCTCACCCGGTGCAACCAGGAAACGGTCCATCAGGCGCGAGCCGGTCTCGCAAATACCATTGGTCAGCAAGCAGGCGTCGCCCGGCGTATTGGAGAAGGACGAGATATTGCCGTTCGGGTCGACCGATCCGACGAGAAGCAGATTGTCGAGCACCGAGACACCGGTCCAGTCGATGTCCACCGTCTGCGTGACGCCATCATTGCCGGCGGCGATCACGAAGGTCAGATCGTCGGCGTGGCGCGCCACGCGGTCCTGGCGGAAGACCTCCGCCCATTCCTGGTGCAGCGTCCAGCCCGGCACGCCCAGCGACATGTTGATGATGGAAGTGCCACCATTGGCCAGGGACTCAACCCCGGCGGCAACATCGTCCCAGCCGGCCGTATGGGACTCGTCGAACGGATTGTAAAAACGCATGGCCGCATGCGGTGCGACACCCATGACACCGACACCATCGACCGGCGCACCGATCAGGCTGGCGACGGCATTGCCGTGATTGACATTGAGATAGTCACGCTCGCCGCCCTGTCCGCGGAAGCTTGAGCCATCGACCGTATTGACGCTGAAATCGAGCACGCCAACCAGCGGAGCACGGCCCCAGTCATAGCTGGCGGCCATGGCCGGTGACCAATTGATGGCCGGCATCCAGTGATCGATATGGTCGACGCCGGAGAAGCCCATCAGGCTGTCATAGAAGGTCAGGAAGAATTCCGACCGCTGACCCACGCTGACCGAGCCCAGGCTGTCCGGATCGTCAAGATCAATGCCGAAGCGCGCCAGCAGGGCGTCGAGGAAGGCCTCGTCCATCGTCTGGCCGGTCCGCGCTTCAATGGCGGCACCGAACACATCCTCGGCGCGATCGATGACCGACGCCATGTCATTGGCGATCGTCGTGTAGTCGCCTCCGCCGGCCGCCGCCTCATTCCACGCTGTATTGAGATCACCCCAGAGCGGGCCGACATCCTGCCAGAAAGGATTGATGTCGCTCCAGAAGGGATTGATGTCATCGCCGAACGGATTGATATCGCCCCAGAACGGATTGATGTCGTCACTGAAGAAGGGATTGATGTCCCCGCCAAAGGGATTGATATCGCCCCAGAAGGGATTGATGTCGCCCCAGAATGGAGAGATGTCTCCATAAAAGGGATTAATGTCACCTCGGAACGGATTGATATCGCCCTGGAAGGGGTTGATGTCGCCCCGGAAAGGGTTGATGTCGCCGCGATAGGGATGGAGGAATGTGTTCCCACCACCATCATTCTCGTCGGAATCCTGCGCGTATGCAGATGTCATGACCCCGGTCAGGGACAAGAGTGCAATCGCTGCAGCTCCGGACTTCAAATATTGACGCATGAGGAGCCTCCCAGCCCATTTACATGCGACCAATATCGCCCACTAACTTTTCGCCCCCGCTAACAGACGTTGTAAACAAAGGCTTAATTGAGCCACTGGTTAAGAATGGGTTTCCGGCTGGCGGAACCACACGATGTCCGCAAGCCACCGACGGACCGAAGTTCGCACTTGCGTCAGGAATTCAACTATTCCAGTTAGGCATTCTGGTCGGCCCCGTAGCTCAGTCGGATAGAGCAACAGATTCCTAATCTGTAGGCCACTGGTTCGAATCCAGTCGGGGTCACCAGCTTCGTTGGTTTGTGCACCGCATGCGCTGGCCTTTCCGCCTGGAGGGCTCGCTCCGGCCTGCGTGCCAATGCGCGAAGCACCCAACCAACCTTAAACCATACAATACCTTGACTACACGGCATGGGTCGGTGTCCAATCGGATTCTCACTCAGGAAAGGCAACGGAGAATGCCAACGAGCGCGACCCTCGACCCGAGAACTCCGGCCGGGCTGTACTCGCCCGCCATAGCCAGCCTTGTTGTTGTGTTCATCATGTCCGAGGCCTTGCTTCTCAGCTTGGCACCGGGCGGCGCCAATCTGATTGAAACCGGCGTCTCGGCGGCGTTGAGCCTGCTCATCGCCGGTCTCGTGCTGGCCATTCAAATGGTCCGCCGACAATCCTTGCTCCTGCGCCGCGCCAACGCCGTCCGCCAGCTCTCGGAGCAACGCTACGACCTGGTTGTGCGCGGCATGGCCATCGGCGTATGGGATTGGGATATTGGCGAAGATACATTGTTTCTCTCGCCCAACGCCAAGCAGATTTTGGGAATCCAGGCAGGTCAGTCGATCGAAGGTTCCAGCGGCTTCTTTTCACGCGTTCACCCGGATGATGCCGAGCCACTGCAGGAAGCCATCCGGAGCCATATCGACCAGGGCGTGCCCTTTTTTCGCGATATCAGGTTGATGCACAACAAGGGGCACCACGTTTGGTGCCATGTCACCGGTCAGGCCCTGTGGACCGGGCCGCAGGAAGCGATCCGGCTGGCGGGATCAATCGAGGACATCACCGAGGAGCGTGAGCGCGAACTGGCTCGTCGGCAAAGTGAAATGCGGCTTCGCGCGGTAACCCAGAGCGCCGTCGATGCGGTCGTGACCACCAATGCTGCCGGCATCATCCTGGAAGCGAACCCGGCCTGCCTGACCGTCTTCGGGCACGATCCGGCCAAGCTGGTCGGTGAAAATATCCGCCTCCTCACGCCGCTCGAGCACAGCCGCAAGCACGACTACTACATCCGGCACTACATCGAGACAGGATCGAGTGAAATCGTCGGAAAAGTCCGCGAAGTTGATGGGCGGCATGCCGACGGTCATGCCATCCCGATCGAACTCGCCGTGACCGAATACCGAGAGGGGGACGAGCACGTCTTTGTGGCAACAGCTCGCGACCTGTCCGACCGCAAGCGCGCCGAAGCCGAGCGTGAGGCCTTCATTGCCCGCCTCGAAGAGAGTAATTCCGAGCTTGAACGCTTTTCATTCGCCGCCTCGCACGATTTGCGCGAACCCTTGCGGATGATCGCCAATTTCTCGCAAATGCTGCATCGGCGCTATGCCGACAAGGTTGATGCGGACGGACGCCGGGCGCTGGACGTTTGCGCCAATTCGGCCAACCGCATGCAGGCCCTGCTGGATGATCTGATCTCGTTTTCGCGCGCCAGCGATGACCTGGGCCAGGTTGAAACCTTTCTGCCGAGCGACATGATTGACCTGGCGCGCCAGAATCTCGCCGAGGAGGCCGACCGAACGAAGGCCGCGTTTGCCGTCATTCACCTGCCAGAAACGATGCGCGCAAACCCGACCCGTTTTTCCCGGGTGTTTCAGAACCTGATCGCCAATGCACTGAAATACTCCGGCGCATCGGGACCACCTCGGATCCAGATTTCCGCCTCCCCCTTCGAGGCGGGCTGGCTATTCACGGTGTCCGACAATGGTATCGGCATGAAGCCGGAGTATTGCGAACAGATATTCGAACCGTTCAAACGCCTGCATTCAGCGGCAGAATATTCGGGAACCGGGATGGGGTTGGCGATTTGCCGCAAGATTGTCACGAGCGCCGGAGGCCGGATCTGGGCCGAGTCGGACCTGGGCAAGGGCAGCCGCTTCTATGTCTATTGGCCCGACCTCTCAGACCAAGCAGTCGACACCCCATCACAGCAGGCCATTGGCGCCAAGGGAGCGGATGCATGACGGGACAGACACGCGATATCGAAATTCTTCATGTCGAGGACAATGAGAGCGACGCCTTCCTGACCCGGATGGCATTCGAGGACAGCGCTTTCAAGGCACGCCTTCACGTCGTGGTGGATGGGGAGGCGGCGCTGAATTTCCTGTTCAGACGGGACGGGTTTGAGGACAAGCCGACGCCAGACATTGTGCTCTTGGATCTGAACCTGCCGAAACTGGACGGCAAACAGGTCCTCGAACAGCTCAAGACGGCGCCAGATCTGCGGCGCATACCGGTCATCATCCTGTCAAGCTCGCGCGCAGATCAGGATATCGCCGACAGTTATGACCGACATGCCAATGGTTATATTACCAAGCCCGACGAATTCGGACGCATGCGTGGCTTGGTCGAGGCGATCGAGGAGTTCTGGTTCAGCGCCGCAACGCTTCCCGGCCAGCCGTGAGGGATGACCGCTGTCAGGTCAGCGTCGCCATGTCGATGACGAAGCGGTATTTGACGTCGCTTTTCAGCATCCGCTCATAGGCCTCGTTGATCTCGGCCATGGCGATCATCTCGATGTCGGAATGAATGCCGTGCTTGGCGCAGAAATCGAGCATTTCCTGGGTCTCGGCGATGCCGCCAATGGCCGAGCCGGCGATCGAGCGGCGCTTGGCCAGCAGGCGGCCGACCGAGGGTGAGGGGTGAGCCTCTTCAGGCACGCCGACCAGCACCAGCGAACCATTGACCTTCAGGCAGTCGAGATAAGGGTTGAGATTGTGCGAGGCGGCAACCGTGTTGAGGATGAAGTCGAGCGACAGGCGCTGCGCCTTCATCTGCTCGCGATCCTTGGAGATCACCACCTCGGAAGCACCGAGGCGTTTGGCGTCCTCGACCTTGCCCGGCGAGGTGGTGAACAACACCACCTCGGCGCCCATGGCCTTGGCCAGCTTGACCGCCATGTGGCCCAGCCCTCCCAGGCCGACGACACCGACGCGCTGGCCCGGCCCGACCTTCCAGTGCCGCAGCGGGGAGTAGGTGGTGATCCCGGCGCACAGGAGCGGCGCGGCACCGGCGCGGTCCAGCGTGTCCGGAATGCGCAGGACGAAGCTCTCCTTGACGGTGATCTTCTGGGAATAACCGCCATAGGTATGGCTGCCATCCGGCAGGCGTCCGTTATACGTCCCCGTCGCTCCGGTATCGCAATACTGCTCAAGCCCTTCATCGCAATGGGCGCATGTACCGCAACTGTCGACAAGACACCCGACGCCCACTGTGTCGCCAGCCTTGAAGCGCGTGACCGAGGCGCCCACGGCGGCAACCGTACCAATGATCTCGTGCCCGGGAACACATGGGTAAGCCGTGTTCTTCCAGTCATTGCGCGCCTGGTGGAGATCGGAATGGCAGACCCCGCAATGGGTGATCTCGATCAGGACCTCGTCCGGCCCCGGCTCACGCCGGTCGAAGGAAAACGGCGCCAGATCGGCGTCGGCGGACTGGGCGGCATAACCGAGGGACTGCGGCATGAATGGCTCCGTTTCGATGCTTGGGTACGGAAACTTAAGGCAGTCGGGCAGAAAACCAAGGGGCGATTGTCGATCAGCCCGTGTGCGCCAGCGCGATAATGCCCGCCTGGCCGCCAAACAACCCGCTCTGGCCCTGATGATACGACCGGCGGGCCGAGAACAAGCGCGCTTCGGCCGCATAGGTGCACACGTCAGAACGCCAGATCGCGTCCGCCTCGATCCCGGCCATGATCAATTGCCGGCGGCAGGCCTCGCCGACATCCAGATGAGCCCCGCCTTCGGGGTCTTTCGGTGAGAGGATGCCGCCGGTCACCTCGAACACATCTTCAAACGCCGCGACCACTTCCGGACCGACCCGGTAATTGACCGCCGATATCGAGGGCCCGATGGCAGCGCGCAGGTCAGCCGGTTGGCAGCCATAGGCGTCGACCATGGCTTCCACCGTGGCCCCGACAATATCCTGCACCGTTCCGCGCCAGCCCGAATGGATCGCACCAATCGCCCGGCGCACAGGGTCAAACAACAGGATCGGGGTGCAGTCGGCGGTCTGGCAGGCCAAACCCAGCCCCGGCTGATCCGTGATCAGGGCATCCCCCTCCCCGGCCGGCTGATCGCCCTTGGGTGGTCCGTCGACCCGCAGCACCGCGCGGCCGTGAACCTGGTTGGCAAACACCAGCGCGTCCACGCCCAGCGCCTGCCGGATCCGGATCCTGTTTTCGGCGACATGCGCAGCCTGGTCCCCGCGCGAGCGGGTCAGGTTGAGCGAGGTATACACCCCCTCACTGACACCGCCGGTGCGGGTGGTGAAGGCGTGAACGAGATCGGGGTGGTCGAGCGTCTCCGCCCGGATAAGGTCGAGTGTCATGGCCGGAACCCTACGCGCTTGTGGCCCAGATCAAAGCCCTTTCCGGCCTGCCGGACGGACCTGATCAACGCGTTGAAGCGTGACCAGTCGTCCTGATCGGCGATGGCGGCCCAGGCGGTTTCAACCTCATCGATCACCATTGTCACCGGCTCCGCCTGCTTGAACACAGAGTGGGACAACCGGTCCGCACGGACCGGCTCGCGTCCGGCAAAGGCATTGCGCCAGGCGTCGAATTCAGGTCCGGCATAGGCGTCGGCGCGCGGGCCGGACAGGGCGCGGTCAGCCGACGCCTCGCCGCAGAACCAGTCGTGCAAAGGTGCTTCCCAGACCAGTTTCGACGCTTCCATGAAAGCCAGGAAGCTGCGGACCAGCACTTCATCCGCGGCCTCGCCGGCCGAGACCAGCCCGAAGCGGGCCAGGAAGGCATCCAGCAAGGCGGTCCGATAGAGTTCGGGATAGGCGTTGAGCGCGGCCTCGAGGGTCGAACGCTCACCGACCAGAGCCAGCGCATTGGCCAGCTGCTGCAGCGCCCAGAACACCGCTTCCGGCTGGCGGGCGAAACAATACAAGCCCTGCTCGTCGAAATAGGCGGCGGTGAAGCCGGGCTCGTAACGGGGCAGGAAGCGCCACGGCCCGTAGTCGAAACTCTCACCGGTCAGATTGATATTGTCGGTATTGAGAACACCGTGCACGAAACCCGCCGCCATCCAGCTGGCGGCCAGCCTGGCATTGGCCTCGACGACGGCTGACAGCAGCGCCGCCGGCGCGTCGGCCTCGCCAGCGAGCCGCGGGTAATAGTGCTCGATAGCGTGTCCGATCAGGGCATCGATGCGGTCAGCGGCGCCCTCGGAGGCATGGCGTTGGAAGGTACCGATGCGCAGATGCGAGTGCCCGAGACGGGTCAGGACGGCCGACCGGGCTGGCGAGGGCTCGTCATTGCGGGCCAGCTGTTCACCGGTCTCGAACACGCAGAACGCCTTGGACGTCTGCACACCCAGCGCTTCCAGCATTTCCGCCGCCAGCACTTCGCGGACCGCGCCCTTCAGGGTCAGCCGGCCATCACCGCCACGCGACCAGGGCGTCTGGCCGGACCCTTTGGTGGCCAGATCGAGCAGTCGCCCGGCATCATCGCGCACTTGCGCATGGAGGAAGCCACGCCCGTCACCCAGGTCCGGATTATAGGTACGGAACTGATGACCATGATAACGCATGGCGCGGGGCCGGGGCTGATTGTCCGGCAGGGGCTCGAAGCGCTGGAAGTGAGCTTCGCGCTCGGCCGGATTGAGACCGTCCAGACCGATGGCGCCGTCCCAGCGATCATTCCAGAAGCGCTCGATGGCGGCGGGGAAGTCTGCCGGTTCGACCGGGTCGGAAAACTCGTCGCCGAGTTTCGGGAAGGCCGGGTCGGGGCGGTAGGCGGAAGAAAAGCTCATAACTGGCAGCTAAGCGCGCCCGCGGCCGATTGCAAACCTCAACCGCGCAGCCCGTCGCCGAGAATGACTGCGGTCTCGTCGATGATCGCCCTGGCGCCCGGAAGAACCGCGGTCAGATTGAAATAGCCGTGTGGCAGGGTCTTGCCGATGGCGTAGCTGACGGGGATGCCCGCCGCAGCCAACCGGTCGCGATAGGCCTGTCCCTCGTCCAGCAGCGGGTCGAGTTCGGCGGCCACGATATGAGCCGGCGGCAGGCCGGCCAGATCATTGTTGAGCAGCGGCGAGACGGTCAGCTCGTTGGCCTGGTCCGGAGCGCTCAGATAGGCCCTGACGATCTGGTCCAGCGTGAAACTGGACAGGAGATGGCCCTCGAGCAGTTTCGGCTTGGCCTTGCGTCGTTCAACCAGTTGCAGGAGCGGATAGATCAGCAGCTGGAAACAGATCTTGTCACGCCGAGACTGGGCCAGGATTGCTGCCAGGCCACCCCCTGCCGAGTCGCCTGCTACGGCGATGCGGTCCGGCAGGGCGCCGATCTCGGCGGCGCCGCCTTCGGTCAGCCAGTCAAAAGCCGCCAGACAGTCTTCAACCCCGGCGGGCCAGGGGTGTTCCGGTGCGAGGCGATAATCGACCGCCAGCACCCGCGCGCCCGAATGGGCGGCCAGGCGACGGCACAGCCGGTCATGGCTCTCCAGATCACCGATCACATAGCCACCGCCATGCATGAAGAAGGTACAGGGACCGTCCGCCTCAACACCATTGGGACGATAGAGCCGCGCTGGAATGTCACCCTCGGCTCCTGGGACAGAAAGATCACGGACCTCGGCAACTTCCGGCGGGCGCACATCCATGTGCGGCGCGGCGTTGCTCAGGGTCTCGCGCATGCGCGGCGCGGCACGGGCCGGCTCAAGCGGGTCCGGCAATCCGAATTTGGTGAGGGCCTCAGGCCAGGCGGGCGTATCCATGCCGTCGGGTTAGCATGGCTGCGAGCGGAGGCAAACGCGGCAGATTGGACCAGGGTCAGTGCAGGGTAACAGCGCCGTCACGATCCAGCCGACCGGCCAGGGCGTCTTCCATTACCGAGCGCAGGGCGCGCCAGGCATCGGCGCTCTCGGGCAGGCCCTGACCGTCCAGATCGGTCACCGCCTCGTCGGCATAGCCGATCGCCTGCGCCCCATGCAGATCGACCATGGTCCAGGCAATCTGGTGGATGTCTTGGGCGGTGATTTGCACATGCGGGGTCATTCTGGGCTCCTGCCGGAAGGGGTGTCTTCCCCAGTTAAGAGCAAGGCCCGGGCCACAAGGAGTCGTGATTAAATTTAAATAAATCAAATACTTATGTTTTCCACAGATCGGCGCGCCCTGCCCTGCGGTCGAAATTGCCGAGTCGTTCTGTCCGGGCAGGGTCAGGCGCGCTTGCGACCGGGCGCATAGCCGCCGCCCTGCAGATAGGCGGTTTCGGCCGGCGTGGAGATCCGCTGGAGCGCCTCATTGCGGTAGGGAAAGCGACCGAACTGGCGGATCACATCGCGATGCTTGATGGCATGATCGAGCGTGCCGCTCCCCGACAGCCGCTCTCCGGCGAGAGCGACGCACAGATCCTGGTCCTCGATTTCCTCGGAATGCATGAAAGGCATGTAGACGAAGGCCCGGCGATCGTCCGGAATGGCCCAGTCGAAGCCGCGCTCAAGCATGTTCCAGGCAACATTGCGGGCGATCTCGTCATGCGCGAAGGCATGACCGGAGCCCCGCCAGGCATTGCGGGTGAACTGGTCGAACATCAGGATCAGGGCGAAACTGCCAAAGGCGCTGTCTTCCCACGGATGCTCGCTCTCCCACCACAGCCGCGCATGGTCCTCGATGGGTCGGGCGAACAGACGCCGCACGCGGGCGTCGAAGGCCGGCGAGGACGCGTACCAGCGGGCCGGGCCGGCGGCCTCGAACCAGAAGTCGAGGATTTCGTCGATGGTGGGGTCGTGAATACTCATACCCGCAGGCTACCCGATTGGATCGCCTCGTACAGCTGCGGCGTCATCGGCACATAGCGCCCCTCGCCGGGGTGATCGAGCAGGATGGTATCCTCGACCTTGGTCGGATCGAACCCGTCCTTGACCAGATCGACCTTGCGGAACTTGAAGGTGCCGGTTGTGTCGGTCTGCTGCTGCAGACGCAGGAAGAGCGGGCGGGCGAAGGCCGGCAAGGACGCATGCACATGCGCATGCAGCGCCTCCAGATCCAGGCCCTTGGCGGCTTCGGTGACCAGCGCCGCCATGCCGGCGCGGCCGGAATGGCCGTTGACCTCAACGCCATAGACATTGGCCTGCTCGATGCCCTTGAAGGAAAAGGCCTCGGCGACCTCGCCGGTGGCGACATTCTCGGACTTCCAGCGGAAAGTGTCGCCGACCCGGTCGATGAAATAATAATAGCCCAACTTGTCGCGTGACATCAGGTCGCCGGTGCGGAACCAGGCATCGCCCGGCTCGTAGACATCGCGCAGCACCTTCTTCTCGGTGTCTTCCTCGGAACCGTAGCCGTCAAAGCGGAACCGCGCATCGGACGGATCGATCCGGCCAATCGCCTCGCCAACCTCGCCCGGTTCACACGGTACACAGCGCCCTTCAGTGGTGCGCAGCGGCATTTCGCTGTCGAGATCGAACTTCACCAGATCGATATTGAAGCGGCTTTTGAGATAACCCGGGACCCGGCCGACAGCGCCGGGCTGATTATAGGCGTTCACCAGGCCGACATTGCCCTCGGTCGAGCCATAAAATTCGACAATGTCCGGCACGTCGAAGCGGGCCTGGAAGGCATCCCAGACATCCCGGCGCATGCCATTGCCGATGGCGCAGCGAATGGTGTGCCCCGCTTCTTCCGGCACCGGGTCCGAATTGACCAGGAAGCGGCACAGCTCACCGACATACATGAACAGCGTCGCCTTGAAGCGCTGGACGTCGGGCCAGAAGGCGGAGGCGGAGAAGCGCGGACGAATGACCAGCGCACCGCCGAATGACAAGGCGCAGCCGACGCCGCACAGGCCGCCGGTGGCATGATAGAGCGGCAGCACCATCATCATCCGGTCTTCCGGCGCAGCCTTGGCGATGAGCGCGAAAATGTTGAGATAATAGAGCGCCCGCACATGCGTCATCAGCGCCGCCTTGGGCAGGCCGGTCGTGCCGCTGGTGAACATTTTCAAAACCGGATCACCCGGCTCGACCGCCGCGCGTACAGCGCGATCAGGCCGCACATCACTCATCCCGGCGAGGGCATCATCCAGTCCTTTGGCTTCGGAGAACGAACCGTCGAACGACCAGGCCTGGATGTCGCCGACACCGCAGGACCGCGCCGCGTCATAGGCGTCAGAGAGGGCGCCCTCGACGATCGCGTGACGGGTCTCGCCAATGGTCAGGCAGTGGGCCAGCGACTGCCCGGCCAGCTGGCTGTTGATCAGCGAGGTGACGATGCCGACCTTCGACAGACCGAACCAGACGGCGATATATTCCCAGCGATTGGTCATGAACAGGGCGACGGAGTCGCCGGGCTTCAGTCCCTGCTCCAGCGCCCAATTGGCGATTTTGTTGGCGAAGGCGTCAAACTGGCGATAGCTGATTTCGCCATCATCCAGGATGGCCATCGGGCGGTCGGGAAAGCGGTCGACAGTGGCCTCGATATGATCGGGCACGCGCAGGCCCGAACCGGAGCCGACCTTGCCGATCTTCTTCAGCACCGAGAGCATGCTCGTCACATAATTGAACTCGCGCGCGATGGCGCCCAGCATGCCCATCCGACCAGACCTCCCTTTGTTTCTTTGCGCGTGACGATATGGCCCGCCCCCTTGCGGTCAAGCGAGGGCGGCCGCTCGGGCGGCAAGTGTGAACACATGTTTCAGAAGATTACCGGCGAAAGCTGCGTCAAGCGAGCCGGTCCGGGGCCAGGCTAGCGGCGTCGCATGGTACCTTCACGGCCCGTCTCCGACAGCAGCGCCAGGCAGGCAGCCAGCAGGGGCAGGTCCTTGAGCAGGAAATGTCCGGCTCGCCCCAGCGCCGGGAAGCCACCCAAATCGGCCGACCAGCTTGCCGGAAAGGTGAACAGGAAACTCAGGGTCAGCACGAAGGTGAGCATGGCCAGACCCAACCCGATCCGGAACAGCGTATTGGAAAACCAGTAGCCGACCAGGGCGATGACGGTGATCAGTTCGATCATGCCGATCAGGTTGGACACGGTCTGCAGCGGCATCAGACCCAGCAGCCAGGCGAAGAACGGGCTGGTCTGAACCAGCGGCTCGATCCCGGCCGCCTCGACCGCGGTGAATTTCATGCCGCCGATCCAGCCCAGGACCAGCACCAGGCCCAGCCACATCACCGGCTGGCTCCACAGGCGCATGTCAGTGTGACGCTGGGCGAACATGCGTGAGTTCGCGAAGCTCCCGCCCCACAGGGACAGTCCCAGGATGGCGACATATTTCAGGATGCCCTGACCGGACCCGATGGCCGGAAAACCGCCCGCCGCTTCGATCCACACCGGATTGGTCAGCAACACCGTCAAGGCAAGGAAGGCATAGAGCCCGGTCATGGCAAAGCCGATGCGCCGGAAACTGCCCGACGGGATCGGCGCGCCGACCAGCACGGCGGCAATGATCTGGTAGACACCCAGCGTCTTGGCCGCAGATCCGGCCTGGTCGACCAGTCCGGACAGGAAGGCATGTCCCTCGATCCAGCTGCCGGTGATCTGGGTCCCGACCCCGGTGAAATTCATCACCCCGAACCACAGGAACATCACCGCCAGCGACAGGCGGGCAAACAACAACGCGTTTCCAGGCGACACCAAGATCAGGCCTCCGTCCAGGCTCGAAGCGAAAGGCTATCACCCGTCGCGGTGACTGACGAGGACGGATTTCAAGAGGTTGATGACGGTGCAGTCAGGGAGGGAATAAGGCGTGTCATGACACCCCCGGCCCCAACAGGGCCGCAAGCGCGACCGCGCGCCGGGCGGTCAGCCCGCCCCATCGGAGGCGTTCGCGCAGCGAGCTGCCGTGAGATCAAGACCCGGCCCAGTCGGGCCGCAAGCGCGACCGCGCGCCGGGCGGTCAGCCCGCCCCATCGGAGGCGCGAGCGAAGCGAGCTGCCGTGAGATAAAAAGTAATCCGGGCCGACGGACCGGTCGCGAATACCCCAGCCTTGAGCACGTTCCATGTGAGCATCGACCCCAGCTGCGAAAGCGGTGCCGGGCTCGGGTCGAGCGGAGCGGGAACAGGAAAGAAAAATGGTGCCCCTGGCCAGACTCGAACTGGCACTTCCGAAGAAAACGGATTTTGAATGTATTTTGTTTACAATAATTACATGTCAAGTCATTGATATTAGTGGTTTTATTCTACATGAAATTTCTTATGTGTAAGTTTATGTGTAATTTTGCATACACACTTCGCGTCTAGTTCTTGCGAATTGGTGTGGACTAGCTAAGCGAATTCGGTCTGGACGAAAATCGCGTCCGCTATGCTGTTAAGCTTATGGAAGTTTGAGGTTATTTGAGCGCCGACAGGGCCGTCGCCCTCTCCCCATATGTCCGACAACGCGTCTATCGCGAGCCGAACGTCGTTGGGGTACAACACGCGGCCTTTCAAAGTCGCGAACGGACCATCCGTTTCAGTCAAAACCCTGCCCTTGGGCATTAGTCGAGCCAGCTCCCGGCCCTTCGCAGACTTCAACATCGCCGGCCCCACAGAGAACCAAGCCCCAAGCGAAACCGCTCTCGACAACTCTGCCTTAGTCCCGCTGAACCAGTGCAAAACTGGAGTGCCTGCATTTGGATGTTGCTCCAGCATGTCGAGCACCTCTGTGGCGGCGCCCCGCGAATGGATCGACATCACTCTCCCGCCGAACTGCGCCGCTGCAGTCAACATGCGACGAAACACCATTTTCTGGAGTTCCAAATACTCCTTGAAGTCGACCGAACCATCGAGGCCGATTTCACCAACAAATCGAGCTTGCGGCATGAGATAATCAATGAGCGCCAACTCATCAGCTCTTTCATGAGCTAGCTGCGGGTGAAAACCCAAAGCGGTTTGCACGCTCTTGTTTCCCGCCGCGAGTTTTTGCGTCCCCAAGAATGCTTTCGGGGTGGTCGTCACCGATAAAACGAAGGTGTTGCTGGTGAGCGCGCGATCAAGAGCCAGTGCAGGACTGTCGTACAGATCTATATGACAGTGAAAGTCGATCATGCATCGATGCCCAGGTCTTTCAAAAATTGATCGATCTCGAACACGCCACGCCGAGCCACGTCCTTGTGCTCGTTACGCGCCGTTGGGTCCAACGGTAGAGGGCCGCCACGTATCACCCATTTGCCGAAATCGCCACCATTTACGCGGCGAATTGCAGCGGAAACAGCCCTGATGTCAGCTCGGTCTCGATCCGTTCTCAGTGCGTCGTTCAAATCATCGAACCTATAACCCACGTGCTTGCTCGTAGCAGTTTCGTCGGCAATGCCCGCGGCATGGAACGCCGACCTACGAATAAGACACGGCACGCATCGCCCGCATTGTTGCCAGTAACGCTTCCACTTACCGCAGGATGTCGTCTTGGATATCAGTTTCGTCACAAGAGGTTGATCGCGGCACTCACGCAAAGCCTCACCTTTCGTTTTGAAAAAGTAAGGGTTTTCGATTGCCGCGGGTATTCCGACCTCATCAAAAATCGCTTGCAACGAAGAAATGAAATGCGGATGCACCGTCCGCGTACTAAGCGCGCCAATTCGGCGCACAGTTAGAGGTGGATTTAGAGAAATAAAGCCGTTCTCTGGGATAATGAGAGGGACGATACTATCATTATGCAGCCTTGATATCGCCGACGCAGCACAGGCTGCTAGGGCTAGAAACACGATACTTCTTGTTCGTGTCGAGGGCTCTCCTTGCAGTTCCCCTCGGATGTCATCGTTGATGCGAAGACTTGGAACCTCTGGGAGCATTCCGTGGAGGTACGTCTGATACCCGCCATCGCCGCGAGTAGACCGGCTGACAAGTAACGGCCGGTGTCCGTCAGCGATCCTGTCTATCGCCCCGATCAGGCTGTCCATGCCACCAGAAAAAAGACAAACCTCGTCAGCGCCCTCCAGATCGACTTTGTTTTTTAGGCGAGATCTTTCTTTGTGGCTGGGAACTGTGTCCCCTCCAGCGACGAAGTTGAAATGCCATTGGTCGCCACTTAGAAACCCGAGTGCCCGTTCGAGCTTTTTCGCGACCGGGGTCCATCGGGCCGGATCTGCCAGACCGACAGTTACTTCAATATTTCGTCCAAATCCATCGTCCGCGGCGGATCTGAGTGCGAAGCGGTCTGCCGCAGCGACGGCAAGCGCTATAGCCAAGAAATCGTACGCAGATTGTTCGATCGGTAAATCTAACCGAGCCAACTGGCGCCGTACTTGGTTCCCCACAGCGTTGGGCGGCCCGCCAACCTGGACACGGCCGAATAACAGTACGGGGATCTCATATTTCGCAGATGAGAAGGCGGCCTGGTCCGGATGGGCGAAGACTCTAGTCATCGGCTTCCTCCCAGTGTTCGAGGGTCACTTTGACCGCTTGAAGCTGAACCTTCTCGATACCCTTCTGGGTCATCTGCGAAATTTGACCGGTGATTGCGCTATCAAGTGCGTCGTCAATGGCCGCTTTCACAACCTCGCGCATATCGTTTTCTCTAGTTTGGAGATGCTCTGATGTTTCAGCACCGTCAGTGGCATCACCGGCTTGTATCCAAACCTCCTGAAACACAGCTTCCGCTAGGTAAAGGTGCAGGACATCACTAAGCATTTCCTCTGTAATATGGCTGGTCTCAAACGTGTCTTCGCCTTCAAGTGCTGTACAGACAGCCTCGATAATCGCGTTACGCACATAGTCGCGACTCTCGGAGTGTGGGGCGATCGCCTCCGCGATGAGTTGCGCGGCAACATCCACATCAGCACCAATAGCCCCCGATAGATCGGAACCCGTTTCCTCCGTTGCGGTTCCACCTTCTGCGAGGTTGGACAAGCCAGCGACCGCAGCGGCGCCAGATCTCGCGACTGCGCCAAACTTGCGTGCCCCCGTCGCCGCACCTCCGGCAGCTGATCGAGCGTATCCACCGAGCGCGCGACTACGGTGCTCGGAATCTCCGGAGGCAGCGTACTTTCGCATGGATGTTCGGAACTGTCGGAAGCGAGACGGTTCAGGTTCGGGTTGTTTGGCTTGCGGCGTTGCATCAGCATGATCGGGAACGAGCTTCGAGCTAGGGCGAGCGCCTCTGCTATCGGTAGAAGTACCCATCTTATTTTGTCTCCCACCAATTCGCGTTTTTCAGCCGAAGTGTGAGCCATCTCGCTGGCTTTGGTATGTGCTGCTTGATGAAATCGGAAAGCGCTTCACCGCAATTTTCAGACTGATCGGCCAGTAGGTGCGCGCCGACATATCCTGGTGGCGCCGAAGACCAATCCGAGACTTGGCTCAAATGGCCGATAATTTGATCGAGGACTGCGCCCCGTTCATCCGCTGGAATTTCGCTAAGAGCGGCTCTCACCGCTGGTGAGGTTTGCTTCGTTGCCTTTAGCAGCACGCGGAGAGCTCCCTCTGCCGTAGGGGAAAGATCTGTCGTCGTCAGTTTGGTAGGCGCGAGATCACGTGCCAGGTAGGCTGCGGGCCGAAGGTCGACCTCAGCGAGACTGGGTTCCAATGCAGCCCATTCGAAAATGAACTTTGCATCGTCGCTCCATTCGGTAGGAAGCTTCGGTGTTTCATTCTTCTTCAAGGCGGCTTCGATAGTCCCAATTTCATCGACGCGGCCACCGTTCGAAGCTGCGATAAAGTTGAGTAGTGCTGCCGTAGCTTTCGAGCTCGCGCACCGTTCGAACAAAACCAATTTGGCGATTATTGCTTCGCTCAGTGGCATCCCACGAGTTCGGGCGATTTGAGAACGAAGACGCACCGCGTTGAGCATCCGTTTTACGATGCGGGGGTTGCCCGAGACACGCTGAGCTTCTGCCAATTGGGGCGCCAGACTTTCAGCCAGTCTGAAGCTATTTTTGATGTTTGCACGTTGGGCTTCACTGAGCGCTTCGGCCACCTGCGCGACATCAAGAAGGTCAGTTGGTTTTAGTTCTATCGACTGCCAGCTCTTTCGCAGATGGTCGATGAAGTGCTTGTTGATTGCTTCGAATTGACTCTTTGCCAGAACGCCGTCGCCATCAAAAGGCGATGCTACAAGGAGCATGAAGAGATAAGACCGCATTTCCGGGAAACCGGCCTTTGGAACTCGGACTGGAATTTGTACAAACTTGTCCAAATAATCGCTTACCAAGCGTGTTTGCTGAGCTCCGTAGTGCTCACTAACGGCATGCCGGATCATTTCTTCGTCGACTGCGATGACGAATGCAGTTTGAGGCACAAACAGGAAGAGCCGGATCGCTTCGAGCGTATGGATGGCATCTCGCGGCAAGCATCGATCAAGATTGTCCACCACCACAACGAGCGTTTTGCCCATTTGACCAAGAAGTTCCTCGAACTCCTGTCGGAACGCGCGTACTTCTTCGGGAGGCGAATAGGTCTCAGCCGGTTGGAACAGACCCGCTCCGCGATTAGCAACATCACCCGCCGCATCGTGAATGGCCGTGAGGTCGGATTGATCGCCTCCGGATGTCATTGCTTTCGCAGCAGCACCAATCCCGGCATTAATTGTCCCAAACGCTGGCAAACCGACCGCGGCGGCGCCTAGTTCGGCTATCAGACCAAGGGCGCGAAGCTTGTTCACTCGGCCTAGTAGGTCGCTAACTTTTTCGAGAAGTGTTTCGTCGTCTTTTACGGCATCGCGAAGTGCGCCGCCAATTGTATCCAGCAGCGCCGCTCTTGCGTCATCGTAACTTTGGAAGAGCCAAGCATCGAAGCTTATTAGTATGACATTTTCGTCGTCTTTGAGCCTCGCCTCGATGAGTTGAACCATCGAGGATTTGCCAACCCCCCAACCTCCGAAAACACCTACGGAGAGAGGGCGAAGCTCCTCTTTCTCCAGTATATTGACCACCAACTCTGCTGTCTCAGAGTAATTTAGGTAATCGTTTTCTGACTCGTTATCTGACCACATGCGCAAATTCCATCACAGGTTGCCGAAATATCAAACCAAATTTTGCGCGACTTCGGGCGGTTAGCGATTAAACTTACTATTGATCGGCTAATACGCGCGTGACTTCCGTCACTATTCCCTTGGTGAGAAACCAAGCTGACATTCCCTCGGAGCCGACACGCATCCAACCAGCATCGCTTCGCAGCGATCATCATACCCCCGAAGCGGGGTTGACCGAGCAAGGGCGACGCTGTGCTGACAGTTAGGCCTCTTGGTCAGGCTAGCTGTTCATTGGCTAGGTTGACTTCGTACCGGGCGCTTCGACCGGCTCCGACAGGTAGCAGCGCACCTATCTCGGCAAGATGCTGCAGATCCCTCGTGGCCGTCGCTTTGGACACCTTGGCCATGGACATGTATTTGCGCGCATTCATGCCGCCCTGGAACCCGTCAGGTCCAGCTTCCAGCATCTTCACAACGATCTTGTTCTGACGCTCTGATAGCGCGTCACCATGGCGATCGAAGAACCGCGCCTTGGCGAGGATAAAGCTCACTTGTTCATCTGCCCGATCTTGGGCTTCCACGATGGTACTGACGAAGTAGTGCACCCATTCGGTGACATCATTGGAGCGCTGCGCGCGCTTCAACGCATCGTAATAGTCATTACGCTTTCGCTCGATTGCCTCGGACAAGCTGAGCACGACCGGGCGCCCGAGCCCTTGGGACAACACCTTCTCAGATAAAGCCCGCCCGACGCGACCATTACCATCTTCGAATGGGTGGACGCTTTCGAAATAGACGTGCGCTATCGCGGAGCGAACCGGTGCCGGCTGCATGGCCGCTGACCCATCCGGTGCACTGTCATTGAACCAACTTATGTAGCGCGCCATCTCGTCGGGGACGCGATCTGATGGCGGCGCTTCATAGTGGACCTTCCACTTACCGTAGGCACCAGACACGACTTGCATGGGCTCATCGCTGGATCGCCATTGCCCAACGCTCAGCTTTTCAGGGTCGACAACACCGCCCAAGAGAAGCTGATGCCAATCAAAGAGCATTTGATCGGTGAGAGGGGCGGCATACTCGTCACGAACACGAAGCATCAGCTGCGCCACGCCTTTGGCGCGCTCATCACTGACTTCCTCTGGTTCCGGTCCAACACCCAGATGCTTCATCAGGGAGGAGCGAACGTCCTCTCTGCTGATGAACTCACCTTCGATTTCGGAGGTCTTCACAGCCTCGGCCACCATCAGCTCGATGATGGTTTCGGTTTGCATGCTGTCAGGCAGGCCGCTAAGGGCACCACTTACACGCCCCGCTTTCTCGGCGAATTCGTATAAAAGCCCCTGTATTTCCGCAACTTCAAAGCGGAATTCAGGCCAATCTTTTTGCTGCCAATTGTACTTCATGAGCCGATTGTACCACTTAATCGGCTCACAAAACAAACTAATTATGAGCCGATTAGGGTTTCTAATCGGCTCATAGCGCTAAATTAAAGCAAGCTGTTGAGCGCTCGGGTCAGGGATTCCGTACACTTCTCGCGCCATCGAGATGGTTTGAGAGCCCGAGAAAATGGGCTTATCTCGAACTTCATTTGGATGGTCCCAACCAGCCCAGATGCGCAAGCCAGACCCCCGATAGGATACGGATATCCGACCAGGTCCACAGGAACCGCCTGCGATGCCAAGAACCTTTTCAAGAAACGCATGAAGTTGGTCATCGGTTGCCCCATTGACGAGTTCGTCACCGAACCAGCGCAAAAGCGCGCTGGTCGCGATTTCGAATGCGGTCCGCTTGTCCGCATATGAGAGGGCCGCGCTCATAACGCGGCCTTCTTGCTTGATTTGCGAGATGGCTTCTTGGCGCTTCTTGCGTCATCCAAGAGCATTACGACGCCGTCCGGTGGCAATGCGTCCAGCTTGAGCCGGATGTGGCCGCCCTTCGTGGTCCAGGCTGCGCCGATCTCACGCCAGAATGATTTCCGGCCGGTGGCTTCATCGCCATCGCGTACAGCAAAGGCGCGAAGAGCGGGTTGAGCGAAGTTTGTCATAGTTGTGTCTCCTTTGGTTTTTGGGCTGAAACACGTCCGTCGTGTTCCAATCGCGGATCACCAAAGGTCGATGGGAGGGAGCTTTGCTGCCCTGTAACCGTAGGCGGCGTTAGCCGGGGCTTAGCGGAGCAAACCCCACGCACCTAGATTTGCGTTTCTTGGACAACGAACGGATGAGGGACGCAAAAACCAAGGAGCGCCATTGCGACGCGCACAGCTTGAGACACCCGTTTACGTCATAAACAGACGTCCCAGCCGGTTAGCAAAATTGCGCTAGAGATCGTCGCCCCGACCAGAAGAGGAGACAAAACACTCGTGCGCTTGCGACATCGGGCACAGCATCAAAAATGCGATAGGCTCGCACTAACGAAAACCCTACGTTGGCATATGAAACGAATTGGTTTGTAAATTTGCCATGCTTGGAGGAATGGGTTGGCTCTAAAAGATAGACCTGATCCGGCATGGTCCGGACGCGTAGTTCTCGAGCCAGGGTGGGCCCTGTTTCGGGGACAGACGGGACACGCGACCTTCCATAAGCACTACGCTGTGCAGATCATGTTTTCGGCCAAAGACGATCGGGTCAAGAGTGCTGGAACGAAGAGCGCCTCCAAGGGTATGGTGACGATAATTTCCTCAATGGAACCGCACCAGGTCACCTCGTCATCGCATGTGACGGACGTGCTATTCGTCGACCCCCTTCGATACCAGCACCTGGCAGAAAGCCACGGTGCCGATGCATTAGCGTGCGCTAATGTCGATAGCTGGATCTCGCATATCAGATCCGCCACCGCAAAACCCAAAGATTTGCGTCTCGCAGAACTCCTGCGGGAGCTCGACGAAATGGAGGAGCTAGCACCAGGTTATTCAGCTCGTGATGCCGCAAGGCAAATCAATCTCTCGTCGTCGCGATTTTCTGCGTTGTTCCGGGCCGAGATGAAACTACCATTTCGACAGTGGGTGCTTTGGTCTCGGTTACAACGGGCGTTGAGCGTCATACTTTCGGGAAGCGACCTAACTAGTGCAGCTTATGCAGCAGGGTTTTCAGATTCTGCTCATCTGGCTCGGACGATGAAATCGATGTTCGGCGTGAGCTTAAGCAAAGGCATCGCTCCGCTAACGCGAATTAGTATCTAGCGCATCGACTTAAATGGTCGAATAAGCTGACTCCAATAATCGGTAGGGTAGTCTGGCTCGCCTTCAATGCCGAGATCGTCCGATGTGAAAGTGCGGTTGGGATCAAAAGAAGCTGTGCCGAGCAACCAGTCCCATACCATAGTGAATAGGCCGAAGTTGACATCACCTTCACGGGCGGAATTGAGATGATGGAAACGGTGCGCCGGAGCCAGCGCAAGAACGTACTTGAACGGTCCGACACGCACGTCCGCATTTGAGTGCTGCAACAGGAGCTGTAGCGCGATGGCGACCACTAGCAACCAGGCTACGTCTTGCGGCACACCTAGTAAAATTACAGGAAGCACCCCACACACGCCTTCTATCAATTGATGAAGCGGATGTTTCATCAGACCGTTAAATCCATACATGCGTTTAACGCTGTGATGAACCGCATGAAATCGCCAAAGCCAATTAATCCGATGACTCGCGAAATGAGCCATCGTAATCCCGAAATCAACGATGCCTATCGCCAACAACAACTGCCCCCAAAGCGGCCAGTGACTTGGCCAGACCCCAAAATTCGGCAGCAGGGCGGCCAGAAACGGCAAACCCAAGATCGATAAAAAGTTCGCCCCCTCATTGACTACAAAGTGTACTCGGTCTCGCCAACGGTCTTGGTGAGAGAGGTTCCAATCTGGATTGTAGGGGATGAGTCTTTCGACCAAAAACGAGACGAAGATCACACCGACGATCAAGGCCGCGAGCCAAACATGGTGGCCCCCCATAGATACAAGGGTTAGAGCCAGGGCGTTGCCACCCAAGAGAACAAAAGGCACAAAACCCAAGCGCAAAACCCAGCGAATTCCATTCATTTGATACACCGTTCAAGGATTGTCGAACGACATAATGGCGAGCGGCGATACCGTTGGCTTGAACGTTTCAACTGACTCCATCGAACCCCGGGCCGAGCCCGCGGATCGTAGCGTTGATACCTTGCTACGATCCGCAGAGCCTGTAGTGCCGGTCCTCGAAATCGAACGTCGTATTGACGTTCGATGCACAGCCGCGGAGTACAGTGCCTTGTCATCAGTCACGAGCGTGCTCTGTCTCCAATACCGAAACATGCCCGCCCGGTTTTGGTGCGAACCACCGATGTAGCGCTGGCAGTACGAGCAAGGTAAGGACGGTTGACGAAACGAGTCCGCCCATCACAACGGTCGCTAGCGGGCGCTGCACTTCAGCACCTACTCCAGTCGCAAATAGCAATGGCGCCAAACCAAGCGCTGTCGTGAGCGCTGTCATCAGCACCGGCCTTGCTCTCAGTCCTGCCGCTTCAATAGCGAGCGCATTGTGGTCGCGGCCTTGCCGCGCGAAGTCGTCCATAAAGCTGACGAGCACCATTCCGTTACCAAGGGCGATACCGAAAAGCGCAATAAACCCGACCGTGGCTGGCACCGAGACTGGTAATCCTGTTAGCCACAAAGCGAGGGCGCCACCGGTCAACGCGAGAGGAATGTTCAGCAGGATCAATATCGCTGACTTGAGCCTCCCAAATGCGAGTAACAGGATGAGAAGAACTATTCCCAACGTAATCGGTATCACCACGGCGAAGCGGGCATTGGCCTGTTGTTGCAGTTCAAACTGGCCACCCCATTCGACACGATAACCAGGCGGAAGGTCTAGCTGACTGGAGGTCGCCGCTTGCGCATCGGCAACAAAGGAGCCGATATCGCGCCCGCGAACATTGAGCTGCACCGTTATGAAACGCTCCCCATTTTCGCGCGTTATCTGACGAGGACCGACAACAGTTCTTATCGAGGCGACACTTGAAAGCGGCACCCGAGCACCACTCTCGCTTTCTAGGATAAGTCGGCCAATCGCCTGCGCATTGTCACGCCGGTTTTCGTCAAATCTGACGACCACTGGAAACTGGCGAACCCCTTCAAAGAGGACGCCGGCTTCCGCCCCGCCGACGGACGCGCTCAGCGTATCAAGGGCTTCCTCCACTGAAAGACCATATCGGCCTAAGGCCGCGCGATCGACCGAGACGACTAACTGTGGCGCGCCGGTGATCTGATCAGCCTGCACATCACTCGCCCCGCTGACACGTTGAAGAATTGATTGTAGTTCCTGCGAACCTTCCAACAGCACATCCATGTCAGGACCGAAAATTTTTACCGCGAGCTGAGCTTTCGTGCCGGTTAGAAGTTCATCAACCGACATCGCGATCGGTTGCCCGATGTTCACTCTGATTCCCGGAAAGGACTCCAGATCTTCGGATATTTCTGCACGCAGGTCGGTCGGTGTGAGGCCGGGTCGCCACTCTGACCTTGGCTTCAAAGCGACAAAGGCCTCAATACTGTTTACCGGGTCAGCGTGAGCCCCGACCTCGCCTCGGCCAATTCGACTAACAATGGAGTCAATCTCAGGGAACGCCGCCAGCAATCGACGTTCAAGTCGTGTTGATGTCTCGCGCCCCTCGGTGAGCGATATTGATGGAGCCATAGAGACCCGAAGTAAGATATCACCTTCTTCGAGAGCGGGTGTGAACTCCGAGCCCAATCTTGAGCCCGCCAACCCTCCGATGACCAAAAGTCCAAGCGCTAACGCAACCGCAGCAAGGCGTGCGCGGACGAACACGCTTGCGACAGACTTGACCACGCCGGCGATTGCGCCCTCGCCAGACGTATTGTGTTTGGGTGGCTTGATTAAGCCAAAGGCCATGGCGGGCGCGACTAGCGCGGCGTAGAGGAGCGATCCTGTCATGGCAAGGGCGGCAGACGCAGCAAGCGGCCGGAAAGTCTTACCCTCAACACCTTCCAGCGAAAATAGAGGCAGAAACACAATAATCACGACTGCGACGGCTGCGATTAGCGGAGCGATAACTTCCGCGGTCGATTTGGCGACCACATCGCGAGCGTCCTCGCCATTCCGCCGTTCCCGGAAACCTCGGTCGACATTTTCGGCAATGACGATAGCGCCATCAACCATCATACCGATGGCGATGGCGACACCTCCCAAAGACATTAAATTTGCGCTAATGCCCAACACGCTCATCGAGATGAAGGCGAAGCCAACCGAGAATGGAATTGACAAGACCACCACTAGGCTAGGTCGCCAGCCACCGAGGAAGATAAACACGACAACTGCGACCAGTAGAGCACCTTGCCAGAGCGCGGTCGTGACGGTCGAGGCCGCCCGTCTAACCAGTGTACCCTGATCGTAATATGGAACGGCGCGTACGCCTTCTGGCAGGGATGCATTGATCTCATCGAAGCGCGCGTGTGTGCGCTCAATCACATCAGACGTGTTCGTACCATAGAGTTTAAGAACGAGGCCGGCGACCGTCTCGCCATTGCCGTTGGCAGTCGCGAGCCCTTGGCGCGTACCACCGCCAATAACGACCTCTCCAAGATCGCTCACTCTGATCGAACGACCGTTGACCGTGCTAACCGGCGTTTCTGCGAGGTCGGAAACCGATCGTGCCAAGCCGACACCACGCACGGTGTATTGTTCCGCGCCTACTTCGATGAATTGCGCACCGGTCGTGCGATTTGCGCTTTCTAGAGCACCGATTACATCTGCCACCTCTAAATCATAGGCGATCAGAAGATCGGGATTGAGACGAACTTGGTATTGCTTTTCGAAACCGCCAAGCGCTAGCACTTCGGTCACGCCTTCGACGGATTGAAGAGGGTACTTAATCATCCAGTCGGTGATTTCGCGGAGTTCGGTCAGATCATAGGCGCCAGTCTCATCGACGACGCGAAAGTACATGATGATGCCTAGTCCGCTCGAAATGGGCCCGAGCTGGGGCGTCCCGAAACCATCTGGGATGGCTTCGCTGGCCTCTGGTAATCGCTCGCCTACGACCTGGCGTGCGAAGTACACATCCGTGCCATCCTCGAAATAGATGTTTACAATGGAGAGACCGAAATTTGAGACCGATCGGATTTCCTCGACATCTGGAAGACCGGACATCGCGGTTTCGACTGGGAAGGTTACATAGCGTTCGACTTCTTCTGGAGAGAGCCCTTCGGTTTCGGTGAACACCTGAACCAGCGAGGGTGAAGGATCGGGAAACGCATCAACTGGAAGCGCACGAAAGGCAAACAGCCCCCCTACGGTGAGGGTTAGGGCCGCGATGGCGGCTAGCAGCCGGCCGCCGGCAAGGCGGTGCATTAAGTTTTGCATATCTCTAACTTCCTAGTCGTCATCATCACCGAAGGAGTCTCTTTCGAGATGTGCTTTGAGCGTGAATGCACCCTCTGACACGTAGAACTCTCCTTCATCGAGGCCAGACAGGATCACGGTCTGGTTGCCGGATTCAGTTCCCGGCTCCACGGTCCGCGGCGCAAATCCGTCATCAGTTGGAACGAACAGACTCGTTCGACCCGCAACTTCAACGATGGCCGCCGATGGCACTTGGAGGCGGCTCTCGTCGGCCCCGGTTGCAATCTCAGCCGTTGCGAACTGACCGGGGCGCATCCGCCGGTCAGAATTGTCCACAACCATGCGGGCGGTCGCCATGCGCGAGGTTTCGTCTATCGTCGGCAAAACGGTCGAAATCACACCTTCTGCTAACTGAGCCCCCGTTTCTGACCGAAGGACGACGGCCATGCCGGCTTCAACGATTGCTGCGTCCTGCGTGTAGACCGCTATGTCAGCCCATAGGACGCTGTCATCAACAATGGTGAAGAGAGCTGGGGCGCTTGCGTCTTCTGCCGATACTGCTGCGCCAAGGATTGCTGTTCGGCGCGCAACCACACCGCCGATGGGAGCCCGAAGGCGGGCCTGGGCGAGTGTTAGGTCGGGCGCATCGCCGAGAGATGCGAGCTCACTGCGAGGAACGCCCACAGCAATGAGCTTGTTCTCAACGCCTTCGCGTGCGGCGCTGGCCGCGATGAGCGCAGCGCGGGCAGCCTGCAGGTCAGCCTCGGGTGTAATTCGCTCTGCAAAAAGCGTTTCCTCACGTGCCAGGGCTTGCTGGGCAAGGTTTTCGGAAGTGGCGGCTGTCAGAAACTCAGCCTTCAGGTCGGCGAGTTCACGACTGGAGAGGATTGCCAGCGATTCATTGGGAGAGACGAGATCGCCTTCGGTCGCTGTAATTTGGATGATCCGCCCGCTCACTTGCGGTGAGACTGCGGCGACGCGATCTGCATCAAACCTCAACTCGGCCGGGAGAGAGAGAAACTGTCTCAGGGGAGTACGTGTCGCGCGCGCGGTCACAATGCCAGCCTCTGACGCCACCTCCGGGCTTAACTCAACTTGGGCAGATTGTTCGCCATCATCGTGATCCACTTCCGTTGCGGAGGAACGATCCGAGTCTCGGTCCCCACCATTGCCACAAGCGGTAATGGCCAAAGTAGCGGCGATGACCGCGAATAGATGCGGTTTACCAATCATCGGATATCTCCATCAAAGGGGGCTGCCCCAATCAGAGCTCGCAGACGCAGCTCTGCGCTCTGCAAGGCAAACTCTGCATCAATCACAGCGAGTTGGGCGCTCAACAGGGCCGCGCGGGCATTTAGGGTGGCGGTGAGATCGAAACGACCAATCTGATAGCCACGCGAGGCCGCCTCGTAGGCCTCCGTCGCCGCGGGCAGCGTATCGTGTTTTAGGATTTGCAATCGGCTTTGTGCCGTGCGTTGAGCCGCAGCTGCAGCCCGTTGCTGGGCTAACAAGCGTTGTTCGGTAACTGCTCGATTGAGTGTGGCGGCATCGCTCCGGATCGCCGACGCTCGCGCAGCATCCCGCCCGCGATCGAAGATTGGGAGCGGCAGGCTAACACCCGCGACGAAAGCCTCATCGCCGGTCTCTTCAAACCGCCGGATTCCTGCCGATACGCTTATGTCTGGGATGATGGCGCTTCGGGCAAAGCTGGTTTCGGCCTGTCGGACACGAACGGCTGCATCTGCTGCATTTAGCGCAGGGTGTGTCACGTCTGCTTCGACTTCCGCGATGGTGGAATTAAAGCTCACTCCCATCGGTGCTGAGAATGTGGGCTCGGCACTGCCCCACAGGAGAGCAAGCGCGTATCTGCGGCGATCAATACCTGCCTGCGCCGTTTCGACAGACGCGCGCAAAGCGGTCGCGTCCGCCCGCGCCCGCGAGAGCTCCGGTGGTGCCGCAGCGCCCGCATCGACTCGGCGCGCCACAATGCTCACCAGTTCATCCGCTAGATCCGCACTTTCTTCTGCAAGGTTTCGTAATTGGACGGCTGCCACCAACTCAGCAAAGACGATCGCGGCCTCTAGTTCAGTCTCCCTCAGGATAACCGCGCATTCCGCGCTGGCGAGCGCCTGGCGAGCCCGCGCAGCTCGTTCCTCGAGCGCTCGCTTCCCTCCAAGACGGAGCGTTTGTTCTAATGCGAATGTTGATTCAGTTTGATCAAAACCCGACAACGCGTTGCTGCCCGCAAAATTCTCCAGTTCGAGCGATAGGGTCGGGTTGAGCCGCCGCCCGGCTTGGTCCGCCTCTGCACCGAGGGCGCGGGCCTCCAATCCGGCCGCGCGAACAGCAGGCGAGGCGTGGCGAACTTCTGAAAGTACGGTGAAAAGTGTTAGGGGCCTTCCCGGCGAAATTTGTGGCGAACCGCCAATCCGTCCATCGCAAGGTGAGGCCAGCGCGCCTTCGGTCAATGCGGCGAGCGCCAGGGCTGCGGTAGCGCCCTTTAGAAAAAATGACATGTTGTATGCTCCTCAAGCGGATCCAGCTAAAGCGTGCCCGCAAGTGCGGACCGATGTTCTGCTAAGGATCAGGCTCGAGGGGGACGATAGAGACTGCCGATCGGTCGAGATCGCAAACTGTCGACTGGCTGCGGTCTAGCTGAGGGCGCGCCACTCGGTGCCAAACCTGCCTCGTATGATACTTGTCGCGTTTTGAACGCGTGACAGGGGCCGCAATTTTTCCCACGGTCTTCGTGTTCTCCCCGACCTTCGTCCCGCTGCTCGGCGCTGTTCGCCTCTTGGCCAATCACGCAAGCGATAGCGAACTTGTCGTCACATAGCTGGGCATCAGCTATGTGCGCCAACAAAAACGCGCAGGCCACGAGAAGTGAGGCTGCAAGTTTTAGCGTCAGGCCGATCGGCAAGAGTATATTGGTCGATGCCGCTATGATTTCGCCTCTACTCAGTTATCCAACACCCAATTTGGTGAGCAAAATGGATTCGTTCAGATTGAACTACGAAAAGCCTTACTTCCTATAGCGGCTGTAGAAGCAAGCGGTTTTCGAATTTTTTTACATTGTCTCAATCGTGGCGGCTGCCAATTCACTAGAGGCAGGTTGATTGCAGACCCTTGTTCTTGAGTGACGCGCACATACTCGCTAACTACCGGACCCGACCATCATCATCACGATCGCGTTCACGCTGACGGCGCAGCCGTCGCTCGATCTCACTCAATTCGTCCCGGTCAAGAGCGTCTTGACGATCGAAGCCACCGGATTTCTTCCGCTGCGCCTCATGGCTCTTCCAGTCCCCGAAGCGCGCTTCGAGCATCGCTAGACGATGCTTCTTGCCGCCGACTTGGGAGAGCTTGGCGAAGCCCTTCCCATCGCTGAAGATCAATCCTTGGCCCTTGCCATGGATACCGAGCCCGCGCTCGGAAACCCGATCTTCAAGATCATTCCATGAGGATGCCTCATCGAAGTGCGGCCGAATGAACTGGCGCAACTCACCGATCTTATCTTTGCCCCAGGCGACAAGCGCGTTGACGTCAAACCCGCCTTCAGCCCGCTTCTTCAAACGCTCCCCAAAGCTCAACACACGGGAGAGCCGTCCAGGCACCTGCTGTAAGCCTAACTCCCTCTCTTGGGTTTTGAGAGAGCGTTCAAGGCGGGTCTTGTAGCGCCACTTCGGCCAGGCCTTACCGGTTTCCGGATGCACCCGATTGACCAGAACATGGAGATGCGGGTGTTCGGTGTCATTGTGACAAACGATCACCGACTGATGCTCCGACAAACCGAGATCTGAGAGCGTTCGATCTGCAACGCCCGCCATGGCGTCCGGCTCGAGCTGCTCGTCGACTGGCCAACTGACAGAAAAATGAAAGACGGGATCTTGAACCCGTCGCGACATCCGCGCCGTGGCACGCATCATCGCAGGATAGGTGTCCGGATCGGTTGTCGGCAGATTGCGCGCCTCTGCCCATTCGACCCGCTCAGGTCGATCGCCACGCTGCCCCGTGGCGAGATATCGGGCAAGGCCGCCAAAGCCGGTTCCGGTCTGAGCTTCTCCGATCACAAGAAAGCTCAGCCGAGCCGGCGCACAGCGGACAGGACAGCGTCCAGGGTTGCGTGTACCGCGGGAGCGGATACCACGAAGCCGGCGTTGGCCTGCTTTGCGAGCTGATTGAGATTGTTCCCAATCGAGGTCAGCTGGCGAATGGCATCCGCTGTGACGCGTGCAGGTTTCGCTTGGGGACGGGCCCCGAGCGCACATGCACGCACGAAGGCCGCACGGGTCTGATCGCAAGTCTCCGCCGCTTCGTTTATGGCCGCCAACTCAGTTGGCGTGACATAGACGTCGATCCGCTCGGATCGAACCTCGGCGCGTGACTTTCGATGACCCTTTGGCGGCATTCGTTAAGCCCTCCTGGCACTTGAAGGACAAGCAGGATATGCCTTGAGGACACACTTCGTGTGCTTCGAATGGTATACATGTAACGGAGCATTTTTGCCCGTATACATCCTGCTTGCTCTCACCCAAGTCGATCTCATCCGCAGAAATATACTCCAGGTTGAAACGCCGAGCTATAGCACAACCGACACATGTGACGTTGCACCGATGCTTCACCCCAAGCACCGTGGCACATGTGTCACGAGGGCCTGACGAGTCCCCATCTGGGGACTCTAGGAAGGCTCTCGCCAAGAAGCCGTCACAAGACGGATTCTTCTTCAAGAAGGGGGAGACACAATTGGCCGGGCAGAGGCCAATTTGGATCTCGCTTCAGGCCGCAGGCCCAAAGGGTGGGAAAGGGTGGGATAGCGCCAGCGTTTCGCCCCTCCTAAGGGGCGAGAAGTCTCGAACTCGTGATCGATCTGCGCCCTAGAACGACTTGCATCTGTAGTAACTACAGATGTTATTGTGGCGACATGTCAGTAGCGGGTACAGATCAAAGTTGGCTCTCAAGAGCGCTTTCGAGTGGCGGCGTGCTCGGAGGCTTCGCCGCTTTCGTGGGCGCGTCGTGTTGCGTCATCCCGATATTGCTTGTGCACTTCGGATTCGCGAGTGGGTTGGTCGCGAAACTCGGCTGGTTCGCGCGTTGGCAACCTTCCTTCTTTTGGACATCTGCAGGATTGCTCGCCGTTGCAGCGTCCTATGCAATATGGCGCGGCCAAGCATCAAGATCATTTTGGATCTGGTGGGTGATCGGAACAACGTTCCTCATCGCCGCATTCATCCTGCCGCAGTACGAGTTCAGACTTCAAAGTTGGGTTTTGGATTGGACGCGGAGGTAATATGGCAGACGCTAAACCGACTTTCCGTTTCGACGACGCTGGCACAATTCCACCGCCAGGGTGGATCGGTCGTGCTGCTCGCGCGCTCTTCGGTTACGGCTCACTTTATTGGGTCTATCAGATCGTGAGTTTTGGCGACGTCGGCGCGCTTACCAATCTCTCCGTGATTGGATTTACGCTCTTCGCATTGCAGCTCATTCCCTACACGGTGAACATTGGCTTCGGCATTAAGCTATCGTTCTGGCCACGCCTCCTTGCAGCGCTGGGCATCGCAGCGGCCGCCTATTTGGGTTGGCAATCAACCGGTGAAGTCGCGTCATCATCGCTCTGGAACGCGATCGCGATATTGAACATCTATGTCTACGGGCATCTTGGGATATCGTTCGTGCTCGCGGCGATCTTCGCGACGGCTGGCTGCGAGATGCGGGCTCTCCCGATTTTGATTGGTCGGCTGGCCGGGCGCCGCGCCCGCGATCATTATTGCCCGGGCCCAATCCGGGCCATCGACAACTGGGAACGCAAGCGGTTTGGTCAAAAACCCTAGACTGAGCGCAGCAACAAACCGAGACGACTTGATGAACATCACCCGCGGTAAACTCGCCAAACTCACGGGCTGCCATCTAGAGACTGTGCGGTACTATGAGAGCATCGGCCTCATGCCCGAACCTGCTCGTGCGGCAAATGGGTTTCGAACCTATTCGGATGACGATGTTCGACGGCTCCAGTTTTTGATGCGCGCACGCGATCTCGGATTTGCTGTCGCCGAGGTCCAGAACCTCCTCAGCTTGGTCGACAACAACGCCTATAGCTGTGGTCAGGTGCGAGATATAACTCTCGACCACTTGGCATCGGTGCGTAAGAAAATTGCGGACCTAAAACGTCTAGAAAGTGTTCTTGGTGACATGGCCTCACAGTGCGACGGCGGTGTCGTGCCGGAATGCCCGATAGTTGATGCTCTCTACGACTTCGCGCCGGAGGACTTATCAGCATCGACTTGGAGTAACGCGTCCAGAACGTGACAGCCGGCGTTCGGTTCAATTGAGCACTTTCTGGCCGCCGCGCGCAGCGTGGACGCGACTGATTTCAGTTCCGCTATACGCCCTTCGACCACCTCAATATGGGCGTTGATCTCGCTAGCAACCGCCTGGCACTGGCCAGAATGGTCGCGCTCCAAACGCAGCAGCGCACGACATTGGTTCAGCGAGAACCCTAGATCTCGGAATTGTCTGATGAAGGTCAGAACCGCGATGTGGCGGCGGTCGTAAAGTCGGTATCCGTTTTCTGCGCGGCGAGGCGCAGGCAGCACGCCCTGAGTTTCGTAGTAGCGAATGGTTTCTGCGTGGCAGCCGGTGAGACGTGCAAGCTCGCCTCTCGTAAGTGCCTTCACGCGAGCGTGTGTTTTCGTGTTCATTTTCTCCTTGAGTCTGTAGTCACTACAGGGATTAGCCTAGTTGAAAATCTAGGAATGAGCAAGAAAACGAATGACCGAAATCGAACAATCGAGCGACCAAACACCAGCCCCCCGTCAAAAACGAGGCTGGCTCGCAGCGGGAGGCATTATCGGCGCCATTGTGGCGTCATCCTGCTGCATCTTGCCTTTGGTGTTGGTACTCGCCGGCGTCAGTGGCGCGTGGATCGGGTCGCTCACCGCGCTCGATCCGCACAAGCCCTACTTCATAGTGGTGACGCTGGCCTTTATCGGCGCGGGATTTTGGCACGTCTATTTCAAGTCTGAGCCACCATGCGAAGACGGCTCATATTGCGCAAAACCCCAATCCAACATCATCACCCAAATCGCCCTCTGGGTCGGCTTGGCGATCGTTCTGCTCGCCGCAACGATCGACTGGTGGGCCCCATTTTTTTACTAGGAGACACACAATGAAACGAACATCCACCGTAATACTATCCGTAGCCCTGCTCGGTATCGCAGGAGCCGGTTTGTCGGCATTCAATTATGCGCCGTCAGAGACATCAGCAAAGACGAATATAGTCGTTGCTCAAACAGAAACCGCTACATTCGACATCGAGAACATGACGTGTGCGACCTGCCCGATCACAGTTCGGACTGCGATGAGCCGTGTTGAAGGCGTGGATTCGGTTGAAGTGGACTTCGAAACCAAGACCGCAATTGTTCGATTTGATCCGAGTGTGACAACTGCAGCGCTTGTTGGTCAGGCATCCACCGATGCTGGTTATCCCGCACATGCCTCCAACGCCGAAGATGCCGACCATTCCGAAGCAGAACATCAACACTAAAAGCGCCGCCAGATCACTGGTCAGACGGAGAAGTCACGAATGAAAGATTGCTGCTCAGATGGGAACAATGGCGAATACGACATCGCCGTTGTTGGCGCCGGGTCCGCTGGATTCTCGGCGGCGATCACCGCCGCCGAAGCTGGCGCGCGCGTGGCGATAATCGGTCACGGAACGATTGGCGGCACATGCGTAAACGTTGGCTGCGTGCCATCGAAGGCCCTGATCCGCGCTATGGAAGCGGCGCACTCAGGCGCTGCTGCCCGCAGGTTTGCGGGTGTGTCCGTGGCATCCAGGGTCGATGACTGGCCAGCGGTCCAGGCGCAAAAAGACGCACTTGTTTCGGGTCTTCGTGACAAAAAATACGAAGCCTTGCTGCCCGAATACGAAAATATCGACTACATCGAAACGAAAGCTCCTGCCCGCCTAGTAGAGGGCGGTGTTGCTTTCGACGGGCGGGCAATACGCGCTGCGAAGATCATCATTGCTACTGGCTCTTCCAGCAGCATCCCGCCGATCCCTGGCATCGAAAACGTTCAAACACTAGATTCGACCAGTGCGCTCGAACTAGATCGGCTGCCAGAGAGCATGATTGTCATCGGCGGTGGCGTCATCGGGTGTGAACTCGGGCAGATGTTTGCCCGCGCCGGTGTGCACGTAACGATCTGCTGTCGCACGCGTCTTATACCGGAGGCGGAGCCCGAAATTAGTGCGGCACTCCAGGCTTCATTTGAAGCTGAGGGCATCACGGTCTGCTCTGGCGTTGGCTATCAACGCATCGAGCAATCGTCCTCCGGCGTCCAGCTCCACTGCGAGACGACTGGCGGCACGGATGTCGTCGTCGCCCAGAGCGTTCTGATTGCAGCGGGGCGACGCCCGAACACGCAACATCTTGGCCTGGGCGACGTTGGTGTGGAGACCGACGCGCGCGGCGGCATTGCCGTCGACCTGCTCATGCGGAGTAGCAATCCCTCCATATATGCGGCAGGCGATGTCACAGGTCGCGACCAATATGTCTACATGGCAGCGTACGGCGCGAAATTGGCCGCCAAACACGCCACGTCTCAACCCGTCAAACCCTATGACAATCGTGCGATGCCCTGGGTCGTGTTCTCCGATCCACAGGTTGCTGGCGTGGGCTTCACCGCCGCGGCAGCCGAGGCAGCGGGCTATGACGTCAAAACGTCAATCGCCCCGCTGGACCAAGTACCCCGAGCCCTCGCGGCTGCCGACACGCGCGGGCTTATAAAGCTCGTGGCGGATCGCAAAACTGACGAGCTACTCGGTGCACAAATCATGGCCCCTGAGGGCGCAGATAGCATCCAAACCTTGGTTCTGGCGCTCAAGTTTGGCATGACGACCAAAGAACTTGGCGACACGATATTTCCATATCTAACGACGGTCGAAGGTTTCAAGCTTGCGGCACAGGGCTTCGACAAAGACGTTGCGAAGCTCTCGTGCTGTGCGGGGTAGTTTCTCTATGACAGATCTCGCACAAATCACTGCTGTTCTAGAAGCGGGATACATCGGTGAAAATCCGAAAGATCTTCAGAGGGCGTCGCTCTACATTTATAGAGCGCTGGCCAGTGGGAAACCGATCTCAATTGCGTCTATCGCAGAACACCTCGGAACGCCTTTAGAAACGGCTTCAAGGCTTCTCAACCTTGTTCCTCCAAGCGCGATCGAGCTTGATGATGACGGGCACATCATTGGCTTTGTCGGTCTGAGTTTGGCGCCCACAGCGCACAGGTTCGAAACCGCCGAACGCTCACTTTTTACTTGGTGCGTTTTTGATGCACTGTTCTTGCCATCATTGATTGAGCAGGCGGCCACGCTGCACACAACGTGTCCGAACTCTCATACAGACATAGAAATAAAGGTGACTAGCAGCTCCGTTGCCGCCATTGCACCTGATAGTCCGGTAATGTCACTGGCCAAAACTGACACCAAATCTTGTTGCAAGGATCTCCGGGGAGCCTTTTGTGATCAGGTAAACATGTTCGCAGATCAATCGGCTTTTGACGAATGGAGCTTGGATCGTCCCAACGCGATCAGCGTCTCACTATCTCAAGCTTTCGCATTGGCTCAACAACGCAATGCTTGGCGCTACCCCGACGTCGAATATTAGTGCCTGGAGCACACCCGACTATCGTGTCTCAATCAGACATATCGTCGAACTTTTTGCGCATACTTACCAAACGCGTCACCGAAGGTTCTGCGCATGTGCGGCTCCTCCACCCAGGTAATGAACACGTGGATGATCGCCGTGAACACCAGTGCGGATAGCATAGCGAGACCGGATCCGGCCGCGATCGCAGCACCGAGAAACATGCCGCTGTAGCCGACATATTGCGGATTGCGGGTGCGCCGATAGATGCCGTGCTGGATTAGCTCATCTTCGAGCAAGCCGTAAACGCGTTCCTGTGAACCATAGGCGTAACGCCCGAGAAATATGACGTAGGCGCCACCCAGGAAGAGCCCTCCCCCGAGCGCCAGTGAGATCAGGTTCGGCGCGAACAAACTGCCGCGATCGAGCCACGCGAGAGCAATCGTGGCGACGAAATGCCCGTGCATGATGAGGCCCGAGAAGGCGGCGGTCAGCGGCGACCATTTACCTTGTTGTCGAAACTCAGACCGCGCTCGAAGCATAAACGGGATCGATAGTGCGGCCGTTATGAGAGTGTAAGCAACGACGCCGATGAGCAGAGGGAACATTACGCTTCTCCTGGGTTGGCGGTAGAGCTGTGGTCACGAAGCTCTGAGAGAGCTTGCGAGCAGATGGACCAAGCCGAGCGGGTGAAAATGCCGGCGAGTACGAACGCAAGAATGAGATCCGGCCAAGCCGACCCGGTCAGGGCGACAAGGCCGCCGGCTATCATCACGCCAACATTGCCGATGGCGTCATTGCGGGAACACAGCCAGACCGAACGGACGTTCGCATCGCCGTCTCTCCATTTAAGAAGGATCACCACGCTTACGGCATTGGCGAGAAGTGCCGCGAACCCGACGATGCCCATCGTCTCAGCGACAGGCGGCTCGCCAGAGAATGCGCGGACGAGCGTCATGCTCAGCACCGCAATCGCGATCGCGAACAATAGCCCACCCTTGAAGAGAGCGGCTTTGGCACGAATGGCGAGGCTGGAGCCAATGACTAGGAGGCTGATGGAATAGGTCATCGTATCGCCGGCGAAATCAAGGGCGTCGGCTTTCAGCGATTGCGAACCTGAAGCGAAGCCTGCCGAGATTTCGACGACGAACATCACAAGATTGATAAAAATGACGGCCCACAGGGCGCGTGTGTACGCAACCGATGATCCATCGAATTTTTGGTCGCTTGGGCAACAACTCATTTTCTTGACTCCTACGTTTAAGATGGAGTCTAATTTCTACAGCGACTGTAGAAGCAAGAGAAAAATGCAAAAAGAATTCACCATCGGCCAAGCGGCAGAAACGTCAGGCGTCAAAGTGACGACGATCCGGTATTACGAGAGCGTCGGCCTAATGCCAGAACCGAGGCGGGTTGAAAGCGGACGGCGCGTCTACGGGCAAGCCTCGGTGGACCTGCTCGGCTTTATCCGACATGCGCGTGATCTAGGTTTTACCGTCGAAGCCATTCGAGACCTGATCGATCTTCAGGAGAACCCTGGCACAGATTGTACCAAGGCGGACGAACTTGCGCGGCACCATCTAGTTGAAACGCAAAAACGCATCGAGCAGCTTCGTGTGCTCGAAAGCGAACTTATGCGCATGATCGACGGCTGCGCCGGTGGCAAGGTCGGCTCCTGTGAAATCGTCACAAGCCTCTTCGACCACTCCAAGTGCTTATCGGATCACAAATCAAAGGCTCTCAAAGAGCAATAGTTGACTACTGCTCGTCGTCTTCCAAATTCTGCGACCCTTTCGTCCACGCGAGGAGTAACAACGCGACGCCTACAAATATAAAGACATCGGCCAAATTGAACGTGGGCCAGCGAAGCGCTCGCCATCCAAAGTCCAAATAGTCTGTGACGGCTCCATCTCCGAGCCTATCGATCGCGTTGGCCAATCCGCCCGCGGCAAACAGGACACCGGCGACATTAATGCACTTCGATTTCTGCTGCGCAGTCCAGATCAAGACCGCTACGACCAAGATCAAAGCCACGATTGCAAGCAGATAGGGCATCAGCCAGTGTCCGTTATCGAGCATCCCGAAGCTTACGCCTCGATTGTGGTTCAGCGTAAGCCTAAACCCGGGGAATATGGAAGTCGCGCCCTCCCAAACGGCCAGCTTACTTTCAAGCACCTGTTTTGTGATCAACTCCATACCGACCAAGACCGATATCGCCGTTAGTTGCGCGATGCTCACCGCTCGAGATATCTTCGAAAACCTACTGCTCAAAGCAGCTTGCTTCGCTAAGTACCGATCAACACGCACAAAGAAATTGGCCATAGCGTTCACCGGGACAAATGCTCAGACAGCCGCGGCATCTGCCGCCACAGACAGACAAATTGCATTAGATTGATCACACTTCATCAATCGCATGAACTAGCAAATCACGAACTTCGATGGCCAAACGCGTAAGGTCGTCATTCTCAGTCGCGAGCATCGACGCTACCGGGTCGATAGCGCTTACCTCGATGCCGTTTTCCACCTCCCGCAGGATTACGTTGCATGGCAGCATCGCTCCAATCCGAGGCTCAAGCTCTATGGCTCTATGCGCCATTGTGGGATTGCACGCTCCGAGAATGCGATACGCTTGAAGATCAACATCGATTTTCGCCTTCATCGTGGCTTTCACATCAATTTCCGTAAGGACACCAAAACCAGCTTCAGCGAGTGAACGTCGCGTGCGCTCCTCAATCTCAGCCATATTAGCATTTTCGAACAAACGATTGTGAGTGTAGGGCATAACTTTCCTCGTGCACTTGTGGCCACTATCCTAGCCTCAAAACTTCGGCTCTGGGCTTTTCTCAATTGGGCTGGGTCTCGACAGTAAAGTCTCTAGTGGCTGTAGCATCAAGATCTGTTTCAGCACCACTCGAGTATCCGCTCTAATCTATGGGCTATTGATGGCTTTTAGCGAGCTCGAGCACGCGAGACCAAAAGACTGGCCATTGATTAGTCAGGCGCGTTCGCGAGGGAAGGGGATGTCTGGTATGATCTGGCGAGCACAACAAGCCCACCGGTCGCCGACAAAACAGAGCCCACAACTACCGCAAGATTGACCGTCAGAACCGCGCCAGGTCGCTCGAATGCTAGCCCGGCCACAAACAGGCTCATCGTAAAGCCCACACCCGAAAGTAGGGCTGCACCATAGAGGTGCCCCCAGCTGACCTCTATTGGCCTAGCGCCAATCCTGAGGACAACGGCGAGGCCCACACCCAACATGACACCTACCTGTTTACCAACGAAAAGGCCAAGGATGATGCCGAGACCCAACGGGCCGAAGAATGTCTCGAAGTCGACGCCGCCCAGGTCGATTCCAGCGTTAAAGAATGCGAACAACGGAACGATTAGGAGAGCAACCCAGGGGCTGAGATCATGCTCAATTTTATGGAGGAACTCTCTGCCAGAGACGCGCATCGGGATGCACCACGCAATAATCACTCCGGCAAGCGTCGAATGAACGCCCGACTCCAATACTGAAACCCAAACGAATACGCCAACGAGGACGTAGGCTGTGAGACTTGCAACACGTAGTCGATTAAGCACAATGAGTGCCAACGTGCCCAACGCCGCCATCAGCAGCGATGGCAAACTCAGGCCCTCCGAATAGGCGAGCGCAATAATCACCAACGTGCCGAAATCATCGAATATCGCTAGCGCAGTTAGGAATACTTTCAGCGCGATAGGCACGCGTGACCCGAGCATCGCCAACAGCGCAAGAGCGAGCACGATATCGGTGGCAGCGGGCACGGCCCAACCGCGCACGTACTCCTCACTTCCGTTGTTGAACGCAAGAAAGATCGCAGCCGGAACCAGCATCCCCCCAAGAGCGGCGAACGCCGGCAGTGCGATCTGTTTTGGCGAGGACAGTTGGCCTTCGAACACCTCCCGCTTGATCTCCAATCCGATCAAAAAGAAGAAGACGATCATCAGGCCTTCGTTGATCCACAAAATTAGCGGCTTTGCGAGCTCAAACGAACCGATCGATATTGCAGCCGGAGCATGGTGGATGGCCTCATAGCTATCTGCAAATGGCGAGTTCACCCAGAAAAAGGCGACGAGCATCGACACCAATAGGACCAGTCCGGCTATTGCCGGAGACCGCAGCACGCGTTCAAGCCCAGTCTGGTTGGCCGGTGAACATTCCGTTGAATTTTTGGTCATACATCACCTTCGTTTCCAGACGGACCACGCCGCTGGGATGCGCACGCAGATCGAAACTCTGAAAACGTGGAAGCTGATGGATCAGCAACAAACCTGGCTCGTACCGGCGTGGCATCACGCACGGCGATGGTAAAGCTCGACGCATGCTCCAGCTCCGTCAAAATGCGCACAACGAGATCAGAGTTTTCAATTGAGAGTGTTAGAGGTGACGTTCGGCGCGCAATCGTGACCCAGCGCCGCTCACCTTGCGCGTCAATGAACATTTCAAAGTTCGAATGGAACGGGGAGAATACGGTTACATCTCGAAAATTGAATGATGTTGCTCCATCTCGACACCTAAACTCAAGAACTGGCCCCGGCCTGTCACCGACTTGGGTTGTTAACTGCAGGGTGGCCAGGGACTGAGCCTGTGGAGCTATCTGGAGTACCCAGTTTGATCCGGTGTACGTGACACGCCGAAGAAAAGCATATGGTTGCACCCAGTGGCGCCGCCACCATCGCAACCCTTCATCCTGGTAGGCATATTGCGGATCCGCGAGGCGGGAGCTTCCGATGTCATCATTACTTGGTGATGAACTCGCACACGCAGTTAGAACGAGCACGAGTGCGATGGGGAGGAAGAGTTGTTTCATCAATTCAGTCTCCTCGTTGAGGATTGACTTACGAATGCCGAGCAAACAGCCTCGGGCGCCCGTACAGGGGGGGGCAGTACGCCCGAGGCTGCCGGCGGATCTGGTGGTTGCGAGAACAGGGAGTTGCCCCACCAGATCCTGACCTGCCATCGATTAGGTTGGCAGGCGTTCGGGAGCACGACTTTGTGGATGCGGTGCGAACCATTTGTAGACGGCCGGCAACACCAACAGGGTCAGGACGGTCGATGTGACCAGACCGCCGATAACCACCGCTGCAAGAGGTCGCTGGACCTCTGACCCGATACCGGATGCAAACAACAGCGGCATCAAACCGAGCCCGGTGGTCGTTGCCGTCATCAAGACGGGTTGCGCACGGCGCACCGCAGCCTCGACACTGAAGGCGTCGACATCCAGCCGCTCTTTGGCAAACCGGTCGAGGAAGGACACCAAGACCATGCCATTACCCAGAGCGATGCCGAACAGCGCGATGAAGCCCACAGAAGCTGGGACGGACAGGTTTTGCCCGGTCAGCCACAGCGCCGCGATACCTCCAACGAGAGCGAGCGGAATGTTCGCGATGATGAGCACTGCGCTCTTCAAGCGACCAAAGCTGAAAAGCAGAAGCAAGAACACAACCCCAAGCGTGACCGGAATCACGATTGCAAAACGTGCATTTGCTTGTTGCTGCAGCTCGAACTGGCCACCCCATTCGACAAAATAGCCAGGCGGCAATTCGATATTCGCAGCTACGGCACTTTGCCCTTCTGCCACAAACGAACCGATGTCGCGTTCGCGGACATTGGTTTGGATAGTGATGTACCGCTGTCCGTTTTCACGCGTGATCTGACGAGGTCCCTCGATCCGCTCGACCGTCGCAACCTGGCTTAGTGGTATAATTTCATCCCCCGGACCATTTAGAACAATCCGGCTGATGCGCTCGGCATTCAGACGATCTTGCTCGCGATAGCGAACGATAATGTCAAACCGTCGAACACCCTCGAAGACCTGCCCAGCTTGCGATCCACCGATCGCCGTTCGGACGACTGACAGGACATCTTCAACATTCAATCCAAATCGACTTATCGCTTCACGGTTCACAGTTATCCGGAGCTGGGGTGCCCCGGTTACCTGGTCTGTTTGCACATCAGCTGATCCGGAAACGTCACGAATGACGCCTGCAATCTGAGCAGCGTAGTCTTCGAGGACAGTCATATCCTCTCCGAAAAGCTTGATCGCTAGATCAGCTTTTGTGCCCGTCAGCAATTCGTCGGTAGCCGACGCAATTGGCTGAGTGAAGTTGAAACGTGCCCCAGGGAACGATTCGAAGCTCTCACTCATCATCGCTAGCAAAGCAGCTTGCGTTTCCGCGGTCTCCCATTGGTCACGAGGTGTGAGCGCCACGAAAGCTTCAGCACTGTTAACCGGGTCTGCGTGCGCACCAACTTCTCCGCGACCGATACGCGTAACGATACGCTCAACTTCAGGGAAGTTGGAAAGCAATTGCTGTTCAAAGCGTGTCACAGTCTCCCGGGCTTCCGGCAATGAAATTGACGGAGCCATGGTAAGCCGTACCAGCAAATCACCTTCGTTCATGCGTGGCGTGAACTCAGAACCCAATCGTGGGAAGATCGCACCGCCAACGATGAGCATGGCCGCAGCAAGTACGAGCGCGGCCCATCGCTTGTGCACAAAGAAGCGCACTAAAGGTGCAAATCGCCGTTCATAGAAGTCGGGCTTATCCAAACCCGACGAACGTTCCCCGACCTTCAGACCGAGCATTGATGCCGCCGGCGCAAGAAGGACGGCGAAAACCAATGACCCAGCCATAGCGAAGACAACAGAAAACGCTAATGGTCGAAACATTTTGCCTTCGACCCCTTCAAGGGTCAGGATCGGAACGAACACAACGACCACGATCAAGATTGCGAAAATGAGCGGTTGCAGCACTTCCGCACAGGCACTCGCAATAAGCGCGCGCTTGTCCTCGCTCTCTTTTGCTGCGGTCAGGATACGATTCGCGTTTTCTACAATGACGACCGCCCCATCCACCATCATTCCGATGGCGATAGCGATACCGCCAAGCGACATCAGATTTGCTGAGACGCCAAAAAACTGCATCGCGAGTAGTGCAAAACCGACAGAAAACGGAATTGAAGCGACAACGATTAGGCTTGGACGCCATCCTCGTAGGAAAAGAAACAAGATCACCGCCACGAGAAGTGCGCCTTGCCACAAAGCTGTGGTCATCGTTCGCACAGCGGCGCCAACCAACTCTGACTGATCATAGTATGGAACAGCCGTCACACCGGGCGGGAGAGCTTCATTAATCCTCTCCATCCGATCGTGAACGCGCGCAATCACTTCATTCGTGTTTGCACCGAGCAGCTTCAGCACGAGGCCAGCAACAACTTCACCCTGCCCGTCCATGGTCGCCATGCCCTGTCGAGGAGCGCCACCGATATCGATGTTTGCGATATCGCGAACGCGAACTGGCACGCCATCTTCGACCTTCACAATGATATCGGAAAGATCGTGGATGCCTTGAGCTAAGCCAACGGCTCGAACGGTATATTGCTCACTGTTCTCAATTAGGAACTGAGCGCCGGCATTGGCATTGTTGGACTCAACAGCGGTAACAATATCTTCGATCGCTAGTTGATATCGGAGCAATGCATCCGGTCGAACATTAATTTGATATTGTTGTTCGAACCCACCAAGAGACAGAACTTCTGTCACACCGCGGACTGTCTGAAGGTCGAATTTGACCTGCCAGTCCTGCAAGGTACGCAGCTGAACGCCGTCGAGGTTTTCATCCGATGTTTGCAGGAAATAGAAGAGAATTTGTCCAAGACCTGTGGTGATCGGTCCCATTCCGGGATCACCAAAACCTTCGGGGATCTCTTCCCTAGCTTGTTGTAGACGTTCACCAACGAGTTGGCGCGCCCAATAGATATCAACGCCATCCTCAAAGTAGATGTTCACGACAGACAAACCGAAGTTTGATGTCGACCTCACTTCGCGGAGCCGAGGTAGTCCATTCATGGACGTTTCTACCGGGAACGTGACATACCGCTCGACTTCTTCCGGTGCGAGGCCTTCCGTTTCTGTGAACACCTGCACGAGTGTCGGCGTGACATCAGGAAATGCGTCTACTGGCATGGTCCTGAATGTGACGATTCCGCCAATCAGAACGAAAGCAAATGCGAGAGCTGCGAGAAGCCGCCCTCCGGCAATGCGGTGAAGCAAACCGGTTAAGCCACCGGCCTGTTGTGAAGGATTAGTGCGCGTGTCCATCGTCGAACTCCCCCTTCTGTAATTCTGCTTTCAATGAGAACGATTGTGTCGTCGCGATCATCTCGCCCAGGCTGACGCCTGACAGGATTTCTGCGTACCGATCTGATCGTCGTCCTAGTCGGACCTCACGCACCTCAAATCCGTCAGATGTACGAACAAAGACCACGGTCTCACCTTCAACAGTTTGCAGCGCTGTAACGGGCACTCGAACGGTCGGCTGAGCATCAGAAGCCGCAGCAAATACCGTCACGAACATGCCGGGCCGCAGTCGGTCGCCGGGATTATCGATCACAATTCGAGCGCGACCGGTTCGCGTACGTTCGCCGATTTGAGGGCTCACGAAGTCAATTGATGATTCAATTGGCTGACCGCCATCACCGGGGTCAATTGAGACCGGTGCACCTGCGCGAATTCGACCCAGGTCAGCGCCATAAACCGCTGCATCGACCCAAACAGAGTCAGTGTCCGCAACAATAAACGCGGGCGGTTGCGCACCTTCTTCCAGCACTTCCCCGAGCACCGCGTGACGCTCAATAATTGTGCCTGAGATCGGAGCGGCCAACTCGTATCGTGTGAGCGAGACATCTGACGACGCCACCATTCGAGGAAGAGTCGAAACATCAACGCCCAGCGCATCAAGCTGCTGCCCGGCGCTTCGAACCTCTATTCGAGCCTCTTCAAGTGCTCGTCGGGCGTCCAGGAAATCCTGTTCAGCTGAAATTTGGCGCTCCCATAAGCGCTCCTCTCGCTCGAAGGAGCTTTCGGCGAGATCCAGTCTGGCCCGTGCCGAAAGGTAAGACGCTTTCGCGTCGGCGAGCGGGCGACTGTTAAGCACCGCCAGGACATCGCCAGCCTCAACCCGATCACCTTCTGCTACCGCGACACTGCGGACGATGCCGGATACGCGGGGCGTTACGTGAGCCAAATGGTTTTGGTCAAAACCGACTTCAGCGGGCAACTCCAATATTCCGTCGACCGCACCGTTCGTCACCGCAGAAACAACGATACCGAGTTCAGATATTTGATTTGCGTTGAGGTGGACTTCAACGCTCTCGCTGTGCTCGTCCTCATCCGCATGATCATTTTCGTCAGCTCGATCGGCACCGTCTTCATGGTCGCTGCCTTCTTCATGACCATCATCATCTGAATGATCATCGCCATGGTCTTCGTCGCCAAGGTCCTCGGCGTCCGAGTGTTCCTCACCCTCAGCGTGGTCATCGTGCCCGCGGTCGGATGCCAGATCACTAGCCGCGCTGGCCTGCTCCCTGTTTTGGTTTTGTTCGCTCTGATTGTCAGGTGAACATGCCGCTAGAGCCAGAACGCTGGCCGTAATCAGCAGGAGATTTATTTTGTTATTGGTCATTGTACTGCCTCCTCTGGGTTGGTTTCGACCAGGCGATTGAGTTGCGGAGCACCCGCAAGGGCATCAAGCTCGATTGCCGCACGCGCCAACTCGGCGCGAGCAGAGATCAAGTCCACTCGAACGTCGAAATACGACCGCTGGATATCCAAGAAATTTAGGACATCGAGCGCGCCTTCCCGATACGCCTCTTGAGCAGCTCCGAGCGCGCTTTCCGATGCCGGGAGTATGTTTTCGTTGAGTTGCGTGTAGGTCGATTGAGCTCGCGTGAAGCGACCAGCGGACGAAGCGTATTGAGCGATCAGTGATCGTCTCATGACCTCTTCATTTAGCCGCGCCGCGTTTTCTCGCGAGGCAGCCGCAGCCACGCCGCCTTGATTGCGGTTCACGACTGGAATAGGGATTTCTAGCGTCGCGACAAAAGCCGTTTCGTCAGTACCACCAAACCGTCGCACACCTGCGCCTACGGTAACGTCGGGAATTGCTCCCGCGCGCTCCCGGCGGATTTCTTGGCCTCGCGCACGGGTTACTGCTCTAAGCTGAACGAGCTCCGGGTTGTTCGCGATCCAATCCGTAGGCTGAGCGTCGGAGTAGGCAGTAAGGTCAAAAGCCTGAAGCGGTGGCGTCAGCTCACCGTTGATCACGGCTCCGGACCATATCGCAACGAGTTGCGCATTGGCTGCTAACTGAGCTCCAGAGGCATCGTTTGCCGCAATCGTTGCCAGCCCAACCAGCATTTCCGCACGGTTGCGCTCAATAGGCGAAGCTCGACCAGCCTCGACCCTTGCTTGGATCGCATCGGCCGAATTGTTGGCTATCTCCAACAACTCCATTCGCAATGACAGAGTTTCAGATGCCGCCTGTGCTTCCACATACGCCTGCGCTGTGCTCGCCAAGAGACGAGTTCGCTGGAGTGCCAGATCTGACCTTGCGGCGAGAGCCCAGGCGCTCGCTGCCTCGCGAGCACGCCCGCGATCACCGCCCAGTGGGATCGTTTGATTGATTGACAGGGTCGTATCGGCATCGCCGAGGCCTGCCCGGTCGCCCCCAAACTCCTCTACTTCTGCTCCAAGAGTGGGGTTATCCCAAAGTCCGGCTTGAAGCGCCTCGGCTTCAGCAGCTCGTATTTCCTCGCGAGCTGCGCTGGTGATTGGATTGTTTTCCAGTGCGAGATTTAGTGCACCGGATAGGTTTAGTGAGTCTGACGAGGCAGTTTGGGCCTCAGCAGCGCTAATGGAGACTCCGGCTAGCACAATTGCTGCCACAGCGCTCCGCCCTAGCCAGTTTGGCCAGGCGACAAATTTTGAGTTCATTTAATACAGATTCCGATTGTTAGTTTCAGTTAGACAAAGTGGTCAGACTGAAATCTCAATCGGTGGTTGGAATGGCGGCTCAAGAGCCCGTGACGACATTCGGTCGCCCGTAAAATAGTATTTTTGATCGGAGGTACTAACCGCGACACCCATTACGAGCAAACGCCCGTCGACCATATGGTGACACACGCCGCACCCATGGATCGCATGGTTCCCATGCTCTCTGTCGGGCGCTTCAGCTGGCTCTTCAACCATGGTGAGGTCGGAATGATGGTCGTGTTCAGGCGCAACGCTAGCAACGCCCTCGCCACCCATGGCAAGGAACAGCATTAGCACCAAAAACAGTTTCACGGCTCCATTCATTCCTGAAGCCTATCGCAGATGAACAACAATAAAAAGAAAAATTTCAGAACCATCACTTCAAGTGTTACAAAATATCGTCACGTTTACAGTAAAAGCAAATACAAATTCTCAATATATTAATGTTGCGGAACATAGACAAAATGATGCATAATGTTCACATATTTTAACTCTTTCAACCGGGAACTTCCCGAAAGGACATAATTGGGCTTTTCGCCGCGCTCGCTTTTGGATCGTGAAGGCAATCGCCTTTACCTGACACCGTTCGAACGTCGTCGTTTTCTCATTGTCGCTGGAGAGTATGCCGAGCCCTGGCGCACGCTTGCTGAGTTCCTCACATTTTCTGGATGCCGCATATCCGAAGCGCTTGCAGTTCGAGCATCTCACATTGATCTAGAATCCAATTTAGTAGCGGTCGAAACCCTCAAGCAGAGAACGAGAGGGATTTTGCGGCAAGTTCCATTGGATAGCGGCTTCGTTTTGGCAATGAACAAGCGCTTTAGGTTGCGGCCCCTTCAGCACCTTGGCGCCGGCGCAAGTTTGCTTTGGCCAGTTGGCAGAACATCCGCCTACAATCACATCAAATCAATCATGGCGGATGCTGAGATCGTTGGGCCCCAAGCCACGCCCAAAGGGCTTCGTCATACCTTTGGGACCCACGCAATGCTCCAGGGCGTGCCCATCACCTTAGTGAAAAAATGGATGGGGCACGCTCGACTACAAACCACCGAAATCTACTTGGATGTAATTGGTCCTGAAGAACGAGACCTTGCCCGAAAGATGTGGGTTAGCACGCCGTATCAAGAATAATCCTGGAAGGCGGTCCGCTGAACAAAATGCATCATTCTGTTCAACCCCGAACCGCAGTTCGGAGTGTGAGGTGCGTTCATGGCCGAGGCTTCTTCTACCGAGCTTTCCCCACAACAGCTGATTGCTAAGTACCGTGGGTATTACTTTTTTCTCCAAATGCGGACGCTTATCCTGGGCGCGGCCCTTCTCACCGCAGCCGCCGCATTTTTCGCAGAACGGCAGATCATTGCGATGGTCTCAGCAGTCGCGATCTATGACTTGTACCGCCTAATCAACGTCGCTCGGTTGCACCACGAAGATACTGGCCGCTGGTTCGACGCGGAAATCAACGAACTAAGACGCTACTTCCTTTTTTCCTCCCCTCGTCGATGGCTTGAGTACGCGCTACTCGCCCTGCCGGCGAATGCGGCGCTAACGTACCTACTCCACGGCGGTTCGCCCGATGCAGTCCAAAACTTGAGCACCTACACACTCGGCGTGCTCTCGGAAGCCGTCAGCTTGGTGGCCGGAGAGGTTTCAGACCTGACGGCAGGGCTGGCGTCGTTGGTGGTAGATTTCGGCGTGGTTGGCATACTCGAATACATCGCTGCCCGCTGGCTTTTCTCAAAAAGAAAGTTGTCTTTCAAAGAGAAGACTTGAAATCCCCACGCACAACACCAATAATATCCGTATACGGATGAAATAATTATAGGTGATACATGAGTAATGGGATTTTTGAGACTATTTGGTGTTCCAGAGGGAATGACCGCCGCTGAGGCAAGAAAACTTCACAAGATGAATGGAACCGGCATTGCCGCTGAAGCTAGCGCCGAGGCCACAACCGAACAATCAACCGCCGCGCTAAGCGATGGCGATGACATCGAGGTTGGTGGCTAGTGACTGGTCATATAGGGACACGATACGGGGGATACTATGAACTCCCCGGCACAGACGATTTCGCATACGTCGATATGCGGCGACCGCAATGGTTTGAGCCCCACCCAAAACTAACTGGGCTTCGCCTTGCCATCTTCCGAATTGCTCGCCGCCTATGCCAACGCCAGAGCATTTGGTTCAGCCCTTCCTGGTTTAGCAATTATTATCGCAAGCATGGCGTGCCGCCGCTTAAGCCACATCAAACCTACATGCACTACGACAAGATTTTCTACACCGGCGAAGTTCCTGTACTGCTGCCACCATTGAATGAATAACGCTTAAATGGCAGGTTCGACGCTCACACGGAAGCGTCGATTTTGGCGGACAAACAAACCACGCGTAGAGATCTAGAAGAACTCGTCCGGGTCGCCCAGACACGCGAGAAGACGGCTCGCAATCACCTCAATGCAGCAATGGAAGCAAACCGCCAAAACCCTGCTCAGGGGAAGACCCCCGCAGCCAAACAAACCGAAGACCGACTAACCCACGAGTATCGCGCGGCTCAGCAGAAAACCAAATCTGAAGAACTCAATCTGCTGACCTTCGACCGCATTGCAGCGCGTAAGCGCCAAAAAGAGGTCCTGAAAGAACGCGAGCTCAAGGAGATCGGCAACACTCAACAACGAGAGGCCGGAAAATCCGCCCGCGGCTTTCGCAGACGCGGCAAAAGCTTCGATCGCGAACGTTAGGCCTCAACCGCGCTTCCACGTGCTGTAAAGACCTTCCAGAAGCTCAAATTGGTAGTGCGGTAGCTTCGTGGACAGAATCGGCCGTCGATTTCGAATGAAGACGAATTGAAGCTCCTCCGGTAGCGCTCGAACATCTGCCGCCGTCGCAATCTTCCATTTCGTGTAGCGATGGTTGATGCGATCAGCTTCGTGTTCCAGGTTCGTGACCCTCGATCTTGAGCTACTTGTACCACTCGAGTTGTTATCTGAGCGGTTCGTGCTGAAGCCGGATGAGTATTGGTTTGATGAATTGCTTCCTGACGAAGAGCCAGTGTTGGACGATTGTCCGGTTTGGTCGGAGATCGATCCCGCGTTGAAGTACCCGCGGGCATAGTAATGCTGTAGGGTCTCGCTCGTTTCCCCCAAAAGCCGCTCGACGTAAGCCGCCGTATCCGGATCATTGACGCCAAAGAATGACGTCGCCCCCGCATTGGCAGGGAAATTCTGCCAAGCTTCACCGTAGATCGATTTGAGTTGCCCAATGCTCTGAGCGAACGGCCACAGCTGGACGCCATATCCAGCCAAATATGCGAGCCCATTGGCGATTGGCGTCATTTCGCCGAGCGCCGGAAACTCGTCGAGCAGGAATAACACCGAGCATGGTGGTTTGCGGCGCCATCCTGGCTCACCCACCCAATCACCGACACGAGTCAGCTCGACCGCAGCAAGTCCCGTCATCATGCGCAACACGCTTCGATACTCGTTGAGATATTCGGGGGGGATGATCACATAAATCGTTGTTGGAGCCGGATCCTCTTCGATCGGTCGGCACATCGACTTCTTAAGGTCGGAGAAGCGAAAATCACTCCGGTCGGTCGCGCTCAGCAGCCGGTCAGACAACCAAATCTGCATCCCTGCTCGACAGGTCGAGAGAATGCTACTGGCCACCTTTTCGTGGTGACCCAAAAACGCCGTCGCGAGTGCGTGCAGAGGCCGATAATTGATGCTCTCCGCGTAGACCTGCATCGTCACGAACTCTCGTTCGATGCCGGTCATATCTTCCTCGTCATCACCGACGTAAAGCACATCAACAACAGAACGCATCGTCCGCGCGTCTGACGCGTAACCATTGCGGCAAACCACATACATCAAGATGGATGTGAGGATATTGCGGGCCTCTAGATCCCAGTATTCGTCTCTCGATTTCCCGGTCTTCGGAAGCAGCATTTCCGCGAGCAGCCGACAGTCCTCGAAAGTGTCTGGCGTCGGCCCACCATTGTCGGCAGTTCTGACGAAATCCAGCGGATTGTACCGATCCGTTTGTTCTTCGAAGGGTGAGAACTTGATCACCTTGGCTCCGGGAAACATCTGTTCCCGGTGCTCGCCGGTAATGTCGTAGTTTTCACCCTTGATATCGATGACAAACGCGCTGCCGGCATAGAACAACAAGTTCGGAATAATCTGGCTGACACCTTTGCCGGTTCGCGTTGGCGCGATCGTCAGCAGGTGGCCTGCGTCAGGAAATTCTAGAACCCCGGCATCTTGCGACGGCGCCCCGTCCTCACCCATCGACAATACGCCGAGAAACGGACGCTTGCCCTGAGGGTAGTCATAGACCAGAGGCGAGGCCTCAGACCGCGCCTCACTTGCTCCAAGTAGCGCGTTGAATCGCTGCGTTTCACGCCAATCGGGTGTTCGGTGCCAGCGGGTTTGCCAATAATCCCGCCAGAGATCTGCGTATTGCTCGACGTTCGTCTTCGACTGGAAAAGGGAGGCAGTCATTGTGCTGCCTCCGCCTCGCTCAGATCATCCAGGGCCTCTTCCGATCGCGAGTCTTCCTCGCGTAAACTCCAAAGAGCGGCAAACCGATTGGCATGTTGATGCGATGCCATGGCTTGCCGGTGCGCTTCCTCTTCGCGATTTTCGTCAAGCACGGCACCGCGAAGCCGGGCCGGCGAAAACGCCTCCCATTCGTCCTCAGGTCCAGATAGCGCCCGCAGAAGGCCAGTGAGTAGATCAGCCGGATAGTCTTCAAGAAACTTGCGGTCGAAACGATAATCTACAAAGCCATATCGGTAGAGTTTAAGACGTTTTGGTTCCGGTGTTTTTTTAGCTGTTGCGTTGGTGCGAGGAGCATCACCGGTCTTTGAAATCACGACAGGGCGAACATCCCGCGGAAGCGATAGATACGCGCTAGCAATCGGATCGGCGAAATGAGGATCCATTTCCAGCTCTTTGGAGGCTGCAGCCCACAAACCGAACGGGTCATAGAGAACCGGGAATGACGGACGTAGCCGCTTTTTGATCTCACCTTCCAGCCAGGCAAAATCGCCAGATATCTTCGTACCGAAGTCATTGTCCAAGCTCCCGCTCCAAAGCGGCGCCTCGGCGTTCTCGTAGAGGAATAGTTTTGCGTTGAACTCTTCGAAGCGCGTCACTGGGTCACGAGGCTCAGGGAACACGTGCACGCCCTTTGTCGGCGGCTCCTTCCCGAGTTCGGCTTTTACCCGGGGAACGTTGCCAGGTTCGGCGTTCGTCGGTGCGGGCTGTGCCGGCTTTGGTGGCACTGCCTCGGGCTCGTTCGGCATCATCTCGCCGAGTTTCTTCCAAGCCCGCTTCAACCAAAGAATGATTGGGTGTTTTTTGGTTTTCGGATGAACAAAGAGCGTTATGGCTCCGCCTACAAACACAACAAAAAGTACCAGTTCCATGGAACGCCTCAACACGAAGGAATGGATGAGGACGCCATCTAACCGAGATTAGCTCATATTATCTAGTTAAAATTGCGAGCATGGCGCTACGCACTTACGGAGTGTTTCGCCGCGCAATAGCTACCCAATCAACCCAGCCTAAACGATTGGCATTTCGTTGGCCGTGCTTGGTCAAATAGGAATCTAGGTGGGCGCAGGTTTCTTGGGTGATAGCGGCAACGACTTCATCATGACGCCGCGAAACCTCTTTGTCCGCCAAGGTAACGACTACGCGCCAGTCCGGACGACTAGCGTTGGGCGTTTGTTGTTCAAGCCAGACAGACGTGCTGGTTGAATTGTAGTCCCGCCGGGACACGTAAATACGCGCATTCCTGTTAGCGCTGCGCGGATGCCAATAATTCAATCTAATCATACTGAAAGCATGGGGACTCAATCTCTAGGCTGCCATACCTATGAGGAGGTAGAGGCCTATTGGCCCCAGAAAATGTGGACCTCCTCGAACCCTTCAGTGACGACTTCAATTTCTCCACCGAGCTGAAGCGACCGGGCCATGGCCTCGTAGTCGATGTAATACGCAAGCTGATCAGGAATCTCATACCATTGCTCCGCACATTCTTCGGCGAAGGCAGCGACTGAAATGTAGCATCCGGCATAGCGCTCAAGCATCGATCGGGCTGCTGAGAGGTCACCGAACGAGTCCTTGAGTGTGACAGCTGCTAACGTGCCGTGCTCAGCGAGAAACGAGGCGATCTCAGACACGTCTGGCAGGCCGGCATACTCGCTAATGAAGGCACCACCGAAATCCTCGTAGTCGTGGATCGCATATTCCTCAGCGCCTGCGATAGGCGATGCGGCTAGCATGGAGTTCACTTGATCCTGCAGCTCGCTCACGCCCTGCGTGGCGTCGATCCAGGCCCCATGCAGGTAGCCATTATTGTATGCCGCCAGGCAGGCAACATAAATTCGTGGTTCAAAATCGGTCGTCATTGATCTGTCTCCTATTTGAGACCGTGTTCATTCACGGCCCGTTGGAGAGCGAGCAGCCGACACCGGATGAGCGGCGCACCTCGTCAGAGGCGCTCCGAAGGAGCGACGTTGAAGGGGATGTTTCTTGGGTGGGCGGGGAAATGAGCGCAGCTCATGGCGAAGAAACCTCTCCGCAGGCGTTGCGCCCAGCTCAGCTGGGTCGGCAGGTTTCCAATTGTGAGGCCGGTGAAATCGGATTCACGGAGCGGATCTGCTTACGGCGACGGAACCAGATCTTATTGCTGTTTGGAATGAGATGGTGCTGCCGGAGAGCCCCGAACCCGCATGGCCTTGATGCTGGAGGATTCTCTTACCCGCTACGGCTACCGCCGCCACTCGCCAATCGGAAATGTATCCACTCGATAGCGGGGCAGATTGAACGTCTGACTTTGAGCATGCCTCAAAGCTATTCTCGACGTTACCTGGGAGTTCATAGGCAGAGCTTTCATCGCGCCAACGGCGCAGCTCTGGTGCGGAAAGGGTTCTCTTTCCGCCTGAATTTTCTGAGTGAAATGAAGATGGTGCGGGTGGTCGGACTCGAACCGACACGTCCTAGGGACACCAGATTTTGAGTCTGGCGCGTCTACCAGTTCCGCCACACCCGCACGAGTGGGACCGTGTTTACACTAGTTCCAAATGAAGGCAACAATATATGTTAGTGAGAATAAATTGCAATAATTAGTTTTCTTTGCTTCTGGTTTTCTTGATTTTTCTCACATTAACTGCCGCTGTATTAATACTGTTTGCGATATGGGCGGCGTAATACTTCTCAATCATCTCGACAATCGTTCGGCAATTCTTCGCAACTTGATAGATGTCCGCTCCTTCGGAAAGACGCATTGAGATGTAGGTATGGCGCAATGAGTAGGCGGTTCGGCGCTGCCCTTCGCGATCGAATTTGAGATCCTCTTCATCCAAGATCGAATTCAAAAGCTCATTATGACTCTTCGGGAACAACAGCTCCGTGGGTGCGCCGTTGTTTCGCTTTTGAAGCCTCTCAAATGGCCTGACCGCACCTGGCATACTTTTGCAGTACCCAACGCCTCGTTTACCGCGTACCGAAATAAGTAGAATTACCTCTTCAGTGTCTTGGTCTTCAACGATCTCGACGTCCCGATACTCCAGCCGCTTGATTTCATCTGGGCGAAGACCGGTATTGGCCATGAGCAATACGTAGTCGTGCAACTGCTCTGCCGACCAGCGGTGGTTCTTTCGCGTCGCGGCACCAATGCGCCGGCGCGTTGCCTCATATAGTCGCTTATATTCGTCGGGCGCGAACCACGCTCGTCGGGTAACTTTCTTGTTCGTCGCGTAGGGCTGGGACAAGTCGGGCAACCTATCGAGCCATCCATGGCGCACAGCCGTTTTGAGAACTTGGCGCAGCGCGACAATCTCTTGGTGGATTGTATTATGATGCGGCCGCTTCCCCGAATGCTCCTTCTTCTGATTGTGCCGTTTGACCGAGAATGATTGCCGATGGATTCGGTATTCTTGGATGAGCCCAGCGGTAACTTCAGAAAGCCCTCGGGTGCCGAAGTAGGGGATGATGTAGTTATCCAGCTTCCTCATCATTCCGGTTACGTACGTTTCGGCTCGCTGACCTTCCGTGATGACCAGATACTCACGCCTGAATTGCTCCGCAGCGTGTTTGAAGGATTTTTCGTTTTTAAGGAGACCGTCTCGCGCACGCCCCCTCAAGCCGAGATACCAATCCTCGGCGATTTCCTTCGCGAGCGACAGGCTCTCCTCGCCGGTACTTTTGCGCCGGTTCTGGCCCTTCAAATAAGCAGAACACTGCCAGAGCTTGCTGTTCTCGCGCTTATAGAGGTGAAGCTTCCCACCAAACAACGTGTGTTTATTTGTCATACAGCAACATTACCAGAAGTTGCGTAATTGAGCAAATTTATGTGTAACACATGCGTAAGGGTTTTGGGGAGATGCGGTTTGATAATTGTGTGCTTAACGCGTTGTTTTTATTATGTTTTTTGGATCCGCTATTTTGAATACAAAATCTTTTGAATCCGTCGCGTCTACCAATTCCGCCACAGGGGCCTGTGATCGCCGGTCGGGCCTGATTGGACAGGCGGTTCGAGCCGGGAAATTCGGAGGCGCAAGCTGCCCATCCGACCTCAACCTGTCAACAACCCATTGCGCTTGGGGAGGCCCGAAAATCATTTCGATTTCTGGCAACGAAGACTGCCTCGCGCCCGCAGTCGTATAGGCGATACTCTTTGGGACTCGAACCGACTTTCATGCCGACAGCCTGGAGTTCTCGACCTCCCTGCGTTGGGCGGCTACCGTCTTGGTGCAAGCATCAAGGCGCCTGGCGAATGCAAATAATCCTGAGCGACACAAACCCTTCACTGACCCGTGCGTGGAGCGATGCGTTCGAGGGGGTACCGAATGTCAAGGTCTGCACCGGGTCCATTCTGGACTGCAACACCGACGCTGTAGTCAGCCCGGCCAACAGTTTCGGCTTCATGGATGGCGGCATTGATGCGATCTACAGTGCCCATTTCAAGGCGGACATCCAGATGATCGTCCGTCGTGCCATATGGGAACATCATGGAGGAGAGCTGATTGTCGGAGTGTCGGTGACAGTTGCCACCGGCGACCCTGCCATCCCGTTTCTGATAGCGGCACCGACCATGCGCGTGCCGATGCGACTACCAGCCGACAGCGTTGCGCCCTACCTCGCAACGCGATCCGCGGTTCGGGCAGCTCTGGCTGCCCCTCAGATATCATCGATGGCTATCCCCGGAATGGGAACCGGTATAGGGCGTCTGGAACCTGAAAACTGTGCGCGCCAGATGCGCCAAGCAGTTGCCGATGCGACCTCGCCTGACTTTCGGATGCCTGACAGCTGGGCAGAGGCTAGTGAACGTCATCAGTTGCTCTACGGCGCAACACCCCGCAACCTCCAATACTAGAAAACCATCAAAACAGGTCTCAGGATTTGGATCAGAATAACACAGCGCGCGGCCTCATCGGGTCGCTGGAACAGATTGCCGGGACGGCACCCGATGACGGGCTTTCGCTGGGTGAGTTCGTCGATGCGCTGGGCGAACGCGCCTTCGGGGTCATCCTGTTTGCGATGGCGCTGCCGGTCTGCATTCCCTTTCTCTATGGTGTGCCGCAGGTGATGGCGCTGCCGATGATGGCGCTGTCGGCGCAGATGGCGATGGGTCGGCCGGAGCCATGGCTGCCGTCCGGCTTCAAGGCGCGCCGGATCGACAAGGCGGGGCTGACCCGCATGGCGCGGGGCGGCCGCAAATGGTTCGGCTGGCTCGAAGCGCTTGCCCGGCCGCGTCTGACCGGCCTGTCCGGCGCCATGGCCGAACGGTTTGTCGGCGGCACATTCGTGCTGTTCTGCGCCTCGATCCTCGTCCCGCTGCCGCTGACCAATTCGACGCCGGGCATCGCGCTGGTCATCGGGTCGCTGGGCCTGCTCACCCGTGACGGCCTCCTGGTCATCGCCGGGCTGGTGCTCGGCCTCGCCTGGATCGTGCTGTTGGTTACGTTGTTTTTAGTCTTTGGCTCGGCCGCCGTCGATGTATTGAAGGACTTCATCCGGTCGCTCATCTGACCGGTTTTCGTTCATGTGCGCATTGGTCGCGGTGCGTGGCTCAGGTGATCTCGTAAGAATGCGTTTCATGAACCCGGTTCTGACCCAGTTTCCCCTGACCCGCTGGCCGCTGCTTCTCGCGGGCGGTTCGCTCATGCTCATGCTGGGCGCCTGGGGTTTTCAGTATATCGGCGGCTATGCGCCGTGCGCGCTCTGCTATGATCAGCGCCACATACATCTGACCGTGATCGCGCTGGGCCTGGTTTTCGGCGTGGCCCTGATTGTCCGGCCGGGCCTGGCGAAATTTGCGCCGTGGATGATCTTCGCCATGGCGGCCGTGCTGGTCTACTCGGCCGGCTTTGCCTTCTGGCATGCCGGCGTCGAGTATGACTGGTGGGAAGGCCCCGCGACCTGTACGAGCACCGGCGGCATGCCGCAGGTTGACCTGTCCTGCATTATCGACGGCACCGACTGCGGCCCGATTGTCCTGTGCGATGAAGCGGCCTGGACCCTGCTGGGCATTTCAATGGCCGGTTACAACGCCCTGATTTCAGCTGTCATGGCGATTGTCGCCACGCTGGTCGGCATCAAGGGGCTGAAGTCATGACCAAGGCAGACGAGAGCCCATCCTTCACCCCGCCCATGCCCGGCAATCGCCGCCCTGCGCGCCGCATCGAGGAAATGATCCGCGTCGATCATGCCGGTGAATATGGTGCCGTTGCCATCTATCAGGGGCAGCGCGCCGTGTTCAAAGCCCTGCCTCACAAGGCCCGCATCGCCCGCCAGCTGGAAGAGATGGAAGCCGACGAACAGGTCCATCTGGACGCGTTTGACGGGCTGATTTTCAAGCATGATGCCCGGCCAACCGCGCTGGCGCCAATCTGGAACCTCGCCGGACGGGCGCTCGGCACGGCGACGGCCCTGATGGGCGAAAAGGCCGCCCACGCCTGCACCGAAGCCGTCGAAAGCGTGATCGAGCAGCACTATGCCGGTCAGGTCGAGGAGCTGCGCGCCATGGGCGAGGACGAGCTGGCCGACCTGTTCGCCAAATTCCGCGAGGAAGAACTCGAACACCGCGACCTCGCCATCGAGGAAGGCGCCAAACAGGCGCCGGGCTATGCCCTGCTGTCGCGCGCCATCGAGGCCGGTTGCCGGGTGGCGATCAAGGTCTCCGAGCGGGTCTGATCGCGGCGCCTAACCGGCCGCCATCTGCACCAGTTTTGCCACCGTGTTCATATTGCGCGCGGTCCCGGCCTTTGCTGCCGGAATGACCAGTTTCGACTGGCCCATGCCGTCGACATAATGGGTGTAGATCTCGCGTTGACCAGCGGCGACCCGCTCGCCCGCCTGGTGTTTCAGCGTGTCCTGCAGATCGGCCGGCGGGGGCCCGTCAAGAAACAACACCACGCAGCGATTGCCTGGCGCCTCGGGGAAAGGATTGCTGTTGCACACGGCCTTCATCGCCTCCGGCGTGCGCATGATCACACCGACCGGCTTGCCCGCGTATTCTGCCAGCGCCGTCTCGAGTTTCACTCCGGCTTCCGTGACACCCAGTTCGCTCTCGAAGACCAGGTTTCCGGACGCGATATAGGTGCGCGGATTGTCGAATCCGATCCGCTCCGCCATGGCCTTGAGCTCGGCCATGGGCAGCTTGCAGGTACCGCCGACATTGACGGCCCGCAGCAGGGCGATGTGGGTTGGCATGAGGGCGCTCCGGACGTCTAGCGTTCCAGCTCGATATCCCAGTAGAGATAGTCCAGCCAGCTTTCATGCAGGAATTTCGGCGGGAAGCGACGGCCCTGGGATTGCAGCTCGTGCATGTTGGGGCGTTGCGGCGGGCGCGGCAGCGGCATGCCCGCCTCGCGTGGTGTGCGGCCACCCTTTTTCAGATTGCACGGCCCGCAGGCGGCGACGATGTTTTCCCAGCTTGTCTTGCCGCCGGCACGTCTCGGAATGACATGGTCGAAGGTCAGCTGCTCGACACCATGCTTGCCGCAATAGACGCATTTGAAGCCGTCGCGGAGCCAGACATTGTATCGTGTGAAGGCCGGTGTGCGCTCCTGGTGGACATAGTCGCGCAGGGCGACCACCGACGGCACATGCATCTCGAAACTGGGCGAATGCACAACCTCGTCATAATGCGAGACCACGGCTACCCGCTCCAGGAAGACATTCTTGATGGCTTCCTGCCACGGCCAGGTCGATAGCGGCCAATAACTCAATGGCTGATAGTCCGCATTCAGGACCAGACAGGGCCATCCCTGCAGTGCCCGATCAAGCACCTGCATGGCGACCTCCCTCGCTGCGACCGGTCCCAACCGGCCGGATGGGACAGATCGGGAGGGGGCGGGTATTCCGGACGAACGTCCTGAAAGCACACCTCCCGTCGCACGCCAGAGGCAGATCCGTTGGTTCGAATCATGTCGCACCCGGCGCTTGCAGGAAGGCTACTCCCGTTCGCGTGTCAGTCCTATGACGAGCTCGCGAATCCTCGATGACACCCCGCCTGTGTGGCTCAGCGGTAACGCCCGGCGAGGGCATTGGCGATGAAATGCCGCCCGATTTCCAGCCCGTCCTCGCCGATGGAATGGGGCAGACCCTGCGAGATATGCCATTGCGCGCCGTGACCGGCGGCGGCCAGATTTTCCAGCGCGTCGAACATGAAACCGAGCGGCAGGACCTGGTCCTGGTCACCGTGAACCAGCATCACCGGCGGTTTGGAGCGCATCTCTTCTTTCAGGCGCCCGCCCCCCGGCAGCGCTCCGGAAAAGCCCATGATCCCGGCCACCGGCCGTTCGCGGCGCAGCCCGGTCGCCAGAGACAGCATGGTCCCTTGCGAGAAACCGCACAGCACCAGATCCTGCTCGGTCAGGCCATAGCGGGTGAGCTCCTGGTCGATGAAGGCATCGACAATCGGCCAGGCGGTTGCCGCACCGGCCTCGATCCGCTCCGGATCAAGATTGGAGATCGGGAACCACTGATACCCGTCCGGCGCGCCCGGCACCGGGTCCGGCGCATTCGGCGATACCCACTGAACGTGTGGCAGATCCCGCGCCCAATGCTGGCCCAACCCGATCAGGTCCTGCCCGTTCGAGCCATAGCCATGAAGGAAGATCACCAGCTTTTTCGGTGCGAATCCATCCCGCGGCGCGAGGCGCGGTCCGTCTATCGGTCGGGTCATGAAGGGCTCCGGATTGATTGCAGACTGGATAGAGGGATGCGGGGGATGGGGGCAAGGGGGAGTGGGCCGCGCGCAACCCTTGTCATCCCGGACGCATGCCCCGCAAAAGCGGGGCGGAGATCCGGGACCTATTCGCGCGAGAGCTGCCGGCAAAGGCGTCAATGGGTCCCGGATCTGCAACCTGCCTACGCAGGTCTCCGTCCGGGATGACAAAGCGGGGATTGAGTTTTCGTGAACGGCGCTTCGGGCGGCGCGTGAGGCAAAGGCGGGGGAGATTGCTAATAGTCCGACCGCCGGATGCCCTCGCCGGCAATCTCTGATGGATCGGTTCCGCCGAGCCCTGGATAGAGATCGTCCCAATCGGGGTTATCCTGCTCGATCAGGGCCACCTTCCAGTCCCGCCGCCAGCGCTTGATCCGTTTCTCGCGTGCAATTGCTTCACCGATATCCTCATGCGCCTCCCACCAGACCAGGCGATGCACATGGTGTTTCTTCGTGAAGCCGGAAACCTGTGCCGATTTGTGCTCATACACCCGCCGCAACAGCGCATTCGTCACGCCGCAATAGAGCGTGCCATGCCGCCGCGAAGCCAGAAGATATACGTAGTACATTTACACAACTTACAATTGAAATTCCCGTTTGTCATCCCGGACGTATGCCCCGCAAAAGCGGGGCGGAGATCCGGGACCTATTCGCGCGAGAGCTGCCAGCGATCACGTCAATGGGTCCCGGATCTGCAACCTGCTTTCGCAGGTCTCCGTCCGGGATGACAAATCGCCGTGACTCTGCCTCACTCACCGCATGAGCTTCATCACGCGCTTCGCCCCGTCCCCGACAGGACATCTGCACATCGGCCATGCCTTTTCCGCCTGGACGGCGTTTCAGGCTGCGGTGGAGGCGGAGGGGCGGTTCGTCCTGCGGATGGAGGATATCGATACCGTTCGCTGCAAGCAGGAATTCGAACAGGTCATCCTGGACGATCTGATCTGGCTGGGGCTGGACTGGGAAGAGCCGGTGCGGCGGCAGTCGGAGCATTTTGATGATTATACGCGTGTGCTGGAACGGCTTGAGGCGCTGGGCGTCGTTTATCGCTGTTTCAAGACGCGACGCGAAATCATGGCGGATATCGCCCGCGCGCCGCACGGTGTCGGTGAGGTCTATCGCGGCCCTGTCTCTCCCATGAGCGGGGACGAAGAGTCGAACCGCGTCGAGGCGGGCGACGCCTTTGCCTGGCGCCTGTCTCTGGCACGGTGCCGCGACCTGCTGGGGCCGCGTTTTGCTACCATGCGCTATCTGGAAGAAGCCCAGGGCGATCAGCTCGCCGATCCGGACCCGCTGGGCGATGTCATCCTGGCGCGCAAGGATGTCGGCACCAGCTATCACATCGCGGTGGTGCATGATGACGCCCTTCAGGGCATCAGCCATGTCATCCGCGGCGAGGATCTGCGCGAGATGACGCCGCTCCATGTCCTCTTGCAGACCCTGCTCGACCTGCCGACACCCGTCTACCGGCATCACCGGCTTCTGCTGGACGAAAACGGCGAGCGCTTCGCCAAGCGCAACCAGTCGGTGACGCTGAAATCCCTGCGCGAGCGCGGCGTGACGCCGGACGAGGTCCGGGCCCGGTTTGACGGCTAGGGCATGCGCCCCGCGACCTCCTCACGCTCGAACACACGGGTCAGCGTCCCGTCCCGCCAGACATATTCACGCACCGCCACCCGGCTGCCTGCGGAACCCGCGAACACGCCCTGACGGACCACGAAACGCGCCTCCTGGTAGTCGGTCCGGGTGGAGACTTCATTGCCCGACATCAACCAGATGACCCGGTAGTCCGTGCCCTCAGACATCAGGGCGGGAAAGGCGCAGATCGACCCGCCGCAAAAATAGGCGACCGCCGATCCCAGCTCGCTGCGGCATTGCAGGTCCTGGGTCGATATGGCGAAATCGGGCAGACGGTCATCATTGATGAAGCCGACCGCCCGGGGCGCCGCTTCGATCGCGGCTTCGCTGCAGGTCAGGTCACCCTCACTCATGCGCGTCAGATGGGACTGTAGCGCCGCCACGGCCGCTCCCGGCAGGCGGGCCTCGTCAGGGAGCGGATCGGGCTCACCGGAACAGGCGGACAGGGCCATAACCGCCACCAGGCAGATTGTGGTGGCGGGCCTCCCCGGAACACCGGATCGCGTGTCGTGCATGCGCGTCATCCTCCAACGCGCCCCCTTTGCGACCATCAGACTAGCGCCCCGCCCCGGCGCGCGACAAGTCCATATGCCGCACATGTGATGCCGCCCGCCTGCTAGGCAGGCGCGGCACAACGCGCTATGTGGCGATCATGTTTGTCAAAGACCTGTGGTATTTCGGCGCCCTCACCAGCGAGCTCAAGCCGGGCCAGCATCTCCATCGCGAGCTGCTTGGCCAGCCGGTCCTGTTCGGCCGCGACCATGACGGCAAGGCCTATGCCCTGAAGGACATCTGCCCGCACCGCGGCATCCTCCTGTCCGGCGGCGAAGCGCAGACCCATGATGGCGAGACCCAGGTTGAATGCCCCTATCATGGCTGGCGTTTCCGCACTGACGGCTCGTGCGCGGCGATCCCGTCGCTGACCGCCGACCAGGCCGAGGCGATGGACCTGACCAAGATCCGCGTGCGCCGTTTCCCGGTGCATGAGGACCAGGGCCTGATCTGGATCTGGTATGCCGACGAGGCCAATGCCGAGGTCGCGCCGAGCATCGACCCGCCCAAGCTCGACATTCCCGACGGGCACAGGCCGAAACTCGTGGTGCACGACGTCTTCAACTGCCATGTCGACCATGCCGTGATCGGCCTTATGGACCCGGCCCACATCCCCTACATCCACCGCCAATGGTGGTGGCGCTCGGCCAAGTCGGTGCACGAGAAGACCAAGAAATTCGGCCCCGTCGAGCGCGGTTTCTCGATGCTGCCGCACGTGCCGTCGAAGAATTCCTACCTCTATTCGCTGATGGGCGAGCCGCAGACCGAAATCCGCTTCCAGCTGCCCGGCCTGCGCACGGAATACGTCAAGGCCGGCGGCAAGCATTTCACCGGTTTCACCGCCGTCACGCCAACCAATGAAAACTCGACCGCGATCACCATCGTCGTCTACTGGGATCACTGGCTGCCATCGATCGTGCCCAACCCGGTGATCCGCAAGGGCATCGAGACCTTTGTCGGCCAGGACCGCGATGCGGTGAACGCCCAGCAGGTCGGCCTGGCCTATGATCCCAAGCTGATGCTGATCCATGACAGCGATGTGCAGGCGAAATGGTATTTCGCCCTCAAGCGCGCCTGGGACAAGCATCGCGAGACCGGCGAACCCTTCAAGAACCCCGTACGCGCATCCGAACTGCGCTGGAGAAGCTGATGGATACCTTCCTTACAGGCCTGCTCTATATCGCCATGCTGGCCGTCCTCGTGACGCTCGGCTTTGGTGTCTTCAACATGTACAAGTCCGACGACAAGGCGCGCTCGCGATCCAACAAGCTGATGCGCCTGCGCGTCGTGCTGCAATTCGCGGCCGTGCTGCTGATCGTGGCGATATTCCTGGTGAAGGAAAACCTGGGCGGCTGACGCCAGCGGTCACTCGCCGAAAGCCTCGCGGGTTGCCCGGTTGAAATAAGGGCCCAGCGTCTCGACGTCGCCGTCATTGGCGCCAATGATCACCGCCCGGTCGCGATCCGGCCAGATCGTCATCTGCACCAGCCAGAGCGTGTTCGATCCGTTGTGGATCAACCGGGGGCCATCGATCGCCCAGCCCATGGCATAGTGTTCGCCAAACGCCGGCGTGTGCAGGATCTCCCAGGACCCGGCATCGAGGAAGCCCGTATCCTCGCCACGCACCCCGGCCATGTGCACAGCCAGATAGCGTGACAGGTCTTCCAGCGACATGTGGACCGTGCCGGCCGGTCCCAGAACCGGCGGATTGTCGGCCGTCGGACCGGGCGCATAGGCCGCCCGCCGCCCGAACAGGCCGGACCGGTGACCGCGCGGCTGATCGACGCTCTCGGCACTTCCCGGCGCACCAAAACCCGCGCTTGCCAGACCGAGCGGCTCGAACACCTCGCGTTGGATCAGGACTTCCCAGTCTTCCCCGGTTGCCTGCTCCAGCATGGCACCCGCCACGACATATCCCGCGTTGGAATAGAGGAATTCCGCTTCCGGCTCGGCCGCCGGCTCCGCCGACAACACCATCGCCGCATAGGCGATACGCTGCGGCGCGATTTCGCCACCTTGCGCCCCCTGGGCGATGAAGCTGAGCATGGCCGCCGGACCGACATTGGCCGGCAGACCGGACCGGTGACTGAGCAGGTGACGGAAGGTCAGCTCGCGATAGGCGGGATTGATGTCATCGACCACCTCGCCGAGGTGCTGGACAATCGTATCGTCCCAGCTGACACGTCCCTGCTCCACCAGTCGCGCCACCAGGGTCGCGGTCATGGACTTGGTATTGGAGCCGAGATGCCAGAGGTCATCCGGCTGAAGCGCGATATCGGTGTTGACCGCCCGCACTCCGGCGAGGCCGAGTTCGATCTCATCGCCCTGCCGGATGAGAATTCCGATTCCCGGCGCTCCGGTGCGCTCGCGGACGATTTCCGCACCGGCCTGGACTCCGCCGTCCCGGGCGTCGGCGACCGACAGCGTCACCGCGACCAGGCTCGCCGCCAGGACCGTTATTGATTTCAGCATATTCCCCGCCCTTTCAACCGAGCCGTCCTGACGCTAAGACTGGCGCCATGGTCCGTCTCACGAAAATCTACACGCGCACCGGCGACGCCGGATCGACCCGGCTGGGTGACATGTCGCAGACAGTCAAACACGACCCGCGCGTTGACGCCTACGGGGATGTCGACGAGGCCAATTCCTCTATCGGCCTGGCGCGCGCCGCCTTGATATCGAACGACCCCCTCGATCCGCCCCTCGCCCGCATCCAGAATGACCTGTTCGATCTGGGCGCCGACCTGTGCGTCCCCGAGAGCGACACTCCGCCGGACTACGAGCCGCTACGGGTCACAGCAGCGCAGGTGGACTGGCTGGAAACCGAGATCGACCGGCTCAATGCGCGGCTGGAGCCCTTGAACTCCTTCATCCTGCCGGGCGGTAGCGAGGCCGCCGCGCGCCTGCATGTCTGCCGTACCGTCTGCCGCCGCGCCGAGCGCAAGGTCTCGGCCCTGATGGCGGGAGGCGTGACACTCAACCCGATTGTGCTGACCTATCTCAACCGCTTGTCGGACCTGCTTTTCGTGATGGCGCGTACCGCCAATGAGGAAGGCCGCGCGGATGTGCTCTGGGTGCCAGGCAAGGACCGCTGAATTGTCTCATTGTTTCCGCATTGGAAACATCAACTTCCCTTCAGCCCGGTCGACAAGATGTCGCAACTCCCTATCTGTAGGCTCATCAGTTCTGTCCATACGGAGTTACCGCATGACCCGCCTTTTCCTCGCCGCTTCCACGGCCCTGCTCATCGCCGGCGCCGCCCAGGCCGAACCGATCAGCTATGAGTTCGACAAGTCGCACACCCTGATCGAAGCCCGCTGGGAGCATCAGGGCTATTCGACGATGTCGCTCCAGTTCACCGACTATGACGGCACGCTCGATCTCGATCTCGACATGCCCGAGAATTCGGCCGTCGACATCACCTTCAACCTGATCGACGGTTTCTGGGTCGGCGCCAATCAGGACCGTTTCATCACCCATTTGAATTCCGCCGATTTCTTCGAGACCGAGGTCAATCCGACGGCCCATTTCGTGGCGACCGGGTTTGCGACCGAAGATGGCGAAACCGGTACGATGACCGGTGATCTGACCATGAATGGCGTGACCAACCCGGTCAGCCTGGCCGTGACGTTGAACCAGGTCGGCGAGACCCGGGACGGCGCGTCCAAGCTGGGCTTCACGGCGACCGGTTCGCTGATGCGCTCGGAGTGGGATATGGGCTTCGCCGTCCCCTATGTGTCAGACGAGATCGAGCTTTTCATCTCGACGGAAGTCTCCGCAGCGCAGTAAGCCGCGCTGCCAAGGAAATCAGAACAATGGGGCCTGTCCGGCGGACAGGCCCCTTTTTCATGACCTGTCGGGTTCAGCGCCGGCTCTCCGGGCTGGACCAGAGGCAGAGGGTCAGGATGGCAAACAGGCTCGTCACGGCAATCGACAATCCTTCCAGCTCATCCACCGGCACCTCATCGATGAAGATGGTTTGGGTCCGCCAGATCACCGAGTTCGTCCAGAACATCCAGATCAGGAAGAGTGTTGCGGCGAATGTGAGGAAGGCCAGGAAGAGACGCCCGCTCAGGCGCAGCGGCCCCCGACCCGTCGGGCGCAGGGTCAGAACGCGCTTGCCGGCGACACCGCCCGCCACAAGCCAATAGACCCAGAACAGGCCGACGGCTCCGACGCCCCAGCTGACCCAGGCCAGCTGATGCGTCAGGGACACCGCCTCGTCACAGCGCGCCGCGCCGTCATCGCTCTCCATCAGGCCCAGCCAGGCGCAGCTAAGATCAAAGTCAAGCTGCGCGCCCGAAGTCGCATTGGTGAGAAAGTAGAAGCCGTCGCCGGTATCGGGGCGAATATAAATTTGTCCATTCCATGAGGAATTATTCCCCCCGTGGCCATAGAGCATTCCGTCCGGGGTTTCCCAGCGCGAATAGCTCATGGCGAAACGTGGATTGGGGTCGGTCGGCGTGAAGGCCTGTTCCAGGCTGTCGGTGGTCAGTACGCCGCCGCCCGTCATGTGCGCCAACAGGAAGTTTTCGATATCACCGCCCGAAGCATAGCCGCCCGCCGCCGTCAGTGCGACATCGCGCAAGTCCTCGATGGGTTGGCGATAGTAATTGAAGGCTTGCGACACGGTGGGTAGTCGCGACGGGTCAAAGCCGGACATCGTCATGCCGAGCGGATCGAAAACATGTTGGCGGGCGATAGTATCAAAGTCCTGCCCGGTCACGGTCTCGACCAGGATTTGCAGCAGGACATAGCCGCCACCGGAATAGCGCCGGTGCTCACCGGGCTGATAGGCGACGCGGAGAGGCGCGTAATTTTCGCTGAGATCGACCGCGTCTTCGGGCTGTTCTTCATGCACGCCCCAGCCGCCATAGCCCGGCTGGTTGGTCCCCGCCGTATGCTGAAGAAGCCGCCGGACGGAGACCGCCTCCGGCGCATGCTCGCCATAGTCCGGCTCATAGGGCAGGTCATAAGTCGACAAGGGCGCGTCCAGGTTGATGACCCCGTCCTGTGCCAGGCTGAGGACAGTCCAGACTGCCAGGGGCTTGGAGATTGATCCAAGATTGAACGCTGTCGCATCCGTAACCGGTGCACCGTTGCCGTCCGAGCGGCCTTCACGCGCCTGCCAGACCATCTCACCGTCCCGGATCACGCCGGCCGCGACACCGGCAATCGAATAGCGCTGCATCGCGTGATCCAGAACATCATCCATATGCGCCGCAATTTCAGCGTCGGAACTCCCGGGCTCAAGGCCGCGGATTTGCCGGAGCCCGATCACCGACAAGCTTGCACTCACAATCAAAACCGCCAGGCAAACAGCTCTCAATTTCATCAGGGGCGACATGTTCGATCCTTTCACCTCAACGTTGGCGATACCAACTACTAGGCATTGCTATATATCTTGCTAAACCGATATACAAGCCATAGGAAGGGAGCTCGATCAGCGAGGCAGGAATTCATGACCGGGACGGAGATGGACGACATTCTCGACCGCTGGAGCTCCCAGGCTCGCAAGGGGTATTTCGAGATGCTGCTTCTGGCGCGCCTGCAGGCCGGGCGGGCCTATGGCTACCAGATTGTCGCCGCCCTGAAGCAGGCGCCCGGCTTTGAGAACCTGGCCGAAGGCACGGTCTATCCGGTGCTTACACGCATGAGAAAGGACGGGCTCGTCACAGCCGAATGGGTGGCCGACGATTCCGGGCCGCCCCGCAAATATTACACCGTGACGGAATTGGGTGCCCACACGCTTGATGCCATGCGCGAGATCTGGCGCCGCATGGACGAGGTCCTGTTGGCACAACATGCAAAGGAGGCGTCCTGATGCGCATGACCCTGGAGCTCACCACGGCCGAAGCCCGCCGCCTCTGGGCCGACTTCCTGAGACGCCTGGACTGGGCCAATCGCGAGCTTGGCACCGAAGATCGGGCCGAAGCCCGGGCCGAGGCCGCCGCACACATGCGTGAAGCGATGGGCGACGCGCGGGCGGACGACGAAGTCGACCGGCTGCTGGCGGCCATAGCGGAGTTCGGCGACCCGCCAGCCCCGCCACCCGTCTGGCTCAAGCCAGCCGCCGTGATCGGGCATTATCTTTCGATCATGGTGATTGGCGTGACGGGACTGATCGTCCTCGTCTTCGCGCACATGGCCATCATGGAAATCATCAACCCGGCCGGGGTCGGTCTCTGGGTTTACCCCGATGACAGCGCGCTTACGCTTTCCTATGAGGCCCAGCCAGGTGCCGATGAAATCCTCGGAGCCGGCTTCATTCCGGTGATGCTGGCAGTTTGCGCGGTCCTGAGCGGTGCGATTTACGGGCTGTGGCGGTTCGCCCTGTCGCCGCGCGGGCCGGTCGCCGGATGGATGAAGCCCTGACCGGCAAGCGCCTGCCTGCGACAAAGACGGTCAAGCCACAGCGACCAGAACATACCGAGTATCTGAAAAATAGATGGGCGCCGAAACGCCTTGCCACATCACACGCTTCCACTATTGACATATCAGCCCACTCTCCACGCCCCACCAAGCCATACCAGCAATACCGCAACTGCGAATTGACGTTCGCGTAAGCCAGCTGGACGCATTGACTTACCGCACGGGCGAAGGCAGGTTTCCGGCCTATTCTTGTCAGGTGCGCAGACCATCCCGCGCGCGGCCAATCGGAGCCCCAGCATGAAGATTCTCGTCCCCGTCAAACGGGTCGTCGATTACAACGTGAAGGTTCGTGTCAAACCCGACCAAACGGGCGTCGACCTCGCGAATGTCAAAATGTCCATGAACCCCTTCTGCGAGATCGCGGTCGAAGAAGCGATCCGCCTCAAGGAAAAGGGTGTGGCCGAAGAGATCATCGTGGTCTCGGTCGGTCCGGCGCAGGCCCAGGAGACGATCCGCACGGCCCTGGCCATGGGCGCCGATCGCGGCATCCTGATCCAGACCGATGATGCGGTTGAACCGCTCGCCGTCGCCAAGCTCCTGAAGGCCGTGGTCGACGAGGAGAGCCCGGAAATCGTGCTGCTCGGCAAGCAAGCCATTGATGGCGACAATAACCAGACCGGCCAGATGCTCGCCGCCCTGCTCGACTGGCCGCAAGGCACGTTCGCGTCGGAAGTGGCGATTGCTGACGGCAAGGCTTCGGTCACGCGCGAGATCGATGGCGGTCTGCAGACCCTGTCGCTCACCCTGCCGGCCATTGTCACCACCGACCTGCGCCTCAACGAGCCGCGTTATGCGTCCCTGCCGAACATCATGAAGGCCAAGCGCAAGCCGATCGACACCAAGGCCCCGGCTGATTACGGCGTCGACACCGCGCCGCGCCTGAGCGTCGTGAAGGTCACTGAGCCGCCGAAGCGCGAAGCCGGGATCAAGGTCGAAAGCGTCGCCGAACTCGTCGACAAGCTGAAAAATGAAGCGGGAGTGATCTGACCATGACTGTTCTCGTTATTGCCGAACACGACAATGCCACGCTGAACGACGCCACCCGCGCCGTCGTCACGGCCGCCAAGGCGCTGGGCGGCGACGTCCACGTTCTGGTCGCCGGCTCGAACGCCCAGGCTGTCGCCGATGCGGCTGCCAAGCTGGACGGCGTCGCCAAGGTGCTGCACGCGGAAAGCGATGTGCTGGCCAAGCCGACGGCCGAAGCCCTCGACGCGCTGGTCACGCCGCTGATGGCCGATTATGACGCCGTTCTGGCCGCCGCCACGACCTCGGGCAAGAACTTCATGCCCCGCGTTGCCGCCAAGCTCGATGTCATGCAGATCTCGGAAATCTCCGAGGTCGTCGCCCCCGACACCTTCGTGCGCCCGGTCTATGCCGGCAATGCGATGATGACGGTGAAGTCGTCCGACGCGAAGAAAGTCATCACGGTCCGCCCGACCACGTTCGAGAAAGCCGGCGATGGCGGCTCGGCCAGCATCGAGGATCTCGGTGCCGCCTCCGGCCCGTTCAAGTCGGAATTCGTCTCCGAAGAGCTGTCCAAGTCGGACCGTCCGGAACTGACCGCGGCCAAGATCGTCATCTCCGGCGGCCGCGGCATGCAGTCCGGTGACAATTTCCACCTGCTCGACAAGATCGCCGACAAGCTGGGCGCCGCCGTCGGCGCCTCGCGCGCCGCGGTTGATGCCGGCTATGTCCCGAACGATTACCAGGTTGGCCAGACCGGCAAGGTCGTCGCGCCCGAGCTCTACATTGCCGTTGGCATTTCCGGTGCCATCCAGCACCTCGCCGGCATGAAGGACTCCAAGGTCATCGTCGCCATCAACAAGGACGAGGAAGCGCCGATCTTCCAGGTCGCCGATTACGGCCTGGTCGCCGACCTCTTCACCGCCCTGCCCGAGCTCGACGAAGCGCTCGGCTGATCCAGGCGATACCACGAACCGACCAAGGCCCGGCTGCTGCAGCCGGGCCTTTTTCGTGATCCGGGCGAATTACCGGATGGCGAGTTGGTGCTGACCCAGGCGCCACCAGGTGCGCAGCGAGGACGGATGCTTTGCCGCCTCGGACAGCTCATCAAGGCGATCCTGGTCGAGCCAGCGACCATCCCGCATCACCGCTTCAAGGTCATGCAGGTGGGATATGTCCTGTGTCGGATCACCGTCCACCAGGATGAGGTCAGCGGCGCAGCCGACTGCCAGGCAGCCGATCTGCCCGCCCATCCCCAGCACGTCCGCGCCATTCAGGGTGGCCGCCTGGATGGCCTCGAGCGGGGTCAGACCGGCTTCCACGAGGATTTCCATCTCTCGCAAGGTCGAGACGCCATGCGGCGAGACCATCACGCCGGAATCCGTGCCCACGGTCAGTGGCACGCCGGCCTGGTGAAGCGCGCCGGTGAAGGCAACGTAGAAGGCCTGCATCCGGGTCCGGTCGTCATGCGGATAATCGCTCCAGAAGGCCCACCCGTCACGCTCGAAGCTGGCGACCACCGGATTGTAGCCGGTCATCTCGGGACGGGTGATGTGAGCCCCCTCGGTCTCCACGATCCGGGCCAGGTTTTCGTGCACGACAAGCGTCGGATCCACGACCGTCCCGGAAGCGGCGATCCGGCGGGCCAGGGCGTGCATGCGGTCCACGTCCATGTCATCATCGAGCCCGTACCAGACGATCGACTCGGCATGCTCAAGCGTTCGCAGGCCGGCATCCAGCGACGCCTCGAAAGGTAGCGGATCGGTTTCTGTCCCTTCAACCGGGTGACCGCTCATCGTCATCCCCAGCGCGGCAGCTTCGTCGCGAATGGCAGCAAAGCTCTCGCGGGACAGGTTCGAATAGACTTTCAGATGGCGAAAGCCGGCAGCGTGTTGACGCCGGACTGCCGCCCGTGCCTCGTCCGCGCCGGCGACCGCCTCATGCAGGTCATTGCCGTTGCGACCGCCGGTTTCATTGAGAATGGGACCGGTCGTGATCAGGCGCGGGCCCAGAATTTCGCCCCGTTCAATCCGCTCGACCAGAGGCAGGTGGAAGGGCATGCCACCCATATTGCGCACCGTGGTGACGCCGTGTGACAGGCCGGCCGCGAGATCGGTTTCATCGAACACATGCACATGGACATCGATGAGGCCGGGCATCAGCGTTCGGCCCTGCGCATCGATCCGGTTGAGCCCGTCCGCTGCAGCCGGCACCGGCCCGCTTCCCAGCCACTCGATACGGCCATCGATCACCAGTACCGAAGCATCCGGCCGCGCAGCACCGGTTGCCGGGTCGAGCAGCACCGCGTTTTCGATCAACCAGGACCGGTTCCCGTCCCGGTCCGGCTGCATGGCCGCGGGCATCTGCCAGGCAGAAGCGATGAAGGCGGTCACACCCGCCAGAAGAACGGCCACCACGACCAGGATTGTGCGCAACATGTCTGTCTCCCGTTTGTTGACGGGAAGACAGGAGCACGGGGTCGGGAACAGGTCGTCCGACATCCGGATTCCGGACGTCCGGGATTTGTCAGCGGGCGTCGTGCCCGGTTTCCGCACCCGTCGCGTTTGCCGCCAGGGCCTCGAAATAGGCCGAGGGTGTCTGGCCGGTTTCGCGCTTGAAGACCGAGTTGAAGACCGACTTCGAGCTGAAGCCCGCCGTGTAGGCCAGATCGATCAGTCGCCGCTTTTCCGGCCCTGCGACATCGTCCTTCATCATCGCGCATACATCCTCGATGCGCAGCGCGTTGATGTAGTCATTGAAGTTGCGACCGGTCTCCGACTTGATCGCCACCGACACCGCCCGCTCGGCCAAACGGGCTGCCGTGGCGACCTCCTGCCGGGTCAATCGGGGTTCCGTGTAGAGTGCCTCGCCTCGCACGACCGCGTCGATCCGCTGGTATGTGGACGCATGGTCAGCGTCAGTCGTTGAGCCCGCCCCTGCGTCGACAGGATTCATCGGCCTGCCACGCCACGAAACGAGCGCCCCGTCGTCGAGCCCCGTAAACAAGCGACCATGCCGGACGGCGAGGACGATCAGGACGCAGACGAATACAAGGGAGATCGCAATCTGAAAGACATAGGCCGATTGGGTCCCCAGCCAGGGCCAGTAGGGATGCAGCCAGTGCGCATCCATGCGAGCCATGTCGAATATGCCGTCGACAACGTAGAACGCGATCAGCCCCACCATCCAGTTCAGCTGGATGGTCTGGGCGTCGGAGCGTGTTTCGCGGGTGGCTTGGTGGAAGCGATGGATCATCACGATAGTGGCCGCCGAATAGGCGAACAGGCTGAGCCGCGCGGCATGCTCGACCAGGCCCACCCAGGGCGTCAGAAACAGTGCAACCAGGAACGGGATCGCATGCGGCCAATCTCGCCGATGGAGGCCGGGCCCGGACAGCATCACGCCGCGGGCAACCAGATAGACCAGCGGCGGATAGGCGAGACGGAAGGCCGGCGTTACCAGCCAGATGTCGCGGAATCCGGCAACTTCCTCCAGAAAATTGAAGACCATCCAGAGCACGGACATCGCCATCAGGGCGGACGCCGCCCGCAGCCGCGGCTGCGACACCGTCAGGGCGACCCCGAGGCCGGCGACCGCGATCAGGGCAAATTGCAGGAGATTGACAGCCGACAGGATCATCGCGCCAGACTAGCCCCGTCGTTGACGCTGGCAATCCATGGCAGCGCCAGGTCCCGGTGGCACGATCACGCTTTCCACCCCCGGAAGGCGCGGTACTCGCGTATTCCGGCGAGTGCACGATGGGCCGCCGTCTCGTCGCGACTGCCGAAGGCATCGACGATCAGGCGGTAGAGGTGTTCGGGTGCTTCCCGCAGATGGTCCGATCCCATGAGGCCGGGATCGGGAACGACGCCACTCTCGACCGAACCGATCAGGGCCTGCTCGATCCGCCACAACTCGCCGCGCAAGCCGCCGTCGCGCGACCTGTGCCCGAAGAACAGGACCGCGAGAACAACGATCAGGGCGAGTGGAACCAGAAGAGCCATGGCCCAACTTTATTCGCTCGGCGTTGATGCCTCAATCGCCGCAATCACCGACCGCAGGTCGACGAATTTGAAATTCTGGCCGCCCGTGTCGTTTTCATCGTCCTGGACGACCAGAACCCCGGCCGGGAAATCCGGGCCGAGATTGGCCGCCGAGATGTCCAGACCGTCAGTGTGGGTGGCGCCGTCAATGGCGGCATCGACAATCTGCAGCCGGGTCACGAAGTCACGTGTTTCCAGGTCATAGACGGCATAGGTGTTGTCGCCCTGGCTCGACACGACCAGCCAGCCACCGAGCTCGCCCTGCGGCAGAAGGGCGGCGCCCTCGGCATCGGCGGCGATTTCCCGCCCATCGGTGACGGCGATGGGTTGCGGCTCGGTCGGGTCGGTCGGCTCGGCCCCCATGGTCCAGACGCCGACATTCTCCTCATTCATGTAGAGCTGGCCGGTCCGGTCATCGGCGACGCAGCCCTCGGCAATCGTCCCCAGCGTGACGCGGCGCACTTCCTGCGTCGTCACGACCGTCCCGTCCCAGCCCAGCGCGTACTGGACAAAGGTCCCCGGCTCCTTGTCGGAGAGAAAGGCATAGAGCGACTGGTCGACCGGGGAGCGATAGAGACAGAAACCGTACGGCTCGGTCACGTCCGCAACAGTGACAGCGCCCGCATAGCTGACGGCCCGGCTGGCGGGATCGATAAAGAAAAAGGCGATGCCACCATTGGACCGGTCCGACGCGGCAGCCAGATCGACGACGCGGTCACCGAGGTCAAATCCGTAGCGGACATCGACATTGTTGAGGCGGCCTTCGGGCAGAAAGGCATGCTCGGCGCCGGACATGGTGTAGACATAGACGCCATTATCCTTGTCGGTCCCGAAGATGAGACTGTCGGCCGGGTCTTCCGCAACCCAGACCGCCGGATCATCGGCGGCGTCGCCCGTCCCGGCCACGCTGGCGGTTTCCACGACGGCCTCGATCGCAACCGGCGGCAGGCCCTGGCTGCACGCGGCGACCACACTGGCCGTCGCAAGAAGTCCCAACACATGTCTCATCACATATCTCCCTGCTCTCGGCGCGCGGATAGCATGGAGGCGAGACGGCGCTAAGCCGATTTCGGCGACAATTCCGTGACGAATCCTTCGGTGATTCCGGTTGTCACGAAATGCCCAAGAAAACGACACGGAGGTGAGATGCAATCGTCATCAACGTGTCGCCACTGGCCGCGCATAGAGACCCCAACTTTGCCCGCCCGGGCAAGGCACCAGTCATGTCCATGTGAGGGGGACTCCCATGAAAAAGACCATCGCCATGCTTGGCACGGCCTCCGTTCTCGCGCTTGCCGCCGCCACCGCAGCCCATGCCGGCACCATTGCCGGACGCGTCACCGACGCCTCTGAAACCATCGGCCTTGAAGGCGCCACGGTGCGCATCGTCGAGACCGGCCAGACCGCCACGGTCGGTGCTGACGGTACATTCCGTGTCACCGGCCTCGCGGCGGGCGACTACACGCTGCGCGTCAGCTATATCGGTGCGGACGTTCGCGAAGTCAGCGTCAATCTCGCCACGGTGAGCGACACCGTCTCGCCGACCATCACGCTCGGCGACGATGTCGACTATGTCGAGAACATCCTCGTCATGGGCCAGCGCGGCGCCCTCAATTCCGCCCTTTCGCGCCAGCGCGCGAATGATGGCAATGTCGCCGTCCTGTCTTCGGACGCCATCGGCCAGTTCCCGGACGAGAATGTTGCCGAGGCTGCCCGCCGGGCTGTCGGCGTGAACGTGCTCAACGACCAGGGTGAAGGCCGCTTCGTCTCGATCCGCGGTCTCGATCCGAACCTCGTCTCCACCTCGATCAATGGCGTCCGCCTGGTGTCGCCGGAAGCCGAAGACCGCCAGGTCGGCCTCGACGTCATCGACGCCGACGTGCTCTCCAGCGTCGTGATCAACAAGTCGCTCCTGCCGAACATGGATGGCGACAGTGTTGGCGGTAATGTCGAGATCGAAACCATGTCCGGCCTGGATGTCGACGGCATGTATCTGCGCGCCCGCGTCGCCGGCCTCTACTCCGACCTGGAGCAGGAATTCGGCCATCGCGGCTCGATCAACTGGGCCAACAACTTCATGGACGGCCGCCTCGGTGTTGCCGGTTCGCTGTCCTTCCAGCAGCGCGTCTTCGGCTCCGACAGCTTCGAAGTCGATGGTGGCTGGGATGTCGATGAAAGCGTTGCCTTCCCGAATGAAGTCGAGATGCGCAACTACCAGGTGACCCGCGAACGCACGACCGCGGCCCTTAATTTCGACTACCGCGTCAACAATGATCTGAGCCTCTACGCCCGCACGACCTGGTCGGACTTCTCGGACCAGGAGACCCGCAACCGGGTCGAGATCAAGTTCGAGGACGCCGAATATGACGACGTCAATTCGAGCGGCAATCTGGCTGTGTTCACAGCCGACGAGATGGAAATCGACCGCGATGTGAAAGACCGTCTGGAAACCCAGACAATCTTCGCCTCCGATTTCGGTGGTGAGTGGCTGAACGGCAATACATCGATCGACTGGTCGCTGTCCTACGTCTACGCCGAGGAAGCCGAACCGAACCGTCTCGACACCGATTTCAGCTATGATTTCGAGAATGGCGAGCTCTTCACGGTCGACTCCACCAACCCGCTCCGCCCGGAGCTCGGCTTTGGTGGCGGCATCACGACGGACCGTGTGTTCGACGCCACCAACTACGAGAACGCCGGCTACGAGCTGACCAACGGCCTGTCGCAGGACCGCGAATACGCCGCCGCCATCAATGTCCGCCACGACATGGATTTCGGCACCATGCCGGGCTACGTCCAATACGGTGTCCGGGCCCGTACCCGCGACAAGAAATTCGCTCTGGATTTCGACGTCTATGACGATGACAGCCTGCTGCTGTCAGACGTGGTCCGCTCGGTCGAGTACGGCCAGGGCCCGATCGGCCCGGTTGCCGATCCTTCGCAGGTTCGCGACTACTTCTTCTCCAACCTCGGCACGCTCGACTATGTCGGCATCGACAGTGACATCGACAGCTTCGGCGCCTCCTACCGCGTCGAGGAAGATGTCATGGCCGGCTATCTGATGGGCTCGGTCGAGAACGGCCCGCTGCGCCTGGTCGGTGGTGTCCGTGTTGAACAGACCGACATGGCGGCTCGCGGCTATGAAACCTTCCTCGCCGAGGAAGATGCCACGGTGAACGGTGTCGTCCTGACCGAGGACACGGTGTTTGTGACCCCGACAACGGCCTCCGACGACTATACGGACGTGCTGCCCTCCATCCTGGCTCGCTACGAGCTGACCGAAAACGTGATCGTTCGCGGTGCCTATTTCGCCTCGATCCAGCGCCCCAATCCGGGCCAGTTCGCCCCGCGCGTCCTGGTCGAGCAGAATGACGACGACGAAGTCGAAGGCGAGTTCGGCAATCCGGACCTCGAGCGCCTGGAAGCCGACAATTTCGATGTCTCCATCGAATGGTATCCGAACAATGACGCCGTCGTTTACCTCGGCTATTTCCGCAAGGATCTCGACAATGTCATCGCCGGTGTCGGTTATGAGGACATCACACTGAACGGCCGCTTCTTCGACGAGGCCGCGTCCTACATCAACCTGCCGGAAGCCGAAGTCTCGGGCATCGAGTTCAACTACCAGCAGGCGCTCGACTTCCTGCCGGTCGAAGGCTTCATCGCCGGCTTCAACTACACCGCGACCGACAGTGAGGCGACGCTCGCCGATGGCCGCGTCGTGCCGCTGCCGCGTCAATCCGACAGCGTCTGGAACGCCGTACTCGGCTATGACCGCGCCGGTTGGGACCTGCGCGCAGTGGTGTCGAGCCGCTCGGAATACCTGGACGAGATCCGCGGCGGTGCCGACGAGGACCGCTGGGTTCTCGAGCACACCCAGCTCGACCTCTCGGCCAAGTATTCCTTCAACGACACGTTCCAGATCTTCGGCGACCTGAAGAACGTCACGGACGAACCCTACCGCGCGGTCACCCGCCCGGACGGCATCGATCGTGTCGAGCAGTTCGAAGAATATGGCTGGTCGGCTGTCTTCGGTGTCCGCGTCACCTACTAAAGCGCGGCCACACCAATCGACATGAAGAGCGCTCCGGGCCGGATGGTCCGGAGCGTTTTTCGTGTCGGGGGCGAGTTTATCGCCGGGCCCGAGGCGTGCGAGGCCGGGCCGCAGACAGCGCCCGGGAAACCAGGCTGCGCATCAATGGTCCGCGACACACAAGCATCGTGCATCTGTCATCCGTCCGTCGCATCGCGCTCATAGAAGAACGCCAACCCGCTCCTCCCCGAACGGGCTCGCGACTCGATTGTCCCTCCGAGATGCAAACTTTTGGGCCGCCCTGGTCGAGGGCGGCCCTTTTTGTATCGGCTAGTCTGCGAGGCTGTCGGCGTCAGATATTGCGGCGGATCGCGGCGCGGATCAGCGCTTGGGCATCCTCACTATTCCATTCCGCCGGAGCCGGCACACGGCCGATCTCCCGGCCCTGACCATCATAGAGAATGGACATCGGCAGGCCGATCGCCCGCACGCGATTGGGGCTGGAAAAGGTCTCGTCATGGATGAGCGGCAGATTGTCGAGTTCCATTCGGGTGAGAAACTCGCGGGCATCCTCGATCGAGCGGTCCAGCGTCACCGTGACGACCTGGAACTCATCGCCACCCAATTCCGCCTGGAGCTCGGACAGGGCCGGCATTTCCTCCACACAAGGCCCGCACCAGGTCGCCCAGTAATTCACAAGGATCACCTGGCCGCGATAGTCGGACAGCCGGACTTCACCACCGTCGCCGTCGCGATAGACCAGATCGGGTTGCGCCGGCGCATCGTCGATCGAGACGAAAGCCCGCATTTCACCATGCGCATAGCTGTCCAATGGGCCGGTTTCGCCCTTGCTCGCACCGGAAACCATCACGTATAGGAACCAGCCTATGGCGAGTACGGTCATGCCCAGTATACCAAGGCCGATCGGCGACATTTTCATCTCATTCTCCTCCACGGGACACCGACATGGCTGACGACACCTCGAGCGACGCCCCGAAACAAGCCTCCAGCGCCATGTGGGGCGGTCGCTTCTCAGCGGGCCCGTCGGCAGTGATGGAAGCCATCAACGCTTCGGTCGACATTGACCAGCGCATGGCGGACCAGGATATCGATGGTTCCCTCGCCCACAGCCGAATGTTGGCCGCAACCGGGGTGATTTCAAGCGCCGATGCTGCGGCGATCCAGCGCGGGCTCGAACAGGTCCGCTCCGAGATCCATGCCGGCGACTTCCCGTGGTCGAAAGCGCTGGAAGACGTTCACATGAATGTCGAGGCGCGATTGAAGGAAATCATCGGCGAACCGGCCGGACGTTTGCACACCGCGCGCTCGCGCAATGACCAGGTCGCCACAGATTTCCGGCTCTGGCTGCGCGATGCCTGCGACCGTATCGACGCCATGCTCGCCGCCTACCAGACGGCGCTGGTCAAGCAGGCCGAGATCCATGCCGACCAGGTCATGCCGGGATTCACCCACCTGCAGACCGCGCAACCGGTTTCGCTGGGTCACCATCTTCTCAGCTATGTCGAGGTTGCCCAGCGCGATCGCGGCCGTTTCGCCGATGCCCGCAAGCGCCTCAATGAAAGCCCTCTCGGCTGTGCAGCCCTGGCCGGAACCGCCTTCCCCATCGACCGTGAGATGACCGCCAGTGATCTCGGCTTTGACCGTCCGATGGCCAATTCGCTCGACGGCGTCGCCGCGCGCGACTTCGCGCTGGAAGTGCTGTCGGCCGCCTCGATCTGCGCCGTGAACCTGTCGCGCTTTGCCGAGGAAATCGTGCTGTGGTGCACGCGCCGTTTCGGCTTTGCCACCCTGTCCGACGCCTGGTCGACCGGCTCCTCGATCATGCCGCAAAAGCGCAATCCCGACGCCGCCGAGCTGGTCCGCGCCAAGCCGGGCCGCATCATCGGCTCGCTGACCGGACTGCTGACCGTGGTGAAGGGCCTGCCGCTCGCCTATTCCAAGGACCTTCAGGAAGACAAGGCACCGGTCTTCCAGGCGATTGACGATCTGGAACTCGCCTTGCTGTCGATGGCGGGCATGGCCGGCGACCTCACCTTCTTCCCGGAAGCCCTGGAAGAGGCAGCCGGAGAAGCCTATTCCGACGCCACCGATCTCGCCGACTATGTCGTTCGCGAGCTCGGCAAGCCGTTTCGCGATGCCCATCACATCTCCGGTTCGATCGTCAAACTGGCCGAGGCCAAAGGCGTGCCACTGGCGGAGCTGTCGCTGGCCGAGATGCAAACCATCGAACCGGCTATCGACGACAGCGTTTTTTCCGTGTTGAGTGCGCGGGCATCTATGATGAGCCGCACCAGTTTTGGCGGCACGTCGCCGATCCGGGTCCGCGAACAGGTGGCGATCTGGAAGGATCGCCTGGGTTGTTGAGAGCAATTGCGATGAAACGTCTGGCCACATTCACACTTGTCGCGCTCAGCGCGCTCGCCGTTGCCGCCTGTGGCCTGCGCGGCAATCTCGACCGTCCCGACCCGCTGTGGGGCGATCCGCCGGCTGCTGAAGACGAGAGCGACGAATAGCCCGTCGCGCCCGAGCGGCTCACCAAAGTGTAATGCATCGGAGCCTCGTTATTCCGCTGCACCGTGGTAGTTTTCACGCCATGCGTCGTACGTCCTTGATCCTTGCTTGGTTTTCGCTCGTCTGGGAGCGGTCGGTTCCGGTTGTCTGGCCGGGCCTGGCCTGGGTCGCCAGCTTTGTGATTGTCGCACTGCTGGGCGTCTGGGACATGTTCGGCGACCCTTGGCGGGCGATCTATGCCATCATCACCTTCATTGTCGCCGTCTGGCTGACCCGACCGGGTGTCGCTGCCTTCCGGTGGCCGAATACGGACGAGACGGCGCGTCGGGTCGAAACCGACAGCCACATCACCGCCCGCCCCCATGAAGCCCTGACCGACTGTCCGAGCGAGGACGACCCGGTAGCCCTTCAGGTCTGGACCGAACACCGCGCCCGCATGGCCGCCCGCCTGGCCGCAGCGCGCGCCCGCCGCCCGCGCGCTGCCTGGGCCCGGTTCGACAGCTTCGCCGTGCGCGGCATGCTGGGGCTTGGCCTTGTGGTCAGCTGGTTGATTGCTGGCCCCGCCGCCCGCGACCGGGTTGGTGAGGCCTTTTCCCCCAACATGATCATCGCCGGTGGGCAGACCCTGTCGATCGATGCCTGGATCGATCCGCCCGCTTATACCGGCCGGGCGCCGATCTTCCTGGCGGACGACAGCCGGACAGCCACCGCCCCGGCCGGTTCGACCTTTGTCGCCCGCATCGCCGGATCCCGGCGTCAGCCGACCCTGACCCTGCGCGACAGCGACGGACGTCAACGCGCTTCGGCCAACGAGATCGGCGACAGTGTCTGGGAACTGCGCCAACCCGTCGATCTGGACGCCAACCTGCGCCTTGCCGCGCCCGGCACCCGTGAGACCTGGTCGATCCGGGTCACACCCGACACCCCGCCGCGCGTGCGTCTGACCCAGGTGCCTGACTCGACCGCCGCCGGCGAACTCGATCTCGATTTCACCGTCACCGATGATTACGGCGCGACCGGCTATGCGCTCGAACTCCGCACCGAGGACGAGGATGACGCGGCCTGGCAGACCCTGGAGATCGATACGAATTCTGTCGTGCCCAGCGGCGAAGCCGACGCCATGTCGACCCTGCTGGAAACCGCCCGTCATCCACTGGCCGGCAGCCGTGTTGAAATACGCATGGTGGCCACCGATGCCGCCGGCAATACAGGCCGTTCGCCAGAGCTGGGCATCACCCTGCCGGCCCGCGTCTTCCTGGATGCGCTGGCCCGCGCAGTTGCCGAACAGCGTCGTGATGTGATGGCCGCCGATGCGGCCTATGCACCGCTCGACGAACCTGCCCCCCTGTATGCCGAGGACGTGCCGTCCGGCCCTGCCTATTTCACCGAAAACCCGGCCCGCCGCATCGAGCGGGCACCCGAAGGCCTGCAGCATGTCGCGCGCAGCCTGGCGGCGATCTCGGATGCGCCGGAATATTTCTTCGACGACCCCATCGTCTATCTCGGCCTGCGTGAAGCGCTGCACCGACTGCGCCGCCAACGCGACCAGACGGCGCTGGGTGATCTGGAGGGCGATCTCTGGCTGATTGCGCTGCGTGCCGAACTGGGCTCGCTTGCCGACGCCGAAGCGGCCTTGCGCGCGGCCGAACGCGCCCTGATGGAAGCACTGGCACGCGGTGCCGACGAGACCGAGCTGGCGGCCCTGTTCGAGGCCTACCAGGAAGCCATGCAGAACTATATGGCGGCGATGGCCCGTGAGGCCGCCGAGGATGGCAATTTTGCCGAAGGCGGCCAGGGCCCGAACCTGAATTCCGAAGGCTTGCAGGACATGCTCGACGCGCTGCGGGATGCCGCCGAGCTGGGCAATACCGCCGATGCCCGGCAGGCCCTCGCCGCGCTCTCGGAAATGCTCCGCAACATGCAGATGCAATTGGGACAGGGCGAAGGCGAGAGCCAGCCCAGCGACCCGATCTCTGAAGCCATTGCCGAGGCGCTCGAGGAATTGGGCGAAGTGATCGGCGAGCAGCGCAATCTGCAAGACGAGACTTTCGGACTGTCTCAACAGGAAGGCGGCTCCAGCCAGCCACAATCGGGCAATTCATCGGGTCAGCAGCAACAGGGCCCCCAGTCCGGCGAAGGCCCGCAAACCCTGGCCGAGAACCAGAGCGGTGGAGGCCAGAGCGCCCAGGCGCTGGCCGACGCGCAGGGACAATTGGCCCAGCGCTTCTCCGAGTCCGCAGACGCCCTGCCGGGCGACAGCCAAGACGCCATGGGCGGCGCCGGTGAAGCCATGCGCCAGGCCGAGGAGGCGCTGCGCAATGGCGATACCGATGGGGCATTGGCAGCCCAGGAAGAAGCCCTCGCCGACCTGCGGTCCGGGGCCGAACAACTGGCCCGTGAACTGCTCGAGCGGATGCAGGAAAACGGCAGCCAGATGGGCGAAGGCGAAGACAATCGCGATCCGCTCGGTCGTCCCGCCGAAGGTGCCTTTGCCGATGGCTCCGGAGTCGAAGTCCCTGACGAAATGAGCCGGGCACGCGCAAGGGACATCCTGGAAGAACTCCGCCGCCGCGCCGCCGAAGCCGGTCGCCCCCAGGAAGAGCTCGACTATATCGAGCGCCTGCTGGACCGGTTCTGACGCCTGGAATTGTGGTTAATCGGCCACACCGGGATTTTTTCGCAACATAGCGGTTGATTGCTGATCCGACCTCGGTCAGAACCCGCCTCCCGATTGTGGGGGCTCGTGAGACCCCGCCGGCGCGGAGGGCTGTGCCCGTCCCGTGTTCCGGTTGCATGAGGGACTGCTTGGAAAGCTGATCTGGTAAAGCACATGACCTTCAATCATGGATATCGGGGTTCAAATCCCCATCCAAAGCCTCAACCTGCAAAGTCGACTTACCTGACTGTTGAACCAGGCTGCCAGGAGCGTTCGCGCCCCTGCCTGAGTCATTTGTTGCCGACCCTCGGGCCGGCCTTCAAACGCCCGGCAGACCGGCAGACGGCGCCCGCACTTTGCGGTGCGCGGGATACCGGCGCCAACGAACCGCCCGAGGGCGTGTTGCTTCGGAGACTGAACGCTGCCTAGCGGCTGACGCCTCCTCGCGACAGGTCCTTTAAAGGCCGGGACCTGTCGCCTGAACGCCCACCCCGTGCGCGTTCCGTCGAACGGTCCTGGCAGTCCTGCCAAGCCTTTGACCAAAAAGAACAAGAAAGGCCTTTGATATGATTATGACCACGGCCGTTCTGGCCGAACACGAACGTGGCCTGGTGCTGCGCGATCGCGCGATTGTCGATCTCGTCGGCGCCGGACGCCATCAGTGGCTCGATCCGCTGGCAAGAATCCGTGTCGAGATTTTCGATACGCGCCGCGCGATCCTCGACTTCGAGCTCGCAAACCAGATCCTGCGCGCACGCCCGGACCTGGCCGAAGGAAACTTCATCTACGTCCAACCGCAAGCCGGCACGCTGGCTCTGGTGACGCTGGATGGAGCCCCGCACGCGCTGGTACCGCACGGCATGACCCGCGCCTTCTGGACGGTCATGCACGACATCCGCGTCGAGATGGTGGACCTGGCCGACGCCGACCGGATCGACCCCCGTCTGGCTGATCGCTGGTCGTCGCACGCCGGAACGGCCATCGTGCAAGCCCGGATTGCAAGCGAACGCGCTGGCCTTCTGTTTGTCGACGGTGCGCTGCGTGAGCGGCTGGAACCGGGGCGTCACGCCTTCTGGGCGGCGGACCGTCTGGTCCGTATTGAAAGCGTCGACATGCGGGAAACCGCGCTCGACGTGACCGCACAGGAAGTGCTGACCCGCGATCGTGTCACGATCCGTCTGAACCTGACCGCCTTCACCCGGGTCAACGATCCGGTGCTGCGCGCCAAGGCCCTGATGGATGCCGATGCGCACATCTACAAGCTGGTCCAGTTCGCCGCCCGCGAGGCGGTCGCTGGCCGGACACTGGATGGGCTGCTGAAGGACCGCATCGAAGTTGACCGGGAGATTACGGCGCATCTGCGTGATCGTCTGGTCGACACGGGTGTGCAAGTCAGTGATCTGCGCATCAAGGATGTCATCCTGCCCGGTGAGATGCGTGACATGCTGAACAAGGTGGTCGAGGCCGAAAAGGCGGCCGAAGCCAACCTTGTCCGTCGCCGGGAGGAAACCGCCGCCACGCGGGCGCTCCTCAACACAGCGCGGCTGATGGAGGATCATCCGGCACTGATGCGGCTCAAGGAGCTGGAGGCGCTGGAACGGCTGACCGACAAGGTCGGCCGGATCGATGTCCACCAGTCGTCGGAAGGTGCCGGACTGCCTGCCCTCATCGACACGTTGATGGGCAAGCGGGTCCAGACACAGGACGCATGACGCCGGTCGATTGGATCAGGGCGGGCCCGAAACCGGGTCCGCCCTTTTTCTTGCCCGGCGTACAATTGCCGCCCGGTTGATCGGGTCAGTTATGGTCGGTCTGGACCGGCTCGGCGGCCGCATGGGTGTCGGTCGGAGCGCCATGGGCAGAACCCGCATCGTCGCCCTGTTCATCCGCCGCGGCATTGCCGTGAGCCGGCATCTCCATCAGGACGACCTCGACCTCGACCGCTTCGGGCGGCGGGTCAGAGACGACGGTGCGGAATTCCTGGCGGCGCCCGGCGTCGAGACGTCCGGCCGGCATGGAGATCGTCCACTCCAGCACGGCTTCGCCGTGCTCGTCACGCAGGATGGCGCGTAGTGATGGAATGGCACGGGCGCGACGATCGAAATTGTGGACATCACCGGCTACGACCAAAAGCGGCACGCCGTGATCAACCTCACGGGTGACTTCCAGCTCGCCGACATCATAGCCCCACGGATTGACCGAGGTGCCGACCGCCGCATAGGCCGAAGAAGCGCGCGGCCACATCGTGACGATGTCAACACGGAAGACCCAGGCGCAGACGAACAGGACCGCACAGGCCGCGACCAGACCTCCCCAGGCACCGCCAGCGGCAGCGGCCGACAGGGTGCGGCGCTTCTTTTCCTGGCGCTCACGGAAAGCGGTGTGGACTTTTTTCTCGGCTGCCGGGTCTTCGGCCGGCGGCTCGGGTGTGACCGGCGGCGCGGGTTGCAGGCTTGGCAGATCGCTGGGATCCTCGACCTCTGCCGTCCAGACATGACCGCAGGAGGCGCAGCGTACACGACGGCCGTTCGTGCCAATCGCATTGGGATTGGCACGGTAACGCGTGGTACATGACGGACAGCTGAGTACTATGCTCATATGAGTCGTCTACACATCTTCTTCGGCTCACCCGTCCCCATGGAGGATTTCCATCGTTTCGAGTTCATCCCAGTCGCCGCACATGGACCCGGAGCCGGTTATCCGCTTCGACAATGTCGGCATGCGGTATGGCCGGGGACCCGAGATTCTGCGCGATTTGTCCTTTGATTTACCACGCGGTTCTTTCCAATTCCTCACCGGACCGTCCGGCGCCGGCAAAACCTCGCTGCTGCGACTGATTTATCTGGCCGCCAAACCGTCGCGCGGGCTGATCAGCTATTTCGGTCGCGATGCCGCGACCCTGCCCCGCAACGAGCTGCCCGACCTGCGCCGCCGCGTCGGCGTGGTATTCCAGGAATTCCGCCTGCTCGGCCACATGAATGTGTTCGACAATGTTGCCTTGCCGCTGCGCGTCGCCGGACGCAAACGGGCGGACTATGCCGAGGATGTCGCCGAGCTGCTGGCCTGGGTCGGGCTGGGTGACAAGATGAATGCCCTGCCGGCGACCCTGTCGGGCGGTGAGCAGCAGCGTGTGGCAATCGCCCGCGCCGTGGTCGGCCAGCCTGAAGTGCTGATCGCGGATGAGCCAACCGGCAATGTCGATCCGGAAATGGGCATGCGCCTGCTGCGCCTGTTCACCGAGCTGAACAAGCTGGGGACCACCATCATCATCGCCACCCATGACCTGCAATTGGTGCGCATGCTGGACGCCCCGGTGATGACGCTGTCCAACGGGCATCTTCACATCCGCCCTCCACGCAGCGTCCGCCAGCGTATGCGCGAGGAAGCCGAGGCCGAGGCCGACGCAGAGGCCGACCGGATCGCCGCCGCGCCGGCCGCTGCCGCCCCCCGCATCCATGACCAGGCCGAAGCGGAGGGTGATGGGAGCGAAGGGGGTGGCGATGACTGACACCCTGCCCAAGCCGCCCTCCGGCGGGAATGGTCGACTGCTGCCTCCGGATGCAGGCCGTGATCGCCCTCTCTTCGTTGTTGCTGCCATCCTTGTCTTCCTGGCCTGCATCGCCGCCCTGGGCGCGCGTGGCGCATGGCTGCAGGCGCAGAGCTGGACGACGGATCTGGAAACCTCGCTCACCATCCAGGTGCGCCCGGTCGAGGGCCGCGACGCCGACGCCGATGCCGTGCGCGCGGCGGAACTCGCCGAGGCGGTGGACGGTGTCGAGCTGGCGACCGCTCGCGGTCGCGATCATGCACTGGCCCTGCTCACACCCTGGCTGGGTGAAGGCAACCTGCCCGACGACCTGCCCTTGCCGCTTCTGGTCGATGTGCGTACCCGCTCCGGCAGCGTGATCGACACCGCCTCCCTTCAGGCGCAACTCGACGCCGAGGGCATGGCCGCACGGATTGATGATCACGGGCGCTGGGCCAATGCCGTTCGCCGGGCAGCCGGGACGGCGCAGGCGCTCGGCCTCGGACTGCTTGCCCTGCTCGCCGGCGCTGCCGCCGCCGTGATCGCCTTCGCAGCCCGCGCCAGCCTTGCTGCCCGGCTGGACGTGATTGACGCCCTGCATCTATGTGGCGCCGAAGACCGCTTCATCGCCGGCCTGTTCCAGCGCCGCTTTTTCATGCTGGGTCTGAAGTCCGGGGTCGCGGGGGCTGTCTTTGCCGGCCTCGTGTCGATCCTTGTCAGCCTCGGCGACGCGCCGGCCGACATGGCATTCTTCCTGCCACAATGGGCGTCGGATCCGTTCGAGTTCGTGCTGCTTGCGGTCGCCCCCCTGCTGGCCGGCGTGACCGCCGCCATCTCGGCGCGGCTGGCGGTGGCTTCCGACCTGCGGGGGCGCTGGTGACCGACCATAAATCCGCCTGTTTCACGCGAGAGTCTTGATGTTGGCGAGGACCTTCCTGTTCGGCCGCGCGGCGGCCCGATCAATCTGGAGAGCGGCATGAAGCAAAGCTGGCTCTGGCTGCGAGGCCTGTGTTTTGTCGTCGTCCTGGCGAGCGCGATCGGGTTTGCCGCCTATGCCGGCAAGGTCACCGGGTATGACGTCCCGGCTGACGACAACACCGTCGATGCCATCATCGTGCTGACCGGTGATGCCGGGCGACTCTCGACCGGGGGAGAGCTGTTGCGGGGCGATCGGGCAGCACATCTGATGATTTCCGGTGTCCACCCCTCGGTCACCACCGCCGATATCCGTCGCCAAACCGGGCTGGACGAGGCGGCCTTTGCCTGTTGTGTCACCCTCGGGCGCGAGGCGACTGACACGGTCGGAAATGCCCGCGAAACGGCCGCCTATGTGCAGGCCAACGGTTATGATCGCTTGATCATCGTCACCTCAGACTATCATCTGCCCCGCAGTCTCCTGGAGTTTCGCAGCCACATGCCCGGCGTCGACCTGATCCCCTACCCTGTGCGCACACAGGCCCCCTGGCAGGATGTCGGCGCGCTTCGGCTCTGGCTCCAGGAATATGCCAAGTACACGACGGTCCAGCTGAGACACTCGCTGACCTCGCAGACGGAAGACGCCTGATGCGCTTTTTGCGATCCTTCATTTTCTACATCTGGATGTACGGGCTGATGATCGTGTTCGGTCTGGCCGGAACACCTTTCCTGCTCGGTCCGAGATCCTGGGCACGCGGCATCCTGCGGGCCTATCTCAAGGTGATCTGGTTCGGCATGCGCTGGATCATGGGCGTGACCTTCGAAGTCCGCGGCCGCGAGCATCTCACCACCGGCGGCGCCCTGGTCGCCTCCAAGCATATGAGCATGTGGGAGACGCTGGCCTTCTGGGAAATCCTGCCCGACCCGGCGATCATCCTGAAGAAGTCGCTGGTCTACATGCCGATTTTCGGCTGGTTCGCGGTGAAGCTCGGCAATATCTCGATTGACCGGGACGGCGGCGGCAAGGCGCTGAAGGGCATGTTGCGCGATGCGGCAACGCGCGGCAGCGAGAACCGGCAGGTCCTGATCTTCCCGGAAGGGACGCGGGTCATGCCCGGCGAAACACCCGAGCTCAAGCCCGGCATTGCCGGCCTCTACAAGTCGATGGGCAAGCCGTGCATTCCGGTCGCCCTGAACTCCGGCGTCCACCTGCAGACCTATTGCGGCTTGCGCAAACCCGGCAGGATTGTTGTCGAATTCCTGGAGCCGATCGCGCCGGGCCTCGACAAGGCCAGCTTCATGCAGCAGCTTCACGCGCGGATCAACACGGCCACCGATGCGCTGCTGGCGGCTGACATGCCTGCCACCGAGAAAGAGACCTGATCATGGAAGGGCGTTTGCGTTTCATCCTGCCGTTCGGCGCGATCCTTTTCGTGTTCGTGCTTTACTCGGCCTATTGGTTCTTTGCCTCGACGCAGATCCGGTCAGCCGTGGAGGACTGGGTCGCCGACCAGGAAGCCGCCGGCTATGTGATCGAGCGCGAGGCTCTGACCGTGTCGGGCTTTCCCTACCGGTTCCAGATCACCTTCCGCGAACCGAACATCACGGCGCCGGCCAGCGATGGCGGCTGGCACGCTGAATTGTCCAGCCTGCAGGCCCATGCCGTGCCCTACGACCTGTCACACTGGATCGTACGCTTTGGCGGCCCCGCCTTTCTCGATGATCTGAACGCGCCCGGCAGCCGATTGGAGCTGGGCGCCAGCGATGCTCGCGTCAGTCTCGTGTACGATGAGACCGGGCAAACCTCCCGGGTTGGTGCCGAGCTGGTCGACCTGACGATCATCACCCGCGCTGGCGACGCCCCGGACATTCGTTCGATCGGCGCGCTCTATCTCAATGGCGTCGTGGCAACCGACAACACGCTGCGCGTTCGAGGCATGGCCGAGACTGTGGTCGCGGCGCCCGGCGTACTCGACCCCGACGTGGAACGCGCCTTCGGCGAAACGCTGGCGATGGCCCGGCTTGAGTTCACGGTGACGGAATGGTCGTCGCTGGCCCGGAATGCCGACGCCATGGCCTGGAGCCAGGCCGGTGGCCGTCTGGACATCACGGATGCCGGCCTGCAATGGGGCCCGGCAGACCTGACCGCCGTTGGCGAATTCACGGTCGACCGGATGGCCCGCCCGGACGGACGCCTGTCATTGCGGGTCACCGATCCCGACACGCTGGCCGAGGCCCTGGTGGAAGCCGGGCTCATCCCCGAGCAGAACCGCGAAGCGCTGCGCGTCGCGGCCATGATGGCACCGCGTGGACCGGAAGGGGTTTCACTTCCCTTCCGCATCCGCGATGGCGGTGTCTATCTCGGACCGGCCCGGCTGGGCGGGCTGGACGACTAGGCTTTCATGAAGGTCGACAGGGCGTCGACCAGGCGCCGGTTCTCGGCTTCGCTTCCGACCGTGGCCCGCAGGGCATTGGGCAGGCCATACGGGTCAACGGCCCGGATGATCAGGCCCTGCGACGTCAGATAGGCATCGGCATCGGCGGCCGTCTTTCCGGGTGTCTCCGGGAAGTGGATCAGCACGAAGTTGCAGACACTGGGCGTCACTTCCAGTCCGAGACCGCCAATCTGCTGGCGCAGGAAGGCAACCCATTCCTCATTGTGGTCGACCGAGCGCTTCATGAAGTCCCGGTCGTGGATCGCCGCGGTTCCGGCTTCGATGGCCGCCATGTTGACGTTGAACGGGCCGCGCACTCGGTGCAGCACGTCAATGATTGCCTTGTTGCCATAGGCCCAGCCAAGGCGCAGCGCCGCCAGACCGTGGATTTTGGAGAAGGTGCGTGTGACGATCACATCGTCACGCTCCCGGGCCAGCGCGATACCGGATTCATAGTCGGGATTATCGACAAACTCGGCATAGGCAGCGTCGAGGACCAGCAAGGTCGATGCGGGCAGCCCGTCGCGCAGACGGCGTACTTCAGCGTCGGAGATATAGGTGCCGGTAGGATTGTTGGGGTTGGCCAGGAAGACGATGCGGGTGTCGTCACCGGCCGCTTCGAGGATGGCATCAACATCCGAGCGATAGTCCCGCTCTGGCGCTGACACCAAATTGGCGCCGCACTGCATGGCCACCAAACGGTAGACCAGGAAACCGTACTGCGACTGGACGACCTTGTCGCCGGGATTGAGATAGGCCCGACCGAGCAGCTGCAGGAGTTCATCCGAGCCGGTGCCGCAAACGATGTTCTCCGCCTCCAGGCCCTCAGCCGCGGCGATGGCTTCGCGCAGCTTGGTGGCGCCACCATCCGGGTAAAGATGGAGCTTCGACGCCGTCGCCGTCATCGCGGCTGCCGCCTTGTCCGAACAACCCAGCGCATTCTCGTTGGAGGACAGCTTGACCGGGTTTTCAATGCCCGGTGCCTCGGACGAACCCGGCTTGTAGGGGCGTATATCCAGAATGCCGGCGCGTGGTTCGATAGCCATGATAACTCCTCAATCCCGTCGGACCCGTCGGGATCCGTGACGGGGAGATAGCGCGGGCTGGCGCTGACCTTCAAGTGCCGCTCTGCTGACACGCGCAGTCCGCAGCCCCGGCGTGACCGCCGCATTGTGCTTGACGGCTTCAACAAGGATCAGGCCGCCCAATGCCGGCCAGGCGTATTCACCAACCTCTTCCCACAGATTGGCCACCCGCCGATGTGTGCTCCAACCCCAGGGCGGGGCGTAGAGGGCCCGCGACCAGGCTGTCGGCACGAGCAGCGCGTCATCCAGGAGGCGGGTCAGCTGTCCGCGGGAAAACGGGCGCCCGTGTCCGAACGGTGTGGAGTCGAGCCAGGCCCAGATGCCGGACCGCGACGGGGAGACGATCAACAGTCGGCCTTCCGGCGCCAGCACCCGCCAGACTTCACGCAACAGCGCCGGCAGCGAGTCGGTTTCCTCAAGCGCGTGGACCAGCAAGACCCGGTCGAACAGCGCCTCCTGGAAGGGCAGGTGGGTTTCATCCCCCAGCGCCGTGGGCACCCCGTCCGGGCCGGGCACAATGGCGCCCTGCGCTGCCGGGGTCAGGGAGACGCAGCGCCGCGCCTTGCCCTGCCAGACATCGAGATAGGGATTGGCGAAGCCGATTCCCAACACATCGAGTCCGGTCACATCCGGCCAGATCGAGCTCACACGCCGTGCGATCATGCGATGCGCGGCACGCCCCTGACGGCTGCGATAGAAACGGTCGAGTTCAAGGACGTCACGGCGCACTGGCCACACTCCCGCACGATGCCTAAGTTCCTGATCAGCGCCCACGAGGGCCGACCCGGGAACGACAGCCTAGCGCAAGCGGACATTTGGACAATGAGCGAACTCCTCATCAGGCAGTTTCCCTGCCTCTCGGACAATTACGGCTTCCTGGTCCATGACCCCGACAGCGGCGAGACCGCGACCATCGACACGCCGGACGCCGACCGCATCCTGAGCGAAGCGGAAAAGGCCGGTTGGTCGATCACCCAGATCTGGAACACGCATCACCATTTCGATCATGCCGGTGGCAATGAGGCCGTGCAGGCCGTGACCGGCGCGAAGATCGTGGCACCGAGCTATGACAGGCACCGCATTCCCGGGATTTCGATGGAGGTCGAGGACGGCGATGTTGTCAGCCTCGGCAGCCACAAGGCGAAGGTGCTCTACACTCCCGGCCATACGATGGGGCATGTCTGCTACCATCTGCCGATGGACGGCCTGGCCTTTGTTGGCGACACATTGTTCGCGCTGGGATGCGGCCGACTGTTTGAAGGCACACCGGCGGAGATGTGGCACTCCCTGTCGCGGCTGGCCGCCCTGCCCGACGAGACCCGCATTTACTGTGCCCATGAGTACACCGAGGCCAATGCCCGCTTTGCATTGAGTGTCGATCCGGACAACCACGACCTGCAGGTCTACGCGGCCATGGTCGAGGGCGAGCGCGCGCGCGGCGAACCGACTGTGCCGACAACCATTGCCGCGGAAAAGGCCGCCAACCCCTTTCTTCGCCCGAACGATCCGGCCATCCGGGCCCGCCTGCAAATGGTCGATGATGACGATGAAGACGTGTTCGCCGAGATCCGCCGCCGGAAGGACTCGTTTTGACCCTGCCCGACGACGCCCGCCGCATCATCGAGACGCTCAAGCTCCAGCGCCATCCTGAAGGCGGCTGGTATGTCGAAACACTGCGCGACCCGGACCCGGCAGGCGGTCGGGACCGCTCGACGGCCATCTATTATCTGCTCGCCGCCGGCGAGCACTCGCACTGGCACCGGGTCGACGCCGTGGAAACCTGGCACTGGCATGCCGGATCGCCGCTCGAACTGGGTATCAGCGACAGCGACGGACCGGTTTCAACCCTGTTGCTGGGACCTGATCTGGATCGGGGCCAGCGCCCGCAGGGCATTGTGCCCGAGGGGGCCTGGCAGAGTGCCCGTTCGACAGGCGCCTGGACCCTGGTCGGGTGCACGGTCGCGCCGGGATTTCGATTTGAAGGATTTGAACTCGCGCCGCCGGGATGGTCACCCGGCCTGTCTTGATCAGATTGCGCCCGGATCGCTGAGCAATACCTGCCCGATGAATTCAGACGACGGTCGGCCGGCATAACCCAGCAGGGGAGCAATCACGACGACCAGCGTATCCTCCTGGCGATAGGCCGCCGGCGCATCACCCAGATCAATCCGAACATGCTCGACATCGCGCAATCGGCGCCGTTCACCGCGAACCGATTCGAACGCCCTGGCGATCACATGAAGCGTGTCGAACTGGACACCCAGCCCCGCGCGCGGCGCCGGGGCATAAGCGATTGAAATAGAGCGATCCAGTGCCGCCGCCATCTCACTGGCCAACGACTCGGCGCGCTCCCGCACTTCGTCAGGCGATCGCGGCGGCGGAGCCAGCGCTCCGGCCGGGCTGGCGAAATCGGCAATCACGCCATCCGGTGAGGTGCGGGGGAAATACGTCGCGCCGCCCAGCCCCGTCAGACGGATGACTTCGCGACCGGTATCGGTGATGAAAGCGGTTCCGCCGCCGGGTGCGCGATCCGGGTAGAGAACCAGGACTTCGCTGTCCGGCGCATCACGTTCCTGCAGAAGGGCCGCATCTCCGGATCTGTCGAACAGGAAGAACTCGCCCGTGTCGGCACGCTGGAACCAGCCCGACACCTGTTGCGTCCGCTCATTGCGCAACAAGCGGTCTCGCAGGGGATTTTGCATCCCTGTTGCGGCGCCCGCAGCCAGTGCGGCGATCAGTATGGCTATCAACCAACGCGTCATCCCGATACGCATAATGACTGGCAAGACGGCAAATTTGGGGCAGACATGTATTTCATGTCAGGCGAGGTACTGGCCGCCATTGATCGTCAGCGTCGAGCCGGTCACAAATCCCGCCTCCTCGCTCGCCAGATAGACGCAAAGCGCGCCGATCTCGTCGGCCTCACCAAGGCGTCCGACCGGAATGCCCGCGACAATGCTCTCCAGCACTTTTTCCGGGACCGCGGCGACCATCTCGGTGTTGATATAACCCGGCGTGATGCAGTTGACGGTGATCCCCTTGCGGGCCGTTTCCTGGGCCAGCGCCTTGGTGAAGCCGATCACACCGGCCTTGGCGGCGGAGTAGTTCACCTGGCCCATCTGGCCCTTCTGGCCATTGATCGACGAGATATTGATAATCCGGCCCCAGCCGCGCTCACGCAGGCCATCGATCAATGGGCGGGTCACGTTGAACATGGATCCCAAATCGACATTGATCACCTCGTCCCACTGGGACTGGCTCATCTTGTGGAACATCGTGTCGCGGGTGATCCCGGCATTATTGACCAGAATGTCGATCGGTGCGCCGGCCAGGCTCTCGGCCTCGGCCATTCCGGCAGCGCTTGATTCAAAGTTGCCGACGTCAAACTTGACGACCTTGATACCGGTCTCGTCAGCAAACTTGCGGGCCACGACTTCATTGCCGGCATAGTTCGCTATCACTGTGTGGCCTGCAGATTTCAACGCGACGCTGATGGCTGCACCGATTCCGCGCGTACCACCTGTAACCAAAGCCGTTCGTGTCATGATCATCCCCCCGAAACCTGTCCGTTTCGCACCGACAGTGAAGCCAATAGCGTTCGCGCTTGCAGCACACCACCTTGAGCGCGTAAACCCTTACATGAAAATGTAGTGCGCCCAAGTCGAACGCAAAACAATCCCGACAATATTTTCGGCGCAAACAGGGGAGTATGTGGTGACAAAATCGACCGGCAAAGCCGCGGGCATCGTAATCAAGAAGTACGCGAACCGCCGCCTCTACGACACCTCTACCAGCCAGTATGTGACGCTCGATTACCTGCGTGACCTGGTCAAGAAGGGTACCGATTTCCAGGTCGTCGACGCCAAGAGCGGCGATGACCTGACGCGCGGTGTGCTCGCCCAGATCATTTTCGAGGAGGAATCCCGCGGCGCCAATCTCCTGCCCGTGGATTTCCTTCGACAGCTGATCGGCTTCTACGGCGACAGCCTGCAGAGCGTCGTGCCGGGCTATCTGCAAATGTCGATGAACTCGTTCTCGCAACAGCAGGAAGAGTTTCGCGACAAGATGACCGACGCAATGAGCTCACCTCAGGCCACCATGGCCATGCTGGAGGAGCAGACCCGCCGCAATATGGAATTGTTCGGCCAGACGATGCGGATGTTCACGCCCTTCCAGGCCGGTTCCATGCCCGGCGCCGGCGCATCGCCAGACACGGCGACCGACGATAGAACCCCAGCCGGAAAGCCGGAGGACCTGTCGGCCCTGCGCGAGGAGCTCGATGGCCTGCGGGCCAAGATGGACGAATTGCTCGACAAGAAGTGATCGCCGGGGCCGCTCGGCGCGCACCTGGCACAACCCCCTCACAGGGTTAACAAAATCGTACCGAAATGAGCCAACCGGCCCGCCTCGCGGGCCGGTTTTGCTTTGCGATCTGCCCAAAACGCCGCAATTGCGGCCAGAATCGTGGTTAACTTCTCATTAAGAGTTGGCATCCGGCTTGCGATGGAGAGGGCATGACCACGATCCGCAGCGCATATTCTGTCCCGACCCCGACCAGCCGGCGTATTGAGCCGGCCGCTCGTGTGCGCGGTTCGCAGGATCGTCCGCCGCGGCAGGAGCGGGCCCTCGTCACCGTCCCGACCCCGCAGACGTCCGAGCGAGACCGCGACCGTTCGTTTGTGAGGTCCCGTCCTGCCACGGCGGAAGTCATGGTCCAGATCATCGGTGACGCCCCGCGTCGCGGTCTCAAGGCGGAAGCCAGCGAGATCGAGCGCTTCCGCCGCACCTATGCCGCCGCCAGCGACAAGCAAACGCCGCCCCCGATGTGGGAGCGGCGCGCATGACAATCGCTGTTGCCCGGGCCCGGCGCTATGGCTTCTGGCTCGATGTGAGCCTTGGCGCCGGACTGCTTTTCGTTCTGCTCTGATCAGCCTTCGCCGCCGACCGCAAGGTCGCGACGGGCTGCCACGATGGTGACGACGAAACCGGCAACGGTGTCCATCAGGGCCATCAGCGTCAGCAGGAAGAAGGTCGAGGTCGCAAAGTGACCGACCAGCAGGAACAGCGCCATGGCGATGACAAAGATCATCATCGACAGGCCGTGATTGATGATCGTCGCAGTGCCCGATCCGGCCGCCTTGATGAGCTCCATGAAGAGCATGATCATGCCGAGAATGACCAGAAGATCACCCTTCGAAATGGCCAGCGTGCCGGACACCATGTTCACCTCGAACAGGCCTTCGCTCATGTCAGCGCCGGTCGTGTAGGCAACAATCGTGTAGATGACCACCGGAATGATCAAAAGTGGAAATACGTTGAACATGGAACCTCCCCCATTGCCGCGACCGCCCCGTCTCTGGGCTTGATTGGCCGCCGTCATACCTAACAATACGCCGTTATCCCCGCCACCGGCCATACGACACTCTCCCCGGTTGTGAAGCGGTCAGCCGACTCGCTTCGAAAACATCTCACGCCCGAAACGTCCCGGGCTCGAAATCACGCGTTTCGCTCAGACTTCATCGCTGCCGCGAGAATTGCGCGCGCGTGAATTTAACCACATCACGCCCATCATGTCTGTCAGTGAGGCGAAAAGACGGCCAAAATTCGTATATTTCGACGTTCCGATGGTGCGATGACGATGGGTAACCGGCCTGAATTCGCACACATACCCCTCGCGGATCATCAGGGCTGGCAGGAACCGGTGCTGGTGATCAAAGAAGGGCAGCTCGAGATAGGCCGACCGTTTGAAAGCCTTCAGACCACAGCCGGTATCATTGCAATTATCATTGAGCATGGCCTTGCGAAGGCCGTTTCCGGCGCGCGAGGCGAATTTCTTCCAGGCCGAGTCCTGACGGTTGGCCGAACGGTCGCCGCCGACCAGGCCCAGATTGGCCGGAGCATCGGCACGTGTCAGCGCATCGATCACGGTGGGCAGGTCCACCGGCGGGTTCTGGCCATCGCCATCCACAGTACACACCACCGTTCCACGCGCATGCATGATACCGGTCCGCACCGAGCGTGACTGGCCCGCATTGTGACGGTGCGCGATCACCCTGAGCATCGGAAGCTCAGCCTTGGCGTCGACCAGTTCCTGGCGGGTGGTGTCAGTCGAACAGTCGTCCACGAACAGGATTTCGAAATCGCGACCGGCCAGCGCCGCCGCGATTTCTCGCGCCAGAGGCACGACATTGCCGGCCTCGTTATAGGCCGGGACAACAACGGAAATATCGGGAGAATTTGGCGCGGATTGGCTCATAGGTGTCTGCTTGAGCTTGCGATAACAGGATGCTCGTTACATACCGGGTTTCACTGAAGACGCGAGGGATTTCTCATCCCGCGCTCGAAGAGAGGGTGTTGGCGGACATGGTCCGAGCCGATTTGATGACCGATCTTGCCCGTGGTGCACGCGCCTGGTGGATTGTCGGCCTGTTGGCAGCGCTCTCGGCCCTGGCCGGCGTCTTCACCCTGCCGCCCATTGACCGTGACGAAAGCCGCTACGCCCAGGCCACGGCCCAGATGCTGGAGACGGGTGATTTCGTCGAGATCAATTATCTCGACGAACCGCGCAACAAAAAGCCGGTCGGAATCTACTGGCTACAGGCCGCCGCCGTCGCGCTGACGTCTGACGCCGGCGACCGCCAGATCTGGGCCTACCGCCTGCCATCGGTACTCGGAGCGATCCTGGCCGCATTGGCCACCTTCTGGGCCGGGCAGAGACTGGTCGGCCGCGAAGCCGCTTTCGCCGGTGCCGCCCTGCTGGCGACCACGGTCCTGTTCGGCATAGAAGGCGGGATCGCCAAGACTGACGGGGTGTTGGCCGGCGTCACGACGCTGGCGATGGCCGCCCTGGCCAATGCGCGCAGCGGTGATCGGCCCGGCTGGCGAACGGCGCTCCTGTTCTGGTCAGCCATCGGACTGGGCGTTCTGATCAAGGGCCCCGTCACCCCGATGGTGGCCGGCGTGACCGCCCTCACCCTGGTCGTCTGGGAGCGCAAGATCGCCTGGCTGAAACCGGTCCTGGTCTGGTGGGGACCGATCCTCGCCGGCCTGATTGTCCTGCCCTGGCTGGTCTCGATCCAGATCGCGACCGATGGTCAGTTCCTGCGCGATGCGCTCGTTGGAGATCTTGGTCCCAAGCTGGTGTCAGGCCATGAGCGACATGGGGGTCTTCCCGGCTATCATCTTCTGGTTCTTCCAGTGGTCTTCTTCCCGGCGACGCTTTTCCTGATCCCCGGCGTCGGACGCGTTGTGGCGGCGCTTCGTGGTGACGACAACCGGATGGCCGGCGCCGCCCGTTTCCTGATCGCCTGGGCGGTCCCAACCTGGGTCCTGTTCGAGCTCCTGCCGACCAAGCTTCCTCACTACGTCCTGCCGCTCTATCCGGCGCTGGCACTGGCGGCAGGCTGGGGGCTGGTCGAGCTGGGCAAGGCCGCGCACTGGCAGCGCTGGTCTGGCTGGGCCCTGTTCGCGATCGGCGCGGGCGTGTTCGCGATTTTTCTTCCCTATGTCTTCATCACCTATGGCTATAATGCCAGTTGGGACGCCATCCGCCTCGCCCAGGCCGGCTTTGAGGGCGGTTTCCAGCTGGGACTGGACCCATATGCCGCCGCCTGGGTGTTCGGATCGGGCGCGCTCTTCCTGGCCCTGTCAGCTGCGACCCTGACCACCGACCGCCTGCGCCCCGGCGCCCTGGCGCTCGTCTTCGCGGTCCTGTCCGGCCTGGGCTGGCATGTCGCGGCGCGAGGCGGAAGTTTTGCCAATGCCTATGCGGTACGGCTGGCTGACCAGGTCCGCGCCGCCCGGGCCTATTCAGAGACGATCACCGGCCTGTCGCCGGACGAGATCGTGACAGCGTCCAGCTATACCGAACCCAGCCTCGCCTTCTCGCTGGGCACGGACACGGTGCTGGGTGAGTCGTGGGAGGTCGTGGACTTTGCATTGAACCGTTCGGAGCCGACCATGTTGGTGCTGGACTTGTCCCGATCGTCATCACTGCGCGCGCTCCTGATTTTCGGTGGTGTTACCGGCGTCCACGACGACGTCGTCTTCTTGTCCCCGCCGGGAGAAGACAACACGCAGCTCGAATACACCGATTTCGTGTTGCCCTCGGACGTCAATCCGTTGGGTATCTGTCATCGTGCGCTTGCCTCTGGGACCAATTACTCCCGTGGTGCCGAAACGACGCTGCTTATCCTGTTCACCCGCTGCGCCCCAGAGGACACCGCCAATGACCCGCAAGATTGAAATCGTCGAAGTCGGACCGCGCGACGGGTTGCAGAATGACCCGGCGATGATGTCGACGGATACCAAGATCGAATTCATCGAGCGCCTGATCGCAGCCGGTGTGCGTCGCATGGAGGCGGCGAGCTTTGTCCATCCCAAGCTGGTGCCGGCGATGGCCGACAGCGATGCGGTGATGGAGCGCGTGCCGCGTCAGGACGGGGTGAAATATATCGGCCTGGCGCTCAATGAGCGCGGCATGCGGCGGGCGTTGGAAAACGGCTGTGACGAGGTCAATTACGTCATGGTCGCCTCGCCCGGCTTCGGTCTGAAGAACCAGAACGCCACGCCGGAGCAAACAGCCGACCTGTTCGACCGCATCGCCGTTCTGGCCCATGACGAAGGCGTGCCGGTCTCGGTGACCGTCTCGGTGGCCTTCGGGGACCCGTTTGATGGCGAGGTTGATGCCAACGTCGTGGCGCAACTGGCGGCCCGAGCAAAAGCAGCGGGGGCCGTCGAGTTCGCCATGGGTGACACCATCGGCGTTGCGGACCCCTGGGCGGTTCGCCGGATGCTGGACCTTGTCCGCGCGCAAAGCGGCGACATGAAGATCCGCATGCACTTCCACAACACGCGCAATACGGCGATGGCCAATATCCATGCCGCGATCGAGGCGGGCGTCGATGTCATCGACGCCTCGGTCGGCGGCATTGGCGGCTGTCCGTTTGCGCCTGCTGCAACCGGCAATGTGGCCACCGAGGATGTGGTCTACATGCTGGAACGTGGCGGCTTTGACACCGGGCTGGACCTGGACAAGCTGATCGAAACGGCCAAATGGCTGGAAAGCGACGGGCTGAAACACCCGGTCGACAGCGCCCTGTCTAGAGCGGGCGGGTTTCCGACACCGGCGACGCGCTAGACGGGTTCGACGGCCGGGCATCCGCAGGGCGGCTGGCCCGGTGGTTCTCCAGGCGACGCAAGCGGGCAAAGGCCCTGCGACGACGGGCGAGCAATCGAATCCGGTTGCGGAGCTGAAGCAGCACCACCCGGCCCCAAATGGCACCGAAAATTGGTCCCATCATCGCCATGGTGGTCAGGCGTTCCAGTGCGCCCGGATAGTATTTCCAGAAATACTTGATGAATCCGAGAGCCTTGTGGGTCTCGACGAAGAACGGGCTGGACTGGCTGGTACCGCCATAATGGACGATCGACGCCCGCGGTTCGAACCACACCATTCCACCGCACTCCCGCACCTTGCGGCAAATGTCGACATCTTCGACATGCAGGAAATACCGCTCGTCGAATCCACCCATCTGCAAAAAACCGCGACGTGGCATCAGCATGGCGGCGCCGGACACAACGGGGACCGGCACGATCGTATCCGGTAGCGCCTCGGTCTCGAGGTGCAGGCCCTTGAACGCCGGAATGAAGCGATCCAGTCCCAGAAAGGTTACCAGCGCCGACCAGGGCGTCAGCTCCCCGCGTCGTCCGCCTCTCTGCTCACTCCCATCCGCGTTGACGATCCGCGCACCGATCGCCCAGATGCTGTCGCCCAGTTCCCTGGCCGACGCCTTCAACCGGCTGGCCACCCCCTTCGCCAGGACGGCGTCCGGGTTGAGGAAGAAGACGAGATCACCACTCGCCCGTTGCGCGCCGATATTGCATCCGCGGGAAAATCCAAGATTTGCGCCGGTTTCGATGAGTACGAAATTGTCCTTGTCTGCGGCCATCGCCCGCAGCGACTGGATCATTTCCGGAGGATTGCCGTGATTGACGAGGACAAACTCATCGACACCGGGTGCAGCCAGAATTGACGCGACCGCCTCGACCAGGCGCGGTCCGGTTTGCCAGGAAACGGTGACGACACTCAGACGTGGCTCTACGGTCGCCCCGGTTTCCGGGCCGCGAGGAAGAACACGCTCGTTGCTGCCAACGCCACTGTCCCTTGGTGCCATTCTTGCCAGACCCCATAGGAGAATACGATCAAAGTCACATAAACCACGACCACCCAGGCCACGCCAACAGCCTGCAACCGCGAGAGCTGTTGTGCGGCGGCGATCCGTCCCCCCAAAGCGACAAGTACGCCAGCCAATAGCGCGGCTCCGACCGCCCCGGTCTCAAGCCAGACGTGCAGAGTGGCATTGTGTGGGTGCAACGGCAAGACCTCGACATTATGCAGGCGGCCGAAAGCAAAGACTTCGGCCTCTCCGCTGAGCGGGCGCGACGCGTCGAGGCCATAGCCAATCCACGGTTGTTCGCGGATCAGATCGCCCGTGTAGCTCCAGATCTGGAGCCGCCATTCGAAGGAGGCAGGCAGCGCCGCCCGCCAGCTGTCGGGGAGGACATCGATGAGGCCCGGCAGGATAAGCGGCAGCACGATGACACTTCCGGCCAGAAGCCCGAACAGGCTGGCCATCATCGTTCGCGGCCAGAATGCTGCCAGCGCCGCCGCGATCGACCCCAGCACGAAGGCAACCATGTTGACTTCGGTATCGAAGCTGAAAGACGCAACGGCGCCCAACAAGAGCACGAAAACGCCGATGACCGGCCCACCCTCGCGCCAGCTGATCAGGGCCACCGGCATACACATCAGCAAGAGCGGCACGGTGGCGTGACCGAGGCTGCGATTGACCAATATGTTGATTCCGAATTCGGATTGATCAGGATTGTCTTCAGCGGCGAGCTTGAAGCCGCGTGTTGAAGCGCCGTCAAACACCGCCTCCGATAACAGGAACAGGCCCAAGGCTATGACCATGAACAACATGGCCGCCTCGATGCGTCGCTGCCAGACCCGGTCCACCTGCCCGACCCGGATCGCGAACAGGATGTAAAGCGGCACACCGAGCCCGGTGCGCCAGATCTGGCCGGGGTCATCATGCGGCGACCAGAGATAGCTGAGCAACGCCCATCCGAGAAAGGCCGCCACCCCATACAGCGCCCAGGGTGTCCGTTCGGGGCGCCAGAACGGCGCGTGAACCGGGAAGGCAAGGATTGCGAGGATCGACACCCAGGGCGCGATCATCAAACTGCCAGCGACCCCGAACGGGAATGCGAAGGCAAAGGCCAACAAGCCTGCCCATCCCGCCCGGGTGTCGCCGCGCTGCATCGCGGTATCCTGTACCTAAGCGCGCTTGAGGTCGGGCGCCTTGGCGTCCTCGCTCAAGCGGGCAATGGCGTCGTCCAGCGACATGATTTCCTGGGTCTTGCCGCCTTCACCGAGGAAGCGCAGGGCCAGCGTGCCCTCTTCGGCTTCCTTGCGACCGACAACGGCAATGACCGGAACCTTGCCGACGGAATGTTCGCGGACCTTGTAGTTGATCTTCTCGTTGCGCGTGTCGGTCTCGGCGTGGAGACCGGCCTTGAGCATCGCCGCCTTGACCTCTTCGGCATAGGCGTCGGCGTCGGAGGTGATGGTGGCGATCACGACCTGACGCGGAGCCAGCCAGAATGGCAGCTTGCCGGCATAGCTCTCGATCAACACGCCGAGGAAGCGCTCCAGAGAGCCGAGGATGGCCCGGTGCAGCATGACCGGGCGATGCTTCTCGCTGTCATCGCCGATGAAGCTGGCGTCGAGACGCTCCGGCAGGTTGAAGTCGCACTGGATCGTGCCCGTTTGCCACTCACGGCCGATCGCATCCTTGACCACAAAGTCGAGCTTGGGACCGTAGAAGGCGCCATCGCCCGGATTGTACTCATAGTCGAGACCCGAGGCTTCAGCCGCGGCCTTGAGCGAGGCTTCGGCCTGATCCCAGACCTCGTCCGACCCGACCCGCTGTTCCGGGCGATCGGAGAATTTGATCCGCGGCTCCTCAAAGCCGAAATCGGCATAGACGGATTTCAGCAGCTCACAGAAATCGCTGACTTCCGCCGTGATCTGGTCGCTGGTGCAGAAGATGTGGGCGTCGTCCTGCACAAAGCCGCGCACCCGCATCAGCCCGTGCAGGGAGCCGGATGGCTCATAGCGGTGGCAGGAGCCGAACTCGGCCATGCGCAGCGGCAGGTCGCGATAGGATTTCTGGCCCTGGTTGAAGACCTGGACGTGGCAGGGGCAGTTCATCGGCTTCACGGCCAGGACTTTTTCTTCCTGGTCGATCGAGGAGATGAACATGTTCTCGCGATACTTGTCCCAGTGGCCCGAGGCTTCCCAGAACTTGCGGTCCATCAACTGCGGCGTCTTGATCTCGACATAGCCGGAGGCCTCGAGACGGCGACGCATATAGCTGGTCACCGTGCGGTAGAGCCGCCAGCCATTGGGATGCCAGAACACCTGGCCCTGGGCTTCTTCCTGGAAGTGGAAGAGTTCCATCTGCTTGCCGAGTTTGCGGTGGTCGCGCTTCTCGGCCTCTTCGATGCGATGCAGATGCGCCTTGAGCTGTTTGTCATCGGCCCAGGCCGTGCCGTAGATCCGCTGCAGCATGGCGTTGCGATGATCGCCGCGCCAATAGGCACCGGCCACTTTCATCAACTTGAACGCCTTGCCGATCTTGCCCGTCGAGGGAAGATGCGGCCCGAGGCAGAGGTCGAACCACTCGCCCTGGCGATAGATGGTGATCGTCTCGTCTTCCGGCAGGTCGCGGATCAGCTCGGCCTTGTAGGCCTCACCCATCTCCTCGAACTTGGCGATGGCGTCATTGCGGTCCCATACCTCACGCTCGAAGGGCAGGTCGGCATCGACAATGGCCGCCATGCGCTTCTCTATGGCCTCGAAATCGTCCGGCGTGAACGGCTCGTCGCGGGCGAAGTCGTAGTAGAAGCCGTCCTCGATGGCCGGGCCGATCGTGACCTGGGTGCCGGGGAAGAGGTCCTGTACCGCCTGGGCGAGAATGTGGGCCGTGTCGTGGCGGATGACCTCGAGGGCCTTCTCGTCCTTGCGCGTGATGATGGCCACCTGGGCGTCACCATCGAGCGGTCGTTTGAGGTCCCAGTCCTGACCATCGACCTGGGCGATGATGGCCGCCTTGGCGAGGGATTTGGAGATATCCGCTGCGAGGTCCAGCGGGGAAGCCCCATCGGGCAGTTCGCGTTTGGATCCGTCGGGAAGCGTCACATTGATCATTGTCACATGTCCTTGTCGTCGGCGCGGTCTGCCGGCGGAAGCCTGTCATCCGTCATGCGTCCCGGTTTCGATCTGAATCGCCAGACCGCCCACCAGGGCGCTTGGTTGCGTTCGCGTGGTGCCGGATCGACACCGAATGTGCCGCCGGGCCGGCATCGGCCCAGCCGCCCCAGCGTCAACCAGCCGCCGCGCCAGGGTCCCTGGGCGCGGATCGCGTCCATGGCATAGTGCGAGCAGGTCGGTTCATGCCGGCAGCGGATGCCGAGAGCATAGAAGACCGGTGACAGGCTCAGCTGATAGACACGAAGTCCGATCAGCATGATGCCGGATACCGGGCCTTTGAGCCCCCATTTCCGTTCGCGTGAACGCATATGGAATCAAGCCTTTTAACGCCGCCGTGCGCGCTGTCCACTGTGGACATGAAGCGCGTTTCGCGGACCGCAGTAAAGTATCGGGGTGAGCTTGCTTGCCTTGCGGACCGTCCACCGCACCCTGCCGGCGTGGCAGGCGCGGACGGCCCTAGCCAGTCAGCGGGGTGTTTTGCGGTGTGGCCGCCCGGCCGCGCGTCGCGGTCGCAGCGGCGTCCACAACGGCCTCGAAGGCCAGCATGACCGACTGGTGCCGGGCCGGATAGGCGCGCGCACTTTCCAGCAGGGCCAGTTCGGCGAAGCGGCCCTTGGGTGCCGGCTTGCCCTCTTTCAACATGGCCTTGAGCTGATCGCGCGCCATGACGAGGTCTTTCTGCGACGCGCCGATCACGTGGCGACCGAGAATGGCCGCCGAGGCCTGTCCCAGTGCACACGCCTTGACCCGCAGCGCCAGGTCACCGACCCGCGTTCCAGCCATCGCGATATCCACCTCGATCTCCGATCCGCACAGGCGCGCGACCTTGCGTGCAGACGCGTGCGGCCGGGCGAGACGCCCGATGCGCGGAATATCCGCTGCCAGCCGCAAGACGGCGTTGGAGTAGAGATCATTGCTCATGTCAGGGATAATCTAGGGAGAAATGCGGCGTCGCGCCAGTGGGTGCAGCCTCGCTGCATGGCAGTGCATCAATCGTCCTCGTAGTCATCCTCGTCGAGATAGGTCGGCTCGGTCCGGCCCAGCACTTCGGGGATATCGCCCAGCGGCGCGTCGCCCTCTTCAGGCTCCGGCTCCCAGGCATCCTCGATCTCGACCGCCCAGAAGCCTTCCGACAGGGCCGCGCCCTCGGCCAGCTTGGCGGCGGCATCGGCATCGGCGGCGACGACGCCGTAGGAGACAAAACATTCTCCCACGGCATCTTCGGCCTGAAGCATCACGTTGAAGCCCTTGAGTGCCATCGCCCTAGCCCAGCTTGCGCCAGGTCGAGCCTTCCGGCCCGTCATCGACCTGGACCCGGAGCGCATTGAGTTCGTCTCGGACCGCGTCGGCGGTCGGCCAGTCCTTCTCCTCACGCGCCGTTTGACGACGGAGGATCAGATCATCGATCTTGGCCCGCTCGGCCGGATCAAGATCGGTCAGACCGAACCAGGCATCCGGATCCGCCTGGCCGAGACCGAGCATGCCGGCCGCAGCCAGCAGCTCACCCTTGGCGCGGGCCTTCTCGACATCGCTGGCAGCCTTGTTGGCATTGCCGGCAAGCTGGAACAGCTCGGACAGGGCCTTGGGCGTATTGAGATCGTCGTGCAGGGCCTCGAGGAAGGCCGCGGGCACATCACCCGGCGTCGCTTCAACATCGCCCAAGCGGCGCAGCACGCCATAAATGCGGTCGAGCGAGCGCCGCGTCTTGGCCAACAGGTCCGCCGTCCAGGTCAGCGGTGCGCGGTAATGAGCTGTCAGCAGGGCATAGCGCAGCACTTCGCCGGGATGATCCTTGATCAGCTCATGCACCAGCTGAACATTGCCCAGCGATTTCGACATCTTGTCGGTGCCCATGGTCAGGAAGCCATTGTGCAGCCAGTAATTGGCCATCGGCGCGCCCTTGTGGGCGCAGACCGACTGGGCGATCTCGTTCTCATGGTGCGGGAAGACCAGGTCGGTGCCGCCGCCATGAATGTCGATCGTCTTGCCGAGATGCTTCTCGCTCATGGCCGAACACTCGAGGTGCCAGCCCGGACGGCCACGACCCCAGGGACTGTCCCAGCCCGGCTCGTCATCCTTGGCCGGTTTCCACAGCACGAAATCAGCCGGGCTGCGCTTGTAGCTGGCCACCTCGACCCGCGCCCCGGCGATCATGTCGTCGAGATCGCGGTTCGAAAGCCGACCGTATTTCTCATAGGACGACACGTCGAACAGGACATGACCGTCGGCCTCATAGGCGTGACCGCTATAGACGAGGTTTTGCACCATGCCGATCATCTCGGGGATGTGGTCAGTCGCATGCGGCTCGATGGTCGGCAGGGTGACACCCAGCGCGCCCATGTCGGCCCGGTAAATGTCGGCATAATGCGAGGTGATGTCCTCGATCGGCTTGCCGCTTTCACGCGCCGTCTCGATGATCTTGTCGTCCACATCGGTGATGTTGCGGGCATAGATCACCTGGTCCTCGCCATAGAGGCGGCGCAGGACGCGGAACAGCGTGTCGAAAACGACCGCCGGGCGGGCATTGCCGATATGGGCGTAGGAATAGACGGTCGGTCCGCAGACATACATCGTCACCCGGCCGGGATCGGTCGGTTCGAAGTCGCGCTTGCGGCGCGCCATCGTGTCGAAAAGGGTGAGCGAAGTCATGGGGAAACCCGTCTTTGGTCTGGTGTGATACTGAAAAATTTTGTGCCGCATGCGACCCAATCATTGGAAACCGCGCCACCAGCGCCTAAATAACGCCGTGCGCGCAGGCGCAATAGCACAGGAATACAGGTCGCGGCAGGTTTCATCTGTCATCAATATCCGCGATCCGGAAACCGGAACTACGGTTTGCCCGTAAATGGCAGGCCGACCCGTCAACGAAAGGATCCGCAAGGATGGACGCCATGACCCCTGACGCTGCCCGCTTGGCAGCCGCCTCCAAGACCAAGCCAAGCCGCGAAGAAGCCGAAGCCGCCGTACGGACCCTGATCTCCTGGGCCGGCGATGATCCGACCCGTGAGGGCCTGCTCGACACGCCCAAGCGCGTGGTCAAGGCCTATGAGGAATGGTTCTCCGGCTATGACGCCGACCCGCTCAAGGCACTCGGCAAGACCTTCGAGGACGTGCAGGGCTATGACGACATGGTCATGCTGACCAATATCGATGTCGAGAGCCATTGCGAACACCATCTCGCCCCGATCATGGGCGTGGCGCACGTCGCTTACCTGCCGTCGAAAGCCGTGGTCGGCATCTCCAAGATTGCTCGCGTGGTGGAGATCTTCTCCAAGCGCATGCAGACGCAGGAGACCATGACCGCCCAGATCGCCGACGCGCTGACAGAGGCGATGGAACCGCGCGGCGTCGCCGTGCTGGTCGATGCCAAGCACCAGTGCATGACCACGCGCGGTGTGCACCACCCGAATGTCTCGACCATCACCACCACCTTCACCGGCGAATTCCGCAATGACCGAGATCTCAAGGATCGCTTCATGCGCCTGCTCGAACGGGCCTGATCGTCACAGCATCGCAAACACTGAAAAGCCCCGCAGCCAGGCTGCGGGGCTTTTTGTTGCGTGTTGGTCAGGCCTTTCACAGCCCTTGCAGCCTGTTCGATGTGCGCGTTTGTCGCATCTCCAAGGCTTGATAATTATCAATTAGTGAGTGTATCGATGAGGTGACAAGGGCGTGAAACGTCAAAGCTCCCATAGAGATTCGCAAACCATGCCAGCCCGACGAAACGTCCACGCCCGCCCTCGTCTGCCCAGCCTGCAGGACGTGCACTCGAGCCTCGTTCAGAGCGCATGCGGCGTCATGCTGTTGCCGCTGTCACTGGGACTGTCGGCCGCCTTGCGTCGGATCCTCCGCAAGCGGCCCGATGTCTTTGACCGGATGGACCTGTCGCAACACCGGACCGTCTGCATCGCGCCAACGGACATGCCTGTCAGCTTCCAGATCTCGCTGGGAGGACTCGATCCGCGTGTCCGGGCCATCGCCTGCCGCGCCCCCCGGCCGAGTGATGCGAGGATTGAGGCGCCGATCCGGACCTTGATCAATGTCTTCGAAGGTCGCGAAGACGGCGATGCGGTCTTTTTCTCGAACGACCTGTGGATCGAAGGCGACACCAGCCTGATTGTCGGCTTGCGCAATGCCCTGGAAGAGGCCGAGCTGACACTCGCCGATCTTCTCCCCCTGGCTCTTCCGATCCTGTCCGCCCGACAAGCCGGACCTGACGGTCCCTCCCGGCAAGGAGCACGATGAATGCAGCCTCCCCCCTTCGAACTGGTGGCACCGGCCGGCACACCGGCAACACTCAAGGCGGCAATTCGCGCGGGTGCGGACACCGTTTACTGCGGCCTGCGTGACGAAACCAATGCCCGCAACTTCCCTGGTCTCAACTTCTCCGAAGCCGAGCTGAGGGACGCCGTCGAATTTGCCCATGCGTTCGGCGCCCGCGTCATTGTCGCCATCAATACATTCGCAGCCGCAGGGCATACAGGGCCGTGGAAAAATGCTGTTCGCTGCGCCCGGGAGGCGGGCGCGGACGCAATCGTCGCCGCCGATATCGGTGTGCTTGACCATGCGGCAGAGCGCTATCCCGATCTGCGCCTCCACCTGTCCGTTCAGGCCGCTGCCGGGACTGCCGAGGCGGTCGAGTTCTACGCCCGCCGCTTTGGCGTCAAACGCGTGGTTTTGCCGCGCATTCTCAGCATTCCCGAAATCGGCAACCTCGCCGCTGAGGTGAATGTCGAGATTGAAGCCTTTGCGTTCGGCGGCCTGTGCGTGATGACCGAAGGGCGCTGCCACCTGTCGTCTTTCGTCACCGGGCGGTCACCCAACCTGTCGGGCGTCTGCTCGCCAGCAGAGGCTGTCAGTTACACCCGCGATGCCGAGTACAAGTCAGCGCGACTGTCAGGCCTCACCATTCAACGCGAAAACCACAACAAACCAATCGGCTACCCGACCTTGTGCAAAGGCAAGTTCAGTGCAGGCGGCCAGACAGCGCACCTGTTCGAGGACCCGGTCAGTCTGAATACGCTCGACGTCCTTCCCGAGCTCGCCGATGCGGGGGTCACAGCCTTGAAAATCGAAGGGCGCCAACGCGGAAAGGCCTATGTCGAACGGGTCACCCGGGAGTTTCGCAACGCCATCGATCGGCTGCAAGCAGGAGATAGCAATTGCGTGTCGCAAGCCGCGGCCTTGGACCACATGACGGAGGGGCACCGGTCGACAACCGGCGCTTACAGGAAGACGTGGCGATGACCGCTCCCATTGAACTCACGCTCGGCCCCCTGTTTTTCAATTGGCCGGTCCAGACCCTGGCCGATTTCTACGCGCGCATTGCCGACGAATCCGTCATCGATCGCGTGTACGTTGGCGAGGTTGTGTGCGGCAAGCGCAGCCCGCTCGTGGAATCCACGCTGGTGGATGCCGCGGAGCGGCTGGAACGCGCCGGCAAAACAGTGGTTTGGTCGACGCTTTGCTCGCCGACCAACAAGCGCGAAAGAAGCGCCACCGCATCCCTGTCCACCTTTGACGCCGAAATCGAGGTCAACGATATCGGCGCGCTGGCCGCGAGAAATGGAAGGCCTTTCACAGCAGGCCCGATGCTCAACATCTACAACGAGACCGCCCTCGCTGCGCTACAGGATGAAGGCTGTACACGTTGGTGCCCGCCGGTTGAAATGTCACTCGCTGCGATCCGCGCCGTCCATGCCGCCCGCCCGGACATGCCGATAGAGGTGTTCGGCTTTGGTCGATTGCCACTGGCACATTCCGGTCGCTGCTACCACGCGCGTTTTCACAGCCTCAACAAGGACAGTTGCCGCTATTTCTGTGAAGAAGACCCGGACGGAAAAACTGTCAGCACTGTCGACGGCGCCCCGTTCCTTGCCTTTAACGGCTTGCAGACCCTGTCCGACGGCGTTCACCTGGCGACGACACCCTCGTTCGACCTGCGGCGCGCCGGCATCGCCGCGGTGCGTCTGTCACCACATTCGGTTGACATGGTTCGGGTCGCCGCAGCATTCCGGCATTTTCTAGACGATCAAATCGCTCCTTTGGAGCTCAAGAATGCGCTGAAAGCCGATGTACTCGACCGCCCCGTGATCAACGGATATCTCGGCGGGCGACCCGGGATGGAATGGTCGACGCAATGACACGGTCTCCGCTTGATCGTGTCCGACAGGAAATAGACACCGTCGACGCGGCCTTGGTCAGCCTGTTGGCCCGGCGGCACCGCCTGGTGACCCGGGCGGCGCGACTGAAGTCGTCGTCAAACCTTGCTGTCGTCGATGCCAACCGTCAGGAGGCGGTGCTATCCAACGCCCGACGGTCAGCAGAACTGCACGGCCTGGCGATCGACCTCATCGATCGGATCTGGCCTGAAATGATCGACTTCTGGGTGACCTACCAAAACAGCCTGTCCGACCAGTCGGGCATGCTGCCACCCGCGTCTGGCACCCGCCTCAACCAACTCGTTCAACCGCAGGAACCTCACCATTGACCGCCGGACGCACCCGCCACTGGCTCTCGATACCGGCCCGATAGTCCCGCGTGAGAATGTCGCTGACCTTGATAAACTCGGCATCAGCCGCGTCGGGGGTCAGGGTCAGGCGGATATAGCCGTGGTCTTCCATGTTGCAGTGGCCGACATCGGCGTTCGCGTCGATCATCATCTGACCGTAGTCGACGCCGGGCGCCTTGAAGGTCGAAAACGGGGACGGGCTGGTCACCGAGGCCGCGACCAGTTCGGTGCCGATCCGGGTGCCGTCGCCATCGACCAGGTCATTGGTCCAGAAGGAGTGCACATCGCCGGTGATGGTGATGATGTCCGCATCGACCTCGCGCAAGGCCGCGTAGAGCCGCTCGCGTTCCGCCGGGTAGCCGTCCCACATGTCGAGACCGAAGGGGACGCCAAACCGCGTACTCATGATGAAGTTGCGGGCGAACTCATTGTTGCGCGTTGCCCACCAGCGCAGCCAGCCGGGCATTTCCGTGGCGAAGTTGGGGAAGTCGACGCGGCTCATGATGACCTGGTTGGCAAGGATGCGCCACGGCTTGCCGGCTGCCTTGGAGGCACCGCAGGCGGCCTGGATGTCCGCGATCTGCTCGCTCCCCAGCAGGGTCCGGTCTTCGTCGCCGATCACGTCCCGCTTCCAGGCCGCGACGGCTTCCAGATTGGCCGGATCCGTCTCGTCGGCATCGGAGGCCAGCGGGAAGGAACCGAGCCCAACCTGCTCATCACGGGCAATCAGGCGGCTTTCCAGCAGACACAGCGTGGCCAGGTCACCGATCTCGAAATTCCCGCGCCGCTGGAGCAAATCACCAACCGGCTCGCGGACCGGCTGCCAGTCATACCAGGCGCGAAGTGCCGCCTGCCGTCGGTCAGCCCATGCGCCCTCGCTCTCGTCATGGTTCTCGGCGCCGTCACGCCACGCATCATTGGCGGTTTCGTGATCATCCCAGCTGATGATCCAGGGAGCCGCTGCGTGCAGGGCCTGCAGGTCCGGATCGGATTTGTACTGGGCATGGCGCTCGACGTAGTCAGCGTGGCTGATGATTTCGTGCACCGGTGCGGGCACGCGGTTCATCGCCTCGGAATTTCCGGTCGCATACTGGCCGGCCCCGTATTCGTAGAAATAGTCACCCAGATGCACGACCAGATCGAGATCGCCATTCTCGGCGGCTTCCCGATAGACGTTGAAATGCCCGGCCGGGAAATTGGAACAGGAGAAGACACCGATCCGGTATTGATCCAGCGCGCCTACGGGCAGGGTGCGGGTGATGCCGACCGGTGAGTATTCGTCGTTCAGCCGGAACCGGTAATAGTAGGTCGCACCCGGCTCGAGGCCGGTGGCCAGGATTTTCAAGGTTCCGAGCGGCTGCACCGTCACATAGGCGATCGAGTCACCCTGCTCGAACACAATATCGGTAAAGCCCTCATCCCGCGCCACTTCGACACCGCGATAACCGCCACCATCATCGGTCAGGGCTGTCCACAACATGACACTGGACTGGTCCGGGTCACCGGAGGCCACGCCATGGTTGAAGCTGCCATTCTCGACCGGATGGAACACGTCCGGCGACTGCGAACAGGCGGATACGGCGAGGCCGGCGCCCGCAGCCCCGATCAGGGCGGTCCGGCGTGTCAGATTGGTCTTGGTCATGATGTCCCCTCACCGCGCCACATGCGGCGCCTACTTCGCAACGTGTTCGCCACGCTCTCATGCCTCATCACTAGCGCGTTTGCCCGACAGTTTCACCTGCGCCGGTGAAGGCGGTGCGGAGCGCGTCGCAACGCTCCGCACCATGCCAGTCGATCCGACTAGAAGTCGGCGCCGACCCGGACACCCCACAGCAGGGGCGGTCCGGCAATGAAGGTCGGAATACCGAACGACCCGCCGGTATTGCCGGCATCGATCAGGTATTCGTCATTGGTCAGGTTCGAGCCGTAGATTTCGGCATGATAACGCTCATCGCGGCTCTCATAGCGAAGGCGGGCATTGAACAGGCCGTAGGAGGATTGCTGCAGCGCGCCGCCGAAACGGTCATTATTGTTGTCGAAGTAGAATTTCGACTGCCAGGACCAGGTCGGCAAAAGACTGACAGAACCCCAATCGCCGCGCGCGACCTGCCAGTCCAGCCCCATCGAGAGCGAATGCTCGGGCGCGTAACGGAAGCGGTTGCCCGCCAGTTCCAGCGCATTGCCCTGGCTGTCGGTATCGTCGAACGTGGCATGGTTATAGGCATAGCTGACGAAAAGATTGGCCGTCTCCGCCAAATCGAAATCACCTTGCAGCTCGAGACCATACTGGGTCGCATTGCCGGCATTGTCGGTGATGAAGCTGACCGTGTTCGGGTCGAACCGAGTGGTCTGGAAATTCTCGTATTCAGAGTAGAAGACCGAACCCGACACCGTGCCGCGGTCAAAGGTGATGAAGCTGCCGACTTCCAGCGAGTCGACAATTTCCGCCGGTGCGTTGGAGAAGAAGCTCGGCGAAGCGGTATCGACCGAAATCACGTCGGGACGACGTCCACGGGCGAAGCTTGCCCAGGTATTGATGCGATCGGTCACCGCGTAGGACGCGGCCAGCCGCCAGGTCCAGTCGTCGAAATCGCCGCTCTGGCTGACTTCGGCACCGTTGGGCGTATAGGGCACGATCAGCGTGTCGCCGAAGGTGACAAAGTTGGGGCCCGACAGTGAACGGCCATAGCCGGCCGAGGTCTTGTCCTCGGCTGTATAGCGAAGACCGGCGGTCAGGGTGAGACGGTCGGTGACGGCATAGGACGCATCGGCGAACACGTCCCACGACGTGGTCTCGGCGCGGTTGGAGGCTTCTTCCAGATAATAGTCACGCAAGGGCACGAGCTGACCCTGGCCCAGAAGGGCTGCGACCGAATAAGGGAAGGGATTGAACGGATTGTCCAGATCAACGCCCGGATATCCGCCAAGCGCGAGCAGGCCTTCGAGCTGCGCCACAGAGGCTCCGAAACCGGCGGCCAGGGTCGGCGCGAGGAAGGCCTGGGCGACCCGCTCGTCGAGCGCGATCGGAATGCGCTGCTCGCCCTGCTCGGTGAACCAGAGGGCGCCTGCCGAACCGGTCAGGCGACCACCATTGTCATAGGACAGGCGGATTTCCTGGGAGAATTGCTCGCCGACCGCGTCTTCTGCGATGGCCAGGAAGGGCAGCACCGTGCCGTCCGGATCGAACACTTCAACCGCCGCGAAATCGCGCCAGCCGGTGATCGAGCTCAGCGTCCAGGCATCATTGATGGCAAAGTCGGCCAGAAGCGTGACGCCGCGGACTTCCCGGTCGAGACCCAGCGGGGCGCCGCCTTCAAAGCCGCCGAACGTGCTGAGCGCAGCCGGTGAATGGGGATCGGTATCGCCACCCGGTGCCGGGATGCTGCCAGACTTGAAGGACGTGCCCGGCGGGGTGTCCTGCTGGTAGTTGGCAATGACATCAAAGGTGAAGCGTTCGGTCGGCGCGCCGGACAGGACCATGCGGACAGCCTGGGTGTCACGGCCCTGCAAGTCCTCGCCGCCCAGCGCATTGTCGATATAGCCGTCGCGCTGGCGGCTGACGGCGGCAAAGCGCAAGCCGTAGTTCTCGCCGAGCGCGAAATTGACATGACCGCGCGCTTCGACCTGGCCTTCATTGCCGGCGCCGACCTGCACCGAAGCAGAGAATTCGTCTTCGGCCTTGTTCTGGATGATGTTGATGCCGCCGATCAGGGCGCCGCGACCGAACAGGGTCGGCTGCGGACCCTTGGCGACTTCCACGCGCTCGATATCGAACAATTCGACATAAGAGCCGCGCGAGCGGGTGATCGAGACACCGTCCTGGAAGACGGCCACACGGGTTTCCGAGGTCGCTTCGCCGCTGTCAGTGGTAATGCCGCGGATCGAGTAGCCGGTATTGTTCGGGCTCTGCTCCTGCACGACGAGGCCCGGAGTAAAGACGGCCAGATCCTCGAAATCGACAATGTCGAGCGCTTCCAGGCGTTCGGCATCAAAGGCAGAGACATTGATCGGCACATCGGCCAGTGACTGTTCGCGGAACTGGGTTGTCACCCGGATGACATCGGTCGGTTCATCCGTAGTGTCCTGGGCGAAGGCGGCAGGCGCGGTGAGAGCCAGGGCGCCGAGCGCGGCGGCGGTCAGAAGGCGGGACTTCAATGTCATGGGTTACTACCTCGAACGCGCGCGGCCCCCTCGACCGCGCTTGATCCGGCGTGCTTATGCGCTGGCGATGACGCTTTGCCCACAGGCTGGTGACAGCTAAATGACGCCCTGCATCAATCTGCGTGCACGTTGCATTCAGGCATCAGCTGGGAGAATGTCGCCGCATGACCGATATCGCCGAAACCCGCACACTGGAAGCGACCGAGGAAGATGCGGGGCAGCGACTGGACCGCTGGCTGGCGGCCTCGGTGGAGTCCCTGTCGCGCTCGCGCCTGAAGGCGCTGATCGAAGCCGGTCAGGTGGCGGTGGATGGCGTCGCCGTGACCGACCCCTCCGCCAAGGTCCTTGCCGGTGGTGAGTACACGGTCGGCATCCCGGTACCGCGGGCCGATACACCGGTACCGGAACCGATGGATCTCGAAGTCCTGCACGAAGACGACCACCTGATCGTGATCAACAAGCCGGCCGGGCTGTCGGTCCATCCTGCCGCGGGCAACTGGACCGGGACGCTGGTGCACGGCCTCCTGCATCACTGCGCCGGATCCCTGTCCGGCATAGGCGGGGTCGAACGCCCCGGTATCGTGCACCGGCTCGACAAGGAGACCTCCGGCGTCATGGTCGTGGCCAAGTCGGATGCGGCGCACAAGGGGCTCAGCATCCAGTTTGCCCGCCATTCGGTTGAGCGCGCCTATATCGCCTTCACCCGCAATGCTCCCAGCCCGAAGGCCGGCCGCATTGCGACCCAGCTGGCCCGCTCCTCGCGCGACCGCAAGAAGTTCGAAGTCCCGCACGATCCCAATTCGGAAGCCGGCAAGCATGCGATCACCAATTACACGACGCTGAAACGCTTCGGTCAGGCCGAAGGCGCGGCGATCGGCACCGGCATGGCGGCCAAGGTCGAGTGTCGTTTGGAAACGGGGCGCACCCACCAGATCCGCGTACACATGGCCCATATCAATTGCCCGCTGCTGGGCGACCCGGTTTACGGGCAGAAGCGCGGTCGGCTGCTGGAATATGATGATGACAGTGGCACTCTGCGCGCCTTTCGCCGGCAAGCGCTGCACGCCGCCATTCTGGGCTTTGAGCATCCGGTGACCTGTGAAGCGCTGCGGTTTGAAAGCGAGCTGCCCGACGACATGAAACGCGTCGAGGCGATCCTGGAAACGCTTTGAGACGATGGCCGCTTCGCCCACCAAACCCGAGCGTCCACCGCGGCGGCGCAATGCCGAAGCCACCAAGGCTCGGTTGATGGCGGCAGGCGAGGCCTTGTTCTCGGCCCATGGGTTCGGCGGCACGACGCTGGACGCCATCGCTGAACAGGCCGACGCCAACAAGGCCATGGTGCGCTATTATTTCGGCGACAAGGACGGACTCTATACCGCGATCATCGAGGCCATCATTGATGATGTACTGGCCCATCTCGAAGGTGAGCTGGTAAGTCCCACCGACCCGGTCACCGACATGGGCGACTTCATTGAGGTCTTTGCGCGGGCCATCATCAGCCGCCCGAGCTTTCCCCGGATGGTCCTGAGAGACTATCTGGACGGCGACATCATGACCCGCGAAGGGCCGGCCAACAAGCTCCGCGGCTTCATGGAAACCACCCGCCGCCACTACATTGCGGGGCAGGTTGCGGGCCGGTTCCGCGAGGTCGATCCACACATGCTGCACCTGTCGATTGTTGGCGCCGCGATATTTTTTTCGGTCACGCGTCGCATCCGATCGGCCATTTCGACGCATCAGGGAATGGCAGACTTCGAGATTGAAGCTGCTCCGTTTACGCGACACCTGCGCGATCTGGTGCTTTCAGGCATCACCTCATCGCAGGGCTGATACAGGGATTTGGGGGGCGACGCGCCTGCATAATTATCTATCTGGTTAGTTAAAAGCGTAGCGGATTGATCAATAGAGACCAAAGGGACTTGAGACGATGAGAAAATGGATCAAATACGGCTTGATCGGTCTGTCCGCGAACCTGGCACTGCCACTCGCCGCGCAAGCTCAGGATAGCGGCACGGAAGCGATATTGACCCGCTTTGCTGCCGACTATCTGGCCGACCCGACCTTCCAGGCCAGTACCGAATTCGGTGTCGTTGTGGACGGCGACTGGTGGACCGTATCCTTCAACCACGACGCCGCCAGTTTTTCGGTCAGCCATGGCGAGCCAACCACGCCGACCTTCTACTACACCGCAGAAGCGGACACCCTGGCCCAGGTCGACCGCGGCGAGATCGCGGCCCTGACCGCGATGGGCAAAGCCTTTTCCTCGGACTACGCGCCGATGGATATCGAACTGATGGATGGCGCCGGTTTTAACCCGGCCATCCTCGCCCTCACTTTCCATTTCTGGACCCGTGGCACGCCGGAAATCATCAACTGGCGAGACCAGGCCACGCGCGAAGTCCATGGTGGAAATGTCGGCATCATCTACTATCAGCCGGGCTTCCGCAGCGGCTTCGGGCAGGTCATGCCGGGCCAGCACGTCAATGAAGATCCGCGCAGCCGCACCAATGGGTTTCCGACCCTGCTCGTCTTCACCGGGAATCGAGCCATAGCCCGGATCGATGGTGTTGATCAGGAGGTCAGCAATGGTCAGATGATCCTGATCCCGGCCGGTGTGAGCCATGAAATCCTCAACCCGTTCGACGAACCGGCAGAGTTTCTGCTCTTCATGTTCGGCGACGGCGCCTGAGGCCCTGAACCTTGCACCGGCACCTGCAGCGGCGGCGTTGTGCGTATCGACTCCGCCGCCTAGCCTGCCCACTCCTATAACGGAGGCGAAAATGGCGGGCAGCATGATGACCAAAGGCGTGGGCGGATCGAACGCCGGGGCGGAGCTGGCGAAGCTCACCGATCAGCTCAGCCATTGTCAGCCGATATCGGCCGACCGTCTCACCGAGCGTCTCGACGGGCTGCGCGAGCGCATGAAAGCCAACGGGCTGAATGCTGTCTGGCTCAATGCCGGCACCAATCTGACCTATTATACCGGCCTGCGCTGGCGCGCGTCGGAGCGTCTGGTTGGCGCCCTTGTCACCGCCGATGGCGGTCTGACCTATCTCGGGCCGGCCTTCGAGACCGGAACGCTGGAAGCCTTCATGCACCTGCCCGCCCCGCTGGCCGTCTGGGAAGAGCATGAAAGCCCGTTCACGCTACTGGCCGGCCTCGACGGCGCCAACGGCCGGCTCGGCCTCGACCCAACCACACCGCTGGTGACCGCCAACGCCATTGCCGCGGCCTGCCCGGGCGAGATCGGCGATGCCAGCGAGCTGGTCCTGTCAGGCCGGATGATCAAGGACGCCGAAGAGCTTGCCCTGATGCAGGCGACCAAGACGGCGACACTGGACGTCCACGCTGCGGTCGCGCGCATTCTGCGTCCCGGCATTTCCACAGGCGAGGTCACGGACTTCATCCACGCAGCCCACAAGGCCGTCGGCGCACCGGGTGGTTCGACCTTCTGCATCGTCCTTTTCGGACCGGACACAGCCTTCCCGCACGGTGTCGCCAATCCAAAGACGCTGGATGAAGGCGACGTGGTCCTGATTGACACAGGCTGCGCCATCCATGGCTATCAGTCCGACATCACCCGCACCTATGTGTTCGGTGAGCCGACCGATCATCAGCGCGAGATATGGGAGGCCGAGAAGGCCTGTCAGCTGGCAGCCTTCCAGGCCGCTCAGATCGGGGTCGCCTGCAGTGCGGTTGACGCAGCCGCGCGCGACGAGGCCGCGCGACGCGGCCTCGGTCCCGACTATACCCTGCCCGGCATCCCGCACCGGACCGGTCACGGCATTGGTCTGGACATCCATGAAGGGCCCTATCTGGTCGGCGGTGATGACACGCCGCTGGAGGCCGGCATGTGCTTTTCCAACGAGCCGATGATCTGTGTACCGGGTGAATTCGGCATCCGGCTGGAGGATCATTTCTACATGACGCCAACCGGACCGCGCTGGTTCACCGAGCCGTCGCACTCGATCGATGATCCGTTCGGCTAAGTTTCACCGCTGACGGCTTTCAGGCCGATGATGCCGACCAGGATCAGGGCGAGGAAGAAGAGCCGCATATGTGTGGCCGGTTCGTTGAACACAAGGATGCCCAACGTGGCCACACCAAGCGCTCCGATCCCCGTCCACACCGCATAGGCGGTCCCGGCGGGCAATGACTTCATCGCCATCCACAACAGCGCCATCGACGCCGCGAGCACGGCCAATACCGCCGCATGCTGCCACCAGGGCGCGTCGCTGCGGACATATTTGAACCCCAGTGCCCAACCCATCTCGCAAATGCCGCCAAGCACCAGCAGCGTCCAGGGATTGGTGAGAAACGCCATGCCGGTCAGCCTTGTTGCTGGAAATTGCGGGCCCAGACCTCGGCGATGACCGGATCGGCCTCGGTCGCCTCGACAGCCGAAAGGAGCGTCGGCGCCGCAGTCGCGAAGGCGGCCCGGCCCGGGTCCCAGCGGCTCATCATCGCCACATAGACATCCAGCAGGCTCATGCGGTCGCCCAGCAGGAAGCGGCCCGGCATGCCATCGAAGGCGTCGTTCATCAAAGTCCACAAGTCCATGCGTCGTGTATTGGCCATCGCCAGCAGGGTGTTGTGGGTGCGGCTGTCCGGATGGAAGCGATCCGGCCCGTCGGTCAGGGTGAAGGTCGAATAGATGGCCGAGGCGCAGAACAACAACCAGCGCAAATACTCGCTGCGCGCGGGCGCATCCGGCGGCGGGGCCAGACCGGCTTGCGGGTAGCGGTCTCCCAGCCAGATCAGGATGGCGGCACTTTCGGTCATGATGCTGTCGTCGGGCAGAATCAGCGCGGGGACCTGCCCGGCCGGATTGACGGCCCGCACCCGGCGTTGCTCGCCGGCATCACCCAGCGGGTCCGCCTCGACGAACTCGTAGTCGGCACCAACCAGCTCAAGCGCCGCCTCGACGCAGACCGAACCGAAACCCGCCTTGCCATAAAGCGTATACCCCATTCAGGCGCGCCCTTTTCCGATCGCCGCCTGTACCTTCAGCGCCTGCACCGTCATGCGCACATCATGCACACGAACCATCGCCGCGCCGGCCGACGCCGCGCGCAGGGCCGCGGCCAGGGATCCGCCCAGACGCTCCATCTCGGCCGCGCCCTCGTCAATGGCCGCGATGAAGCGTTTGCGCGAGGCGCCGAACAGGACCGGATAGCCCAGCCCGATGACCTGATCGAGATCGTGCATGAGTGCCAGATTGTGATCGAGCGACTTGCCGAAACCGATGCCCGGATCGAGCCAGATACTGTCGGCACTGACGCCCTTGGCCATGGCGATGTCGGCGCGCTCGGTGAGGAAATCACAGACCTCCGACACCACGTCCTCGTATTGCGGATTGGCCTGCATGGTCTGCGGCGTGCCGGACATGTGCATCATGATGACCGGTACGCCCAGCTCCGCGGCAGCCTCGACCGCGCCGTCGGCGCGCAGAGCCATCACATCATTCCAGATATCCGCCCCGGCCTCGACCGCTGCGCGGGCTACGACCGGCTTAAACGTGTCGATGGAAATGCGCGCCGCGGTGCGCTCGCGCAGGGCCTTGATGACCGGCAGGACGCGGCGCATCTCTTCCTTGTCGGTGACCGGGTCGGCGCCCGGCCGGGTCGACTCGCCGCCGACATCAATGACGTCCGCCCCGTTTGCCAGCATCTCAAGACCGCGCGCGACCGCTGCTTCCTGGTCGATGAAATCGCCACCATCGGAAAAACTGTCCGGCGTGACATTCAGCACGCCCATCACGAAGGGCAGACCGGATTGGCGACGGGAACGGAATTTGGCCATGTCGTAGCGTTTCTCGGCGACAGCGGAGCTACTGCCTGCCCCTGATATACGCTGCACCGCCACGCCGCGACAATTGAAAAGCCCCGGCGTGTATGCAGCTTGGTGACCCGGCGCCGGCATATTCATCGGCGCAAGAAAAACCCCGGACCTTGGCAGGTCCGGGGCCTTGTCTCGTCAATTGTCCGCCGATCAAGCGCCTTGCGGTTCCGGACCGGTGTCCGGCTCTTCGTCCGTGCTTGGCACGGCACTGCTCGGCGTGTCGCTTGGCGGCGGTGTGGTCTCGTCCGGACGTTCCGGCCGCTTGCCATCGAGCAGGTCCTTGACCTCCTGGCCCGACAGGATCTCGAATTCCAGCAGGCCTTCGGCCAGCGTATCGAGATCGGAACGACGCTCGGTCAGGATACGGCGCGCCGTCGTCTCGGCGTCCTCGATCAGGGAGCGGACCTCCTTGTCGATCAGCTCGGACGTATCCGGAGAAATCGCCGGGGCTTCGTAGGAGCGGTTTTCATAGCGCACCCGGCCCAGCGTTTCAGACATGCCCCATTCCATCACCATGGCCCGCGCCATGCCGGTGGCCTGCTGGATGTCACTGGTCGCACCATTGGTCACATTCTCAGGGCCCAGCGCGATGATCTCGGCTTCGCGGCCACCGAACAGGGAGGCCAGCCGGGACACGCAATACTGGCGCGAATAGCTCAACCGGTCCGACTCCGGCAGGTTGAAGGTCACGCCAAGGGCGCGACCACGCGGAATGATGGTGACTTTGTGCAGCGGGTCATGCTGCGGCATGTTGAGGCCGACAATCGCGTGACCGGCCTCGTGATAGGCGGTCAGCTTCTTTTCGGCATCGGTCATGACCATGGAGCGACGCTCCGGCCCCATCATCACCTTGTCCTTGGCATCCTCGAACTCCTGCATGGCGACGCGGCGCTTGTTGCGACGGGCGGCGAGCAGCGCGGCCTCATTGACCAGATTGGCCAGGTCGGCGCCGGAGAAACCGGGCGTGCCACGGGCGATGACCTTGACGTCGACATCCTCGCTCAGCGGCACTTCGCGCATGTGGACCTTGAGGATTTTCTCACGACCGAGAATATCCGGATTTCCGACCACGACTTCGCGGTCGAAACGGCCCGGACGGCGCAGGGCCGGGTCGAGCACGTCAGGACGGTTGGTCGCGGCAATCAGGATGATGCCTTCATTGGTCTCGAAACCGTCCATCTCGACCAGCAGCTGGTTGAGGGTCTGTTCGCGCTCGTCATTGCCGCCGCCGATACCGGCGCCGCGCGACCGACCGACAGCGTCGATCTCATCGATGAAGATGATGCAGGGCGCGTTCTTCTTGGCCTGTTCGAACATGTCACGGACACGGCTGGCGCCGACGCCGACAAACATCTCGACAAAATCCGAACCGGAGATCGAGAAGAAGGGCACATTGGCTTCACCGGCCACGGCACGGGCAAGCAGCGTCTTACCGGTACCCGGAGGGCCGACCAGAAGGGCGCCCTTGGGGATCTTGCCGCCCAGGCGCTGGAATTTCGACGGATCCTTGAGGAATTCGACGACTTCCTGCAGCTCCTCCTTGGCTTCATCGACACCGGCGACATCGTCGAAGGTCTTGCGGCCGTGATGCTCGGTCAGCAGGCGGGCCTTGGACTTGCCAAAGCCCATCGCGCCTCCGCGACCACCGCCCTGCATCTGGCGCATGAAGAAGATCCAGACACCGATCAGCAGCAGAAGCGGGAACCAGTTGAACAGCATGGACAGGAAGATATTGCCCTCTTCCGAGGGTTCCTCGACGCGGATGTTCACATCGGCTTCGCGCAAAATGCCCACTGTCTCGGTATCGGACGGTGGCAGGACCACTTCGAAACGCTCGCCGGACGCTGTCACGGCGAAAAGCGTATCGCCCTGAATGGTCGCGCTTTCGATTTCATTGCGCTCCACCCGGTCCAGAAAATCCGAGTAGGATGGCCCGCGTGGGGTCGCTGCCGGATCAGCCGAGCGGCCGACCATCTGCACCAGGACCATCACCAGGATGAGGACCACGGCCCAGATCGCAATATTTCTCATAGGCATGCGTTTATCCGTTCAATCATTCGGTCATTCACGACCAGATATGGGCATTCCGACGCCCCGGCGCCAGTCGGGCTAGCAGCCCTGCGACTTCAGGCCGCGTCATTCAGGCCAATTCAGGCCAATTCAGGCTCATCAAACCATCTGACCGCCGGCTGCGAAAGCAGACGCCTGCAAAATCTGTGCGCGATCAGCGGACGGACAATCCGTTCTTCCGGCGCCGCGCCGTTCTCGCTCTGACCAAGCCCGGCGATTTTCACAACCTGCCCTGCATCGCGTGCGACCAGCAGGCCAGCGCGGGCAGCACCCGGTACGGAATCCAATATAGCGCGGGATGGCAGGCCGTCATACGTCTCGCCAAGAATTCCCCAATCAAGTTTGCGTGCATCGGGGGCGATCTCGAACCGGCCGTCAAAGACTCTGGAGCCGTCGCCTTCGTCTACCCAGGGATCGGGGCTGGCATGGTCAACCCGGCCCATAACCGCTCCGCGGTCACGGATCAGCCAGGCGGCATCGCCGGCTCCAGCCAGCAATTGGACACCGCACCCGGTTGCCGGATCGCCAGCCGGGATGGCTACATCGACCGCCTCCAATCGGCCACGGGGCGGGCTAACGGCCTCGCCGGATACCGCGGTGACCAGGGCATCGAGCACGGTGAGCCGGACCGCCCGAGCCATCCGCGACCAGGCTTCCCGGCCGATTGTCGCGCCGCCCCAGTCGTGAAAGGTCACTGAGTGCCCGGCGAGCTCCCACGCCACACGACGTTCGGCAATGCGGACGGATTGGAGTTGACCCGCCAGCGCGGCCAAACGATCTGCCTCGAAACCGGCATCACCCAACAGGCAAAGATCAGTGCGGGCTCGGATTCGGGCATAGCGGCGGTCTTCGTTTGACGGATCATTGACCCAGCTGAACCCCGCTTCAGTCAGGACATCACGCAGCTCAGCTCCGGTCACATCCAGGCAAGGCCGCAGCAGATCAAGGTCGCGTCCCTCGGGCCAGGCAGGCGATGGTGCGCGCTCGAACATCGCCGCAGCGCTGCGCCAGCTGCCACCGGCCGCAAGCCGCAGCCAGACGGTCTCGGACTGGTCGTCACGGGTATGGGCCAGCGCCAGGCCTGTCAGGCCCTGTTCTCGGCAGGCCTTTGCCAAAAGCCTGTGGCGAGCCGCGCGGGCACGGGCCTGTACCCCTCCGCCTGCGCGAGGATTGTTCCAGTCGAGAATGGCGCAGGGCCAGCCCAGGCGGCCTGCAGTATTGGCAACGAAAGCGGCCTCATCGGCACTGGTCGTGCGCAAGCCATGGTCAACCGTCAGGACATGAAGGGTGCGGCCACTCGCCCGGGCCCAGTCCGACGCAATCACCAACAGCGCGAGACTGTCACCGCCACCGGAGCAGGCGATTCCGAGTGGCCCCTCACCGGCAAGCCGGTCGAGCGCTGACCTGACGGATTCGATGGCCCGCGCGGTCACGCCTAACGGCAGTTGGCGCGCACCGATTCCCGGGCTGCCCGCGCTTGCGACGCCGGGGCGGCATTGGGGAATTGGCGGCCAAACTGGGCCAGCGTCGAACACGCATCCTCCGTCCGCCCCATTCCATGCAGCGAGGCCGCCAGACGCACCAGCGCGTCCGGCGCCTTTTCGCCGGCCGGCTGCAGGCGCAGCGAGGCAATGAAGGCGTCCGCGGCCTGTGTGAAGTCGCTGCGGACATAGAAGGTTTCGCCCAGCCAGTATTGGGCCTGTGCCGTCAGGGCATGATCGGGATTGTCAGCGATGAAGGTTTCGAACCCGGCCTGGGCGCCGATAAAGTCGCTGTCGACCAATCGTGCCCGCGCCGCCTCGAATGTGACAGCGGGATCGACGCGATCCATCTCGGGCTCGGACGGCGAGGACGTCACATTGCCGCCCAGCACGCCCGTCGCCGCAGCGCGGGCTTCGGCATGAGGGTCATCCGGGTCAACAATTGCCAGCGAAGCGCCATCGACGTCCGGATCACTGCCGTCCAGTCCTTCATTCATCCAGGCAACCGCCGCATCGTCCATGGCCGGTGCAGGCGCCTGCTGACGGGCTGCGGCCTCGGCTTCGAGGATGTCGAGTTGCTGGCGCAACTGACGATTCTCGAAACTCAGACGTTCGGTCTCTCCGGTCAGAGCCTGGACCTGGTATTCAAGCTCGTCCATGCGCCGGATCAGGGCCTCGGCGACCGGGTCGCCGGCCATGAATTCCGATTCCAGATTCCCGATCCGCACTTCGGTGGCGTCAATGCGTTCGGCGAGTTCCCGGCGCGACTGGGCTTGGGCAGGAGCGCTGAGGGCAATCGCCGCAGTCAGCGCAGAAAGGCAAAGAAATCTGATCATGGGAACGCACCTATCGGAAGAGGACGGCGAAAATACGGCCTGGGGCCGGAATTGAAAACGCCCGCGACGATGAAGTCACGGGCGTTTCCTGTTTCATGCGAAAGCGGACTAGTTGGTATAGCCGCTCAGCAGGGTCGTTGTGGCGTTACGATTGACCGCCCAGCAGCTTTCCGAAGACTGCGTACAGGACGGGCGTTCCTTGCCGTAGGAGGTCGTGGAAATCCGCGACGGATCAACGCCCTGGCTAATCAGGTAGGTGCGGGCCGCGCTGGCACGACGGGCGCCAAGCGCCAGATTGTATTCACGCGTACCGCGTTCGTCGCAATTGCCGGCGACAAGAATGCGGGTGCCCGGATAAGAAGCCAGCCAAGCGGCCTGGCGGCGCAATGTGGCACGCGCTTCATCCGAAAGATCGTGGCGGTCGAGACCGTAGAAGACACGGTCACCGGCTGTTGCAACAAAGTCGCCCGGCGAGCCAGCCATCGGGCCGGTTTCAACCGGCTGGGTAACTTCAGCGGGCGGATCGACAGGGCGTGTGTCCCGAACCGGTGCGGTATCTTCGACCGGCGTCGACGCACAAGCGGTCGCAAGTGCCCCAAGCGCCGCAATAGCAAACAGTTTGATTTTCATAATGTTACACCCTCATCCAGCCCAAGCACACAAGGCCTGTGACTTACTCCCAATCACGACACGCGTGATATCGAACCGACGACGGCCCCCCCAATGGTGCCGCTTACCAGACAAAACGTTACGCAGAAATCCTTCACTCAATCAAGGGCGACCATGCGGGATCGGACGCCATGCCGCCTGTTGCCAACCGTCGCAGATTGAAACCGGCAAGGTCGACGCTCCAGATTTCGTAGCGCGTTCCATTGGCGCGCTGCTCTCCCCGGGTGAACAGCAAAACCCGTCCATTGGGCGACCAGGCGGGCGTATCAACGAAGTAGCCCTCATACAGGATCCGCTCGATCCCGGATCCATCCGCGCGGACAACGCCGAGCAAAAATTGTCCGCCAACCTGCTTGGTAAAGGCAATCAGGTCGCCGCGCGGAGACCAGACCGGCGTCGTATAGCGACCCGATCCGAAGGTGATCCGCTGAACATCGCTGCCGTCACGATTCATCACATAGAGCTGCGAGCCTCCGCCGCGAGCCGATGAAAACACGATCCGCTCGCCATCAGGCGCAAAGGACGGCTCGACATCATCCGCCGGGTGCTGGGTCAGACGCTGGAGATTGCGGGTCTGCAGGTCGAACAGGTGGATGTCATGTCCCGACCGCGTCTCGATCGACACCGCCAGTTCCGAGCCATCCGGCGAGAAACGCGCTGACAGGCTCTGCCCGTCCGGATCGACCTGGCTGGCAGCGCCGGCACCGCCAGAGGCGAACAGGGCCTCCTGTCGACCGGTTTCCAGATTGTAGAGATAGGTCGTCGCCTGGCCGTCGAGGAAGGAGACATAGGTGATCTCCTGGGCGCTGGGCGAATAATTGGGCAGCAGGGCCATGTAGGAGCGGTCTGTCAGGAAGGACGGGTTGGCGCCATCCTGGTCCATCAGCGCCAGCTGGCGGATCGGTTCGCCCTCGATCCCGCGACCTTCGGAGACATAGACGATGCGCGTGTTGAAATAGCCGGTCTCGCCGGTCAGGCGCTCATAGACGGCATCGGCGAGGCGGTGCGCGACCCGACGCCAGTTTTCCGGCGCGGTACGGTATTGCAGGCCCAGAAGCTGTTCCTCGAGGCGAGTGTCCCAAAGGCGGAAACCGACGACCAGACGACCATCCTCCTGGATGGTGACGCTGCCGACCAGAAGCGCGTCGGCATTGATGACCCGCCAATCGGAAAAGCGCGGGCGCAGATCGATATTGGCGATGTCTTCGATGAAGGCGTCCTGGTCGACCGGCGCGAACAGGCCGGAACTGGCCAGGTCATTGGCGACCACGCGGGTGATGTCAGCGCCGCGGCGCAGGGCCTCGTCCGACGCGCCCACAAAATCTGGCACGGCGATCGGCATCGGGTCGAGATTGCCCTGGGTCACATCGACCCGCAGCGGTTCCTGGGCATCGGAGGCTGCCGACCAGCCAATCAGGGCGAGAAGCGCAGCGAACAGGACGAGAATTCGGGTCATGGGACAGGGTCTCCGGGACGAATGTGACTAGCCACCGTATAAGGACGGCGAAAAATTGACCTCAATTTGACGCCACTCGGAATAGGCTTCCGGCGGCAGCGGATAGGGTTGGCACTGAACGGCCGCACGCAGGGCCCGTTCACCAGCCACGCGCAGGTAGGGATTGGGCGAATTGAGGATGCGGGCCTGATCGGTCAGGCGCGGCGGCCCGGTCAGCTCGCCGGACCGGTCGAGATCAAGCACCAGCTGGACCGCCAGCTCATCCGGCTCGGGCGCATCCAGCGATGCGCGCCAGCAGCGCGACAGGTGGGAGCGCAGCATGGCCTGCAGGGTCGCCGTCATCTGTTCGCCGTCGCCGACCGCCGCACGCAACGGGCCTTCGTCAGCGGCCTGGGCATCGCGCGTTTCCGCGACACTTCTGGACAGATCACCCAGCATGTCATTCAGGGACGGCTCAGCCGGGCGGGCCTGCGGTTCAGGGCGCTGCGGCTCGGGCTCGGGCTCGGGATCAGGCGTTTCTTCGACCGGCTCAGGCTCGGGGGCAGCCGGCGTTTCCGGTGCTTCGTCGATGATTTCAGGTTCGGTCTCGACAGGCTCGGGTTCGGGAACCGGAGCGGGTTCCGGCTCGTCGATCTCATCATCGATGGTTTCAGCCGGTTCGTCCTCAATCACCGGCTCGGGATCGGGACGCGCGGCGCGAACATTGGTTGTCTCACCCAGGGTCACCAGCTCGATCGGGACAACGGGCGTTGCCTCGAACACGCTGCTCATGCGGGGCAGATAGACCAGCCCCGCGGCGATGATGCCACCGTGTACGAAAAGGGAGAGAACAAGACCACGCACCAGATTGTCGCCGTTACTGCTGCACCGGGTCCGTCACCAGGCCCAGATTGGAGAAACCGGCCGCGTTGATCCGCGCCATCACGCGCGCCACATCGCCATAAGCGGCACCGTCATCGGCGCGAATATAGATGCGGGCGTCAAACCCTGTACCGGCAATGGCGCGCAAACGCGGCACCAGCTCGTCCAGCGGCATTTCAGTTTCCTGGAGATAGATCAGCCCGTCGGCATTGACGGTCACCGTCAACGGCTCCTCACCGGCTGGCAGGTTGCGAGCCTCGGTTTCCGGCAGATTGACCGGCACACCGACCGTGAGCAACGGCGCCGTGATCATGAACACGATCAGCAGGACGAGCATTACGTCCACGAAGGGCGTGACGTTGATTTCGGCCTTTGGCTTCCAGCGGGCCCGGCCGCGACCGGATCCACCACTGTCGAGTGACACCGCCATCGACCTAAACCCCGTCGCGGTCGGCCAGCGCCGACAGCTCATCGACAAAGCCATCGAGGCGGGAGCCGTATTTGGCGAGATTGGCGGACAGCGCGTTGAAGAAGATGACGGCCGGGATAGCGGCCAGCAGACCCAGCGCCGTGGCGAAAAGCGCCTCGGCAATGCCCGGAGCGACGACGGCGAGGTTGGTATCCTGCGAGGCGGCGATGGAACGGAAGGCGTTCATGATGCCCCAGACCGTGCCGAACAGACCCACGAAGGGCGCCGCCGAGGCGATCGTTGCCAGAATACCCAGCCCGCCTTCGGACTCGGTCATCTGACGACCGGCTTCGGCGCCAGCAGCCTTGGAGACACGCCCGCCGGGGCTGTCACCCTTCCATTCCCGCAAACCCGCTGCGAATACGCGTGAAAACGGCTCGCGGGCATTCTTGGCGAACTGGTCGGCCAAGGCATCCAGCGACCGGCCGGACCAGAATTCGCGCTCAAACTGCCGGCCTTTCGAGTGCAGGCCACGTAGTTGCAGCGACTTGTCGATTGCGATCGCCCAGGACCAGATCGACATGAAGGCGAGAATGCCCATCACACCTTTCACCACCCAGTCGGCGCGCATGAACAAGGCATAGAAGGAGAAACCCTCCACGACCTGCGCGATTTCGACGACAGAAGACTCCATGACGCTCACCCTTGCGCTTCGGACCCACGCACGCGGTTCCGATACCGTGTTTCACAAACCATCCGACGCCATGCAGACTCCGTGCCTGCGCTGACGCGTTCCGCCCGGAACGGTTCCTGCCTATCGAATACGGCAAATTTCAGGAGGTGATAACCGCAAATACTGCGTGTTCACGTCTCGTCGTTGTGCGCAACCGAGTGTGCGGCGACGGCTTCGACCACATCCCAGTGCTCGGCGATGCGTCCGGCTTCCAGGCGCATGAGGTCGCAGGCCCGATAGGTTTCGCCGTCCATGTCGAAGCAGGAGAAGACCGCAACATAGGCGCCCTCGCCCACAATGTCGTCAACGCCATGATAGACGAGGCCCGGCCGAGGACGGCGACGGGCCACCAGTGCGTCGAGCCCCTCGGGCCGACAGCAGGTGCCCGGCGTGTGGGTGACAAAACGGCCCCGATCGATAAAGGCATCGCGGTGCTCGGACGAGCCGTCACGCACGACCAGCTGGATAAACGCTTTGACCTGCGCCTTGTTGAGTGCGGCTTCGTCTTTGAGGTTCCGGTCAGGCTCGGCCGCCGTCGAAACGGCACAATATTCGCCATCAGGCGAGAAGCGGGACGATACCTGCCGCTGGACATTCATCAATCCGGCCGCCGTGCGTCGGATCAGGCTCATCGTGACCCAGACTTCGCCGCCCTTCTCCGATTCATGCACCGAGTGCATGAACATGAAAGGGCCATCCTGGAGGACGCGAGCGACACTGAATTCAAAATTGGGAGGAGGCCCCAACCGGCTCGCTACAGGTCGCTTCGAACGCTCCGATGATTTCCAAACCTCAGCCAATAGTATCCCCCCTATCAACTACAGGGTTAATTGCCGCGCGTCCGTCCGGCAAGACATAGCCACCGTGATACCGGCCAATGGGTTGTAATTGTTAATGAGCGTGGCTCTCAGTCGAGCAGATAGCTGCGCCATCGATCTCGCATCCACGCCGGCGGTCGCTTTGCGCGGCCGCTGCTGTCTATACAGACGGCTTCGACCGTGGCCGACGCGACCAGCTCGTCAGCACGATGGATGGTTTGCTCCATCATCAACCGCGCTCCGACTTGCGGTCTGAAGCCGGTGCCGACCACCAGCACATCATCGACTCGGGCCGCGCGGACGAATTCAACCGACATGCGACGCACGGCAAATGCCAGCGAAGGCGTCATCGCGGCCAGCTCGGAATGATGGATACCACAGGCCCGAAGGCTCTCCGTTCGGCCACGTTCAAAGAAGTGGAGATAGCGGGCATGGTAGACGACGCCTGAAAAGTCGGTGTCCTCGTAATAGACCCGAACCGGGAGCCTGTGGATGTGGTCGGGCCCGATCGATCCCGCGGCAGGCGTCAGCAAATCGCTCATTTCCCGAACAGGCCTCCCGGTGCGGGGGCCGGTCCGCTCTGGGGCGGCACCAGGCCCAGATGCTCCCAGGCCCGGCCAGTCGCCAGTCGGCCTCGAGGGGTGCGTTGGATGAAACCCTGCTGGATCAGGAACGGCTCGACCACATCCTCCAGGGCATCTCGCGCCTCGGCGAGGGCCGCCGCCAGCGTTTCAACGCCAACCGGGCCACCGCCGAAGCTCTCGGTCAAGGCTCGCAAATAGCGCCGGTCGAGGCTGTCCAGACCGATCGCGTCAACCTCCAGGCGTTTCAATGCCCGGTCAGCGACCGCCTCCGTAATCTGCTCGGCGTTTTCCGATTCAGCGAAGTCACGCACGCGCCGCAGCAGGCGACCTGCGACCCGCGGCGTGCCCCGCGCGCGGCGAGCGATTTCCCGTGCTCCGTCCGGCGTGGAACCGATCCCCAGCTTGGCGGCAGCCCGCGTCACAATGAATCCGAGCTCTGCCTCGTCGTAAAATTCCAGTCGTACGGGAACACCGAAACGATCGCGGAGCGGCGTCGCCAGCAAGCCGGCCCGTGTCGTCGCGCCGACCAGCGTGAACGGTGGCAGTTCGATCCGGACCGTCCGCGCCGAGGGACCTTCGCCGATCACCAGATCGAGACAAAAGTCTTCCATGGCCGGGTAGAGGATCTCCTCGACTGCAGGCGCCAGACGATGGATTTCATCGATGAAAAGCACATCACGAGGTTCGAGATTTGTCAGAATGGCGGCCAGATCGCCGGCCTTTGCGATCACCGGGCCGGATGTGGCCCGAAAACCGACACCCATCTCTCGCGCCACAATCTGCGCCAGCGTGGTCTTTCCCAAGCCGGGTGGCCCGGAGAGCAGGACATGGTCGAGCGCCTCCTCCCGCCGCCGCGCCGCATCGACAAAGACCTTGAGATTGGCGATTGAGGACTTCTGGCCAACGAAATCAGAGAATGACAGCGGGCGCAGGGCGCGATCCCGACCGTCACCGGCCTGCAGGTCGCGGTCCACCAACCGATCGGGGTCTGTCTGGTCGAAGGCATCAGTCATGATGTGCCGGGTCTAGCGCGATCCGATCACCGGCGTCCACGCGGTTGCTGACGGTCATGCCGAGAGTTCTTTCAGGGACAGCCGGATCACATCACCCAACGGGGCTTCCGAACCCGCGTCGCGAAGGACTTTGGCCACAGCCTGCCGCGCCGCGCTCTCGTTGTAGCCGAGATTGACAAGCGCCGAGACCGCATCCTCCCGGGCGAGACTGTCGCCTCCTGTCGGCTTTGCCGGCTGCGAACCATTCGCCAGGTCATCTTCATGTACGGGCAGGCCGATCGAGAAACTGCGACCGGTTGGCGGTGCCTTGTCCTTCAATTCAGTCGCGATCCGGGTTGCCAGTTTCGGCCCGACCCCCTTGGCCCGGGCAAAGGTCGATTTGTCGCCAAGAGCGGCTGCATTGGCAATTTCACTGACCGGCACTGTATCGAGGATTGCGAAAGCAGCCTTGGCACCGACACCCTGGATATTCTGCAGATGGACGAACCAGGCACGGTCAATATCGTCGAGAAAACCGAACAGCTTGAAAGCATCTTCCCGAACATGAGTTTCGATATGCAGGACAACAGCCTGGCCCGGCTCCAGGCGGGACAGGGTGCGGGCACCGGCTCCGACCAGATAGCCGACGCCGGCGACGTCCAACACCAACTCGTCCGCGCCCAGCGCCTCAACCTCGCCCTTCAACATGCCGATCATGCCGCACTCCCGAAACTTGCCGCGCGGCGGTGATGGGCGTGGCAGATCGCGATTGCCAGCGCGTCAGCCGCGTCGGCAGTCGCCTTGGTGCCGGGCAACAAAATGCTGATCATGGCCGCAATCTGGGACTTGTCCGCGGCACCGGTTCCCACCACCGACTTTTTGACCAGGCGCGCCGCATACTCGGCAACAGGCAATCCGGCTTTTGCGGGGGCGAGCAGGGCTGCCGCCCGGGCATGGCCGAGTTTGAGAGCCGAAGCAGCATTGGCAGCCATGAATGCCTCCTCAATCGCGGCTTCATCCGGCCGATGCTCACGGACGAGATCACCGACGGCATTGAAGATGTGGATGAGCCGCTCGGACAATGGCGCCGAGGTCGGTGGCGTTACCACGCCATGTGCAATCGCACTGAGACGTGATCCCTCGACTCGAATCATCCCCCAGCCCATTCGCCTCAAGCCAGGGTCAATTCCCAGAATTCGCACGGATAATGCCATCAACCCCTCCCGGACCCGTCAAGCTAACACCAGTCCGGGGAACGGAACAAGACAAGAACGACAGCCCGGACAAAGCTGCAGCGACCACCCCTCCATGTCTGAGAACAACTCGCATTCTCTATCTATACATCGTGCAAACCATTCTCATAGTCATTTTTATTGCGGATCATTATCATGAATACTCTTATACAATTGTTTTTGAATAATATTTTTTATTCAGCTTTCAATTGCTCGGCGATGCCGGCCCGCCTAGACTCAGCACCAGTTTGATCGGGTTCGGGAAATCCGATCCCGCCAGTTCTTTTGCTGATCCAGGGGGAAACACAGACATGGCCAAAAAAGGCAAACTCAGCCGTCGCTCATTCCTGACGCGCGTCGCAGGCGGAACCATCGCCACCGGCGCCATCGCCACCGTTGCCGGTGCCGCTGTCGTCCAACGCTATTCGGATGCCGACCCGGTTGACGGGGTCGCCCGGACCGGTATCACCGACTCGGACCCGAATGATTACGCCAACCACGGCACGAGCAGCACCGGGCGCACCGACAGCGACAGCGGATCATGCGCTGACCAGGCCGGCTACGGTCGCGGCAATACCGGTTACACCGACTCTGACAGTTCCGGCTGTTCCGACCCGGGCGGTCGCGGACGCGGCCCGAGCCTGTAAGACATCAACAGCGGCGCCTCAGGGCGCCGTTGTCATGTTCAATCGTGAGGGACTTCGAGCAGTTCGTGGGGGATTGCCGAACACGATAGAGAGGCATCTTCATGGCCAAAAAAGGAAAGCTCAGTCGCCGCTCGTTTCTGACGAGAGTGGCTGGCACCGCAATCGCGACGGGCGCTGCGGGCGCCGTATCGGGCGCAGCCAGCGCCCAGAACCGCACCGGTCGTACCGACAGCGACACGGGCAGCTATGCTGACCGTGCGGGCTATGGACGCACCGGAGCCACCGACAGTGATGGCGGCGCCAATGCCGACCGCGCCGGTTATGGCCGCGGAAGCACCGGAGTCACGGACAGCGACACCGGGGCCTATGCAGACCCGGCGGGCAATGGCCGCGGGCGCTCTGGCATTACCGACAGCGATTCCGGCTCCTATGCCGATCCCGCCGGCAACGGCCGCGGGCGGCGCTCCTCCGGCGTCACCGACAGCGACACCGGGGCCTATGCGGATCCAGTGGGCAATGGACGCGGACGCTCCGGCGTTACAGACAGCGACAGCGGGGCCTATGCGGATCCCGCTGGAAACGGTCGTGGCCGACGCTCCTGTTCGGACAGTGATTCCGGCACCTACGCGGATCCGGGTGGCCGTGGTCGACGCTGCCGCTAAGCGACACGCTGTACGGGCCTGACCGCATCCGGTCAGGCCCGTCGCCGCACAAGGAGGCTTCAATGGCCAAACGTGGAAAACTCTCCCGGCGTTCATTCCTGACCCGGGTCGCCGGCGCAGCCATTGCGACCGGAGCGGCCGGCACTGTCGCCGGTTGCGCGACCACCGGATACACAGACAGTGACACCGGACGCTATGCTGATCCCGCCGGTGGCGGACGCGGCGGCCGTGGCGGCCGCGGTTCAACCGGCATCACCGACAGCGACACCGGACGCTATTCAGACCCGATCGGCAATGGCCGGGGCGGCGGCGTGACGGACAGCGATTCCGGCCAGTATGCAGACCCAGTTGGTGGTGGACGCGGTGGCGGTGTTACCGATTCAGACTCCGGCGCATACGCCGACCCGGCTGGACGCGGACGCGGCAGCAGCGGCATAACCGACAGTGACAGCGGCAGCTACGCCGATCCGGCCGGTCGCGGTCGTGGCGGCAATTACCGTGGCACGACCGACAATGATTCGGGGCGCTATGCTGACCCGGTTGGCGGTGGTCGCGGCGGAGGCCGCTCGTGTACGGACAATGATACCGGCAATTATGCTGATCCGGTTGGCGGAGGCCGACGCTGCTAGAAGCGACGCGCTGATGAACAACCCCTCCCGCTCCGGCGCGAGGGGTTTTTCATGCCTGCGACACAATTGTGCACACCCAGGCAGGCGACAAGCGCACCGGGCGCCGCTAACATTTTTTCGAACACTCGGGGGAGACCTTCACTATGACCGCACCGCTCTGGCTGACCGATCCGTTTCGCGCGATGATCGATCCGATTGATCGCGAAACCTTTTTCCGTGACTACCATGAGAAAAAGCCGCTGATCGTGCATCGGGAAGACCCCGGCCGGTATGCAGGCTTGCTGTCGATCGCCCGCATCGACGACATTGTCTCCAGCATAGACCTGCGTGAGGGCACACTGGACATGGCGAGGTCCGAGCCCCAGGTGCAACGCGAAGACTATATGTTCGATACCGGCTATGTGGACCGTGGTGGCGTCGCCAACCAATACCGACAGGGCGCGACCATCATCCTGCCGCAACTCCACATGATGGATGCCGTACTGGGCGAGTTCTGCCGCGCGGTCGAGTCGCTGCTGAGCTGCCACGTTCAGACCAACATCTATCTCACGCCGCCGGACAATCAGGGGTTCAATACCCACTATGACGATCACGATGTGTTCGTCATGCAGATCGAAGGCGAGAAGCTGTGGCGCTTCTACGAAACCCCGGTCGAAAACCCCTACCGGGGAGAGGGTTTCAGACCAGACGCCCACGAAGCCGGCGAGACCGTTGCCGAGTTTGTCCTCAAAGCCGGCGAATGCATCTATGTGCCGCGTGGCCTGATGCACGACGCGCGAACCCATGGCGACACAGCCTCGCTCCACATCACGCTCGGCCTGATCGTGAAGACCTGGGCCGACCTGATGCTCGAAGCCGTTTCAGAAGTCGCCTTGCGTACACCGGCCATGCGGCACTCGCTTCCGCCCGGCTTTGCCCGGCCTGATTTCGACCGGACGGATGCCGAGGCACAGTTCAAGGCCATGGCTGAAATGCTGGCCCGCGAGATGAGCGTCGACGGGGCGATGGACTTCTTTGTCGACAGCTTTATTCGCTCCCGCGTGCCCAATACCCGTGGCGCGATCAGCAACTACCTGGCCCCGGCGACGCCGGGGCAGGCCTTCCGGCTCCGACCATTCGTGCCATGGCGCTTTGCCGGCGATGACAAAGAGAACGTCATCATCACCGCAGGCGGCGAGGTCCGGTTCGCCGCCGAGGCCGAGGCTGGGCTCCACACCCTCCTCGATGGCGGCACGGTGACCGCCGCGAGTTTTGTCGGTCAGGATGAGGCTGCAGCGATTGAAACGCTGGGCAAACTCCACGCGTTCGGACTGGTCGTACCCGTTTGATCATGGCCGGTATTCTCGTCTGGTTATAATTCACAACCTGCGCCTGCCTTGTCTGCAGGATGGTTAAAACCGTACATGCGCCCCTTTGAAGCGGCCTGACGTCCCAGGCCGCAACTTCACCGGCGGGCCGGCATGCGATTGCGTATTGGAGTGATCACAATCAGTCTTGCAGCGGTCTTCGCTGTCCTGTGGCTGATGTGGCCTTCCCCCATCAACCCGGTCTACTGGGATGAACCGGATCCGCCCGCCATGACCGGCGTGCTCGCTCCCAATTCGGGCTTGCAGTCAGCCCAGTTTTTCGAATTGGGCGATCCGGGTTCGGCGCGTTCCCTCGCGCTGGGCGAGGCAGGCACCGTCTATTACGGCAACACCGTTGGCGAAGTCGTGCGGATAGATACGGCTGGCGCGACCCCGTCTTCCGAGGTGGTCATCGATTTCGGTGAACAGCCCGTGTTCGACCTGGCCTGGATCAATTCCAACACGCTCGGCGCGACCACCCAGGATGGGCTTTTCGCAGTCAATGTAACCACCGGCGCATCGACCCGTGTGAGTGTCGGCGTACCGGGCCACCCATTCGGATATGCCAATGATCTCGCCATAACCAGCCGGGGCGAAATATACTTCACGGACCCCTCCGTCCTCCTTGGCGACGGCAGGCCTGATCGCGGGCATGTGCTCGACATGTTCGAAAACCGTCCGCACGGCGCGCTGTATGTCTGGGACCCACGCACCCACCAGACCCGGCTCGCGGCAGACAGGCTCTATTTCCCCAACGGGGTCACGGTCGCGTCGGACGGACGGTCGGTCTATGTTTCCGAAACTTTCCGCTACCGTATATTGCGCCACTGGATCGACGGCCCCCGGAGCGGTGAAACAGATGTCTTTGCCAGCAATCTGCCTGGCTTGCCTGACGGTTTGGCGACCGACAGTTCAGGACATTTGTTTGTTGCCATGCCCGCCGGGCGCAGCGCGACCTTGCGCATGATCCGGAGAAACCCGTGGTTGGCCCGGATCGCTGCCCGCCTGCCCGCCTGGCTTCGCCCGGATGGCGGCGCATCACATCCGTTCATAGCCGTGCTCGACGAACAGTCCGGCGCGATCATTGCGTCCTTCCATGACCCGGAACAGCGGATCTGCCATGTGTCGAACATGGTCCTCGCCGGGGATCAGGACCTTTGGTTCGGATCGTCTGACTGCAGCTATATCGCCCGGCTTCCGCAGTCAGCGATTCAGGCCGCCCTGCAATCGCCGCGCACGACAGGCCTCGCTGTCAGCGACTGACCGTATCGCCGCCAAGGCCGGTTCAGGCCAGGCTGGCCTCGGCCTGCTCGACGATCGCCGTCGCCGTTATCCCGAAATGTGCGTAAAGGTCGTCGGCCGGGGCGCTCGCCCCGAAACCAGTCATGCCAACGAACCTGCCCTTGCGACCAATCACCTGGTCCCAACCAAAGCGCAGCGCCGCCTCACAGGCGACCACCGGTATATCGGCGGGGAAGATCTCATCGAGATAGGCTTCACCCTGATCCAGCAACAGGTCGAGGCAGGGAGCGGAGACCACACGGACCTTGCGTCCATTGCCCCGCAAGATCCCGGCAGCCTCGACTGCCAGGCAGACTTCCGAGCCGGTACCGACCAGGACAACGTCCGGCGTGCCGGCATCGTCTGACAGGGTATAGGCGCCGCGGGAGGACAGGTTTTCCGTGCCATCATCAGAACGCAGGAATGGCAGTTTCTGACGCGACAGCGCGAGCACGGACGGTCCGTCGATCCGGCGAAGGGCCAGATCCCAGGCCTCGGCGGTTTCCAGTGCATCGGCCGGACGGAAGACATGCATGTTCGGGATGGCCCGAAGCGACGCCAGGGTTTCGACCGGTTGGTGGGTCGGTCCGTCTTCACCCAGCCCGATCGAATCATGGGTCATGACGTAGACTACGGGCTGGTGCATCAGGGATGAAAGGCGCATCGACGGGCGGCAATAGTCGGCGAAGACCAGGAAGGTCGCGACATGTGGCCGGAAACCGCCGTGCAGGGACATGCCGTTGGCACACGCGGCCATGCCATGCTCTCGCACACCGAAATGGATGTACTGGCCGGCATAGTCGCCGGCTTTCACGATACCGACATCGGGTGTCTTGGTGAGGTTGGACCCGGCAAGGTCCGCCGATCCACCCGCCAGGCTGGGCCAGTCGCCGATGATCGCGGCAAGGGTCTGGCCTGACGCTGCACGCGTGGCCAGAACCGGCTTGTCGGCGGCGACTTTACGGCGCCAGGCGTCGAGCGCTGCGATCTCGGTTTCACCCGGCTCACCGGAAATCTGGGCCACGAAGTCGTCGGCCCGATCCGACCCGGCCAACCGTTCCTGCCAAGCCTGGTGGGCATCGGCCGAACCGGTCGCCCGCCATGCATCCACAATCTCCGTCGGGATCTCGAATGGCGCAGCGGTCCAGCCGAGCGCCGCACGCGTGCCGGCGATCTCTTCGGCGCCAAGCGGCGCGCCATGACTGCCAGCCGTCCCGGCTTTGGTCGGTGCGCCATAGCCGATCGTGGTCCGACAGGCGATCAGGACCGGCTTGTCCGATGAGCGGGCCGCCTGCAGGGCGGCGTCGATGGCAGCCGGGTCATGCCCGTCAATACGCGACACCGCCCAACCGGCAGCATCAAATCGCTTGAGCACGTCGGTGCTCTCGGACAGGTCGGTCGGTCCGTCGATGGAGATTTCATTGTCGTCCCAAAGGACACACAACCGGTTCAGACCGAGATGCCCGGCCAGCGAGATCGCTTCGTGGGAAATGCCTTCCTGCAGGTCACCATCCGAGGCGATGACCCAGGTCCGGTGATCGACGAGATCATCCCCATAACGCGCATTCATCATGCGCTCGGCCAACGCCATTCCGACCGACATCGAGATACCCTGCCCCAGCGGCCCGGTCGTCGCTTCCACACCCGGCGTGTGACCGTATTCCGGATGGCCGGCGGTCAGGCTGTCGAGCTGGCGGAAGTTTTTCAGCTCATCCATGCTGATGTCCTCGAACCCGGCAAGGTGCAGGATCGAATAGAGCAGCATGGAGCCATGACCGGCCGACAGGATGAAGCGGTCACGATCCGCCCAGGCCGGCGCGGCCGGGTCGAATTTCATGTGCTTCGACCACAACACGGTGGCAACGTCGGCCATGCCCATCGGCATGCCGGGATGGCCTGAATTGGCTTGCTGGACCGCGTCCATCGACAGCGCCCGGATGGCATTGGCCATGTCGGACATCGAAACTGGGTTTGAAGGCGTGGTCATGAAGCGTCTCCTGCGCCGAGCCGGTGGCTAGCCGGATATCAGGCCTGTCCTTGCAAGCAAGGCTTTTGTGGAGGCGTCATAGCTGGATATATCGCCGTCCAAAATCCCCTTCGTCAGCACTTTGCCCAGCTCGACACCCCATTGGTCGAACGGATTGATGTCGTACAGGACGCTTTCGACAAAAACCTTGTGTTCATGCAAGGCGATGAGCGCGCCGAACACTGCCGGGGTCAGATCATCCATGAGCAGGCTCGCCGAGGGGCGGTTGCCAGGCATCGACTTGTGACGGGCCAGCTCGGGCTCGCTTGTCGCATCGACCTTGCGTCCATCCAGCAGTGCGGCACCCTGTGCGGCCATGTTGGCAGCGAGCGCCCGCTCCCGCGGATCAGAACTGGAGAAGTGACGGGCCACGCCGATGAAATCCACCGGCACAACATCACCGCCCTGATGCAGCCATTGGAAAAAGGAGTGCTGGATCTCGGTGCCATTGCCGCCCCAGACCAGCGCCCCGCCGGGCGTCGGTCCGGGCTGACCGTCCACGGTCACGGACTTGCCGAGTGATTCCATCTCCAACTGCTGGAAATAGTCTGCCAGCTTGCCGAGCCGGGCCGAATAAGCGGCAACGCACCGTGCAGGATAGCCCATCCCGATCCGGTTCCAGACATCGACCAGTCCCTTGAGAACCGGCATGTTGCGTTCGAGTGGCGCCGAGGCAAAGTGCCTGTCCATCTCCCGCGCACCATCGCGGAACGCCTGGAATACTGACGGACCCAGGCCAATTTCGAGCGCCAGACCGACCGCACTCCAGACCGAGTAGCGACCGCCGACCCAGTCGGGAAAGTCAAACACCATCGACGGATCAATGCCGAAGGCTTTGGCCTTTTCCGGAGCCGCCGAGGCCGCCGCAAAATGGGCGCCTGCGCGCGCGGCGCCGACATGGCCCGCCAGCCAGTCACGCGCCGCTTCGCCGGACATCAGGGTTTCCTGGGTCGAAAAGGATTTCGAAGCCACAATGAAAAGGATGGCTGCCGGATCCGCGCCGGCCACCGCATGTTTCAGATCGCTCGGGTCAAGACTGGCGACAAATCGCAGCTCCGGGCCGCTTTCGGCGTGATCGGCCAATGCATCGGCGACCAGACGCGGGCCGAGGTCCGAGCCGCCAATGCCGATATTGACCACCCGTGAGATCGGCAGGCCCGAAGGCGCATAATCGCCGGACCGGACCCGTTTTGCGAACTCACGGGTCTCGGCCTGCGTCCGGCTTACCACCGCTGCCGCTTCGCTACCGGACAAATCTCCGCCTTCCCGGTACGCCATATGGAGCGCCGGACGGCTTTCGGTAGCGTTCACAATTTTACCCGAAAGCAACGCATCACGCTTGCTTTCAAGCCCGCTCGCGCGAGCACGGGCGAAGAGAGCTTCAAGCGCTGCCTCGTCCAGACGCTGTTTGGTGGCGTCAAACTCGAGGCCGGCAGCTTTAAGGATCAGCGCCTCGGAGCGGCCATCCCCGGCTTCGACCAGCGTGCGAAGGGAGGTGCCGGACAGACGGACGGCATGAGCGTTCAATTCGGTATCGGACACGGGGCTTCCTGCACTCTCAATAGAAAGTGACAACCTATTGGCAGCTACCCGGCTTCACAAGACTTTCGCGGCGCTTTCCACGATGCCGGCATCGGCCTGATGGGCATCCACGACGGCGCCCAGCACATGATAGAGGGTGCTGGCCGGCATGCGATCAGCGACACGATGGCCCGCAGCGTCGATCTGGTCGATCCAGCCTCCCGGAATGGCAGGGTCCAGATGATGCGTGAACAACAGATCACAAACCGTTTCCAGTTCGGCAGCGGCAGACGCATGGCCGGCGCGATGGCGCGCTGCCGCGGCGCGCAGCCACTCGGTCTGCATCCAGGTCCGTGAACCCGCGTCGAGAGTCTGGCCATCCGGCCTGACCGTGGCCACCAGGCAACCGGTCTCCCGGCTGCGGCCGATCCCGGTGCCGTGCGCATGCAGAAAATCGAGAATGGTCTCGTCGACACTTGCGCCATGGTCACGGTAGGCATGGAGCAGCCAGATCCACTCGACTTCATGACCCGGTTCGACAACCGCGCCGGCGGGATCGGCGGTGACCTGCCAGTCAGCGTCGAAAAATTCGTACAGGACACCGGCCTCACGGTCGAGGAAACGGGTCGAGAACAGCTGGTAGATGGCCTCGATGCGGGTCAGGAAAGCCGCGTCTCCAGTCGCATCATACCAAGCCAGCAATGCTTCGAAGAGGTGCATGTGCGGGTTTTGGCGACGCGGCAGTTGAGCCGCACCGATCGCCTCGGCATAGCCACCCTGTGGCCGGGTCAGGTGGGTGTCGAGATAGATGAGGATTTCATCGGCGAGCTGGCGATAGTGGCTGTCATGGGTGACCCGGTGCAACCATGACAGGGCCAGCAGGATGAAGGCGTGATCGTAGAGGTCGCGTGCCGGGCTTTCGATGTCGCCACTGGCGGTGAGGGTATGAACCCAGCCGGGTGTTCCATCCGGCGCGTGCGCGCGGCGCTCGAGCAATTCGAAGCCCTCGACCGCCAGATCCAGCCCGTCACACCAGCCGGCATGATGGGCCCGCGCGAAAACGTAAATCTGCCGGGCCTGGGTCCGCACACGACGGCTGTCGCCGGTAACCGGCTGGCCATCCAGGCTGAGCGATTCCAGAAAGCCGCCCGAACGCTTGTCCCAGGCGCGCTCTGCCCAGAATGGCAGGGCGGTGTGGACGCCCCATTCCCGCAGTCTCGACGCCCAGTCCGCCATTCGCCCCGCCTGTCAGATGCCCATCAGTCCAGTTTCGCCATATCCTCGTCTGAAATGTCGAAATTGGCGTAAACATTCTGCACGTCGTCGCTGTCTTCGAGCATTTCCATCATTTTCATCAACGTGCCGACCTTGTCGCCGGTCACCTCGATCAGGTTCTGCGGACGCCAGATCAGCTTGGCAGAAGACGGGTCTTCGAAGGTCGCGGACAGGGCGCCGACAACCTCCATCAGGTCCTCGCGGGCGGTATAGATGACATGTTCGCCTTCATTGTCCTCATCGCCCGGCTCGGCAGCAACGTCTTCGGCGCCGGCCTCGATCGCGGCTTCCATCATCGTGTCTTCGTCCGCCTTTGAGAGCGGATAGCGGATCTCGCCGACATTATCGAACATGAAGGCGACCGAACCGGTCTCGCCCAGATTGCCGCCATTCTTGGCGAAGGCGGTGCGGACTTCGGCAGCGGCACGGTTCTTGTTGTCGGTCGAGACCTCGACGATCACGCCGGTTCCGGCCGGGCCGAAGCCTTCATAGCGGATGTCTTCATAGGACTCGTCATCACCGCCCGACGCCTTGTCGATCGCGCGCTGGATATTGTCCTTGGGCATCGACTGGCCCTTGGCATTGGAGACAGCGAGACGAAGGCGCGGATTGGCATCAACGTCCGGTCCACCCAGCTTGGCAGCGATGGAGATTTCCTTGGAGAGGCGGGAGAACAGCTTTGAACGCAGCTTGTCCTGACGGCCCTTGCGGTGCTGGATATTGGCCCATTTGGAGTGTCCGGCCATGATCGGGATCCCTGTTCCTGCGGATTCGAGGCGCCTTCCTTACCCAGATTGGACGGCAAACGCCACACCTTGCGCCACATCGGGCGCGTCAACTAAAGCAAATCGCTACGCCCTTCGGCCTTGAGTTGCTCAACCACCGCCTTGATGGCCTGGCTGTCATTGCGGTTTGCGACAAGGACTGCGTCTCCGGTCTGGACCACGACGAGGTCCCGCACACCACACAGGACGACGCGGGCATCGGTCGCGAATCCGAAACATCGACGACTGTCGAGGAAGTCGACATCGCCGGTACCCGCATTACCGGCCGCGTCCTTGTCACGGATCTGCCAGAGCGCATCGAACGAGCCGACATCGGACCAGCCTATGTCCGCCGGGACAACAGCGGCGCGATCAGTGCCTTCCATCACGGCATAGTCGAACGAGATCGACGGGCAGCGTGCGAAGGCCTGGGCATCGAGATCGAAGCGTGCCCCGTCACTGACACCGTCATTGATCGCCCGGCGAACCGCCAGCAACACATCGGGGCATTGCCGCTCCATCTCTGCGGTTACCGCATCGGGTGCGAACAGAAAAATGCCGGCATTCCAGTAGAACCCACCGGCGCGCAGAAAGCCCGCCGCGGTCTCCGCGTCCGGTTTCTCGGTGAAGGCCTGCACGTTGTAGCCCGGGCCGCTGGCGTCGCCGCGCCGGATATAACCATACCCCGTATGCGGCTGATCGGGCTCAATGCCGAACGTCACCAGCCGACCGTCACGCGCCAGCGCGCTACCCTGTCCGATGGCGGCCCTGAATGCCGGGACATCCCGAATGAAGTGATCAGCCGGCAGCAGCAGGACCAGGTCGGCGCCATCCGTCGCTGCCGCCAGTTCCGCCGCAGCCGCGGCGACGGCCGCCGTGTTGCGCCCAACCGGTTCGACCACGAAACGGGCGTCAGGAAATGAATCGTCCGCCAGTTGGGCGCGGGCGGTATCGGCCTGCTTGGCATTGAGGATGACCAGCGGCGGCAGAAACTCAATGCCATCACCCTCGCCCGCCACGCGCCGCGCCGCCTCGACCAGCATGCTGGTATCAGAGGTCAGCGCCTGCAGCTGTTTGGGCATGTCCTCGCGGGACAGGGGCCAGAGACGTGTGCCGGATCCACCCGACATGATCACTGGCAGGATACGCGTTGTCATGTCCAGTCTCCCCGCAGCCGCCCGGCTGCCGGGGCGATCAATTGCTCATCGCGCCCCGAAGCGGTTCGGCACGCGTTGCAGGCGGGAAGTTACGCATTGAGAGATAGTTCAACAAGCGCCCCAACATCTGCGCGCTGTCAGTCTGCACAACGCGGATATGGGCCCGGTCATCCTGAAGGTGGGTCGTGAACAGGCAAGCATCGTCCTCGTCGGTTCCGCTTTCACAGGATCGCAGAAACTCGACCATGTGATTGTCGAATACCAACGCATCCTGCGCGCGCTCAAAGCGGATGGTTTGCTTGAACATCTTTCCCCCTCCCTCCATCGCGCCTGACCGTATTCGACAGGGCGCGCGGACCAATCTCCGACAATCCTGCCGCTGATTGCGCCCGAAACACTGTGAACGCCGTCACAGCACCACTGACATTCACGCTAGCGACACGGTGAAGGGGATCAACCGGTTGCAGCGGCGAACCGCACGCTTTGCGTTGCGTCGCAGCAAAATTGTCACATCAAGTCGGGAAGCATTCCGGAAGCTGCCCGCCCAGCCGGATCGGCTCACAACGAAGCGCCAGACCCGTCGCGTCATCGGTCTCGACAAAGACGCCACACAGGGTCGCCTCGCCCGTGGCCGGCTCGAAGCGGGCGGACCGCATCCGGGTCGTGAACCGGCGCATCGGCTCTTCCTTGTCCATCCCGATCACACTGTCATAATCACCGCACATGCCGGCATCAGTCTGGTAGGCCGTTCCGCCCGGCAGCACCCGGGCATCAGCGGTCGGGACATGGGTATGCGTGCCGACTACGAGACTGGCCCGCCCGTCACAAAAGGCGCCCATCGCCATTTTCTCGCTGGTGGCCTCGCCATGAAAATCGATGATCGCGGCATCAGCGACCATGCCGAGAGGTGCCGCGGCAAGCTCGCGCTCAACGACGCTGAACGGGTCGTCCAGCGACTCCATGAAGAGATTGCCCATGACATTCATGACGAAGACGCGCCGCCCGTCCGGCAGGTCATAGAGGTTGGCGCCGGCGCCCGGCGTGGATCCGACCGGGTAGTTGGCCGGTCGCAGCAAGCGCGGCTCGCGGTCGATATAGCTCAGGGTTTCCCGCTGGTCCCAGGCATGATTGCCCAGGGTGAGCACATCGGCGCCCAGTTCGAAAAGCTGATTGCAGATCTTTTCTGTGACGCCAAAACCGGCGGCTGCGTTCTCGGCATTGATGACCACGAACTCCGGCTTCAGAGCCTCGCGCACCCGTGGCAGGTGATCCTCGATCGCACGGCGACCGGACTTGCCGACAATGTCTCCGAAAAAGGCCAGACGCATGAAAAGAGCTCCGTCAGCGGGTTGGCCGACGGATATGGCGCATCATGGCGCGAAAGTCCAAGTCATGACTGATGCCAACAAACTAGGCCGCGCTTTGGACACCTGGCACATAGTCCAGGATCGGAGCCAGACACCGCTCGGCATCGGCCTCCGTCCAGCCCTTGCGGGCGGCGTAGTCCTCGACCTGGTCACGCAAGATACGGCCAACGGCGAAATAGTGACTGTCAGGGTGCGAGAGATAGAGACCGGAGACCGACGAAGCGGGCGTCATCGCGAAGGAGTTGGTCAGACCGATCCCCGCCGTCTCCGGGGCATCGAGCAGGCCGAACAAGGTGCGCTTTTCGGAATGATCCGGCTGCGACGGGTAGCCAGGTGCCGGGCGGATGCCGGCATAGGCCTCGGCGATCAACTCGCGATTGCTAAAGCTTTCATCCGGCGCATAGCCCCAGTGATCGCGGCGCACGCGCGCATGCAGCCACTCGGCCGCGGCTTCGGCAATGCGGTCGGACAAGGCGTTGAACAGAATGGCGTTGTAGTCGTCCTTGTCCGCCTCGAAACGGGCAACCAGATCGGGATTGTCACCGGCGGTCACGGCGAACCCGCCGATCCAGTCCTCATGACCGGGCGGGGCCAGGAAATCGAACTGGCACAGATGGGCGCGGTCATTGTCCTTCGCCGCCTGCTGACGCAGGCCATGAAAGCGCGCCAGCTCGCGAGTCCGCGTCTCGTCGGTAAAAAGGACCGCATCATCGCCGACCCGGTTGGCGGGCCAGAAACCAACCACCGCGCGCGGCGCCAGCCAGTCTTCCTCGACAATGCGCGCCAGCATCGCCTGGGCATCAGCGAACAGGGAACGCGCCGCCTCCCCCCGTCGCGGATCGTCGAGGATCGCCGGATAACTGCCTTTCAGTTCCCAGGTGAAGAAGAAAGGCGTCCAGTCGATATAACCGATCAGCTCTGACACGGTCGGCGTAAGCGTGGTGAGACCGGGCTTGGCCGGGCGCGGCGGAACATGGCTGTTCCAGTCGCACTGCCACGCCTTAGCCCGGGCCTGTTCGAGCGGCAGGCGGGCCTTGGCGGATCGGGCCGCCAGGCGGCGCTCGCGGATCCGCGCCAGGTCAGCTTTGACCTCGCCGGCATAGTCCTCGCGTTGATCGGACAGGAGTTTCGACACCACCCCCACAGCCCGACTGGCGTCCAGCACATGGATGACAGGTGCCACATTGATCGCCGGATCGATCTTCACCGCCGTGTGAGCCGGACTGGTCGTCGCCCCGCCGATCAGCAGCGGGATATCGACCTGCAGACGCTCCATCTCCGAGGCCACGAAGACCATCTCGTCGAGAGACGGGGTGATCAGGCCGGACAGCCCGATGACATCAGCCCCTTCGTCCCGCGCGGTTTGGAGAATTTTCTCACACGACACCATCACACCCAGGTCAACAACGTCATAGCCGTTACACTGGAGCACCACGCCGACAATGTTCTTGCCGATATCGTGGACATCGCCCTTCACGGTCGCCATCACGATCTTGCCGTTCGATTTGCCCTCATCGCCGGTGAGCGCCTTCTCCTCCTCCATGAAGGGGATGAGATGGGCGACGGCCTGCTTCATCACCCGCGCCGATTTGACGACCTGTGGCAGGAACATCCGGCCATCACCGAACAAGTCGCCGACGACATTCATGCCGTCCATCAACGGGCCTTCGATCACATGCAAGGGGCGAGCGAAAGACAGGCGGGCTTCCTCGGTATCATCGACGATGAATTCGTTGATGCCGTGCACGAGGGCATGACGGATCCGGTCAGCAACGGGGGCCTCGCGCCATTTCAGGTCACGGACCTTGGCCGGTCCGGCACCCTGGCCACGATAGCGTTCGGCGGCCTCGAGCAGGCGATCGGTCCCGTCGTCGCGACGATTGAGAATGACATCTTCGACCAGCTCACGCAGCTCCGGCTCGATATCGTCATAGATGTCGAGCTGGCCGGCATTGACGATCCCCATATCCATACCCGCCTTGATGGCGTGATAGAGAAAGACCGAATGCATCGCCCGACGCACGGTCTCGTTACCACGGAAGGAAAAGGAGATGTTCGACAGTCCGCCCGAGACATGACAGCCAGGCAGGTTTTCGCGAATGCGCCGGGTCGCCTCGATGAAATCGACCGCGTAATTATTGTGCTCCTCGATCCCGGTCGCGACGGCGAAAATATTGGGATCGAAGATGATGTCTTCCGCCGGGAAGCCGATCTCGTCGACCAGTATTTTGTAGGCCCGCTCGCAGATTTCATACTTGCGCGCGGCCGTGTCTGCCTGGCCGGTTTCGTCGAACGCCATGACGACAACTGCCGCGCCATAGGCCAGACATTTACCGGCCTGCTCGCGGAACTGGGCCTCGCCCTCCTTGAGGCTGATCGAGTTGACGATCGCCTTGCCCTGCGTGTTCTGGAGACCGGCCTCGATCACCTCCCATTTCGAACTGTCGACCATGACCGGCACGCGGGCCACATCGGGCTCACCGGCGATCAGGCGCATGAAGCGGGTCATCGCCTCGACGCTGTCGAGCAGGCCCTCATCCATGTTCACATCGATGATCTGGGCGCCGTTCTCGACCTGCTGCCGGGCGACAGACACGGCTTCCGCGTAATCACCCTCGGTGATCAGTTTGCGGAAACGGGCCGAGCCGGTGACATTGGTACGCTCGCCGACATTGACGAAGCTGGGGATTGAAACGGACATTGGATCGGGCCTCAGGACGCCAGTTCGAACGGCTCGAGGCCGGACAGCATCATCGCGCTCTTGTGTTTGACAGGCTGACGGGGCGACGCCGATTTCGCCGCGGCTGCGATGGCCCGGATATGATCGGGCGTGGTGCCGCAGCAACCACCGACAATATTGACCAGGCCGGATGACGCCCACTCGCCCAGATGCCCGGCGGTCTGGTCCGGCGTCTCGTCATACTCGCCCATGTCATTGGGCAGGCCGGCATTGGGATAGGCGATGATGCGGGTGTCGGCGATGCGAGCCAGCTCACTGACATAGGGCCGCATCTCGTCAGCCCCCAGCGCGCAATTCAGACCGACAGCCCAGGGCCGGGCGTGGCGAACCGAATACCAGAAAGCCGATGCCGTCTGCCCGGACAGGGTCCGTCCGGACCGGTCGGTGATGGTGCCGGAAATGATGATCGGGATCGCCTCGCCGGTTTCGGCCCGCAGATCGAGCAGCGCCTTGATCGCGGCCTTGGCGTTGAGCGTGTCGAAAATCGTCTCGATCAGGAAGAAATCGACGTAAGGCGCCATCGCACCCGCTTGCTCGAAATACGCCTGGCGGACTGTCTCGAAGTCGACATCGCGATAACCGGGATCATTGACCTGTGGCGAGATCGACAGGGTCTTGTTGGTCGGCCCGATCGCCCCGGCAACGCCTCGGACCGTCCCGGTCCGGCCTGCCACCTCGTCCGCCGCTTCACGGGCCAGACGCGCGCCTTCGCGGGCAATATCAACGGCGACCGACTGCATGTCGTAATCGGCCTGGGCGATGGTGGTTGCCGAGAATGTATTGGTCTCGACGATGTCGGCACCGGCCTCGAAATAGGCGCGGTGGATCGCCTTGACCGCGTCCGGCGCGGACAGGTTGAGGATGTCGTTATTGCCCTGGATGGGACAATGCCAGTCGGCGAAACGCGCCCCGCGATAGCCGGCCTCGTCGAGTTTCAGATCCTGGATCTGCGTGCCCATCGCGCCATCGAGGATCAGGATGTGCTCGAGAGCCTTGGCGCCCAGGGCAGCAATGCGATCAATGCGCGTCATGATGCGACCGCCTGGAGTTCCCGATCGCCCGCCTTCACGCCCAGGAGCTGGCAGGTCGACAGCGCCAGCTCGGCCCGGTTGAGGGTGTAAAAATGGAAGCCATCGACACCTCCATTGCGCAGCTTGCCGCACAGCTTGGCAGCGACGTGCGCTGTCACCAGCTGACGGGTCCCGGCGTCCTGGTCGAGACCTTCATAGGCCTCGTGCAGCCATTTCGGCAGGCTGGCGCCGCACAGGCCGGCGATCCGCTTGAGGCCATTGAAATTGGGTTGCAGCATGATGCCAGGCACGATCGGTATGGTGATTCCGGCGGCCCGGGCCCGATCGCGAAAACGGAAATACACATCGGCATCAAAGAAAAACTGCGTGATCGCCCGGGTGGCTCCGGCGTCGATCTTGGCTTTCAGCAGATCAATGTCGAAATCGGCATTCGGGCTCTCCGGATGGATCTCGGGATAGCAGCCGACCGAGATTTCGAAATCACCGATGTCGGAAATACCGCGTGCGAGTTCGGCAGCATTGGCGTAGCCGCCCGCAGGGGGCACATAGCTTCCCCCGATCGCGTCAGGCGGATCACCGCGCAGCGCCACGATGTGACGCACGCCGGAAGCCCGGTAATCGCGGATAACGGCGTCAACCTCGGTCTTGCTGGCGTTGACACAGGTCAGATGCGCCGCTGGCGGGATCGAGGTTTCCTCGACGATCCTGTGGACGGTGCGGTGGGTCCGGTCTCGGGTTGATCCACCGGCGCCATAGGTCACGGATACAAAGTCCGGGCGCAGCGGCTCGAGACGCGAGATGGACTCCCACAGCGTCGCTTCCATCGCATCGGTTTTCGGCGGGAAAAACTCGAACGAGACGGACAATCCATCCGGCTTCCGCGTTGCCTGGCCGTGCTCACCCATGGGACACCTTTACCCGCTGCTACTCTGGCGCAGGGCCCCTGGAGGGCCACCTCGCACTGCGACATCACAATCACATCAGGACATAAAGATATCTTTATATGACATGATTGGCTAGGGGTGATCTGGTTGTTTAGACAGCGCCGCCTATATGGGTTGGTGAAATTTTCTTCAAAGCGGACCAGACTTGCATCCGCCCGTCACATCTGGTCTACCCGACGATATAAAGATTTCCTTATATGAGGATTCCACAGTGAGCCGTTCTTCCTACATCTTCACGTCCGAAAGCGTTTCCGAAGGCCATCCGGACAAGGTGTGCGACCGCATCTCCGACACGATTGTCGACTTGTTTCTGGGCAAGGACCCGGAGGCCCGTGTCGCTTGCGAAACCCTGACCACGACCAACCAGATCGTGTTGGCGGGTGAAGTCCGCTGCGCGGCACCGATCGACGATGCAGAGATCGAAGCCGCCGCGCGCGAAGCGGTTCGTGACATCGGCTACGAGCAGGACGGCTTTCACTGGAAGACAGCAACGCTTCAAAACTTCCTGCACGAGCAATCCGTTCACATCGCCCAGGGCGTCGATGCCAGCGGCGACAAGGATGAAGGCGCGGGCGACCAGGGGATCATGTTCGGCTATGCCTCTGACGAGACGCCGCAACTCATGCCGGCGCCGATCACCTATTCGCACCAGATCCTCAAGCGCATGGCCGAGCTGCGCAAATCCGGTGAGCGGCCGGAATTCGAACCGGATGCGAAGTCGCAGGTCACCATGCGCTATGAAAATGGCGTGCCCGCCGGTGTCACCTCGGTCGTCGTCTCGACCCAGCACAAGGACGGGCTGACCCAGGACGATATCCGCGAACTGGTGCGCCCGGTCGTGGCTGACGTCCTGCCCGATGGCTGGTTTCCGCCGGAAGACGAGTTTTATGTCAATCCGACCGGCACTTTCGTAATCGGTGGCCCGGACGGTGATGCCGGTCTGACCGGTCGCAAGATCATCGTCGACACCTATGGCGGTGCCGCACCGCATGGCGGCGGTGCCTTCTCCGGCAAGGACCCGACCAAGGTCGACCGCTCGGCCGCCTATGCCTGCCGCTGGCTGGCCAAGAATGTCGTCGCCGCCGGGCTGGCCAAGCGCTGCACCATCCAGGTCTCCTACGCGATCGGCGTGTCCAAGCCGCTCTCGCTCTATGTCGACCTGCACGGCACCGGCCGCGTTGACGAGGCCAAGCTGGAGGACGCACTGCGCCAGCTGGCTGACCTCTCACCGCGTGGCATCCGCACCCGGCTGCAGCTGAACAAGCCGATCTATGCCCGCACCGCTGCCTACGGACATTTCGGCCGCACGCCGACCGAGGATGGTGGTTTCTCCTGGGAGCGGACCGATCTGGCCGACGAGCTTCGCTCGCTCCTCTGATCCTGATATGCACGGCGCGCAATCGCTTCGCCCTGCCACTTTACGAACGCCGAACAGAAGGACCTGATGGTCATGACGCAATTTGCTGCGGACAAACCCTATATCGTCAAGGACATGTCGCTGGCCAAATGGGGCCGGATCGAGTTCGACATGGCCGAGATTGAAATGCCAGGCCTGATGGCGCTGCGCGAAGAGTACAAGGACAGCCAGCCGCTCAAGGGCGCGCGCATCGCCGGCTCGCTGCACATGACCGTGCAGACCGCGATCCTGATCGAGACGCTGACCGCGCTGGGCGCAGAAGTCCGCTGGGCTTCGTGCAACATCTTCTCGACCCAGGACCACGCTGCCGCGGCCATCGCCGAGACCGGCGTGCCGGTCTTCGCCACCAAGGGTGAGACGCTGGAAGAATACTGGGATTATGCCGACGCCATCTTCCATTGGCCGAACGGCGAGACCGCCAACATGATCCTCGACGATGGCGGCGATGCCACCATGTATCTGATCCTTGGCGAGAAGGCGGAAAACGACCCGTCCATCCTCAACCACCCCAAGTCCGAGGAAGAAACCTTCCTGTTTGCGCAGATCAAGAAGCGCATTGCCGCGACCCCGGGCTGGTTCGCCAAGGCCAAGGCCGCCATCCAGGGCGTGTCCGAAGAAACCACCACCGGCGTCATGCGTCTCTACCAGATGCAAAAGCGCGGCGAACTGCCCTTCCCGGCGATCAACGTCAATGACAGCGTCACCAAGTCGAAATTCGACAACCGCTATGGCTGCCGCGAAAGCCTGGTCGACGCCATCCGCCGCGGCACCGACGTGATGATGGCCGGCAAGAAGGCCCTGGTCTTCGGCTATGGCGATGTCGGCAAGGGCTCAGCGGAATCGCTGGCGGGTGCCGGTGCCCGTGTCTATGTGACCGAGATTGACCCGATCTGCGCCCTGCAGGCCTGCATGGACGGCTTTGAGGTTGTCCGGGCCGAGGACGTGATCGGCGAGATGGACATCTTCGTCACCGCGACCGGCAACAAGGACATCCTCACCGTCGATCACATGCGCGCCATGAAGGACATGGCGATCGTCTGCAATATCGGCCATTTTGACAATGAAATTCAGGTCGAGAGCCTGAAGAACTACCAGTGGACCAATGTGAAGCCGCAGGTCGATCTGGTGAACTTCCCGGAAGGCCACCGCATCATCCTCCTGTCGGAAGGCCGCCTCGTGAACCTGGGCAATGCCACCGGCCATCCAAGCTTCGTGATGTCGGCCAGCTTCACCAACCAGACGCTGGCCCAGATCGAGCTGTGGACCAAGGGCGAGAACTATACCAACGAGGTCTACATCCTGCCCAAGCATCTCGACGAGAAGGTTGCGGCCCTGCACCTCGACAAGCTCGGCGCCAAGCTGACAGTGCTGTCGGACGAGCAGGCCGACTATATCGGCGTGCCACAGCACGGTCCGTTCAAGGCCGAGCACTACCGCTACTAGGACGACGCACCCGAACAAGGAAGGGGCGCCTTGCCAGCCGGCGAGGCGCCCTTTTTTTTATCACTCGTGACGCAGAGCGGGGAATCGTCCAGTCTCGCGGTGGGGGAACCGTCATGACATTGAACGATGCCTATCTGATTTCGCAGATCGTCGCGGTCCTCCTGGTCGGGCCGACACTGCTATACTTGGCCCTGCAAGTCCGCCAGAACACCAAGCAATTGCAGGCCGCCGCGCGCTACCAGTTTGTCGAAGCGACAGGGCAGATGCATTCGCTGACAGTGGGCAGCAAGCCGACTGCTTCAATGTTCAGACGCGGCATCGAGTCCTACGCCCAGCTCGACCCGGACGAGCGGCTGCAGTTTAGTATCCTCATCGGGCACTTTCTACAGATCTACAGCGTCATGTTCGAGCTGCACGCCGACGGCCTGTTGCCAAAGAGCCAATGGCATGCCGTCCTCAAGGACCTCGAATTCATCCTCAACTGCGATGGCGGCAGAGAGATCTGGGAATCGTTCGGCAGGGTTGGCTTGTCACCGGACTTCGTCGCTTACGCGGACGCCATTTTTCACGAAACACCCGGCTCCTACAAACTCTAGCATCAACAGCGCGCCAGACCGCCCGGGCCGCCATCGGCGTTGGCAGGCCGGCGCGCGCTGAGCGCCAATGCGGCGGGCTGTGGCAGGCGGTGGCAACCAGACTCGTAGCCCGTGTGAGGCCATACACCTGCGTCTCCGAACGCTATTGCGCCGAAGGCTGGGAGGGAACGGGATGTCGGCGGACACCGGGGTGTCCTGGTGGTGGTCTGCGGTGTCCGTGATGTCCTCGACATCCCGTTCGCGGAGATTTCCCGGACGCTCTCGCCCCCGATTCCAATGCGTCAGGTAGATGGGGTCGGTCGTTTAGTGCCCCGCGACCTGGTCGCACGCCCTGCCGGAGCTTTGGACTGTCACATCCAACGCGCGGACAGGCTCCGCTCGTTTCCGGGCACAAGTGACTGAGCTCGTGCCCCCCGTCCCGAAAACCAAGGGCATTATGGGGTGGGCGGCGAGGGGGGAGGACAAGTTGGTCTCTATCCCCACCCCACACACCGTCATCCCGATGGCAATCGGGACCCAGTCTGCGACGCGAAGTCGTTGCAGGGCTTGGTGAAATCGGGTGTGCGCGACTGGGTCCTGACCTTCGTCAGGATGACGGCTAGTGGTGGTTTGTGCGGAGGATAAGTGGTTTTTCCCCACAGCGTGGGCTGGCGGGAAAGCTCACACAGCCCGCTCCCATTCAGCACCGCCTGCCCTGCCAGCTAGTCGGCAATCGGGACAAAGCCGGAGGCTACCGCCGCATCCCAGTCCAGCCGGATCCAGCCCAGGGCTTTCTCGAGCTCGTGGAACTGGCCGACCTTGCGCCCCGAGGAATGGGCAACGGTTGCGACAATCATTGACACCGTCTCCTGGTGCTCGGCCTTGCTGACAAAAGCCAGCTTCGCACCCGGTGCCAGTCCATCAACCAGGCCCTGGACATTGTCGATGATCTGCACCGGATCGGCGTTGATGCTGGAGTCCCGGATATTGATCAGAACCCCGCGCACCGATTGGGCAATGGCCACGTCGCGGAGTTCCTGGCGTGACGCCAGGATTTCCTCGGCATCCACCGGTCCGACATGGGTCAGGCAGGCCGCGTGACTGGCAGGATCATGCGTGACGGTGAAAGTCATGGCATCCCTCAATCATCCGGCGTCCCGGGATGGGCCGGAAACGGTATTGAACCGCTCTGGGTGACCACCCCGTCCAAAGCCTGATCATGCCGTTCTGCGGGAATTGTCGCAACCACCTGGCAGTCAAAGGCCAGTCCGACGGCCCGCACGCCTGCCTCAGCGCGCAGCCCGGCTAGCGTATAGTCATAATATCCCTTGCCGAAACCGAGCCTGTTGCCAGCACGGTCGCAAGCCAGCATCGGCACCAGAACAAGCTCGGGCCGCAAGGCTGGCTGCTCTTCGCGAGGCTCCATCACACCCATGCCCCGACGCTCGAGACCCTCACCCTCTGCCCAGCTCCGAAAAACCAGCGGCTGACCGTGCCCCTGCACAACGGGCAGACACAAGGGATGCCCGAGGTCGCACAGACGCTTCATGAGAGGACGCGGATCGATTTCGCCGGACAATGGCCAATACCCGGCCACAGGAGCACCGGCGGCAGGCAACCAGGCGTCGGGAAAGTTCCGGGCCAGGTCATCTCCGGCCGCAGGCAGGCTTTCGGCCGCCCTGCGGCGCAGCCCGATCATCCGTGACCGCAGGGCCGGCTTGTCTGCGGGAAAAGTCATGTGGCGGCTCCACTTGCGCCGTCAGAGCGTGTTTATCCCCACAAACCCGACAGTGCAGGTGGGCACCACATGAACGGGACCAGGGTCCCAGACAGAGGCAGTTCCCTCGTGGAGGTGTACGGTCCGCAGGATAGACGCTCCAGTCGTACGCAGCAGATAACCGCCACCCCCTATGTGGAGGCGAAACGTCGCAAGCTCAAGCACCAGCTTCCGCAAGAGAGGTGTCAGGCGCAGGCGTGCGATCACCGCTGCCATGATCACCGCCCTGGGCTTCAAGTGTATCGGCGAAACTTTCCATGCGTTCTGCGAGACGCGTCAGATGCCCGGCCAGCTCACTCCGGGCTTCGGCCTGGAGGCTCGCGGCGCCGTGATTTTCGTGACGCAGACGCTGGGCCTGTCCCTCAAGCTCCGCGATCTTGCGGTCGGACTCCTTGAGGTCATCGACCAGGATCAAGGATGCCATCAACAACAGTCGCAGATCACCGATCTGGCCAACCTGGGCGGATATCTCGCTGACCCGCTTGTCGAGACTGCCAGCGAGTTCCCGCAGATAAGCTTCCTGCCCTTCCTCGCAGCCGATGGTGAAGTCGCGACCATTGAGTTTGACCGTCACGCGAGACATGGGGTCATCCTTCCTCGGTCAGCAGGTCACGCAAATCGGTGATTGCGGTATCCAGGGCGTCAGAGGCGGCCTGGGCCGCGTCCTGCAGGACAGCTTCCCGACCGCGCGCCTGGTCCAGCGCCTCGGCCAGATTGGCGCGATCGACATCCGCATCCCGCGCCTCGACCGCGGCCGCTTCGGCCAGACGGACCCGCTCGCGCATGCTTCGCGCCACGCCCTCGACACGGCTCATCGCGGCATCTAGGCGGACGACAACGGCCTCAAGGGCATCTTCAGGCATGTCGGCGCGCACGTTCATACGTCCAAAATCGGCTGTGTCGCGCCAAAGTTCAAGTTCTTCGTCAACTTCATCCCCTTGGTCATTGACTCCAGTCTGAGTCATGGCACCCAAAAGCGGCAGAACCGTGTTGGATCCGCCCGACAACAGACCGGTTACACGCGTTTGACGCTGCCTCCGGACCGGTCCAAAAGAACAGGTCTTCACAATTCGACGCGCAAGGGCGCTGATCCGAGATGCCTTCCCTACCCGACTGGGCTTTTTATCCGACCGCTGCCGCGGTTGTAGCCGCCATGATCGCCGCCGCCACCAGCTTCGGCGATACGAACCATCGGACACCGGAAGAAATCCGCGCCGAAGGCATCACCTTTTCAGGCGACCGATTGCCGATGCTGACGACCGGCAATGGCTTGACTGTCGAATTCCTCTCGGAAGACGGAATCCAGTTCGCCCGCATCATGGCAGCACGCGGGCCGCTGGACGGCATCCAGTCCGCTGGTGCCTTTTTCACCCTGTCCGAAGACGAGATCGAAGCGCTCGAGGGTCATAGGCTGCGAATGACCTATGTCGTCCGGTCGTCCGCCCAGGATGGCGCGGAACAAATGCTGACCAATCTGTTCATTCCCGGCCGCAGCCAGAGCCAATGGGAAACGAACGCGCTCGAACCGGACTTCACCGCCCTGACGGTCGAAATCTCGCCAACGCGATGCGACTGGGAATACGCATATGTCAGCGTTTGGCCGGACTGGAACAATGTGCGCAATCAGGTCGACCTGCAGCGGGTCAACGTGACAGTGCTCGAGCCGATCAGCTGCCCGGACTAGTCTCGCTTTGCCTCGAACGCCCGGACTTTCGGCCGCCGCGTGATGAGGTCGATCGGGTTCCAGTTCATCATGCCGGCAATCTGCAACGCAGAAACCCGTCGATCTGCCTGGATTCTCTTCCGCTCGGACAGCATCTCGGCCCGGCCGGCCAACGCATCGCCGATGGCCCAGGCGAACACACGCCCCTGTCCGAACCGGAACGCCGAGAGCCACAGGGCCAATGTGGCCAGGACGTGCCCGGGCAGCAAAACCCATAGCAGCCAACCGGGCGTATTCTTCATGAACACCCAGAGCCGGTTGCGGACACCGTGATAGGTGGCGAATTCCGAGCGCCGGCCCGATGATCCATAGCCGACATGATCCACTGCGGCATCGCGCAACTGGACAATGCTGTGGCCCAGCAGCCGGGCCCGGTAGCCAAGGTCAACATCTTCATTGTAGCAGAAAAAGCGGTCGTCAAATCCGCCGAGCGCCTCGAACAGGTCACGCCGGATGAACATGGCTGCACCGCAAGCCGCGAACATTTCACCTTCTTCGGGCAGCGCCGCGACCGGGCGGCCATAACCCGACCGATAGGCGAGGCCGGCCGCGTGGTAGCAATCTCCGCTACCGTCCAGGACACCGGGTGCATCGGCCGCATATTGTGTCGATCCGAAAACCGGGACGCCCTGAAAGCGCTGACAGGCTTGTTCGAACTGTTCGATCCAGTCGGGGCGAGCGAACGCATCGGGATTCAACAGAGCCAGCCACTCGCCGCGCGCGCCCGCCGCGAGCCGGTTATTGCCGGTCGCGAAACCGAGGTTTTCGTTACTTTCAACGAAGTCGACCGATGCCGGCAGATCGGCGCGGCCAATCCGCTCGTCTGCCGGGGACCCGTTCTCGAGCACCCGGATTTCAAGCGGTTGGCGGGTCTGGGCCCGCAAGGAGCCCAGGCACCGCTCAATTGTCCCGCGACTTCGATAGGCAACAATCAGTACAGAAACCGACGCCGCATCCTCCCGGAGCGTCGCTTCGGATTGATCAGTCAAGGTGCGGACTGTCCTGATCGGGAGCTTCTTCGATGATCACCAGCTGCCCGTCTGTCTCGGCGTACCGTTCACCTGTCCTAGGACATGTCAGATCCTCGCGAAGCACTTCCCCGGACCGGCTTACCCAGCCAATCTGCCGCGCCGGCACACCCGCCATGAGCGCATGGGCCCTGACATCCTTGGTGACGGTCGCGCCGGCAGCGATGAAGCAATATTCGCCCAGCTCGGTCCTGCCATTGGGGTTGCCACACACGATCGTCGAGTTGGCACCGATCGTCGCACCGCGACGTACGATGGTCTCACCGAATTCAGCCTTGCGCTCGACGAAGCCACGCGGCGTCAGCACATTCGTGAACACGCACGAGGGGCCGCAGAACACACCGTCCTCCAGGTGCACGCCCTTGTAGAGCGAAACATTGTTCTGGATCTTGACCTTGTCGCCGATGGTCACGCCCGGTCCGGCCATCACGTTCTGGCCCAGCGAGCAATTCCGACCAATGCGGGTATCCGGCAGGACATGGCTGAAATGCCAGACCTTTGTCCCCTCGCCGACAACCGCCCCGTCATCGACAACCGCTGTTTCATGCTTCCAGAATGCCATTTTCAACCGCCCTCAAATCCTGCGCGAGAGATAGCGAGGAAGGTTTCGACTGGCAAGCAACAAGGTCGAAAACCGGGTGTTGTTGGCCCACCGCGATTGGGCTATGTGAAGCCTCCTTTCCTGCTTGGCGATATGGCCCTGTCTTGATCAATTCTCCTTCGGGCCAAATCCTTTTGGACCTGCTTCTCGGGCTGGGTCTCGCAGCCGGACTGCTGTCGGGCCGCCTGTCTGCCGGGCGGGCCTTCGCGGTTTTCATTCTGGCCGTGATCATGACCGGTCGCCTGCCCCTGACCGACACGCTGGACCTGCTGACCTCTCCCGCAATCATTGCGGTGTCGAGCCTGGTCATTGTGTCGTCTGCGCTCGCAAAACTGCCCTGGTTGCCGCGCATGCTTTTCGGACGCGCCGGCCAAGGCAAGCGAACGACACTGGCCCGTTTTCTCGGGTCCGTTGCTGTCATGTCAGCCGCAACGCCGAATACCGCTGTGGTCGGGGCCGCGCTCGGCCCGGCAACACGCAATGGCACATTGACCCCGCGGGAATGCCTTCTTCCTTTGTCCTACATGGCTCTGGCGGGCGGAATGCTGACCCCCTTTGGAACCAGCGCCAGCCTGCTCGTTGTCGCCGAAGCGGCGCGTTCGGGATTGATGCTCGACGTTCTCGATTTCACAAGGCCCGGCCTGGCCGTGGTCGTCGGCGTCTACCTCTGCCTTGTTTTCGTGTCGCCCTATCTCCTCAAGGCCCCGCCTGCCGAGACGAGTGACAATGACGACTTCTATTACCTGCAGGCGCGGGTCGAGAGCGACAGCTCGCTGATCGGCCGGTCGATCGAACAGAACCAGCTTCGCAAGCTCCATCACTTCTTCCTCGCGGAAATTGTCCGTGGCGACCGCACTGTCGCGCCGGTCGCGCCCCAGGAAATCATCCAGCCCGGAGACCGCCTGATTTTTGTCGGGGATGTCGGCAATGTCGACGAGTTGCGGGCCATGCGGGGATTGAGCCTCGACAGCGCGCCGCGCTCGCGGGGGCCCGGTGCCCAGGTCCATGCCGTCATTGCCACCGGGTCGGTTTTGGCGGGGCGGACCTTGCGGGAAATCGATTTCCGCGCTCGCTTCGACGCCTCTGTGGTCGCTGTCCGCCGGGGCGAAAGTCGCCTGTCAGGCAAGCTTGGCGACATTCGCCTGCAGGCCGGCGACGAGCTGGTTCTCGCGGCGGGCAGCGATTTCCGCCACCGCAGCAATATCAAATCGAATCTTCATCTGCTCGACCTCGACAATCCCGGCCTGATCCCCCTGAGCCGACGCGGCTCGGCGATGCTGCTCGGCTGCTTCGGCCTGTTCCTGGTTGGCGCCTTGAGCCAGATGGTCTCCTTCGCCCTCATTTCGCTGTTGCTGGCCGGGCTGGTCGTCCTGGCCGGCTGGGTTCCGCCGCGGGAAGCCCGGCGCGTATTCCCGTTCGAGCTCATCATCGTGCTGTGGGGCGCCATCGTCCTGAGCGAGTTGATCCGCGATTCCGGCGCGGCTGGCGTCGCGGCAGACCTGATTGTCACCTATGCCGGCTCGCTGTCACCGATCGCGGCCCTGGCTGCGATATTCCTGATGGCCTGGGTGATGACCGAATTGTTCTCGAACACCTCGGCCGCCCTGACAGCGCTGCCGGTCGCATTCGTGATCGCGGAAAGGCTGGCCCTGCAGCCGGACGCCTTTGTCCTGGCGACGGCGTTCGGGGCCAGTGCGAGCTTCCTGATGCCCTATGGATACCAGACACATCTGATGGTGATGACACCGGGGCGATATGGCCTTGGCCATTTCCTGCGGATGGGCAGCATCGTTTTCCTGGTCTATGCCACGCTGAGTATCACGTCCCTTTCAGTCCTGTATCTGTAACAAATTCGCTGCTGGAGTGCCCATGCCCGATCTGACCGACAAGAACGCCATCGCCTTTTCATTTGCCGAACTCTGCAGCGAGGCCGGCGTCGAGATCATGCGGATCTATGACACCGATTTCGAGAACCGGTCGAAAGATGACAATTCACCGGTAACCGATGCCGACGAAGCAGCCGAGGCGATCATCCTGAAAGGTCTCGAGGCCCGGTTTCCCGGTATTCCCGTACTGGCCGAAGAAAGCTTTGCCGCCGGTTTCCGACCGGAAATCGGTGCGGCCTTCATCCTGGTTGATCCGGTCGATGGCACCAAGGAGTTCATCAACAAGAACGGTGAGTTCACGGTGAATATCGCGCTTGTCGAGGACCGCCGGCCGACAGCCGGTTGCGTGTTCGCCCCCGCCCGCGAGCGCATCTATATCGGCGGAACAGACGCGTGGGCAGGCGGCCACCGTGCTGGCGAACCGGTGCGTCTGGACAGTCTGGAGAAAATCCGGACGCGGCCCCGCCCGCAAGCCGGGATGACCGCCGTGATGAGCCGGTCACATGCGGACGCCGACACCCTGGCCTTCGCCGAAGCGCGCGGTGTCTCGGACCGGATTTCGGCCGGATCCTCGTTGAAGTTCTGCCTGGTGGCAGAGGGGCGGGCAGATGTTTACCCGCGCTTCGGACCGACAAAGGAATGGGATACCGGCGCAGGCCATGCCGTGCTCAATGCCGCAGGCGGGGCCGTTACCACACCGGACGGCGCCCCGTTCCTCTACGCCAAGGAAGCGACCGAGTATCTCAACGGTGCCTTTGTCGCCTGGGGCCGCCCGGAAACGGCCTGATCATATCGGGCGGAGACGGGCGGGGCCTGCCAGTGCAGCCCTGCCCGTCTCCGTCGATACGTCGTGATCAGCCCAGACGTCCCCGCTCCCGCAGGTGGGCGATCACCTGGTCGGCAGCCTCTTCGGCGGACAGTTTGGAGGTGTCGAGACGGATTTCCGGCGCTTCCGGCTCTTCGTACGGACTGTCCAGCCCGGTGAAATTCTTGATCTCACCAGCCTGGGCCTTCTTGTAGAGGCCTTTCACGTCGCGCTCCATGCAGACATCGAGCGGCGTGTCGACGAATACTTCAACGAATTCACCATCATCGACCAGCTCGCGCACCATGCGGCGCTCGGACCGGAAGGGTGAGATGAACGAACACGTCACCAGCAAGCCGGCATCGACGAACAGTTTTCCGACTTCACCGATGCGCCGGATATTCTCGACGCGGTCTTCGTCGGTGAATCCCAGATCGCGGTTCAGGCCATGGCGGACATTGTCACCATCAAGCGAGTAGGTGTGCAGGCCGGCTTCGGCCAGCTTGCGCTCGACAATATTGGCGACCGTTGACTTGCCGGCACCGGACAGGCCGGTGAACCACAGCAGGGTCGGTTTCTGACCCTTGATCTGCGACCGGCGCTCCTTGCTGACATCCATCGCCTGGGTATGGATGTTGGACGCCCGGCGCAGTCCGAACTCGATCATCCCGCCGCCGACCGTCTGGTTCGTGAACCGGTCGATCAGAATGAAGGAGCCCGTGTCCCGGACCTCACGGAAGGGGTCGAACGCGATCGGGCGGGCCGTCGACACGTTGCAAAAGCCGATGCCGTTCATTTCCAGCTTGCGGCTTGGCTGCTTCTCGTAGGTGTTGATGTCCACGCGATGCTTGAGCGTAGTGATCGTCGCCGGGGTCGTCGCGGTGCCGATCTTGAGCAGGTAGGACCGGCCTGGCAGCAGGTCGTCATTGGCCATCCAGAGAATTTCGGCGGCAAATTGATCCGACACTTCCGGTCGTTGCTCAGCCGAGGCGAGAACGTCTCCGCGTGAAATATCGATTTCCTGGTTCAGGACCAGGGTCACCGCATCGCCGGCCCCGGCTGTCTCGAGATCCCCGTCCGCGGTCACGATGCGCGAAACATTCGCCGCCAGCCCGGACTGCGCGACCACGATCGCGTCGCCGACGCTGACCTTGCCCGACACAATCATTCCCGAGTAGCCGCGGAAATTGAGATTGGGCCGATTGACCCACTGCACGGGCATGCGGAACGGTTCGTTGCGAAGCTCGGTGTCGAGGTCGAGGTCTTCCAGATACTCCAGCAATGTCGGACCGGTGTGCCAGTTCATGGCGTCGCTGCGCCGGGTCACATTGTCCCCGAAGCGGGCCGACATCGGGATCGGCGTGATGGACTCGAAACCCAGGGATTCCGCACTCTTGAGGTATTCCGCAACGATCTCGTGGAACCGGCCGCGCGAATTGTCCGCCAGGTCCATCTTGTTCACGGCCAGCACGATGTGCCGGATGCCCATCATGCGCGCAATATAGGTGTGACGGAGCGTCTGCACGAGCACACCCTTGCGGGCATCGATCAGGATGACCGCGACATCCGCGGTCGACGCGCCGGTCGCCATGTTGCGCGTGTACTGCTCATGTCCCGGCGTGTCAGCGACGACGAACTTGCGTTTCTCTGTCGCGAAAAAGCGGTAGGCGACATCAATCGTGATGCCCTGTTCCCGCTCGGCCTCGAGCCCGTCCAGCAGCAACGCAAAATCGATCTCGTCGCCAGCCGTCCCGTGCTTGCGGCTGTCGCGCTCCAGCACATTGAGCTGATCTTCAAACAACAGTTTGGAATCATAGAGAAGACGGCCGATCAATGTCGACTTGCCGTCATCCACGGACCCGCAGGTGAGAAAACGGAGAACGCCACGACCGCCGGAATGGGTCAGCCGCTCGATGACTTCGTCGCGCTTGGCTTCAATGTTCATCAGAAATACCCCTCGCGCTTTTTCTTCTCCATCGACCCGGCCTCGTCATGGTCGATCAACCGTCCAGACCGTTCCGATGTCCGGGCGGTCAGCATCTCCAGGACGATCTCTTCGAGCGACTGCGCTGTCGACTCGATGGCGCCGGTCAGCGGATAGCAACCCAGCGTCCGGAAACGCACCATCTTGAGTTCGGGTGTCTCACCGTCCTTGAGCGGCAGCCGGTCATCATCGACCATGATCAGCTGGCCGTCGCGCTCGACCACCGGGCGATGTCCGGCGAGGTAGAGCGGCACGATCGGAATGTCCTGCTCAAGGATGTACTGCCAGATGTCCAGCTCGGTCCAGTTCGACAGGGGGAAGACGCGGATCGACTCGCCCTGTTTGATCTTGGTGTTGTAGTTGCGCCAAAGCTCGGGTCTCTGGTTTTTCGGATCCCAGCCGTGATTGGTGTCGCGGAACGAGAAAATGCGTTCCTTGGCCCGCGACTTTTCCTCATCGCGGCGGGCACCGCCAAATGCGGCATCGTATTTGTGCCGGTTCATGGCGCTGCGCAGGGCCTCGGTCTTGAGCACCTGTGTATGCAGTTGCGAGCCACTGTCCCACGGATTGACGCCCCGCGCGATCGCGTCCTCGTTGACCTCAACGCGGATCTCAAGTCCCAGCTCTTCGGCCAGCGCATCACGGAAGGTGATCATGTCGCCGAATTTGAAGGTCGTATCGACATGCTGCAGCGGGAAGGGTGGCTTGGCCGGGTAAAACGCCTTCAGGGCCAGGTGCAGCATTACCGCGCTGTCCTTGCCGATCGAATACAGCATCACAGGGCGCTCGAATTCAGCCGCCACTTCGCGAATGATGTGGATGCTTTCCGCCTCAAGCGCCTTGAGGTGGGCGGACAGCTTCCTGTCCACCGGTTTCTTGCTGTCGCCCGCGAACCGGGCCGCGTACGCTTTGACATTTTCCTGAATGCTGGACATTACTTTGAGGCCGTATCCGATCTACCAATGAGAGCTAGCTTGGTCCTATCGCCCTGTGCGAAGGACGCAAGGGCTAATTGTGCCTGCCCCTGCATATTTTCAACTGACAGTGATCCAGGGAGCAACCGGCTTCTCTTCGCTGCGGACGGCTCGGGTGCTCGCAGCTTATGATTTGCACGGAGGCCGCCGGCACGTTATCTGGGCAGCGCTTGTTACCGGACGGCTTAATGTTCAATCTGCCTCAGTTGATGGTCGGGTCAAACCGATACCCGCGCACGGGTGTCCATGACGCGCTGGCGTCCGCCCTGTCCTGGCGTCTCTGGCTGCTGCTGGGCATCCGGGAAGTGAACTCACATTATCAACGCGCTTTCATCGGCCCGGCCTGGCTGACGGTTCACGCAGGCGTCTGGATTGCCGCAGTCACCTTCATTTTCGGCTACGTGATCGGGCTGGGCGAGAGCACGACCTCCTACGCGGCTCATGTCGCGGTCGGCATCGTGATGTTTCACTTCATCACGAATATTGTCGCCGGAAGCAGCGAGGTTTTCATCAAATCCCGCATCATGATCCACAGCCATCCGAACCCGTTGCTGATCCATCCAATGCGTCTTGCGGCCTCGGCCGTCTACGAGATGGCGCTGCAGCTGCCTGTCGTGATCGCGGTTTTCGTGGTGTTTCATACAAGCCTGTCGGCGACAGCCTGGCTCGCCATTCCGGGCCTGATGATGAACTTCATGATGGGCGTCGCGGTGGCCCTTCTCTTCGCGCTGGCAGGAGCGAGGTTTGGTGACTTCCGCTTCGTGACGCTGGCGGCGATGCGGCTGGCCCTGTTCATTACGCCGGTTTTCTGGCCCGCGGATCGACTGGGCCCGGATACGCGCTTCATCGCAGACGCCAATCCCCTCACTCATTTCATCGCCATCGTTCGCGACCCGTTGCTCGGCGAGCCCGCCTCGATGCTTGCCTGGATCACCGTCCTGGCCTGGTTCGGCCTTTGCGCGATCATTGGCGGCGTCTGGTTCGCCTCCGCCCGTCGCACCATTCCAATGTGGGTCTGACCATGGTCGTTGATGTCAAAGTGGACGGCGCCTCGGTCTATTTCCCCCAGCGCCGACAGAAGGTCCGCCGCCGGATGCTGTCCGGCAACCGTGTCGGCGGCGATGTTGTGGAATACCGCAACAGGCCCCATGTCGCGGCCCTGCAGGGGATCGATCTGAACCTTGAGGCCGGATGCCGGGTCGGCCTCGTCGGTCACAACGGCGGCGGCAAGACAACACTCCTGCGTACCATCGCGGGCGTATACACGCCGACCGAAGGTGATGCGACGGTGCGCGGGCGCGTGTCGACATTGTTCTCAAACGCTGTGGCCCTCAGCGAGTATGACACCGGACGGGCCAATCTCGAGCTTGCGGGCCTGCTGAACGGCCTGTCGGCCAGAGAAGTCCGACAGACCCTGCCGGAAGCTGTCGAACTCGCCGGACTGGCGGCCTATGTCGATGACCCGATCGTGTCCTATTCGGAGGGCATGAAGACCAGGCTCGGATTTGCGATGGCGGTCCTGACGAAGCCCGACATTCTTCTGATCGATGAAATCCTGAATGCATCGGACTGGGCTTTCCTTGACCAGATCCGGAACAATATCACCGCGCTCAACAGCCCTGACCACATCCTGGTCATCGCGTCCCATTCTCGTGAACTCCTTCGGCATCTCTGTGACGAGGCGATCGAACTCGAACGGGGCCGGATCAAGCGTCGCGGGACCGTCGAATCGGTTTTCTCGGCGATGGACGACGACCGGGCCAGGGTCGCGGAATGGACCGACGAGCCCGCAAAATGACACTTCAATTCCGAACCGCGGGCTGCAACAATCCCGGTGCAATGCCCGTCCCTTCCAACGCCTGACTGTCGTGGACCAGAATCATGCGCGATTTTACGCTCGACGCCTATCTTGAGGTCATCGACCTCTTGCGGCGCAAGGACTATCCCTTCTTCGGAATCGCCGACTGGATGGCGGCCAATCCGGCGCGAGGCGCGCTGCTGCGTCATGACGTCGACCGGAAACCGGCGAACGCGCTCGAGATGGCTCAGGCCGAGGCTGACCGGGGGATCCGCGCCACCTACTATTTCCGGATTCTGGACATGTCGTTCGACCCGGCGATCATTCGGAAGATCGCCGAGCTGGGGCACGAGATCGGCTATCACTACGAAGACCTGAGCCTCGCCGGCGGCGATCATGAAAAGGCCATGACGATGTTCACCGGGCACCTGGCGCGACTTCGGGAGCTGGCACCGATCACCACCATTGCGATGCATGGACGCCCGTTTTCGGCGTACAACAGCCAGGCGCTCTGGGACCGGGAGGCACTGTCCGACTACGGGTTGATCGCGGAAGCCTTCCGCACGGTCGACTACTCGGGAACATTCTATTTCACGGACACGGGGCGCCGCTGGGATGCCGGTCGCACCAATTTGCGTGACCGCCCCAAAGTCGCCCTCTTCCCTGACGAGGCTGTGCCCGACACACCCGCACTCAAGTCCTGGATTGAAAGAAACGAACCGGATCGGATATCGATCTCCGCCCATCCGGAGCGATGGGATGCCCACGCCGGCAATTGGTATGCACAGATGAGCAAGGACCGCCTGATCAATCTCGCCAAGGAAATCCTGGTCCGGGTCCGCCCACCCAAGCCGGTCTGACCGGGCACCGCCGCTGATATATATTCAAACGACGCAACAACCCCGCCTTCCGTCCCGGAGAGGCCAAAGAGGAGAGCCCCACATGACGCCCAGATTGCTTGCCTTGATTGCTGCCACCGGACTGGCCGCCTGTTCCGACGGTCAGCCGGCCGAAACGACGACCGTGACCGAACCGGTTGAGACACCGGCGACCGCTGCCGAGGTCTTTGCCGAGCGCTTTGAATTGGCATCCGCCGATCATGTGGTCCTGTTCACCGACAGGGAAACACGCGACGCCATGTCGCTCCCGGACGAATTCACCTTCGAATATCTCGATGACGGCGATGTCGGCCGGGTTGCGGTCAGGGGTTTTCGCGAGTCACCGGCTCCACACGGACGCACCCAGGGCATCAGCCTGCGACTGCCCGAACAGATCGAGCAGTCGGTCAGCGGTCATCCGATCGAGGTCACAGTGATTGCCCGCAGCGCCGCACCAGGCACCATCTATCGCGTCGCCTACTCGACCAATGATGTCGGGAATTCCGGGTGGCGCGAGCTGTCCGCGGGCGCCGACTGGTCTGCTGAAACCTTCCGCTTCAATGTCCGGCCGATCGAGGCGGGCGGCGACGACTTCATTGGCGTGCTGCCGCCGGCCAGCGGGGCCGTCGAAATCGCGGCCATCACGATCAAGCTGGCGGACTGAGGCAAGGCTGCCGACCTCACGACCCGGGGTCGGCAGCCTTCCTAGATAAGCGCGCCGATCAGCGGTCGCAGCAGCCAGTGCAGAATGGTTGATACCACGCCCGCGATGATGCCACCGCCGGCATAGGTCACGATCGTCAGATACTCCCCGTCGCGAAGTGCCTGGGTTGCCGCCTGCCGATTGAAGGCCAGGGCGAAAAACGCACCGGCCAGTGCCAGCAGCGGTGTCGAGTTGAGGAAGAACGCCAGCACCAAAGTGGCCGGCAATCCGGCGGCGAAGCCAAGATTCACCGGCTTCTTGATTTCGTCCATTTTCGCCCCCTTTTGGGTCTGTCAGACCCGATCATGTCTCAGAACACGATGCGCACACCGAGTACGCGTCGCGCCAATACCACAAGCATTATGGATGAGACAACAAAACTGCCGCCCGTCGACAGGGCTGCGCCGAGCAAGCCCATTCCCGGAATCAAGGCGATGTTCAGGACACAATTGGCGAGCAGAACCGTCGCCATGTAACCGGTATGAACCGATGGTTTGTGCGCCTGGGAAAACGTCTGATTGAACATCAGAAACGGCGCGGCAATCCCCATCATCGCAAGCAGCACGAATAGCGGTGTCCGGGCGACGTAATAGATTGGATCGCCAAGGAACCAGTCGACAAAGAACGGGTAGAGCAACCAGCCAAGGCCCGCCCCGACGAGGAACACCGGTGCCCCGCCGAGGAAAATCATTCGGCTGAGCTTCAGGATGCGATCTCGCTCGCCATCACGAATATGGCGGGCAATCAACGGATTGATATTGTTCCGCACGACGAAAATCGCCTGCATCACACCTTCCTGGATCAACACGGCCATGGTGTAGATTCCGGTCTGCGCCGCGCCGGCCATATATCCCAGCACCAGCACGGAGATACGTGAATTGAGCTCCAGGATGGCGCCGCTCAGGAACACCCGGGCGCCAAAAGACAGATGGCGCCGGATCCAGATCCGGTCGAGGGCCATGCGCTTGAGGCCCACCGCCCGGATCGCGGCGACGCCGAGGACCGGCAACAAGGCCAGCTCGGCAATGGTCAGGCTCAGCGTGATGTAGGCACCCGGCGCGTCGGTCAGGGCCAGAACCACAAGTGCGGCAATCATGAAAATGTATCGCAGCGATTGCATCACCGCGAACACGCGCATCTGGCGGGCACCATTGATGACGGCGTACAGAACCTTGTTGACCGCAAAACCCCACAGGCCCGGCAGCATGACCAGCCAGGCCGTTACAAACCCGTCGATCTGGTAGACCTGCGCCAGGACCGGTGTCAGGACCAGCCCGGCGAGCGTCGCCACCGTTGTCGAGATCGCGACCACCACCACCGCGTGGAACGCGCCCGAAATCGCCCGGTCCTGGTCGTCATGGGCGAATTCGGACACCGATTGCAGCGCCGAGAGATGGAAGCCGAATACCCCGAACTGCGACAGCGCGATGTAGAGCGCGAAGCAGATGTTGAACAGGCCAAGGACGGTTTCATCATAAACCCGCGCAATGATGATGTTCATCACCACGCCCGCCGCCGCGAGGAAGACAAGGCTTCCCATGTTCCAGACCATGCCCGACATCAGCCGGGTCGGCGGCGGGGTTATCGCAGTGGAGGCGGGTTTGTTTTCTGGATCCGACATTGCTGGCCTCTTGTGACGATCAGGCTGCCAGCTTCAAGAGCATCGGGGAAACGAGCTGGAACAGCGGCATGGGCATGCGTTTCAGCACGGAGGACGCGAGCTTGACGGCTGCTGATTCACGTTCCACCCCACCGCCTTCTCCACCGAGGGTGATATAGGGCAGATCGACGCTGACCCCACCCCACTTTTCCTTGTACTGGACCAGGTTCGGCTGGCTTTTCGGTGAGGTGCCGAAGTCCACCTTGCGGCATCCGCGGGCAAACGCCGCCTCGATCGCGTCCCACATGACCAGCTGATTGACGCCATCCTGCCAGATATCCCGCCGGTCCAGCGACGCGCCGTATCCATAAATGGTCGTTTCGCCATCATCTAAGAAGATGATCGAAGCAACAGCTTCGCCATCGGCATTGATTGCGGTGTGCATGTGGAAGTCCGCCCCCATCTGGCGGGCCATCTCGGGGAAGAACGACTTGGGAAATGTCGGCGAACCCTGCCGCCGCCTGGTCTCCGCCTGCATCGACGTGAAGGCATCAAGGCAGGCCGGCGAGGCCTCACGGGACAACGCGTAGTTCGACTTCTGGGCCTTCTTGATCTTGCGCTGGATGCTCGACTTGTTGAAGCCCTTGAACACCGTGTCGACATCGGCCGCGGCGCTCATGTCGAGAACCGTCATCACACGTCCGTCTACACGGGCACCATCATGGCCGTCGCCGGCTCCGTGGACCTGGACCGGCAGAACGCCGGCGGGCCAATCCGAAGGCGTTCCGAGCGGCTCGACATGATGGGAAAGGGGCAGGGCAATCCGCGCTTTTTTCAGACTCGTACCCATTTTCGACACCACCGGCAGGAAAAAGGTGACCTGCCCGTCCGGTCCGCGACCGATGACGGCACCGACCGGCCAGCCGAACACGCTTTCCAGAAAGTCGTGCCAGGGCTTCAGATGGTAAACCCGCGCACCTGGCATTGCAGCCACGGCCTGGTAAGTGGCCTCATCGATCTGCTTGACGTAGTCCATGCCTGTCCCCCGCCCGGTCGCCCCGGGCCCTGCCCGTATCAGCCGGGCTTTTTCATGATTTCCGGAATTGGAATACTGGTTCTCTCAACCGAAACCCCGGTGTCTCTTGTGTAGGCGTCCGCAAGCCCTTGCAGCATCGTCCGTGGATCTGCAATGAAATCCTCGTAGCGGACGTCAAAGGCCGTGCGGCCAGCGGCTGCCAGATCGGCGTCGATCTGCTCTTGCACCGCATCATACTGCCACCGCGTCTGCTCGATCGGCTCCGCCGACACAACAGCATCCGCTCCGTCAGGACGAACACCAGCCCACTCCTGTTCGCCCCCCACACTGCGGCGCATTTTCAGGATTGACCGTGCGGTCGTCTCCCGGTCGCGGTGCGTCCTGACCACCCAAGCATCGGGCAGGGCCCGGAAAATTGTCGGCAGGCGGATCGCGTTGACCGTGTTCTTGCAAAGATAGGGCACGCCACTCGCCACCGACATGTGCCGGATGGCCCGCCCGAACGAGTCGACCCGACGTTCATCGTCGAGGAAATAGCGCATCAGCGGCCCTGCTTCGGAGGCGCCCCACAAACCCGGGACATAGCCGAAATCACTTGAGTCGCCGTGAGAGCGCTCCCGGTCCTTGAACCGCCTGCTGATCGCGTGCGCCATGCAGGGCAGGCTGAACAATGCCGCATCGACATTGCCGGGATAGGTAAAACGAAAATGCGTCAGCAATCGCTGATACAGGATCGTCGTTCCGGTTCTGGGCGGACCGACAATGAAGATCGGCGGCAGCGCCGGGGCAGCCCGGGTGGATTTCGCCAGTTGCCGGTCTAGCGCCGTCAGAGGCCAGAGCCTGGGCATCACAACCTGGCAGGTGTCCGAAATGATGCCCAGGACGCTCATGGAAGTACGCTTTCGCTCTCGTCCGGCAGAAACAACTAGTAGAGTTTTTCGATCGAGTTGATGGCAAACATGGCCCGGTCGAAATCGAAGCCGATCACATGCGCATACTCCCGGATCGACTCATAACGCGGAGCGTTCTCCACCTCGGCCATCTTCAGCGCCGTTGCGCGATCAAGCTGACCGTCGCGGATCTGGTTGGAGCGGAAGGTGTCGATCTCCGAGAAGCCGGCGACGGTGTAGTAGATATAGTTGTAGAATGCGGCCGTCCCGTCACCGACACGCCAGGTGCTTTCGGTGTCCGATGCCGTCTCCCAGCCATAGCGGTTTTTCAGGGTGTCGTTGATCTCGTCCTCATTCCACTCGATGTAGTCATAGAGCCAGACGAAATCGTGTTTCTGGAAGTAGGATGACCAGAAGCCCGTACCGGTATCGACCAAGGATGAATTCCAGTAGCCGGGATTCTTGCCCATGTGCCACGCGAAGTAGCCGATATAGCGCGCCTTCTTGAGGATCGACATATCGTAGGGACGCCACGACTTGCCTTCCCCATAGCCCTTGCTGTGAACGCCACAGAAGCCGGACTTGAAGTCGGTTTTTTCGAACCGGTTACCACAAGTGATCACAAGATCGATATTTCTCTCTTTGCGCAACTTGTTGTAATAATAGAAGTACATCTTGTCGCCGGCCATGAACAACGGAATGATGCCGAGGTTCGGATCACGCAGCCAAGCGTTTACGTTTTCGCGAATGTAGCGGCGCTTCTGCTGGATATCCGCGGATACAAGCAGATGCTCGACGCCCATGTCATAGGTCATCCGTGAGGTGTTGCGGCGCGCCAGATCGGTCACCAACGCCCAGTCATAGGTATAGGCGACCGTGTTGAGACCAAGCTCATTCACCGCGTAGTGCAATCCGAAACAACTATCCCGGCCACCCGACACTCCCATCAGGAGTTCCGGCGTCCCGTCCTTGCGGCGATAAGGCTCGACAGCCTCATGCAGGGCGTCCAGCCCCTTGACCTTGAACGGCACATGATCACGGCAGGTGCTGCACACGCCGTTCTCGTCAAATGTGATGCCCGGCAGGGTCTCGGGAAGGATACACTTGGTGCAGCGACGCAGATTGCGGCGGCGATCGGCCGCTTCCTCATGCTGGTCGATGATCTTGGCGCTTGCGCGCTGGGCCGACGTCGAAACCTGGACGACCGGCTCGGATGCCTTGAGATCAAAGATGACCGGCGCGGACTCGGCATCAACGAAGCAGGCTTCGAACGGCTTGAAGCGCTTCAGCGGGACGCCCTCAAACGCCTTGCGGACGTAGGCATTTTTCTCGCGCAGCTCTTCGAGGAAACGGCTTTCCGATGCGCAGATGAATATGCCGTCGCCACCGTCAAACGCGTAGAGTGAACCGAAATTCGTTCCGCACAACAATCCCTGGGCATCGTCGCGCAGCATCACGGTCGTCGCCTGCCCCTCGAGCTCCGCATAGACCGAGCGATAGGCATCAAAGACGTCGCTGCCCTTTTCGCGCGCCGCGTCGAACAGGTAGGGGATCAATGTCGAGTCGAGCTGCGACTTGGGTCGATCAAGCTCCGGGTGCTTGGCCCAGACAGCCTCGTCATTGACGATGATACCATTGTGCACCGCAACCGAGTTGGGGCCGACGGTCGGCAGGTTGTTGGAGTTGATACCCTGATTGCCATTGGTCACCAGCCGGGCATGGCCGATCACGGAGACCGGGCCGTCTATGGTGCCGTCAGGTCGCGACTTCGCAGCCGAGGCGCGACCGTAAAAATCGTTGAATTCCTTAAACTTTATCAGCTTGTTGGCATTCATCGCCTTTTTGTAGACGAACACTGCGTCGTCGGCATGGAATGCGAGCCCGGACGCTTCCTTGCCGCGTGACGACGACAAGCGGAACAAATCATCGACCACCCCGCGAAGCTCGGCCGATGTGATTGACCGGTCTCCCCAGATGGAAACCCCAAAAATACCGCACATAGTGGACGTCCCTGACAGAAAGCTAGATTGGACTCGCCACAACCCCGACGATCAGGCTTCAGCACCTTGAAATCATGATTGGTGGCACGAGCTTGAGTCGTCTTAATGAAACCCAATGAGGCTGTCGAGAGCGCCACGAAGATAATTGTGCCCGATCCGTGCGTGCGTCCGCCCCGCACCCCGGCGGGGTCGCCACCGCATCATTGACCGCGAAGGCGTGCAAGCCAGGCTTCCCGCCACCGCCGTGGCAAGGTGAGGCTGGCCCAGGCGATCAGCTCATGCTGCGACCGGACCAGGGTCCGGACCGGATTTCCCGCAGGCGCCGAACAATAGGTTTGAACTTCCAGGTCCGGCATCGTGCGGCGCACAATCCATGAAATACGCAGCAGGTGAAGACAATCGCTGACCAGGACCACTTGTGGTGCCGCTCCTGTCCTATCAATCAAATCGGCAAATGCACCGACATTGCTCACGCTGTCGAATGAGCCGCCCCCGACAACAACCCGGTCGGCCGGCACGCCGCGATCCACAGCCAGCTCCGCCATCCAGGCAGCGCCGTGATACCCGGCCCTGGGCCGAAAGCCGCCGACCATTGCCAGGCCTTCGACACGTCCCTCCAGCAACAGCAGCGCCGCTGCATCGACACGGCGACCGGTCGCAGCGCCGGCATCACCATAGAAGGCGACCGCAACGTCGCCGCTGGCGGCGTCATTGTGCATCGCCCGGGCGGACAGCAAAAGTATCGCCGTTACAACCAGATGCAGGAAAAATGCGGCTGCGACAATGCCCAGCGATATCCGTTTGAAGTTGCCAAATTTTGCTGGCTGCATCCGTCCCCACCCCCAGTAGAGAACCGCGTTGGTAGCCCGATTTTCGTTTTTTTTCAAAGCAATGGATGCTCGATGCAGCGGCCTTGGCAGCCATGAAGTGTTGGTCTATGAACACGCCGACATGGGAACGGCTGGGGGCAGATCCATTGGAATCGAGCAATTACGAGTTCGCAGCTGTCCAGCTGATTGTCCACAGTGTGGTGCTACTCGGTTTCTTCGTGCTCTCTTCGTCCGCGGCTTTTTCCGCCATATCCTGGCTGGGCGGACGTCAAATCCCCCCCTTCCTGGCTTGGAGTTTGAGCCTGGTAATCGGACCGGTGCTGATGTGCTGGACCCTGGTGCACGCACTCTACTTCGCTCCCGGAATGGACCCGCGCGTATATCTTGGACTGTTGCTCGCCGTATTCGGTTTGCCGGGTCTCGCGCTGATCTGGCCGTTTGCCAAGACGCCGCTTGCCGGATTGATCAACCTGTATCGCGACCTGTCGTCCACGCCCCTGCGCCTGACGCTCTGCGTCGGCCTTGCCATCGGCGTGGCAACAACCCTCGGCCATCTCGTCCTGCATCAGCTGTTCATTCCGCTGTGGTCGAATGACCCGCTCGAATACGCCCATGTCAGCCGCGTCATGGCCGATCTGGCCAGCGTCCGGGACTATCCCTTCACCGAGCCGTCCCTGACCGGCGGATTGCAGGCAGCCTGGACCCATCCACTGGGTTATCCGGGCTTCCTGATCCTCGGCTATTTTGTTCAGGGTTCGACTGACCTGGCCGGCTGCATCCGCATGGTCACACCGTGGCTGCTGTTCGCGAACGCCTGCATTCTCGGGGCGATCGCCGGCTACCGCCGCCCGGCAGCAGGCTTCGCCGCCGCGCTCCTGCTGGTAACCACCCCCTATGTCTTCCATCTCGCCGCCCAGTCCCATATCGACGTCCTGAGACTCGCTGCCCTGTCGGCCTGTTTCACGTCAATCTGGCTGCTGGCGCGCATGCCGGGCATCGGCATGGCCGTGATTGCGGGTTTTGCGACCGCGACCGTACACTTCACCCACTCGATCGGCCTGATTACGCTGCCCTTGGTGATCCCGCTTTACTTGCTGATTTCGCAAGCGACCTGGCAGGAGACCTGGCGGAATATCGTGATTGTGGCCACGCTCTCGATTGCTGCTGTGGCACTTCGCATCGGCATCAATATCGCCGAGTTCGGCAGCATCCTGAAGGATGGGCCAACCGTGTGGAGCTACGAGCACCTGCGGGTGGAGGAGCACCGTGAAGTCGTGCGTCTCCTCTACACGACCTATGACAAGATTTTCCGAGGCGTTTTCGCAGGATGGACACAACAGGCACTGTTCGGCTGGTCCTACTGGGTCGGCACGATCGGTCTGGTCTGGGCGACCTGGCGCTTCCGCTCGCACTTGCGGACCCCGATGACTTTGCTCAATGACCGCTTCTGGCGGCATCCGGACCCGATTTTCGCCGCCGTCATTCTGTGTGGCGGATACTTCGCCTTTGTCTGCCTGACCATCGCCGCCGGTTCAGATCTGGTGATCAAGAACCCGCGCTATCTCCTGACCATCCATCCATTCGTCATTGTCATCACAGCGCGCCTGCTCACCATGCCGCTGGAGGCCGCGAAGGGCTTCGCCTTTGCAACCGGCCCGTCCAAGGCCAGCCCGCAAGACGATGAGCGCGCTGATGCAGCCGGGAGCGTCTCCTGATGTCCGACCCGACCCAAAACCCCGGGCCTTCGAGCTCCGACAAATCCACTGCAGACGTGAATGAGCGTATCATTCGGGTGCCGGCTGATACTGCCAGCCCGAAGGCCGATCCCAACCGGCCAGAGGAGTCTGCCGACAAGGCGTCACTCAATGAACGGGCCGCCGACGCAATTGATGATTTTGTCGGCCAGGCGAGCGCGATCCAGTCTCGTGTCCGGTTCAACGCAACCTACTGGGTCTGCCTGTTGGTACTCATCGCCCTTTCCGCGTCCGGCTGGTTCAATGCGGCGGTGGTGACCGGGTCTGATTTCCGTTCATTCCGGGTGACCGGATCGACCTTGCTTGACCCTGAACCACAAAAAATGATGGCTCGGAACACGCAGATGATCCAGCTCATCGAAGCGATTTCGCGCGAGCAGGAAGAAGGTGAGTACACACTCGCTTTCCGGCAGGCCGAGCTGAGCTTCTACGGCGACCTGCCCTTTATTTATTCGATCAGTGAATCGATCGCCGAGATTTACGAGATAGATACGCCCGCCGCCTTGTTCGAGGAGTTGCAACAGCGCAACATCCGCTATTTCGCCCTGCCCAGCTATGCACGGGCGGAGCTGGAAAACTCGCAGTTCGAACCCCTTCTCGGCAATCCGGACTATGTCCAGTTGCTCTATGAGCTGGATGATTACCGCCTGTTCGAGCTTCGTGACGCTCCGGAGAATTTCGAGCGCGTCACCCTGATCCGCGAAGATTTCGAGCGTGACCCCGTGCTGCTGGCGAACTGGGCGCTCAGCATGCGTCCGATCGGACTGTTGGCGACTCTCCAGGCGATCCTGTCAGGAGAACAGGCCGTTTTCACAACCAATGAGGACTCCGGATTTGTCGAAACCCGGCGCGAACGCAGCTACCGCGCCAGGCCGGGGATTGTCGACGTCCTCCAGCGTGGCGAACTGGCTCCCGGCGTGTCCCCGTTTGCTGTCCAGCAGAGCGATTTCGATGCCAGCCGCGGCACGTTGCAACTGGTCGCCGAAATTGAAGGCGACGGCTATTTCGAAGCCGTGATGACGGCCTATGACAGGTCTGGCAGCGAGATCAGTCTCGAGCCGCAAGTCCTGTGGAATGGCGTGCTGTTCCCGGGCGAACGGCGGACCATCCATGCGCAGTTCACCGACCTCAGCCAGCGGGTCCTTCCGTCCGCCCTTGGCGACCAGGACCGCCTCTACCGCATTTTCTTCCAGATTCGCGACGGCGGATATCTCCGGCTTTACAACTGGGAGATCAATCATTTCCCGGAAGTGGCACCGACCTCCAGCCAGTTCACCGATGCCTATCTCGCCCCGCTCAACAATGGCTGGAGTCAGGCCGGTGACGATCTGACAGGTCGCGAGCTGTACTTCACCACAGTGGCTGACGATCCGGATCCCTCCGACAATTTCACGCCGGTACGCTTCCGCCGCTATGACTCCCGACCGATTTCAGTGCTGAGCCCCGCCTTTTCGGCCCCGATGGAACTCTACAGCACGGATTTCCTCGAAACATCGACGCGATTGTCGTCGGCGATCCGCCCGGCCGTTCACGCTCGCACCCGTCTCGCCGGGACTGGCGTTGTGGATGTCACCGCGGTTGTTCGCTGTTCAACCCTGCTGAGAAACCAGGTCGAGGCCAGGGCGGCGACGGGCGATGCAACGCGCGGTGACGGAGATGGCTCCCTGCGCATTCCTCTGGGCACGATCCTGCTCGACGAAGCGGACAGGAACACCGCTTTCACATTCGACGTGCCGTGCCTTCCCCAGCTCATCAACTTCGAATATACGGCTGTCCGAAACACACTTCTGGTTAGACGAGACAACACTTTGTCGGACATTCAGGTCCTCGATCTCGACGCATCATTGCGGCTGCTGGACATCAGCGGGCGTGTCGCCGAGGCCCCCTTCACGATCACGACGCAACAAATCAACGAATATCGTGAGCGGGTTTCGCCCGTTCACTGAATCCACCCCTAATTTCCGCCCGAGAGCAGATCGAGTTTCATGGCCTATAAAACAAAGACGCTTGCAGCCGTCATTCCATGCTACAAAGAAGAAACACAGATCGGCATGGTGATCGACACCATGCCCGACTATGTCGATCACATCGTGATCATCGATGATTGCAGCCCCGACAAGACGTCCGAAGTGGTACGGGGCTACATGGAATCCGACGACCGGATCGTGCTGATCGTGCACGAGGAAAACCAGGGTGTCGGCGGAGCGATCGCGTCCGGATACAAATGGGCTCGCGACAATGGTACCGACTATGCCGTCGTGATGGCCGGCGACGGCCAAATGGACCCCGATGACATGCCGGCCCTGCTCGATGTCATGATCGACGAGCAAGTGAATTACGCCAAGGGCAACCGCCTGATCTATCCGCGCGCCAAGGATCTCATTCCGCCCGTCCGCTATTTCGGCAATTCAGTGCTTTCCCTCATGACCAAGGTGGCATCCGGCTACTGGCACATCTCCGACAGTCAGACCGGCTATACGGTCATCGACCGCGAGGGGCTGGAACGCATTGACTGGGACGACATGTACAAGCGCTACGGTCAGCCCAATGACCTGCTCGTCAAGCTCAACATCGAGAAGCTGCGCGTCCGCGACGTGCCCATCCGTCCGGTTTACGGCGTCGGGGAGCAGAGCGGAATCAAGGTCTCGAAGGTCATCACCAAGATTTCCCGTGTGCTGCTCAAGGGCTTCCTGCACCGGATGAACGAGAAGTACATCGTCCGCGATTTCCATCCGCTTGTGCTGTTTTATGCGGCCGGTGCGCTGCAACTGATCATCGGCCTGCTCTTCCTGCTGCGGGTCCTGTTCGTCTGGGCCACGGCCGGCGACGCGCCGATCGCCTCGCTGATCCTGATGATGTTCATGATGTCCATGTCGATGCAGGCCTTCTTCTTCGCGATGCTCTTTGACATGCAGGACAATCGCGACCTCAGATAGACCGTCTGCGGGCCGGCCGGACAGACCGGTCGGCCCGCGCCGTTTTTCCGACGCACCGCAGGGGGCCGCTTGCTCGCTTTACGGACACGGAGCAGGTCCCTATAAGGGCGCAAATTCTTTCAAGGGACAAAGCGAATGAGTGTAAAAGTTGCCGTCGTAGGATGTGGCCACTGGGGCAAGAACCATGTCCGGAACTTCGCACAACTGGGCGCTCTGGCGGCCGTTGTCGATCCGCACGCTCCGACGGCCCAGCGGTTCGCTGACGAGTACGGCGCCGAAGCGCTGACCTTCGACAAGGCGCTTGAGCACGAGGACGTCGATGCCGTCGTCATCGCGGCTCCGGCCGAGTTGCACGCCGACCTGGCGGTTCGCGCTTTCGAAGCCGGCAAACATGTTTTCGTGGAAAAGCCGATCGCCCTGACCCTGCAGGAAGCCGAAACGATGAAGGCCGCGTCGCTGCGCGCCGGCAAGACACTCATGGTCGGCCACCTCCTGCAATACCACCCGGCCTTTGTCGCATTGCGTGATTTCGTCGGCGCGGGAAAGCTGGGCGAGCTTCGCTACGCTTACAGCCATCGGTGCTCGCTCGGAAAATTCCGGACCGAGGAGAACGCGCTTTGGAGCTTTGCGCCTCACGACGTCTCGATGTTGCTGGCCCTGTTCGGCAACGCGCCGGATTCGGTGTCGGGCACGGGCGGTGCGTTTGTTACCGACGGCGTTGAAGATGAGTGCCGTGTCGACATGACCTTCCCGGGCGGTGGACGCGCCCACGTGTTTGCCAGCTGGCTGCATCCGTTCAAGGAACACCGGTTGATCGTCGTCGGCGAAACCGGAATGGCGGTTTTCGAGGATTCAGCGAACGGTGACGAGAAGCTGCGCCTCTATCGGCACACGATCGATACCTCTGGTGCGGCCCCCGTGCCCAGCAAGGCCGATTGGGAACCGATCCCTTATGGTGACGACGAACCGCTGCGGACCGAATGCCAGCATTTCCTCGACGCCTGCGCTGGCGGCAAGGCCCTCACCGATGCCGACGAGGCCATGCGGGTCCTCGATGTATTGCTGAAGGCATCTGCCTGACGCGAACGTGACGGGATCGCCACACGAAAGCAGCGAAACAACAATGTCACATATTCGCTATTGATTGTCGCTTACGGTTGCGGAAGAAAACGCGACCTCTACAGGGAAACGGGACACACCATGCAGTTCATCGACCTCCAGGCCCAGCGCGCGCGCATTTCAGACAAGATCAACGCCGCGGTGGCGAAAGTCATCGAGGAAGGCCGCTATATCATGGGGCCCGAGGTCAAGGCCTTCGAAGCCCAGCTCGCCGAGTTCGGCCAGGCCAGCCACGCGGTCGGTTGCGCCAACGGCACCGAAGCCCTTGCCCTGCCGCTGATGGCCTGGGGCCTTCGTCCGGGTGATGCGGTGTTCTGCCCGTCCTTCACCTTCGCCGCGACCGCCGAAGTGGTTCCCTGGCTGGGGGCATCGCCGGTGTTCGTCGACATCGACCCGAACACCTACAATATCGATCCGGACCATCTGGAAGCGACGATCGAGGCCGTAAAGGCTGAAGGCAAGCTGCGCCCGCGCGTGATCATCGCGGTCGACCTGTTCGGCCAGCCGGCGGATTACCCGCGCATCGCCGCGATTGCCAAGAAGCATGACCTGAAGCTGATCTCCGACAGCGCCCAGGGCTTCGGCTGTACGCTGCACGGCGACCATCCGATCAAGTGGGCCGACGTCGCCACGACAAGCTTTTTCCCGGCCAAGCCGCTGGGATGCTATGGCGATGGCGGGGCTGTGCTCACCAACGATACCGCACTCGCCGAACGGCTGGATTCGCTGCGCGTCCACGGCAAGGCCGTGCCGTCGGACATCCAGGGCCGGACCTTCGATCACGACACCAAGTATCTCAACATGCGGATCGGCATGAATTCGCGCCTCGACACGATCCAGGCAGCGATCCTGATCGAGAAACTGGCCATTTTCGCTGACGAGATCGAGGCACGGAACCGCGTCGCCGCCCGCTATAACGAGCATCTCGCCGACCATGCTGCCAGCGTGCCGGCCATGATCGATGGCGGTGTCTCGGTCTGGGCCCAATACACGATTGAACACGAGAACCGCGACGGGCTGGCCGCTCATCTCAAGAGCCAGGGCGTGCCGTCGGCCGTCTACTACCCGATCCCGATCCACCAGCAGGACGTTTACTCGGTTTACCCGACCGGTCCTGGCGGATTGCCGGTGTCAGACGAAAAAGCGGGTCGGGTGATTTCCCTGCCCATGCACCCCTACCTGGACGAGGCCACTCAGGATCGCGTCATCGAAGCCGTCCGCGGCTTCAACGGATAAAGGACGATCACATGAACGCGCCCATCACAGCTGAATTCGACACCCTCGACACCCTGACGCCGGACTTCGAACGTCGCGCCGAGTCTCGCGACCTCATAATCGGCGTCATCGGTCTGGGTTATGTCGGCCTGCCTCTGGCTCAGGCCTTCTGCCGACAGAACACCCGGGTCATCGGCTTTGATGTTTCCGAGTTCAAGGTCGAGAAACTGAACGCCGGCAAATCCTACATCAAGCACATCAGCGACGACTCGGTCGGCGGCATGGTCGAAACAGGTCGTTTCGAAGCGACCACCGACTTTGACCGCCTGGCCGAACCGGACGCCCTGCTAATCGCCGTGCCCACGCCCCTCAACGCACACCGCGACCCCGATCTCGACTATGTCATCAAGTCGACCGAGGCGATCGCCAAGCGCCTGCGCCGCGGCCAGATCGTGATCCTGGAGTCGACCACCTATCCGGGCACCTCGGACGAGGTGATGAAGCCGATCCTGGAGAAGCTCAGCGGTCTGGTCGCCGGTCGTGACTTCGGGATTGCCTACTCGCCGGAGCGCGAAGATCCCGGCAACCCGCAGTTCGAAACATCCACCATCCCGAAAGTCGTGGGCGCGGATACCGACGCAGAAAAGCGTATGGCTGTCGCGGTTTACAAGACGATTGTACCGCAAGTCGTGCCGGTCCGGGATTTGCGGACCGCCGAAGCGGTCAAGCTGACGGAAAACATCTACCGCGCCGTCAACATCGGCCTCGTGAACGAATTGAAGATGGTTTACGAGGCGATGGGCATTGATGTCTGGGAAGTGATCAACGCCGCCGCAACGAAACCGTTCGGCTTCCATGCCTTCTATCCGGGCCCGGGACTGGGCGGCCACTGCATCCCGATCGATCCGTTCTACCTGTCGTGGAAGGCTCGCGAATACGGCCTGCCCACGCGGTACATCGAGCTGTCCGGCGAGATCAACTCGAAGATGCCGGAATACGTCATCAACAAGCTGGCGGAAGAACTGTCGACCCGCCTCGAGAAGGCCATCAAGGGATCCCGCATCCTGCTGGTCGGCCTGGCTTACAAGAAAAACGTCGATGACATGCGGGAAAGCCCGTCCCTCAACCTGCTCGAGATCCTGGAAGAGCGTGGCGCGAAGGTGGACTATTACGACCCCTATATCCCGGTCGTCCCCTTCGATCCCGACCATCCGCAGTATGAAGGCCGCGCATCGACGGCTTGGGACAGTGACAGCCTGTCCAAGTATGACGCCGCGATTGTTGCCACAGACCATGACCGCGTAGACTATGCGATGGTTCTGAAAGCCGTGCCATTTGTGATCGACACCCGCAACGCCACCGTCATGTTGCAGGGTGAGTATGGCGACAAGATCATCAAGGCCTGATGGCGACGAGGTGTTGAATGCCGGGCAAGCCGGAGCTTTCTTTTCTGGTTATTGCCCGGCACTTCCCTCCCTCCGTTTCAGGGGGGGCACGGCGCCCGCTGATGTGGGTCAGGGGATTGCAGGCGAACGGCGCCCGGACATTTGTCGTTGCCCCGGAACTTCCTGATGGCATTGAGGGGACTGCGGTCCACCATCCACATGTGGACCCCTCCACCCGGCCACCAACGGCTCCCGGACTGAAAGACCATCTCAGGGACTGGCTGCTGTGGCCTGACCCTGACATCCGGTGGGTGCGCAAGGCCGTCCGGGCTGCGCGGCAGACCTGTCCGTTCGTACCAGACTGGATATTCACCACCAGCCCGCCTGAATCCGTCCACACGGCGGGTCACGCCCTGAAGCGCGCCTGGCCGACTGCCCGGTGGGTGGCCGACGCCCGCGACCAGTGGATGCTGCGCCCCTTCCGCGCCGAACGCCGACAGCTCATCCGCCGCACGCTGGAACCGCTCCTGGCACGCCATATTCTGCGTGACTGCGACGCCGTCCTCAGCGTCAATGCAGCCATCTCTGACGAGCTCGCAACTTACGCGCCCCGCGCCGCCCGCTGCGTTGTCCCGCATTTCACCGAAAACACGGAAGCGCCCTACCCCTTTGACGGCACCACCATCAACCTGGTGCATACCGGCAGCTTCAAACTGTCCGATCCCGATGTGTCGGTCGATCACCTCATCGAACCGTTCGAGCAGGCCGCAGCGCTCAATCCGGCGCTGAGACTGCATCTGGCGGGCCGACTGCGAGATGACGAGATGGCGCGAATACAATCGAGCCCGGCGCACGACCGGATGGTGCTGCACGGAACGGTTTCACTAGCCGAGTCGATGCAGTTGCAGGCCGGGGCAGATGCCCTGATGGTCGCCGCCGCGGAAGCCTCAGACGCGCCCCCGGGCAAGTTGACCGAATATCGCGCTGCCGGCCGCCCGATCCTCCCGGTAGGTCCCGGCTCATGGCGCCGCCATATTGATGGAAGTTCGGCCGACGAGGACGTCAGCCGCTTGGCGACCGTCACCAAGGCCGGCGCAGGCATCGATGCGGTAATGCCGACGCCGCCCGCAGAAGCGGTCGCGAATGCCCTCGAATTCCTGGCGAATTGCCCGTAGGCCCGGCGTTACTCGACCGTGACCGACTTGGCCAGGTTTCGCGGCTGATCCACATCGGTGCCCTTCAGAACTGCCGTGTGGTAGGCGAGCTGCTGGATCGGGACGGCCGCGACAATCGGCTGGATGATCGGATGACATTCCGGCATCACCAGCGTGTGGGCTGCGTCATTTCCAGCCAGTTTCGCGCCTTTGGGATCGGTGATCAGGATCACCTGCGCGCCCCGGGCGACCACTTCCTGCAAGTTGGAAATCGTCTTCTCGAACAACTCGTCAAACGGGGCGATGACAATGACCGGCGTGCCCTCTTCGATTAGCGCGATCGGCCCGTGCTTCAATTCACCGGCCGCATATCCTTCGGCGTGGATATAGCTGATTTCCTTGAGCTTGAGCGCCCCTTCCATCGCCAGCGGATAGAAGACGCCGCGGCCGAGATACAACACGTCCCGCGCCTTCGCCAATGACAGCGCAATGGTCTCGATCTGGCTCTCCAGCTCCATCACCTCATTAATGTGGCGCGGGGTCTGGAGAAGGGCCTCGACAAGTTCGGCCTCGCCATCATCGCTCAACTGGCCGCGCGCGCGCGCCGCCACACCAGCGATACAGGCCAGTGCCGACAACTGGGCCGTGAACGCCTTCGTCGAGGCGACACCGATCTCCGTACCGGCATGGGTATACAGAGGTAGTCGACAGTCCCGCGCGATGGAGGACTCCGGAACATTGACGACCGCTGCGGTCGGGATCTGCCGTTCATTGCAATAACGCAGGGCGGCCAGCGTATCCGCGGTCTCACCGGACTGGGACACGAAAATCGCCCGGTCATCCGGCGACATCACCGGTGAGCGGTAGCGAAACTCCGACGCGATATCGATATCGACAGGAATGCGAGCGTATCGTTCAAACCAGTATTTTGCCGTCGCTGCCGCGTAGAAAGCCGTGCCGCAGGCGGAACTGATCAGACGCCCTGAAGCATCCCAGAACTCGCCCATATCACAGGAAAACCGGCGATTCACAGCGTCGATATAATTGGACAGCGTCCGACTGACGGCCTCCGGTTGCTCATGAATTTCCTTGTCCATGAAGTGCCGGAACTCACCCTTGTCGGCAAAGCCCGGCGTCGCGTTGGACACCTGCTCAGGGCGCTCCACCGGCGTGCCGTCAAACTCGAAAATCGACGCAGAGGTCGGGGTCAGCTCACACCAGTCATCTTCTTCCAGATAGATTACCCGGCGGGTCCAGTCGGCGAGGGCGATCGCGTCGGAACCCAGATAGCTTTCCCCGTCTGCCAGACCGACCACGAGCGGGCTGCCGCGACGCGCACCGTAGAGATGCTCGGGATTGTCACGGCAGATGGCCGCGACCGCGTAGGCGCCCCGCAATCGCTTGATTGCCGAATGGAAAGCATCGCGCATCGACAGGCCCGCTTCGCGGTAGCTGGCAATGACATGAGCGATCACCTCGGAATCGGTCTCGCTGGCAAAGACGTGCCCCTTGCCTTCCAGCTCCTCACGCAACTCGCGAAAATTCTCGATGATGCCGTTATGGACAATGGCGACCGTGCTGCGGACATGGGGGTGCGCATTGCGCTCACCGGGCTTGCCATGGGTTGCCCAGCGGGTGTGGGCTATGCCCAGCGGACCATCGCAGGGATCATCGCGCAGGACGGCATCCAGGTTCGCGATCTTGCCACCCGCGCGGCGACGTTGCAGCCCGGCCTCCGAAAGCACGGCCACGCCTGCGGAATCATACCCGCGATACTCGAGGCGCCGAAGCCCTTGGACCAAGCGGTCGGACGTTGTCGTCGACCCTGCAATACCGAGAATACCACACATTTGCCTATGCCCCGCGCACACCTTGTATCACTCAGTTGTAGACGTGGTTGAACCTGCGTTGTAAAGACCCTTTCCACATTGACACAGCAAGTTTCTCGGGCACGCATCGACTGCGGATACCAGTCTGATCGCCCTGCCGTAATTCGTGTTTTGAAAAGAAAAGCCGATGAAGAAGTATTTTGGTACCGACGGCGTCCGGGGGCGCGCGAATTCCTTTCCGATGACACCGGAAGTCGCTCTGCTGCTCGGCAAGGCCGCGGGTGCCTATTTCCGCAACGGTAATCACCGCCACATGGTGGTCGTCGGAAAGGACACGCGCCTGTCCGGCTATATGCTGGAATACGCCCTGATCGCCGGTTTCACGTCCGCCGGCATGGACGTGCGCAGCGTCGGCCCGTTGCCCACCCCGGCGATCGGCATGCTGACGCGGGCCTTGCGCGCGGACCTCGGCGTGATGATCACGGCCTCGCACAACGCCTATACCGATAACGGCATCAAGCTGTTCGGGCCGGACGGCTTCAAGCTGGCGGACGAAGCCGAGCTCGAGATCGAAGACCTGATGGGTACGCCCGAAAACCATCTGTCTGCCACGCCGGTGGAAATCGGCCAGGTCGCTGTCTATCAGGATGCCAAGGGACGGTATGTCGAAGCCGCCAAAGCGTCTTTCCCGCGCGAACTGACCCTCGCCGGGGTCAAGATCGTCCTCGATTGCGCCAATGGCGCCGGGTACCGGGTTGCGCCGCAGGCGCTGTGGGAGTTGGGCGCCGAAGTGGATTCCATCGGCATCACCCCGAATGGCGAGAACATCAATCACGATTGCGGTTCGACCCGCCCGGAAGCGATGGCACGCCGTGTGGTCGAGACCGGTGCCGACATCGGGATCGCGCTTGATGGCGATGCCGACCGACTGATTGTCTGTGACGAGAATGGCCGGGTTGTCGATGGCGACCAGATCATTGCCCGAATTGCGACGGACCGCCTGAAGGCGGGCACACTTGCCGGCGGGGGCGCGGTCACCACGGTCATGTCCAATTTCGCCATGGACCGGTATTTCGAGGCCGAGGGAATGCGGCTGCTCCGCACCGGTGTCGGAGACCGATATGTGGTCGAGCGCATGCGCCAGGACGGGTATACTCTGGGCGGCGAACAGTCAGGCCATATTGTCCTGACGGACTATGCCACAACGGGTGACGGGCTGATCGCGGCGTTACAGATTCTGGCGGCCTGTGTCCAGCAACAACGACCGGTCAGTGAGTTGTGCTCCCTTTTCGACCCGGCTCCGCAAATCAAGACGAATGTTGCCTTCACGGGGCGAAGCCCGCTGGAGCAGGCAGAGGTCCAGTCTGTGATCCGCGACGTGACCGAACGCCTGGGCACGTCCGGCCGACTTCTGGTCCGGCCATCCGGGACCGAGCCCTTGGTTCGGGTCCTGGTGGAGGGCGAGAATACCGACATCATCGAGAAAGCCGCCGACGACGTGGTCGACGCCCTGCAGAGCGCGTCCGCAACGGTCAGCGCCTGATCCGTCAGGCAAGCCGGCCGCGGACAGCGGCGGAATGGACCCTGACAGAAGATTGGTCTAGTCGTGCTGCTCAGACAAATTTGAGGTCCCATGCGCAAGATCAGGAAAGCCGTTCTGCCCGTTGCAGGTCTGGGGACCCGTGTCCTTCCAGCGACGAAGGCGATGCCCAAGGAAATGCTGCCGGTTTTTGACCGGCCCGCGATCCAGTACGTGGTCGATGAGGCCTTCGCGGCCGGCATCGAGCACGTTGTGTTCGTCACCGGACGGAACAAGGGGGCCATCGAAGACTATTTCGACACTGCCTACGAGCTGGAGATCACGCTCCGGGAAAAGGGAAAGACCGACATTCTCGAGGCGCTCGAGTCATCCCGTCCGACGCCCGGCTCGATGAGCTTTGTCCGGCAACAGGCCCCGCTTGGCCTGGGACACGCGATCTGGTGCGCCCGTGACATCGTCGGCGACGAACCCTTCGCGGTCCTGCTTCCCGATGTCCTCGTCCAGGCGAAAACCGGGTGCCTGGCGCAGATGGTTGATGTCTATTCGGAAACCGGCGGCAATATCATCGCCGTCGAACAGGTCCCCCCCACCGAGGTGGACAAGTATGGCGTCATTTCGCCATCCAGCCGCAATGGCAACCGCATTCGCATGAACGGAATGGTCGAAAAGCCCGCTGTCGGAGCCGCTCCGTCAAACCTGGCGATCACCGGTCGCTACATCCTGCAGGCGTCTGTCTTTGGCTATCTCGCCGACCAGGCGTCTGGAGCGGGTGGCGAAATCCAGCTGACCGACGCCATGGCACGCCAGATGGCCAGTGAAGATTTTCATGCGGTCGAGTATGACGGACAGTCCTATGACTGCGGCAGCAAGCTGGGATATCTGCGGGCAACCATCGCCTTTGCCCTGCAACACGAGCAGCTTGGCGGCGACGCCAACCGGATCCTGGCTGAATTCACCCGCTAGCGGGGAAGGCATGCGGCATCGCGCTGGATTATCACAGTAAAAGCCCGGCAAGGGCCGGGCGCAGAAACATACCTTGCGCCACAGCGTCCGCTCGGCGATACCACAAGTCAGCCTTGGAGAATTTAGCATGCGCGTTGCAATGATCGGCACCGGTTATGTTGGCCTGGTTTCAGGGGCTTGTTTTGCTGATTTCGGGCACGAAGTGATCTGCGTCGACAAGGACGCCAGCAAGGTCGAGACGCTCAATTCAGGCGGCATCCCGATCTATGAACCGGGCCTCGACATGCTCGTGACCCGCAATGCGCGCGAAGGTCGCCTCTCATTCACCCAGGATCTGGCCGAGGCCGTCAAATCGGCGGACGCCGTCTTTATCGCGGTCGGCACCCCGTCGCGACGCGGCGATGGCTTTGCCGATCTGAGCTATGTCTATGCCGCCGCCAAGGAAATCGCCGAAGTCATGGACGGCTATACGGTCGTCGTGACCAAGTCGACCGTGCCGGTCGGCACGGGCGATGAAGTCGAGCGCATCATTCGCGAGACCCGCCCGGACGCCGATTTCTCCGTCGTCTCCAATCCGGAATTCCTGCGCGAAGGCGCTGCGATCGACGATTTCAAGCGGCCTGACCGCGTTGTCGTCGGCACCGATGATGACCGGGCCCGGGCCGCAATGAACGAGTTGTACCGCCCGCTTTTCCTCAACGAGACTCCGATCGTCTTCACCTCGCGCCGGACCTCCGAGCTGATCAAGTATGCAGCCAACGCCTTCCTGGCGATGAAAATCACCTTCATCAACGAGATCGCCGATCTGTGCGAGAAAGTCGGCGCCAACGTCCAGGAAGTCGCCAAGGGCGTTGGCCTGGACCAGCGCATCGGCGGCAAATTCCTGCATGCCGGGCCGGGCTATGGCGGCTCCTGTTTCCCGAAGGACACGCTGGCCCTGACGCGGACCGCCCAGGAGAACGATGCCCCCCTGCGCCTGATCGAGACCGTGGTCGAGGTCAATGATGCGCGCAAACGGGCCATGGCCGACAAGGTCATCGCCGCCTGTGATGGCGACGTCAACGGCAAGACGGTGGCCGTGCTTGGGGTCACCTTCAAGCCGAACACCGATGACATGCGCGACGCACCGAGCCTCGAGATCATTCCGGCCCTGCAAAAGGCCGGCGCAACGGTTCGCGCCTTTGATCCGGCCGGCACGGTCGAAGCCGAAAAGCTGTTCGACAATGTTGAATTCGTCTCCGGACCGTACTTCTGCGCCGAGGGCGCCGACGTGCTGGTCATCATCACCGAGTGGAACGAGTTCCGCGCGCTCGACCTGCAGCGCCTGAAATCAACGATGAAGGCACCGGTCCTCGTCGATCTGCGCAATATCTACACCCTGGAAGAAGCGACCAATGCCGGGTTCGCCTATACCAGCGTCGGGCGGCCCAATGGCTGACCCACAGCCCGCCGGGTACAGCCCGACGGGCTGTGCGCGTCACAAGTTCCACCCTGCCTGTTGAACGAGAAGCGGTGTTCCCATGACGACCAAACCCCACGCCAGCCTGCAGCCCAATTCCTGGGAGTTCGAGACCGAGGCGCTGATCAAGCCGACCGGCTTTCGCGAATATGATGCACGCTGGTGGTTCGGTCATCCCGGCTCCGACAAGGCCCCCGATCTGAACCTGTATGGCGTACAGGCACTGGGCGCGGGTCTGGGCACATTGATCCATGAACTGGGCGTCGCGCCGAAGATTGTCGTCGGGCATGATTATCGCGGCTATTCCCAGAGCGTGAAACAGGCGCTGGAAGTGGGACTGATGTCCGCCGGCATCGAAGTGCATGACATCGGCCTGGCCCTCTCGCCCACCGCCTATTACGCACAGTTCGATCTCGATATTCCCTGCGTCGCGATGGTCACCGCGAGCCACAACGCCAACGGCTGGACCGGGGTCAAGATGGGCGCCAACCGCCCGCTGACGTTTGGCCCGGACGAAATGAGCCGGCTCAAGGAAATCGTTCTCACAGGTTCAGCCATTACGAAATCCGGCGGAGGCTATGTCCGTCAGGCCGGCGTCGCCGAACGCTATCTGGACGATGTCGCGAAAGGTGTCACCATCAAGCGCCCGCTGAAAGTCGTCGCTGCCTGCGGCAATGGCACCGCGGGCGCCTTTGCCCCGCAGGCCCTCAGGGCGATGGGCGTCGAGGTGATCGAGATGGATTGCGAACTCGACCACACCTTCCCGCGCTACAATCCCAATCCCGAAGACATGAAAATGCTGCACGCCATGCGCGACGCGGTCCTTGAACATGGCGCCGATGTCGGTCTCGGTTTTGATGGCGATGGCGATCGATGCGGGGTGATTGACAATGAGGGCGAGGAAATCTTCGCTGACAAGATCGGCCTGATGCTGGCCCGCGACCTGGCCCCGCTTCATCCGGGCGCCAGCTTTGTCGTCGACGTGAAGTCCACCGGCCTGTTTGCGATCGATCCGGTGCTGGCGGAACATGGTTGCAAGACCGATTACTACAAGACCGGCCACTCCTATATCAAGCGTCGCTCGAAAGAGCTGGGGGCCCTGGCCGGCTTCGAGAAATCCGGACACTTCTTCCTGCAGCCGCCGATCGGACGCGGCTATGATGACGGCCTCGTGGCCGCCCGCGCTGTATTGCAGATGCTGGAGCGCAATCCGGACAGGACCATGGCGGATCTGCGCCGGGCCCTGCCTACCAGTTTTGGCTCGCCCACCATGTCGCCGGCCTGCGCCGACGAAAACAAATACGCGGTCGTCGAACGGATCGTCGCCAAGGTTGAGGCGCTGCAGGCAGCTGGAACAACGGTCGCGGGGCGGCCCATAGTGGACATCAACACCATCAACGGGGTTCGCTTCACCCTCGACGGCGGCGCCTGGGGCTTGGTACGCGCCAGCTCGAACACGCCAAATCTTGTCGTCGTCATCGAAAGCCCGGACTCCGGTGATGACGTGAAGGCCATTTTTGGCGAGATCGCCGAATTGCTGAGCGAGTTTCCGGAAATCGGCGACTTCGATCAGAAGATCTGACTTGGCCCGGTCGAGGCCAGTCCTCGACAGGAAGCGGAAGGAGCACCCCGCGTGAAAGGCATCATTCTCGCCGGCGGAAGCGGTTCACGCCTGGGTCCCCTGACCCGGTCGACGTCGAAACAGCTGCTCCCCGTGTTCGACAAGCCGATGATCTACTACCCGCTCTCCGTGCTGATGCTGGCCGGGATCCGGGACATTGCCATCATCACCACCCCGCGGGACCGCGACGCCTTCATCGCCCTGCTTGGCGACGGGTCCAAATTCGGCGTCACGCTGGACTATGTGACCCAGGACCAGCCGCGCGGTATTTCCGAGGCCTTCCTCCTCTGTGCCGATTTCATTGGCGACCAGCCCGTCACCCTCATACTCGGCGACAACCTGTTCTACGGTCATGGCCTGTCGGGGCTGGTCCGGGAGTCGATTGCAGCGCCGATCACCGGCGCGACCGTTTTCTCCTGCAGCGTGAGTGACCCCAGCCGCTACGGCGTGGCCACGATCGATGCCGAGGGGCGCGCGATCAAGATCGAAGAGAAGCCGGCCAATCCGACCTCGAACCTGGCGATTACCGGCCTCTATATCTATGACAACACGGTCGTCGAGCGGGCCCGCTCATTGTCCCCGTCCGCCCGTGGCGAGCTGGAGATCACCGATCTCAACCGCACCTACCTCGAACAAGGCACGCTGAAAGTGACCCCGCTCGGGCGCGGCGTGGCCTGGATGGACACCGGAACCCCGGACGCCCTGCTGGAATCGTCGGAATTTGTGCGCTCGCTCCAGCGTCGCCAGGGCCTTCATATTGCCTGCCTAGAGGAAATCGCGTTCCGCCAGGGATGGATTTCACAGGACGCCCTCGCCGCAGCTGTCGCAGGACTGGGGGCCAGTGATTACGGACGCTACCTGGCCGAAATTTCAAACGCCGGCCGGTGAACCAATCGCCTTGAATACAGCCTCCAAAAAGGCGACACAGTCCTGATGTCCGTCTCCAATTTCGAAATAAGGCCGCTGAATCTGGAGAACGCCGCGTGCGTTCGCCAACCACGATTTGCAGACGGGCGCGGCAGCTTCTCCGTCCTCGCAAATCACGAGCTGTTCGCCTCGCTCGGGATGCAGACCAGCTTCCTCCAGCAAAACATGTCGGCCTCGAAGGCCGCCGGGACCGTGCGGGGATTGCACTATCAGGCCCCGCCCGCCGCACAGGCCAAGCTGGTCAATGTGATCAGCGGCCGGATTTTCGACGTTCTGGTGGATGCACGCCCGAATTCACCGGGGTTCGGTCGACACTGCACGGTAACACTGGACGCCGACACGCCGACCGGGGTGTTTGTGCCACGCGGATTCCTGCACGGGTTCATGACATTGGAGCCTGAAACGACAGTCCTTTACACCGTTGACCACCCCTACGCTCCGGATCTCGACGTCAGCATCGCCTGGAACGACCCGGAACTGGGGATTGAATGGCCGTTCGACCCGTCTGAAGTGACGCTGTCCGGCAAGGATGTCGCCGGCGCGCCGTGGTCGTCGGTCGGCGATACATTTGCCTCAATTGTCTGCGGACCCGGTCAGGACACGCGCTCATGAAACTGCTTGTCACAGGCGGCTGCGGCTTTATCGGGTCGGAAGTGGTCCGCATGGCCATCGCCCGCGGGCACGATGTCACCAATCTCGACGCCCTCACCTACGCCGCCAACCCGGCCAATCTGAGCAGCATTGACGCTCATCAACGCTATCACTTCATCCGGGCCGACCTGCGTAACCTTGAGGAAACCCAGGCCGCCATTCGGTCTGCTCGACCGGATGCCATCCTGCATCTGGCTGCGGAATCCCATGTTGACCGGTCAATCGATGCGCCATCCGTGTTTGTCGATACGAATGTGGGCGGGACTGCCAACCTCCTGCAGGCCACGCGCGCCTATCGGGACAGCCTGCCTGTCGATGACCGCGACCGCTTTCGTTTCGTGCATGTATCGACCGATGAAGTTTACGGCTCGCTCGGTGAGACCGGCGTTTTCACGGAAGCATCACCCTATCAACCAAACTCTCCCTACGCGGCGTCAAAGGCGGCGGCGGACATGCTCGTACGCGCCTGGGGCAAGACCTATGGCCTGCCGGTCCTGATCACCAATTGCTCGAACAATTACGGACCCTTCCAGTTCCCGGAGAAGCTCATTCCGATGGTCATACTGTCGGCAATCCGGGGCCGTCCCATTCCGGTGTACGGGTCTGGCGAAAACGTGCGCGACTGGCTGCATGTCGAAGACCATGCCGATGCCTTGTTGCGGGTCATGGAATCCGGACGATGCGGCGAGATCTACAATATTGGTGGTGATGCCGAGCTGAGAAACATCGATCTGGTCCGTCAGCTCTGCACCCTGCTGGACGAGGCCCGACCGGCGCCACAGTCGTATTCCGACCTCATCACTTTCGTCGACGACCGGCCGGGGCATGATCATCGCTACGCGATCGATGCCGGAAAAATCAGCCGGGAACTCGGCTGGCGCCCGCAGACGGACCCGACGACAGGATTGCGCAAAACCGTGGACTGGTATCTTGCCAATGAGAGCTGGTGGCGTGACATCCTGGACAATCGCTACGGACAGGAAAGGCTCGGTGCCGGCACGCCGGTGTCGACGTCGTGACACGCCGGCTTCTGGTCCTGGGTCGCAGTGGGCAACTCGCGACGTCCCTGTCGGGGCTGGCCAAGGGCGCCGGTTGGGAGATCGATACCGTCGACCGCAGCGAGGCGGACTTCACCCGTCCCGATCAGGTGATCAAGGCCGTGCACGCCCGCCCTGCGATCGATGCCGTCATCAACGCGGTCGCCAGCAATGATGTCGACGGGGCAGAGGTTGATGACCGCGAAGCGATCGCGGTGAACACCCTCACTCCCGCGGAACTCGGTCGGGCCTGTGCCGATCGCGGCATTCCCTTGCTCCACGTGTCGACCGACTATGTTTTCCCGGGCCGCCAGGGCGGGAAGTACCGTGAAAGCGACACGCCGAGCCCGCTGAATGCCTATGGCCGCAGCAAGTTGAAAGGCGAATCCGGGGTATTGTCCGCGTCCACCCGACATGCTGTGTTTCGCACCGCCTGGGTGTTCAACGGGACGCACAAGAACTTCCTGACGGCGATGCTGGCTCAGATCGGTGTCCGGCAGGAGGTGCGGGTCGTGTCCGACCAGATTGGCAGCCCTACCCACGCTGACACCCTGGCATCAGGGCTTCTTCGCGCTGCGGATTACCTGTTGGCGGGAAAGGCGCGCGGTGGCCTGTTCCATCTGTGCAGCCCTGACCCTGTCAGCCGATCAGACTTCGCCGATTTCATTTACCGGACCGCCGCCCGGCACGACGGGCGCTGCCCGCGTGTCATACCGATCGGGTCGGCCGACTGGCCGTCCAAAGCCCGACGTCCGGACAATTCGAGTCTCGATTGCGACCTGTTTGAAACCACCTTCGACTACGCCCTGCCGCACTGGCGGACGGGCGTGGAACAAGCGGTCAGTCGTTGGATGGACGGGCGGAGCGGGCCGAGTTCCACTCCCTGAACCAGTCAGCGAACTTCGCCAGTCCTGTCGCCAGGTCGACAGATGGCCTGTAGCCATAATCCGCTTCCAGTCGGCTGGTATCCGCATAGGTGCGCGTGACATCGCCGGGCTGCATCGGCAGCATCTCTTTTTGTGCCACAACGCCCAATTCGGTCTCGAGCGTGTGAATCATGTCCATCAGCCGGACCGGTGAAGAACCGCCGATATTGTAGACCGCGTGACGCCCCCGTGCCGGCGTGTCAGCCAGGATCCGGGACAAGGCCTCGACGATATCGTCGATATAGGTGAAATCGCGCTCCATATCACCGTTGTTGAATACCTTGATGGGTCGTCCCGCCAACATGGCCTCGGCGAACAGCCAGTAGGCCATGTCCGGCCGCCCCCAAGGCCCGTAAACCGTGAAGAACCGCAAGCCGGTGGCGGGAATTCCGTACAGGCTGCAATAGGAAGCCGACATCAATTCATCGGATCGCTTGGTCGCCGCATAGAGCGAAGCGGGCGCCTCAGCGGCATCGCTTTCCCTGAACGGGACCGCCGACCGCTCGCCATAGACCGAGCTCGAGGAGGCGTAGACCAGGTGCTCCAACCGGTCGCCCAACGCGCGCGCAGCTTCAAGCACTGACAGGTGACCGACCAGATTTGAGCGGGCATAGGCAAAGGGCGCTTCAAGCGAGTATCGAACCCCGGCCTGGGCGCCCAGGTGCAGCAGGCGCTGCGGGCGGATGTCACTCACCAACCGGGCCACGCCGTCATGATCGGCCAGGTCCAGTGCTTCAAACCGGAAACCGGAATACCGAGCCAGTTGATCGAGACGCGCCTGTTTCAGTGCCGGATCGTAATAGGGGTTGAGATTGTCGATACCGACAACGTCTTCGCCCGCTTCAAGCTGCGCTTTCGCCGCGTGAAAGCCGATGAAGCCCGCCACTCCTGTAACGAAACTCGTCAAACCCTGGCCTCCCCGACCCGACCTTGTTTGCCCGACCTTGTTTGTCGGCGATCAATTCGCTCGTCGATGCATGGCAAGGTCCGCATGGACAACAACGCCGCATCCCGCACCGTTTTGCCTCAAGGCCCGGTGACGCAACAGTCTCCGTCGCACATGGAATCGCTGGAAATCCCGGGTGTTGTGGAAGGCGGGGAGGGATGAACCCTCCCCGTCAAGCTCAGGCCCAGCCGTCGGATGCCTCATCCGACAGGGTCATCATCTGCGTATCGCGCGGATCGAACACATTGGTGAACGCGTCGTCCGGGAAGTATTCAAGACCATAATTCCCGCTGGCAGCCACCTGGCTGACCGGAGTGTCGATACTCGCAGGCACGGTCAGCGTCTCGAAAACCGGATGGTCCTTGGCCGCTTGGAACGCCGCTTCCGGTTCAACCGGCCATTCGAGCATGGCGTCGCGGAAATCACCGCGGGCGTCTTCCCCGTTGCGCCAGAAATTCGTGCCGACTTCGCCACGGAAATCGCCGATGGAGTCCGACAGGTTCAGCAGCAGGGCCAGATCACCATCGCTGAGATGCGGATAGACATGCTCGTGATGATCCCCCTTCTCGCTACCTTCCAATCCATCCATCACCGGGTGATCGGCGTCATGGCCGAACTCGTTGGGATTGAATGGTGCCAGAGTCGGCATGTCGTCAGGGTCAAGACCTTCACGACCGGCAAAGTCCGGATCTCCGAAGTATTCCGGATTGCTGGTCCCGCCGTCATAAACGATGGTTTCAACACTGATCAGCTCGACGACACCGTCCGGCGCGCCGGCGCGATTGTCGGTGACCACCGTATTGCCGGATCCGTTGGTCGAGAGGGTGTAGTCAGTTGAAGCGCCCGAGAAGACGGCCGTATCCGAACCACTGCCACCATTGAACACATCGCTGCCGCCGGAGGCGTAGAAACGGTCAGCACCGCCAGCGCCCCGCAGCTCGTTGTCGGCATCATTGCCGATGAAGATATCATCACCGGAGCCGCCAATGGCATTCTCGATCACCGTACCGCGGGCAATGCCGACATTGCCGTCACGACCCATAACGCTCGAATAGGACTGCTCGCGCAAGTCGAGCGTCTGGTCAGCGCCGGAACCGGAATAGTCCATCGTGTCGGTGCCGCCGGTGTCAAAGATCGTGAAGCTGACAGCGTTGGTGTGCGCTGTGGCGTCAAAGATCACATTGCCGGCAGTGGAATTGTAGCCGTAGGTCGTGTCACCGCCGCGGGTTGACGTGGAACCGCCGTACATGTCCAGAACCGCAATGATATCGGCTACCTGCGGCCCGATCACATAACCGAAGTCGGCGTCGATATAGGTATTCTCGTTCTGCGAGAAGTACGACATCACCGAGGCCTGCCAGGAATCGTTCAGATAGATGGCATCGACAGCGTAGTCGGCCGACCCGTCGTATGGGCCACCATGGCCCAGGCCGAGTGCGTGGCCGATTTCATGGATGTAGGTCTGGAATGAATACCCGTCGATATTGGTGCCGTAGGTGTCGAGCCAGCCTGTTCCCACATTGACGCTGGCCGAGGTGATGAAGCCGCCGGATGTCGTGTCCGGGCCGGCAAAGGCGCCTTCCTCATCATCGTCAAACGTGATTTCGCCACCCGTTGCCACCTCGGTGAAACTGATCCCCGTAATGTCTTCCCACAATTGCAGGGCCGCACGCGCCAGGGTCTGGCCGGCCACGGTCAGAGCGGTGATGTTGACCGTGATCGTGTCGCCGGCGGACCGGTCCCACTGCAGGCCACCGAAGCCGTTTGAATCGAGATAGTCCCCGATTTCCTGGTAATTCCACGCAGTCAGCGGGTCCGTGTGGCGAACCTGCAAAGTGTACTGGCCGGACAGGGTTGCGCCGCTGTCCGGCTCCCAGGCGCCGACTGAAACGTAATAGGTGCCCGACGTTGTTGCCGTGAAGCCGAGGCGTGAATCCGTATTCACGCCAAGGGTGATGTCGTCATTCTCGGCGATCAGCGTGCCGGACGCATCATAAAGCCGGATATAGGTGTCATCGAGTTCGACACCCGCGCCGCCAGAACCGAAAGCGTCGAACTGGTAACGCTGTCCCGCCTCGAGCGTAATGGCCACCCAGTCGCGGTCGCCCGCCACTTCCAGCGTACCTGTGTAATCACCGCCCGAGACCATCTGGATCTGGGTGGTATCCCCTTCGGGAATATCCGCCGCCTCGCTGCTTACATCGCCGACCGTGATCGCCACGGCCTGGTCGGCGGAAGTGCCGCCATCCGACGCTGACACGATGATGTCGTAGACATTGTCGCCACCGCTGTCTGTCGGGTTCTCAAAGTCCGGAGTCGCAAGGAAACGCACTTCGCCGGTCGATGAATCGATCGTAAAGAGCGCCGCGTCTGTTCCGGAAAGCGAATAGCTGACAGTGTCGCCGTCCGTGTCGGTAGCGCGTGCGACATAAGCGGATGTCTGGTTCTCCGAAACGGTCTGATTTGACCTGGAGGTGAAGACCGGAGTGCTGCCGTTGGACTCATCAACATCGGTGACCGTGACGGCGACAGCCTGGGAGTCCGTGAAATCGCCATCAGACACGGTGACGATGATATCATAGACATTGTCGGCCCCGGCATCGCCCGGATTTTCGAAATCCGCCGGCGTGAGGAAAGACACCGCGCCGGTCACGCTGTGGATCTGGAACAGGGCCGCATCCGTACCGGACAACGAATAGGTCAGGCTGGCGCTGTCGGCATCCGTCGCCGTCGCCGTATAGACTCGCCCGACATCGTTTTCCTCGATTGTCGCGGTCGCGCCGGAGGTAATCACCGGTGCCACATCATTCTCGTTCTCGACCGTGATGCTGACGGCTTGCGTCGTGGTCAGGACACCGTCGGATGCACGCACATTGATTTCATAGACATTGTCACCATCGGCATCGACGGGCGTCTCGAAGTCAGGCGAGGCCACAAAGCTGACCGCGCCGGTTACGGCGTTCACCGTGAACAGGGCTGCATCTGCGCCGGTGATCGAATAGACAATCGCGTCGCCGTCTCCATCGGTCGCCGCGATGGTATAGACCACACCTGCGCCATTTTCGGTGAAGGTCGCCGTGCTCGACGAGGAGATCACCGGTGCCGAGTTTACATTGTTGACGGTGACACTCAGCGCCTGGGTGACGCTGGTCGTCCCATCACTGACCTGCAAGACGAGATCGTAGACATTGTCGGTATCCGCGTCAGTCGGGTTCTCGAAGTCCGGCGAGGCGATGAAGCTCAACTCTCCGGTCGCGCTGTCAATCTGGAACAGGGCACCGTCGCCGCCTGCCGCAATCGAATAGGTCAGCGTATCGCCATCGCCATCGGTCGCTGTGGCGGTATAGAAACTGCCGGTCGAATCTTCATCAACCGCATCGACCGCCGCCGACGTGAAGACCGGGGCGAATTCATTCTGGTTGGTGACCGTGATCGACACGGCTTGCGTGTCCACATTGCTGCCATCCGACGCCGTAACGGTGATCTCGTAGACATTGTCGCCATCGGCATCGAGGGGTGCTTCGAAGTCGGGCGGCGCGAGGAAACTCACCGCACCCGAAGCGGCATCGATCGTGAACAGCGCGGAATCGGCGCCGGACAGCGAATAGGACAGGGCCGCGCCTTCCGGGTCGGTCGCCGTCGCGGTGTAGACGACGCCTGCATTGTTTTCCGGCGTGCTGGCCGTCGCTGCCGATGTCACCACCGGTGCTTCATTGACGTCATTGACCGTCACTTCGACCGTTTGGGTCGTGACCGTCGTGCCATCGCTTGCCCGGACGGCGACCTCGTAGACATTATCGCCATCGCCGTCAGCGGGTGCCTCGAAATCGGGCGATGCGATGAAGGTCAGCGCGCCGGTCGCGCTATCAATCGCGAACAGCGCGCTGTCACCGGTTGTGCCGAGTGAATAGGTGATCGTCGAATTGTCCGGATCAGCAGCAACAGCCGTGTACACCGTGCCGGTCGCGTTTTCGTCGAAGCTGGCAGTGGTTCCGGACGAGAATGTCGCCGGGCCTTCATCGACAGGATCGACCGTGATCGAGACGGCCTGGTCGGTCGAATTCGTTCCGTCTGATGCGGTTACCGTGATCTCGTAGACATTGTCGCCATCAGCATCAGCCGGGCTTTCGTAATCCGGCGCCGCGATGAAGCTGATGGCACCGGTCACCGGGTCGATACTGAACAGCGCCGCGTCGGCTCCCGACAGTGAGTAGGTCAGGGCCGTACCTTCAGGGTCGGTCGCGGCGGCGGTGTAAACCGTGCCGGCCGTGTTTTCATCGACCGATGTGGCCGCGGCTGAGGTAAATGCCGGCGCTTCATTGACATCATCGACAGTGATCGTGACCGTCTGGTCGGTGGTGTTGACGCCATCCGATGCCCGGATGGTGACTTCGTACACATTATCGCCGTCAGAATCCGCCGGCGCTTCGAAGTCGGGTGTGGCGTTGAAGGTCAGGGCGCCGGTCGCGCTGTTGATCGAGAACGCCCCGGAATCAGCGCCGCCGCTGATCGAGAAGGAAATCGAATTGCCATCAGCATCGGTCGCGGTTGCGGTATAGACACTGCCTGTCGTGTTCTCATCAACGCTCGCACTTGTTGCCGAGCTGAAAACCGGCGGATTGGTATTCGGAGTGGGTGTGGGCGCGGGGCTTGAACCACCGCCTCCGCCGCCGCCAGCTGCCGCACCAAGCAATCCTGCGCCACCCAGCACGCCGAGGATGGCGGCGCCGCCGCCTCCACCAGCCGCCGCGGCAGCCGATACGCCCAGCAACGCATTGGCCTCGATGGCGGCTTCGGAGATGAAATAGACACCATCAACGACGGCGAGGTCATTGGCGGCGATCAATACCGTCCGGCCATCCGACATGACCAGTTGCATCGAACCGTCCGCGGCCATCTCGACGCGCGAGACACCGCTGATCTCGGACAGCGGCGTGAAGCCTTCAGGCTGGCCGGCTGCCGGTCCCTGGGCTTGTGCACCGCCCGCCAGCAACAAAGCGCCACCGGTCGCCATTGCGGTGGTCAGCAGCGCATTGCGCACGGTTGAAGCGTTTTTGGTCTTGCTGGTAACAGGCATGGTCGATCTCTCCCGACGATCTTCTTGCTTTCACACGGCTTTACATCGGCGTCGAACGACTCTCGACCACGACGGAACGTGGTCGACCCGAAAACATGCGATCCTCACTTACTCCCGAAACCGGCTTCCTCGGAATCCCGGTCTCACCCCTATTCGACTGCCGCCAAGGCCTACCGCGCGCCGACCTCTGGTCCGGTCGAGATGCGCGCCAATCAACTCGGTTGCACGCCAACACCGTTCACTGCGACTGCGCAAGCGTCAAGGCACTTCGTTAGCATTGTCCGATCCTGCCTGCGGCTGCGGCATCCGCGCCGTCAGCCCCATCAACTCCAGTCGCTGGCGCAGCAGGGTGAACCGCGCGCCGATCACGTCAAGCTCGGCTCTTTCATAGGCGAGCCTCGCATCAATCAGGTCTGGCAAGGTTCCGAGCCCGAAATCAAACTCGCCGGACACCGCGTCGAAGTATTCGAACTGGGAGCGGGCGACCGCTTCCCGGCGGATCAGCTGGGCTTGCAGGGACATGGAACGGCGGAACACGATTTCCGCCTGTTCCCGCAACTGTCGCTGCATCGACCTCAGTCCGCTTTCTTCCTGCTCCAGCCGGGCGACTGCGCGGTCACTGCGGGCCCGTAGCGCATTACCTGTATACAACGGAACTGACACATCGATGCCGACCCGGTCCCGAGCGTCCCAGGTTTCACTGAAATCATCATAGACATAGGACGCAATGCCGACCGCCTCGATCACCGGCAGACGGCTGCGGCGGGCCCGCTCTCGTTGTGCATCAAGCGCCCTCACGGCTTCGGCCTGGGCTGCAAGACCCGGATTGCCCGTCAGTGTCAGGTCGACCGCATCATGCACTGTGACGACCCCTTCAAGGGCCCGGTCCAGGTCACTGGCAGCGGCGTCGGCACCACACAGTGCGCCGGGCGCATAGCCGGTATACTCCCGAATTCGGGTTCCCGCCCGCTCGCGCATGAAACTCAACTCCAGCGCATCGGCCTCCGCCTCTGCCAGCTGGGCCGCGATCTGTGCCCGGTCGGCGCGAGTGGCACCGCCGGTCTCCAGCAGCGCCTCGACGGCGACCCGCTGGCGGTCAAAATAGTCGCGACGCTCGGCGATCACGTCGATCATGGCTTCGGCCTCCAGATGCGTCAGATACGCATCGGCAAGCCGATTGGATGCATCAATCTGCTGGGCCCGCAATTCATGCGCCCTTTGGCCGATCGAGCGGCTGGCCGCGGCCATCGCATAATGGGAGTCACCGAAATCATAGAGGCGCTGGGACAGACGAACCCCGACCTGGTTCTCGATCTGGCTTCCGGTCAATCCACTGTCGCCGGACGCTGTTCGACCGAAGGTGGAGACTTGCGGCAGTCGCAGCGACTCGGCTTCCCGATAGTCGGCAGCGGCCTCATCCTGACGGGCAATGGCGCCCGCCACCTCTGGCGCGCGTTCGGCCGCCAGCTGCAATGCCGCCTCGAAGGACAGGCAAGCGTCCGCCTGGGCGCCTGCGTTACCCGCGAGGCCAGACAGTGCGAACAGCACTGCACCGATTGCGGTCACGCTTCGACGCTGAACACGATCCAGTTTCATCACCACTATCCGGTCCGGGCGCCGCGGAACAGCGACTCACTGATGGGCTCCAACAGGTAATCCAGCGTTGTCCGGCTGGAGCCGGAGAAGATGAAAACCTCCACCGGCATTCCCGGAATGACATCCAGCTCACCCAATCGCGCCGCCTGATCCGCCGGGATCCGAATCCGCACTTCATAATAGGAGACGCCGGTATTCTGATCAGTTTTCAGGTCAGCACTGACACTGATCACTTCACCATCCAGTCGAGGGGTCATCCAGCTCTTGTACGCTGTCAGCCGGGTACGGACTGCCTGCCCCTCATACACCGCCGCCCGATCGGCCGGCTGGATACGGACAGAGGCCGTCATTTCGCCGACAGCCGGCACGATCTCCAGAATGGCCTCGCCCGGCCTCACAACACCGCCACGCGTGGCGAAACGGAGATTGAGAACCTCACCGGACAGGGGCGCAACCACAACCGACCGGTTCAGCACATCCTGGGCGGCGGCAATCCGCTCGCCGGCTTGTTCGAGCTGACTGCGGACCTCCAGTTGATCAGCCGAGATCTGACGCAGGAAAGCCGCTTCGGTCTGGGCGATCTGGCCATCGAGGTCCTGTTCCAGGGTCGCGGCCTGCTGGGCATCCGTGCGCAGCCGGGAGATATCAGCTTCCAGCGCCGCTACGTCACGCTCCATGCCGCGCAGCTCGTCCAGCCGGGCCATCTGGCGCTCATATCGTTCCCGCAAAAGCGCGAGCTGGTCCTCGGCAGCAGCGATGACACGCTGGGTCACCCGTATCTGCTGGGCATGCAGGGCACGCGATGACCGGGCGCCATCACGTCGGGCGGTGAGGACCGCGATATCCGCCTGGAACGACTGGGTTTGCTGGCGAAAGAGATCGCTCTGCCGGGTAGTGACCGCCTCGCGTTGGTCCGGTGTCAGATCAAGATCATCGAGCGGGGTGAAGTCCGGCTCGTCCAGTCCGGCGCGCAAGGCCGCGAGACGTTGCTGGGAACCGGTCAGTGTGGCGATCTCCTGCAACAACTCGTCGCGCACGGCGAGCGAGGCTGTTTCCTGAAGTGTCAGCAGCGCCTCGCCAGCGACGACACGGTCGCCATCGCGCACCAGCAGCTCGTGAATGATGCCGCCCTCGAGGTGTTGCACCACCTGGCGGTCATTCTCGACCACGATCTGACCCGCCGCCGGCACACCTTCCGCCAACGGCGCCAGGCCCGCCCAAGCGAGGAACCCGCCGAGACCGACCAGGCAGATCAGCGCGGAATTGCGCACGAAGCCATCACCGAGGACGCGGCTCGCTTGTTCAGGCGCCGCCATCAGGCTGCGCCTCCGCGACCGGACATCTGGGTGCCGGCACCGGGGCCGGTTGCCAGTTTGAGGAATTGTTCCGCCGGCGCGGCCATGACGTCGCCATTGCGGACAAGCAGGACGGTTTTCGCCCTTTCGATGACGCGGCGATCATGGGTTGCCGCGAGGATGATCGCGCCGCGCTCTGCGGCCTGTCGCAACGCGTTGACCAGGCCGGGCGCTGCGGCAGCGTCCAGATTGGCCGTCGGCTCATCAAGCAACAGCAACACCGGATCGCCAAACAGGGCCCGCGCCAGGCCGATCATCTGGCGCTGACCGGCCGACAGATGGGTACCGCCCTGGCCCACGCGCGTGTCGTAGCCGTCCGGCAGGGCCAGAATGGCCTCGTGGGCGCCGGCCGCCCGTGCCGCCGCGATGATCGCATCGGCATCAGCCTCGCCCAGCCGGGCAATGTTTTCGCCGACAGTGGCCGGCAGGAGCTCGACATCCTGCGGCACATATCCGACATGGCGCCCGCGGTCCGGCCCAGGCCAGTCGTGCAGATTGCGCCCGCCCAGGCTTATCGTGCCCGAACCGGGCTGCCAGGCGCCGGCGAGCGTCTGCAGGAGCGTGGTCTTCCCGGCACCGTTGCCGCCGGTCACCGCGACCAACTGGCCGCCCGATGCTGACCAGCTGAACGGGCGAACCTGTGGCACTTCGGCGCCCGGGACGACGACCGAAAGCCGATCCAGCTTCAACTCCGCCGCCGGTCGCGGCAAGGGCGTGAAACGCGGCTCGGCATCAGTCCCGTCGACACGTTCAGTCAGGCCTTTCCAGGCCGCCCAGGTCTGCACGGTATTGCGCCATCCGCCGACGATCTGGTCGATCGGTCCGAGCGTCCGGGCCAGGATGATGGAAGACGCGACGATGGCGCCCGGCGAAATCTCCTGGCTCAACGCCAGCGCCGCGCCTCCCCCGAGCACACAGATCTGCAGTATCTGCCGCGTCGAACGGGATATCGCGGAAAATTTGCCATCCCCTTTTGCGGCATCCATCGAAAAACTCTGCCCGGCGCCCTGGCTGGCACGCCAGCGGCGAAAGGCGGCAGGCACCAGTCCCATTGCGGCCATGGCCGAGCGTTGACGCTCCAGACCGGCAGCGAAATCTCCGGCGCTGCGCAGCGCACCCTGGGAAAACTGACCGGCCTGTCGTGTCGTCATCTCCGCGGTTACCGCCACTGCGAACACAATCACGGCGCCCACAAGACCGATCATCCCGAGGACCGGATGGATGAGAAAGAGAACGACCAGGAATAGCGGCGCAAAAGGCAGGTCGGCGAAAGGCAGCAGCGATCCCGACTGCAATGCCGTCTGCACACGCTGGATTGCGCCGAGATCGCGCGCGAGATGCGGCGTCCCGGTTTCGGTTTCAAACCGGGCGAAGACCAGCGGCACCAGCAGGGAATCCAGTTCCTGACCGGCCAGCGCCCCGACGCGGCGGCGCCCGGCTTCAGCCGCGCCATAAATGCCGAGCAGAAAAACCGCCAGCACCGACAACCAGATCAGCGTATCGATGGAGGCCGACGACAGAACCCGGTCATAAACCTGAAGCATGTAGAGCGGCGACACCAGGAGCAGCAGGTTCGAGGCGAGTGAAAACCCGGCCAGCGCCACCATATGCGGCCGCAAACGCTGCCGGACCTGCAATGCCAAGGGTTGTTGCATACTCACTCCCACACGGACCGGAGGCTTGGGACTCATGACCGGAGCCTGCCCTGCAATCCCGTCCCGCCTTCCCGGCAACGATACCTTGAGGATCAGGATTTCACCAGTGCCTGCACAGGCTTGAATGCACGATACCGGGCTATTTCAGTCCGACACGCAGCAGGTCATGGAGGTGCAGTATGCCAACGGGGCGATTGTCCGGATCGACAATGAACAGTTGAATGATCTTAGGTGTGCCCGCCGTCATCAGTCGCAGAGCATCCGCCGCCAGCATGCCGGCACTGCCCGTTCGAGGCCCGGCTGTCATCACATCACCGGCCCGTTTGTCGACGAGCCCCGCACCCATGTGTCGGCGCAAATCGCCGTCCGTGATGATGCCTGCCAGCCGACCGTCCGGGTCGACGATGCCCGCGCAGCCAAAGCTTTTGGTCGTCATCTCGATGAGTACGTCACTCATCGGCGCATCCGAGGCGATCAACGGCACAGCATCACCCGCGTGCATGATGTCACCGACGCTCGCCAGGGCCGCCCCGAGCGCCCCTCCCGGATGGAATGTCTTGAAGTCCGTGGCGGTGAAACCGCGCGATTCGAGCAAGGCAACCGCCAGCGCATCACCCAGCGCCATCATCAGGGTCGTGGACGTCGTCGGCGCCCGCGTTTCCCCGCAGGCTTCCGGCGATTGGGGAATGGCGAGCAGGAAATCTCCGGCCCGGCCGAGCGTGCTGTCCGGCTTTGCGGTCATTGCGATCAACGGCACACCAAAGCGGCGGCAATAAGCAATCAGATCGCCCAACTCCTTGGTTTCACCGGACTTTGAAAGCGCCAATACCGCGTCATTGGTGCCGATCATGCCCAGGTCGCCATGGCTGGCTTCGGTGGGGTGGACATAATAGGCCGGCGTCCCTGTAGAGGCGAGCGTTGCGGCGATTTTCCGTGCGACGTGCCCGGACTTGCCAATACCGGCACAGATGAGCCTCCCCTGGAGCCCCTCGAGGCGCGAGACGGTCTCTGCAAAAGCTGACGAGATCGACTGCTCCAGAGCCTCCATGCCTTCGCGCTCGATGGCGATGACGCGCCGGGCAGATCGCACGGAATCAATGTCAGACATGCCGTTTCCTCACAGCCAGTCAGGACGGAATGCCCTTTTCAGGAAGACCCAATAGCAGAACCGCGCACGTCCGGGGAAGAGACGTGCGCGGTTTGGGCGGCAGGTTGCGGTCCGGCCTTAGGGGGACGGATAAAGGCCGCGCATCCCGACGCCGCTTATCGGAGCGGATAAGTCATGCCTTGGGTATCGGTTCAATGGGTTGAACCAGGCCCGCCCCGGGAAACCTGTGGTTCCTTTATACCACAACTTGATATTGAAGGCTAAGCGAATTCTGGTCAGCTTCGCGCACCGCCGCGCTGTCTTGCCCTGCTGCGATGGGCGGGCTATCGCTGCCCGTGACAGGGCAAATCGGGAGACGACCTCATGCCGCAACTCGCACTCATCCGGCACGGACAGAGCGAATGGAATCTCCAGAACCGGTTTACCGGCTGGGTTGATGTCGATCTGACTGATGAGGGCATTGCCCAGGCCAAGCGCTCGGGCGAATTGCTGGCCCGGGCCGGATTCGAGCCGACCCACGCATTCGTGTCCGTGCTCAAGCGCGCGATCAAGACACTCAACCTTACCCTCGACGGGCTGGACCGTTTGTGGATTCCAGTCGAAAAATCCTGGCGCCTCAACGAGCGTCACTACGGCGCCCTTGCCGGTCTCGACAAGAATGAAACCCGGGCCAAGCATGGTGACGAGCAGGTAAAGATCTGGCGGCGTTCGTTTGATACACCGCCGCCGCCGATCGCCACCGATCACGCCTACCACCCGATCAATGATCGCCGCTACGCCGACGTGCCACGGGAGTTTCTGCCCGCCTCGGAGTCCCTGAAATCAACGCTGGATCGTGTCGAGCCCTACTGGTCGGAATCCATCCTGCCGCGCCTGCAGGCCGGTGAAACACTGATCGTGGCAGCTCACGGCAACAGCCTGCGCGCCCTGGTCAAACTCCTGTTCAGGGTTTCTGACGCCGACATCATGGAAATCGAAGTGCCGACCGGAAATCCTTTGCTGATCGATCTCGATGACGACGGCACCACATTGCGCAATGCGCGGTATCTCGATGCCGAGCGGGCCAAGCCGCTGCCGCCCCTCCCCGACGCATGACCGCGATCGACGACGCACGCTACATGGACCTCGCGCTGGCACTGGCGCAGGCCCAGCAGGGCCGCACAGCACCCAATCCGGCGGTCGGATGCGTACTCGTCAAACAGGGCCGGATCATTGCCACCGGCGCGACACAGGACGGCGGACGACCGCACGCCGAAAGGGTCGCGCTGGATGCGGCCGGTGACCGGGCTGCCGGCGCGACCGCTTATGTGACACTTGAACCCTGCGCCCATCATGGCCGGACACCACCCTGCGCCGAAGGCCTTGTGCAGGCCGGAGTGACCCGCGTGGTGATCGCCTGCCAGGACGAGTACCACGAGGTCGCCGGCCGCGGTGTGGCCATCCTGTCCGAGGCGGGGCTCGTGATTGAAACCGGCTTGCGAAAGACCACTGCGGCCGCCCTCTATTCCGGTTTTTTCCAACGCCTTTCCAGCGGCTTGCCACAAATATCAATCGATCAGCGCGCCGGACTTTATGATGCAGAACTGACAGCCACGACGCCCGAAGCGGCCGAGGCACAGATCCACGCATTCTCGACCGCCGGCATGAACAGGGTCCGGATCGCGCCGGATCACCCCCTTGCGAACCACGACTGGGCCGGATTCGGGAGCACCTGATCGGAATACTGGCTGTTAACGGTCGGTCGCTATGATGCCGGGCTGAAACAGATGCCGACAGGACCGCGCCGATGACCGGTCGCAAGATCGAGTTCAAAAGACTGACCCAGGACGAAGTCGACGCGATATGCGCCCGGCACGAACGCCTGTGGTCCGGCCGCTCCGGCGGCGCCCGGGCGAATTTCGCCTATACGATCCTCGAGGACATGGTGCTCGCCAACCGGGACCTGTCAGACGCCGACTTCAGCGGCGCTGTCCTTCGCGGTGCGGTGCTGTCAGGCGCGACCCTGAACAGCGCGGTTTTCTTTGCAGCCGACTTGCGCCGGGCCAATCTGGAAGGCGCATCGATGCGACGTGCCGACCTGAGGGGCGCCATCATGCGAGGCGCCAACCTGACCGGCGCCGACCTCACCGAAGCCGATTTGCGTGAAGGTGCCATCGCCCAGGTGGACAAGGAGAAGGGCCTGTCGGTCCTGAAGCACCGGACCCAGGAGAACGACGCCGGAACCGCCAACTTCACCGGCGCCAACCTGTCCGGCTCGAAAATGGCAGGCATTGCAGCGCAACAGGCCGACTTTACCGACGCCATGCTGTTGGGAACGCGGTTGATCCGCGCCAATCTGCGCGGCTCCTCCTTCCAGGGCGCCAATCTTGAGGGTGCCGACCTGTCGGGCGCTGACTTGTCCGATACCGACTTCTCGCATGCCGTTCTGATCGGCACCAAAACGACAATGGCCAAGACCCAGGGCATGAACACGGACGGCGCCTTGACCAATGAGCCGGTCGGCATCGACCCCGAAGGCCTGGACCAATCGGTCGCCGACCAGATCGCCGAACATGTCCGCTGGTGCGACACCAATGGCAAGGAAGGCAAGCCCTCCCTGTTCGACGGCACCGACCTTCGGGGTCTGACCTCGCTGGCCGGCAAGACATTGACGGCCTTCCACGCGCGCGGCTCAACCCTGTACGGGCTGGACCTTGAAGGGGCGCAATTGCAGGGTGCCCGGCTTGAAAAAGCGGACCTGCGGATGGTCAGTCTGCGTGGCGCCGATCTGCGCGGCGCCGACCTGACCGGCGCCAATCTGTCCAATGCCGATCTGCGCGACTGCCAGCTTGGCCCGCTCCTGCTTGACGGGAATCGCGTCCTGCCTGCCTCGCTCGCCGGAGTGCGCGCCCGCTACACCGACCTGCGCGGTGCCGATATGAGGCAGACCAAGGCCACCGGCGCAGACTTCTCCTACGCGACCCTCAACGGCGCCAATGTAAAAAGGGCGGTGTTCAACGGGTCCTGCTTTACCGGCGCCCGCGTCGACGAGGACTTTAGCGAACTGGTCGATTCCCTGGATGGTGCTGTCGACCTCGACGCCGCCTGACCGAACGAAAAAGGCGGCGAGCTTTCGCTCACCGCCTTCCGGGTCAATCGGAGGGAAATTCGACACCCGTCAGTGACGGGTCAGGCGGCCTTGGTCTTGCCGCCTTCGATCAGCCGGGCACGCTTGGTGCCGGCGCCGGATTTGATCTCGATCCGTTTCGGTTTGGCCGCTTCAGGCACTTCACGCACCAGGCGAACCTGCAGCAAACCGTTTTTCAAGCCGGCATCCGCCACCTCGACATGATCCGCCAGGTGGAAGCGACGCTCGAACGACCGCTCAGCGATCCCGCGATGCAGGAAGCGGCGATCATCGGTTTCCGTCTTCTCGCCGATACGGCCTGAAACGGTCAGAATGCTTTCCTGCACTTCAACAACGAGGTCTTCTTCGCCGAAACCGGCAACCGCCAGTTCGATCAGATACTCGTCATCGGCAACATGCTGGATATTGTAGGGGGGGTAGCCTTGGGACTCGATCTTGGTGGCCGAGTCCATCATGTCCGCGAGCCGGTCAAATCCGACAATCGAGCGATACAGTGGCGTGAAATCTACAGTTCTCATTTCAGTCCATCCTCCTTCAGAGCGATAAACAGGCCCGGGCCATCCGGGCGGTTGCGACAAGCCAGATCCGACGGATCCTGGCACTGGTTGCGAGCCCCGTTCGGCGACCCGCCCAACCTATTTGGGTAGCCATTTTGCCGGCTGCAACCCCCCGCAATCAGGATTTGCGCACAACCCCGGCCTTGGGTACCAATTGCGCATCTCATCCAGGAGTTTCCACCATGCGTTACGTTTCCCTTCTTGCGCTTCTCGCCGGCACCGCTGTTCTGGCGGCCTGCAGCAGCGAACCCGCCGAAACAACAGAGGCTCCCGACACACAAGCGGCGGCCCAATCCGCCCCGGACACGACCGAGGCCACCATTGCGGAGACGCCGGCCGCTCCCGACCTGACCGTCCTCGCCGAAGTCATCGACGCTGATTGGCGGGACTCCGGTCGCGACCGCGACCAATGGCGCCATCCGCAGGAAACACTTGAGTTTTTTGAGGTCGATCCAAGCGGCACGATTGTTGAAATCTGGCCGGGCGGCGGATGGTACACCGACGTCATCGCGCCCTGGGTCAACGCCAATGGCGGCCAGTATATCGCCGCTCATTTCGACCCTGAATCAGAAAGCCAGTACCGGCAACGCTCACGGGCCTCCTTTGAAGACCATGTTGCCGACACAGCGGTGTACGGCGATGTCATGACCGTCAGCTTCAACAGCGATACGGCGCTCGACCTAGATGCAGGATCGGTCGACACTGTCCTGACCTTCCGCAATATCCACAACTGGATGGCCCGCGGCTTTGCCGAACGCGCCTTCGCCGACTTCCACACAGTGCTGCGGCCCGGCGGCGTGCTGGGTGTGGTCGAGCACCGTCTGCCTTCCACTCGCGAGCAGGACCCGGGCGCGCCGAGCGGATATGTGCAGCAGGCCTATGTCATTGCCCTGGCCGAAGAAGCCGGGTTCGAGTTCGTCGGCGCCTCCGAAATCAATGCCAATCCGGCCGATACAGCGGACCACCCGCTTGGTGTCTGGACCCTGCCTCCGGTGCGGCGCAACCCGTCGGCGGATAGTGAACTGGCCGCTGACTTCGACAGCGCGGTCTATGAGGCCATCGGCGAGAGCGATCGCATGACGCTGATGTTCCGCAAGCCCGCTGCAAGCGAATGATGCGAGCAACCCTGCTCGTTGTCGGACTGGTGGCCGGCCTTGTTGCCGCGGATGCCGATGCGCAATCCGTGGAACGAGAGGCCGGCCCCCTGCCCCGCTTTTTCCCGCACCGCACGACCTATCTCGAGCTTGATCCCGATCAGCGGTCTCATTTCCGGCTTGCCTACCTGGTCTCGTCACAATCCGGCACCCCGCCGGAGGAGATCCGGATGTGGTTTAACCAGAATGGCGAAGTGATCTCCTTCGACATCGACCCGAGCGGTCGTATCACCCGCCTGCCCGGCCCGGACGAGTTGGCAGCAGAGCCCACCGTTTGGATCAATCAGGAGCGGGGCGGGATGTCGCTGAACCTGCAGTTCGAAGCGACGCTTCCCGACGGTCCGGACTACGCAGCCGGCGATCTGCAGCTTGCCCTGGGACAGGCCAATCATGCGATCAGACAGGCTGCGGGAGTCGCTGCGCTCTTCGCGCCGAATTTCAAGACACTGGTGTTCGAATTCGACGGCCCCGCCCCGGCCGCCATTGCCATTCACGATGACGGGACCACCACCGCCCTGACCGCCCAGGAGAACCGGGTCATGCTGCGCCCGCGCGACAGGGCCATGCGCAATCTGGTCCGTATAGAACTGGGGCGCATGCCGACGCGTGTCCTGCTGGACAGTTGAATATCTAGACTGCCGCGGCGGCGAGGTGCTCCAGAGCCTGTTCAAGCAGGGCTGGTGTCGCCGCCGCAACGACCTGGCCACCTTGTGAAGGGTCGCCGCCCGCCCAGTTTGTGATGACGCCGCCGGCACCGGTGACGACCGGAACCAGGGCCTGGACGTCGTAGATTTGCAGCCCGCTTTCAACGACCAGGTCGATGCCGCCGGCCGCCAGCATGGCGTACGCATAGGCATCAAAGCCGAAACGGCAGAGCCGTGAGGCGGAACGGACGGCCTCGAAGGCACGCAACTCGGCACCTTCGAACAGGTAGGGGTCGGTACTGGCCATGATGGCCCGGTCAAGCCGGTCGCACTTTGAAGCGCCCAGCGCCCGTACCTCGCCCGCGCGGTCGAAGCGGGCACCGCCCGGCCAACCGGAGAACCGCTCACCGATATGGGGTTGGTCAATCAGCCCCAGGCGGGGGCGCCCGGCCACTTCAAGAGCAATCAGAACGGTCCAGGTCGGCAGTCCGGCAATGAAGGCGCGCGTTCCGTCGATCGGGTCCAGGATCCAGCGGCGATCACCCTGGCCAACCGAGCTCCCGAACTCCTCGCCGAGGATTCCGTCCGTCGGGGCCAAGTCCGCCAGGACAGCCCGCATGGCTTGCTCGGACGCCCGGTCCGCTGCCGTCACGGGATCGAAACCCGCGGCCAGCTTGTTATCGACGTCCAAGGCTGTACGGAAATACGGAGCTATGGCTGCCCGCGCGGCGTCGGCCATGGCGTGAGCCGTTTTCAGATCGGTCTGGTCATCGTGTTCTGACATGCCAAGGCGCCTAGCACGGGCGGCGAGCCGGTGCCAGACGCCTGAGCGTCAATCACGCGCCTGTTCAGGCTGCGTCGTTGGCCGCTTCTTCCGGCTCCAGCGACTTGGCCAGTTCAAGGAGGCGTTTCCGGGGCCGCTCTCCGAGCCGGTAATAGGCCCGGATAAGGTCGACGGTTTCTTTCTGGGAAAGGACATCCGCCGCCAGTGTATCGTCGCCATTGACCTCGTCGCGCTTGGAGAGGCCCTCGTAAAAGTACTGGACCGGCACGTCGAGCGACTCGGCCAGCTCGAACAGGCGGCTGGCGCTGACGCGGTTGGCGCCGCACTCATATTTCTGGATCTGTTGAAAACGGATACCGACCGATTCGGCCAGTTGCTGCTGGGTCAGCCCCAGGAGGCGCCGCCGCCGGCGCAACCGTTTTCCTACATGAAGGTCGATATCACTTGTCATAACTACTCGCCGCCTGATCTTCGCGTCTCAAAGTGCGCCGGTATGAAACGCACACCTCACAGGAGAGCAAAGCGCGTGCCGGGCGAAGGCAGTGACCAGTCTTCGCCTGAAATGGGCATCAATGAGGCTAGACGGCAGTTCGCCAGTCAGCTCGGGCCAATGCTTTGACAAAGAAGCGTAATTTTTCGATCAAACTTGTGTGATCGGTGGTCAGCCTGACCCGGTTTTCATCAAGATAGAGGCCGCGATTGATCTCGACCTGAATCACATGGACACCGTCATGTGGCCGCCCGTAATGCTCAGTCGTATAGCCGCCCGCGTAGGGGTTGTTCCGAACTGTTACGAGTCCAAGGTCGCGGAACACCGCTTCGGCAAGGTCGGTCAGGGCGCCATCGCATGACGTGCCGAACCGGTCGCCCAGCACAATATCGGCGCCGCGGGCGCTGGAGGCCGGCATGGAATGCATATCGGCGAGGACAACATGTCCAAAGCGGGACTTCAGGTCAGATATCTCTGCGCAAAGCGCCGCGTGGTATGGGTGGTAGAAGCGGTCCAGCCGAGCGCGGGCCTCTCCGAAACGCAAACGGCGTCGATACAGGGGTCGCCCCTCGGCGCCAATTCGGGGAATGACACCCAGTCCTGAGTCGGCGCGCCGGGAGGGCTCGATGTCCGACACCGGTACACGGTCCGAGAACATGCCCGGATCCAACTCCCCGACGCTCCGATTGACATCGACGAAGACACGCGGAAACCCGGCGCAGACCAGGCTGGCGCCATATTCCGGTGCGAAGTCAATCAGATTGTCGACAAAGGCGTCCTCCGAGCGACGCAGCAACTCGAGCGGCAACCTTGTCGAAGCGCGCAATTCGGCGTCATAATCGCGACCGGAATGCGGTGATGCCAGAATGACAGGACAAGCCTGACCATCGGCCGGCCGCCGCACCCGCACGACCCCGTCTGAAGGCTGCGGCTGGTCCTGACCGGCTCCAGCGTCTGACCGAGGCGCGCAAATGGTGGGAATCGTTGGTGCCATCGACCGAGATTGGGCAGCTGCTCAACGCGGGTCAAGGATGGCAGCGCGTTCAGCCCGTTTTTACCAGATGGCTGTATCGTGCCGTCAGTTTGAGAATTCGCAAGGGTGGGAACCAAGATGGCAAAGATTCTTCTCGCGGAAGACGACGACTCGATGCGCGACTTCCTGGCCAAGGCGCTGAAGCGCGCCGGGCATGAAGTTCTGGTGTGTTCGGACGGTGAGGAAGGTCTCGATGCGATCGGCGAACAGCCGGCGCAGTTCGACCTGCTGCTGACCGATATCGTGATGCCGGGGGTCGACGGCATCGAGCTGGCCCGGCGTGCCGCGGAAATCGATCCGGCCCTGAAGATCATGTTCATCACCGGCTTCGCGGCCGTTGCGCTGAACCCGGGCTCGGGGGCACCGACGAATGCAAAAGTGCTCTCCAAGCCTTTCCACCTGCGAGAGCTGGTGGACGAGGTGGCCCGTGTCATGGCCGCCTGATCAAAGGCTGAGACGAAAACAATAAACGCCGCCCATCGGGCGGCGTTTTTTTGTGTGCCAGGCACGGCCGGGACACCGGCAAAGAAAAAGGGGGCCGCCCGAAAGGCGCCCCCCCAATTCCGTCAGCAATGGTCTGGAGACTACCAGGCCTTGCGGATGTTCATGAACAGGGCGCGACCGACGAGGTCATAGCCCGAACCCAGAACCTGGCTACCAGAGCCAAGCGTGGCGCCGGAAGCGTCCTGGTCGATCACAGCCGGACCTTCGTCGGTCAGGTTGTTCACGCCAACGGTGACGCCCCAGGTGTCCGATTGCCAGTTGATCGACAGATCCTGGTAGTAGACAGCGTCCCAGCTATCGACAGCATCGCCGCCGAGCTCGGATGCAGCCTCGAGACGGTCACCGTAGTTGACACCAACCACGTTGGAGATCGACGCCTGCTCACCGAGGTAACGGATACGCCAGTTGAGGCGCCAGTCACCACGCTCGAAGCGGTTGTTGATCGTGCCACGCCATTCCGGGTTACCCCAATCACCAACGAAGTTGTTGGTGTCGGACTGTGCCGTGGTCTGGCTCAGGATCTCTTCCGACTTCGTGAACGTCGTGTACATGTCGTAGTTGAAGCCACCGAACAGGTCGATATCCATGTTGAAACGACCATGGAAGTCCCAACCCGTAGCTTCCTGCGTAGCAACGTTGAACGGTGTGTTGTCAACGAGCGTGAGGAGACCGGAGGCCGCGTCACGTGTACGACGTGCACAGAACGGATCGTTCGGGAAGTTCGTCGAGCTGTAGCACTGCGCCAGAGAGAAGGCCGTGCCCGGGATCGCGATGGAATCCTCGACCTCGATACCCCAATAGCTGACACGCAGCGAGGCATCGAATGCATCCGTGAACGGTTGGTCAAAGACGAAACCGATCGAGTATGCATCGGACGTTTCCGGATCAAGACCCGGGTTACCCGAGCGGAAAGCCTCGATGGACGAGACGCCGCCAAGACCCAGAGCCGTCGGATCGACGCCTTCAGAGACACAGTTCGCCAGAACCTGAGCGTCACGATTGTCGCTCGTCGGGTCGTAAACGCCGCCATTGTTGGCCGCAAGCGGAACAACACAGGGGTCATTATAACCAGAGTCGAAACCGGTCTGACCGCCGAGGAAGAGTTCCCGGAGGTTCGGAGCGCGGAAAGACGTGCCCATCGTACCGTTGAAGGTCAGCGAGTCATTGACGACCCAGGCACCACGAACGGAGTAGGTCGAGTTCTGACCGTAGAACTCGTGGTCGGTCAAACGACCGGCCAGGTCCACCGTGATGTCTTCAGCGAAGGCAGCACCGGAAACCAGCGGGATGGAGAGCTCGCCGTAGTACTCGGTCAGGGACGCCTGTCCCACCGAGCGACGGTCGGCGAAGTAACCAGCCGCACGACCTTGCGAGGCCACCGTATCCGTACCGGAGTCGAGTGAATCGCGACGCCATTCGATACCGATCACCGCATTCACTTCACCAGCCGGCAGTTCGAAAACCGGACCCGTGGTGAAACCGCCCACGATGAGCTGGTCAACAGTGGTCGTTGCCGTACGGTCGATACGCAGGAAGTCATACTCATCCTGGGTATTGAACTGCGGTCCCGTCACACCATCACTGGGATACAGCGACGATGCGAACAGGTTGACCGGCACACAATTGCTCGGGCTCAGGAAGCCGAACAGCGAGACGTTCGAGTTGTCGTAACCACAAACGATCTGGCCACCTTCGACACGGGTCGTGGCGATGGCTGCCGTCAGGCGTTCTTCGTCAACCTGCGGACGACGCGAGTAACCCATCGAGCGGGTGTAACCAGCGAACATCTCGTACGACCAGGACGGAGCAAAGCTCCAGTCGCCCTGCAGACCCGACATGAAGCGGGTGTACTGGGTTTCAACGTCGATGTTGGAACGCTCGATCGGCGAAGCGAAGATCGGAACGACATCGAAGCCGAACGGGTTGTACGGGTTGGAGGCGCCCACGGTCGGGAAGATCTGGCCGTGGTAACCGGAACGGTAGGTCGTCTGCGAGTTGGTGTGAAGCAGCTCGGTGAAGACCGTCACGTTTTCCTGACCAAGGATACGGTCGATGGTGTAATCGCCCGTAAACATGAAGGAGTAACGCTGGCTGTCCGGGACGATATCGGTCGACTGATCGAGATAAGGCGAACGATACTGCTCATCACCGGAGTTGCCGGTCGACCAGCCCTGGATCGGAACCACGAAGTTCGAGGTGCCCGGGGTGGAGTAGACGTCTGTCTGCCAAAGGCCCGGATTGGCGAAGTAAGATGCCAGGCTCGGAGCGCCATCGACGTAGTAGCTGAACGTCCGGACGCGGTTGATGATCGAGCCTTCACACTCTGACAGCAGCGAACCGTCAGCGGCGATCTCGATGTCACGGCTACAGTAGAGCTGATCGGTCGGATCCCAGTTGGCGTCGCGGTCCTGGACCTGCAGGCGCTGCTGGTGGAAGTACTCCATGGAGAACATGAAGCGGCCATTCTCGGAAGAATCGCCCAGCGTCATGTTCCAGCGATGCGAACCGCCACCGGCTTCTTCCGGCGAAGACGTCACGGCACCGACACGGAAACCTTCGAACTGATCCTTCAGGATCACGTTCACAACACCGGCAACAGCGTCAGAACCGTAAACCGACGATGCGCCATCCAGCAGGATGTCGACGCGAGCGATCGCGTAGGTCGGGATGATATCGAGGTTCGGCAGCGACGGAGCGCCTTCAACGCCCGACGGTGCAACCCGGCGGCCATTGATCAGCAGCAGCGTCTGGTCCGGATTCAGACCACGCAGCGAGATGGTGTTCGAGCCCGGGCCGGCGTCGGTGACGAAGGCACCGGCGATGGCGTTGTCGAGCTGGACGCCCTGGGCCACGGACGACGTCTGGAGGATGGCCGCGGCGTCGATCAGACCGGCGTCACGAATTTCCTCAGCGTCGATGACCTGAAGCGGTGCCGGCGAGCTGAATGCGTCGCGGCGGATACGGGAACCGGTGATGACAATGGTGTCATCGCTGGATTCCTCGGCTTGCTCGTCTTCGTCCTCGTCCTGGTTCTGTGCGTAGGCCGGCGAAATGGTCAGACCGGCGGCAGCAAAGCCAGCGAGGATGGTTGAGCGCAGAAGACGCTCACGATCCCAAATATTGCTCACGATTGTACCCCTTTGTTACGTGTCACCCGGATCCGCCTTGATGCAGAACTCGGGATGGTCGGGTAAGACCCTACCTGCCTGAACTATGTCGAAGGCCTGCTGGTGATGGAAGCAAGACTCGCTGCGCTGCCGCATTTCTGTCGTAATTGTTGCAAAAAAGTCATAGGCCATTCAGCGGGAAGCAACATGCCGGAAAGGGCGATGCGCGCGATTTCGGAGCCGGCCGGAGGGTCGCATGCACCGATCCTGCAATCAGGTGCGACAGACGGCTTGCACTCGATGAAAGCTGGGGTTAGAACCCCGGCTCTCTTGAGACGGATGGGCGATTAGCTCAGCGGGAGAGCACTTCGTTGACATCGAAGGGGTCGCTGGTTCAATCCCAGCATCGCCCACCATCAAGTCTCAGGTCGAAACGATGCAGACACGCGCCCCGCACACCGGAACCAGCATCAACAGCTCGGCGAACAATCCCCGCATCCCGGCGACGACCCGCCTGCCCTATGAGACCATGTCTGCCATGTTCACCTACCTTGCCCAGCAAGGCGTGGACCAGTCCGGCGACCCGCTCGGACTCGACACCGTCCAGCTGTCACGCCAATACGCGATCTGCCTCGTTCCGCGCTCTGGCAGCACTTATCTCACCCACCTCCTGAAGGAAGCCGGAGGCTTCGGATTCCCGGATGAGTGGATGGCTATCGGGACGTGTGAGAAAGAAGCCCGCGATACAGCAGCAGCCGACTGGGACCAGCTCCTCAAGCGGATAATGGCTCGCCACGCGTCGGAGAATGGTGTCAGCGGCGTTGAATTCGCCCTCGCCCACCTTACCTGGGGCCGACAGGCAACGGGCCGGAAGGACATACTCGATCCCGCTTGGACCTATTTCTATCTGCGCCGTCGCAATATCGTTCGCCAGGCCATTTCGATGCACGTCGCCCACCAGTCCGGCGTGCTTCACTCCTACCAGCTTGATGATGACGCACGAAAAGTGCGCGACGCCGTAATGTACGACACTCCGGCGATCCGGAACTGGATCAAGTTCCTGCACGATGAAGAACTCAAATGGGAGCGCGAGTTCGGAAGCGTCGGAATCGAACCGGTTCGCCTTTACTACGAAGATATCACGACCCGGCCCGAGCGCGCCGTGCGACTGTTCTCCAATGTGCTCGGCTTGTCCGAGACGCCTTCCGTCAAGACCAGTCCGATTGAACGGGTCGGCACGTCGCGAACCGATGAGTGGGAAGACCGCTATCGCTTGGAGGATGGGGATTTCCTCGCATCCTTGGCGCATCACCGGCCGTTCGTACACACACCCGTCCAGATGACCTGACCTGACCGGGCCGGGCGCACTGCGTCTGCGCCCTACCGCGACGCGATCCGGATCGCTATGTCTCGCTGACCACTAGGGAGACCCGTCATGGACGAGCGACTGCGCGACGCCCTGAAATCCATTACCGAGCAACAATCCGGGCGCGACCTTGTCGATGCCGGACGGATCGAAGCGGCCGGTGTCGCCGGTGACACGGCGACGATCATCGTCAAGCCTCCGGTCGCCGGCGCTCCCGATCTCGACCGTCTCCAGCCCCGCATCGAAGACGCGGTCTCTGCACTCGACGGGATCAACCGTGTTCGCGTCGTCATGACCGCCCATCGCGACGGCCAGGGGAAATCCGCCCCCACCGCCAAACAAGCGCGGAAACCGGCTGCCTCTGCGGCGAAACCCGCCAAGCGGATCATTGCCGTGGCCTCGGGCAAGGGCGGCGTGGGCAAGTCCACGATTGCGGCCAACCTCGCTGTCGCACTGGCAAGGGAAGGCCTGAAGGTCGGCTTGCTGGATGCCGACATTTACGGCCCGTCCGTCCCCCGCCTGTTCGGGCTGACAGACGTGCCGGGCCTGCGCAAGACCGATGCCGGCGTGCAACCGGTCGAGGCGCATGGCGTCAAGCTGATCTCGATGGGATTCGTCGTGAAACCGGGCGCCGCCGTCGTCTGGCGTGGCCCGATGGTCCAGGGCGCGATTCGCCAGTTCATGCTGGACACCGAGTGGGGACAGCCGGACGTCCTGATCATCGACATGCCGCCCGGAACCGGTGATGCCCAGCTGGCCATCGCCCAGGACCTGCCGGTCGACGGCGCCGTCATCGTCTCGACCCCGCAGGACCTGGCGCTTGATGACGCCCGCAAGGCCATGAGCCTGTTCGAGCAGACCCATGTGCCCCTTCTGGGTATGGTTGAGAACATGAGCGTTTTTCTCTGCCCGCATTGCGGCGAAAGCAGCCATATTTTCGGCGAGGGTGGCGTTCGCGCCGAAGCCGAACGGGCCGGCCTCGCCTATCTCGGCGACATCCCGCTTCATCCCGAATTGCGGGCGCGCTCCGATGCCGGCGAGCCGGCCGCGCTGGACGATGGACCGGTCGGCAAGGCGTTCCGCAAGGCGGCGCTTGCCGCGTTGGAAGCCGCCGACATGGTCGGCAAGCCGGCCCCGACGATCACCGTCAGCTAGGCAGGCGCAGCCCGCCGCAGGTCAGGCCTTCGGGCGCCTCCACGCCAAAGGCCCCGGCCAGCACCGATGGCTCGAGCGCCCGCGCTGGCAGGCCATCGGCCACCACCTGTCCGCCATCGAGGACGATGACCCGGTCGGCGTAACGCGCGGCGAGGTCGAGTGCGTGCAACGACACCACCACCAGCGTCCCGCTTCGGGCTTCTGCCTGCAGTATGTCCATCACGCCCAGCTGGTGCCGCACATCCAGCGCTGCCATGGGCTCGTCGAGCAGGATGGTTCCCGCCTGGACAGAAAGCGCACGGGCCAGCAGGACCCGGGCCTTCTCACCGGACGACAGCGTATCGAAAGCCCGGCCGGCTAGGTGTTGGGCAAGCGTTCGCCCCAGCGCCGCGTCGATCGCGTCGTCGTCATGCGGCCCCGGTTTGCGCAGCGGCTTGAGGTGCGGGATGCGGCCCAGCGCGACCAGGCGACGGACGGTGATGGGCCAGCTGGCCCGACCATCCGGCGGCAGATAGGCGACCGTTCGCGCCCGTTGCCCCTCATCCATTGCCGCCAGAGACCGTCCGTCATGTCGGACATCCCCGCTGTCAGGAACGGCCAGTCCGGCGAGCAATCTGAGCAAGCTGGACTTGCCGGCCCCGTTGGGTCCCACCAGCGCCACCAGACCAGCCCCGTCGAGCGTCAGGGACAGTTGCGAGAAAAGGTCGGCCCCGCCCGGCCTGTAGCTGACCTGATCGACTGTCATGCGGGTCATGGCGCCACCTTCTGGTTCTGGCGGACAAGCCACAGGAAAAAAGGCGCACCGATCAACGCCGTCAGCACACCAAGATAGAGCGGTATGCCTGGTCCCGAAAGCAGGCGTGTGGCGAGGTCGGCGACCACGATCAACAGCGCTCCGCCCAGCGCGGAGGGCAGGATCAGGGCGCCCGGCTGATGTCCCACCAGCGGACGCAGCAGATGGGGCACGACCAGGCCGACAAAGCCGATCGCCCCCGCCACGGCGACACCGCCGCCGACCGCCAGGGCGGTGCCGCAGACCACCGCCATCCGCAAACGCCCCATGGAAACCCCCAGTGAACGCGCGGTCTCCTCACCCAGTCCCAGTGCATCGAGACTGCGGCCCAGCGGCGCCAGCACGACCAGGCCCGTCAGGATGACCGGTGCTGCAAAGCCCACCTCGGTCCAGCTGGCATCGTTCAGGGAGCCCATCAGCCAATAGGCGATCTCGGCGAGGGCCCAGGGATTGGGGGCGAGGTTCATCAGGAGCGCGGTGAAGGCACCGGCCGTCGCATTCACCGCAACCCCGGCCAGGATCAGCGTCGTCGCGCTGGCGCCGCGACCGGCGATCGCAAACAGGGCGGCCACTCCCGAAGCCGCGCCGGCCACACCCGCCAGTGGCAGCGCGAGGGCGAGCACGGCCGAAAGCCCGAAATAGAGCGAAATCACCGCACCCAGCCCGGCACTCGCCGACACGCCGATCACGCCCGGATCAGCCAGCGGGTTTCGGAAAAAGCCCTGGAGAACAGCCCCGGACGCGCCCAGGCCCGCCCCGACCAGGATACCCAGCAAGACCCGCGGCAGGCGCAACTCCCACAGGATCAGCCCCGCCAGACCACGATCTCCCGCCAGCAGATCAGACAGTCCGGCTCCGCCGCTGCCGAGAAACACACTCGACACGCCGCAGACAAGCAGGCCGGCGAGCAGGGCAAGATTGAGCTTCAGATGAATCACTGCGCGCGCTCCCAGGCATCAATGGCATCGGCGATCAGTTCCGCTGCGTCGATCAGACGTGGCCCGGCGCACGGCCAGAGACCGGCCGGAATATCGGCCCGCGCCGGATGCGCCATCAGGCGTCGGTATGCGGCGTGCCGGCTGGCCCGGTTGAACGTGCTCGCATAGCCATCGATGAAAAAACTGGTCAGCACGATGTCGACATCCAGCCGCAAGGCGAACTCCGGATCTGACCGGGTCCAGCCTGTCGCTCCTTCATCGGCCACGACATTGCGCCCGCCGGCTGCGGTGATGGCCGCATCGATATAGGTCCCGGAGCCGGCAGACCCGCCGGACACGCTCAGATAAGCGATCCGGGGAATGTCGGAACGCATGACAGCGCGATCGGCAAGCGCTGCCAGTCGCCGGTCAAGATCAGCGATCACGGCATCAACCCGATCAACGCTTTCGACAACCTCCGCCAAGGCTCGCAGATTGTGGCGGACGCCGTCGAAATCATCCGCCCAGGCAAGCTCGAACGTGCGATAGCCAGCCCGCTCCAGCAACCGCGCCGTTCGACCGCCCTCTCCGGCACCAAAAACCGACAGGCCCGGTGACAGGGCGAGCATCCTGGCGGCATCAGGCCAGGCCTGCGGTCGTGACCGAGACCAGGGCGGAGCCGATGACACCGGCTGATCAACCTGCCAGGACAGCGCCGAGATTGCATCCGGATCAACAAGCGCGAGGACATAGGCATCCGCGCACAGGGAGGCCGAGGCGACACCGTTGTCCGGTGTCACCTCCCGAGCCTGCACATTTCCGGCAAAGACCAGACTAGCCGTGGCTGAGGCGCAGACCGAAATAAAGGCCGCGGCCCGGCGTGTGATAGCCGAAGACATCCTGATACTCCTCGTCGAGCAGGTTATCCCCGCGCGCATAAATCTCGATACCGGACCGGATTTCCCAGCGAACCTGACCGCCGACCAGTGTGTAGGCGTCCAGCGTTACGGGTTGGAATGTGCCGAAATCAGTATCGGTCTGATCACCTGTGTGATCGAGGGTCGCCGAAGCGGAGACCGGGCCATCGGCGGGCGCCCAGGCGAGCGTCAGTGACGCCAGGCGTTCAGGGCGGCGGATTTCGGCGGCACCGTTTTCCTCACTTTCGAGCGCCGTCAGTGACCCGAAAAGCGACCAGTCCTGGTCGATCTCCCAGCTACCGAACACTTCAACCCCGCGCCGTGTCGAGCGTGTGATGGCGTTGAGCGCTGTTGCCGGAAAAACCGAGAAATCGGTGTAGATCTCGTCTTCCAGCTCGGACCGGAAATAGCTGGCCGAGACCCGTGCGGCCCCGTCCATCAGTGTCTGATCCCAGGCAATCTCCCAGCCACGCGAACGTTCCGGCGTCAGGGCCGGGTTGCCGACAAAGAAGGCGGGGAAGAAACCGAACAACTCGTAGACGCCCGGATTCTTGACCGCCTCACCGAAATTGCCGCGAAAGCGGCCATCAACCGCCTCGAAATCCCAACCTGCGCCAACGCGCCAGGTCGTGGAATCATCAAACAGGCTGTGCGCTTCGCGGCGGGCCGACACGGTCAGGTCAAAGAGGCCTCGAGACAATCCGTAGTCGAAAGCCAGGGCATCCGATGACAGCTCGCGCGACTGGTTGGAACCGGCGCCCGGTCCGGCATGGGACTTCAACCGGTCGCGATCATGTTCGACCAGGCCGGTCAGGCGATGCTGCACCGGGCCGGTCTCCCAGTGACCGGTGATCTCATAATGGGCTTGCAGGCGTTGCCCCAGCGAGCGTGCCGTTCGGCTGCCGGCAGAAAAGGTCTGCGACGTGTCGTCTGTCAGCTGCAGGGCGGCTTCATGACTGAGGCGGAGGCCCTGCCAGCCATGTTCGCCCAGCAATGCGGCCCGGCCGAGCACCGTATCGCCATCGCTGCGCAGATCGGCATTGTCGAGACGGCCGTCAAAGTCGGTGTCGCTGTCGTAATCGCTCTGACTTTCGATCCGGCGGACGGACGCTTCCAGTCTGACCTCCGGGATGAGGGCCAGTCCGCCAGAGACGGCCAGCGACCGGTTGTCATACCCGTCCGATTCGCCGCCCAGCCCGGACACGTCGATGCCGTCGCTGTGGTAGTCACTGGCGCTGACCGAGAACCAATGCCCGTCTGCAGCGGTGCCCGCGCGCAGGGCAACCCGCTGCGTTCCGAAACTGCCGGCTTCGATGCGCCCGCCGGCGGTGAAGTCACCATCGGGCCGCGCCGAGTTGAGCCGGATCACGCCGCCAATCGCATCAGCACCCCACAGCGCAGACTGCTCGCCACGCGCGACCTCGATCGAGGCGAGGTCGTCGAACACATAGTGCGAGAAATCCGCCTCGCCGGTGAACGGGTTGGACGCCTCGACGCCATCGATCAGGACCAGCACATGATTGGCTTCCGAACCGCGGGCCCGGATCTGGGTCAGGGCGCCGGGCGCTCCGGACCGCGAAACCGCCAGACCCGGCACCGCACGAAGGGCGTCGGCCGCGAAGCTCGCGCCACGAGCGTCCAGCATGGCGTCGTCGAGTAAAGTGATACTGGATGTCGCCTGCTCGGCCGGCAGGGCGATCCGGGCGGCGGTGACATAGACGACGTCTTCATCGCTGGAGGATTGGGCCAGGGCGGGGGATGCCAAGGCCAGACTTGTGGTCGCCAGACAAAGCTGGTGCCAGGTTTTGATACGCATGTGCCACGTCTCCATAGCATTGGAGCCCGAGGCCAGGCTGGCCTCCGGCTGGTTGCAGAGGAGTCGTCAAAAAACGGGTATACCGCGCCGGTCTCGTGAGCTCCCGCACGAGCGGACAGACGACAGTGACGGCAGGTCTTCCGGCTTGCGGGTCAGTGCGGATGAAGCGCCTTCCCAAGGTCGCCCCCAGTGGCTTTGTGCTTCACCGCTCGCCGCCTACGGCTGCGGGAACAGCGCTGGACTTGGCTCGAAGGCCTGACCAGCTTCCCTGTTAGTCCCGTGAGGGAACCATCACGGCGCGGACGCTATGTCGCAGCGCGCCAAAAGGCAATCAGGCAGGATCAGTCGCGGTCGGCGAGCTCGCGCTCCAGATTGCGGATGCGCAGATGGAGATTGCGCTCCTTGACCCGCTCCGGCGAACCCAACGCCATTTCCAGCGCGCGCATGGAGCGGCGGGTCTTGCGCCAGCGGCGCCACAGCAACAGGATTTTCGGGCCTTCCACCAGATAGCGACGCCACATGCGCGACGGCTCCTGGGCGAGGCGATGGAGCCATTCCAGCCGCAGCCTCTGCATCCACACAGGCGCCCGGCGGGCGGTACCGGCGAGAAAGTCCAGCGACGCACCGACACACAGGCCGACGCCCGTGCAATCGCCACGGTCCAGACAGGCTTCCGCAATCATTTCCTGCTGCGGGGACCCCACACAGAAAAGCGTGAAACGTGACGGGTTTTCAGCGACGAAGCGCGCACAATCCTCGACCGCGTCGCGATTGTCGCGCAGTCCCATTGGCGGTTCGTGCCAGCGCACATCGGTCAGATTGTAGCGGGCCGTCACCGCATCGATGACAGCTTTCGTACCCCCGATGATGGTCAGCGGCTGGTCCGGGTCGATGGCCTCGTCGAACAGGCGCTCGGTCAGGTCGGAACCCGGCGTGACGTCGATGGTTTCCCCGGAGATACGGCCGATCAGTTCGAGGATTCGGCTGTCACAAACGGTCAGCCAGGCTTGGGCATAGAGCGTCGCGAGGACGGTGTCGGTCTCGAGGCGAACCAGATGATCGACATTCGGCGTGACCACAAAGGCGAACGGGCTTGTGGCAGGCCGCTCGGTGATCCGGCGCATGGCGACATCCATGCCGATCCTGTCGAAGGCCGAGTTCAGGAACCAAACATGTCGCGAACCGGAACGCCGGTCGACAAAGCCTTCACCCGTAGCCATCACCATGTTGCACCACCTTGTATCGATACGCGTCAGATCGCGCGCTTGCCCGCGTCCCGTGCAAATCCCGCGCCGGATTTTTCGGCCAGCTCTGCATCCAAACGGCCGGGCGGCGGCATCAAAGGAGCGAACCCCTGCAACAGGGATGAGTGAGCGGGAGACCGGAGATGGCAGTCAGGCGTGTATTCATCGCGGCAGCTCTGCTGATCGGCGTCGCCTTTCCTCTCGCCCTGCCCTTCGCTTCGGGCGCCGTCGTGGCGGTAACCGTCGGCCCGGTCGCGCTGGAGGCATCGAAAGCTGAAGGGCTGGCGATCAGCGTCGATCCGGCCTGTCTCGGCACGGACTGCCCGATTGCGTCACTGCGCTTCGCAGACGTCGACCGCCCCACTTACCTGGCAGATCTATCCAACCGGACCCTGGCCGGCACGCCTTGAGCGGCGCTCCGCGAACCGGCCGGGCGCAAGGGCCTCACGGCCGGAAAGCGCCAGGGCGGGTACAGCGCCAGCAAGCTCGCTGACCAGATCCTCCGCCAATAAAGGTGCGTGCGCGAAGCCGCGTGACCCAAGGCCAGCCAAAATGGAGACGTGATCGCTGAGGCGACCGCCGACGGGCAAGCGGTCCGGCGTCGCGGCGCGCACGCCCTGCCAGCGTTCCAGAACCCGACCGAGTGCCAGATCCGGCAGCCGGTCAGCGACCGCTGCGCGAAATCCAGCCTCGGCGACGTCTTCAGGCCCGACCTGTTCGCCCCGATCATGAGTCGCGCCGACAAGCACGCCTCCGGGCGCCGCGCAGGCATAACGCCCCCAAGCCGTCGGCATGTCGGGCGCCTGACCGTCAAACACCGCCAATTGCCCGGCGCTGGGCTGCAGGTCGGGATAAAAACCCTGCGCGCCCGCACCGGCCGCGATCACCAGATGGGCGACTTCGAAGCGGCATCGATCGTCGCTGTCGAGGAGGCCGATACCGCCCCCCAGCTTTTCAGTGCGGGTGATCCGGACATTGTGGCAGGCCGCATCCCCGATCAGGTCCGCGACCAGTTTTCGCGGCTCGAAGCGGCCTGCGCAGGGCATGATCAGAGCCTCGCCGGTCCAGTCCAGATGATCCGGCATCCACGCGGCGAGAACAGCAAACCGTCCGGCTTCCCGCTCATCCTTGGGCAGGCGGCGCACGGGTTCGGCGTGAAAACCGGGGCGACCGTCATACAGGCGCCGGGCAAAATCAAAGGCGGCCAGCGTCGCCCGGACGTGAGGCCTGTCGGCTTTCTCGAGCCGCGGTGTCAGGAGGCCGGCGGGTGCTCCGGAGGCACCACCGGCAACGCCATTGGCATCAATCAGAAGCGTTTCGAAGCCGCGTCCCCGCAAGGCATGCACGAGACTGGCACCGGCGATTCCTGCACCCAATACGGCGACAGGCCCATCCATTCCGGCCGGGCTTTGGTCCGCCGCGTCACCGGGCCAGACCGCCTCCAGGCGCTCTCGCTTGCGACCAAAGCCGGGACGTTTGGCAACCTCGAAGCCGGCTTCGGCCAGACCGCGACGGACAAAGCCGGCGACCGTGAACGTGCCCACCCGGGCGCCCGGTGCCGATAACTCGCCGAGCCGGTTGAACACTCCCTGCGACCACATCGCGGCGTTCCGGTCGGGCGCGAACCCGTCCAGAAACCAGGCATCGACGGGCCGGATCATTTGCGACAGCGCCGCCTCGACCTCGTCGTGAAAGACCGTGATCGCGAACCCGTCCTCGGGAAAAACCAGCCTCTGGGGTCCGCGCAGGCGGTTCGGCCACTGCGCCAGCAGGCGCGTGGCAAGATCTGACAGGCCGGGCCACGCAGCAAAGGCCCGGGCCGCCGCATCGCGATCAAGCGGGTGTTTTTCAACCGTGACGAAATCCAGCCAGCCACCCTTCGGGCGGGTCTGGCGCCAGAGCTGCCAAAGGGCCAGAGCGTTCAACCCGGTGCCGAAACCCAACTCGCCCACAACAAAATGCCGGCGCCCGGCCCAGGCCTCAGGCAGCCCGCAACCGCGCAGGAAAACGGCGCGGGTTTCCTCGAGCCCGTCTTCGGCGGAGAAATAGACGTCACCATAGGCGCTGGCACGCGGGCCACTCGGTTGCGACCAGTCGAGTTCAGCCGGATCGCAATAGAGCCCGTCCGGGGTCATGCCGCGGGAGGTTGCAGGGATTGGGTGAATTTGGCGAAGGCCATCAGGCCTTCCGGCCAGGGACCATGACCGCTCTCGGCCTCGAAATGCCCGGCCTCACCGGCATTACCGAAGCGGACGCCCCAGTCGCGGGCCCAGCCTTCCGCCTTGTCGAGATCACAGGTCGGGTCGTTGGAACTGGCGAGGACCAGAGCCTGAAAGCCCAATGGGTCGCGGGGAACGGGGTCGAACCCGTGATCACCGAACTTGTCCTTGAGCTCCGGCCGTTCCCAGTCGGACGCGCCGACCAGAAAAGCGCCCGCCACCTTGCCGACCAGCTGCGGTGCGGCATGGGCGACGGTGAGCACACCCACCGAATGCGCCACCAGAATAACCGGCTTTTGGGCGCGCTGGACCTCTTCGGTCAGCCGCGCTGTCCAGGCATCACGCTCGGGGCGATCCCAGTTATCCTGCTCGACCCGTCGGGCCGTGGACATCTTGTCCGCCCAGCGACTCTGCCAATGGAAGGGCGAGGCATTGCCCAGCCCCGGAACGATCAGAATTTCGCTGTCCTTGATTTTCATGCCGCTCTTCTAGACCCAAATTCCGGAACTGCCAGCCCCGAGATAGTGAGCGATTGCACAAAAACAAAGGCGCGAGGTCTTTCGACCCCGCGCCAGGAACCCGGTTGCTGCCTTTTTGGATCAGGCCGCTTCGGCGGGAATTGCGTCCAGTGCGGTCTCCAGCTCGGAGAAGCTGGGCTGCATCTTGGAGGGAACACCACCGCGACCGATCTCGACCGAAATCTGGGCGGCATTGCCGTGCAGGTGTGCGACCAGCACATCCTGGATGATCTTGTAGAAGGAATGTTCCTCGTCATAGACGGCCTGCATGTAAGCCGCGAAGGGGCCGACAAAGCCGTAGGCGATGAACACGCCGAGGAAGGTTCCGACCAATGCGCCACCGATATAGCCACCCAGCACGGCGGGCGGGCTCTCGATCGCGCCCATGGTCTTGATGACGCCGAGCACGGCCGCGACGATACCCAGGGCCGGCAGGCCATCGGCCATGGTCTGCATGGCGTGGGCCGGGTCGGCGGCTTCGTGATGGTGCTTTTCGAGCTGTTTTTCCATCGCGTCCTCGACCTGGTGCGGATCTTCCAGGTTCATCGTCATCATGCGCAGCGTGTCGCAGATGAAGTCGACCGCGAAATGGTCCTTCATGATGCGCGGGAAGCGGGTGAAGATGGTGCTTTCAGTGGGGTTTTCGATATGGCTTTCCAGCGCGATCACCCCTTTGGTCTTCATTGTTTTTGTTAGCAAAAACAACAAGGACAAGAGGTCGGTATAGTCCTGCCCCTTCCATTTGGGACCGGTGAAGACCTTGGAGATATCCCCCAGCGTCTTGATCACTGTTTTCGGCTTGTTGCCGATCAGGAAGGCGCCGACGGCGGCGCCGCCAATCATCATCATCTCGAAGGGCAAGGCCTTGAGGATCACGTCGAAATGGCCACCGGCGAGCGAGAAGCCGCCGAACACCATCACGAAAACGACGACTATGCCGATAATCTGAAACATCTACCCGTCCACCACATTTGCCGGGCGGTTGTTCCACCCGAGTTGAGCGCACTATGGCGGGTTAAGCTTAATGTCCGGTTGAACAGGCGTTAGATGCCTGTTTACCCGCAAGCCATTGCAAAAACGGATGGCCGCCCACCGGCCCGAGAATTGGACGCTTGCCGCAGACGCGGTCTACACCTTCGGGCATGACACCGTTTTATGATCCGGCCAATCCATCCAGCCAGGCCGAACGTCGCAGCGCCTTTCGCCTGCTCTTCCTGTGCCTGATGGCGACCGGCATCGGCAACAACATGCTGTTTGCCATCCTGCCGCCGCTGGCGCGCGGGCTGGCTGTGCCGGAATACTGGGTCGGTGCGATCTATACCGTGTCCGCGGTCCTGTTCATGACCATGACGCCGATCTGGGGTGCCCTCTCGGACCGACGCGGGCGCAAGCCCTTCATCGTTTTCGGTCTCTCGGCCTTTGCCTGCTCCACATTGATTTTTGCCGGCGCGGCCTGGGCCGGGGAGAGCGGCTGGGTGCCGCCACTGGCCGCCATTTTCGCCATGGCGCTGGCGCGCAGCCTGTTCGGCTCACTCGGCTCGGCAACCAATCCCGCCGCCCAGGCCTATGTGGCCGACCGGACCTCGCCGGCGGAACGCACCGAAGCGCTAGCCGGACTGACCGCCGCCTTTGGCATGGGGGCCGTCATCGGCCCAACCCTGGCGGCGACCCTGGTCGAGCTGGTCGGTGTGCCAATCTTCATGGTCATCATCTCGGCGACCGTGGCCGCGGGGGCTATTGCTGTGTGGTTCAAACTGCCCGAACAATCGCCGCCGAAACAGCAAAACCGGCCGATCAACCCGTTCAAGCAATTCGCCTTTGCCGCCGACCCGCGCATCGCGCCCTTTGTCGGCTATGGCTGTGTGACCTGGATCGTCCAGTCGCTGAGCCTGTCGACGCTGGCCTTCTTCATCATGGATTCGCTGGGTCTGGACGAGGCCGAGGGGCTGCAGATGTCGGCGATTGCCCTTGCCGCCGGCGCCGGCGCGTTGATCGTCGCACAATTGGTGGTGATCCCGGCCATGAAGGCCAGCGCCCGCGTGTTGATGGCCTGGGGCGCGGTGATCACGATTGCCGGTTTCGGCCTGATGATCATCGCGCCGAACTATGCCGGCATCGTCACCGCCTACATCCTGATCAGCTTCGCCTTCGGCCTGTCACGCTCGGGCTTTGTCGGCGGCGCCTCGATTGCCGTGGAGCCGGAAGAACAGGGCCGCGTCGCCGGGCTGACGACCGCGACGGCCGGTCTCGGCTTCATCATAGGTCCGGTCGGCGGGCTGTTCATGTACAACCAGCTCGGACATCTCGTGCCCTATTACGTCGCCGTCGTGCTGAGCATCATCGCAGCGATCATTGCCTGGTATCACCCGGGCATTCGCCGCGCGGTCGAGGTGGTCGAGGTCGAGCCCGAAGTCTGAGCGCTACTCCGCAGCCGCAGCGAGCACAGCATCATGCATGGCCCGGCCGAGATAACCGTCGGCCAGCAAGCCATTGGCCCGTTGGAAACCGCGCAGGGCTGCCCGCGTATTCGGCCCCGCGAGGCCGTCCGGCGTGCCGCTGTCAAAGCCCAGCCCGTTGAGCGCCGCCTGGACCTCACGGGTCTGGCTGCGGGTCAGTGGCGGATTGTCTTCCGGCCAGGGCCCGACCAGGGCGGGATCCCCGGCGATCCGGTCGGCCAGGTGGGCCACACCGATCGCGTAGGAGGTGGAGTTGTTATAGCGCTTGATGACCCGGAAATTCGGGAAGGTGAGAAAGCCCGGCGCCTGGCCGCCGGCCGGAAGCTCCAGCCGCGCGGCGCGCATCAGGTCATCCGCCGGCCACTCGCCACTCGCCGGTCTCAGGCCGCGCATGGCCCATTCACTGACCAGGCGCGACTGGGCGGGATCCCAGGCGGCAAAATCGAAATCATCCGGCACGCGGACTTCGCGGATCGCCGGCTCACCCTCACGCCATCCGGCGCGGGACAACAGGTTGGCCGCCGAGGCGAGCGCGTCGGCTGGATTGGTCCAGATATCGCGACGCCCGTCGCCATCCCAGTCATGCGCCCGCTCCAGATAGGTGGTCGGGATGAATTGCATCTGGCCCATCGCGCCGGCCCAGGAGCCGGTGAGCTGTTCGCGGGTCGCATAGCCGGACTCCAGCATCTCGGCGACGGCGACCAATTGAGCCTCGGCCCAGTCACGGCGACGGCCTTCCCAGGCCAGGGTCGCCAGCGCCTGGACGATGTCATTATTGCCCGGGATCGCGCCGTAGGAGCTCTCGAGCCCCCAGATCGCGATCAGGATTTCCGCACGCACGCCGAAATGGGCGGCGACGGCATCGACATCATCCCGGTTTTCCGAGAACGCATCGCGGCCATTGCGAATGCGCAGGTCGGAGGCGGCGATATCAAGATAGGACCAGAGTGGTCGGACAAACTCCGGCTGGCTGCGGTCGCGCTCGATGATGCGCATTTCCGGCTGCAGACCGTCCAGCATCGAGGCCGCAGTCGCCTCCTCGGCGCCCGACGCGATCAGCCTGTCGCGAAACCCGCTGCGCCAGTCAGCGAAAGTCTCGCCCTCGAGCTGGGCCGCGGCGTCAGCGGCGATCAGGGAAAAACTGGCGGCGAGTACAAGCAGTCGACGGATCATCCATTCCTCACGAGCACAGCCGGCTCGAGGACACGGAGAGGGTCGAGCCCGGCAATTTCGATAATAAGCTTGCGCCGCAGCGCGTCCACGAAATCATCATGCTCATTGCTGGGCGAAATAAAGGCGCCCGGCCCGGCAATCACCTGATTTTCGAAATAGGCGCTGACATCGATCGAGACCGACGGACGAAACGGGTGCTGACGGCCACCGGCGATCGGCAGCCCGTTGACGGTGACCTGACCGGCCTCCGCCCGCTCACGGGCCACGTTCAGGCTGGGTCCGGCGTTCTGGGGCCCGTCGCCGGAAATGTCGATCACCTGGCGAACGCCCTCGAAGGCATTGTCGTCCATCAGGGTCAAGGAAGTATCGATAGCGGCGCCGATCGCGGTCCGACGACCGGAAATGAAGGGGGCGGTGGCAAGGGTCGCGGCAAAGATCTGCGCGTCCTCCTCGGTCTCGATCACCGTCCAGGGTGCGACAATGCGTTGGAAATCGGCATCAGCCCATTCCAGATAGACCACCGCGATACGCCCATAGCCGCCGCTCTGGATCGCCGAGATGATGTCCGGGTCGGCGAGCGCTGCCACATGCCCTTCGCGCTGACGGCGGGCCTCGGCCTCGTCGATCGATGACGACACGTCGACGGCGAGGACGAGTTCGAGATCAACCCGTTCACGGCCATCTTCGGTAAATTCATGCGGTCGCGGCTCGAGCGCCCACGCCGACGGGTCTTCGACTCCCGGCAAGGTTCCGGCACCCAGCAAAAGTGCCAGCACCAAGCCTCCAACCGCTGTCAGGGTCGGCTTCACGGAGCCCGTCCTGTGTGGCGCGCATAGGCCGGATCGACCTCATCAGGCGACGGCAACGCGCCGGCGATCTCGATGATCAGCTTGCGCAGGATGGCTTCGCGAAACTCCGCTTCGGTCCGTGCTGGCAACACAAAGGCGCCGGGCCCGGTAATCACATTGTCACGGAAATAATCATCCAGATTGACCTCGACAGGACGCACCCAACGGCCAGAGCCGGCGGAAATGACCGGCAGCCCGTTGACGACGACATGGGCATTGTCAGCGAGGGCCCGCGCCTGCTCCAGCGGCAAGCCCTGATTCTGGGGGCCATCTCCGGAGATGTCGATGATCAGGCGCGGCGCGGTATAGTTGTTGGATTCGATACGATTGACCGCGTCCGCCAGGGCCGCCCCGATAGCGGTATAATGGCCCCGCTCCAGCGGGGCCGCGGCCACCTGCGACGCGAACGCCAGCGCGTCTTCTTCCGAAGAGATCACGGTCCAGTCGGCAGCGGAACGCTGGAAGCCACTATCGGCCCATTCGACATAGGTCACCGCGATACGGCCCAGCGGTCCGCCCTGGATTGACCGGATCACGTCTTCAGACGCCAGCGCCGCGACATAGCCCTCGCGCTGCCTCCGCGCCTCTTCCTCATCCACGGAATAGGAAATGTCGACGGCCAGAACCAACTCGACATCGACCTCGATTGAACCGGGCTGGTACGCCGACACGGCGGACGCAGTCACGAAAAAGGCCGCCAAAGTGGCGGCACACATATTACCCAAGCCTGTCATGGGCCGCACACTATGGAGCGTGTCCGCAAGGGGCAACTTTCGATGTTGTAAGGCACGGGGATCATCAGCGGGTGTTACCCCCAAACCTCGTCATAAAGCGCTATGATCTCGTCCGTGTTCGGGATACGGGGGTTGTTGCCGGGCGATCCGGACGCCAGCGCCTGCTCGGCCATCAGCGGGCGCAATTGCCGCCAGCGATCGGGTTGGATGCCGAAACCCGCCGGTGTGGGGACACCCAGTTCCACGTTCAGCGCCCGCAACTCGTCCAGCAGCGCGCCATTGGCCAGCTCATCACTCGCCCCTTCACCAACCAGTCCCATCGCCCGTGCGCAATCAGCGTAGCGTCCCGGAGCAGCGGGGATCGACCAGGCCGTCACGGCAGGCAGAAGCATGGCATTGGAAAGCCCGTGCGGCACGTGGAAGAAGGCACCGATCGGCCGGCTCATGCCGTGAACGAGTGCGACCGAGGCATTGGAAAAGGCGATGCCGCCGAAACAGGCGCCGACAAGCAGGGCCTCCCGAGCCGGCAGGTCCTGACCGTCATGAAAGGCCCGGCGCAGATTGGGCGCGATCAGCCGCATGGCGGCGAGCGCCTGCTGGTCGGAGAAGGGCGAGGCCTTGCGGCTGACATAGGCCTCGATGGCATGGGTCAGCGCGTCGATTCCGGTATCCGCCGTCACGCGCGGCGGCAGGGACAGGGTCAGGTCTGGGTCGAGAATGGCGGCAACCGGCATGAAGGCGAGCCCCATGCACAGCATTTTCTCGTCATTCTCCGGGTCGGTGATCACAGTCACCCGTGTCGCCTCGGAACCGGTACCAGCGGTGGTCGGGACGGCTATGACCGGCAGAGCCGGCTCATCGACAATGCGCGGCACCTTGTAGTCCCGCATCCGGCCGCCATGCGGGCCAAGCACGGCCAGCGCCTTGGCCGTATCGATGGCGCTGCCACCGCCCAGCGCGACCAGGCCGTCAAAGGCCTGCCCGTCATGTCCTGTCCGAAGGATTGCTTCCGCCGCGATCACCGACGTCTCTGTCGGCTCCGGCTCGCTCGCATCGAACAGGCCGGACGGGATTTTCGCGCCGTCGAGGGCAGCGGTCAGTCGCTCCACATAACCCAGCGACACCATCGTCGGGTCCGTCACGATCAGTGGCCGGGATACGCCGCAACGGGCCAGGACTTCACCGATCTCGGCAAGCGAACCGGAGCCAGTCCGGATCAGGCGGGGCAGGACCAGGGAATGCGTCATGACAGCTCCGGCAGATCGCGATCAGCCGATGTGGCGGCTGAAACAGTCGAGGGTGCGCGACCACGCCAGGGTCGCTGCCGCATCATCGTATCGAGGCGTTGTGTCATTGTGAAAGCCGTGATTCACGGCCGGGTAGACATGCGCCTCATACGTTTTCCCGCCGGCTTCGAGCGCCGCCTGGTAGGCCGGCCAGCCGGCATTGATGCGGTCATCATTGCCAGCATAGTGAAGCTGCAGGGGGGCTTCGATGTCAGGCACGTCTTCAACCGCGGCCTGGCGCCCGTAATAGGGTACAGAACAGGCCATCTGCGGATAGGCCACGGCGAGGGCATTGCAGACGCCGCCGCCATAGCAGAACCCGACGGCACCGACGCGTCCGGTTGAAAACGGGTGTTCCTCCAGGAGCTCGAAACCGGCGAAGAAGTCCGCCAGCAGGCGCTGCGGGTCGAGCTGACGCTGCAGGACGCGGCCATCATCATCATTGCCGGGATACCCACCCAACGAGGTCAGGCCGTCCGGCCCCAGCGCCAGATAGCCAGCTTTCGCGCAGCGGCGGACGACATCCTCGATATAGGGGTTCAGCCCGCGATTTTCATGAACAACGAGAACAGCGCCGAAGGGTCCCTCACCGCGCGGGCGAGCCATCAGGGCCTCGACCTCTCCATGTCCGTCGGGCGACGCGTAGCGCACCCGTTCGGAGAGAATGTCCGGATCATCGACCGGCACCTGCAGCGCGAGCGCGTAATCGGGCTGAAGGGCCTCCAGCAAGGCCGCAGCACTGACTCCGGCGAGCGTGAAACGGCCCGCCCGGCGCAGGAAGTCTCGCTTGCTCATCTGGCCGTGCACATAACCGTCAAAGAGGTCGAGAATTCTCGGATCGAAGTCTGCTGCAGTTTTGCGGGTCATTCCGCACCCTCCCTTGCCCAAAGGAGAAGACTAGGGCATCCAGCCGGAACGGCAATCTGCCGACAGAGCAGGCTGTATGTCATGCGGAAATCGCGCACCCGACACGTTGACAGGCCGCAATTGCTCCAGTATCTCCCGCGCTCCGTTGAATTACGCTTGTAACGCGAAGGCCATACGATGAAAGTCCGCAGCTCGATCAAATCGCTGAAAAACCGCCACCGCGATTGCCAGGTCGTGAAGCGCCGTGGCCGTGTTTACGTGATCAACAAGACCGACCCGCGCTTCAAAGCGCGCGCCGGCTAGTCGACGCGTCGGCAGCGCCTGTTTTCAGGCGCGCCCGCTATTCAGCTTTTAAGCCGCTTGCCCCGTGCATCGACAAGGTGCGCGGGTTTTGCGTTGGGGATATGGCATGACGACGAAAGCCGTTCTGTGGGATCTCGGCAATGTCCTGTTGGACTGGTCGCCCGCCTATCTCTACTCCAAGCTTTTCGCCACTGACGAAGAGTGTCGCCACTTCCTCGACAATGTCTGCACCATGGAATGGCATGCCGCGCATGATCGCGGTGTATCGATGGCCGACAATCGTGTCGCCCTGATCGAAGCCCACCCGCATCTCGAGGATGCGATTCGGGCCTGGGAAACCGGCTTCGAACAAATGCTCAACGGTGCCATCGACGGCACGCCGGAGATCATGGATGCGCTGGCCGATCATGGTGTGCCGCAATACGCACTGACCAATCTGCCCGCTGAATGGGTCGAGCCGGTCACCCGCCTCTATCCCCAGATGCGGCACATGAAAGACGTCATCGTTTCGGCGCATGAAGGTGTGATCAAGCCGGACCCGAAGATTTACGCCATCACCGCGGCCCGCCTGCCCTTCGACGCCCGGGACGTAGTCTTTTTTGATGACCGCGAAGCCAATGTCATAGCCGCCCGCGAGTACGGCTTCGATGCCGAGCTGTTCACCGGCAAGGATGCACTGGGCGCGGCGCTCGAAGCGCGCGGGCTGCTTGTCTCGGCCTGACGCCGGTTTCGCGCCCCCGGAACCGCCCCGCCTTCCCCATACGTCAACCTGATCTGCGCCGCAGCGCCGCACCAAATGTTGCAGGTGCGCACTATTCATGTGGATGGGTTTTGTTCTACATACATACCCAGTCATCGAAAGCGGACAGGCCCGGCGCAAGACCGGCCGCCGCCAACGTTACGATTACGGTCGATAAAGGGTTTGAGGAGCGGCGATATGGATCTGAATTTCACCCCCGAGGAGGAGGCCTTCCGGCAGGAAGTCCGGGAATTCCTCAAGAATAATCTGTCCGAGGAACTGGCCACCAAGGTGCGCAATGGCCGCGACCTGAACAAGGCCGACCTTGAAGGCTGGCACGCAACGCTGAACAGCCGCGGCTGGCTGGCTCCGGGTTGGCCCGTCGAGCATGGCGGCACCACCTGGGATTCGGTGCAGATGCACATCTTCGAAGAGGAATGCGCCCGTGCCAACGCACCACGCACCGTTCCCTTCGGCCTCGGCATGCTGGGACCGGTCCTGATCAAGTTCGGTACCGAAGAGCAAAAGGCCACCATCCTGCCGCGCATCCTGTCCGGCGAGGATTGGTGGTGCCAGGGTTATTCCGAGCCGGGCGCCGGCTCCGATCTCGCCAGCCTGAAGACCCGCGCCATCCGCGATGGCGACGACTACATCATCAATGGCCAGAAGACCTGGACCACGCTGGGCCAATTCGCCAACAAGATCTTCTGCCTCGTGCGCACCTCGACCGAGGGCAAACGCCAGGAGGGCATCTCCTTCATCCTCGTCGATCTCGACACGCCGGGCATTGAAATGCGGCCGATCAAGCTGATCGAGGGCGGGTTCGAGGTGAATGAAGTCTTCTTCACCGATGTCCGCGTGCCTGCCGTCAACATGGTCGGCGAAGAGAATATGGGCTGGACCATCGCCAAATACCTGCTCGGCCACGAGCGCACCAATATCGCCGGTGTCGGCGCCTCCAGCGAAGCCCTGAGCCAACTCAAGGCGCTGGCCCGCAAGGTCAAGCGCAAGGGCAAGCCGCTGGCCCAGGACCCGATCTTTGCGGCCAAGATCGCCGAGGTCGAGATCGACCTGGAAGCCATGCGGATGACCAATCTGCGCATGCTGTCCGGCGTCGCCGACGCGCAGGGCTCGGTTTCCTCGATGCTGAAAATCAAGGGAACGGTGATCCGCCAGGCCATCAACGACCTGTCGCGTCGCGCACTGGGTGCCCTGGCGGCCCCCTTCCCGTCGGAGGACGTGATCGGGAACTACGCCATCGCCCCGGCGGAGGCCGCGTCGAACGCCGCCAACTACTTCAATAATCGCAAACTTTCGATCTTTGGCGGGTCGAACGAGATCCAGCGCAATATCATCGCCAAAGAAACCTTCGGAGCCTGATCATGGATTTCACGCCGACTGAAGATCGCCGCATGATCGGCGATAGCCTGCGTCGCTATCTGGCCGAGCAATACCCGATCGAGCATCGCAACAAGGTCGCCTATGAAGGCGTCTTCCACGACCCGGCCAAATGGGCCGAGCTGGCCGAGCTGGGGATTCTCGGCGCGCTGGTGTCCGAGGATGATGGCGGATTTGGCGGTGCCGGTTTCGACATCACCACCGTGTTCGAGGAAATGGGCCGCGCGATCTGTCCCGAGCCCATGCTGGGCAACCTCATGGCATTGCGCCTCTACGCCGCCCATGGCCAGGCCGAGCGCATCGAGGCCATCATTGCCGGTGCCGAAAAAGCGGCCTTCGCCTTCGACGAAAGCGATGCCTTTGGCGATCTGGACGAGATCGCGGTCAAGGCGGAGGGCGACACGCTGACGGGTCGCAAGACAGTCGTCTATGGTGGCAATAGCGCCGACTACCTGCTCATCGCCGCCAAATCGGCAAGCGGTGCGCTCGGCCTCTACGAAGTCACTGCCAGCGACGCCGAAGTCCTGCCCTATGCCATGATCGATGGCGCCGGCGCTGCCGAAGTCATTCTCGACAAGACCCGGGCCCGCTGTCTCGCTGACGATGCCCGTGCCGCCATCGAGGCCGCACTGGACGCCGGCCGGGTTGCGCTGTGTGCGGAAGCCGTCGGGGCAATGGATGTCCTCAAGGTGATGACCAAGGACTACCTGATGCAGCGCCAGCAATTCGGTCGCCCGATTGCCCTCTTCCAGGCCCTGCAGCACCGCTTGGTCGATTTTTCCATCGAGATCGAACAGGCCCGCTCGATCACCATCCATGCCGCTGCAAAGCTGGATGCCGATGACCCCAAGGCCCGCGCCCTGGCCGTTGCCCAGGCCAAAAACCTGATTGGCCGTGCCGGCAAGCTGGTCGCCGAAGAAGCCGTGCAGATGCATGGCGGTATTGGCATGACCTGGGAATATGCCGGCTCGCACTATTCCAAACGCCTGATCATGATCGATCACCAGCTGGGCGATACCGAAGACCAATTGCGCACGGCGATGAGCCTCTCGGACATTTCCGAACCGGCCTGATCCGACAGTCGGCGGGTCGGCTACTGCGCCCGCCCGCCGACCAACTATCTCGCAAACATTTGTCGGAACGACAGAATTGCGCTTCAATCGACGCTCGGGACGACTTTCCGGCGTCGACGGGCGGGAGCCATTGCGCGCATGCGTGATCTCAGGGCGAATGCGGTCATTCTGATCGCTTATCTGCTGGCGGGTATCGGGTCACTCCTGATGGCAATTCCGCCCGGATTTCTCGCGCCGATCTGGTTTCCTGGCGCCATTGGCCTTTCTGCCGTTCTGCTGATCGGCCATCGTGCCCTGCCGGCAATCTTCATCGGCACCGTCCTGCTCACACTGCCCTACGGGCTGTTCATTCTTGAAGCCGGGACGGTTAGCTCGCTGGCCGGGAGTTTCGGGCTCGCGGTCGCCGCTGCGCTGCAGGCCGTCATCGCCAAACGCCTTGTCCAACCCGGCCCGGTCAGCGCAATGCCGCTCGAAACCGGCGCCGAACTGGCCCGGCTGGTCGTGTTCGGGGCGATAGTTGCCAGCATGTGCGGTGCCGCCCTGGCAGCTGGCTGGCTGACAATCGGCGGTTTCGCACCTCCGAACCTCGATTTCTGGACCGCCTTCGCAAGGAATTGGACCGGCAATGCGGTCGGCGCCGCAGCGGTCAGCCCCATCATCCTGTTGCTGCTGGCAAAAGACCGGGTCAGCCGTCGGCGCAAACGCAATGTGGCCCTGGTCTTTGTCATTCTCGCCGTGATCAGCCTTGTGACCTTTGTGGCAACCCGTGTCCACGCGCTCGAGGAGCGCAGGGAGAGCTTCGCGGCCTTGATCGCGGAAGATCACATTGCCCTGCAGGAGCGGATCAATAGTGCCCGCCGGCGTCTGGAGTCGCTGCACGCCTTGTTTGCCGCCTCCGAAACGGTTACCGCCGAAGAATTCACCACCTATGTCGATATAGCGTTCAGCCAGTTTGACAGCACATCCTCGGTCCACTGGCTGGTCGTTGACGAGGCCGGCAGACGCCCGGAGCATGCCCTTCTGGACCCGCCGGGCGCGTTGAGGCCGGATCCGGGTCGCGGCATCCTGATCGCCTCGGACCGGCGAATCATCACGGACCACTATTTCGATGGTCTGCCCGAGCTGGTCGATACGGCCTTGCTGACGGGCCTGTTGTCCGCCACACCCCTTTATGGCGCGGGTGATGAAGCGTGGATCGGGCTGGCACTGCCGGCTTTCAGTGATCGCGCGAGCCCGGCCACGCAGACCGACAGGCGACGGCAGCTGCAGGGTCTCGCCGTCGGGACCTTCCGGATCGAGGCAATCATCTCCCGAGCTTTCGCCCACGAAGGCACGGTTTACGATTTCCGCGTCAGCGGCTCGGACCCGAACGGGGACTATTCCTGGAGTCATGGTGGCTTCGACACCAACACTCCGCTGGCAGCCACGCTTGCCCTGCCGATCGGGGGGCAGATCTGGCAGATCGAATACGCCGCAACCGACCTGTTTCTGGCCAGGGAGCAGGACTGGGTGTCGTGGGCGGTGATCGTGGTCGGATTCACATTCATCACCATGCTCAACGCGCTGGCCTTGCTGTCCACCGCCCGCACAGATCTGGTCCAGCGCCTGGTGGAAGAGAAATCGGCGGAAGCCCTCACCCTGTCGAACAACCTGTCCCTGGTGCTGGAACACGCGGCGGACGCGATCCTGAGTCTGGACGGCGACGGTCGGGGCGTACTGGTCAACCCGGCGGCCGCCAAACTGCTCGGCTATGAGCTTGATGAGCTGACCGGTGAAATCGTCCATGACATCATCCACCCGGTCGACATGCAGGGCCAACCGCACACCCGGGTCGACTGTCCGGTCTTCCAGACCAGCCTCGTCGTGTCGGGACAAAACAATATTGAACGCTTCCGTCGCAAGGATGGCAGCGACTTTTTCGCCGAGTATTCGACCGAAATCATCGAAGCCCCGGACGGCAGCCCCGTCGGCGCTGTGACCGTCCTGCGCGACATCACCGCCCGGATGGAAGTGGAAGCGGATCGCGAGCGCTTCATAGAACAGCTGACCCGCGCAAATGAGGAGCTTGAACGATTTGCCTTCGCGGCCAGCCATGACCTGCAGGAACCGCTGCGCCTGATCTCCAACTTCACCGGACTTCTGGCCAGCCGGCATGGCGACAAGCTGGACGAAAACGGCCTCACCTATCTGCGCCACACCCTCGACGCGACGGCGCGCATGCAGGCATTGATCACCGATCTGCTCGCCTATGGTCGCCTGAACTCGGACGCCGACGTCATGAATTCCGATGTCGACCTCAACACCCTGGTTTCCAGCACCCTCGACACGCTGGGACCGGCCGTGCAAGCGGCGCGGGATCATGTCGAGGTCGGATCGTTACCGATTGTCCGCGGCAACCCTGCGAGGCTGGGCCAGCTATTGCAGAACCTGATCGGCAACGCCGTGAAATTCCAGCCCCCCGGCCAACAGGCCGAGGTCCGTATTTCGGCCCGGGAAATGGACGCGACCTGGGAAATTGAAATCGCCGACAACGGAATTGGAATCCGGCAGGACTATCGGGAACAGATATTCAGACCGTTCAAACGACTTCATTCACCAGACGCCTATCCCGGCAGCGGATTGGGCCTGGCCATCTGTCGAAAAATTGTGGCATCGCATGGAGGCGTGCTAACGGTAGTGGGCAATGACCCAGCCGGAAGCATCTTCCGCTTCACCCTGCCGAAAGTCCGCCCGGCAACGCCCGGCGACATCTCACCTGCATCGGGAACCCCTGCCTCATGAACCTGCCTCGTCCCGCCAACATCCTGCTAGTGGAAGACAATTCCGGCGACGAATTCCTGGTGCGTGATGCTTTCGGACGCGGCCGGGCACGACACCAGATGGAAGTCGTCCGCGACGGGGAAGCGGCCCTGGATCGGTTGCGCGGGCTCGGCGAGCATTCCGAGAAGCAGGCGCCGGACCTCATCCTGCTGGATCTGAACCTGCCGAAGATCGATGGGCGTGACGTGCTGAAAACCGTCAAGAGCGACGCGACCCTTGCCAGTATTCCTGTTCTCGTCCTGACCACGTCCTCCGCACATTCCGATGTCACGGGGTGTTACTCGCTGCATGCCAACGCCTACCTCACCAAGCCGTTTGACGCGCTTGGCTATGAGGAAATCGTCGAGGCGGTGGAGAATTTCTGGTTCGCGACCGCGGTCCTGCCGCCACACGAGCAGGCCCGGCGCTGAGTTCGGCTTAAATCTCGTCCACTATGTGGACTGACCATCTGGACGCGGACGGAAGGCCGTCTATGGTTCTGGCATGACAGCCCTTCTCCTATCCGGCCTCCTCCTGCTGACCGGCGCACAGGACGCGCCGCCTGCCGATGTGCAACTGGCGCCCCAGGTCGAATTCCAGACGCCGGAGGAACGCCTCGCCGAGCGGCTGGATGCGCTCGCCAGCGCCAGCCAGCAAGACGCGCCGTCATTGATTGATGAAATCCACGCCCTGTGGGCCCATTCCGGCAGCGACACGATATCATTGCTGATGGACCGCGGTCGCTTGGCTGAACAGGCCGAAAACACCGATATTGCGGCCCGCATGTATGATCATGTGACCCAGCTTGCTCCGGAGTTCGCAGAAGGTTGGCTCGCCGCCGGGCGCATGGCCGCCCAAGCCGAGGACTGGGGCTACGCGCTGGAAACACTGAATACCGCGCTGACCCTGGAGCCGCGTCGCTACGACGCCTATCTGACGATTGCCCGCCTCCTGGAACGGGCCAATGAACTTGATGCTGCGCTGGAAGCCTATCAGGACGCACTGGAAATCTTTCCGGCCCATCCTGGTGCCATCGAGGCGCGGGACCGGCTGCTAGCCCTGCAGGCCGGCCGGGCGCTCTGACCGGTGTCGCCTTTCCTGACGCTTCTTGCTGTCGTGATCACCGGCTTGCTCGGACTGACCGGCCTCGCGGTCTGGCGCGCGCAACGGATCATCGCCCGGATCGAGAGCCGTTTCCCGCCGAGCGCCGGGTTCGTCACTGTCAACGGGACCCGCCTTCATCTCCGCCAGACGGGCCCGGCCACCGGGCCGGCCATTCTTGTGCTGCACGGGGCGGCATCCAACCTGGAAGAACCCTATCTCGCGCTGTCGGGCGTTTTGTCCGACGAGCGCGTCATCTGGCTCGACCGCCCCGGGCTGGGCTGGAGCGACCGTCCCGCCGGCGACTGGAATCCGGAACGCGAGGCGAGTCTGATCGCCGACCTGCTCGACACGCTGGCTACCGGCCCGGTCACCGTGATCGGACATTCCTGGGGCGGAGCGATCACACTGCGACTGGCGTTGGACCATCCCGGACATGTCGCCGGGATCGTGTTGGTCGCGCCGGCCCTGTCGGCCTGGATCGGCGATGCTGCCTGGTTCAACGCCGCCAGTTTCTGGCCGGTCCTGGGTCCGTTGATCACCTGGCTGATTGTACCGCTGACCGGTGAGCGTCAGGCCGCCAGTGGCGCGGTCAAAGCCTTTCATCCCGAGCCGATGCCGGATGGGTATATTGAGGCATCGGCACTTCCCCTGCTGTTGCGGCCACGCAGCTGGCAGGCCAATTCGCGCGACATGATGCAGGTCAACCATCATCTCGACGCCCAGGACGGGCTTTACGGGACGATCACCCAGCCGACCGTGATTCTCGCCGGCAAGGCGGACACGGTCCTGTGGTCACACCGCCATGGCGGCATGGCCGCCCAGCGCATGCCGCGTGCGAGCCTGCGCTGGATCCCCGGAGCCGGCCACAACCTCCACCACCATCATCCGGCCGCCGTGCATGACGCCGTGGCCGAGGTGCGTCGGCAGACGGCCGAGTAGCAATCAATTGCCGCGTTGACTGGCCCAGCCGCTTGAGGCTGACGGGGGCTGGAACTAGTCTCCCGCTCCGTCCACCTGAAAGGCTTCCCCCATGGCATTCATTGATCCCGCGAACGAGACCCACAGCGACCAGTCCGACGCCATCGGCGGCGCGGCGCGCGAGCAGCTGAAGGCCTTCGTGGCCCGCATCGAACGGCTTGAGGAAGACAAGGCCAATGTCATGGCCGACATGAAGGAAGTTTACGCCGAAGCGAAATCCTCCGGCTATGACACCAAGATTCTCCGCAAGGTCATCGCGCTGCGCAAGATCGACCGCCATGAGCGCCAGGAAGCCGAAGCGTTGCTGGAACTGTATCTCGGCGCCGTCGAGGGCTAGACTGGCGGCCTCACCCGGAGGCTCGCTTGGTTCGCAAGATCGACGAGAAGAAAACACGGCGCGCCTTGCGGCGGCTCGAACGGGCCCGCAAGGCCGCCGAGGATTCCGGTATAGAGACCCCGGACCTGTCCGAATGGGAAGGCGAATTCCTCGGTTCGCTGGAAGAACGACTGGAGAAATTCGGTTCCGCCTTCAATGACCCCGACAAGGGCAATACCGACGACGCCCTGTCGGCCCGACAGGCGCTGAAGCTCCGCGAAATCGAGAAAAAGGCCAAGGGCAAGGCGCGCAAGCCGATGTCGCGCGGCAACGGGTTCAAGCGCAAGGACGACCGTCCGAGACCGCGCAGTCGCGACATCCATGACGATATTGACAGTCCGCAAGAAACCCCCGCCGCTTCACCGTCTTCGCCGCGTCAGGACCGCCCTGCGCCGGAAACATTGCGCGCCGGTTTCCGGGTGATTCCGGGCGGTGGCGGTTCGTCCGACGATTAGCAATTCGTTCAGGATTAACCCGACTTCCCCGCGCACGCCGCCCGGCGCGCGCCTATCCTGTGCCTCTGATTTGAACAGGATGGACGCGATGTTTCAGGATGTAGATGTGTTTGGCCATCACGAGCAGGCGCTCTTCGACGCGCTCGACACCGCCTCACGCGAGGGCCTGGCCACAGCAGAGGGGCGGGCGGCCTTTGCCGACGGCATGACCGCACTGGACCGCCTGGTCGACGACCGCGAGACGCGCCTCTACACGCCGCTTGCCGCTGACCCGCTGACCCGTGACTATGTCACGCGGCTCGACGGCCAGATCCACGGACTTAGCAGCCGGATCGACATCCTGCGCCTGCATATCGAGCTGGGCCTGATGGCGGACAATGACACCGACACGAATCTCGACACATCCCTCCACCGGCTGGTCCGGCAATTGCGCGCCCGCTTCCGCCGCGAGGCGGCCCTGCTGCCGGTCTATGCCGGATGGCTGGACCGGACCGCCGACCGCCTCTCCGCCGCTGGCTGAATGAGGGCGGGCAGTGTTTGCCCGCCTTCCCCATTACCTCGATCTGACATGAAAACGGGCCGGCGCGCATGGCAGCGCCGGCCCGTTCCGTCCCCCGCCCCGCGGGGCAGGCCTCCTCCCGTGGCGGGGAGGCTTTTTTCGTTTGATCAGCCGGCGGCGCGGACGCCGTCCACATCCAGCTCGTACTCGCGGACCTTGCGATACAGCGTCGAGCGGCCGACTCCCAGACGTCGTGCGACTTCACTCATACGTCCGGCATAGGTCTCGATCGCGAACTCGATCAGATCGCGCTCGATGTCCTCGAGCGAACGCAGATGCCCGCCCTCGTCCATGATATCGACCGGGCCCAGATCATCGGCAGCCGCGCTGTCGCCAGCTGCCGCCACCTGGGCGATCCCGGACAATGCTCCGGTATCCGGCATCTCGCCGATCTGTGGCGTCAGGCCGGAGATCTGGGGGAAGTCTTCCGGCTTCAGATGGTCATCATCCGACAGGACAACGGCGCGGAAGACCGCATTCTCCAACTGACGGACATTGCCCGGCCAGTCATAGGTCGAAAGCAGCGCATGGGTCTCCGGTGCCGCGTCCTGGATCGATTTGTTTTCCTGGGCGTTGAACCGGCCGATGAAATGGCGGACCAGGGCCGGAATGTCATCCTTGCGCGAGCGCAGGGACGGCACCTCGATCGGAAACACGTTGAGGCGATAGAACAGGTCTTCGCGGAAGGCCCCTGCCGCGACCTGCTCGGCCAGGTCACGATTGGTCGCCGAGATGATGCGGACATTGACCTTCACGGGGCGCTTGCCACCGACCGGGTCGACCTCGCCTTCCTGGAGGGCGCGCAGCAGCTTGACCTGCATGTCCAGCGGCAGCTCGCCGATCTCGTCAAGGAAAAGCGTTCCGCCATCGGCTTCCTGGAACTTGCCCATATGCTTGCCGACGGCGCCGGTGAAGGCCCCCTTCTCATGGCCGAACAGGGTCGACTCGACGAGGTTTTCCGGGATCGCCCCGCAGTTCACGGCGACGAACGGACCACCGGCACGCTTGGACGCAGCCATGATCGATCCGGCGACCAGCTCCTTGCCGACGCCGCTTTCGCCCGTGATCAGGATCGGAATATCGGACTGTGCAGCGCGCTCACCCAGACGCACCACCTGCCGCATCGTCGGCGCACCGGCGATCATGTCGGCAAAGCCCAGCGTGCCTTCAGCCTTGCGGCTAAGACGCTTCACTTCACCCGACAGGTTCTGCACCTTGAGCGCGTTGCGGATCGACACCGTGATGCGTTCCGGGCTGGCCGGCTTCACGAAGAAGTCGGCGGCTCCGGCGCGCATGGCTGCCACAACGGTCTCGATACCACCGCTTGCCGTCAGGACAATGACCGGGAGGTCCGGCTGTTTGCGTTTGACCGCCTCCAGCGTTTCCATCCCGTCCATGCCCGGCATGATCAGGTCCAGCAACATGACATCCACCCCTGGTGATGCCACGCGCTCGAGCGCCGCCTCGCCGCTTTCCGCGGTCTCGGCCCGATACCCCTGCTTCTCGATCACCGCCTGAAGGAGGCGGCGTTGCGTCGGATCGTCATCCACGATCAGAACTGATTTCACCATCACCCACGCCTTTTCGGTCGCATTGTTATTTCGCCGGGCCTTTTGGCCTCACCACTCTTTCAAGCGGGGCGTCTATGCGAACCGTTATGGGACACTTGTCTAAATTTGACGTTTAAGAGACGGCAACGAGCGGTTAAGCATAAGGCTCAAGACCTGCTTAACGTTCGGAACGGGAGTGGCATTCGCCAACGACATGGCTGTCTCGCAAGGATCACAGACCCGCTGGCCATTTGCGCGCCATGACGTCTTCGCCGGACTGGCAGAGCCTCACCGCATGCGCGTGATCCGGTCCCTGCCGGGCATGATCGTCTGGCCGGCCATGATGTTCGCCCTGATCTATGGCGCGCAACTGGCAACCATTATCGGCTGGGCCGTGGCCGGTGGACCGGCAACCGGCCTGAACGAGGGCGGCGCAACATTCCTTGGCATCATCCTCGGGTATGCCGGCCTGGCGGTTGTCATGTGGGTCTGGATGAAGCGCTACAAGGTGCACCGCCCGGTATTCAGCATTTTTCCCCTGCGTTTCACCGATTTTGTCGCGGCGGCGCTGACCATCATCTTCATGGTATTTATCGCCAGCCCGCTGACACTCAGCTTCCACGAATTCGCGATGAGCAACCCCGACATGACCCTGTCCGGCGGTGCCTCGCGGGACGACCTGTCCAATGTTGATGACTTTGCGGGAGCCGGGGCCAGCCTGTGGCTGGTCATCGGCCTGACCCTGATAGCCGCGCCGATCGTCGAGGAAATCCTGTTTCGCGGCTGGATGCTGCCGATGATGATGGCGCGCGGTGTGCCGGCATTTTTCGCGATAATCATTTCGGCACTGGCCTTCGGCCTCGTCCACATCACCCAGGGCCTGCTGGTCATGACATCGACCTTCTTCCTGGCCCTGGCGCTGGGCGCGGCCCGGGTGTGGACCGGACGGCTGGCGGCACCGATCCTCGGACATGTCGCCAATAATGCATGGGCCGTATTCGCCGTTCCCTATCTGATATCCCTCGCTCCCGCGACCGGCGGCAATTGACGGCGCCGCCCCCCGGGGCTAGCGCTAGCTGATGAGCCAAAAAGCCGCGTCCTCCCCCCGCCCGCCTGCCCCGCTTGTCCAGTTCAATGGTGACCGTCCGCCGTCACCCGACTGGTTTGTCAAAGCCCTCGCCGTGCCCACCGACACCGGCACGGTGATCGTCGAGGGCGCCACCATCTGCTGGAAGGCCTGGGGCACACGCGGTGCACCCGGTCTGATCCTTGTTCATGGCGGGGTCGCCCACAAGGACTGGTGGGACAGTATCGCGCCCTTCCTCGCCGACACCCGCCGCGTCGTCGCGCTTGACCTCTCGGGCATGGGCGACAGCGATCACCGCGACCGCTACCGCATGGAGACCTATGCGCTGGAAGTCCTCGCGGCCGGCGAAGACGGCGGCGCGTTCGAAGCGGGCAAGCCCTTCGTCGTCGGTCATTCATTCGGCGGTTTCGTATCGCTGGCCACAGCCATGGAGCATGGCGAGCGCCTCGCGGGCATCGCGGTTCTCGACAGCCCGATCCGGCCCAGCGAGGAACAGCGTCGCTCCTCCCCGCCCTCACGCGGCGGCATGATCTACAACGCCTTCGAAGCCGCCCTGGCGCGCTTTCGCCTGTTGCCGGAACAGGACTGCGACAATGCCTTCCTGCTTGACCACATTGCCCGGCAATCGCTGAAACCTGTCACCCGTCCTGATGGAACATCCGGCTGGACCTGGAAGTTCGATCCGAAACTCTGGGACAAGCTGGACTATAACCGCCCGCCACCGGCCGATATCGTCGGCGCACTGAAGACACGCATCGCGTTGTTCCGTGGCGCCAAGTCGCGCCTGGTGACCGACGAAGTCTGGGGCTTCATGCGGGAGACGTTCGGGCCGGAGACCACCATGGTCTCGATCCCGCAGGCCGAGCACCACCTGATCCTCGATCAACCGATTGCAGTCGCTGCCGCGCTGGAAGTGTTGACCGGTCCGGGCTGGGGTTGAACGAAACTGTAGCCCGACCGCACGGCCTCAGTGCTCGGGGTGACGCCGGATTTCCTGTGCCACATCATCAGGCAGCTCGTCCGGCGGCGGTGTGGTTGCCTTGCGGAAACCCGAGACGACAGCCGCAATCACCACCAGCGCGATCCAGACGCCGGCGACTTTCAGTCCGATCGGCCAAAGATGGTCGAACTCGAGCGCCCCGAAATTGAGATATTCCCGCCCGGCCAGGCCGACAAAGACCAACAGGGCAATGGCACCGGACCAAAGGGCAAAGGGAATTCGCATGCGACGCTCCGAACTGGTTGCAGCACGGTCAGTCTAGGACAGGCGGATTCCTACAACCACCCCTTTTGTCGGGCAATACGGGCCGCTTCGACCCGGTTGCTCGCGCCCAGCTTGCCGATGGCGCTGTGCAGGTAATTGCGCACCGTGCCGCGGGCCAGGCCCGACGCCTCGGCGATGGCATTGCTGTCGAGGCCGGCCTCCGCCAGCCGCAACAGACGGCGCTCGGCATCGCTCAGCGGATCGGCCTCGTCCCAGGCGCGGGCGGCCAGTTCCGGCGCGATCACCCGCTCACCGGCGGCGACGCGGCGGATGGCGCCGGCCAGATCGGCCGACGGCCCGTCCTTGAGCACGAAGCCGGCAACGCCCGCCTCCATCGCCCGGCGCAGATAGCCGGGACGGTCGAAAGTGGTGACGATCAGGACGCGGGTGGCCAACTCCTCGCGGCGCATCAGGGCAGCCAGTTCGAGCCCGGTCATGTCCGGCATCTCGATATCGGTCAGCAACACATCGGGCTTGTGGCGACGCACCAGCTCGTGCGCTTCGCGGCCATTGGCAGCGAGGCCGACCACCGCGATGTCGCTTTCCAGACCCAGCAGGGTCGACAGCGCGTCACGCAGCAGCGTCTGGTCCTCGGCGATCACCACCTCAATCATGACCACCTCCGGCCCAGGGCAGCGACGCCTCGACACAGCTTCCCGAGCCCGACGGGCCCGGCCCGACACGCAAGGCTCCGTGCAGCGACCTCAAACGGGCATCCAGCCCCGACAGTCCGCCGCCAGCGGGATTCGCCCCACCGACACCATCGTCAATAATGTCGAGACAGGCATGGGCACCATCACGGCGAAAGGTCAGCAAAACAGATCCGGCTTCGGCATGACGCAGGATATTGGTGACCGCCTCGCGCACGACCATGGCCAGAGCCGTTGAGGCGTCCGCGGGAAGTCCGCCAGTCTGGTCAGCACCGCTCACCCGGGCAGTGACGCCGGCATCGCGCAAGCGCTGGACAGCATCGGCCAGGGCGTCGGCCAGTGACCGGCCGCGCAGGCCGATCACGGCCTCACGCACTTCGGCGAGGGCATCGCGGGAAATGGTCTGGATCGCCTGCAATTCGGCCTTCGCCCGGCCCTGGTCCTGATCGATGAGCTTCTCGGCGATCTCGGCCTTCAGCGTGACAACCGAGAGTGTGTGTCCCAGGAGGTCATGCAGGTCACGGGCGATACGCTGACGCTCGGCCTCGGCTGCCGCATGGGCGGCTCGGGCCTGGGTCTGGCTGGCCTGCGCGGCCTGGCGCTCATTGCGGGCTGCAATGGCGGAACCGCCGGCGGCCATCGCGACGAGACCCAGAAAGCCTAGCGCCATCAGTGGTGTCGGCGCGAACATCATCATTGCTGTGGCGCCGGTTGCTGAGACCACCACGAGGGCCATCCAGACCAGCGGCGTAAAACGCAACCGCCCCAGCATGGCCCCGGCGAAGACCAGGTAGACGCCGCCGCCCGGGGTCTGCGGCATCAAAATCAGACCGAGCACCACGGCGACCAAAGCGGCCGGGTAGATCGTCCAGTCCAGCCGCCGCATGGCGAAGATGTAGACCGCGATGAAACCGACCATCGCCGCCAGCGAGACCGCTGCCTCGACCGGTTCGGGTGGCGCGTAAAACCACCCGAAGAAGAACATGCCCAGATAGAGGAGATGGATCCAGGGCCGGTTCGGCGATGTCAGCTCGCGCACGGTGATCACGGTCTTCGCCTTCCTCAGCCCGGCATCGCCAGCATGCGGCGAAAGCGGTTCGACTCCCAAGAAAGCCCGGCAGCGGCGAGAAGGTAAAGCCCGCTGACCACCATCGGGATGGCGACAAGGCTGATCTCGGGCAGGCCGAAGAAGATCGCCGTCACCGCCGCAACCCTTACAATGGCGTGGATGAGGCAGACCCGGCTGGCATAACCCCAGCCAATAATCGGCCAATGCAGCGCCATGCCGATGGCGAGGGTCAGGGGGGCCGCCTGCGGCGCGGTCCAGATGACGATCATGTGGACAGGCCAAAGCAAGTTGATGGCAACAATGGCGGCGGTCGTGACCCCCGACAAGGGCGACTTGGCCTTCATGAAGGGAGACTTGAACATACCCTGCAGGAGAACGCCGAGCGGGAAGATCGCACCGGAGAACATGGCGGCCAGGTAGGCCCATTGGGTCGGGTCCATGTAGAGGCCGGCAACCGCGAGGCCGGCCCAGTAAACAGCGCCTGCAACGGGCAACGACACGCCGCCGCCGGCAGCCGCACTGTAGCGACGGCGCTCATTGAGGAATTGGGTTGAAAGGTCGGTCATGCCTGGGCTCCTTGCCTGTCTTGTCTGCCAGCACATTGGCCCGGCCCCGGCGACGACGGCAGTAGCAGGCGTCACCGATCGGACATGACAGGTGTCACCTGCGGCATATGGCGCTGGCATCTTGGCGGGACATTCAACGCGTGCTATCCGCTCGAAATCCAGTTTTGACGGAGGCACGCAACCGATGGCGTCTGATTATGTTCGTGGCGAAATGAATATCGCCTCCCAGAAATCCACGTTTAGCGGTTTCATCTCGGTCACCGTCTGGGGCAGCCTGCTGACCATCGTCACCGTGCTCTACCTCACCCTGGCCTTTGCCGTGGGTATGGACTGGATGGTTTCGCTGATCGCCACCGCGATTGTCGGCGGCGTGCTCGGCCTGGCGCTGGGCATGAAGACGTCCTGGTATGTCACCGTGGGTGGCCTTTTCGTCTTCGGCCTTGTCTGTGGCGGCCTCGTTCAATTGTTCGGTATGGCGTTCGGCGGCTGATTTCCTCGCCGGAACTTCGCACTGCACAATTCTTCCCGACTTCGGTCTAGAAATATCCCGGAGGGGCCTTCCCCTCACGGGAGAATTCGCGCATCCTCGCTGCTTCGAGCCATGAGCGGCGGGACGAAATGCGAATTGCCATTCTGAAAGAACGACATGCGGGCGAGACCCGCGTGGCTGCCACCCCTGAAACCGTCAAGAAGTTCGTGGCCGCCGGCCACGAGGTTGCCATCGAGAAAGGCGCCGGGCTGACCGCCGCCGTCACCGATGAGGCCTTTGCCGACGCAGGTGCGAAAGTCGGCACCGCAGCCGCAACACTCAAGGGCGCCGATGCGCTGTTCGCGGTACGCAGCCCGGACGAGGCCACGCTGGCCAAGCTGAAGGGTGTTCTGCTGGTCTCCCATCTCAGCCCGCACGGCAATACCAAGATGGCGGAAGGCCTGGCCAAGGCCGGGATTGACGCGCTGGCCATGGAATTCGTGCCGCGCATCACCCGCGCCCAGGCCATGGATGCCCTGTCCTCACAAGCCAATCTCGCCGGCTATCGCGCCGTGATCGAAGCTGCGGAACTTTATGGCCGCGCCTTCCCGATGATGATGACGGCGGCCGGTACGGTTGCCCCGGCCAAGTCCTTCGTGATGGGGGTCGGCGTTGCCGGCCTGCAGGCGATCGCCACCGCGCGCCGCCTCGGCGCCATCGTCACCGCCACCGACGTCCGTCCGGCGGTGAAGGAACAGGTCGCCTCGCTGGGTGCAAAATTCATCGCCGTTGAGGATGACGAGTTCAAACAGGCCGAGACCGCCGGTGGTTACGCCAAGCAGATGTCACCGGAATACCAGGCCAAACAGGCCGAGCTGGTGGCCAGCCATATCGCCAAGCAGGACATTGTGATCACCACCGCCCTGATCCCGGGCCGCCCGGCCCCGACCCTGGTCACGAAAGCCATGGTCGAGACCATGAAGCCGGGTTCGGTGATCATCGATCTCGCCGCCCCCAATGGCGGCAATTGCGAATTGACCAAGGTCGACGAGGTCGTCGAGCACAAGGGCGTCAAGATCGCCGGCTATGGCAATCTTGCCGGCCGCCTCGCCGCCGACGCCTCGGCGCTTTATGCCAAAAACCTCGCCAATCTCCTGCCGCTCCTCGTCAATGAAGAGAACGGCCTCGCCCCGCACTGGGATGATGAAGTCATCCAGGGCATGGCGCTGACCAAGGATGGTGAAGTCGTGCACCCGACCCTGACGAAAAAGGAGTCCTGATCATGGAAGCCGTTGATCCCGTCATCTTCCGCCTGGCGATTTTCGTGCTGGCGGTCTTCGTGGGCTATTACGTCGTCTGGTCGGTGACCCCGGCCCTGCACACGCCGCTGATGGCCGTTACCAATGCCATCTCCTCGGTCATCATCGTGGGCGCCCTTCTGGCCGCCACGGCGACCGCGACCGGTGGCGGTGATGCTGCAGCGACGGCCGAAGCCGCCGGCGGTGCCGGCTTCTCGCGCGGACTGGGCTTTGTCGCCATCATCCTCGCCAGCGTGAACATATTCGGCGGCTTCCTGGTCACCCAGCGCATGCTGGCCATGTACAAGAAGAAGGAGCGCCCGGCATGATGAAGCCGCTGATACTCCTGTCTGTCCTTGCTGCCGGCATTTCGGGCGCCGAAGCCCAGAACCAGCCACAACCCCAGACCCGGACAGCTTTGCCGACCCTGCGCAATCCGGCCATCCTCCGGCGCCAAGCGGTGCAGGGGGAAGAGCCGGACGACGATGAGCAGGCGGACGGCTCTGGCTCGACGACCATCGATCGGCGAACACTTGAGCTTTACCAGGAGGCACAAGAAGCCGAACGGCGCCGCAACGCTCTGCCCCGACCTCGCTTTTATGACGTCGAGTGCGGCAACGTCACCGAATTGCAATTGGACGTGATGGAACTCCGCATCACCTGCGATCGCTATGATCCCTACGGGCAGAATTACTACATCCTCTGGCTCGACGTCGCCGATCTTCCACCGCAGGACAGTGGCGGAAACGAGATTCGCCACTGGCGGGCCGAGCGCCTGATCGAGGCCGTCAATATCAGCCGCAACGATCCCAATGCCCATTTAACGCTACGGATCGGCCCCCTGGATATGCGAAGCGGATCCACGATCCGCGACCTCAGCGGCTACACGATCCGCTACTCCGACTAACCGCCACAACTCGCAAGAGAGCGCCATGTCTGCAAATCTCGCCGCACTGCTCTACCTCGCCTCGGGGATCCTGTTCATCTTCGCGCTGCGGGGCCTGTCCAATCCGGAAACCGCGCGCCAGGGCAATTTCTTCGGCATGGCCGGCATGGCCATCGCCATTGTCACCACGCTGCTGGCGGTCAATCTGGACGGGGCCTCGATTGCCCTGATCATTGGCGGTGTGATGATCGGTGGCGGGATCGGGGCGATCATCGCCCGCCGCATACCGATGACCGCCATGCCGCAGCTGGTCGCCGCCTTCCACTCGCTGGTCGGACTGGCTGCCGTGCTGGTCGCCGCCGCGGCGCTGTTTGCCCCGGAAGCCTTCCACATTGCCGACGCGATGGGCGGGTTGAAACCGCTATCCCTGTTCGAGCTGTCGGTCGGCTCCGCGATCGGTGCCATCACCTTCTCCGGTTCGGTGATCGCCTTTGCCAAGCTGAACGGCAACATGTCCGGCGCGCCGATCCTTTTGCCCGCCCGGCACCTGATCAATATCGCCATCGGCGCCTTCATCGTCATTATGGTGGCCTTCCTGATGGCCTCGGGCGGTGACGCCAAGACGGCCTTCTGGCTGATCACCCTGGCCGCCTTCGTGCTCGGCGTAACCCTGATCATCCCGATCGGCGGCGCCGACATGCCGGTCGTGGTGTCGATGCTGAACTCCTATTCCGGCTGGGCCGCTGCGGCGCTCGGCTTCACGCTGGAGAACACAGCCCTTCTGGTCACCGGCGCACTGGTCGGCTCGTCTGGCGCAATCCTGTCCTACATCATGTGCAAGGGCATGAACCGCTCCTTCATTTCGGTCATCCTGGGCGGGTTCGGCGAGAGCGGCGACGCCGCGGCTGCCGCCGGTCCGCAAGGCAATGCCAAGCAGGGCTCGGCCGAGGACGCGGCCTTCGTGATGAAGAATGCCGGCAAGGTCATTATCGTGCCGGGCTATGGCATGGCCGTCGCCCAGGCCCAGCACGCGCTGCGCGAAATGGGCGACATGCTCAAGGCCGAAGGCGTCGACGTCGCCTATGCCATCCACCCGGTCGCCGGACGGATGCCGGGCCACATGAATGTCCTGCTGGCCGAAGCCAATGTCCCCTATGACGAGGTGTTCGAGCTGGAGGACATCAATTCCGACTTCTCCAATGCCGACGTGGCCTTCGTGATCGGCGCCAATGACGTCACCAACCCCGCTGCCGAGGACGATCCCGGCTCGCCGATCTACGGCATGCCCGTCCTGCAGGTCTGGAAGGCGCGCACCGTCTTCTTCATCAAGCGCTCGCTGGGCTCCGGCTATGCCGGCGTCGAAAACCCGCTCTTCTTCCGCGACAACACGATGATGCTGCTCGGCGATGCGAAGAAGATGACGGAGAGCATTTTGAAAGCGCTGGACTAGGTTGGACTACGGGTGCTGTCAATCTTGAGACCGTTTACCGTCGGGGCCGCCGCCACCCTTGCCTTGGTCGCCCTCGCCTTGATCCATGCCTACTGGGCGTTTGGCGGGCTGTGGCCGGCGCAATCCGAGCCCGCTCTCGTCAACACGGTTGTGGGGATCACGCACGCGCAGACCATGCCGCCACGCCTGATCACCCTCACCGTTGCCGCTGCTCTGTTCGCCGCCGGCGGTCTGGCATTCGTGCGTGGTATCCTGGGGTGGAAGGCCGTCATACTGGTCCGACTGCCGCTTGCCGGCCTCGCAATCCTCTTCGCGATACGGGGCGTGATGGCCTACATGCCCGGCCCGCTCGCCAACGCCACCGAACCATTCGCCCAGTTGAACCTGTACGCCTACTCGCCCGGCATCCTTGTACTCTCGCTCGCCTTTGCCTATCTGGCGACAAGTCGGCGCTGACTGTGACGCAGTCAGCCGAGGTTCATCACTGAGCATGCAGGGTCATGACATGCTCGCCGAACTCGCCCTCGCCCTTGCAGGCCCCATCGCTGACGACTGCACCTTCAACGGCATCCCGCTTCATGGTGATGTCGAGATCGTGGACAGCTTCCCGGATATCCGGGTTCAGGTCGTCACCAGCTTTCCCGACCTCAAGGTCAAGGCCGTCACATCGTTCGCGGATGATTGCGGGGAGTGGGAATTCGTCGACAGCTTCCCGGACTTCACAATCCAGTTCGTGACCAGCTTCCCGGATATCAAGATCGAATACGTGTCGAGTTTTCCCGGGATGCCGTGAGGGGCTGGAGCTTCGTACTTTTCAACATCGCCCCAAAGGCCGATGCTCCGCCACGATGCTCGCGGCGATGGGCCTTCCAATCAGATGTGGTCGTCAGTCGGAAACATAGGAACACTTGAAATCCGAAACGAGGAAGGACGGCAGGTCCGCATCTACAGAACCCTCTACGGTCGACCCGCTGATACACCTTACCTCGCCCCAAAAGTCGCATCGACCTCCAATGACAGGGAGACCTTGGTTGTGACCAAAATACTGGATGTAAAGCCGCTCGGAATCACCATTCGGGGCTGCGATATCGACAATGACCAACGAGCTTAGATAGCCCGATCCAGACCGTGGCACAGAGACCCCGACCACACGTTGATTGTGGCGCTCGACTTGATCCGCGAGGACATTGCCAGAAGCAAGGGAAGTCACAGCGCCGAGTAGCGCGAAAACTGAGAACGCCATTGTTTCGGTTGCCTCCCGGGCGCACACGTCACCAAAAACCACTTGCCGAGATAGAGCCGCATCCGGTTCTTCAGCTCAAGGGTGAAACCGCGGAGCGGCGCCTGTGGCGCCCTTGACCTGAAGAACCGGATGCGGCCCGCTGGCTGACAAGTTGTGTATGGTCCACTCCGCGCGGCGCGCCGAGTTTTCAAACGCTTGCCACGTCTGACAGTGGGAGCGTCAGCGCGCCCTCCCTCACCGCCCCCCCGCCAGACCCCGATAGATATAGCCGGCAAATTTCGGCGTGCGCGGCTCGTAATTCGCTTCCAGCCGATCGATGCGGAAACCACCTGCCGCGATCAGGCGGTCCATGGGGCGGGTCAGGTGACAGCCACCGCCGGTGATCTTCCAGAGCGGTTCCAGTCGGCGCTGCCAGCGCACCACGCCTTCATCCGGTGCCAGGCCATGCTCCATGAAGACAAGACGACCGTCGGGTTTGAGCACGCGTCGCATCTCGGCGAGGGCGGCTTGATAGTCGGGGATAGTGCACAGGGTGAAGGCCAGCAGGACCGTGTCGATCGATTTGTCCTCGACCGGCAGGGCCTCGCCGGGCGCGTCGATCAGTTCGACCGGAATTGACTGGGCATCAATCGCCCGCCGCGCCTTGGTTCGCATGCCCTTGGACGGCTCGGCCCCGATGATCTGGCTGACCCGGCTCGCGTCGTAATAGGGCAGGTTCGGTCCCGACCCCATCCCGACTTCGAGCACCCGGCCACTGGCTTCCGGCACCATGATCTTGCGGTGGTTGGCGACCGGCTTGCTGCCGCAGGCACAGGCGATGAGATTGGGCAGGATGCGCTCGCTGTAAAACCCCATGCGGGACCTCCTCAGGTGACCCCAAACACTCGCCCCAACGCCTGTGCCTGTCCATGCACGAAGATGTCAGACCGATCCGGCCCGCATTGACAGCCGCCGGGCCGTGCGCGAAACGGCGAGGCATGACCGAAACCATCCTGCCCTGTTCGCAAGCCCGCCAGATCATGTCGCGCCACGGCCTGATGCGGCGACTGGCAGCATTCACGCCGCGCTGGGTCGGCTCCATACCGCTCAACATTCACGGACCGGGGGCGGATATCGACATTGCCTGCTGCGCGACGGATGGACTGCCAGCGTTCAAAGCGGCGCTGATCGAGTTCAGCGCCAAATGGCCGGGCGCGACCGTCAGAGACAACCAGCATGCCGGCGAAGCCTCGATCATCGCCAGGCTGGAGATCGAGGGTGTCCCGGTGGAGATTTTCGGCCGCGAACGTCCGGTCGAGACCCATGAGAGCTATGTCCATTGGCTGGCCGAACACCGCCTGCTCGGGCTCGCCGAGGACCGGCTGCGGGTGGACGTGCGCCAAGCCAAGGCGAGCGGGTTGAAGACCGAGCCGGCCTTCGCCCGCTGTCTCGACCTGGGCGGCGACCCGTTTGTCGAATTGCTCAAGCTCGCCTCGCCCGGCGACGACGCTTTGCGGACCCTGATCAGCCGAGCCGGTTACGCGCCGCGCTAGCTGGCCCGGCTGACCGGTCCCGGATCATCCCCGGTCCGCAGCCAGCCAGTGACTGACACACGATGCGCCGCGACACCCGCCGCCACCGGCGTGACCTGGTGCGGTTGCGGAACCTTGAACAGGGACAATGTATTACCGCGCGGGACGAAGCGCCCGGTGACATCACCCAGTGCTGTTTCGAACTGGAGCACGCCGCCCCACTTCTCCTGCCAGTCCTCGCTCAGCGTCAGGACGAAGGCCGCGACCCGGTTCTTGCCCGGATTGCCGTCATCATGCGTGGTCAGGAAATGCCCGGCGCGATAGCGCGTCAGCTGGGCGTCGGCAAAGCTGATCTCCGGCGCGTCCAGGATCTGCCGCATCGGATCCAGGAAGTTCGCGCTGTTGAGGGCGGTGTAGAGGTCGGCCAGTACAGGCGCCTCATCGGCCAGCACACCGCCATGCCATTTGTCGTAAAGCGGATAGGTCTCGTAGAGATATTGAAAGCCCTCCGCCGCGCCCGCCTGGACCCGGCGATCAAATTCGGCCCGCTGCGCCGCTGGCATCGCGTCCATGGCCGCGGCGTCAAGATCAAGATGACGTCCGCCCAGCCGGGTGACCAATGTCCAGCGCGGCACGGCATCCACCGCCTGCAGCAGGTCCGCATGGGCGTCGGCAGCCAGCGCCTGTGGCAGCTGGCAGCGCGTCGCCTGCCCCAGCGCATCATGGGCTTGTGCGAGCGTTTGCGTGGACAGATCAAACATTCAGGCCGTCTCCTTCGCGGGCAGTGTCCCAGAAGGTTGCACCAGATTGAAGTGACCGATCAGCAATTCGTCCGGCTCAGGCGCAGGCGGCGCAGCGTGGAACGGCGGGGTCCAGCGCCAGGCGGGCGGGCTCGATGACCTCGCCGCACTCCACGCACCAGCCATAATCATCCTCGTCTACCCGGGCCAGGGCCGCGTCAATCCGGCGAACCTCGACCGCGCGGCGGGCATTGGCGGCCTTGGCCATTTCCTGAACCTGCATTGAATCGAGCCGCGACAGGCGCCCCACGGATTGCTGGTCGAGTTCGACCGGCTTGCGGTCGTCTCGCGCGGCATCTGACAGGTCAAGCAATTCCTGGCGCAGGGCCATCAGCTTGGTTCGGGCGTCTTCACTGCTCATGCGTGTTCACCCTTGTGTGCTTTTGCAACACGGGCAGTATCGGCCTGAACCTGACCGGCGGCCAGCCGATTGAACATCAGTCTTGCAGCGAGCGGAGTCCCAGCCATGCGCGACCATTTTCTTCAACTCGCCGACTACAATGCCTGGGCCAACCGGCGTATCTATGCCGCCGCGCGGGATGTGGGCGAGGAAGCCCGAAGCCGCGATATCGGCGCCTATTTCGGCTCGCTGCAGAGCACGCTGGCCCATATCCTCGTCGCCGACCGCCTGTGGCTGGCCCGTCTGATGTCGCAGCCCGCGCCGCATGCAAGCCTCGATGAGACGCCGACGGCGGACTTTGAAGCCCTGTGGACCGCGCGGCAGGAGCAGGACGACGCTACACGCGGCTTCATCTCCGGCCTGACCGACACCGCCATCGCCGAGGACTTCAGCTACAAGGACATGTCGGGCACGGATCGCACCCTGCCCCGCCGGATCATTCTCACCCACATGTTCAACCACGCCACCCATCACCGCGGGCAGGCGCATCATCAACTGACCCAGCTGGGCCTCGCAGAGCCGCCACCTCTCGACCTGCCCTATTTCGTGCTCGACCTGGTCTGATCCAGCGGGTGGGGGGACGCCGCACTGCCCAATGCCGGTGGCCTCGCGCCACCGCTCTGATTAGGCTCCGCCGGATGTATGACAGGGGGCACCATGTCCGAGACCATTCTCGAACTTTCCAACGTATCGAAGACCTTCGCCGGCAAGCCTGCTGTGCGCGATGTCAGTTTTGGCGTCCAGCGCGGCCGGATCACCGGTTTCCTCGGCCCGAACGGCGCCGGCAAGACCACCAGCCTGCGCATGTCGCTGGGCATTCTCACCCCCGATAGCGGCTCGGTCAGCCTGTTCGGCGGCAAGCCGCGACCGGCGGCGCTGGACCGGGTCGGCTTCCTGCCCGAAGAACGCGGCATCTACCGCAAGATGAAGGTGATCGACGTGATCACCTTCTTTGCCCGTCTCAAGGGTGTCGGTGCGGCCGAGGCCCGCAAGCGCGGCCTCGCCATGCTGGAGGAGTTTGAGCTCCCCGGCGTCGCCGAGAGCAAGGTGAAGACCCTGTCCAAGGGCATGGCCCAGAAGGTCCAGATCATCTCGACCCTGGTCCACGAGCCGGAATTCATCATCCTGGATGAGCCCTTTTCCGGTCTCGACCCGGTCAACCAGAATGCGCTGGAACAGATTGTTCGCCGCCAGGCCGAGGCCGGACGGACCGTCCTGTTCTCGACTCATGTCATGGAACATGCCGAGCGCCTGTGTGACCAGATCGTGCTGGTCGCCAAGGGCCGCAAGGTCTTTGACGGCAGCGTCAAGGACGCATTGGGCGAAGTGCCGCGACGGGTGACCGTCGAGGTCACGTCTGACCATGACCTGTCTCAGCTTCTGGCCGGCAAGGGCGAGATTGCCCGCGGCGAACCCGTCGACGGCAATGCGGTCTGGACGATCGATCTCGCCAGCGGCATCGACGCCCAGGACGTGCTGAAGGCCTGCGTCGATGGCAGCGTGAAACTGGCCCGCTTCGAGCCGGTGCGGGCGCACCTCCACGACGCCTTCGTCCATCTCGTCGGCGCCAGCGCCACTGCCAACGCCGAAACGGAGGCCGTGTGATGCGCGCCATCTATCTCATCGCCCGCCGTGAATTCCTCTCCTATGTCGCCACCTGGGGCTTCTGGCTGTCGCTCGCCTCGGTGCCGATGTTCATGGCGCTGGGCATCGGCATGCCGATCCTGATCGAGAACTCCCAGCCGACTCGCTATTACGTCCTCGTCGACGAGACCGGTGGTTCGCTGGAAGCGGCCATCGAGGCAGAAGCCGAAGCCAGTCGCGCCGAAGCGCTGATACGGACGCGGGAAATGGCCCGCGACATGTTCGGCGACAACCCGCAGATCGAAGCCGCACTGGCCTCGCAACCGCAATTGTCGGACGAGCGCTATGTCCGCGTTGATGTCGGCGAGACCGAGCTGGACGCCCTGCGCCCCTATCTCACCAACAACGCAACCTTTACCGCCGCCGACGGAGAACACAGCTTGTTCGCTGCAATCTACCTGCGACGCGGTGCCGATAGCGCGATCGAGATCGATTATTGGAGCGCCAATATCTCGGATGGCGGTCTTCGCTCTCAGATTCGGACTTCACTGCGAAACCACATGCAGACCCAGTATCTCATTGATGCCGGCGTCAACCCGCAGCTGATCGAAACGGCCGAAGACCTGTCGCCCGTTGTCCGCGAACTCAATCCAGAACGAACCGGCGACACCGCCGAGGTAACGGCTGCCGAGCGCATCCCGCTCGTTGTCAGCGCGATGACCGCATTTGGCCTTTGGGTCATCATTTTCTCTGTTGTCAACATGCTGTTGAGCGCCATGATCGAAGAGAAGGGCAACAAGATCCTGGAAATGATGCTGGCTTCGACCCGGCATCATGAAATCCTGACCGGCAAGCTGCTCGGCGTCGCGGCGGTTTCAGCGACTTTGCTGGTTGTCTGGGGCGGTATGGGCCTGCTGGGAACGGTGGGCGTGCAGCAGCTTGCAGCCTCCACCGACATGCCGATAGCCGAGATCCTCGCCGCCGTCCTTGACCCCGGCCTGTTACTTCCGGCGCTGGGCTATTTCATCATCGGTTATCTGATGTATGGCGCAGTGTTCCTGGCCATCGGCTCGCTCTGTGAAACCCTGCAGGACGCCCAGACCCTGATGACCCCGATGATGCTGATCATGATGGTCCCGATCTTCCTGGTGATGCTGGCGGTCGACTCGCCGGATTCCCCTGTCGTGGCGATTACCAGCTGGGTGCCGCTATGGACGCCCTTCATCATGCTGGCGCGCCTGCCGCACGAAGTCGGCATGGTCGAAGTCGTTGGCACAACGGCCGCAATGATCGCCTTTGCCGCCTTCGTGATCTGGGTGTCCGGCGTCCTGTTCCGCATGGGTGCGCTCAACCAGGCCAACCAGGATACCGTGAAGGGCTGGTTCAGCCTTGGCGGCAAGAAGACGCCGGCGGAGGGCTGAGCCAGGCAATCCGGCCGCCCTTCGGGGCGGTCGGGTTTGCCCGGGACGCGAATGAACGGGGACACGTACCGTTTTTCGCGAGCGCCCCTCTACCCCCGCGCCTTTGGCGCAATCCCCACCCTAAACCGCTTGCCGGGAGACCGTCGTATCCGGGTCTTCAGGTCAAGGGCGCCCGGGTCACAGGCGATCTACCGACGGCCAGGGTTCGGCCGCCCAACCGGGAAGAAGGGCGCAAGGTCCGAATGGTTCAACATCCCGGGGCCATCTGAATCCCGGGCAAAAGGAAACCGCCGTGCCCGAGCGGACACGACGGTTTCACTTTACTCGCAATGAGGCCTGGCGACCCTAGCGGCGGGTGGTACCACCACGCTTGGCGATAAGCCCTTCGCGCTGCGCCCGCTTGCGGGCCAGCTTGCGCGCACGGCGAATGGCTTCAGCCTTCTGGCGAGCCTTTTTCTCCGAGGGCTTCTCGTAATGGTTACGACGCTTCATTTCGCGGAAAGTACCTTCCCGCTGCATCTTCTTTTTCAGCGCACGGAGCGCTTGCTCCACGTTATTGTCGCGCACAACGATCTGTACGATGGCTCTCTCTCCATTAGGTTGGACGCGAGGGCCATTCCTCACGCCACTAGTTCGCCAGAGGCGGGGCTACTAGCAGGCCTGCGACCACGTGTCCACACTGTCAGCACACACGGGCGAGGTGACGAAGTCACTGCACTGGTCTAGACAGTTCGACATGATGGAAGCCGAAACCCTGCCCCGCTCCGTGAAGGATAGCACACGCGACGCGCTTTTAGAGTCGATTCTACCGTTGGCGGCCTTTGATGGCTGGACCAATGACAGTTTCGACCAGGCGGTGAGCGAAGCCGGCATCGATCGGGGTCAGGCCCTGCTGGCCTGCCCGCGTGGCGCGCTGGACCTGATCGTGCGCTGGTCAAGGCAGCTCGACCTCGCCGTGGTGGCCGCTGTCCGAGATGCCGATATCAAGGCGATGAAGATCCGCGAACGGGTCCGATTCGGGGTCATGGCCCGTCTGGAAGCCATCGGACCGCACGAAGAAGCCGCCCGTCGCGCCCGCGCCCGCCTGATGCTACCGGATGCCGCCAGCGAGGCCCCGCAACTCCTGTGGGCCACCGCCGACACGATCTGGCGCGCCATCGGCGACACCTCCACCGACGTCAACTTCTATTCCAAGCGCACCATCCTGGCCGGTGTCTATGGCTCGACCCTGTCGACCTGGCTGAACGAGGCCGATCTGGAAAAGACCGAGGCCCAGGCCTTCCTCGACCGCCGCATCCAGAATGTGATGGATTTCGAGAAGACCAAGGCCAATATCGCCAAGCTCACCGCCGACCTGCCCGACCTCGCCGGCCTGCTCGGCAAGCTGCGCCACGGACCGGGCCCGCGGGTCTAGCGATCGTCCTGCGACCAGCGCGGTGAGTGGAACCAGGTGTCGTGTGCCGGGACCTGGACATAGTCCCGCTCGGGCCAGCGCAGGGCTGTGAGGTGGCCGCCAAAGACACAGCCGGTATCGATGCAGAGCACATTGTTTCGCTCGCGCACCTGCGGGTCGGCGACATGGCCATGCACGACCGTCGGCTCACCGGCATAATTGCGCGCCCAGTCACGGCGGATCGGCAGGCCATGCTCGTCACGATCACCCGTCACCTCGCCATACATGGCAAAGGCGCGCACGCGGCGACTGTCCTCGCCATGCATGTCCGAGGGAACACCGGCATGGGCGACTATCAGAGCACCACCATCGAGGATCAGATGATGCGGCAGTAAGTCGATAAAGCCCGCCATCTCACGGTGAAACGCGTCCGGCTCGGCAGACATCTGTTCGATGGTCTCTTCGATCCCGTGCGTGATTTTCACATCACGGCCCGCCAGCCAGCGCCGGAATTTGTCGTCATGATTGCCGACCACGCAATAGCCGCGACCGCCGGTGACGGTCGCGTGCACAGTCCGCAGCACTCCGGGACTGTCGGGACCGCGATCAACAAGATCACCGAGAAAGACCGGGCGGCGGCCTTCGGGATGGTGCCAGTCATGCACATCGCGCCGGTCATAGCCCAGCTGTTCGAGCAAGCTCACCAGCTCGCCGAAACAACCATGAATATCGCCAATCAGGTCGAACGGGCCGCGGTCATGAATAAAAGCGCGCGGGTCGGGGGGCGTCCGGATCATGCCCTTAACATAAGGGGTACGTCGGCCATTGGAAGCGCGCTCAGAGCGGGGAGAACCGGTTTACATGCCCCATCTTGCGACCGGCGCGGGTCTCGCGCTTGCCATAGAGATGAAGGCGCGCCTGCGGATCAGCCGCGAGATCAGCCCAGACATCGGCGTCATGGCCGATCAGATTGGTCATCACGCAGGCCGAGTGGGCCGACGGGTCGCCCAGCGGCCAACCGGCGACGGCGCGCATGTGCTGTTCAAACTGGTCGCAGCCACAGCCATCCATGGTCCAGTGACCGGTATTGTGCACGCGCGGGGCGATCTCATTGACGATCAGCTCGCCCTCGCCAAGGTCGAACAGCTCGACTGCAAATACGCCGACATGATCCAGCCCGTCACCCAGGGCGCGGGCAATCTGCAGGGCGCGGTCCTGGGTGGCGCTGTCGAGCCGTGGAGCCGGGGCGGTGGTGGTCTTGAGGATGCCGTCTCCATGGACATTCTCGGCCAGCGGATAGGCCAGAACCTCGCCGCTCACCGAGCGGGCGGCCACGACCGAGAGTTCACGCCGGAACGCCGCCGCGCCCTCGAGGATGGCCGGCTGCTGGCCGATCGCCTCCCAGGCGATGCGGGCATCGCTCTCGCTGCGGATCCAGGCCTGGCCCTTGCCGTCATACCCAAAGCGCCGCGTCTTCAGCAGGGCGGGCAGGCCGATATCCTCGATCGCCGCTTCGAGGCCGTCGATATCGTCAACCTGGGCGAAGGGGACCGTCTTCACGTCCTGCTGGTTGATGAAATGCTTCTCGATGAAACGGTCCTGGGTCAGCTCCAGAGACCTGGCGCCCGGACGCAGGGGGGCGGCCGCCGCAGCGATGGCCACGGTTTCGACCGGGACATTCTCGAACTCATAGGTGATCGCGTCGCAGCGATTGGCGAAATTCGCCACCGCACCGGCATCATCCCAGGGCGCACAATAGCTGCGCGCGGCGACACGGCTGGCCGGGCAATCGGGCTCGGGATCATAGATATGGACGTCAAAGCCCAGCGCCGCGCCGGCCGTAGCCAGCATGCGGCCCAGCTGACCGCCGCCGAGGATTCCGATCACACTGCCCGGGGCCAGTGGCGCATCGCTCATGATGTCAGTCCTCGACCGTCACCGGAACGCTGTCGGTCTGGGCCTGGCGCCAGGCGTCGAGACGTTCGGCGACACCGGCATCCATCAGCGACAGGATGGAGGCGGCCAGAAGTCCGGCATTCTTGGCACCGGCATCGCCGATGGCCAGCGTGCCGACCGGCACGCCGCCCGGCATCTGCACGATGGAAAGCAGGCTGTCCTGACCGTTCAGGGTCTTGGATTTCACCGGCACACCGAGCACCGGCAGGCTGGTCATCGAGGCAACCATGCCCGGCAGGTGCGCCGCACCGCCGGCACCGGCGATCACCACCTTGATGCCACGACCACGCGCGGCCTTGGAAAACTCGACCAGACGGTCCGGCGTCCGGTGAGCGGATACGACCTGTGTCTCGTAAGCGATCCCCAGATCATCCAGAACATGGGCCGCCTTCTTCATCGTCGGCCAGTCCGAGCGCGAGCCCATGATGATGGCGACGTCGACGATGGCTGCGGATGGGGCTGCGGGAGAATTCGGGGACTGGGGCGATACTTCGCTCATGACGCTTCCTGCGCGGGAATAAGGAAGCGCGCGACCATAACTCTGACCGCGTGAAGGTCAAGATGATCCCGCAAAACCGGGGCAATCGGGCGCAAATCGGGACCTGTTTGACCGTTTCTTAACCACACTTGGCGAGCCTGAGCGTGAACAGAATCGAATTGGAACGTGCCATGCGCATCGGACCGACCTCCCCGACCGGGAACATTTCCCGCCCCGGCAAGACCGACAAAGCCCGCCGTGGCAGCGAGACGAGCGCGACCGCCGCGCCGTCGGATGCCGCCTCCATCATGGGCGTGCCGGAAGCCGAACTGACCCCGAATGTCCAGCGCGCCCTGTTATCGCTGATGGGTGAAGTCGATCAGCTCCGCAAGGAAACCGAACGCCTGCGCGGACGGGTCCGTGAACTGGAATCCCTGGCCGATCACGATGTCATGTTGCCGGTCCTGAACCGCCGCGCCTTCCTGCGCGAGGTCAGCCGCGCCCTGGCCCTGGCCGAGCGCCACAATGCACCGTCTGCCCTGGTCTATTTCGACCTCAACGGCTTCAAGGCGATCAACGACCAGTACGGGCACGCTGCCGGTGACGCCGCCCTGCACCATGTCTCCAACCTCCTCACCGCCCACATTCGCGAAACCGACGCTGTCGGCCGGCTCGGCGGCGATGAATTTGCGGTGGTGCTGACGCTGACCGGCGCTGAGGGCGCACAGGTAAAGGCCCAGGAATTGGCCGATCGGATATCGACAACACCGTTCGATTATGCCGGACGGAAACTGACCGTCGGCACGGCCTGGGGCTGTCAGCCCCTGCAGGCCGGCAGCAAGGCCGAAGAGGTCATGGCCAGCGCCGATGCGGCAATGTATGCCTGCAAGCAGGCGCAGAAGTCCGACGCCGAGCGCAAACAGGCCTGACGGCAGTCAGGGTCGAGCCGTCGCCGGTCAGGCGATGATGTCGGGTGTCAGCTGGTCTTCCAGGTGCGAGATCGCATCCTTGATCCGCAGCTTTTCCTTTTTCAGACGCGCGTATTTGAGCTGGTCGATCACCCCGTTTTCGGTCAGCGCGTCAACCTCGTGATTGAGGGCGATGTGCTGTTCACGCAAACCCTCGATCTTTTCGGTCAGCGTCTGCTGGTCCAGGAATTCTCCGTCCATTCCTCAGCCGTCTCTTTCTGATCTGGTCCTGATCCGGTCGCAGCCCTCGTCGAACCGGCATCCCGTGGATTGTCATGCCGCGGACTGTCACCCCGCACGAAACCGGTTCGGTATCACGAGCCGTTTGTGCGCACACATCTGCGTGGCGCTGCGCATAGGGTACCGGCATTCGCCGGTCAAATAAATTGCCGATCACGCTGCACATGCGAATAGCGGTCCTCGATCGCGCCTCCACCCACCCTGTGATCACGCGCGCCGCGAAACCGGTTTCATCAAAATACTGTCCATTTCCCTCCAGAGGTGTAGCGTGGAGCCCGACACGTCAGCCGACCTGGCACGAAGGGGGACCCTGCCATGACACGATCCTTGAAATCCGCGCTTGTCCTGATGACCGCAATGCTGCCTCTGGCGGCCTGCGGTGGCGGTACAAACGAAGCCGGGACAGACGGCATCGGCAACGACAGCCCGGGCGGATCCGACTCCGGGGAAACGATTGTGGCGATGGAACAGGACCTGGGCGGCATCCAGTCCCAGACCGGTGCCAATCTCGACCTGCCGGACGGCTTTCCCGACGATGTGGCGCATTATCCGGGCCTCAACATCTACGGGGCCAATGCGATTGCGGGCATGGGATTTTCTCTCGCTGCCCTGGCCGACGGCACGCCGGACGAAGTCGCGAGCTTCTATTCCCGCGAGATGGTGGCATTGGGATGGACCGAAGCCGCCAACGCGCCCAGCGGCCCCGGCCATATGTTGCGGTTCGAGAAGGATGGTCGCACCTTCACCGTCAATCTCATTCCCAATGGCGACACCACAACGCTGTCGGCAACAGCGCTCAACTAGGGTGCCGCCATGTCGCGACCCTTGGCCCGTTTCGGACTGAGCCTGCCCGTCATCCTCGCGGCCGTGCTCCTCGCTTTCGCCCTTGGCACCTATCTGGGCGGTCGTTTTCTTGTGCCGCCCGGGCAGGGGCTGGCCGCGCCGGCCGAGGCGATGGGCTATGGCCTGCTCGCCGCCCTGATCGGCCTCGCGATCTCGGTTTTGGCGGCGATCAGGCTGCCGTTGAAGGCGCTTGGTATCTGCGCCCTGGCCGGGATTGTGGGTCTTGCCGGCCTGGCAGCGTTCGTCGCAATCAATCTGTTGGCGACCGAGCCGGCAGACCAGGACGGGACCGACGAGCTGCCGCCTCCCCGCACAACCGCCGTGCCGGAAGCAGCACCTGACGCCCCCGGCGACGGGAGGCGGCCATGAGTATTGCGACCATCGCCGCACGTGCCCGCATATTGCTCGCCATCGGCATGCTCGCCCTGACCGGGGCGACTGCCAACGCCGACAACTGCCAGTCGGGCCCGATGCATCATGCCGTCCCGGTCAGCGGCGAGGTGTCCGGAGCGCGCCAGTTTGCCAGCGACCTTGGTTTTGGCTGGACCTTCCAGCTCGCGCCTGCACCGCATGGCTGGGACATCAATGTGCTGGATGAAAGCGGCTATAATCTCGCGCTTGCCACCTTGCCCGTCCATGGCGACACCAATCCGCGCTTCCTGTATGGCTGGCATTTCCGCAATTCAGCCAATACCGGCCCCAATGAGGGCGACGTCAACGCGCCCCAGCGCGAGCGTCGGTTTACGCTCAATGATCCGCGCGGCGGCGCATTCCGCGAGAGCGGGCTGGGCTGGCTGGACATTGTCGATTTCGGACTGGCCGACCTCCAGCCCGGCGAGCGGGCCCGCATGGTCTACCTCCGGTTCAACGCCTGTGTCGTTGTCCCCAAGACCGACGAAGAGCGCGCCCGTGAGCTGGACGCGCTCAGCCCGGTCTATATCGACGAAGAGCTGGAGCTGATCCGCACCTGCGGCCTGGATCTCGCCTATCGTCCTGAGGCCTGGGTGATGCCGCGCCTGCTGAACGGCGATTTCGACGCCGATGGCGCCCATGATTTCGCCGTGCCGATCGTGCGCGAGGCGGATGGCCAGCACGGCATCGCGATCTGCCGCGCCGGAACATGGACTTCCATTCACGGCATCGACGACGCCCCGCCCGGAAGCGATCTTGTCCCCGGCTACTTCAACCAGGTCGAGGATTGGAGCCTCGGCCCGCGTGACGCCTTGCCCACATATGTCGGCGATCCGGGCCTACCCGCCGGGGCCGGTGACGCCCTCACGATCGAGCGGATCGAGAAATCCGCCTACAGCCTTTATTGGGACGGCACCGCCTTTCGCAGCCATCACCACTACACACTGGTTGAACCCTAGGAGACCGCCATGCGCTTTCTGATCGGCCTTAGCGCCCTCATCCTGCTGGCGATCAGCCCGGCATTCGCCCAGGACTGGCAGATCAGTGCACCTTCACAGGCGCATATCCGGCAGGATATCGAGGTTGAGTGGATCGCCCCTGAAGCCCGTGGAGACATCCTCGAAATTCGCCCCGCCGACGGGGAAGGGCGCCGGCTCTCCTACGCCTACACCCAGAATAATCCCCAAGTGATCATGGCACCGGAGCCACCGGGTGAGTATTTGCTCGTCTATGTGTCCGGCGGCGAGGCCCGCGCCAGCCAGCCGCTGACCGTGACCTTGCCCGATGCGTCAATCTCGGCGCCCGCAGCGGTCAGCGCCGGTGAAGCGGTCAGTGTCGACTGGACCGGGCCGGTGAGCCGCAGTGACCGGCTGACCTTCGCCGAACGCGATGGCGAGCCGATACGCGGCACCAGCTATGCCTATGTCGGCAATCTGCGCGGCGGGCCAGCCTCGATGCGCGCACCGGCAGACGCGGGACGCTATGATCTGGTCTATGTGAGTGGTTCGACCATCCTCGCGCGCACCCCGATCGAGGTCGGCGGTATCGAGGCGACCCTGTCCGCCCCGGCGGAAGTTTTCCAGGGCGGCGCGGTCCGGGTGAGCTGGATCGGACCGGAAAACAGCCAGGACCGCATCACCTTTGCCGAGCGCGACGGCGAACCCCTGCCCGCTGCCAGCTATACCTATGTCGGCAATGCCGGCGCCGATGACAGCGCCATCCTGACCGCCTCGGAGACGCTGGGCGCCTATGACATCGTCTATGTCTCCAGCGGCCGGGTCATCGGTCGCACGCCCATCGATGTGGTCGCCGCCCATATCGATCTCGAAGCCCCTGACCAGACCCGGGCCTATGAGCTGTTCACCGCCACATGGACTGGAGCCGGCAATCAGGGCGACCGGGTCGATATGCGCGATGCCGACGGCGCGCTGGCCAGCTTTCGCTATATCGATCCCAATTCTCCGGACGTGCTGATTGGCGCGCCGGCCGAGCCGGGCGATTACACGCTCATCTATCTCAGCCGGGGCGGTCGCGAGATGGCGCGGCGGGCGATCTCCATCCTGCCCCCACCGGCGGAGCCGGGACAATTGCTGGTCGAACATGGCCGCGCCGCGCTCGGTCCCGAGGATGCAGTCGGCGTGATCCTCGATGCGTCCGGATCAATGCTCCAGCGGGTCGGTACGGAACGCCGCATCGCCATCGCGCGCGACACGCTGACCGGTCTGGTCAATGAGGCGATCCCCGCCGGGACCGGCTTTGCCCTTCGGGTCTTCGGCCATCGCGAAGCCGACAGCTGCCGCACCGATCTGGAACTCCCCCTAGCGCCGCTCGACCCGGCAGCTGCCAGCGGTGTGATCGCCGGTATCAACGCCATGAATCTCGCTCGCACGCCGCTGGGTCGTTCAATCGAGTTGACCGCCAGTGACCTCGCCGACGTGACCGGTAAACGCGTGCTGATCGTGCTGACCGATGGCGAGGAAACCTGCGACGGTGACGCCGCGGCAGCGATCCAGGGCCTGCGCGATCGCGGCTGGGACATTCGCGTCAACATCGTCGGCTTCGCCATTGATGACGACGCGCTGGAAGCCGAGTTCGGCGCCTGGGCCGCCAGTGGCGGCGGCGAGTATTTCGGCGCTGCTGACGGCGCCGAACTGGCCGACGCGCTGACCCGCGCCGTTACCGGTCCTTATGAAGTGGTTGATCCCGAGAGCGGTGAAGTTGTGGCCACCGGCCGCTCCGGCGAGCTGCTGACCCTGGCCGCCGGCAGCTATGTCATCCGATGGGGCAATGATGGCGAGACCCAGGTTGAAGTCGTGGCCGGTGATGTCACCCGCATCACGCTGGAATAGTCGGCGTCAGCGCCGTCCGCCTTCCAGGTCCTCGCCCCAGCGGCGGGTGCCGTCCCAGTCCAGGCCGAACAGGTCGAGCGCCCGCCCGACCGACTGGTCAACCAGGTCGTCAATGGATTTCGGCTTGGCGTAGAAGGCCGGCAGGGGCGGACAGATGACCGCGCCCATTTCGGTCAGGGCTTCCATGGTTCGCAGATGGCCCAGGTGGAACGGTGTCTCGCGCACCATCAGCACCAGCCGACGGCGCTCCTTGAGCACCACATCCGCGGCCCGGGTAAGGAGGCTGGAAGTCACACCGGTGGCGATTTCAGACATCGTCTTCACCGAGCACGGCGCGATCAGCATGCCGCGGGTGGCAAAGGAGCCGGACGCGATCGGGGCGCCGACATCGGGCATTTTGTAGACATGGTCGGCCCGGGCCCGGAAATCCCTGATCGAGACGTCGGTTTCATATCCCAGAGTCATCTCCGCCGCCTTCGAGGCGACCAGATGGGTCTCGATGCCAAGCGCCTTCAGCGCCTCCATCGCCCGTATCCCGTAGATGATCCCGGAAGCGCCCGAAACACCGACAATCATCCGGTCCGGTTTCATCATATCTTATCCTCGAAACGTTTCGTGAGTAGACATAATGCGGGAACCTGTTTCAATCGAGTGTTCCACTTCACAAGAGGGAGACGTCTCCATGCCCATCGAAGCCCGCATCCGTGAGCTCGACGCCAAACATACGCGTCTGGATACACAAATCGACGAGGTCAAGAAGCACCCGTCGGCGGATTCCCTGGAACTGGCGCGCCTCAAAAAGCAGAAACTCCGAATCAAGGAACAGATAGAGGATCTGCGACTATCGGCGCACGTCACACTCACGGGTTAGCTGGTTACAACAGCGCAATCATCATCGGGGCGGCTTTCGGGCCGCCCTTTTTGCGCGCTACACTAGGCCCGGCGTTCAATAGACCCCATATTGAAGACGAGACCTTCCGGAGTACCTGATGCGTTTATCTGCCTTGCTTGCCGCCAGCCTCCTGCTCCTGCCCGCCGCACCCGCCTTCGGCCAGGCCGCGGCGACCAGCGAGCCCTCCGAATGCGCCGCCGGGCGGGCCGCGCTGGAACTTGGCAATACGTCGGAGGCGATCGATTTTTTCCGAACCTGTCTCGACCGGGCCGAACTCGACATGAATGCCGAGATCGGCATCTACGCGGCCATGGGAGCGGCGCACCTGTCGGAACAGGACTTCCAGGCCGCCCTGGACGCCTACAATTTTGCCTTCGCCATCGTTGAAACCAATGGTGGACGCGTCGTCGAGCCGACCCTGTACCGCAATCGCGGCATCGCGCGGTCGGAACTGGGCCAGCTGGATGGCGCACTCGAGGACCTGCTGCAGGCTGCCGCCGCAGCCCCAGACGACACACTGACCCAGATCAATCTGGGTGTGGTCTATCAAGGGCTGGGACGCGAAGCTGAGGCCGTGGTCGCCTTTGATACAGTGGTCCGCCTCGAACCGGACTGGATCGGCGCCTGGATCAATCGCGCCGGCGCCCTGCTGGATGTCGGCATGACCGGTGCTGCCGTCGAGGACGCCCGCCGCGCTGTCGAACTGGCTCCGGAGGACGGTTCGGCCCTGAACATGTTGTGCTGGACCCTGATCCAGGATGACCGTGCTGAAACCGCCCTGCCCCTGTGCGAGATGGCGGTCGCGGCAGAACCGGATGTCGGCGCCATCGTGCACTCGCATGCCGCCGCACTGGAGGCCGTCGGCCGCGCCGATGAGGCCCGCTCCCTGTATCGACGCGCCTGGCGCCTGTCCCCGGAAGACCCGGAAATCACCCAGGATTATGAGCGCACGCACAATCCCTGATCCGGCAACCCCGTGTCGGGGAGGTGGCGATGGATTGCCAGCGCGCTCTGCCTGTGCAAGGTCAGCGGACTTGGAAAACGCCATTGGCGTTGGCTGTGAGGACTGAATATGGGTGACCGTGTCGCAATCATCACCGGTGGTGCCAATGGCATCGGCAAGGCCTGTGCCCGTCGCCTGTCCGAAGACGGCTGCCATGTCGTGATCGCGGATGTCGACGTTTCGGCTGGCCAGGCGCTGGCCGAGGAGCTTGGAGGCGACAAGGGCAAGGCATTGTTCGTGTCCTGCAATGTCGCTGACCGCCTTGCGGTCAACAATCTCCTGTCCGAAACCCGCTCGACCTTCGAGCGCCTGGACGTGCTGGTCAACAATGCCGGCATCGTCGCGGGCGGCGATATTCTCAGCCTGTCTGAATCCGATTTCGACAAGGTGATGGGCGTCAATCTGCGCGGCGCATTCCTGGTCGCCCGTGAGGCCGCCCGGCAGATGGTTGAACAGATCGAGGAAGATGGCGAACGGGCCGAGGATGTCCGCCGCCGATACGCCATCATCAACATGTCCTCGGTCAATGGCGTCATGGCGATCCCCGACCAGCTGGCCTATTGCGCCACCAAGGGTGCGATCAACCAGATGACCAAGTCGATGGCCCTGTCGCTGGCCAAATACGGCATCCGCGTCAACGCGATCGGTCCGGGCAGTATCAATACCGATGTGCTCAAGGCGGTAAACGACAATCCAGAAGCGATGGACAAGATCATGTCACGCACCCCGCTGCAGCGTATCGGAGACCCCGATGAGATCGCCTCGGTCGCGTCCTTCCTGGCCTCAAGGGACGCCAGCTACATCACCGGCACCACCATCTACGCCGACGGGGGCCGCATGGCGATGAACTACACGGTCCCCAAGGGCGGTTAGCCCCGTCCGGGCAAACTGACAAAAAAGGCCTGGAACCGGCGGGTTCCAGGCCTTTTGTCTTTATCGGGAGTAGCCCGGCCTATTCGGCCTTGGGACCACCAAACAGGGTTTCCAGGTCGATCTCCGCCTCCTCGGCCGGCTTTTCTTCCGACTGGTGCAGGTCTTCCTGGGCTTTCAGCGTGTCGGTCAGCAGCTCGGGATTTTCTTCCTCGAGCTTGCGGCGACGGGCCGAGGCCTTCTTGACCTGCTCGTCGAGATCGATCTGCGTACACAGACCCAGCGAAACCGGGTCGGTCGGCTTGATGTTGGACGAGTTCCAGTGACTGCGCTCGCGCACGGCCTGGATCGTGGTTTTGGTCGTGCCGATCAGCTTGGAGATCTGGGCATCGGCCAGTTCCGGGTGATTGCGGACCAGCCAGGCGATGGCGTCCGGACGGTTCTGGCGACGCGACAGCGGCGTATAGCGCGGGCCACGACGCTTGGCCGGCTGGTGGAGGCCGGAGTATTTCGGCTTCACCACCGTCATCCGGTACTTGTCGCTGTTCTCGGCTTTCTCGATCTCTTCACGCGTCAGCTGACCGTTGGAGATCGGGTCGGCGCCGCGGACACCGACAGCAACGTCGCCATCAGCAATGCCCTTCACTTCGAGCGGATGCAGGCCGCAGAAATCGGCGATCTGGTCGAAGGTCAGCGAGGTGTTGTCGACGAGCCAGACGGCCGTCGCTTTCGGCATCAGGATCTCGGTCATGATCTCAGCTCCCAAGGGAAAAATTTTAAGGGCACAAAAACAAGAAAAGCCCGACGCGGCGGCCGGGCTTGGGCTTCCGACGCTGGCGGCAGGTCTGCACCATCCAGCGATTTGATGCATTTATAACGCAGACCGGGGCCGCTGCAAAGCCGGGCCGCCTGCACAATTCAGCAAAGCAGAAGTATTTTTCCAGCATGCTCGCCGGAATCGAGCCGTTCGTGTGCGGAGCGTACATCGTCAAGATCAAAGCGGCTGTCGATGAGCGGCCGCATCTTCCCGTCCGCGATCCAGGGCCAGACCGTCTCGCGAACAGCGGCGGCCAGACGGGCCTTCTCCTCGACCGGGCGGGCCCGCAGGGTCGAGCCGGTCAGGGTGATCCGTTTGAGCATGACCCGCATCAGGTCGACCTCGACCCGGCTGCCGGCCAGAAAGGCGATCGAGACGATCCGCGCCCCGACCCGGGCGCAATTGATGTTCTTCTGGACATAGCCGCCACCGACCATGTCGAGAATGACATCGGCCCCGCCCGCTTCGGTCACCACCGTCTCGAAATCGGTGTCGCGGTAGTTGATGGCGATATCGGCGCCAAGCTGACGGCATTGCGCGACCTTCTCGGGGGTACCGGCCGTTGCGATCACCCGCGCCCCGGCCGCCTGGGCCAGCTGGATCGCGGTCGAGCCGATGCCGCTTGTGCCGCCATGGACCAGAAGTGTTTCGTCTCGCGACAAGGCGCCAGTCTCAAACACATTCGTCCAGACCGTGAAGACCGTTTCCGGCAGACCGGCCGCATCCTCCACCGGCAACCCGTCCGGCACCGGCAGCACCGACCCGGCCGGCGCCACGGAGTAGGCCGCATAGCCGCCGCCAGCGACCAGGGCACAGACAGCCTCACCGATCCTGTACCCGGTCACGCCCTCACCCAGCGCCTCGACATGGCCGGCGACTTCCAGGCCCAGCCCCTCCGGCGCGCCGGGCGGGGCTGGATAGAAGCCCAGACGTTCGACCTGGTCGGGCCGGTTAACCCCGCAGGCGGTGTTGCGGATCAGGATTTCACCAGCAGTTGGCGTCGGCACGGGGCGCGCGACCACGTCCAGCACGTCAGGCCCGCCGGGCTCGCGCGCGATCACGATACGGTTCACTTCGGGCTTCATCTCAGTCTCGGTCATGGGACTTTGGCCTCCATCGCGCTATTATCTGCCTGCACAAAGCTCATGTGGAGGCCAGACCATGTTTCACGACGAGGAAAGCATCGCAAGCCAACGCGCCAAACAAGGCATCATTCCGGGCGAGGATCTGAGCGCCCTGTCGCTGGACGATCTGGCCGAACGGCGCACCGTGCTGGAGGCTGAAATCGCACGGATCGACGAGATCACTGACAAAAAGAAGGCCGGTTTGAACGCAGCCGACGCCGTGTTTAAGTTTTGATCAAACTCTTTGGGCACTGTGTGGCCCAAGCCTTGCTACGATTCGCCCAATATCCGTGATCGACGCACAAATGGACTCGCAATGACCGATAGTCAGACACCGACCCTCTTCCCCGCCGGCGGCGCGCCTGCCGCCCGGGCCCAGGACTTCGCCGCTTCGGAAATGTTCCAGAAGCTGTTCCGCGAAGGCATGGACATGGTGGAAGAGACGGCCAGCTATCTGGACGGGCCAGGGCGCGATGATTCCAAGTCGCTGGATCGCGCCGGGGCGCTCTCCTACGCGACCGAGAGCATGAAGCTGACCACGCGCCTGATGCAAGCTGCCTCCTGGCTGCTGGCCCAGCGGGCTGTCGCCGAAGGCGAAATGTCGGCCGAGGCGGCAACGGATGGCAAATACCGGCTCACCGCCGATCGTCCGGGCGAAAACCTGTGGCCGGAAGGCGAAACTCCGCCGGCCGTGCTGGGCGACCTGGTGCGTCGCTCACGCTCGCTCTATGCCCGCCTCAAGCGGATTGATGACAATCTCTATGTCGATGGCGTGATCGAAGCGGAAGCCAATCCGGTCGCCGACCAGATGGCCATGCTGCGCGGGGCCTTCGGCCAGCGCTAGCCGAGTCGGCGCGTCGCGAGTGCTGAATCTCCAACTCAAGGCAAACGCCTTCATACTCCGCATCCACCGTATCGGCTGAATTGGGGTAGTTGATCGCGCATGTTCAATAGTGATTTCATTTGGTTGGCGGCGCCGTAACCGGCTACGATCCGTATGCAGCAACTCTCGCAGCCGGAGCGGCCATGATTCCTGACTATCAAACCCTAATGAGGCCGGTTTTGGACGCCTGCTCGAAAGGCGAAGTGAAAGTCTCTCAAGTAGTGAGTGATTTAGCGGATAGTCTCGCCCTCACCGATGATGAGCGCGCCGAGATGTTGCCTTCCGGCAAACAGACGGTGTTCGCAAACCGGATCCACTGGGCAAAAACCTATCTAAAGCAAGCAGGGTTAGTCAGGTCGACGCGACGAGGCTTCTTCTTGATCACGGATCGAGGCCGAGAGGTCTTAAGCGATAGCAAACTGAAGCTAAACTCCTCATACTTGGCACGCTTCAGTGAGTTCCAGGACTTCCGGTCGCGAACCAAGAGTGAGACTGACAAAACTCCGTCTGAGGTTGATGCAGGCGACGACGGCATTGTCGACGCTACGCCAGACGAACAACTGAGGGCGGCCTACAAACGGATCAACGATTCGCTGGCGGCCGAGTTGCTCGCTCGCATGCGGGAGACAACCCCTGCATTCTTTGAAGAGATCATCGTGCAACTGTTCATCGCGATGGGATACGGCGGAACAGCCGAGGATGCCGGCAGATCACTTGGCCGCACTGGTGATGACGGTGTCGACGGTGTTATCGACCAAGATATTCTCGGGGTGGATCAGATTTATATACAAGCCAAGCGATACGCGGAGGGCAATAATGTCGGGTCTGGAGCCATAAGAGATTTCTATGGTGCCTTGAGTCTGAAGAAAGCTCAAAAAGGAGTTTTTGTAACGACTTCCAATTTTTCTCAGGGCGCACGAAACACAGCGGCTGGGCTCGGTTCTCGCATCGTACTGATCAATGGGCTTGAGTTGGCTCGCCTCGCCGTTCGAAATGGAATTGGATGCCGCGCCGAGAGCACTCTAGTATTGATGAGATTGGACGAGGAGTTCTTTGACGAGCCTAGCTAGTTTTGCCAATCTAACCTGCCCAATCAGAAAAAAGGCCCGCTCCAATTGGAACGGGCCTTTTTCTTGTCGCGAAGGACGTCGATAAGCTTACGCGAAGCCCTTGAACTTGTCCTTGAAGCGCGAAACGCGGCCGCCACGGTCCAGCAGGTGCTGGTTGCCGCCGGTCCAGGCCGGGTGCGACGTCGGATCGATGTCGAGATTGATCGTGTCGCCTTCCTTGCCCCAAGTGGATTTGGTCTGGAAGGTGGTCCCGTTGGTCATCACGACATTGATGACGTGATAATCGGGATGAAGGTCCTTTTTCATCGGTCCGGCTCTCTCTTGTCCGCCGCGCCACGGGATTACGTTGCCCCGTACGCAGCTTATAAACTCAGGAGCGGGGCTAGTACCCGATGATCACCGCCAAGGCAAGCGGGCTCTGGAGTCGCGCGCCTGGCTCACAATTCGTGACTTGGGGATAATGCCTGGGTGTGTATGTTTATACACACATCGGAGCACCGACATGACCGAGCGCAAATACCCATCAGCCGAACGCCGCAAGCGCACCAACCTCACCGTCCGCGAAGACGTGATGGCCGAAGCCAAGGCCCTTGGCCTCAACACCTCCCGCGCTGCCGAGGCCGGCATCGAGGCCGCCATCCGCGAGGAGAAAGGCCGCCGCTGGCTGGAAGAGAACCGTGAGGGGATCAAGGCGCATAACGAGCGGATCGCGCGGGACGGCATGCTGCTGCCGCCACCGTGGTGGGCCCAGCCGGAAGAGGACTGAGTGGCCCGCTTCGACCTCTACCGGATCAAGGCCTGGCGCATCCCCTTGGTGGTCTCCGTGCAATCCGATCTGCTCGACGAGATAGACAGCCGCGTGGTCATTCCGCTCCGCGCGGCCGGGCCAACAGAAATGCCAGCCCTACCGCGCCTCAACCCGGTTCTCGATATCGATGGCCATCGACATGTGCTGGAAACCACCGACCTCGGCGCGCAACCGCTATATTGGCTGGGCGCACCCATCGGCAATATCAAGGAACATCGCGACACCATCACGGCAGCAATGGATTTTCTGTTTCAGGGGTATTGAGGGAGCGGCGCGGTCGGGCTTTTGAATAGCTGCGCGCCGGCGCACTCTTGGCCATACATCCCTTGCCGAGAAAAAAGCCGTATCTGGTTCTTGAGCTCAAGGGTGAAACCGCGAAGCGGCGCTGCGCGCCCTTGACCTCAAGAACCAGATACGGCCCGCTGGCTGACAAGGGCTGTGTGGAGGAGTATGCGCCTGGCTCGATCACCGTGGCAAAATAAGGCGTTGCGCCTCGTTGACCACCCCCATGTTCCCGCCCCCTATCTTGAAATCCATCATTAGCAACAAGGCCGTCAGGTCCGCATATTCGATGTGCTGCGCGTTCTGCCGAAACGCCACATCACATGATTGACGCGCCTGGACGCCAATGCCCCAGTTTTCACTCAGCGCGCTGCTGGAATTGCTCGCTCGGGATGCCGGCGTGATCCGGACGAACTCGAAGCCGCGCATGATAGCGAGGCGTCGATTCATCGCATGGCTCAGTACCAAACCGTCGATCCTGTCTTCGGGGAATGCGCGTTTGTAAGCAGCGCGGTACGCCGAGTATCTGACATGAACCCAGACCTGATGCGGTTGGTGCAGTATCGCCGATGCCGGATTGTCCCAAATAGGCAGATCCCTGTCCGGCCGGACCTCACATTCCCGAGCGACAAGGAATGCCTTGAACGGTGTTCTGCCACTCAATCGCGTCACGATCCGTCCGACATGCGTTGAAATCGCGGTCTCGTCCCGCGCTGCGATCGGCACATGCAGACACTCGGGTATAACATACTTTTTCAGGGCCTTCTCACGCGCGACGAGGTCGATCTCAAGCACGAGCCAGCCCCTACCTCGCCGTCAGCTTCAGCTCGATCCGCCTGTTCCGAGCATTCGCTTCCGCGCTGCGACCCTCGACAATCGGATAGTGCTCGCCGAAACCGGCGGCGACCAGGCGATCCGACGGGACGCCGAGATCTTCCATCCAGTTCACCACCGAGATGGCCCTGGCCGCCGAGAGGTGCCAGTTGGAAGGGTAGGTGGTGCGGATCGGGACCGGGTCTGTGTGGCCGTCAATGCGGATCACCCATTCCAGGTCTGAGGGGATTTCGTCGGTCAGCTGGATGATCGCATCGGCAATCGGACGCAGGCTTTCGCGGCCCTCGTTTGACAGGGCGGCCGAGCCGGACGGGAAGAGGACATCCGTTTCAAAGACGAAACGATCACCGACAATGCGTACGCCGGTACGGTTTCCGAGGATGGCGCGCAGGCGACCGAAGAAGTCGGAACGGTAGACGGCCAGTTCGGCGGCGCGTTCGGCCAAAGCGGCATTGAGGCGTTCGCCGAGATTGATGACCTGGGCCTCGGCCTCCTCGGCGCGCAGCTCGGCAGCGTCCAGGGCGGCATTGAGGGTGGCGATCTGGTCGCGCAGGGCCTGGATCTGCAGATTGAGCATCATCAGGGCGCGCTGGCTCTCCTCGGACAGTTCACGCTCGGCATCGAGCTCAGCCTGCAGGGCAGCGGTTTGTGTGCCGGCCATCACCAATGCATCGCTCAGCGCATCGCGTTCAGTCTCCAGTCCGGAGACGCGTAGTTCGAGCTCGGAGTTTTCCGCCTGGGTCAGGGCCAGCTCGTCGGCCAGCTGGGCGAGCTGGGCATTGAGCGCAGCGAGCTGCTCGTCACGTCCGGTGAGGGCACGCGACAGGGCGAACTGGCCGGCCACAAAGATCGACAACAGAAAGACAATGACCAGCAACAACGTGGCCAGGGCGTCGACAAAGCCCGGCCAGTGATCGCCATTATCGGCTTCCTGGAAACGCGCGAAACGCGGCGAGGCCATGGCCTATTCCCCTCCCCGCTCCCGCGATTGCAGGGCCCGGATCAGCACCCGGATCTCGTCACGCAGCGCGCGCATGGCTTCTTCCTGGGTCGCCCGACTGTCCTCGGCGAAGCGCTGCAGCGTGGTGTCCATCTGCCGCGAATTGCGTTCGAGCGTGTGTGAGAGCCGATCCAGTGTCTCAGCCGTCTGCTGCAGCAGGGCACCGACATAGGCGGTCGACACCTCGCCATCATCGCCGGTCGTGGGACCGGCGGCGGCAAGGCGCGAGATCGAGGACAGCCATTCCTCGATCTCGTTGTAGAAACGGTTCTGCGCCCGGCTGGCCTGCAGGTCGAGAAAACCGATGACCAGCGACCCGGCCAGACCAAAGAGCGAGGAGGCAAAGGCGGTGCCCATGCCCTGGATCGGCTCTTCAATGGCCGACATAAGCCGCATCACATCGGCCTCGCCACCAGTCGAGCTTTCGGTGACGGCGCTGACGGCTGCGCCCACGGCGCCCACCACATCGAGCAGTCCCCAGAAAGTGCCGAGCAGGCCGAGGAAGATCAAAAGGCGGCCGAAATAGCGGGTGAAGGCACCGGCTTCCGACATCCGCGCGCCGACCGAGTCGAGCACGGTGCGGACCGAGCCGGCCGACAGCGAGACCCGTCCATCGGCGGAGGAGATCATCGAGGCCATCGGCGCGATCAGGGCCGGCGGCTTGGGCAGGGAGGCGCGTTCCTCGGCTGAGCGGAAGCGGACCAGCCAGCGGGCTGCCGGGCCGATCCCCAGCGCCTGGGCATAGGTGTAAAGCACGCCGATCACCAGCACGCCCAGAATGAGACCATTGATCGCCGGATTGGCCAGGAAGGCGGCTTCCAGTGGTTCGAACAGGAATAGCCCCAAGGCCGCCACCACAGCCGTGAACAACGCCATCCAGATGATGTAGCGCCACGGACCGGTGAAACTCACGCTCGGTGCCTGTGTCATGTCCTGACCGGAGTTGAGAACGGGCATGCTGACCCCTCGTTAAAGCCGCCGTCTTTCCTACCCTCCCGATTGGGACAATTTGGAGGCGAGGTCAAAGGGTGGCTGCGAACTATATACGCCCGAACACGGGAAAGCGTTCAGGCCGGACAGCGATTTATATCCAATTCGGAAACAATGAGCCGCCATTTCTCCGGTTGCTCCCGCGGACCGCCATAGCCATCTTCCCCCCATCAGATTCAGGGCCAGAGCGCCCCATAGCCCGATGATGGAGACCGTCATGACCCAATCCGCCCCCCGCCATATCCTGCGTGTCGATGCCAGCATGCGCCGCGACGGTTCGGTGACCCGCCGACTGGCCGACGCCCTCACCGAGCGCCTGACCGCCAGCCAGCCGGATGCGACGCACACCCGTCGCGACCTCGCCGACAATGCGCCCGCCTTCATCGACGAGAGCTGGATAGGGGCCAATTTTACCCCGGCAGACGCCCGCAGCGACGACCAGCGCGCCGCCCTGGCCCGCTCCGACGCCCTGGTCGCCGAACTGCAGGCCGCCGATACGCTGGTGATCGCCACACCGATCTATAATTTCGGGATCCCGGCGGCGCTGAAAGCCTGGATCGATCTGATCGCCCGCGCTGGCGTGACCTTCAAATACACCGAAAACGGCCCGGTCGGCCTGCTGACAGGCAAGCGCGCCATAATCGTGCTCGCCTCGGGCGGTACCCAGTCCGGCAGCGAGATCGACTTCGCCACGCCCTATCTCAAGCATGTGCTCGGATTTATCGGCATTCACGACGTCGAGGTCATCGCCGCTGACCAGCTCGGCCAGGGCGCTGAGGAAAAGCTCGCTGCCGCGAGCGATGCGATCGAGCGTCTGGCGGCGTGATCCTCGCTGGAACGCCTACTCCCCGGGCTGGCTGGCGGCTTCCCGCCGACGCAGCTTGGGGAGGAAAGCGCCAGCCTCCTTGCGGTATTCCAGATACTCATCGCCGATCTCGGCGATCAGGTCCTTCTCCTCGAAGCGATAGACGGCAATGATCATGTAAGCCGTGGTGACGACCGCGAACAGAAGATGGCCCAGCGTCATCACCGGAGCCGCCCAGAAGGCGATCATGAAGCCGGTCATCATCGGATGGCGGACCAGGCGATAGAAGAGATGTTTGCGGAACGGCGCGCCCTTGAAGGGGCGTTGGCGCAGATTGGCGAAGATCTGGCTCAGGCCGAACAGATCGAAATGGCTGATCAGGAAAGTCGAGACCAGCACGATCAGCCAGCCGGCCCAGAACAGCGCCAGGAGGATATAGGTCGCCAGCCCGTCCGGAACCGACCAGACAACCGTCGGCATGGGCTGCCAGAAGGCATAGATCACGGCCAGCACGGCGGACGACAGCAAGACGTAGATCGTGCGCTCGAGATAGGCCGGAATGAGACGCGTCCAGGCCCGCTTGAAGGCCGGGCGCGCCATGACGCTGTGCTGGACCGCGAACAGGCTCAACAGTGCCAGATTGACGATGATGGCCATCGCGAGCGGCCCGGCCGCGCCGGAATCGATGGTTTTCGGTACCAGTAGATTGCCGACAAACCCGATCGAATAAAGAAAGACGGCGAAGAAAAACGCGTAGACGGCGATGCCGAATACAAACCCGATAGCCCGGCCCATGGCGAGCCCCCCTGCCTTGCTGACGACCGAAGCGGCACGTCGTGATTGCAGGCTAGGCCACATCTCTCAGGAAAGATGCCCCGAAACGCGCGCGATTTTATGACTGGAGATGGGGTCAGGCAGAATTAATGAGTCGGGGCGAGAGCCGACTCTATCGACAAACGCCACGCATAATGTCTGCCTGCCCCCGAATTCGCTAGGCCGCAGCCTTCTTCAGCCGCTCGACAACCTCGGCCAGCATCGGCTCGTTGCCGGCGGCGATATTGCCGGTTTCCAGCAGGTTCTCGGCGCCATCAGCTTCGGCGACGAAACCGCCGGCTTCGCGGACCAGGATGATGCCGGCAGCGATGTCCCAGGACTTCAGATTGCGTTCCCAGAAGCCGTCATAGCGGCCCGCGGCGACCCAGGCGAGGTCGAGCGCAGCGGAACCCATGCGGCGGATTCCGGCGCAATGCGGCATTATCTGGTGGAGTTCCTTGAGGAAGCGAGCTTGCCCCGGCTTGCCGATATAGGGCGTGCCGGTCGAAATCACGGCTTCGTCGAAATGCTTGCGTTCGGCGACGCGGAGGCGGCGGTCGGCCAGCCAGGCACCACGGCCCTTCTCGGCGTGGAACATCTCGTCGGTGGCCGGGTTGTAGACCACACCGGCGACCAGCTCACCCTCACGCTCGAGCGCGATGGAAACGGCAAAGTGCGGCATGCCGTGCAGGAAGTTCAGCGTGCCGTCGAGCGGATCAACGATCCATCGGTGCGAACGGTCACTGCCCTCGACGATGCCACGTTCCTCCATCAGGAAGCCATAACCCGGACGGGCCTGGCTCAGACGGTCATAGATGATGTCCTCGGCCTTGTGATCGGCCACCGACACGAAGTCGGCCGGCCCCTTGCGCGAAACCTGCAGATGCTCGATGTCGCGGAAATCGCGATTGAGCGAGCGGCCGGCGCGCGCGGCGACATCGGTCATGACGGTGAGGAGCGGAGAAAGCGTACCCATGGTGTCAGTCCGCCCGCTTCACGTAGGAGCCGTCTTCGGTGGCGACGATGACCTTTTCGCCGACGCCGACAAAAGGCGGTACCGATGAGCGGACGCCATTGGACAGGATGGCCGGCTTGTAGGAATTGGCAGCAGTCTGCCCCTTCACCACCGGCTCGGTATCGGCCACTTCCAGGGTCACGTGCTGCGGCAGGGAAATCCCGATCGGACGCTCCTCGTGGAATTCGACCACGACATTCATGCCATCGGTGAGGTAGGCGGCGCGCTCTTCGCCGACGAAATCCGCCTGGAGCTCGATCTGCTCATAGCTTTCGGCGTCCATGAAGGTCAGCATGTCATCGCTGGCGAACAGGAAGGTATGGTCCTTCTGCTCGAGGCGGACCTTCTCGACCTTGTCAGCGGCGCGGAAGCGCTCGTTGAGCTTGCGACCGTCGATGAGGTTTTTCAGCTCGACCTGGGCGAAGGCGCCGCCCTTGCCCGGCTTGACGTGGTCCGTCTTGACCGCGACCCACAGCGTGTCCTGGTGCATCAGCACATTGCCGGGGCGGATTTCGTTACCGTTGATTTTCATGCTTCACCTGTTGCCGCACTCAAGCGGATGACCTGTCGCGCCGCCGCGCGCGCGCGGCAAAGTGGCGCTCTCCTATCAGCGGGCATGGCGAACGGCAAGCGGCGCGGCCTTTCCGGCTCAGCGCAGCGCCTCGAACTCGGCCCGGATCCGTTGCCGCACATCCGGCGCCAGGGCGCCTTCCAGGCCCGCTTCGAGACGCTCCCGGTCGCGGTCATGGACCGGCGCGCCCAAGTGGTCGATCGAGGCCAGAAGGGTCCAACGATAGGCCATTTCAAGATCCTGCGGCACACCCTCGCCGCGCGCCAGCATGAAGGCGTAGAGGAACTGGCTCTCGGCATCGCCGCCACGGGCGCCACGGGAGAACCAGTAGGCGGCCATTTCCACGTCCGTGGCGCCGCCGCGGCCCTGATACATCATCAGACCGTACTGACCCTGGGCCGGCGCATAGCCACTCTCGGCGGCGATCCGCAGCCATTCGCGCGCGGTTTCGTCGTCCTGCTCGCCGCCCTCGCCATCGGCCCACATCATGCCGGCCTGAAAGGCGGCTTCGGCCAAGCGGTCATTGGCGGCGCGCTCATACCAGACCCTTGCTCCGGCCGCGTCGCGGGGGCCGCCCTGTCCGGCATCGAGCAATTGGGCGAGCTGATACATGCCTTCGGCCGAGCCTTGTTGCGCTGCCCGTCCGGCCCATTCCCGTGCCGTAATCGCATCCTGGGGGACCGGCGAGGCGCGCAGCGTGATCGCGTGTTCGACCATGGCCGGGATATGTCCGGCGCGGGCGGCCCGCTCGAACCAGGGCTCGGCCGACCCGAGGCCCAGCGAGGCATCGCCCAGGCGGGCCAGCTGACCCAGATTGTAGAGGGCGACCGGGTCGTCACGATCCGCGGCCCGGTTGAACCAGCGCGCCGCGGCCGACAAGTCGACCGGACCACCGGCGCCATTGCGGGCCATGATGCCCGACAGCAGGGCCGCATCGACGATGCCGCCTACAGCTGCCGTTTCGGCGTAATTGCGAGCCGAGGCCCAGTCCTCACCGACATAGGCGACCTGGGCGCGATACCAGGCTTCATCCGCGCCGCTGACGCCAACAGGCACGTCCGCCGCATCCGCGGCGAGTCCCTCCGCGGCGGCGCTCTTCACGTCTTCCGGCAACAGGATCAGCTCCTGCGGGAAGGCCGGAGCCAGGGTGCCGCTTGTCACATCGCCGGAGGTTTGATCTTCAAGGTCCGACATGACCTGCGCCGAGGCGGGTGGCGTTGGCACAAGAAAGAAGGCAGCGCCGGCGAGGGCGGCGAAAAGGGGAGCAGTCGGTCGCGTGATCATGCCTATCCTAGAGCGTGACGAATGCGGCACCGTCAAGGCCGGACTGCGCAAGCTGGGTGAATTGTAATCCGGTCAGGCTTCGCTGGTCAGCGCCGCAAAAGCCTGCACCGCCGCCGCCGGACCGTCGGCATGCTGCCAGACACCACCACACACGGCGAGGAAGTCAGCGCCGGCCTCGACCAGCGGGGCGGCGTTGCCGGGCGTGATGCCGCCAATGGCGACACACGGCAGCTCGAACAGCTCCACCCACCAGGTCAGAAGATCGGTCGTGGCGACATGATCGGTCGGCTTGGTCTGCGTCGGATGGAAGGCCCCGAAAGCGACATAGTCGGCACCGGCCTCGCCAGCCACCATAGCCAGGTGACGACTGGCATGACAGGTGACGCCGATAGTGCGCTCCTTGCCCATGATCGCACGGGCATCCTTCACGCGGCCATCGGACTGGCCGATATGGACGCCGTCGCAGCCGAGCTGGTCGGCCAGCTGCGGACTGTCATTGAGGATGGCCGCCACACCGCGCGACTGGGCTGCCTTGATCAGGGCAGGCGCCAGCTCCAGCAGTTCGGCCTCGGTGTGATCCTTCAGGCGGATTTGCAGCGCCGAAACCGGACCGGCGTCCAGAGCGCTCTCCAGCGTGGCGAGGAAATCGGCAGTGATGCGGGGCGGGGTGATCAGGTAAAGCTGGCTCATGCGCCATCTTTTGGCAGGACTGGCCATTTCACACAATGGCGCGGGGTCGCTCGAAGATGAACATCACCCATTCGGGTCATTCATCTTCCTTTCATCCAGTTTATACAAGGGTGTCGCGCAACACGGGTAGGCCTGCTGCCTGCGCGTCTTAAAAAGGGGAATTCCATATGTCATTCAAAACCATTCTCGCCGCCGGCATTGCAGCCGCTTCCTTCGCCGGCCTCGCCGCCGCCCAGGACTGGTCGCTCCAGCCGACCTTCGGCACCGTCAACCTGAATTCGGGCTTCACGCCGGATCCGTACACCGTCGCCATCACCGCTGGCGGCACGATCGAAGCGTCGAACCTGTCCTCGTCCTGCCGCGGCATGATCGCCAACGCACCGGACTTCCGCCTGAACTTCTCGGCCGGTTCGCTGCCGCTCTACATCAGCGCCTACTCCAATGCCGACACCACCCTCGTGGTCAACGGTCCGGACGGTTCCTGGTACTGCAATGACGACACCAATGGTCTCGACCCGTCGCTCAGCTGGGGAAGCCCGCAATCCGGCCAGTACGACATCTGGATCGGCACCTATGGCTCCAACAGCGACCTGGCCTCCTCGACCCTGCACATCTCCGAGCTGCACGACTAAGCTCCGGCGATCACGCCCAAATGAAGAACCCCCGGCTTTGCGGCCGGGGGTTTTTTGTGGTCGGTCTGGAGAGTGGAATTCAGACGCGACCGATCATGTCCGCAAAGCGGGCTTCGATCGCCTGCACCGCAGTTTCCAACCGCTTGTTCCTGTCGCCCGATACAACGACATAGCGCAGATCGCGCCGGACCAGTTCGGCTTCACAGCGTGCGTAGAAATCATTTCGCGTGTCGCGATCGGCAAAGTATCGGGTCCCGTCATCAACCCAATCAAATTCCACTCCTGTCAGGATATAGAGGTCGCAAGGCTTTACGCCTTCGTCGAACCAGGCATTACGCCCTGCGGTGAGCATGTCGGACCAAACTGCTGACATGACCGCATCCGTATCGCTGACCAGTAGCCCGCGCGCTTGTCGGCGGGCGGCCTGGATTGCCGCTTGTTGGCCACGGGCAATCTTGACGATATCGTCGGCATCACAGTCGGTGCCGAACAACTCGGTATAGGTTCGGCCAAACTCCGGGACCACACAGGTCCCAAAATGCGTACCGATCTGTTCTGCCAGCGTTGTCTTGCCTGAACTCTCTGGCCCATGAACGCTAACGGTACGCACGAACCAGGGGCGCGCCGGCGCGGATATCCGGTCCCAGCAGGCCCAGGGCGCAGCCCTCACCTGTGTTCCTGACACCGGCTGAACGGTGCGAGCCAAGTCAACCGGAACGAAGCTGGCCCCAAGCTCCTCTGCCAGACGGACTCCATAGGCTTCCGACGCAAAGACCTCATCTATCGGTTCGGGATGGTAGCGGCGGACCAGATCACGCCAGATCGACCAAAAATCAGGATGATCCTCCGGCGCCTGCGGCACCTCCTCCGCGCAGTGCAACACACGCGCATCGGGGAAGCGTTCGCTCATCCAGGCATGTCTCAACGCGCCGGGGATCGGTTCGCCTCCAATGCTGCAAACCAGAATGGTCAGTCGATCACAATGGGCGGCGGCAAAATCACAGAGGTATTCGTGACCCGAATGCGGCGGCAAGAATTTGCCCAACACAAAGCCCGATCGACTCATGACAGCTTGGGCGACGTTTGAACGGAATAGGCGCGTCGCCAGGCCAGAAAACCCCAGACCGCCATACCCAAGAAGACCGCGTAGAGGCCAGTCGTCACATACAACCCCTTGGCCGCATAGACGCCGATGGAGACCACATCGACCCCGATCCACACCAGCCAGTTTTCCAGGTATTTTCTGGCCAGCAGGGTTTGGGCGACGAGGCTGAAACAGGTTGTCCCCGCGTCCCAGTACGGCAGGGCCGCGTCGGTGTGCCGCGCCATGACAGTCCCAAGCGCCAGCAAGGCCAGTGCCCCGCCGATGAGCCACATGACGCGCGCTCGAGATGACAACAACCGGATCGGTGCCGCGTTACGCGCAAGGGCCTCATCGCGCTTGGCCAGCCAGAACCACCAGCCGTAAAATTGCAGCCCGACATAGATCAGTTGCAATCCGAAATCAGAATACAGCTGCACATCAAGGAAGACCCAAGCGTACAGACCGGTCATGGCAATGCCGACCGGCCAGCACCACAGGCTCTGACGAATGATCAAGTAGACGCTGGCAATGCCGAGCGCTGCCGCAATCCACTCAATCATTGCCTCTGACCGACCTAGACCGTCTCTTTTTCCATCGCCGGCGTGTATTCACCCAGCGAGGCCAGGCCGTTCATGCGGGCGCGGTGGTTGAAGGCGGCTTGGGCGGCGTCGTAGTTCGATGCCTTGCCGGCCCAGGCTTTCAGCGGTGCGGCCTGCAGGGCGCGGCCATAGGAGAAGGTCATCGGCCAGGGCAGGTCATAGGCCTCGTTCATGATCGAGAGGTGGTCAGTGGCTTCCTCGTCGGACTGGCCGCCGGACAGGAAAGCGATGCCGGGCACGGCTGCCGGGACACAATTGGCCAGGCACTGGACCGTCATGTCGGCGACTTCCTCGCGGGTCGCGCGATCGTCGTTCTTGGTGCCGGAGATGACCATGTTCGGTTTCAGGATCGTACCTTCCAGCACCACGCCCTGGTCGAACAGCTCGCGATAGAGGGTCTTCAACGCAAACTCGGTAACCTCGTAGCAGCGCTCGATCGAGTGATCGCCATCCATGATGACTTCCGGCTCGACGATCGGAACGATATTGGCTTCCTGGCACAGCGCCGCATAGCGGGCCAGGGCGTGCATGTTGGTGTTGATGCAATACTGGCTCGGCACGCTCTCATCGCTGCCACCGCCGATATTGACCACGGCACGCCATTTGGCGAAGCGGGCGCCCAGCTCATAGTAATCGGCCAGGCGATCGCGCAGGCCGTCGAGACCCTCGGTGATGGTTTCGCCCTCGGCACCGGCGAGCGGCTTGGCACCCATGTCGACCTTGATGCCCGGGATCGAGCCAGCATCGGTGATCAGCTTGGTCAGGGCGGTGCCGTCCTTGGCGCTCTGGCGGATGGTCTCGTCATAGAGGATGACGCCGGAGATGTGCTTGCTCATGGCCGGCTCGGTGCGGAACAGCATGTCGCGCCAATCGCGGCGATTGTCCGGCGTATTGTCCAGACCGATCGAGGCAAAGCGCTTGCCGATCGTGCCGGTCGACTCGTCAGCGGCCAGAATACCCTTGCCCGGGGCCACCATGGCGCAGGCGATTTCGTTGAGTTGATCGAGATCCATCAGGATACCCCCAGCTGTTCAAGCATGTTGCGACAGGCGCCCGCCTGCCCGTTCCGATTGTCGCCCTTTTAGCGCGGGGCGACCGAAATTCCCACCGGTCAGGCGCGGATTTTCGCGCCTCGCCCGACTTTTCATGTTACCGATACCATTCGATATTCGGCAAGTCATCCCGCCGCGTCACGCGACCAGTTCGGGCGTCCCCATGACGGCGGCAACGCCGGGCAAGGCCTTGCCTTCCATCCATTCCAGGAATGCGCCACCGGCCGTCGAGATGAAGGTGAAATCACCCGACACACCGGCCTGGTTGAGCGCAGCAACCGTGTCGCCACCACCGGCAACCGCGATCAGCTCGCCCTCGGCGGCAGCGCGCGCAGCGTGGCGGGCGGCCTCGACCGTGGCGGTATCAAACGGCGGCGTCTCGAACGCGCCGAGCGGACCATTCCAGATCAGCGTCGCCGACTTGTCGATCGCCTGACCGAGCGCGACCACGGTGGCCGGCCCGCAATCGAGGATCATTTCGTCGTCCTGGACGTCGGTGACCGCCGCGAGGCGGGTTTCCGGATTGGGCTTGAATTCCTTTGCCAGCACCACATCGCTCGGCAGCATCAGCTTGCAGCCGCTTTCCTCGGCCGCCGCCAGGATGGCGCGAGCGGTGTCGACGAGGTCTTTCTCGCACAGGCTGGCACCAACCTTGAAACCTTGCGCGTGCAGCAGCGTGTTGGCCATGCCACCACCGACGAAGAGCGTGTCGACCTTCTTCACCAGGTTCTGCAGCAGGTCGATCTTGGTCGAGACCTTGGCACCGCCCACCAGGGCAATGACCGGACGCTTGGGGCTTTCCAGCGCCGCGACCAGATGGTCGATCTCGCGCTGCAGGGCCAGACCGGCATAGGACGGCAGGTGATGGGTCACGCCCTCCGTCGAGGCATGGGCGCGGTGCGCGGCCGAGAAGGCGTCATTGACATAGAGATCGCCCAGCTCGGCCAGGGCCTTGGCAAAACCGGCCTCATTCTTCTCTTCGCCCGGCTCATAGCGCGTATTCTGCAACAGCAGGACATCGCCATCGGCCAGGCCGGCCACGGCAGCCGCAGCATCCTCGCCCGCGACGTCATCGACGAAGCTGAGCTCGACACCCATCAGATCCGCCAGCGGCTGGCAGACCGGCTCCAGCGACATCTCCGCGACGCGCTGCCCCTTGGGACGGCCGAAATGGGCCATCAGGACGACTTTCGCGCCACGCTCGACAAGGTGGTCAATGGTCGGAAGGGCCGATTCCAGGCGCGTCGCGTCGGTGACCTGACCGTCCTTCATCGGCACGTTGAAATCAACGCGGACAAGCACGCGCTTGCCGGCAACATCGGCATCCTGGATGCGACGGATCGTGGTCATGGCTCGGTCCTTCGGACTGTTGGACTTACAGGAACTTGCCCATTGCGACGGTGGTGTCGACCATGCGGCAGGCAAAGCCCCACTCATTGTCATACCAGGTCATGACCCGGGCCAGCCGCTCGTCGATGACCTTGATCTTGTCGAGGGCGACGATGGAGGAGCGGCTGTCGTGATTATAGTCGATCGAGACCAGCGGCAGGCTGTCATAACCCAACACGCCCTTCATCGGACCGTCAGCGGCGGCGCGGACGGCGGCGGCCAGTTCTTCCGCCGTGGTGGCGCGGCCCGGCGTGAAGACCAGATCGATCAGCGAGACATTCGGGGTCGGGACGCGGACGGCGGCGCCGTCGAGCTTGCCGACCAGTTCCGGCAGGACCAGGCCGACAGCCTTGGCGGCACCGGTCGAGGTCGGGACCATCGACATGCCGGCGGCGCGGGCGCGGTGCAGATCCTTGTGATTGCGGTCCAGCGTCGGCTGGTCGCCGGTATAGGCGTGAATGGTGGTCATGTGGCCGCGCTCGATGCCGACGGCGTCATTGAGCACCTTGGCGACCGGGGCCAGGCCATTGGTCGTGCACGAGGCGTTGGAGACGATGATGTCTTCGGCCGTCAGCTGGTCGTGATTGACGCCATAGACGATGGTCTTGTCGGCATTCTTGGCCGGGGCCGAGCACAGCACGCGTTTGGCGCCTGCCTCGATGTGGGCCATCGAAGCCTCTTTCGAGTTGAAGGCACCGGTGCATTCCATGACGATGTCGACGCCCATATCACCCCAGGGCAGCTGCGCCGGATTGCGGTTGGAGACTTTCTGGATCTTGCCGAAACCGGCATCGATCCAGTCATCACCGACCTTGATCTCGCCGGGATAACGGCCGTGCACACTGTCATAGGTCAGGAGGTGGGCATTGGTTTCGGGGGTCGAGCTGTCATTGATCGCCACGATCTCGACTTCGTCCCAGCGCTTGCTCTCAAGAACCGCGCGCAACGCCAGACGGCCGATACGACCAAAACCGGTAATCGCAACCCGAAGGGCCATACTCATCTCTCCATGTCAGAACACCGGACCGGGGGACGTCCGGAGGAAGTTGGCGCGGATTTAGCGACCTTTGAGGTGCTAGTCCACCAATGCTGTGTGGGAATCGGCCGGAGACGGAATTTTTCCCATATCAGGACGCACCAGCTCATTCACCCAAATATGCGCCAAACATCGCAAATTTCATGCCGAATCAGAGAAATTTGCGCACCCATCCTCAATGATACCGTTATCGGCTGCACCATGCCGCTTTGGCGCCAAGGGGCGGACAACGGCCTCAATTGCGTTTGGCGGCAACAGTGCCCAAAGCAGGCCACCTCTTGCCATGCCCGCGCACCGCTGCGAGAACAAAATGTCTAGGGATTTAACGTCAAGGGCAGACGTCGCATGAAAGTTATTGTTCTGGGCGGAGACGGCTTCTGTGGCTGGCCGACCGCACTCCACCTCTCCAATCTCGGCCACGACGTCGTGATCGTCGACAACCTGTCGCGCCGCAAGATCGATATCGAGCTTGAGGTCGAGAGCCTGACTCCGATCCGGCCGATGTCGGAACGCCTGGCCGCGTGGAAAGAGGTGTCCGGTCGCGACATCGCCTTCGTGAACATGAATATCGGCAAGGACTATCAGGAATTGGTCGATCTCATCGAGGCCGAACAGCCCGACACGATCGTCCACTTCGCCGAACAGCGCGCCGCGCCCTATTCGATGAAATCGGCCCGTCACAAGCGCTATACGGTCGACAACAATCTCAACGCCACCAATGACGTGCTCGCCGCCATCGTCGAGAGCGGCCGTGACATCCATCTCGTCCACCTCGGCACGATGGGCGTCTATGGCTATGGCACGGCCGGGATGAAAATTCCCGAGGGCTATCTCAAGGTGAAGATCGAAACGGATGAAGGGCTGAAGGATCAGGAAATCCTATACCCGGCCAATCCGGGCTCGATCTACCACATGACCAAGACCCAGGATCAGCTCTTCTTCCATTTCTACAACAAGAACGACCAGGTGAAGATCACCGATCTCCACCAGGGCATCGTCTGGGGTACGCAGACGGAAGACACCAAGCGCGACGAACGCCTGATCAACCGCTTCGACTATGACGGCGATTACGGCACCGTGCTGAATCGCTTCCTGATGCAGGCCGCCGTCAACTATCCGATGACCGTGCACGGCACCGGTGGCCAGACGCGCGCCTTCATCCACATCCAGGACACGGTGCGCTGCATCCAGCTGGCGGTCGAAAATCCGCCCAAGCCGGGTGACAAGGTCCATATCCTCAACCAGATGACCGAGACCCACCGGGTCCGCGACCTGGCCAAGATGATTGCCGACCTGGCCGGCGCCGAGCTGCAACTCGTCCCCAATCCGCGCAATGAGGCGGACGAAAACGACCTGCATGTCGAGAACAACACCTTCCTCCAGCTGGGCCTGAACCCGACCACGCTCGCCGACGGTCTGATGGAAGAAGTCACCGACATCGCCCGCAAATATGCGGACCGCTGCGACCACTCCAAAATCCCCTGCATCTCATACTGGGGCAAGTGTCGCGAAGATGCGGCAGCGACAGCACCGGCGGAGACGGCCGCAGAGTAGGCTTTGCACCTTCCACACAAGAGGGCGCCCGCTGCGGCGCCCTTTTTTGTGCCCGGAACCCAGCCCAACCGCCCGTTTGGGTCCTGACGTGCGTCCGGATGACGATTGTGGAATGGGGGCCAAGACCCTCGCCTCGTCGCGAGGCGCCCTTTTCCTGCAAACCTATCCGCCGCCCGGCGCCGATTGCAGCAGCCAGTCCAGCGCTTCCGGTTCGGTCTCGAACACCGCGAAGGCATGGTGCTCGTCCTTGTGGGGCAATTGCTCCCAGACCTGGATAATGGGCGAATTCCAGCGCGCCGGGATGACCCAGGCTTCGCGCGTGCCCTCACCGCGAACATCCCGCGTCGCATCCATATAGGGCATGGCAACGTCAAGATATTGCCGAATGGTCAGGGCACTCAGATCAGCATCACGATCAAGCAAGGTCAGAATCCGGCGCGAGCCAGCCCATTCCGGCTCGTGGATGATTTCCCGGTCCGAGCGCAGGATCTCCTCCATGTCGACCGCCCCCTTGAAGCGGATCCGGAACGCATTGATCCCGGCATCATATGCATAGCGATAAGTCATGCCTGTCCCCGGCCGCGATGTCAGGCCTCCGATTTCCGCACCATTTTCTCAAGAAAATCACAACAGGCTGCGAGCTGGTCAATGGCCACGAACTCATCGGGCTGATGAGCCTGGTTGATCGAGCCGGGACCGCAGACAACAACGGACAAGCCCGCCGCCTGGAACTGGCCGGCTTCCGTGCCATAGCTGACCACGCGTGTGGAATTGTCGCCGGTGAGCTGGCGGGCGAGACGTTCGGCGGCGCCGTCGGTTTCCGGCGCAAAGGCGGGCACGTCGGATCGCACCTTGATCTCGATCGAGGCTTCCGGAGCGCTTTTGCGCATCTCGGTCTCGACCAATGCCGCCCGCTCGCGCAGTCCGTCGGCGATGGCGTGCGGATCATCCCAGGGGCAGGGCCGCATCAACGAGCCGAATTCACAGTCCAGGGCGAGGATATTGAGCGCCGTGCCGCCCTTGATCTCACCAATGGTCAGCGTGCCGTGCGGCGGGTTGAAGGGGCTGTCCGCCGGCGCGGCGAGCTCCATCTTCTTCGCCTCATCCACCAGATACTGCATCAGCGGGACGCTGTGGGTGATCGCACAGGCCCCATCCCTGACCAGGGAGGAATGGGCTTCGCGGCCGCGCACTGTCACGGTCAGCGAGAACAGGCCCTTGTGCGCGGTGACGACCTGCATGTCGGTCGGCTCGCCGACCACCACCATGGCCGGCCTGACCGGACCTTCCATGATCCGATCGATCAGCGCCGGCGCCCCCAGACAGCCGACTTCCTCGTCGAAGGACAAGGCGATATGGATTGGTCGCTTCAGATCAGCCTTCGCGATATCCGGCGCCAACGCCAGAATGCAGGCGGAGAAGCCTTTCATGTCGCAGGTGCCGCGGCCATAAAGTCGGCCATCGCCCTTGTCGGTCAGCACCCAGGGGTCGGACGTCCAGGGCTGGCCGTCGACCGGCACGACATCGGTATGTCCGGACAGGACCACGCCGCCATCCACAGCCGGGCCGAAGCGGGCATGCAGGTTGGCCTTGCTGCCATCCTCATTGGGAATGCGCTCACACGCGGCCCCCAGGGCGAGGAGTTTGGCCTCGACATGGTCGATCAGCGGCAGGTTTGAATTGCGCGAAGTGGTGTCAAACGCGACCAGGTCGCGCAATTCGGAAATGGCGGCGTCGAGATGTTTGGAGGCGGGCATGGCGACAATCTGATCCGTATTTGACTGTGGCTGTTATGGAGTCTTTCACAGCGATATCAAACAACGCTGCGCTTGTCGGCCCGGTGCGGGCATCCTGTCGATCGGCAAGGATAGGACCCGGCTTCACATGTGGCGCAAGATTTTCGACCGTCTGGCAGACTTTCAGCGCAGTCGCGACGGCAATATCGCCCTGTTGTTCTCGCTGATGCTGGTTCCGATCACGGTGTTATCGGGCGGTGCGGTCGACATCAACCAGGCGCTGAACGCCCGGGCCCGCCTGTCCAGCGCACTGGACGCGGCAGCGCTCGCTGTCGGCGTGCAGACTTCGGTCAGCGAAACGGAAGCGGCCAGCCTCGCGTCGGAATTCATCGCCGCCAATTATCCCGACCGCGAACTCGGCGTGGTCGGCAATATTGAGGTCCAGCTCGACCCCGACCAGGACCGGGTGACCGTGCGCGCCGAATCCCGGGTGCAGACCATCGTGCTCGGGCTGATCGGCATTGAATACCTCACCGTTCACTGGGAAAGCGAGGTCCAGCGCGCGCGCTCGTCACTGGAGCTGGTCATGGTGCTCGACAATACCGGTTCGATGGGTGGATCGAAGATATCCAGCCTGCGCTCGGCCGGCCTCCTGCTGACCGATATCCTGTTTGACAGCTCCGATCCGAACCGGCTGAAAATCGGCCTCGTGCCGTTTTCGGCGACGGTCAATGTCGGCAGCCGGTACGAGCGGGCCTGGTGGCTGGATGCCAACGCGCAGTCACCGCTTCATGCCGAGAATTTCGATCCCGCCGCCAATCGCTGGGATGTGTATGACAATCTGCGCAATCGCGAGTGGGCGGGCTGTGTCGAAGCCCGCGCCATCCCCCATGATGTCGAGGACACGCCGCCGGATGCCGGCGACCCGGACACGCTTTTCCTGCCCTATTTCGCACCGGACGAGTCCAACTATGCGAACAATGCCAGCTACGCCAATTCCTACCTCAATGACGGCATGGGCGGGTCCGATGAACGTGCCCGGATGCGCAACACGCCCAAATACAACAATGCCTGGATCAATTCGAGCAGTCGCGGCCCGCAATGGGGCTGCACGGCCAGGCCGATCACCCCGCTGACCGATCAGCGCAACGTCATCGATGATGCGATCGGGGACATGATTGCCAATGGCACCACCAACATCCCGATCGGGGTCAGCTGGGGCGTCCGCGTCCTGTCGCCCGGCATGCCGTTCACCGAGGGCGTGCCCTTCGACCAGGAGGACACCATCAAGGCAATGGTCGTGCTGACCGATGGCGAGAACTATCTCGACGGCCGCAACAACCCCAACTACTCGCACTATTCCGGCTATGGTTACATGCGCGACGGGAGGCTGGGCATCCAGTCCTCCTCGGACAACACCATCCGCAATGCCCTCAACGCGCGCACGCTGGCGGCTTGCGAATACGCCCGCTCGCTGGGCATCCGGGTCTACACCATCACCTTCCAGGTCAATTCCAGCTCGACCCGCGACATGATGCGCGACTGTGCGACCCATCCGACGCTGTATCATGACAGCCCGTCGGAGGACGCGCTGCGGGCGGCATTCGAGTTGATCGCCGGCGACCTGACCAATCTCCGCCTGTCGAGATAGGCCTCGATTAACGCCCGGATAACCGCGACTTATAACCCCCCCTTAATGCCAGTCCGATACAATTTGACCAATTCTGTATTGGATCACAGCCATGCCGTTCAAAGGCCTGTTCATTCTTGGAGCCCGCTTCTGTCGCGAAACCCGCGGCAATGTCGCGACGATTTTCGCCCTCACACTGGTCCCCGTCGCGCTTTTGTCCGGCGGTGCTGTCGATCTGAGCCAGTCGATGAACGCCCGCTCGCGCCTGGCCCAGGCTCTCGACGCGGCTGCGCTCGCGGTCGGCGTCAATACCAGCCTGTCGAGCTCGGAAGCGACCGCAATCGCCAATAATTTCATCGATGCCAACTATCCCGGACGCGAGCTCGGCGTGGTCCAGAACGTCAATGTCTTTATCGATGACGAGACCGACACGGTTACCGTCCGTGGCGAGGCCCGTGTCCGTACCACCATGCTGGGCATGATCGGTCTCGACTACATCACGGTTCACTGGGAGAGCGAGGTCCAGCGCGCCCGCCAGCGGCTGGAGCTGGTCATGGTACTCGACAATACCGGCTCGATGGGTGGCTCGAAGATCCGCAATCTGCGTGAAAGCGCCGAGTTGCTGACCGGCATCCTTTTTGATGCGGCTGACGACCCGAGCGATGTGAAGATCGGCCTCGTCCCCTTCGCTGCCACGGTGAATGTCGGAACCAATCATGCGCGCGCCTGGTGGATGGACCCGGATGCCTTGTCCCCGGTCCATGCCGAATGGGCAGGCGGCAATCCGGTCGAGATCGAGACCTGCTCCGGCCGGGGCCGGGGCCGGCGCCGACGTTGCCAAACCGAAGAGATCTGGGTCAATCACTGGGACCTGTTCGACCAGCTTCGCAATACTGGGTGGGGGGGCTGTGTTGAAGCTCGGCCGATCCCGATGGATATCGACGATACACCACCCAGCATCGGCAATCCGAGCACGCTCTTTGTGCCGTATTTCGCGCCGGACGAGCCGGATAACGGCAGCTATTCCAACAGCTATCTCAGTGACGGTGTCAGTGGCGGTGTCAGCGAGCGACTGCAGGCGCTCGACAAATACGATAATGGCCGACCGAACCGCGAAGGGCCGAACCGGTCCTGCACCACGACACCGGTCACCCCCCTGACTTCGACCGAGCGCACGGTGCTCAACGCAATCGGCGACATGGGCGCCAGCGGCACGACCAATATCCCCAATGGTGTCGGCTGGGGTATCCGGCTCATCTCGCCCGGCGCGCCCTTCACCGAAGGCTCCGCCTGGGACGATGATGAATACATCAAGGCAATGGTGATCCTGACCGATGGCGACAATGTCATGAGAGGGCGCAATACGGACCAAATGTCGGACTATGAAGCCTATGGATTTGTTGCCGACGGGCGCCTTGGACGTCGGTCTTCGAGTAGCAATGTCCTGTCCAACGAACTCGACGACCGCACCGAAGCAGCCTGCGCCTATGCCAGGTCACTGGGCATTCGCGTCTACACCATTACCTTCCAGGTCAATTCCAGCTCCACCCGAAGCTTGATGCAGAACTGCGCCAGCAATCCGAGCCTGTATTTCGACTCGCCCTCATCGGAAGCGCTGGAAGACGCCTTCGAGATGATTGCCGGTGACCTGACAAACCTGCGCCTGTCGCGGTAAGCGACAGGCGTCAGGCCGTTTCATTCGAATTCCAGAGCGGGGTCAGCCCGGCAGGTCGAGCAATTCCAGCTCGAAGACCAGCGCCATGTTGGGGCCGATCGGGCCACCCGGCCTGGGATTCATGCCGTAGGCCAGATTCGGGTGGATGAAGAGTTCCCAGCGTTCGCCGACCTGCATCAGGGGCAAGGCCTCAACCCAGCCCGCGATCAGCCGGTCGGACGGGAAGGTGGCGGGCTCGCCGCGCGTCCAGGAGCTGTCGAACTCCTCGCCATTGAGCAATTGGCCGCGATAATTGACCGTCACCATATCGCCCCGCATCGGGCTGGCACCCTCTTCCACCGCCGTGCGGATGCGGAACAGCAGACCAGACGGGAGGGCGAACACGCAGGGCTCGTCGAGCATGGCGGTCAGATAGGTATCGGCCTGGACGCCATTGGCGGCCGGATCATTGGCATCCTCGGGCAGATCAACCAGCGGGATGATCACACTGTCGTCGACGGAGCAGGTGCGGGCTTCATCGACAATCAGCTGACGGGCAATCAGTTGATCGAGATTGGGCACGACGCGATGGGCCAGTTCCAGGCGCTCGCGCAGGGCATCGGCATCGGCATCGCCCGAAGCGATAGCGTCGGTGAGTGAGGTATTGGAGGTCATGGTCTCGGTTTCAGCTTCGGGTGTGGCCGTGTCGGCAGGTTGCGAACAAGCCGACAGCGCCAGGGCACAGCAGGTCGCGGCGAGGGCAAAACGGGTCATGGATCTATCCTGTAGGCTGGTAGTCATTCGGCGTCGCGCGGCACGATGGTGACGCGCCAGCTGCGTTCGGGGGCGATATAGGTTGCGGCCAGGGCAACCAGGTCTTCGCGGGTGACACTTTCATAGTCCGAGCGCAGGGACCGGATCCGGTCGAGGCGGTCGGGATGGGCCCAGGACTGCGACAGCCAGGACATCCAGGCACCATTGTTTTCCTGCGCATTCTCGATCCGCTCGAGCAGCGGGGTACGGGCCCGCAGGAATTCGTCATCGCTGATCGATCCGGCGGCCATGTCAGCGGCCAGCTCATTGATCGCGGCATAGGTCTGGTCGACTGTCTCGAGACGAACATCGGCGCCGACATAAAGATAGCCATAGTCGGGATAAACGTCGGATTCGCTGGCGGCATTCGAAGCGGAATAAGTCAGCCCTTCCCGTTCGCGCAGGCGCTCCGTCAGCTTGAGATCAAACACCGCATTCAACAGCGCCATCGCTCGCGTACGGGCCGGATCACTGTCGTCAAATGTCGGCCAGTAGACATTGGCACGGGCCTGGTTGGCAGGTCCGTTGTGCAGCAGCACAACCGGTTCGGCGACCGGATCCGGGAAAACCACAGTGCGGGCCTCGGCATAATCCGGCCAGCTGTCGGCCCGGTCCGGCAGGGCTCCGAGTGTCGCGGCCAGAGCCTCGATCAGGGCCTCTTCGCTGACATCGCCGACAATCGTCAGCTCGATCGGCGCGCTTTCCAGCGCCGGGGTCAGGAAGTCGCGGATCGCAGCCATGTCGACACCGGCCACCTGTTCCGGATCGGGCAGGCCGTAGCGCTCATCACCGGAGCGGATCAGGCGCGCCACTTCAGCCGACATCACACCGCCCGGGGTCGAGTAGGAGTTGCGGCGAATTTCAGGGATCACGGCGCGGAACTGCTCCATCCCCTCCTGGCGCCAGCCCGGATCGGTCAGGAAGGCCGTCAGCAGGTCCATCTGGATGCGCAGGTCACCCGGCGTGGTCGCCGTGTTGAAACTGAAACTGTCATCGCCGACATTGAAGCTGTAGCCGATATTGCGACCGGCCAGGACGCGGCCGAGCTCATCGGCGGAATGCTCACCCAGGCCCGAGGCGGTGAACACCGAACCGGCGATGATATCGACCGCCGGCATGGCCCGCGGCTCCAGTTCGCCGCGACCGAAATCGAGGCGGACACGCACGGTCCCGTCTTCGAAATCGGTCTGCTTGAACGTCACCGCGACACCGTTCGCAAAACGCAGTCGTACCAGGCCCAGATCGGCGATTTCCTCACGAGACGCTATCTCTCCGGCGGGACCGAAATCGGTGTAGGCGAAACTCAACTCGCCATGATCTTCCGGCGCCTCGACGGGCTGTTGCGCACTGGACTGCCAGGTCTCGATCAGCCGTGTCTGCGCATCTTCCAGCTCGACCGATGTGGCCAGGAAGAGCAAGGGCTCGACCCCGTCCCAGCGGGCCCGGAAGGCCGCCGAAACGGCCTCGGGGGTGACGTCCGGCAGCGTCGCTTCAAAGCGTTCCAGCATGGATTGCGGCGTCGTGAGCACCTGGTCCGAGCGCCAGTTCGACCAGATCTGGTCGGCCAGGCCGGAGGTCGGGCGCGTGCCCGCCTGCTCGGCCCCGTCGCGCAGGGCGGTGTGGAGATTGGCGATCTGTTCGACGAGTTCGGCCCGGGTGAAGCCATGTTCCAGCGCCCGGCGCAATTCCTGCTCGACCGCAGCCACACCCTCTTCCCAGCGATCCGGGCGGGCAATCGCCAGCACCGAAGCCCGGTCGGCAATGCCGAAATCGGTTCCGTGATTGGCGGCTGCCTGGATCAGCGGCGAGGTGCCCGAACTGGTCAGGGTGGCGAAGCGACGGCTGAGAATGGCATCGCCGATATTGGCCAGGTTGTTGTCAAACCGGGCCGCCGCACTGTCGAGGACCGGCGTGAAGGGCCGCACGGCGTCGACCGTGAAAATCGTATAGATTTCCGGGTCATGGAAATAGCCGGCCGAGATCGGTCGGTCTGCCGACACGGTGCCCAGATCCGGATCCTCGCGGGGGGCCTCAAGGCCTTCCCAATCGGCGAAACTGGCTTCGATCCGGGCAATCACGGCCTGCGGGTCGACATCACCGACCACCACGACCATGCCGCGCTCGGGCGTGTAGAAATTCTCGTAATAATCGACGAAGCGCTCGCGCTGGGCATTTTCCAGCACCTCGGTGGTGCCGATGGCATCGCGATCCGGGACCAGCGTGTCGGGCAGGCGAAAGCGCCACACCGCATTGTTCCAGCGACGGATCGGGGTGTTGCGGACGCGTTCTTCGGACAGCACCACGCCGCGCTCGCGGTCGATCGCTTCGGGATCGAACAGGATTTCGCTGGCGGTCTGGCGCATCAGGAACAGCGCGGTCTCGACCGCCTCATCGCCGGCATCGGGCAGGTCGAGCTGGTAGCCGACCGTCTCATAGCCGGTGAAGGCATTGGTATCGGGTCCGAACTGCAGACCGTAGCGCTCCAGCAGGGGCACCATCTCGCCTTCGGGAACGTCGGTGGTGCCGTTGAAGGCCATGTGTTCGATGAAATGGGCAAGACCGCGCTGGTCGTCCGCCTCGCCGAGCGAGCCCATGTTGAACACCATCCGCACCGAAGCGACATTGGGCGGCGTTTCATTGGTCCGCACCGCATAACGCAAACCGTTTTCGAGCTGACCGTAGATGATGTCGGGATCGGCCGGGAGATCGGTGACCTCGTGGACAAAGGCATAATCGGTCGGGATCGCCACGTCCGCCTCGGGACGGTCACTGGCCGGTTGGCAGGCCGCCAGCGAGACCGCCAGGGCGAGGATCGCGGTCAGGCTTGTTGCGCCGGTTCCCGTTCCGATTTTCAAGGCCATTCAAGCACTCCCGGTCATGGTTTCAGGTTCGGAACCTAGTGGTGTCCGAACCGATGTCGAGTGAATAAGCTGCAAAGGGCCTTGTCAGCCCGACGTCCGTTCGAACGGGTCGTGCTCGGCGACCCAGTGGCCCTCGGCGACTTCCATCAATTGCGGACGGTACTGGTCGGCATCCGGATCATCGATCAGCTTGGACTTCATGAAGCGCAGCTGGGCGCGGCTGTCCATCGGAGAGGGAAGCTCGCCGTCCAGCTTGACGCGGACCCGGGCTTTCTCGACCACCGGGTCCGGCACCGGTACGGCGGAGATCAGGGCCTGGGTGTAAGGGTGGCGGGCGTCTTCATAGATATTGGTACGGTCCGCCAGTTCCACGATCCGGCCAAGATAGAGGACCATGACCCGGTGCGAGATCTCTCGCACGACCGAAAGGTCGTGCGAGATGAAGATCATCGACAGGTCCATCTCCTGCTGCAGCTTGATCAGGAGCTCGATGATCTGGGCCTGGATCGAAACGTCGAGTGCCGAGACGGCCTCGTCGCAGATCACCAGCTTGGGGCGCAGGATCATGGCGCGGGCAATGCCGACGCGCTGGTTCTGGCCGCCGGACAGCTCGTGCGGGTAGCGGTTGATCATGTTCGGGTCGAGGCCGACCTTTTCCATCATCTCCTTGACCACGACTTCACGTTCCGCGCGCTTCATCGATTTGCGGAAGGTCAGCAGCGGTTCCTCGATCGAGGCGCCAATGGTCATGCGCGGGTCAAGCGAGGCGAGCGGATCCTGGAAGACGATCTGGAATTCCTCGCGGGTCTTGCGCAGCTCATTGCGTTTGAGGCCGAGCAAGTCGCGACCGATCCATGACACGGCGCCCTCCTGGGCCGGGACCAGTCGCAGGACCGCACGGGCCAGGGTCGACTTGCCGCAGCCGGACTCGCCCACCACGCCCAGCGTCTCGCCCGGACGCAGATCAAAGCTGATGCCATCGACGGCGCGCAGCGTCTTGTAGGTCGGGCGCAGGCCGCCGGAGACCTGGATCGGGAACTGGACCTTGACGTTGTCGACGGCCAGCAGCGGTTCGGCATCGGCCGCGGCGGCAACCGGCTTCAGCGTTGTGTGTCCCGGACGATCGGGGCGATCAAGGCGAGGCATGGCTTCCAGCAGCATGCGCGTATAGTCGTGTTGCGGATTGGCGAAGATGTCCTCGATCGCACCGCCTTCGACATAGACGCCGTGCTTCATCACCTGGGCCCGGTCGGCCATGCGGGCGACGACACCCATGTCGTGGGTGATCAGGGCCAGGGCCGCACCGGTCTCGCGCTTCAGCTCGTCCATGATGTCGAGCACTTCGGCCTGCACCGTCACGTCGAGCGCTGTGGTCGGCTCATCGCAGATCAGCAGGTCGGGCTCGCACAGCATCGACATGGCGATCATGACACGCTGGCGCATGCCACCGGACAATTCGTGCGGATATTGCGCCAGTCGGCGCTTGGCCTCGGGTATGCGAACCCGGTTGAGCCAGTCCAGGGCGCGGGCATCAGCTGCCTTGCCGCGCATCTTCATGTGGATCCCGAGCACTTCGCGCATCTGGTCACCGACCGTCATGTGCGGTGTCAGCGAGGTCAGCGGGTCCTGGAAGATCATGGTCATCGAGCGACCACGCACCTGGTTCAGCTTGTTCGCGGACAGGCCGAGAATTTCCATGTCACGGTATTTGATCGAGCCGGTCGCCTTGCCGTTGGAGGCCAGCAGGCCCATCGCGGCAAGGAAGGTCTGGCTCTTGCCGGAACCGGACTCACCAACAATTGCCAGGCATTCGCCGGCATTGATCTCCAGGGACACACCCTTGACCGCCTCGACCTCACCGTCAGGGGTCTGGAAATTCACATTGAGGTCTGAGACCTGCAAAATCGGCGCCGTCGTCGACAGGCTGGAATGGGCCTTGGGCACAATAATACTCCCCAAATACTCGGTAGCGGGGGAGCATATCGACACATTGGCCCATGACCAGCCTCGTTCTCATTCCCAACTGCCCGACAGGCGGGATGTCTTTGCGTGGCGGACACAAAACGCCGCTGCTAAGTTTCCGGCGCATCAATCCTTTTCCTTCCGGGCGGGACTCAGTCACACTGTTACCCGAGGATATGCCAAGAGGTTGTGGATGACACACGCTGCGGGAGCATGGATGCGATGACCCCACGGTCCGCCGATACCCAACGCGCACTGTTCGCCAGTTCGCCCCTGGCCATTCTTTCGCTGGACGCCGGCGGCGCCATCACCGCCGTGAATGCGGCGGCTGCGGAGTTGTTGGGTTATGACCGGGCCGACCTCTCCGGCAAGCGGGCCCAGATCGTGTTTGCGGACCCGCGCGCCTATGACCAGCTTGAAGCGACACGGTTCAATATCCCTGACGGCATGGCGGAAGGTCGTTTCACGGCTCGCTATCGTACTCGCGCCAGTCGGGTATTTGACGGCGAGACGGTCGCAGCCCGCGCCACCAATGAAGGCAATTATGGCACGGGAACACTGCTGTTCATCCGTGATGTCTCGGCTGAGCTGAGCCTGAAGGCCAAGCTTGAAGCGAGCGACATCCAGCTGCGTGCGGCGCTGGCCTCGGCCAATGAAGGCGCCTTCTCGCTCAACCTGGTGACCCGGCTGGGATCGACGCGCGGCTTCATCAACGAGTTCCTCGGCATTTCCAGCGCCGACGCCACCATCTCGCTGGAACGATGGCTGGAAATCACTGCCGAAGACGATCGCGAACGCCTGGCGGGCGCCTTCGAAACGCTACGCACCCAACCGACACAACCGCTCGACATCGTGTTCCAGGCCACCCGCGCTGACGGCGAGATCCGCTGGCTTCACATGCGCGGCAAGGTCACCGAATTTTCCCGGGACGGCCAACCCTTGCGCGTATCTGGCGTGGTCGCCGACACCACCGAACGACACGATCTGGAAGCCAGGCTGGCAGCCCGTGAACGTCAGCTCGCCGAAGCCATCGAGTTCGGTTCGAGCGGCGTCTGGGAGGCGGATCCGACCACAATGGATGCAACGCTGATCGGACCCATCCGCGCCATACTCGGTGTTGCCGATGAGGATCCGGGAATCGACGGCACCCGCTGGCTTGAACGCACGCACAAGGATGATCGAGGCGAGGTCGCCCGGCAAATACAGACGCTGGCAGATGGAAACTCCAGCGTCCTCGATGTGGAATACCGCGTGCGCGATTCCCGCACCGGTGACTGGATCTGGCTTCGATCACGCGGCGGTGTGAAACCCGACACCGACCCGCCCATTGCCGTCGGCATGTTGGTCGACATTACCGAGCGCAAGAGGCTGGAACTCAAACTGGCCGAGACCGAGCGGCTCATGCGCGAAGGGCTGGAGGGAGCCAATGACGGCGCATGGAGCATGGATGTCCCCGCCGGACGCCTGCTTGTCTCGGGGCTCATCTCACGATTGCTGCAGATCGAGGATGGCGCGACCATCACCCTGGATGACTGGTTCGGCCTGATGCCCTCCGATTCGGAACCGGTGGCACGGGCCAGATTCCGCGACTTCACCGATCAGACCCGCGACCAGATTGACGCCGGAACCAGTCAGGACCTGGGTCGTTTCCGGGTCATCGGGCCGGACAGTTCGGAAGTTTGGCTGCGCTCGCGCGGACGCGTGGTTGAATGGACACCGGACGGACAGGCGGCCCGCGCCGCCGGGATCGTCAGCAACATCACCGAAGAGCAACGTCTTGAGCGAGCTCTGGCGGAAAGCGACAGACGACTGCGCGAAGCGCTGGTCGCAGCCGGAGAAGGCGCCTGGCGGGTCAATCTGAAAACCCGCGTCGGCGAGGTCAGTGCCGTCATCGCCGAGATGTTGGGGCTGCCACCCCAGGATGCCCGCATCACCTATGATGACTGGGAAACCCGAGTCCATCCAGACGATCTCGACACCGCGCGCGAGGCGTTTCGGGCGCTGCAATCGGGAGACCGCAACGCGATTGACATTATCGTGCGCTACCAGTCGGAGACCGGTGGATGGATACGCATCCACAATCGCGGACGGATTTCGGATCGCGATACCAATGGCGACCCGACTGTGGCGACCGGCTTCATCGCTGACATCACTGAGCGGTTGGAGACCCAGGAAGCGCTCGCGGATCGCGAGCAGCAACTATTCCAGGCCGTGACGGCGGCCGCACTGGGAACCTGGCGCATCGACCTGGTGGCCCAGACCATCAATTTGCGCGGCACGATCGTGGCGCAATTGTTTGGCGACGACGATGCGCGAACCCTCCCCGTCTCCGAATGGCGTGAGCGCATCCATCCGGACGACCTGGTCGCGGTCGACGCCTCTGTGGCCCACATACTCACCGCCGAAGATGTCCAGGCCGACGACCAGTATCGGTTGCGGGACTGGACCGGTGACTTCGTCTGGCACCGCTCGACCGGTCGCATTGTCGAGCGCGACGAAAGCGGGAGGCCGACGGCCGCCTCCGGCGTGCTGTGGAATATCGACGCCACGCGGCGGCTGGAAACGCTGATGGCGGACGAGCGTGCGCGCTTCGAACGCATCTACCGGGCCACGCCCGCCATGATGCACACGATCGATGCCGACGGCTTCATCGTCGAGGTCAGCGACTTCTGGCTGTCCCATCTGGGCTACAAGCGGTCCGAGGTGATCGGGCGGCGCTCCACCGATTTCCTCGACGCAGAATCGCGCGAGCGCGCCGTTCGGGTTGAATTGCCCAAGCTGTTCCAGATGGGTCAGAACACCCACACGGCCTACCGCTTCCTGCGCAAGAGCGGCGAGCCGGTCGATGTCCTGCTGTCCTCATTCCTCGAGCGCGACGCCGAGGGCAGGCCGCTGCGCAGCTATGCCACCCTTACTGACATCACCGAGCTGACAGCCGCCAATGAACAGCTCGAACGGACCAATCGCGAACTCGACCGTTTCGCCACCGTCGCCTCACACGACCTGCAAGAGCCGTTGCGCAAGGTCGCAGCCTTCTCTTCGCTGGTGCGACGCCGCTATGCCGACAAGCTGGATGAGGACGGTGTGCGCAGTCTCGACTTCCTGGCGGACGCGGCCCAGCGCATGCAGCGATTGATCAATGACCTGCTGTCCTATTCCAAACTCGCCAGCCAGCCGCTGAATCTTCGGGATGTCGACATGAATACTCTGGTCGCCGACATCATCGATCAACTTGAAACACCGATCAGTGAGTGCAATGCCCGCATCACCGCGGTCGAGCTCCCGGTTATCCAGTCCGACCACGTCCTGCTGACCCAGATTGTGCAGAATCTGATCTCCAACGCGGTGAAGTATCGCGGCAATGCCGACCCCGTCGTGAAAATCGATGCCGTCGAGGATGAGGCCGGCTGGACCTTCTCCGTCACCGATAACGGTATCGGTCTCGAGACGCGGTTCTCCGAAAAGATTTTCGCGCCATTCCAACGCCTTCACACGCGCGAACAATATGAAGGCACCGGAATCGGGCTGGCCGTTGTCCGCCAGGCGGTCGAGCGGCTGGGCGGTCATATCCGTGTTGAATCAGAACCGGGACACGGCGCCAGCTTCATCTTCGACCTGCCTCGCACGCCGCCTTCGGCGCGACGCGAATCCGGCTGACACCCGGCGCCTGTCCACCTATTCGAAACGCAACGCTTCGATCGGATTGAGGCGCGAGGCGCGGTGTGCCGGATAGAGCCCGAAAAACACCCCCACAAAGGCCGAGGCGCCGATGGCGATGGCCACAATGACCGGGTCGATCAGGATCTCCAGCTGTCCGACCTCGGCATAGATCAGCGTGCCGCTGACGCCGACCACCAGCCCGGCCAGCCCACCGATCACACACAACACAATGCTCTCGATCAGGAACTGGTTGCGCACATCGGCCCGCCGCGCGCCGACGGCGAGGCGCAGGCCGATCTCACGGGTCCGCTCGGTGACGGAGACCAGCATGATGTTCATGATCCCGATGCCGCCGACCAGCAGTACAATGCCGGCACCGACCGCCAGCAACAGGCCGAGCTGGCTCTCGGTCTCGTTGCGCGCGCGGATGAACTCGGCCAGCGAGCCGACCGCGAAATCATCCTCGGCGCCGGGCTGGATCTCTCGGCGTATGCGCAGCAGGTCCTCGATATCGGCAATCACGCGCGAGGTGGATTCACCCGGCGCGATATCGGCGTAAATGGTTGAAACGCCATCCCGGACCGTCACCCGCATGCCGGCCCCGAAGCGTTGGCGGACGGTCGACAGGGGCGCGAAAACAACATCGTCCTGGTCCTGCCCCCAGGAACTCTCCCCCTTGGGCTCCAGCGTGCCGATCACCTCGAATGGCTGGCCGCCGATACGGATCGACTGGCCCAGCGGGCTGGCACCGTCAAACAGTTCGCGGATGATCGTCTGGCCGACCACGACATAACGTCGGCCGCCGGTATCCTCGGCGCCGGAAAAGGCCCGCCCCTCGTCGATTACCCAGCCGCGGGCCGAGAAATAGTCCGGGTTCACACCCTGGATGCGCGAACTCCAGTTGATGCCACCGAACACCAGCGTCGTCGACGCGGACACCTCGCCCGAGACCCCGGCCAGGCCGGCAATCTCGTCGCGGATCGCCACGACATCACCATCGGTCATCGGATCGGCAGACCCGGCGCCGCCACGTCGTCCGCCGAACATCGACGAACCTGGACGGATGATGAGGAGGTTGGCACCAAAGCTGGCAATCTGCGCCTCGACCGCCTGCTTGGTCCCCTCACTGATGGAGACCAGAACGATCACCGAGGCGACGCCGATGATGACACCGAGCATGGCGAGCGCACTGCGCAGCGCGTTGATGCGGAGCGCCGTCAGTGCGACCCGAAGCGAAGCAAAGGCATTCATGAGCGGTCCTCCACGATGACGCCATCGCGAAACACGATCTGGCGCCGGGCATGATCGGCGACTTCCTGCTCGTGGGTCACCAGGATGACGGTGATACCTTCGCGATTGAGCTGGTCGAAGATTGCCATGATGTCGTCGGACGTCTTGGTGTCCAGCGCGCCGGTCGGCTCGTCGGCGAGCAGTATCTTGGGGTCGTTGACCAGGGAACGGGCAATGGCGACTCGCTGTTGCTGGCCGCCCGACAATTGCGACGGGTGGTGATCGGTGCGATCCCCGAGCCCGACCTGGGTCAATCGCTTCATGGCCCGGTCGACCCGCTCCCGATGCGGCATGCCCGAATAGATCAGCGGCAGGGCCGCGTTCTCGACCGCGCTGGTGCGCGGCAGCAGATTGAACTGCTGGAAGACGAAGCCGATGGTCCGGTTGCGAAAGCGCGACACGGCGTCCGGCCCCAGCGCCCGCACATTCTCGCCGGCAATCCGCAGATCACCCGAGGTCGGCTGGTCGAGGGCACCCAGCAGGTTCATCAGGGTCGACTTGCCCGAGCCCGACGTGCCCATGATGGCGACATATTCACCGGCCTCGATATCGAGCGAGACGCCGTTGAGGGCGTGCACCGTCTGGTCGCCCATCGTGTAGGTCTTGACCAGATTGCGACACTCGATCAGCGCCGGCATTATTCACGCACCTCGCGGGCCCGTGTGATGACGGCTTCGCCGGCCTCAAGCTGGCCACCGACAACCTCGGTCTGCTGGGTGTCATTGATACCCACACGCACGCGGCGCTCGGCCAGGGTTCCGTCGGCCTCGAGCACCCAGAGGGAGACATTGCGGGTCTCACGCATTTCGCGCTGGATTTCGCGGTAGCGGGTCATCTGTTCCGGCGTCAGCACGGCCTGCAATTCCCGGGTGATTTCCGCCTGGGCCGCGGCACGATCCGGCGTTTCGCCGGACTGGGCGGCAGCGGCCATCCGGCCGAAGACCTGGCGGAAAATCGCACCGGCGCGTTCCTGCTGGTCCTGCGTGAGCTCGAGTTGCTCGGCCATCTGGGCCATCGGATTGCGTCCGCCACCCGGACCGCCACGACCGCCGCCCGGGCGTCCGCCACCGGAGCCACCCGCCTCGACAGGCTGCGACCGGCTTTCCAGCGACGGCGGCGGCCGGAAGCGCAGGGCGGAATTGGGCACAGTCAGCACGTCGGTCCGCTCGCCGGTGATGATGTCCATATTGGCCGTCATGCCCGGCAGCAGGCGCTGGCCCGGATTGGCCGCCGAAATCACCACGGTGTAGGTGACGACATTATTGAGGGTCTGCGGCGCCAGACGGATCTGCTCGACCACGCCTTCCAGTTCCAGCCCCTGATAGGCGTCAACGGTGAAGGAGACAGGCTGGCCCTCGGCGATCTGGCCGATATCGGCCTCGTCGACCTGGGCATCGATCTGCACCTGGCCGAGATCCTGGGCGATCGTAAACAGGGTCGGTGCCGACAGGCTGGCGGCAACGGTCTGCCCCTCATCCACGGCCCGGTCGACGACAATACCGTTGATCGGCGCCCGGATGGTGGTGCGTTCCAGATCGATCTGCACGCCTTCCAGCGTTGCGTCACGCTGGGCGAGTACGGCCTGGGCGTTGCGGATCTGGGCGTCGGAAACGGCCAGGTTGGCCTGTGCGGCCTCCTGGGCTGTCAGCGCATTGTCGAGCGCCGCCTGGGCCGAGATCCCCCGGTCGAACAGGGCGCGGACGCGATCATATTCCTGTTGGGCCGAGCGGGCATTGGCCTCGGCCGTCAGACGGTTGGCGCGTTGAAGCGCAAGCGTGGCGGCGGCGGTGGCGCGATTGGCCTCGGCTTCACGGATGCGCGTCTCATAGGTCTCCGGATTGAGCTGGGCGATGACCTGGCCCGCCTCGACCGTGTCGTTGAAGTCGGCGTAGAGGCTTTCGATCTGCCCGGACAATTGCGAACCGACCTCGACCGTCACGAGGGCCCGCACGGCGCCCGAGGCTGCAACGATCCGGCGCACTTCACCGGGCGCCACGTCATGGGTCTCGATCACGATTTCGCCGGCACTGTCGGCGCCCTGTGACATCCACCACCAGCCGGCCGCAGCCAGCACCAAAAGACCGACCGCTCCGATCCAGATCCGATTCATCGACATCATTCCCGTCTATTTGCCCCCGAGCCTGTTCTCGCCCCTGACACGGACGGGCCGGGCCCGATCCGTCGCGGCTGCCACAGTCAATCGCACATGGCGCGCGTGCCATCTACGTCCACGAGCGGATGTAGCGCGCGGTCACCGGAAAGGCTAATGAGGATTGTGCCTGCCGCGTTTACCGGGGCACCGGAGTTGTTGTGATGTTTGATGAGCTGAAAATCCTGCTCGACCTGCCCGGCATGGACCTGGCCCTGAAATTCGCCCCGCTGGTGTGGGCTGCGATCTGGATTTTCATCACCGTCTCGTTGTGGCGCGGCGGCTTTACGGACCTCGTGGAGAAGCTGACCCGGCCGCGTTGGGCCGGACCGGAACGTGTCCGCGCGGTTATGATGCTGCCCCTTCGCGCGGTCATGCTGGCGCTGGTTGCCGCCCTTGCCGCGACCATCTCGACATTGGGTATTGCCTTCAATGCAGCCGTGGTCGTCGGAGTGATCCAGGCCATCGGCGCCGGAGGCTGAGCTTGACCCTGATCGATGCGGTGCAATTGCTGGCGGCCTACCATGCCGGGGGGCTGGCGGGATATCTGCTGATCCGGCGCATTTCGCCGAGCCTCGCCCTGCTGTGTCTGGTCTTCGCCGCCCACATGCTGGCCAATCTGGTGACGACACTCGCCAGCCTGCCACCACAGGCCGATATCACCAGCGCCTTCGGCCTGCTCTACGGGCCGGGCCTGTGGCTGTTCGTGCGCGGCCTTTGCTATCGCGACGCCCGGCCGGGATGGCGCGACCTCATCCACCTCGTACCGGCACTATTGGTGATCCTGATCCGCCCCGCCGATCCCTGGCCGCAACTGGCCGGCCTGCCACTACTGCTCGGCTATCTGGCCGCCACCTTTCTGGCATTGCGCGATCACGGACGGCTGACCGGACAGGTCCGCGCCGATGACGACCGGGTCAGCCTGCGCTGGGTAAGGCAGGCCTTTTTTGCCTTCGTGGCGATCGCCGCCTTTGACATTGGCCGCTCGGCTTTCGCGGGCCGGCTGCCCGGACTGGATGATGCCGGCCTGGCTCTGGTCCTGGTCGCGGTGACGGCCTTGCTGAGTGCGCTGACCTGGCGCAGCCGTGAACATGTCCGCGACCGCGGGGCGCTGTCGCCACGCGGACTGGCAGCCGGGCGGGCCGGAGCCGCGTCCGGGCCGGACGATGCCGACGCCCTGGCCGATTTCGCCCGCATCGACCAGATCGTCCGCTCGCAGGAGCTGTGGCGAGAACCGCGCCTGTCGCTGGCCGATGTCGCCCGCGAGGCCGGAGGCAGCACCCGCGACGTTTCGCGGGCCGTCAACGCCGGCAGCGGTGGCAGTTTCTCGGCCTATGTGAACGGGCTGCGGATCGATGCCGTCGACGCCCTGATGTCCGACCCCGAACGGGCCGACGCCACCCTGCTGACGCTCGCCTTCGAGGCCGGCTTCAATTCCAAGTCCGCCTTCAATCGCCTGTACCGGACCGTCCGTGACGAAACACCGAGCCGGGCCTTCGCGCGGGCGGCGGCGGGGCGCGCCACGGGCCGCTGATGCGCCCATCAAATGTCCCGGATCACGACCCGGCACGTGCCATATCCTGATCCGGGACGACCCGATCGGACCCGTCGGGCAGACCTTGGCCATCATCAAGTGGTTAAAGGACCTCCCCCATGAAAAATACCGCCCCCATCCGATCAGCGATGACCGTGCTGGCTGTCGCGACTACCGCCCTGACCGCTTGCGCCAGCGCCCAGTCGCCAGCCCCCGCCGGACCGGAGCGCGCACCCGATGCGGCCCGCTTCGGCGCCAGCCTGGACGAGATCCAGCCGCTGCTCGACGCCGCCTGCACCTCGGTCACCATCCGCGAACTGCCTCTGGAGGAGATGCCGATCGCGCAGACCAGCCACATCCAGGCAGATTGCACCGGTCTCGACCATGCCGGTGCTCCGCGCGACGCCGAATTCGTGTTCGCCGACGATGCCCTCGCCTTTGTCTGGGTGCTGACAGGCGCCGGCGAGGCCGAGGCCCTGCGCGCGTCGCTTGAGGCCGCCCACGGTGATCCGAGCCACGACCTGCCGCCGGCCACGGCCTTCACCCAGGCCCGCCTCGCCCTGCGCCACGACACGCCCGAGCTCCTCTACTACGGCGCCCATATTGCTGCGATGTATGAAGGCTGGTTCGACCAGATGGCGACGCAGTTCGCGGCGGAATAGGTCTCGGACACAGCACAGTTTGCGGCCTCGACACCGACGTCTGGCTGGCGCCTGACCGGTCCGGGCAGGCGACTGGTCAGACGATCGGTTCGAGTTCTAGAAGTTCGCATTCATGGTCGCAGGGGGCCGGCGGGTGACCGGTCTTCTGTGCCGCCCAGGCGGCCTCGAACGCGTGTCCCGCCTCCCGGCTGCAGATCTCGCCGCACCCCGGTCTCCGGCAAATGCCCTGGGTCGCGGCATTCGCACACAAATGGACCGGTGCACGGGATTTGTGCCGGCCCCAATGCACCAGTTCATGCAGGCAGGTGCCGACAACACGGTCCCGTCGCGAGGCGTCTTGCGGCGCCTCATTCCAGCGTCGCAACATGCGCGTGTCCAGCGTAATGGTTCCAGGATGGTTCGGATCGAAACGACCGCGGGTCTCTCCGCGCAATTCGACCAGGCGCAGGATTGGCCCCTTGCCGGTTTGCAGGGCCCGCTTCACAGCCTCCGCATCCTGACCGGTATAGACTTCGATCAGCTGAACGGTCTCCGCATCGCCCCGCAGGGCATCCACCCTATCGCGGAGCTCTGCCAGGACGGGCCAGTCATCAATGAAGGATTTGCGGATACGGATCTGAAACCTCCCGGGGCTCACCTCACAATTATTAACGAAAGGTAGCATGAAAGGTGCAAACAGGCTAACATTTCAGGAAATGCCTCACCGGGGAGGGCGATCATGTTGCACAAATATCGTCTCATTCTGGCGGCCGGCTGCGTCTGGCTGACCGGCTGCGCAACACCGTCCGACGGCGGCGCGGAACCCGACAGGCGCGCTGCCGGCTGCAACACCCGACCAACCGCCCAGCTGGCGACCTTGCCGCAAGCCCGCGCCTGCATAGACGCCTATCGGGACCGATACGGTCGCGCCGCGACGGCCAATGGCGACCAGCGCCGGGGTTTTCGGGCCGCGACGCTGGTCGGTTCGCTCGGTGCTGTCGCCAACGCCCTGGCGGATGGCTCGGAAGGCGCGACCACCGCGCTGGGCCTGGTGGCCGGCACTTCGACGACCCTTTCCCCGATCGTGGCGCCGCCAGCCCGGGTGCCGATCTATCTGGACGGCCAGCGCGCCGCCAATTGCCTGTTTCGTGCGTCGTCGCAGAGCCTGGACCGGGCGACCGCGCTGGCCGGTGAACCCTTCACGCGTTTCGAAACCCAGGTCGCGGCGCTCCAGGAGCGACTGGCAACGGCCCCCGCCCACGCCGACGCCAGCCGCCTGCTGGTCGAGCGGTTCGAGGAAATCCGCAGTTCGATCAATGATCTTGTGGCATTGCGGGATGCTGTTCGCCGGGCCCGCAGCGCAACCCGGCTGGCCGGCGATCATCTGATGTCCAGCCTGGTCGATGTCGACCTGGCGGTACAATTGCGCCTGCATCGCGTCGATGTTTCGCTGGAAAGCTCCATCCAGGCTGCCAACCAGTCCGTCCTGACCCTCGCCGGTCAGATGAGCCAACGCCCCGACCTCTTCACGCTGCCGGATCCGGACTACGAAGAGAGGGGCAGCGCTTCCAACCCGCTTGACGGACCGTTGGCACGCTGGAATGCCGCCACCCGTACCGCGCTCGAGCCTGTTACCGAATTGGCCGGGACCGTTACAGCCCTGCTTGACTCGATGCAGATCGACACGGCAGCAAGTGACACCTCGCGCTGTGTTGACATGGCTGCCGGCCTGACCAGCGATGTCATTGTCCTGCGCCGCCCTCCGGTCAATATCGACCTTGGCGACAGCACAACCCATCGCCTGACACTCGATGTCGATGGCGGCAATGCCCCCTACACCGCGCAGTGGATCGGGTCGGCGCCGGACGGGCTGACCCTTTCGATCGGCGATTCCGGCGCCGGTGAGTTTCTGGTCGTCGCCAATCCCGGGGAGGCCAAGACCGGGCGCTACCAACTCCTGCTGCGAGACGAGGACCTGCGCCCGCTTCTGGTCACCCTCCGCGTGGTCGGTACCGCTCCGGCCGCAACGCCGGAGACACCCGAGAGGGCACCCGAAACACCCGAAGCCACGGCCGAAACACCAGCGGCCACGGCGCTTGTGGAAAACGGGGAGGCGCATGCCGTGTGCCAGGTGAAAGCCGGGCTGACCGCGCCCTATCAGGGGGTCGCAGCGCTGCAGGCGGGCATCTGCCACCACCTCACCACCGTCTCCGATTTCGACAAGGAGGCGGGCTTTGTCTTCATGATCGACGACACCCCTGGTTCTGCCACTGACGATGCGGCCAGAGAGTTGCTAGAGGACCTCACCGTGCCGCTCGAAGAAGACGCCAGTCGGGACAGGCTCTACGGGATCGTGTGCCGGGAGCTGGACCTGGACAGTTGCGCCCCTGCAATTCCGGCCCCGGACTAGCGACAAAAGTCAGGGATCGCACTGGACGGGACCGGCCCGGGGGCGTCAATTGACCAGCCCACGCCCCTGCCCGGCCGACACGAAGGATTCCCCCCATGAGCGAACTGCCCGCCTGCCCGAAATGCGCCTGCCAATGGACTTATGAGGACGGCGCCTTGCTGGTCTGTCCGGAATGCGCGCATGAATGGTCCCCGGACACAGCCGCTTCTGCCGGCGATGGCGAAGCCGGCAAGGTCTGGCGCGACGCCAATGGCGCAGAGCTCGCGGACGGCGACACGGTGACGGTGATCAAGGACCTCAAGATCAAGGGCACCAGCCAGGTCGTGAAAGTCGGCACCAAGGTCAAGAATATCCGCCTCGTCGATGGCGACCATGACATCGACTGCCGTATCGACGGCGTCGGCCAGATGGGCCTGAAGACCGAGTTCGTGAAAAAGGCCTGATCCGGCCGGGACCCGCCTGCCACAGACCGAAGATTACCGGAAATTTAGTTCACCTGCGTCGGCAACGAACTATGTCTGTTCCATCAATCAACGCTGAGGTGGGAGAGACTCATGCACCGCTTACTCGCGGCGACCTTCGCGGCGGCCCTGTCCTTTACAGGTCTGGCCAGCGCCCAGGTCCCGGATGTCGACATTCCGTTTGAACAATTCGAGCTGGAAAACGGGCTGACCGTCGTGGTCCACGAGGACCGCAAGGCACCGATCGTGGCCGTCTCGATCTGGTATGGCGTCGGCTCCGGCGCCGAGCCGGAAGGCCGCACCGGCTTCGCCCACCTGTTCGAACACCTGATGTTCAACGGGTCGGAAAACTATAATGACGAGTATTTCGGTCCGTTCGAACAGGTCGGTGCGACCGGCATGAACGGCACCACCTGGTTTGACCGCACCAACTACTTCCAGACCGTGCCGACACCGGCCCTGGAAATGGCGCTGTGGATGGAATCCGACCGGATGACCCACATGCTCGGCGCGATTGACCAGGACCGTCTCGATGAACAACGCGGCGTGGTCCAGAACGAAAAGCGCCAGGGCGACAACCAGCCTTATGGCATGGTCGAGTATTCACAGCTGCGCGCCCTGTTCCCGGAAGGCCATCCCTACGCCCACTCGACCATCGGTTCGATGGACGATCTGGACGCCGCCTCGCTGGACGATGTGCGTGAGTGGTTCCTGCAGTATTACGGCGCCACCAATGCCGTCCTCGTTCTGGCCGGTGACATCAATGCCGAAGAAGCCCGTCCGCTGGTCGAGCGCTATTTCGGTGACGCCCCGGTCGGCCCGCCGCTGAACCGCATCAATGAGTGGATCCCGGAGCGCCGCTACGACACCACCGAAGTGCTCTATGATGACGTGCCGCAATCGCGCATCTACCGCACCTGGGTCGTGCCGGGCCGGATCACCGCCGAGCGCAATGACCTGCAACTCTTCGCCACCGTCCTTGGCGGCGGTCGCACATCGCGCCTGTACCAGGACTTCGTGTTCGGGCGTCAGGTTGCCACGAGCGCCTTCGCCTATGTCGAAGCCCACCAGCTGGCCAGCCAGTTCCATATCGAAGTGACGCTCAACCCGGGCGAGGACGTGGAAGCGGCCTCGGCCCGGATCGACGAGATCGTCGCCGAACTGCTCGCCGAAGGCCCGACCGAGGACGAGCTGGCCGCCGCCCGCACCCGCATCAATGCCGGTGTCGTGCGCGGTCTCGAGCAAATCGGTGGCTTTGGCGGCAAGGCCGTCACCCTCGCCGAAGGCGCGCTCTATGCCGGTGATCCCGGCTTCTGGCGCACCCAGCTGGAGCGCCTCAACAATGCCGACGCCGACCAGGTCACGGCAACGGCCAATGAATGGCTGACCACCGGCTCGCACGAAATCACCGTGCTGCCGTTTGGCCAGTATGCCAGCGTTGAAACCGATGCCGACCGCTCGGCCCTGCCGGTCGTCGACTCGACACCGGAACTGGTCTGGCCGTCGGTTGAAACCGCCGAGCTCTCCAACGGTGTCGACATTGTCTTCGTGCGCCGTGACGCCGTCCCGGTGGTCGAGATGCAGATGGTCTTTGATGCCGGCTATGCCGCCGACAGTGTCGAGGGTGGCCAGCTGGGTCTCGCCAGCTTCACCATGAACATGCTGGATGAAGGCGCCGGCCGGATGGATGCCACTGACATTGCCGCACGGGCCGAAAGCCTGGGCGCCAATCTCAACACCGGTGCCGGTCTCGACACCTCGTCGGTGACCCTGTCGGCCCTCACTTCGAACCTGCGTCCGTCGGTCGAGCTGATGGCCACGGTCATCACCGATCCCAGCTTCCGGGATGAGGACATCGACCGTGTCCGCGCCCAGACGCTGAACGGCATCCAGCAGGAGATGGCCAATCCGATCGCCATCGCCCTGCGCATGCTGCCGCCGGAAATGTTCGGCGAGGGCCACGCCTATTCGGTGCCCTTCACCGGATCGGGCACGCCGGAAGCTGTCACCGGCTTCAGCCGTGCCGACCTGCTGGCCCACCAGCAAGCCTGGTTGCGTCCGGACAATGCCACCCTGTTCATCGTCGGCGATACGACGCTGGACGAGGTGACGCCGATCCTCGAGCGGGCCTTCCGTGGCTGGCGCGCACCCGACGCGCCGCTGCCGCAGAAGAACCTGACCGAGGCCAGCAATGCCGACGAGGCCCGGGTGATCATCATCGATCGTCCGAACTCGCCGCAATCGCTGATCCTGGCCGGCCTGATCGGCCCGTCCGGTTCGGTCGACAATCCGGAAGTCTACTCGGCCATGAATGACGCCATCGGCGGCTCCTTCACGGCTCGGGTCAACATGAACCTGCGTGAGGACAAGGGTTGGTCCTACGGTGCCCGGACCCTGCTCTGGGGTGCCCGCGGCCAGCGGCCCTGGCTGGTTTATGCACCGGTCCAGACCGACCGCACCTCGGACTCGCTCGCCGAACTTCTGCGCGAGTTTGACGAGTTCACCTCGACCAACCCGGCCACCGCCGAGGAGCTGCAGCGGTCGGTCAACAACTCGACCCGCTCCCTGCCGGGTCAGTTCGAGACCTCGGCTGCGGTTCGCAACTCGCTGGCCAACAGCGCCAATCTGGGTCGCGACTGGAACTATCCGGCCACGATCACCGAGCGCTACCACGCGCTCGATCTGGAAACGGTCCGCGCCGCGGCCCAGGAAGTCGTGCACCCGGAACAGCTGGTCTGGCTGATCATCGGCGACGCCGCCGAGATTGAAGCCGGCATCCGTGAGCTCGACATGGGTGAAGTGGAAGTGCGCCGCCTGGAGCAATAGGCTCCGACAGGCAGCGACACAGCGCTGAAACAAAGGCGGGCGCCGGAGGAAACTCCGGCGCCCGTTCTTTTTGCCTGGCATCCATCTGCCTTGGCGCGACTGCGCCAGGCATCGGAGCCTCAGCCGCGGATAACATGCCGGGTCAGCCGCCCGGCGTGGACCTGAGTGCGGAACCGAGCTTCATGCAGTGTCGTGCCATAGGCCAGACCGGCATCGACATCCCAGCATCCGGCCGAAACCGTGAACCGGTAGGACCGGCCCGGCGGAATGGTCACGCCATTGGGCAAACGGTTGAGTCCATAGCTCATTGCCGAGCAGTCCGAGATCAGGACGGCCGTCAGCGTGTGCCGCGAGCCATTGGCGATCTCGATTGCCCCTGTCGGTTCACCGGGCCGGACAAGCGGCCCGCCTGTCACTGCACTGCAGGCCGCAACCAGCCCCACACATGCCATCAACGCCCATATTCGCAAAATACGCATCGCCCTCTCCCCTTTCTCGATACGGTGGCAAATATCAACCAATCAGCGAGACGAGGTAAAGACCCTAGTTGGAAAAGGGCGAACGGTTTTCTAGAACGCCCCGCGTGCCTGGGCCACGCCGCCATCGACCACCACGGTCGAGCCGACCACATAGTCCCCCGCCCGCGAGGCCAGGAAGATCGCCGCACCGGCCATGTCCGACGGTTCACCGACCCGGCCGGAGGGAACGCCTTGTGACACCATGTCGGCATGATCGCGGGCGACCTTGTTCATGCTGGACGCGAAAGCCCCCGGCGCGATCGCTGTGACATTGATATTCTCCTTGGCCATTTCCAGGCCCAGGCGCTTGGTCAGATGGATGATGCCCGACTTGGAGGCGGCATAGGAGTAAGTCTCCATCATGTTGACCGACAACCCGTCGATCGAGGCGATATTGATCACCTTGGCCGGCTGTTGCGGCGAGGCGGCTGCCTTGAGGGCGCCGTGCAGGGCCTGGATCAGGAAGAAGGGCGTCTTGACATTGAGGTCCATGACCTTGTCCCAGCCGCTCTCGGGAAACTCGTCCAGCGGCGCACCCCAGGCTGCGCCGGCATTGTTGACCAGAATGTCGAGCTTGCTTTCATGTGTCAGGAATTTGGCCGCCAGCGCCTTGGCCCCGTCGGCGCCCGATGCGTCCCCCGGCAGGGCGATACAGGTGCCGAATTCCGACAACCGCTCGGCCGTGGCCAGGCATTCCGGCGCCTTGCGCGCGGTGATGTAGACCTTGGCCCCGGCCCGCACATAGCCCTCGGCAATCATCTCGCCAATGCCGCGCGAGCCACCGGTGATCAGGGCCACACGGCCCTCAAGGGAAAACAGATTATCAAACATGGTACGGACCTCCCGTCAGGGTTTGTGTTTTGTTGCAGGATGCGTAGCGGGTGGGAGCGGCGCTGTCGAGGGTTGGGTACGGAATGAACGGCATTCACCGGTGAAGGGAGTCTCATCGCTGGCCGGAGGGGCCGGTCGGTCCCGGCTTTGCGCACCGCTTTCGTGGGGCTGCGGCCAGGAAAAACATCCCTGAACTCAGACCTTATCCCCGCTGCGCGCCCCTTTCCTTCTCCCTTGGGAGAAGGTGGCCGGAGCCCGGATGAGGGGGAAAGCGCCTGCTGGCACCGGGACTTCCCCCTCACCCTGGCCCTCTCCCAAGGGAGAGGGAAAGGGCGCTCTATCAAGAAAATCGGCCAAACTTATCCTCCCCCCTTTCCACCACGCGATAATGCCTTCGGTTTTCGGGATGGGAGGCACGGGCCCTGTCACTTGTGCCCGGAAACTTGCGGAGCCTGTCCGCGTGTCGGGGATGACATCCCGATACTCCGGCAGGGCGTGCGATCAGGTCCAGGGGCACTAAACGACCGACCCTCAGTACCTGGCGCATTGGAATCGGGGGCGAGAGCGTCCGGGAAATCTCCGTGAGCGGGATGCTTGTCGAAGCCTACCGTTATTAAAACAGCGCTTTATCGGCTCCGGCCGACATCCCGCTCCCTCCCATCTCTCCGGCGCGAAAGCGTGCGGACCCCTCACCCTGTTTGAAACCCTGCCAGAAATTGGAGACTGCCATGTCCCGCACCCGTTCGATCGATCCGCAAACGCCGATCACCCCGAAAAACCCCGATCTCACCACCACGCAAGGCGCGCTGATCGGCGACTGCGTGCACTATGAATGCCTGGCCCTGAAGGCCATCCACGACGCCATGAACCAGCAACTCGACAAGGGCGACAGCAAAGCCGCCATCGCCACGGCCGAAATTCTGCTGGACCGGCTCAAGGCCAGCTGGCTGGGCAAAGCGGTGGATGAGATGAACGCGTATTTCCGCGCCGATGATGACAGTGTCCGCCTCGACATGGTGCAGACCCTGCGCGACATCGCCCGCATGCTCGACGGCGAGTTCGGCGAAGGCATGGAGCCCAACGCCTTGGCCCGCGATCCCGACGAATATCACAAGCTGCTCAAGCAGGCGAAGAAGCAGGCCGAGTCCGGCAAGCGGAAGCTTTATGTGGGGACGTGAGGGAGGAGCTCGGGAGTCGGCCGTGCGCCAAATCTGTCATCCCTGCCACCCGCCTATGCGGGCGCAGGTTCCCGCCCCGCGTAGGCGGGGCGAAAGTCAGGGACCCATGCGGCAACAAAAAGTTAGGCCCCCGTCCTGCGTCCGGCCTCCGCCGGACATCCGACGTGGATGACAAGGTGTTTGATCCCTACTCCTTGCCGCGCGACGCTTTCTTGCGCTCGTGCTCTTTCAGGAAGGTCTTGCGGATGCGGATGGTCTGGGGGGTCACCTCGACGAGTTCGTCGTCATTGATGAATTCCAGCGCGTATTCCAGGGTCAGCTTGATCGGGGTGGTCAGGACGATGTTCTCGTCGGTGCCCGAGGCCCGCATGTTTGTCAGCTTCTTGCCCTTGGTCGGATTGACGATCATGTCGTCATCGCGGGAATTGACGCCGATGATCATGCCTTCATAGACCTCGACAGCGTGTCCGACGAAGAGCTTGCCGCGCTCCTGCAGGTTGAACAGGGCAAAGCCCAGCACCTTGCCGTCGATCATCGAGACCATGGCGCCGTGGTGACGCTGGCCGATCTCGCCGCCGGTCTTCGGGGCATAGTGATCGAAAGTGTGGAACATCAGGCCGGTGCCTGAGGTCAGGGTCAGGAATTCGGAGCGGAAACCGATCAGGCCGCGGGTCGGGATGACATAGTCGATGCGGACCCGGCCATGCCCGTCCGGCACCATGTTCTTCATCTCGGCCTTGCGCTGGCCGAGCTTTTCCATGACGCCGCCCTGATGGTCTTCCTCGAGGTCGACGGTCAGGCTCTCATAGGGCTCGCACTGTTCGCCATCGATCTCCTTGATGACCACGCGCGGCCGGCCGACGGCCAGCTCGAAGCCTTCGCGGCGCATGGTCTCGATCAGGATGGAGAGGTGAAGCTCGCCGCGACCGGAGACGGTGAACTTGTCCGGATTGTCCTGCTGCTCGACCTTCAGCGCCACATTGTGGATCAGCTCGCGGTCGAGGCGTTCTTTCAGATTGCGCGAGGTCACGAACTTGCCTTCGCGGCCGGCGAACGGGCTGTCATTGACCTGGAAGGTCATCGACAGGGTCGGCTCGTCGACGGACAGCAGCGGCAGCGCCTCGACATTGTCGGGGTCACACAGCGTGTCGGAGATTTTCAGATTGTCGATGCCGGTGAAGGTGATGATATCGCCGGCCTGGGCGCTTTCCAGCTCGACCCGCTCGAGGCCGTGAAAGCCGAAGATCTGCTGGACCTTGCCCTTGACCTGACGGCCATCGGCCTTGGCCACGGTGACAGGCTGGTTACGGGCCAGACGTCCACGGGCGACACGGCCAATGCCGATCACGCCGGTGAAGGAGGAATAATCCAGCGCCGAGACCTGCAGCTGCAGCGGGCCGTCGAGATCGACGTCAGGGCGCGGCGTGTGGGCGGTGATCATCTCGAACAGCGGATTCATGTCGGTGCCGATCACGCCGGCCTCATTGGCGGCCCAGCCCTGAAGGGCAGAGGCGTAGACGACCGGGAAGTCGAGCTGTTCCTCATTGGCGCCGAGCCGGTCAAACAGGTCGAAGGTCTGGTCGACCACCCAGTCCGGACGGGCCGAGGGACGGTCGGCCTTGTTGATCACCACGATCGGCTTGAGGCCGCGGGCCAGCGCCTTCTTGGTCACGAAGGAGGTCTGCGGCATCGGGCCGTCGACCGCATCAACGAGAAGGAGAACACCATCGACCATCGACAGGACGCGCTCGACCTCGCCGCCGAAATCGGCGTGGCCGGGGGTGTCGACGATATTGATGTTCCAGTCATTCCAGGTGACGGCGGTATTCTTGGCCAGGATGGTGATCCCGCGCTCTTTTTCCAGATCGTTGGAATCCATCATCCGCTCGGACACATTGGCCCGCTCGCCCAGCGTTCCGGACTGTTGCAGCAGCTGGTCGACCAGCGTGGTCTTGCCGTGGTCAACGTGCGCCACGATGGCGATATTGCGCAGCTTGTCGAGGGACGCGCTCATGATGTCATTCCTGTCGTGAAAAGGCGCGCCCTCATACGCTGCGAGGGCGTGGCTGGCCAGTGCTTATTCCGTGCGATGGCCGTGAAAGTCGAAGATGGCCGCCCGGCCCGGTCAGGAACCGGTTGGCGGTTCCGGGTCTTGCGGGGGCGGTTGCCGGGTCGGGCCGGTCGGCCCGTAGGTCGAGACCGGGACGTAGTGGCGGGCCGATGGCTTCGGCGTCGATGGCTCGAAGAGGTTCCGCATCAGGTCGGTACGCCGCAGCAGACCGCGTATTCCCGTGATCACCAGCGAGATCACAAAGATGAAATATCCCAGGCGCCAGCCCCAGCGATTGGCCGTTTCCTTGACCCCGGCCAGATGGCTGACCGAGACGAAATACCATTCCGGGCCGGCAATCCGGCTGAATGCAACCAGGAACTCGCTCCGGGGCGTTCCGACCACGCCGCGTGGTCGCGGATCGTCGCGCAGCAGGGCCATGATCTCAACCGGGTCGATACCGATCGCGCGAGCCTGCTGCAGGGTCTGGCCGCGGGCGATCACAGCGCCGTCGCGGTCGAATACAAGATTGACACCGCCCGCCGGCGGCGCCTCGAGCGACGACGCCAGATGCTCGGTCATGTCGATCGAGGTGCCGAATGCCCCCATCAGTTCGCCATCGACCCGGATCGGTTTGCGACACGCCGTGGCCGAACGCTCACCTCCATCCGAGTAGACGAAACGGGACAGGCGGGTGCACTGCATCGCGCTTTCGGGATTTGTGTCCTGGCTGAACAGACGCGGATCCTCATCGGCCTGAAGGTTGAAATCAGCCGGCGCCTCATATCGGTAGAATGCGAGCCGGTCGTCGCGGTCGGGCGCAAAAATCACGACGCGGCGGTCAGGCGTGAAATAGTAGAGACTGGAGAATTCGCCCAGATGGGCTTCGCCGAATGCCCGGACCACATGGAAGCCGGCCATGTAGCGTCGCTGTTCCTCGGGGGTCATGGACATCCCGTCGCCCAGGAAGGCGCCGATCCCGAACACATAGTCGGCTCCGGGCAGGACACGGCCGTCGAAGAGATCGGGGTGCGACCGCCGGGTGCCGTCTCCAAAATCGGGGAACAGGGCGTTGAATTCGTCGAGGATGTCGTCCGCCTCGATCAGGCTGTGACGACGCAGGAAAGCGGCTTCGGCGGCCTCGGCCAGGACACGGGCTTCGTCAAACAGCGTCTGCTCGCGGTCCGCCCTCACCCGGATATAGGATTGCAGCATCTCGGCCCGTGCCGCCGACAGCGAGGTCATCAGGACGTTATGCGCAGCCAGCCCCGAGATCGCGGCGAAGGTCGCCGACAGGAGGACATGAACGAGAATGATGACTGCCAGACGCACGTCAGGGACCTTTTTCTTCCACCGCTCCCTATACACCGTCAAAAACTAATATCCGGTGATATTTGATGAACGGCCATCAGCCCTGCCGTTCCGCCTCGGGCAGCGAATTGGCCAGACGTCGCACAAGCGAACAGAAAGCCGCCTGCTCGCCCGAATCCATCATCCGGTTTCCCGACAGCGGCACGGCCTCCACCGACTGGCGCAGGCGTGCATACACGCCCTTGCCCTTTCCGGTCAGGTACAGATGGCTGACACGGCCATCCGCCTGGGACGCCCGCCGTACGACCAGACCGGCCTCCAGCAGCGCCTTGGTAGCGCGGGACACGATGCCCTTGTCCATCGGCGTCACGGTAACGACCTCGACCGCTGTCCGTCCGGGCGCTTCGGCAATCGCCGCCAGCACCCGCCATTGCGACAGGTTCAGGCCTGCCTCGCGCTTGACGATGGCCGAGGTCAGACGGGCGACCCGATCGGCGAGGACGGTGACCTGGTAGGGCCAGTATTCATTGAGCCGGATAACATCCGGCACTCCGTCACCCGCCGGATCGAGGGTCGGCCCGGCGGCCGCTTCAGCCACAGACATCGGATCCCCGGCCGGGAAATTGTCCGGCAAGGAGCCTTCGGCCTCGGGTTGACGTCGGGATTGGGTTTCGGTCGTGTTCATGCGGCCTTAATAGTTGCAATCACAACTTGACGCAATAGCAACAAACGAGCTAGTCAACGCCCCAATCGACAACGGCACGCCGCCGCTGCGACGCCGGATGCGTCACGCTGGCGTACCCCCAACCCTTGCTGGAGACACGACATGGCCGACCTGTTTGAAAACCCGATGGGACTTTGCGGTTTCGAGTTTGTTGAGTTCACCGCGCCGGAACGCGGCGTGATCGAGCCGGTTTTCGAGTCGATGGGTTTCACCCACATCGCCAATCACCGCTCCAAGGATGTCGAGCTGTGGCGCCAGGGCGGGATCAATTTCCTGATCAATTACGAGCCGGACACCCAAGCCTCCTTCTTCGCCAAGGAACACGGCCCGTCGGCCTGTGGCATGGGCTTCCGCGTCAAGGATGCGGCCCTCGCCTATGACGAAGCCCTGGAGCGCGGCGCCGAACCGGTGATGACCGAGCCGGGCATTTCCGAGCTGGTCATTCCGGCCGTCAAGGGCATTGGCGGCGCCTCGGTCTACCTGATTGACCGCTTCGAGGACGGCAAGTCGATCTATGACATCGATTTCGTCTATCTCGACGGCGTCGACATCCACCCCGAAGGCTGTGGCTTCAACGTGATCGATCACCTGACCCACAATGTCTACAAGGGCCGGATGGACTATTGGGCCAAGTATTACGAGGACCTCTTCAATTTCCGCGAGATCCGCTATTTCGACATCAAGGGCGAATATACCGGCCTGGTCTCGCGCGCCATGACGGCGCCGGATGGCCTGATCCGCATCCCGCTGAACGAAGAGAAATCCGAAGCGGTCGGCCAGATCGAGGAATATCTGCGCGAGTACAAGGGTGAAGGCATCCAGCACATCGCCTTCTCCTGCGACAATCTGATTGAATGCTGGGACCGCCTGAAAAAGGCCGGAACCGAATTCATGACCGCACCGCCTGCGACCTATTACGACATGCTGGAAGACCGCCTGCCGGGCCATGGCGAGCCAACCGAAGAGTTCAAGAAGCGCGGCATCCTGCTCGACGGCACCACCGAAGGCGGCCAGCCGCGTCTGCTGCTGCAGATATTCTCGGGCAAGGCGATCGGTCCGATCTTCTTCGAGTTCATCCAGCGCAAGGAAGATGAGGGCTTCGGCGAGGGCAATTTCAAGGCCCTGTTCGAGTCGATCGAGCGCGACCAGATCGAACGCGGCGTCATCAACGCAGCCGAGTAGGAGGACATCATGTCCGTCAACATCAAGCGCATCCACCACGTCGCCTATCGCTGCAAGGACGCGAAAGAGACGGTCGAGTTCTACCAGCGTGTCATGGGCATGGATTTCAAGCTTGCCATTGCCGAGAATGAAGTCCCCTCGACCAAGGCGCCCGACCCCTACATGCACGTCTTCCTCGACGCCGGCATGGGCAATGTCCTGGCCTTTTTCGAACTGCCCAACTCGCCGGAAATGGGCCGCGACGGCAATACGCCGGAATGGGTCCAGCACATCGCCTTCGAAGTCGAGGACATGGACACACTCCTGGCCTCCAAGGCCCATATCGAGGCGCAAGGCCTGGATGTGCTCGGCCCGGTCAATCACGGCATCTTCAAGTCGATCTACTTCTTCGACCCGAATGGCCACCGTCTGGAACTCGCCGCCAATACCGGCACCAACGAGCAGATGGCTGAACTGAAACGCGTCGCCCCGGCGATGATCGAGGAATGGAGCCAGACCAAGCGCGCGCCCAAGCACGCAGCCTGGCTTCACGAGCAGGACTAGCATCCCCCAAACCCGCTGGACCTGTCATGACCTCTCGCCCCGTCTGCCCGGACGGGGCGTTTTCTTTGCCCGATGCCCCGGCTCGACCGGGTCCCGCGTCTGCTTGCCTATTCTGGCAATATGGTCAGGATGCCACGCAATTGCCGGGGGAAATCGGATCAGATGTTGGGATTGATTGCCGAATTGCGCCGCCGCAGCGTGTTTCGCGTCGCCGCCGCCTATCTGGTGGTCGCCTGGCTGATCATGCAGGTGGTGGCAACGATCGGCGGCGCTGCCGGCCTGCCCGACTGGGCCGACAGTCTCGCGCTGGTCCTGCTGCTGGCCGGCTTCCCGGTCGTGGCCTTCATCGCCTGGGCGTTCGAGCTGACGCCCGACGGCATGAAGAAGACCGGGGCCGTTGACGACCCGGGCGGGTTCAAGCCGCTCGGTCCCGGTGATTATGTGCTGATCGCCGCAGTCCTGGTCGTTCTGGGCATTGGTGGCGCGCAACTGCTCACCGCTCCTGGCGGGGCGGCGAATAATGCCGGGCCGGAGATGGCGATCGCCGCACCCCTGCCGGACACGCCAGAAGTCTCCGATTCCTCGATCGCGGTCCTGCCTTTCGCCGATCTCTCCCCGGACGGCGACCAGCAATATTTCTCCGACGGGATTGCCGAGGAAATCCTCAATGTCCTGGTGCGCATTGACGGGCTGGATGTCGCCTCGCGCACCTCGGCCTTCCAGTATCGCGGCGAGACCTATTCCATCCCGCAAATTGCTGAAGGTCTGGGGGTCCGCCATGTCCTGGAAGGATCCGTCCGCCGCGATGGGGAGACGGTGCGCATAACCGCCCAGCTGATCGATGCGCCTGACGACCGGCATTTGTGGTCGCAGACCTATGACCGTCCGCTCACCGCCGGCGCGATCTTCGCAGTACAGGATGAAATCGCGACGGCCATCGTTGCGGCGCTGCGCGAATTCCTGGATGCGACGGCCCCTGCGCCGGTCGTCACGGTTGCGGCTGTTACCGATGATGTCGACGCCTATTCCCTCTATCTGGAGGCGCGGGCCCTCTATCTGGGCCGACGCGAGCTCGACCGGGCCATGGAATTGCTGGACCAGGCGATTGCCCGGGATCCGGACTTTGCTCAGGCCCATGCCGTTCGCGCCGCGGCAACGCTCTTGCTCGACGAGTTCATGGAAACCGACCACACTTGGGAGGCCCTGAACGATGAAGCAGGCCGGTTCGCGCGAAACGCGCTCGCCATCGACCCGAACAACGCGACCGCCCTCGCCGTGCTCGCCAATTCCCAGGCGATGGAATCCCGGCGCTTGGGGTCACGGGCGGATTACGCTGGCATCATCGCCCAGTATGACCGCGCGCTCGAAATCGACCCTCATGACGGATCGGCGCGCAATTGGCGTGGGTTGGTCTATATGGACATCGGCTATCTGGACCGGGCGCTGGCCGATTTTCAGACCTGCCAATTGCACGAACCCCGTTATTCGCCGTGCGTCGAAAACGGCTATGAGACGCTTTATGCAATGGGACGAACCGATGAGGCGTTCGCGGCATTCAGGCAGACCCTGTCAGCCGGTCTCGCCACAGGCGAATGGCTGAATTTCGGAATGCTGGCCCGCTTCGGGGAAGAGATCACCTTCACCAATGGCCTCAACATGTCGTCCGTCCTGCCGCGCTATTCGCGCGCCGGCGAAATCTACCAAGCCTACCTCAATCTGGACGAAGACCATTCCGCACTGGGTGCCGACGCCTGGCGCCATGCCGCCAGCATTGGCAATGAGGCGACCCTGAGCGTCGAACAATTACTGCTGCCTCTCGATCCGACAGGCAGCGATGCCATTCCCTTCATCTATTGGTACCCCGAATTGCGCGCGTGGCGACAGTCCGACACCTTCCGGAACAGAATTCGCCAGTCGGGCCTTCTCGACTTCTGGCGCGCGCACGGCTTCCCGCCGCAATGCCGGCCGGTCGGCACCGACGACTTCGCCTGTGACTGAGCCGAACCGCATACGCGGCGTCTGGCGCCCCATCCTCCTCTATGCCGTCGCGCTGGCACTCGCTGTCTTCGTGCTGGAATGGCTGCAATATCGTTTCTGGACCCGGGCCATCGGCATCGAGCTGCTGGTCGGTCTGGTTGGTCTGGGCTGCGTCGGCTTGGGCGTCTGGGTTGGCATGCGGCTCACCCGCCAGGCGCCGCCCGCGCCCTTCGTGCGCAATGCGGCGGCGCTGAAGTCCCTCGCCATCACACCGCGCGAACTGGACGTGCTGGAGGCGCTGGTCAGCGGCGACAGCAACAAGGAACTCGCCCGCACGCTCGGCGTCTCGCCCAACACGGTGAAGACCCATATCGCCCGCCTGTTCGACAAGCTGGACGTCACCAGCCGCATCCAGGCGATCGAGACCGCGCGCGATCTGCGCCTGATCCCCGCGGCGGGCGATGCCACCGCCCCCAAAGCCCGGTCAAACGGGTGATTTCGTCACAATCACCCATCGGGGTGACGACGCGCGGCGCGGGACCGGCAGTCTGGACCGGTCCATCAAGCAAGGAGGCGCCCGACCGGGCGATATCAACATCATGACCCGCATCATTCTCGTTTTCGGCAGCATCGCCGGCAGCCTTGTCGCCCTCTTCCTGATCCTCGGCATGACATTGCTGGCCGGGTCTGACGGCGTTGGCTCGGAAGCCATCGGCTATCTGGGCATGTTGCTGTCGCTGTCCATCATCTTCATCGCCATCAAGCGCCATCGCGACATCAATCTGGGCGGCGTGATCCGCTTCTGGCCGGCCCTGGCCCTGGGCCTCGGCGTTGCCGCCCTGGCCGGTGTTTTCTACGTCGTCGCCTGGGAGATCTATTTCAACGCCACCGACCGCGCCTTCATGGAGGCTTATCTCAACGGCCAGCTCGCCGCCCGCGAAGCCGCCGGAGCGACCGCTGCGGAACTGGCTGACGCCCGCGACGAGATGACCGCCATGATGGAGCTGTACGGCAATTGGTGGTTCCGCCTGCCGATGACCTTCATCGAGATCTTCCCGATTGGCGTGCTGGTCAGCCTGATTTCCGCGGCCCTGCTGCGCAACCGCAAACTCCTGCCGCACCGCGCCTGACCCGGCCTCTCGCGAGCGCAAACCGGGCGTCCGTCAGCCCTGACGGGCGCCCGCCCTGCGATCCGGGACGGCAAGTATCGTGGCCCCGCTTTTGTAATCAGGGGTTTTGGTGCAGTGTGCGGCTCAATCCAGGGGGGATTGCGCCATCATGATCAACAGCTTGCCCAGTGCATTGGATATCGCGAAAGCGATGGGCGACGCATGAACGCCTTCCTCACAGAACTCCGCCGTCGCAATGTCTTCCGCGTCGCCGCTGCCTATCTGGTGGTCGGTTGGTTGTTGATGCAGGTGACCACCCTGATCGAAACGCCGCTGGGTCTGCCCGGCTGGACCGATACGCTGGTCATCGTCCTTCTGGGCCTAGGCTTCCCCGTCGCCGTGCTGCTCGCCTGGGCCTTCGAGATGACACCCGAGGGCATGAGGCCGACCGCCGCCGTGCCGGAGGGCGAAAGTATTGCGCCGCAGACCGGTCGGCGGATTGATTTCGCGATACTGGGCGGGCTGGCACTGGTCGCCGCGCTGGTCATCGGGTCGCAATTCATGCCGTCCCGACAGGGCCCGACAACCGCCACAACGGCGACCGTGCCGCTCGACGCCCGCTCGGTCGCGGTCATCCCCTTTGCCGCCTGGTCGACGTCCGAGGAAGACCGCTTCTTCGCCGACGGGCTGACCGAGGAAATCCTCAATTCTCTGGCCGCACTGCCAGACCTGCTGGTGACATCGCGCACGTCGGCCTTCCAGTTCCGCGGCGATAACCGCCCTCGATCGGCGAGATCGCGGCCCAACTTGGTGTCGCCCATGTCGTCGAAGGATCCGTCCGGCGCTCGGGCAACCAGGTACGCGTGACCGTACAACTGATCCGCGCCTCGGATGATGCCCATCTATGGTCGGGCACCTATGACCGCGTGCTGGACGATGTGTTCGGCATCCAGGAAGACATCGCCGAGAATATCGCCGTCCTGATGGGCGTGGCGCTGGACGACCGCTTGCGCGAGCGGTTGCGGCAGTCCGGCAGTCGCAATGTCGAGGCCTTCATCGCCTATCAGCGCGGCTATGAAATCATGGCCCGACATCACTTTATTGACGCGTCCCGCATGATCGAGGCGGAACCCTATTTCGAGCGGGCCACCGAGCTCGATCCCACCCTGTCCCAGGCCTATCTGCTCCAAGCCGACTATTACGCCCACACGATGGTCGACCTGTTGGTCGAACCCGGCATCTTCCAGGAAGCGGAATACGCCGCGCTCGCTGCCGAGGCTGAACGCCTGATCGCGGCAGCGAACGCCAATGCCGACGATCCGGATCGTTTGTTGCTGGCTCGCGGCGAGCAGATTTTCTTCTCCGACGACTGGACAGACGCGGCGGCGGTCACCGACCAGATTTTCGATCAGGAACGCTGCCTGGACAGCAACTGGGCGACCAATCTGGCCTTGCTGGCCAGCCGGTTCGACGACTTTATCGACAATGACCTCCGGCTTCTGAGGTGCGATCCGCTGGCCCACCAGACCCGGCTGCTGACAGCGACCATCATGATGCACGCCGGACGCGCGGAGGAAGCCGTGGCGCATGTCGAGCTGCTGGAAGCGAACAATTATGTGAACGCCTTCCTTCGACCCAACCTGAATCTGGCTCTCGGTCGCCACACCAGCGAGGCTGATCTTGCTGCCTGGCGGGAAGAGGATCCGGTCAGCGCGCGCCTCTTCGAGATTTCGCAGGCGTCCTATTTCGATGACCGCGAAACCGCCAACCGGCTCGCCGCGGAAGCCTTGGCCGATCCCGATCTGCCGCTTGGCACCCGCCTCATAGTCAATGCGCTGATCGGCAACCGGGAGGGCGCCAACGCCGCGGCGGCACTGATCGACGCCCGCCCCACCCGCGGTCTGCCGCTGATGCTGGCCGTCGTGGGCTGCAAGTGCGGAGCCCCGTTTGATATCGAAGCCACGCCGAATTTTCAGGCCCAGATGGAGGCAGCCGGCTTCCCCTGGCCACCGCTCTACGGTCTCGAATTCGCGCTGAAGGATGGGTGAGACAATGACAACCAGACCGACCGCCGACCCTGACCAGCCCTTCCACGCCTCGCTGGACTTGTCCAACGCCTTCGCCGCGCAGATCCGGACCGGTGGCGCCGATGTGCTGGCCCGGCTCGTGTCCGACCTGGCCCCCTATCACGCGACCCTGCGCCTGACGGGCAACCGGCTGGAGCTGACGGGTGATGAAGCGGCGGTCCTGATGCTGCAGGAAGTCGTGCAGACGGCCGCCGAAGCCAGCCAGGACGGCGCCTCGCCGGACCATATCTGGGCAGCCGACGCCATTGCAGCCAGCCTGCGGCAAGCCCTGGAACGCGGACTGGCCTTCCGTGTTCCCGGTCTGCGCAATGCCGTGCGCCCCAAGACCGTCATGCAGCACGCCTTCATGAGTGCTCTTTTGGCCAAGGCGCCGCCGGTCATCATCGGCGCCGGACCAACCGGGACCGGCAAGACCCATCTGGCGCTCGCAGCCGGCCTGAACCTGCTGGAGGACGGCAAGTACCGGCATCTGATCATCGCTCGCCCGCATGTCTTCGAGCGCGGTGAGGTGGTCACGGCGCAGACACGGGCTGATACTGCTTATGATGGCCAGTTCGCCGCCATCGAGGACGAGCTGACCGACCTGGTCGGCCCGGAAGAGCTGCAACGGCTGAAAGAGGCCCGCCGTCTCGAAATCCTGCCTGTCGGGCGGATGCGCGGCCGGACTTTCCAGAATGCCTATGTCATTGTCGATGAAGCGCAGAACATGAATATTCAAAGGACCCGGATGGCGGTCACCCGCCTCGGTCAGAATTCGCGCATCGTGCTGACCGGTGATCCGAGCCATGTCGAGCTGAAGGATGAAGGCCCGTCCGGTCTCGCCCACCTGATCGACCTGGTCGAAGGGTCCGATATTGCCCGCGTCTTCCATTTCAGCGCTGCCCAGATCGTTCGCGATCCGGTCGTCGCAACGCTGGAAGCGCTCTACGCGCAAGACAATACCTCCGGCCCGGCCTGAGCGGGATGCAATCGGTCCGGTTTCCCCTTTTGCCGATCGGTGAAATGGGCTTGGATACCGCTCAACCGGCTGGGGAGGCGGTGACAATGTCTGATTTCGAACTCGCGCTGCTGTTCTCGGAATATCTCAACACCGCCAATTTCATCTTTTCCAATTTCATGGCGCTGGTCTTCGCCATGCTGACGGCGTCCTTCTTCCTCGCCCACCGCATGGAGCGCTGGGTCGCGGCTCTCTTTCTCGTGCTCTACACGATCGGGGCGGTGATGACGGGATCCGGCGTCCTCTTCGCCTTTTCCGACTTTGCTGCCCTGGGCGTGCATATCCACCAAACTGCCGGCCAGTCCGCCGACCTCGCCTGGCTTGGCCCGGCCGGGCCGGGCGGTGCGGGCATGGGGAATATGCCGGTCATGATCTCCGCCCTTCTGGTCGTCACCTATATCGGCTCGCTCGGCTTTTTCTTCGTCGTCCGCGCCAAGCGCATTCATCGACCGGAGCCGGATGGTGAGGCCGACACATGATCCTCGCCCGCCTTTCTCGCGCCATCCGCGAACAGAACTGGCTCGCGGTGGTGCTCGAATTCATCATCGTCATCGCCGGTGTCGTGATCGGTTTCCAGGTTTCACAATGGGCCAATGAACGCAGCGCCGAGGAACGGCGGGACGCGGCGCTGGAGCGTTTGCATGATGAAGCAGAACAGATCGTTGCCTATCATCTGGACCACGTCGAACTCCACGAACAAATGAATGTCCTGCGCACCGAGGCCATCGAGCGGTTGATCGCCAATGACTGGGCGGAGGCAGACCGCCGCGACATGGCACAGGGTCTCAACTCGGTCGGTATCTTGCCCGGAGCCTTTCCACCACGCTCGGTCTATGACGAGTTGATCAATAATGGCGAATTTGCCGAGATCGGCTCGCCGGAACTGCGCGCCGCGATCGGACGCTATCATGCCCAGCTGACATTCCTGCAGGCACAGATCGACTATGTCCGCCTGCGTATCGAGGACCCGCTTTTCGTAGGCCAGCCCGGAGCCCGGGTGGTTTATGTTCCGGATACGGTCCGCGAGCGACGTTGGGAATTCGACTTCGACGTCCTGAGCCAGGACGATGCGTTTCTTCAGCGTCTCCTTCTCGGCAATAACAGCCAGCGAGCGGTCACGGACTGGACTCGCCATACACTGGAGCTGGCACAGGAGATGTGCACAGCCATAGCGGAATCGACGGCACGCCCCTGTGAGCCGCCGGAGGACTCATCCGAATGATCCTCTCCTCCATCACACAGGCGCTGCGGACCCAGAACTGGTTCGCCGTCATCGTCGAGTTCATCATCGTTCTGGCCGGCGTGGTGATCGGCTTCCAGATTTCCGCCTGGAACGAGACCCGGATCGAACATCAGCGCGAAGCCCTGATCCTGGAGCGCCTGCACACCGACTTCACCGAGATCGAAACGCGCACCGCCACCGTCATCGAACAGCTGGATGTCCGGATCGAGGCCGGCCATGCCTTCGAGGCCTTACTGCGCCGGGACCAGAGCGAGGTCAGCGATCTTGAATTCTTCGCCGACTTGCAAAACGCCATCGGCACGCCGGTCCCCAATGGCCGCTCGGCGACCTATGCCGAACTGGTCGCCTCCGGCGAGATGCGCCTGATCCGGTCTGAAGCCCTGCGTGAAGCCCTGGTCGAGTTTGACGAGCAGGTGCGTCGCCAGGAGCTGGCCTATGCCTCGCTGGCGCGGCTGATCACCGACAATGCCGGCATCCTGCTGGACGTGCAGACCTACACCTCCAATGACCCCGACAGCTTGCCGCCGCACCTCTATGCGGCGCTCGCGGAAATCCGCCAATCGGCCGAAGTCTATACCGCCGCCCGCCTCACCACCCGCGCGAATTTCGTCAATCGCGTCTGGCATGAGGGCACGCTGGAACGGGCGCAGGCCGTGCTGGCGGCGATGGAAACCGACGAAGCCCCGGAGGCAAACGCGCCATGATCCTCTCCCGCATCGCCCGCGCCCTGAAAGACCAGAACTGGCTGGCCGTCGGCATCGAATTCGTGATCGTGGTGGCCGGTGTGCTGCTGGCCTTCCAGATCAGCCAGTTCGCGCAGACCCGGTCCGAGCGGGTGCGGGCGCTGGATACGCTGGCGCGGGCGGAAACCGAAATCCGCGGCCTCATCGAGGCGAGGGACCGGTCCTATATCGAGCACCATATCCAGGCCCTGAATGCCGCGCAGCCGATCATCATCGCCCCGATCGGCACCGGAAGCCTGAGCCCGGAGCAATGCCGGGCGATCGCGAATTCCGGCTCCATCGCCAGCATGCCCGATGCAAGCCCGACGACCGAGGCCTTCGTCGGGTCCGGCGCCCTTGCGGCCATCGACAATGAAGCGCTGCGTCTGGCCGCGATGCAATTCGTCGCCAAGAAGGAAGCGGCGCGGGAATGGCTGCGCCTGAACCTCCATGATGTCGACGACCTCACCGAGCTGTTCCCGGACATGGTCTGGTTCCAACGCGTTGAAGCGCCGGGGACTAGCAGTGGCTGGCGGCTGCAGGCGGTTTGCGATCTCGACGCCATGCGCGCGTCTCGCCCCTTCCTGGCCCATTTTATGGGCAATATCAGGGTCACCCAGGGCCTGTCGGGTTTCGTCGGCCATTTCATCGACCAGGCCATTGCCGACCTGCATACCGCCATGAAGGACGAACTCGGTCTCACACATGACCAAGCGGAGACCATGCCATGATCCTGTCGCCCTAGATCAGTCCGACCCGCTGCGGGCCATCGCCCGGCTCGATCAGCCATTCCTCGTCGATGCGGACATTGCCGACCGCCTTGTTGGCCTCGCGGATGAGCATGGCGTCCGACGGAAGTCCCTTGAGCAGGCTTTCCACTTCCAGATTGTCGGTATCGGTCCAGGCTTCAAAGTCTTCAGGGCCCAGAATGACCGGCATGCGAGTGTGGATGGCGGCCATGGCCTCATTCGGCTGGGTGGTGAGAATGGTGAAGCTCTCGACCGTCTCGCCCTCGACCTGGGCCCGGTCCCACAGGCCGGCAAAGCCGAACCAGTCCTGGTCCTTCACCGTGATGAAATGCGGCTGTTTGGCGCCCTTCGGCCCGGTCCATTCGTAAAAGCCGACCGCCGGGATGATGCAGCGGCGCTTCTGGAACGGCACCCGGAAACTGGGCGCCGAGGCCGCCGTCTCCGACTTGGCGTTGAAGGTGGAGTATTTCATCTCCTTCAGCGGCTTTTGCCAGAAATAGGGCACCAGCCCCCAGCGCGCCATCACCGCCTCGGTGCGGCCATCCTCACGCCGGATGATCGGCGCCCTCTGGGTCGGCGCGATATTCCAGCGCGGCTCCATATTGAGCGCACCCTGCTGGAGCTTGAACGTCTCCTGCAAAATCCACCACTCAAGCTTTCCAAGGGCATAGCGTCCGCACATGGCGATCAGACTAGCGCGATTATCGGCCCGTGCGAAACCGCCCGGATTCGCCGCTTGACTCTTTTTCCTCAAATGAGAACATAAGAAGAACATCAAGCGAGAGCCAAACCTGATGACTGTGCCGTCACGTCCTGACCGGCGGCAGCAGCTTGCCGAGCTGCGCCGTCAGATACGGGCCCTGGATATGGGCGAAGCAGACCCCGTCGCATCGCCCGTCAAGCCAGCGGAGATCGCCACCCCGTGCGATGCGGCGCGGATCGGTGCCGACCCGTTGCAGCTGGCGCCCGGCCTGCACGAGATCTGCCCGGCCGGCTATCTCGACACGCCGGCGGCGCTGGCTTTCCAGGCCGGGCTGATGGCGACCCATCTGCGCCGCCGCGAGCAGGAGCGACCGGTGTTGTGGGTCCGGCGCGCCATGGGGACGGGTCAGGATTTCGGCCGTCCTTACCCGCCGGCGCTGGCGCAATGGGGGCTCGATCCGGCCCGGCTCATCCTGGTCGAAACGGGCAGCGAGACCGACACGCTGTGGACGCTGGAAGAGGGTCTGAAGACCGGGGCCGTGGTGATCGGTGAGACTGGTCCCTCGGCCCGCTATGACCTCGTCGCCACCCGCCGGCTCGACCAGGCCGCACGGCGAGCCGGGGCGCTGGCCCTGGTGTTGCGGCCGCATGAGGGGCTTGCCCCCAGCGCCGCGCTCAGTCGCTGGCGCATCGCCGCCCGCCCGTCCCCGGCACGGGCGTGGATCGGCGCACGAGGGCTGCCGGGACTGGGAGAACCGCGGTTTCATGCCGCACTGGAACGGGTCAGGGGCGGCCCGCCACAGGAATACGAGATCGAGTGGAAACATGCGTCGTTTCATGTCCTTGAGCCTGCCCCGCTGGCCGACCGACCGGCATCGCCAAAGCGCGATATCCAGCCCGAAACCCGGTCCGGCGTCGCCGCCGCGCTGGCCGGCCAGATCATCCGCCTCACCGGATAGCGCGGCCGCCAAGCCGGATCATGACCGGACCGCCCCCTTCGCCCTGGTCCACACCACGACCGGTGGCGAGCGTCTCTATGCGCTCGATGCCGAAGCCGCCCGGCGCGGGCTTCAAGTGAATCAAGCGGTCTCCGATGCCAAGGCGCTGGAACCGGGCCTGCAACTGCGTCCGGCCGATCCGACCGGCGATATCCGGCGGCTGGCGGCACTGGCCCGCGGCTGTGGTCGCTGGTCACCTTGGACCGCCCCCGATCCCGGCCAGCCCGGCGAGGATGGCATCCTGCTGGAAATCACCGGCTGCGCCCACCTGTTCGGCGGCGAGCAGAGGCTCCTCACCGAGACCCTGCAGGCGCTCGCCCGCCAGGGGCATGCCGCCCACGGTGCCATCGCGCCGACCCTCGGCCTCGCCTGGGGGCTGGCCCGCCATGCGGCACCAAACCGGGTCGACGGGATGAACATTGCCGACGACATCCCGTCCGCCCTCACCCCGCTGCCGGTCGCCGCCCTGCGCATTGGCGAGACGGCCGCCACATTGCGCCGTTTCGGGCTCAAGCGCGTCGGCGACATCATCGACATGCCAAGGGCCAGCCTGTCGCGCCGCTTCGGTCGCGCCCTGGTCGACCGGCTCGACCAGGCGAGTGGCCGGACCCGCGAAGTCCTCAATCCGCTGCAAGCGGTCACGCCCTTTCGCGCCCGCACCCGCTATGTCGACGCCCTCCTCCTGCTGGACGGGTTGAAACAGGGGGTGAAGGACACGGCCGAAGGCCTGTGCGAGGCGCTGGAAGCGGCCGGCCGCGGCGTCACCCGGCTCGACCTCCACCTCTTCCGGGTCGACGGCAAGACCCACCTTCTCACCCTGGGCACCGCCGCCCCGGCCCGCGAGGCCGGTCATCTCGCCCGCCTGTTCAATGAGAAGCTCGACCGCGCCGAGATCGATATCGGTTTCGGCATCGAGATGATCGAGCTGACCGCCCGCGCCACCCAGCGCCTCGGCGAGCGTCAGGACGGGCTGGTTGATGATGGCCGCATCGACGAAACCGATCTGGCCCACCTGACCGATCGTCTCGTCGTGCGCCTGGGCGAGGACAAGGTCCGGCGCGCCGCCCGCCGGGCCAGCCACCAGCCCGACCGTGCCGCCCTCTGGCGCCCGGCCATGAATGTCACGCCCACGCCTGCCACCGCGCGCCGCACGCCCATGCTGGCCGTCGCCGAGGCCGAGCCCCAATCCGCCCTCCTGCCACCACCCAATCGTCCCCTCCTCATCCTCGCCCGACCGGAACCCGCAGAAGCCGTCGCCGAGATCCCCGACGGCCCACCGCGCAGCTTTGTCTGGCGCCGGGTCCGTCACCAGGTCGACCGTGCCGAGGGGCCGGAACGCCTCGCCCCGGACTGGTGGCGCGAGGGCATCTGGCAGGCTGACCGCCCGGCCCGCACCCGCGATTATTTCCGCGTCGAAACCCGCGAGGGCCGCCGCTTCTGGCTCTATCGCGACGGCCTCTACGGCCTCGAAACCACCCGCCCCCAATGGTTCGTCCATGGCGCGTCATGACCCTCCCCTGCAAGGCGGGGGAGGTGTCGAGCGCAGCGAGACGGAGGGGGAAGTCAGACAGGAGACGAACATGCGAGAAGACCGCGAACGCGCCACCCAACAGGCCCGCCACCTGCGTCGAACCATGACGGCCAGCGAAGTCCGTCTCTGGCAGGGCCTGCGCGCCCGCCGCCTCGACGGGTTCCGCTTTCGGCGCCAGCACCCGCTGGGACGCTATATCGTCGATTTCGCCTGCCTCTCGGCGCGCCTTGTCGTGGAGGTTGATGGTCCGTCACACCAAAGCCCCGGGCAGGCGCTTTATGATGCGCAGCGGACGGACTGGCTGATCGCGCAGGGCTGGACAGTGCTGCGTGTCGACAATAACGCCGTGTTTCAGGAGTTTGATCGGGTGCTGGCGGAGATTCAGCGCGCGCTGGCTGACGCACCCCCATCGACCCGTCGCGGCGCTTCGGGCCACTTCCCCCGCTTTGCAGGGGAAGATCATTGACGCATGCCTTTGCCGAGCTTCTCACGGCCAGCAATTTCACCTTTCTGACCGGGGCCTCGCATCCCGACGAGATGGTGGCGCAGGCGGCGGCGTTGGGTCTGACCGCCATCGGGCTGGCCGACCGCAACTCCTTTGCCGGCATGGTGCGCGCGCATCTGGCTGCCAAGGAGGCCGGCATTGCGCTGCTGGTCGGCACCCGACTGGTCACCCGTTGCGGGCTGGAAATTGCCGCCTATCCGACCAATCTGGCGGCTTATGCCCGCCTGACCCGGCTGCTGACCGATGCCAATTTTGCCGCCACGAAAGGCGATTGCGACCTGCACGCCGATGAGGTCGCGAACGCCTCGGCCGGACAGGTCCTGCTGGTCATCCCGCCGCGCGAACCGGATCGGGACTGGCAGGACAAGGTCTCCGCCCTTCTGCCAACGCTGAAAGGCGAGACCCATCTCGTCCTGACACGCTGGTTTGATGGCCGCGATGGCGAACGCCTGCACCGCCTCTCGCAGCTGGCAAAAGACTGGGGCCTGCCCACCATCGCCAGCACCGATGCCCGCTATCACGCGCCGGGCCGCAAGCCCTTGGCCGATGTCGTCACCTGTATCCGTGAACATGTCCGCATCAGCGAAGCCGGCTTCCACCTCGCCGCCAATGCCGAACGCCATCTCAAACCGGCGGCCGAGATCTATCGCCTGTTCGACGGCTATGAGGATGCGGTGACCCGCTCGGTCGACATCGCCCGCCGCCTCACCTTCTCGCTCGACGAGCTGGCTTATAATTATCCCGACGAGGTGATCGGCGAGAATGAAACACCGAACGAGACCCTGCGCCGCCTTGCCGCCGAAGGTCTCGAAAACCGCTACCCCGCCGGCGCGCCCGGCAAGATCGCGAAAGCTGTCGCCACCGAACTCGACCTGATCGAACAGCTCGACTACCCCTCCTATTTCCTCACCGTGCAGGACGTGATCCGCTTTGCCCGCTCGCGCGGGATCCTGTGCCAGGGGCGCGGCTCGGCAGCCAATTCGGCGGTCTGCTTCGCCATCGGCATCACCGAGGTCGACCCGGACCGGATCGATCTCCTGTTCGAGCGTTTCGTCTCGGCCGAGCGCGGCGAGCCACCCGATATCGATGTCGATTTCGAGCACAATCGCCGCGAAGAGGTGATCCAGTATGTCTATGAGAAATACGGGCGCCGCCGCGCCGCCATGACCGCGACGGTCAATTGCTATCGTCCGCGCGGCGCAATCCGCGAGGTCGGCAAGGTGTTCGGCCTGTCCGGCGATGTCATCTCGGCGGTCTCGAAAAGCCTGTGGGGCTGGTCCTCCGGCGAAATCCGGGAGGACCGTATCCGCGACGAGCTGGGCCTCGATCCGGACAGCCCGGCGCTGGCCATGACGCTGCGCTATGCCCGCGAGCTGATGGGGTTTCCGCGCCACCTTGCCCAGCATCCCGGCGGCTTCGTGATGACCCGCGCCCGGCTCGACGAAATCGTGCCGCTGCACAATGCCGCCATGCCCGAACGCACCATGCTGGAATGGGACAAGGAGGATATCGACGCGCTCGGCCTGATGAAGGTCGATGTGCTGGGTCTGGGCATGCTGACCTGTGTCGCCCGCGCCTTCGACCTGCTGGCCACCCATCATGGCCGCCATCTGACCATGGCCACCGTCCCGGCCGAGGACCCATCCGTCTATGACATGATCTGCCGGGCCGACACGGTCGGCGTCTTCCAGATCGAGAGCCGGGCCCAGATGACCATGCTGCCGCGGCTCAAGCCGCGCAATTTCTATGATCTGGTGATCGAGGTCGCGATCGTCCGGCCCGGCCCGATCCAGGGCGATATGGTCCATCCCTATCTGCGCCGGCGGCGCGGCGAGGAAGTGGTGGAATATCCGTCACAGGCGCTGAAGGACGTACTCGGCAAGACACTTGGCGTTCCCTTGTTCCAGGAGCAGGCCATGCGGATTGCCATCGTCGCCGCCGGCTTCACCCCGTCCGAGGCAGACCGGCTGCGCCGCTCCATGGCCGCCTTCCGTCGATCCGGCTCGATCCACGAAATGGGGCAGAAGCTGATGAACGGCATGATCGCCAACGGCTATGAGCCAGACTTCGCCGAGCGTTGCTTCAAACAGCTGGAAGGGTTCGGAGAATACGGTTTCCCCGAAAGCCACGCCGCCAGTTTCGCGCTGATCGTCTGGGTCTCGTGCTGGCTCAAGCATTATTATCCCGACGTCTTCCTCACCGCCATGCTGAACAGCCAGCCGATGGGATTTTATGCCCCCGCCCAACTGGTCCGCGACGCCCGCGAGCACGATGTCGACGTGCGCCCGCCCGACATCAATCATTCCGACTGGGATGCGACGCTGGAGGAGACCGACATTCCCCGCCGCGACGGCAAGGGCATGCGCTTTGCCGTGCGGCTGGGCCTGCGCCAGATCAAGGGGATGAAGGAGCCCGCCGCCGCCCGCCTGGTCGCCGCCCGCCAGGCCGAAGGGCCGTATGATAGCCTGGCCGATCTCGCCCGCCGGGCCCGGCTGGACAAGGGCTCGCTCGACCGCCTCGCCAATGCGGACGCCGCCGGGTCGCTGGCCATGGACCGGCGCAAGGCGAGCTGGACCGCCCTCGCAGAAGCCGGCAAGCCGCTCCCCCTCTTCCAGCATGCCGACAGCTGGGGCACGGAGCATCCTGTCGCCCTGCCCGAGCTGACCGGTGGCGAACAGGTCGCCCAGGATTATGCCACCCTGCGCCTCTCCCTGAAGGCACACCCACTGAGCTTTTTCCGCGGTGAGCTGGCCGAGACCGGCCACGTGCCCTGCGCCGCCCTGGGTGACATGCGCGATGGCCGCTGGGTCACCCTGGCCGGGTTGGTCCTGGTGCGCCAACGCCCCGGCTCGGCCTCGGGCGTCATCTTCGCCACGCTGGAGGACGAGACCGGCATTGCCAATATCATCGTCTGGCCAAGCTGTTTCGAACGCCATCGCCGCATTGTCATGTCATCGAAACTGCTCGGCGTGACCGGCCGGGTGCAGCGCGAGGGACAGGTCATCCATGTCGTCGCCAACCGACTGGTCGACCACTCCTGGCGCCTTGCCGCGCTCGCTGACGGGGCCGAATTCGCCGAAGCCGTCGCCCACGCCGACGAAATCGCCCGCCCCAATGCCGACCCCAGAACCGTCGCCCTCTACCGCCGCGTCATGCAGGGCGAACGGCTGGAGGACATCTTGCCGAAAAGCCGGGATTTTCATTGAGGGGGACGACCAGATCAGCCACAACCAGACCCGAGCGAAACACGCAGGGGAGACGCATGACACAAGCTGGACAGGAGCATGATGGCGGCTGCCGCTGCGGACAATTGCGCTTCCGGATGACAACGCCGGCCCTCTTCACCGCCGCCTGCCATTGCCGCGGCTGCCAACGCATGAGCGGCGGCCCCTATTCGCTGACCGTGGCCGTCGCCGCGGATCGCTTTGAGGTCACCGAAGGCGAAACTGTGATCGGCGGCCTTCACGGCGCAGACATTGCCCATTTTCACTGCCCGCACTGCCTGAGCTGGGTCTTCACTCGCCCCACCGGCATGGATTTCGTCAATATCCGCACCCCCATGCTGGATGACCCGTCCGGCTTTACGCCCTTCCTGGAAACCTGCACCAAGGACCGTCTCGAAGGCGTCACGACCACCGCCCCGCACAGCTATGAGGCTTTCCCGCCAATGGAGGAATTCGGTGACCTGCTGGCGACGTACGCGGCCGGGCCGGGAAGAACCGGGTAGAAGGTCGAGGCGCAAAACAGGCGCTTCCCCACACGCCCCGATGCCGACCCAAGCCCCGTCATCCCCTGTCCCCGCATCATGCAGGGCGGGCCGCAGCCGGACATCCGTCCGAAGCGCCGGGGTTTTCATTGCGGGCGGTCCAATCCGGGCGCAACCGCGCGCAGTCATCCATTGATCGCTTGTCAGCCAGCAAGCCGCATCCGGTTTTCCAGCTCAAGGGTGAAACCGCGCAGCGGCCGCTTTGCGGCCCTTGACCTGGAAAACCGGATACGGCGATATCTCGGCAAGGGATGAATGGTGGAGTGAGCGCCGGGTCGCGCCTTCAACCAAGATCGAAACCCTTCTTGTGCCGCAGAAATCGAGCACCCGTCCTGATCAGGTGATCCATGAACTCGTAACAGTCACCTCATAGGCGCCGTCATCATCACGACGAATATAGAATTCCCCACCCGTCCATCCGGCGCTCCAGACAACATAGACCTGACTGCGGTCCCTGTTCGGCAGGATCGTCGAGAAGCCCAGTGGATAGGTGATGCCATATTCGGGACTCATCCGGGCTTCCGCGGCGTCATCGAGGACAATCAGACGCTGATCACTGATCACCCCTGCAAACAAATCCGGATCACCCTTCAAAATCAGTGTGGATCGTCTCGAGGGTGGCACCGAACGCCCCGCCATAGCATTCCCGATGATCTCCTCAAGCCCGGCGCCCGGTTCATGGACCGGAACCCGGATGGCGGCCGCATCATGGCCAAAGACTTCGCCGATCATGAGGCGGATCAGCTCGGCCTCATGCATACGCGCCGGATCAAAGGGCGTAAGCGGCAATCCGTCGATACCATCATCAAGTCCGTCGCCATCAGTGTCGGGGTTCGTCATGTCCAGCCCGATCCGATGCTCAAATATATCTGTTAGCCCGTCCTCATCCTGGTCCCGGGTCAGAACGGCGAGCGGCGCCGTGATGTAAAGACCGTCCTCCTCCCGCTTCAGCGCCAGGCCGATCGGCGGGAAGGTAATGCTGGCCGGGTCCAGCTGACGGACCACGACGGCCAGCTGAAGGCGACCATCGACGATCATGGGCAGACTCGACCCTGGCAGGATGACGTAGGGGAACATCGGTTGCAGACCGAGATAGACCGGCTGCTGCCAATCGGTGCCACCCGGTTCGCTCTGGACGTACCAATACCCGCCCGCTGAGACCTCACCCGTCGGGTCGAGTTCGGTGGAGGTGTAGACCAGGTCCCAGACCTCACCACGCGGTTCCAGCCGGACAACCTGCCATTCACTGACCGGCAAGACGATCCCATCCGGGACTATTGCTGGCTCCGGGAAGATGACTGCAGGCTCCGTGCCGACTCCCTCTGGCAGTGGCAATTCCTCGAAGACCGTGAAGCGAGGCTGCGGCACGAATTCCGTGTTTCCTTCGACAGCGACCGGAGTTTGGGAGGACTCGGCAGCCGCTCGCAAAGCGAGAAAGCCGGGGATGTCCAGATCCAGTTCAACGTCCTGGTTCCAGCCGCTGCCCGAGGAATCGTCAGCGCGAACCAGATGTGCCGCCAAGGCTTCGGTATCTTCGGCGCCCTCCAGCAGATCGAGCGCGATATCACCAAAAACAGGGGGCGCGCTCGGGATCAGCCAGAGCCAACCCGCCGTCGCTCGGGCCATGCCGCGTTCGTCGGGGTGCATGAGATCGCGCGTCGGCCCACCCAGCACAAAGAGATTATAGCGCTCACTCGGCGAGAATTGCGGAGACATGGCCTCCTGCAACATGGTCCCAAGCGCCGCATCAGCGTGGCTTGCGATCCGGGTTCGCCGGTTCGGATAACGTTGCGTTGACGCGTAGGCTTCGGCAATTGCCTCATCCTCCTCGGTAAAGACGGCGATATCGTCCGCTTGTTCAAGCAAGTCAGCCGCCACATCCGGCCGCGCCTGTTCGATCGCGGCAGCCGCGAGCCAGACCATCAACTTATAGGTTTGCTGGCGTGCCTTCAGTGACTCATTGGCACCCACAGGTGACACGGTCGTCAGGGACCAGAGTTGGCGCCGCTCGGCCGAACTCAACGCGGTATACATCCGGAAGGCACGTTCATGCTGTCCGACGCGGACCGCGCTACGCATGACAAGCGCCGTCAAGACCAGACGCTCGTCGCGCCCAACAGGCCTCACCGGCGCGGGCTCCAGCAACCAGGTCAGATAGGCAAATTGATCAACCTCACTGACATCGCCGGGCGGCCGCGTGAAAACAGACTGCAGGAATTCAAGATCAAATGCGTTCTCATCCAGCGCGACCAGAATGCGGAAATCCTGAGTGTAGCTGTATTCGTCCCGAAGGAATTCCAGCGTCGAATCCGCCGCCGCCCAGCGCCCGCTCATTCGCACCCAATTGAGCTTGAATGAGTGTTGTCGACCAAAGGCCGCAAAGAGCAATGGCGCTTCTGGCAGCTCCGGAACCCGCTCCCAGAGCGCTGGCAGGACACTATCCGCAGGCCAAGCGCAACCGAAATAGGTATGACCGCAATCGCCCTGAAAACGACCTGTCTCGATCAGGAGCTCGACCGCCAATCCAGCCGCCTCGACAGAGATGTCGAGCTGGTCCGCAAGTCGCCCGACGATCGCGGCTTCGCCCCCGCCACCCATGATGGATTCCTGGAAGTAGAAGGCGAGATCAGTCGGCCCGTCTGCAACACGCGTCTCGTAGGCAGCCTCATGCTCTCGGCATATCTGATCCTCTTCCGGCGTCAGGTCATCGGCATACAATCGGCATTCATAAAGCGCGCTCCCGGGCCCGTTTGAATCGCGCCAATACTCATCAAACCGTTCAGACCCTGACACCGATTGCGCCCAACCACTGCCCGCCGCGAAAACGGCTGTCGTTGCCGCAAGTAGAATCAAACGCATGAACACCCCCTGCAACTCCCGGCAGCAAGGATAAGCTGTCGATCCAGTCGAAAATATGGCGAGGTTCAGATGATGTCCGGGTCGCCCCCCTCACCCCCGCTTCGGCCACCACGGCACAAAACCCGACGTCCGCGCGACATAGTCCGCATAACCGGGTCGGCTCTCATGCAGGCCTTGCTCGAGTATCTTGGCGCCGGTCCAGCGGGTCAGGGTGAAGGTGAGAAAGAGCGGGCCGATAATCGTCCACCAGCCATCGCCATCGGCAACCGCGATCAGCCACAGGCCCCAGAAGAGAGCTGCATTGCCGAAATAGTTCGGGTGGCGGGTATAGCGCCACAGGCCTTTGTCCATGACCTGGCCCTTGGTGGCCGGGTCGGCCTTGAAGGCGGCGAGCTGACGGTCACCGATCACTTCAAAGGCAAGACCGATGACGAAGAGAGCGATACCGGCGATGGCAGCAGGCGCGGCAAAACTGGCCCCCTCCATCACCGCATGCTGGATGGGCAGGGCCGTCACCCATAACAGCACGCCCTGCAACAGGAAGACGGTGACCAGCATGAAGATGGCTTCCTTGCCCGGCGGCGAGCGCTGCAGGAGTTTTTGATAGCGCTTGTCCGCGCCCTCCGCCTGCCAGCGCGTGATCAGGTGATGCCCCAGACGCAGGGCCCAGATTGCCACCAGGGCGACATACCAGGTCGCCCCATCGGCTCCTGCAAACAGGAGAGAGGCCAGCGCCAGCACCAAAAATCCCAAGGGCCAGATCGCGTCGATATAGGACGGGTCCTTGCGCGGCACGCTGAAGGGCCAGGCGAGCACCATCACGCCGAGGATGAGAGCGAGATTGAGAAGATAGGGGATCATGGCGTCAAACCTAGGGCGCGCGGATGCGTTCGACCAGCTCGCGGACCTCTGGCGGCGGAGCAGGTGTGAGCAGGGAAACAGTCACCGAGACCGCAAAACTGATGACCATGCCGATCGTGCCGAAACCTTCCGGCGAGACACCGAGTATCCAGTGTTCGGCATCATTGGGGATCCAGCCGAAGATCTTGTAGGTGAGGATATAGGCGCCGGTGACGCCAAGCCCCGTGACCATGCCGGCGATCGCGCCTTCCTTGCTCATGCGCTGCCAGAAAATGCCGAGCAATATGGCCGGGAAGAAGCTGGCGGCTGCGAGCCCGAAGGCCAGCGCCACGACCGAGGCGACAAAGCCCGGCGGATAAATGCCGGCAAGGATGGCGATCAGCACGGCCCCGGTCGCCGACAGCCGGGCGATCAGAAGCTCCTGCCGGTCGGTCATGGACTTGAACAGGACCTTGCGACACAGATCGTGCGAGATCGAGGACGAGATCACCAACAACAGGCCGGCCGCCGTCGACAGGGCGGCGGCGATACCGCCGGCCACGACCAGGCCGATCACCCAGCCGGGCAGGTTGGCGATCTCCGGATTGGCCAGCACGAAGATGTCGCGATTGAGCGTGGTGACCTCATTGACCTCCGGATTGGCGCGATACTGGATGCGGCCATCGCCATTGCGATCCTCGAAGGCCAGGAGGCCGGTATTTTCCCAGCGATGGAACCAGTCCGGCGTTTCGCTCTCCCCCTCGGCCAGGGTCGCGCTTTCGGCGTCATAGACACTCTCATTTACCGTCTCGATGAAGTTGGTCCGGGCAAAGACCGCCACGGCCGGAGCCGTCAGGTAGAGAATGCCGATAAAGAGGAGCGCCCAGCCTGCGGATTTGCGGGCATCGGCCGCCTTGGGCACGGTGAAAAAGCGCACGATGACATGCGGCAGACCGGCGGTTCCCGCCATCAGGGCCAGGGTGATCGCAAACACGTCGAAGGTCGATTTGGATCCGTCCGTATAGGGGGCGAAGCCAAGCTCGGTGAGCATGCCGTCGAGCTTCATCAGGAGCGGGGTTCCGTCGGCGACATTGCCGACAAAGCCGAGCTGGGGCACGGGCGATCCGGTCAGCTGCAGCGAGATGAAGATTGCCGGCGTCATGAAGGCGAAGATCATCACACAATACTGGGCGACCTGGGTGTAGGTGATGCCCTTCATGCCGCCGAGCGTGGCGTACATCAGCACGACCAGGCCGCCGATGATGACGCCGGCCTCGATGGGGATTTCCAAAAAGCGCGAGAAGGCGATGCCGACGCCCTGCATCTGTCCGGCGATATAGGTGAAGGAGACGAAGATCGCACAGATCACCGCGACCACGCGGGCCGTGTCGGAATAGTATCGGTCACCGATGAAGTCCGGCACGGTGAACTTGCCGAAACGCCTGAGATAGGGCGCGAGCAGAAGGGCCAGCAGCACATAGCCGCCGGTCCAGCCCATCAGGAAGACCGAGCCGTCATAGCCGGAGAAGGCGATCAGGCCGGCCATCGACAGGAAGGAGGCGGCGCTCATCCAGTCGGCGGCGGTGGCCATGCCGTTGAAGACGGGCGGCACATGATGGCCGGCGACGTAAAATTCATCGGTTGAGCCGACGCGGGAGGCGATCGCGATGCCGATATAAAGCGCGAAGGATGTGATGACGAAGAAACCGGTCCAGAACAGGGTCACGCTCATGACGCGTCCTCCTGGGAGACGTCATCCGCGACGGCTATATCCGGGGCCGGCATGTCGTCACTGCCGAGCCGGTCGGCGAAACGTGCTTCCAACCGGTTCATGGCCCAAGCATAATAGAATATCAGCGCGATGAAGGTGAGGATGGAGCCTTGCTGGGCGAACCAGAAACCCAGCGGTGCGCCACCCAGCGAGACCTGGTCCAGCCAGGGACGCAAGAGGATGCCGAAGCCGAAGGATACGGTAAACCAGATCGCCAGCAATATGCCCATAAGGCCAAGATTGGCACGCCAATAGGCCTTGCGCGCGGATGACTTGTCTTGCGCCATGTGCTCCCCCAGACTGATCGCATGACTTTGGTGGCGATCTTCGGCGCGAGCTTTGCAAACAAATCCTTAACACACCAGACCTGTCACAATTCAGGTCAGTACGAATCTGTGGGAGGATGACGACAATGAGCCAGCAAGACCGCCTCACCGACGACGAGAACGCCACGATGCGCATCCTTTGGGATCGCGGCGGCGCGTCTGTCAGCGAGCTTGCCGTGGCCACACGTCAGCCGGCGGACACCACGCTCGCTGTGCTCCGTGGCCTGCGCCGCAAGGGCGCAGTCGAGCGCCAGCAGGACGGCCGCTCCATTGTCTATCGTCCACGCCTGAATAGCGAAACCGCCCGCACCCACGCGCTGGGCCGACTCTTGTGTGGCGACCCGCCGGCCTCGGACAGCGGGCTCGGTGTCGTGGTCTTGCGCGAGAGCGACGTGGACCCGCAGGACTGGGCCGACCTGCAAAAAGAGATCGCACAGCGCCGCAAGGCCTGAATCCCCAAGTCAGAAATCTAGTCTTCCGCCAGGAACTCCCGCAGGTCGGCCAGCGTCGATGCCGGCGCCTCCTCGTGCACCACATGTCCCAGACCGGGATAGGTGATCAGCCGGGCGTCAGGGATCGCCGCGGCGAATTGCGGCCCGTGTGCCGGCGGGATGATGACATCGGCCTCGCCCCACATGATCAGTGTCGGCGCTTGGACCTGCGCGAGATCGGCGCTTGGTTCGGGCAAAGTGAACACCCGCAACCGCTCGACCATGGCCTGGGCCACGCCATCTCCACGCATCAGTTCAAGCACCCGTTCAGCGGTGCCTTCCGGCATCGCGGCCGGATCTCCATACAAGGCACTTGTCGCCGCGGTGATGATTGGTTGCGGCGCCTGGGTCAGGTAGAACTGAACGCCCATAGGGACCGGGACCGGGTTTTCCGTCACGCCATTGATCGAGAAACCGCCCGGAGAGAGCAAGACCAGTCGCTCGACCTTGTCCGGGTTCGCGGCAGCCTGACGCCAGGCGACCAGGCCACCCAGGGAATTGCCGACCAAGGTCGCCTGTTCGATCTCAAGGGCCCCCATCAGCCCATCCAGGAAATCGACGGTCTCCGGCACCGAATAACGGGCCTGCGGGTCAGGACCGGTGAGACCGTGACCAGGGAGGTCCATACGGACGACGCGATAGTTGGCTGACAGCGCGTCCGCCCAAGCGTCCCAGCTCTCCAGCGAATGGGAAAACCCATGCACCATGACCAGAACCGGGGCGTCATCAGCGCCCTCGATCCGGACGCGAGTGCGGACACCGTCAACATCGACCAACCGGTCGGCATCGGTCCACCAGGGCGAGTCCACCGTGCCGGCCAACACGCCTTCCGGGGGCGTTTCGGAGCCGGTCGCGGGCCGATTGAGGAAATAGACAACGATCCCGGCCAGAAGCGCGAGACCGAGGAAAACGGCAATCAGAAAGCGCATGACAAACCCCTGAGCATGAAAATGAGCGCGGCGACACCCGTCAGGGCGCCGCCGCAAGCATAGTCCGGATGTGACGGGCGGGGGAGGTGCCCGCCCGTCGCAAGCGGTGCCTAGTAACGCCAGGCGATCGTCGCGGTCACGGTACGCGGCGGGCCGTAGTAACCGACCAGCGTGCCTTCCAGACCCAGTTCCGGGGCCAGGGTGGTGTTGTTGACGAAGTCATAGCCGGAGACCCGATACTCTTCGTCGGTCAGGTTGCGACCGTGCAGGCCGAACTGCCAGTGGCCATCTTCGCCTTCCCAGACCATCGACGCGTTCCACAGGGTGTAGGCACCCTGGTCAAGCAGCGGGAAGGGGAATTCGAATTGGCTGGAGTCACCCCGGTGGCTGATCGTATTGATCACCGACAGGTCACCGCCGTGCAGCGGCGTGACGTAGGTCAGCGTCGCTGAAGCCGTGGTGTCGGGCGTATTCTGGATCACGACCTGGTCCGAGACATCAACGCCGAAAGCATTGATGAACTGGTCGTATTCGCCGTCCAGCAGGCCGATGGCCCAACCGAGGGTCATGATGTCGCCTTGGGCAAACACGTCCTGACCGAGATCCAGCGAGCCTTCATATTCGATACCGCGAATGGTAGCGGCGCCAGCATTGGTGGTCACGCCGGTGAAGGTGTCGTTGACACCGTCATTGTCAGTGTCGATGCCGACCGAGCCGGGAACCTGGATGTCGGTATAGTCCATATTGAAGACGGCCAGGCTGTGGCGATATCCATTGCCCTGGTATTTCCAGCCGATCTCGATGCTGTCGACCGTTTCCGGATCAAAGCTCATGAACTGGTAGATTTCATCAGCTTCGACGGTGCCGTTCTGGTCGAAGTCCGGGGCGCCGGTGGTCTGGGCGCGCGGGTCGAAACCACCACCCTTGAAGCCCTGGGAATAGGTCAGGTAGAAATTGTTGGCGGCGTTCGGCTGCCAGGCAAGCGACGCCGTCGGCGAGAAATCATCCCAGGAATTGGTACCGGTGAAATCCGACGTCGTGGCGATCGAGAAGCCCGAGCCGCCGAAGAAATCCGAGAAGCCACCCAGATAGGTGCGGCGCAGCACGGTGGAAGTGCGCTCATCCTCGGTATAGCGACCGCCAAGGGTCAACGAGAACTCGTCAGTCAGATCATAGGTGAAGTTGGCAAAGACCGACCAGGTCTTGGTGTCGACTTCGCCGAAGGTCTGGGCGTTGAGGCCGGCCAGGACATTGTCCAGCAGCACGTCAAAGACGGTCAGGGCACTGGCGTCGAGATAGTAATAACCGACCAAGCCGTTCAGGCGCTCACCGGAGTAGAGCAGCTGGAATTCTTCGGAGAACTGCTCGTTCTCGTAGATGGCCGGAACATCGAGGTCGCCGGACGGCAGGTTGTCAAAGTCAATCGGCGTGACCGAGGTATCATTACGGTCGGCGAGAATGTTGCGGACGGTCCAGTTGTCGTTGACCTCCCATTCCATCGTCAGGGCAAGGCCGTCACCTTCAACATCCTGGTCGACGACATTCAGGCCGGCGCGGGTGTCGTGGACATCGTCCAACACCGGAGCACCGGACAGGGCCCCCGGGGTCAGGCGGTGACCGCCGCGCGCGTTCGACGTATCGGCGACACTGTCATAGGCCAGGCGCACGAAGAAGGTGTCGGTCGGTTCCCACTCAGCGGAGACGCGGTAGCCAAACACGTTCTTGTCGTAATTGTCCTCGCCCGTGGTCAGGTTCTCGCCATAGCCGTCGCGGGTGAAACGGCCGAGCGTGCCGCCAACGCGGAAGGTATCGGACAGCGGCGCTGTACCGGACAGGACAGTATCGAACTGGCCATAGCTGCCAACGCCGACCCGGGCAGACAGGGTCGGCTCGTCGGCGTCGATGCGACGGGTGACGTATTTGACCGCACCACCGATGGTGTTGCGACCATAGAGCGTGCCTTGCGGGCCGCGCAGGACTTCGATCCGGTCGACGTCATAGATGTCGAGCACCGCACCTTGCGGGCGGTTGAGATAGACGTCGTCGACATAGATGCCGACACCGGCTTCGAAACCGGCAACCGGGTCCTGCTGGCCGACACCGCGGATGAAGGCGGACAGCGTCGAGTTGGTGCCGCGGGACACTTCCAGCGTGATGTTCGGCGTGGTGTCAGCGATGGCGACAATGTCCAGCGCTCCCATGCGCTCGAGGTCTTCACCGCTCATGGCCGTGACCGACAGCGGCACGTCCTGCAGCGTTTCCTCGCGGCGGCGGGCGGTGACGGTGATGACGTCACGGCCTTCCGACGCGCCATTGTCCTGGGCGACGGCGGGAGCCGCGACCAGGGCTGAAGCGGCAACCGTGCTCAGCAGTAGCGCGGTGCCGGTCAGGGTCTTGAGTTTTTTCATGAGATACTCCCCTCAGAGGTTACATGGGTTGTCGCCGTCGCCAGGGCCTGGCGGGCGAAGTTTCTGACCACATCAACAAACTCTTCCGGCTGTTCGAGATGTGGCGCATGCCCGGAGTGGGCGAACCCGTGCGCCGTGGCAGCGGGCAGGGTTTCGACGAGGTAGCGGCTCGTCTCCGGGCCGTAGGCATCGCTGCGTTCGCCAAAAGCGATCAGCGCCGGGATGGCCATTCCCGGAAGTTCCGTACGCAGGTCCTGCTGCGCCATCGACGACCAGAGATCGGCCATGGCATCGGCATCGCGTGCACGAAGAAGATTGAGGGCGTCGGCCACGATCTGTGGCTCACGCGCTGCCCGGTCACGGGCGAACATTCGCGGTGCAAAAGCCGCGGCATAAGCGGGCCAGTCGGCCTGCATGGCGTCGGTCGCACGCTTGGACGCGTCGGCATCCATGCCGCTCGACATGCCCAGCGACCAGCTGTCGTCATTGAGGATGCGCGGGCTCATGTCCTCAATCACCATACCGGCGAGCCGGTCGTGACCATGCCGCTGGATCATCGACCACAGGACGGTTGCGCCCATTGACCAACCCAGCACCACGATCCGTGTCAGATCTTCGTGTTTCAGCAGCTGGTCCAGATCATCGGCGAGATCGTTGATGGTCGTCGGCGGGGTGCCGGCCGGGGTCTCGCCATGACCGCGAAGATCGGGCACCAGGACCCGGAACTCGCTCGCCAGCGCCTGCGCGACGGTGTCAAAGAATGCGCTGGACGCGGCCCATCCATGCACCAGCAGCAAGACCGGGCCGTGACCGATATCCCGATAGGACATCACCGTGCCATCGCGCAGCGTCAGGTGTCGCATCGCGTGCTCACCTTCGTCCGAATTGTGCGGCTGCGCATCGGCCACGGTCTGATCTCCCCTCGGCCGTCCAATTTCTGTCGGATCGTGCCATATTGATTTACCGTCCATTTTGTGAAAACTGAATCATATGTCAACTTCAGAATCCAATACGGTCGACAAACGACCCAAAACCGCCCGTGGTCTGAGGACCCAGAGCAAGCTGCTGGAAGCCGCGGAAGGCGCTTTCGGGGAGAATGGTTTCCATGCCACTTCGATCGGCGACATCACGCGTCGAGCCTCGGTGGCGCTGGGAACCTTCTACGTCTATTTCGACTCCAAGGACGAGATTTTCCGCGCCCTCGTCGCCCATATGGGCGAGATGACCCGGGGCTGGATCGCCGAGCGGGTCAAAGACGCGCCGGACCGGCTGGAAACCGAGCATCGCGGCTTGGTCGCCTATATCGAATTCGCCCGCGCCCACCCGAATCTCTACCGGATCATCGAAGAATCCCAATTCGTCGCGCCAGACGCCTACAAGGCCCACTACGACGTTTTCATGGAGCGCTATCAGCGCAATCTGGAAGACGCCGCAGCGCGCGGCGAGATCGCGGCGGGCGATCAGGGAACCCGTGCCTGGGCCCTGATCGGCATGAGCGTGTTCATGGGGCTGCGCTTCGGCATCTGGGAGCGCGACCGCGATCCGGAAGACGTCGCCCGCGTGGTGTCCGACCTGATCGCCCATGGCCTGAAATCATGACTGCGGGCGCGCCGCCTTCGCCGGTCCATGTCAGCCGCGACGGTGATGTCGCGCGCATCACGCTGACCCGCCCCGGCCATGGCAATGCACTGGAACCGGCCTTGTTGCACGCCCTGTGCGAGGCGATCGCTGACTGCCGGACAGCGCGCGCCGTCGTCCTGACCGGTGCCGGTCGTGCCTTCTCTTCGGGTGGGGACATCCGCGAATTTCATGCCCGCGCCGGTGATGTCGCGACACTGGAAGCCTTCGGCGACACGGTCGTCTCGACACTGAACCGCGCCATCCTCGCCTTGCGCGACCTGCCCTGCCCGACCATTGCCGCGGTCAACGGACCGCTGACCGGTGGCGCGATCGGCCTGGTGCTCGCCTGCGATATCGCCCTGATGAGCCGCGACGCCTTCATCCAGCCCTACTACGCCAGGATGGGCTTTGCGCCCGATGGTGGCTGGACGGCCCTCCTGCCCGGCCGGATCGGTGCGGGACGCGCAGCCAGCTGGCTGGCGCTCGACACCCGTGTCGACGCCGACACCGCACTGGCCATAGGCGTCGTTGACCGCATCTGTGACGGCCACGAATTCAGTGACCAACTCGCTGCGCTGATCGACGAACTGTCCGCCCATGACCCGCACACCGCCCTGACCAGTCGCCAGCTCCTGGATGCCGCCGACGCGTCGCCACCCCTGGCCGAACGGCTTGCGCGCGAGCTGGACAGCTTCAAGCGCATGCTGGTCCGGCCGGAAACCCGCCAGCGGATGGCTGCCTTTCTGGCGCCACGGGAGGTCGCCGGATGATGGACGTCATCACCGACATCACCGCCCGGCGTGCCGCGCTGACGCCGGATCGACCGGCCTTCCACGTCGTCGAGACCGGCGAGACCATCAGCTTTGCCCAACTGGACGACCGAAGCGCCCGCGCCGCCACCATCCTTGCCGACCGCGGCGTCGGTGAAGGCGACCGGGTCGCGATCCTGTGTCGTAACCGGGTAGAGTTTTTCGAGGCCCTGTTCGCCTGCGCCAAGCTGGGCGCCATTCTCGCGCCGCTGAACTGGCGCATGCCCGCGCGGGAGCTGGCCGAGCTGCTTGCCGATTGCGCGCCGACCTGCCTGCTCGTCGGCGCCGAGGACCGGCACAAGGCCGAAGCGGCAGCGCAATCAATCCCGCTCATCTTCGTTGATCTGGAAAGCGAATGGCCCGCCGCCCGCAATGCGGCACCGCCCCATCCGGGACGCCAGGCCTGGCCGGGCGACCAGCCCTGGTATCTGATCTACACCTCCGGCACCACGGGGCGGCCCAAGGGCGTGATCCAGACCTACCGCATGGCCTTGGTCAATTATGTCAATATTTCCCAGGCGATCGACCTGCGCGACGGTGAGGCGACGGTCAATTTCCTGCCCCTCTTTCACACCGCGGGTATCAATCTGCACACCCTGCCCGTCCTGATGGCGGGTGGCCTCAACCACCTTCTGCCCGGTTTCGACGCGGGCACGGTGCTGGGGCTGATCGACGACGGTCAGCTCGATGTGATGCTGTGCGTCCCGGCCGTTTATCGCGAGCTGTCGCTGCACCCGAAATTCGCCACCGCCGATCTCACCCGTCTGCGTCACTGGGCCTGCGGCGGCGCGCCCATGCCGGACGTGCTGATCGAAACTTTCGCGGCGCGCGGCGCTGTCGTCTGCAATGGCTTCGGCATGACCGAGACCGGCCCGACAGCTTTTTTGATGGACCGCGATCACGCGCTCGAAAAAATCGGGTCTGTGGGCAAACCGCAATTGCTGATCGAGGCCCGCATAGCCACACCTGCCGGCGAACCGCTGGGCGGCGGGCAGACCGGCGAAGTCCAGTTCTTCGGCCCCGGACTCACACCCGGCTACTGGCAGCGCGACGACGAGACCGCCCAGCTATTCACTGCCGACGGCTGGCTCAAGAGCGGCGATCTGGGCCGTATCGACGAGGATGGCTATTGCTATATCGCGGGCCGGATCAAGGAGATGTATATCTCTGGCGGCGAGAACGTTTATCCAGCCGAGGTCGAGAACGTACTCGACGAACACCCGGCAGTGCTGGAATCCGCGGTCACAGGCGTCGCCGACGACAAATGGGGCGAGGTTGGCTGCGCCCACCTCATCCTGCGTGACGGCCAGGAAGTAACCGATGCCTCGCTGCTCGACTGGTGCCGCGAACGCCTGGCCGGCTACAAGGTGCCGCGCCACTTCCGTCGCGCGACCGACTTTCCACGAACCGCCGCCGGGAAGGTCCAGAAACATCTCCTGCCATTGCCGGAAGCTGCGGAATGAGCACGGCCGGCCCGCAGCCACCTGCCTCTCGTGCGCAGCTGGACAAGACATTCAGCCAGGCCGATTTCGACGCCTTCGCCCGATTGTCAGGCGACGACAACCCGATCCATTGCGACCCGGACTTCGCAGCCCGGACACACTTCGGGCGGACCGTCGCTCATGGCGCGCTATTGTGTGCGGTGCTGAGGCGGCTCGTCGATGACCTCTATCCCGGCGCCCGGCAGCTCAGTCAGAACACGCAATACCCGGCCCCCAGCCCGGTTGGTGAAGCGCTTCGTTTCGAAGTCGAAACAGTTGGCACAACGGGTCCTGACACCGCCCGCCGGCTCGAAATCTCACTGAAAGTCACGCGTCTCAGCGACAATGAAATGACCTGTATCGGCGCGACGGAGATCGAGATTTGACCCTCCCCCTTTCCATCGGCCAGGTCGCGAGCACCCAACGTTGCTTCACGTCTCGCGATGCCAGTGCGCTATTGGCGCTGACCGGTGGGGCGCTCAAGGACGACTGCGTCCCCGAGGCGTTGATCAATGGCATGTTCTCGCATCTTCTGGGCGTCGACCTGCCGGGACGTGGCACCAACTACCTGAAACAGGAAACCCGTTTTCTGGCCCGGGCGCCGCTGGGCGAAACATTGGTCGCCAGCGTGGAGATCACCCGCCTGCGACCGGACAAACATCTGGTCGATCTCGCAACGCGTTGCACGACCCATGACGGTCTCGAAATCGCGAACGGTCGCGCCCTCGTACTGGCAAAAGATGTTACCGGAGCTTTCGACTTGCCTGCCTGAGCAAGCCTGAAGGGCACAACCTGCACGAAGCATTGCGCTTTTCCGCCTTCGCAGCAAAACTCGTTCACCATGACAGCCCGCACCGCATCGCCCCGTCACAGCGCGCATCGATCCCGACCGGACCGCGATATCCTGATCATTGGCGGCGGCCATAACGGCCTCGTCTGCGCCGCCTATCTCGCCAAAGCCGGGTTGAAGGTCACGGTTCTGGAACGCCGGGATGTCGTCGGCGGTGCGGCTGTCACCGAAGAATTCCATCCCGGTTTCCGCAATTCGGTGGCCAGCTACACGGTCTCCCTGCTCAACCCGAAAGTGATCGCCGATCTCGACCTGCACGGCCATGGACTGGAGGTCGTCGAACGGAAGATCGGAAATTTCCTGCCGCTGGCGGATGGTTACCTGCTCGCCGGAGAGGGGCTGACCGCCGATCAGGTAAGCAAGTTTTCCACCAGCGATGCCGACCGACTGCAAGAGTACAGCGAACGTCTCGAAGTGGTTGCGGACACGCTGCGCGCACTGGTTCTGGAAACCCCGCCCAACCTGTCCGAGGGCGGCTGGTTGGGTGCCATCCCCGAACTCCTGAAGGCCGCCAATCTGAGCGGCCGGCTGGGCAGCATGTCGATCACCGCGAGACGCGACCTGCTGGACCTGTTCTCCAAGTCGGCTGGCGACTGGCTCGATGGCTGGTTCGAGAGTGACGCCATCAAGGCGCTGTTCGGTTTCGACAGCATTGTCGGCAATTTCGCCAGCCCCTACACGCCGGGTAGCGCTTATGTCCTTCTGCATCACCTGTTCGGCGAGGTGAATGGCAAGAAGGGCGCCTGGGGCCACGCCATTGGCGGCATGGGCGCCATTACCCAGGCGATGGCGCGCTGTTGCGAAACGCGCGGCGTCGAGATCCGCACCGGCTGCGCCGTTGACGAAGTGCTGGTGAGAGATGGCGGCGCTGGTACCGTCGTGCTGGCGGGTGGCGAAACGCTATCGGCCCGCGCCGTGGTGTCGAACCTGAACCCCAAACTCCTGTTTGGCTCGCTGATCGACCCGACTGCCTTGCCACCCGATTTCAATGAGCGCATCCGCCATTACAAGTGCGGCTCCGGCACGTTCCGGATGAACATCGCGCTCGACCGCCTGCCGGACTTCACCGCCCTGCCCGGCCGTGGTGATCATCTGACGGCCGGCATCATCATGGCGCCGTCCCTGGCTTACATGGAACAGGCCTACGCCGATGCCCGCCGCCAGGGTTGGTCGAACGAGCCGATCATCGAGATGTTGATCCCGTCAACGCTGGACCCGACGCTGGCGCCCGAGGGAAAACATGTCGCCAGCCTGTTCTGCCAGCACGTTGCGCCTGAGCTGTCGGGCGGCCGTGACTGGGACGATTATCGTGACGAGGTCGCCCGGGTGATGATCAATGCCGTCGACAAATGGGCGCCGGGCTTTGCCGACAGCGTGCTGGGATACCAGGCCCTGACCCCGAAAGACCTGGAACGCACATTCGGCCTTGTCGGCGGCGACATCTTCCACGGCGCCCTCAGCCTCGACCAACTCTTTTCGGCCCGCCCGGTTCTGGGCCATGCCGATCATCGCTGCCCGATCAGGAACCTCTACCAATGCGGCGCCGGCACCCATCCCGGTGGCGGCGTCACCGGCGCACCGGGCCACAATGCAGCCCGCGAGATCCTGAAGGATTTCGGCAAGCGGATGCGATAGAGACCAAACCCGCATCGGCCCTGTCGGCCGCAGTCTCAAGATCCATCATCATGCCGCGCGCGCATGGTTGGCCCGTCGGACGGTGAACCCCGGAAAGGCTTGTGCCAGTTCGGCCAGCAGGCGGTTGTCCTGGAAAACCTCGCCACCCATCGCTTGCCCGTTCGCCGGATCACGACATTCCTGCAATGCGAAATCCTGGCAACCGATACGCTCCGCCTTGGCCGCGATCTCCCTGACTGCCGAAGCGTCGAGCAAATCCGGCCAAATGGTCACCCGGACTTCATAGGGAATGCCCCAGTATGCGAGCATCGCGAGACTCTTCTGCGCCTGCGCCCCGGCCTGACCAACTCCCGTCACACCCTCATACATTCCAAACGGCGCCTTTATATCAAAGCCGACCCAGTCAACACGGCCACGCAGGCGCCCGAACCGCTCCGGCGATATGCCGGATGTGTGCAGGCCGACCTTGAACCCAAGAGACCGGACATGGTCCATCGCAGCACCCAGCCCTGATTGAACAAGCGGCTCCCCGCCGGAGAACACCACGGCTTGCAACAAGCCACGGCGTTGCTCCAGTCGGGCCTCGATCTCGCGACCGTCAATCTCGGTGTCCGCGCGCACCGGAAGAAGGTCCCGGTTGTGGCAATAGACACAACGCAGCGGACACCCTTGCAAAAAGATCACGGCCGCCATGTGACCCGGATAGTCCAGGGTGGTGAACGGCTGGAAGCCTCCCACCCGAATGGCGGTCAACCCCTCATGCGGCACGGCGCGACGCCCGACGCTCAGTGAAGTGCTGGCGCTCTTCATGCTCCGACTTCTTGCCCGGATTGAAGGCCTCCACCGGACGGTGATAGCCCATCACACGGGTCCAGACTTCGCACGCCTGGCGGTTGTCTGGATCATAACGGCCGGCCAGTTTCGCCTCTTCATCACACGTTGGACAGAAATGCTCTTCCCCGGCCAGATAGCCATGATGCGGGCAGATTGAAAATGTTGGCGTCACTGTGATGTAGGGCAGGTGGAAGGTTTCCAGCGACCGTCGCACCAGCGCGGCACAGGCCTCGGGGCTCGACAGCCTTTCGCTCATGTAGAGATGCAGCACCGTTCCGCCGGTATAGCGGGTCTGCAAGGCATCCTGCCGCGCAAGCGCCTCGAACGGGTCGTCGGTGAATCCGACCGGCAACTGGCTGGAATTGGTGTAGTAGGGCGAGGCCGCCGTGCCCGCCTGCAGGATGTCCGGGAAGCGCTTGGCATCTTCCTTGGCAAACCGGTAGGTCGTTCCCTCCGCTGGCGTCGCTTCCAGATTGTACATGTGGCCGGTTTCGTCCTGGAATTCGAGCATCCGGGCCCGGACGTGGTCGAGCAGGCGCACGGCAAAGGCCTCCCCGCACGGCGTCGTGATGTCCGATTCGTCCCGCGTGAAATTTCGGATCATTTCGTTGACGCCGTTCACACCGAGCGTAGAGAAATGATTGCGCAAGCTCCCCAGGTACCGCTTGGAATACGGGAACAGCCCTTCATCCATCAACGACTGGATCAGCCCCCGCTTGATCTCGAGACTGTCGCGGCCAAGGTCGAGAAGGCGGTCGAGTTCGTCCATCAAACCCGCCTCATCACCGGCAAAGCGATAGCCCAGCCGTGCACAATTGATGGTCACCACACCGATCGACCCGGTCTGCTCGGCCGAACCGAACAATCCATTGCCGCGCTTCAACAACTCGCGAAGGTCCAGCTGCAGGCGGCAGCACATGGACCGGATCTGGTTGGGTTTGAGCTCGGAATTGATGAAATTCTGGAAGTATGGGAGGCCATACTTGGCGGTCATGTCGAACAGACGACGCGCATTCTCGGACTCCCATGGGAAGTCTTCGGTGATGTTGTAGGTCGGAATCGGGAAGGTGAAGACGCGGCCGCGCGCATCGCCACGTGTCATGACTTCGATGAAGGCGCGGTTGATGATATCCATTTCCGCCTGCAGCTCGCCATAGGTGAAGTCGACCGGCTCGCCTCCGATGATGGCAACATCGTCCCGCAGGTCTTCCGGGCAGACCCAGTCAAAGGTCAGGTTGGTAAAGGGAGTCTGCGTTCCCCAGCGCGAGGGAACGTTCAGATTGAAGACAAATTCCTGCATCGCCTGGACAACAGCGTCATAGCTCAGGCCGTCAAGACGCAGGAAGGGAGCGAGATAGGTGTCGAACGAGGACAGCGCCTGGGCGCCGGCCCATTCATTCTGCAGGGCTCCCAGAAAGTTGACGATCTGACCAAGTGCACTGGTGAAGTGCCGGGGCGGGGCGGCCTCGATTTTTCCGGGCACGCCGTTGAAGCCTTCCACGAGAAGGTTGCGCAGGGACCAACCGGCGCAATACCCCGCAAGCATGTCGAGGTCATGGACGTGCATGTCCGCATTCCGGTGTGCGATGCCGACGGCCGGCGGATAGACATGGTCGAGCCAGTAATTGGCGGTGACCTTCCCTGACGTGTTCAGGATCAGGCCGCCCAGGGAATATCCCTGATTGGCGTTGGCCTTGATGCGCCAATCCTCTCGCTGGACATATTCCTCAATGGTCGACTTCACATCGATCTGCGCGGGAACCGCCTGTTCCAACCTGTCGGCCTGACGCCAGTCCAATTGCTCCAACTTCATTCCGCCCTCCCAAGGCATCGACATATTGTCCCGTTAATCGAAACGACCACAACATATTGTGCCTGAAAGGGGGAGCCGTCAGCGTGGCGCCTTGACGCGCGGCCCTGAGACGCACCGCACATATCTTGACATTTATCAATTCATGTGCATTTCGAGGCGCTCGAGGAAGCGTGGCATCAAGGCCGCGCGAACGCCTGGGTCACGCCAGAACGGGTTCATGAAAACGCAGCGGATCAGGACGAGGGACTGACTGTCCGCCTGACCCCCGTACTGCTCGAGATGAGCATCAATCAGTGATCCATAATTGGTAACCGACAGTTCGGTCCTGGACACCGAGAACTCAGGATCCGCGGCGAACGCTTCGAAAACCCGTCTGGTTCGAGCGTTCGACGCGGCAAGCCCCTCCCCTTCCCTGGCCAGCGAGAAGCAAAGGATATTTGAGTCAGTCGGCTCCAGAATCCGGACCAGCTCCGAGCCGGACAGGAGGGCTTGCTTGAAATAGGCCCGGCTTTCGAGCGTCCCCGCCATGATTTCACCAAAGCGGTCCGCTCCGAAGGTCAGCGTCTTGCCGGTCAGCCAGACCGCCGCCGCACCGGACCCACTGCGCGACCCTTCCAGTGTCACCATCCATCGATCATCTGGCGCAGCCCGGTCGATATAGGGCGCGGAGAATATCGAGTTGGCATAGCTGACTTTGTCACGCACCAGAAACGCACCGCAGGCATAGGGAACGTAACCAAGCTTGTGCGGGTCGAGCGTGACCGAATTGGCGCGCCGGATAGCCGCCAGCGCCTTGCCGGCATGCCCACTGAGCACCCGGCTCGCATCACCGCCAAGCATTGAGCACAAAAAGCCGCCCCATGCGGCGTCGACATGATGCCAGATATCCCGCCCGCGACGTCGCCAGGCATCGAGCCTGTCACAGACTTCATCGACCGGGTCGATCTCGCCCGCTTCAGTCGTTCCCGCAACGCTGACGACGGCCAGAACCGGGCGGCCATCCGCAAACGCGCGCTCGATCGCCTCCGCCAAGGCGGACGGGTCCATCCGACCTTGCCGATCCAGCGCGACCGACCAGAAAGCCTCCTCTCCCAGGCCGAACACATTCGCGGCTTTTTGCCATGAAAAATGCTTGTTGCCGGGAACCAGCAGAACCGGGCCGGCCCACTCGCGGCCCGACGCGCGGGAAACCCTTGCCGCGACCTGAAACGGATTGCCCAACACGCCACTGGCGTTCCGCAACTCGGCATCGCTGACGTCGTGCGCCGCGACCAAGGCCTGGTAGGCATCCCAGCCAAGATGAGCAAATTCGACAGGGTCAAACGGTTCACCGGTTTTCTCGGCAATGCACAGACCCAGGGCCAGGAAATGGTCCATCCGGTAGCGGGCTCGCCACACGCTTTCGAAATTGGCCAGCGTGCCGCCACCGGTAAAGTGACCCTGTGCCTGTGCCGGATCAAATCCGACCATTCCGGCCAACATCGAGATGGCCTCGTCCTCGACCCGGCCGCTCACCCGCGCCACATCCCGAGATGTATTGTTCGGGTTGTGCAACAGGGCAACGAAATGCCCGAGCAGTGCGGGCACTGAGAGCTCCGACACCATGTGGCCGATATAGCGCGGGGTGTATTTCGGCACCTCACCCGTCATCATGTCGCTGAGTTCCCTGACCTTTTTAGACAGCGCGTCCTGTTCGGTGCGAAACTCCGGCGTCAACCGCAACGCTTCCGGAACCGGCGATGGGTCGGAGCTGAACAGCGCGCGCCGCCAGTCGAACCACTGCTCCAGCACTCCATCAAATTCGGAGCGAAGCCAGTCAGCATTCTCCGATTTCGGGCCAAGGAAATTGACACCTTCCAGGCAACCGGACCCAACACTCATGATTGTCTCCAAAACACTCCGGACACGCCTCAACGCAATATCCGCCGCACCCCTCCAATCAAAGATTATTGATAAAAGTCAAGGCGCATATCCGCACACCCGAGGCCCGGTCCGGCGGCCACTCGAGCCCTACGAAGACGCGGCACATCACCCCCAACACAAAAAACCCCGAACCAACCGGTCCGGGGTTTGTTGCTATCCGTGTAGGCGCGAGGTGCTTACCCCTTCACGCGCTCGAGCGATTCCAGGATCAGCTCGCGGGCCTTGGCGGCGTCGCCCCAACCGATGACCTTGACCCACTTGTTGGGCTCAAGATCCTTGTAGTGCTCGAAGAAGTGCTTGATCCGCATCAGCTGCGGTTCGGGGATGTCGTCCGGCTCGTTGACCTTGCCATAGAGCGGCGACAATTTCGGGTGCGGAACGGCGAGGATCTTCTCGTCCATGCCGCTTTCGTCTTCCATCAGCAAAACGCCGATCGGGCGGGCGCGCACGACGCAACCCGGCACCAGCGTGGTGTGGCCGACGATCATCACGTCGATCGGATCACCATCTTCCGACAGGGTGTGCGGCATGAAGCCGTAATTGCACGGATAGCTCATCGGCGTGTGCAGGTAGCGATCGACGAAGAGCGTGCCCGCATCCTTGTCCATCTCGTACTTGACCGGCTGGCCGCCAACCGGGACCTCGATGATGACATTGATGTCTTCAGGCGGGTTCTCGCCTGCGGAAATTTTGTCGATCCGCATCACATGCTCCTTGCGGCTGGTCCGGACGATGTCTTACGCCCGATTTGTGGCGCGACCAATGCCCGTGTTGCGCCGCAATATCAATTCTCAAGGTCAGACATTTCCCAGATTCAGGCGGTCTGGCTGTCATTGGCAGCCCGATTGGCCGCCTGTTCGCGTTTCACAACTTCCTCTCCGCGCAGGTGGACGAAGTGTTCCCGCTCGGTCGACCAGGCGGTCAGCAGACGCGCCGCAATACGCGAGCCGGTCTCGGCAGCATGGGTTTCGATCATCGACAGGCAACGGCGTTCGCCCTCACCTTCCAGATCAAAGGCCAGCACCGTCTCGCGGTTGAGGCGGGCATCGAGGCGACGTTCCGGATCATAGACAAAGACATCACCGCCGGTCATGCCGGCCGCGAAATTGTCGCCGACCGGACCAAGGATCACGGCGGTACCGCCGGTCATGTACTCACACCCGTTCGTGCCACAACCCTCGATCACCGCGTCGGCGCCGGAATTGCGGACGCCAAAGCGCTGACCGGCCCTGCCCGCCGCCAGAAGGCGTCCGGACGTGGCGCCGTAAAGGCAGGTATTGCCGATGATGGCATGTTCCTCATTGGCCTCGGTCGCGCCGCCATAGGGCCGCACGATGATACTGGCTCCCGACAACCCCTTGCCGACATAGTCATTGGCATCACCGTCGAGCTCGATCCGCAGCCCCTTGGCCGAGAAAGCCCCCAGCGACTGGCCGGCCGAGCCGCGCAGGCGCAGGGTGAGATGGTCAACGTCCAGGCCATCCGGGCCGAACCGCTCGACAATCTGTGACGAGGTCCGTGTGCCGACAGCACGATCGGTGTTCTTGACGCCATAGTCCAGTTGCATCTTCTCGCCGCGATCGAAGGCTGGCGCGGCATCCTGGATGATCTGTTCGTCCAGCGCCGGCGCGACATCATTGCGCAGGCTGCGGGTCGAACGGGCCGGACGTTCTACCGCATCGGCGCGCGACATGATCGCCGACAGATCGAGATCGTCCAGCGCCTGCGAGCCACGCGAAACCTGGTCGAGCAGGTCGGCCCGACCGATGACATCCTCCAGCGATGTCGCCCCCAGGCCAGCCAGTATCTCGCGGACATCCTGGGCCAGGAAGGTCATCAGGTTGACCACATGATCCGGTATGCCACCGAAACGCGCGCGCAGGTCATCGTCCTGGGTACAGACCCCGACCGGGCAGGTGTTGGAGTGGCACTGGCGTACCATCAGGCAGCCCAGCGCGATCAATGACGCCGTGCCAACACCGAATTCCTCGGCGCCCAGCATGGCAGCGATGACGATATCGCGGCCGGTGCGGATGCCGCCATCGGCGCGCAGGGTGACGCGTTCGCGCAGCCCGTTGAGCGACAGCATCTGGTGTGCTTCGGCGAGGCCGAGCTCCAGCGGGCCACCGGCGAATTTGATCGAGGACAGGGCCGCGGCCCCGGTGCCGCCGACCGAACCGGAGATATTGATGATGTCGGCATTGGCCTTGGCCACACCGGCAGCGACCGCACCGACGCCAGCGGCCGCGACCAGCTTCACCCCGACGCGGGCGGTCGGGTTGATCTGCTTGAGGTCGTAGATGAGCTGGGCCAGATCCTCGATCGAATAAATGTCATGATGCGGCGGCGGCGAGATCAGGCTGACGCCTGGTGTTGCCAGGCGCATGCGGGCGATGAATTCCGTGACCTTGAAGCCGGGCAGCTGGCCACCCTCGCCGGGCTTGGCGCCCTGGGCGACCTTGATCTCCATCTCGCGGCACTGGCCCAGATACTGGGCGGTGACGCCGAAACGACCGGACGCGATCTGCTTGACCGCGGAATTCATGTTGTCGCCATTGGGCAGCGGCTTGTAGCGGGCCGGGTCCTCGCCGCCCTCGCCGGAGACGGATTTCGCACCGATCCGGTTCATGGCAACATTCAGTGCTCCGTGCGCCTCGGGAGACAACGCCCCCAGCGACATGCCCGGCGTGACGAAGCGGCGTCGGATACCATTGATCGACTCGACCCGGTCCAGGCCTACCGTCGGGCCAACCGGACGCATGTCCATCAGGTCGCGCAAATGGATCGGACCCTGATCCTTGATCGCCGCGCCGTACTGCTTCCACGCCGCCGGGTTATTGTCACGGACCGCCGACTGCAGGGCACTGATCACGGGTGCGTTGAGGGCATGGCGGTCACCGCTGGAGCGTTGGCGGTAGAAACCGCCTATCGGCAGTCGCGCCTCTCCGTTCCAGGACTTGCGGTGAAGATCGAGTGTCCGCACTTCCAGACCGGGCAGGCCGATCCCCGAAATCCGGCTGACCACGCCCGGCAGATAAGCTTCGATCAGAGCACGCGACAGGCCAAGCACTTCGAAATTACAGCCGCCGCGATAGGAGGAAATGATCGAGATCCCCATCTTGGAGAGGATTTTCAACAACCCTCCGTCCAGCGCTGACTTGAGGCGACCGGCCCGCTCGCGGGCCCAGCTTTCGCCGCCCACGGTCTCACGGCCGGCGGTGACCGTGTCGAAGGCGAGATAGGGGTTCACGGTAGTCGCGCCGAGACCGATCAACACGGCGGCATAGTGAGCGTCGAAACACTCACCGGCCCGCACATTGAGCGAGCAGAAATTGCGCAAGCCTTCGCGCGTCAGGGTGGAGTGGACGGCCCCGGCGACCAGTACCATTGGCAGCGCCGCATTCTCGCTGTCCTGACGGTGATCGGTCAGCACAAGGTGGGCCGCGCCGTCACGAACGGCGGCGACACATTCGCGGATCACATCGTCAATCGCAGCCCTCAGGGTCTGGCCGTCACCAGTCGCGCTGGCAACCGGCAGAAGGCAGTCGATTTCCTTGATGGCGCCACCCATATGGTCCCGCCATCGGTCATAGCTCCCGTTCGACAGGATCGGGCTGTCGAGCACCAGCACACTGGCCCTCGCCTCACCCTGACCGAGGATATTGCCCAGATTGCGAAAACGGGTCTTCAGACCCATCACCCGGCCCTCCCGCAAGGGGTCGATCGGCGGATTGGTGACCTGGGAGAAGTTCTGGCGGAAGAAGTGCGAAAGCGGGCGATAGCTTTCCGACAGCACAGCCAGCGGCGCGTCATCGCCCATCGAGCCGACCGCTTCCTTGCCGTCCTCGGCCATCGCCTTGATGACCAGTTCGATATTCTCGAAGGTGAAACCAGCGGCCGCCTGACGGCGCGTGCGGTCGGCATCATCGAACAACTGGTCCTCGGCTCCCGGGCCGACAACAGGTTCGATATCCTCCATCTCGCCCAGCCAGCGCGTATAGGGATGCTGTTCGGAGAGCTCGTTGAGAATGTCCTGCTCGCGGAAGAACCTGCCCTCGACAATGTCGAGCGCGATCAGGCGGCCCGGCGTGATCGAGCCTCGCTCTGTAACGGTGACCGGATCAACCGGCGCCATACCGGTCTCGGAGCCGGCCACAAAGATCTCGTCATCGGTCAACGCATAGCGCATCGGGCGCAGCCCATTGCGATCCAGCCCGGCGATTGCCCATCGGCCATCGAAAGCGGCGATCGCGGCCGGACCGTCCCAGGGCTCCATCACCGCATTGCAATACTCATACATCCGGCTCCAGCCTTCCGGCATGACGTCGGATCGCTTGGACCAGGCCTCCGGAATCAACAGCGTCTTGGTCATCGGGGCCGACCGACCGGCCCGGACCAGGATCTCGAATGTCTGATCCAGCGCCGCACTGTCCGACGCGCCCGGCTGGATGACCGGTTTCACATCGCGCTCAACATCAGCAAAGGCCGTCTCCGCGATGTGAACCTCATGGCTCCTCATCCAGTTGATATTGCCGCGGATCGTATTGATCTCACCGTTGTGGGCGAGCATGCGGAAGGGCTGGGCCAAACGCCATTCCGGGAAGGTGTTGGTCGAATAGCGCTGGTGAAAAATCGCGAAAGGCGAGATGAAATCCGGCGATTGCAAGTCGGTATAGAAGGCGTCGATGTCCTCGGCCCGGAACAGGCCCTTGTAGATGATGTCGCGCGAGGACAGTGAGCAGACATAGAGATCGCGCAGATTTTCCTCGCGGGCCCTCCGCTCGATCCGGCGACGCACGATATAGAGGACGCGCTCGACGGCCTCGCTGTCGCGACTGCGCGGATCGCGGAACAGGACCTGTTCGATTTCCGGCAAGGTGGCGCGGGCCTTGTCGCCCAACACCGAGGTGTCGATCGGCGGCTGGCGCCAGCCGTAAAAGGCAAACCCCTCGCGCAGGATCTCCGCCTCGATGATCGCGCGAGCGCGTTCGCGGGCGGCAAAATCGGTGCGCGGCAAGAAGACCATGCCGACAATGACGTCGCCGCGCTCGGGCTCGTGACCGGTGCGGGCGACGGCAGCCTTGAAGAATTCCTGCGGCACACCGACCCGCAGACCAGCGCCATCCCCGGTGAGGCCATCGGCATCGACGGCACCGCGGTGCCAGACAGCTTTCAGCGCATCAATGGCCAGCTCGACAATATCGCGGCGGGCCCGCCCCTTCATGTCGGCGATCAGGCCAACACCGCAAGCGTCGCGCTCGTCGCGCGGATCGATCAGCCCGGCATCGGTTAGGGTTTCCAGCCCCTGGCGGTGGGCGGCTTCGGACCAGGTCTTGTTCGTCATTCGGCCGCTCCCAGTACACGCATGCGATTGTCGAGGTAGGATTCAATTGAGTGCGCGGCATCGAGCCCGTCCTTGATCGCCCATACCACCAGGGACGCACCGCGATGGAGGTCGCCGGCGACGAAGACACCATCCAGGCTCGCCATGCGGGTATCCGGGTCCGCTTCGACCCGACCGTCGCGATGAACCGACAGGTCAGGCGCATCAAACTGGTCCGGCAGATCTTCCGGTGTGAAACCGAGGGCCGAGATCACCATGTCGGCCTCGACATCCCAGGTCTTGCCCGGATCCGCTTCCGGCGCGCGGCGGCCGGATGCATCCGGTGCACCCAGACGCATGCCTTGCACCCGGACGGCGGAAATCGCCTCGCCCTTGGTCAGCACCGCAAGGGGAGCGGAGAGCCATTCAAAGACGACCCCCTCTTCCTCCGCATGTTTCACTTCGCGGGCCGAGCCGGGCATGTTGGCGCGGTCACGACGATAGAGGCAGGTTACCGATGTTGCACCCTGACGTACGGCCGTGCGCACGCAATCCATGGCCGTGTCGCCGCCACCGACCACGACCACACGCTTTCCCTTGGCGTCCAGCACGCTGTCATTGGCGGCGGGATCTCCCAGATCATCGCGATTGGAACGGGTCAGGTAGTCGAGTGCAGCCAGAACACCATCGCCGGAGCCCGGACAGGTCAGGGTACGGGCATTGTAAACTCCGGTCGCCAGCAGGACCGCGTGATGCTCGTTGCGGATATCGGCCAGCGTGGCATCCCGCCCGACTTCAAAATTGAGCTTGAACTCGACACCGCCTCGAGCCAGGCGATCGATACGGCGCTGGACCACGTGTTTTTCCAACTTGAATCCGGGAATGCCGTACATCAACAAGCCACCGGCCCGGTCCGCGCGTTCATAGACCGTGACTTCAAACCCGCTTTCACGCAGGCGCTCGGCCGCCGCCAAGCCAGCCGGGCCGGAGCCGATCACGGCGACACTCTGCCCGCGCTCGGGCCCGACCTTGAGCGGCTTGACCCAACCTTCTTTCCACGCCGTGTCGGTGATGTATTGCTCGACCGCGCCGATGGTCACGGCGCCATGTTTGGACTTCTCGACGACGCAGGCGCCTTCGCACAGGCGGTCCTGCGGACAGATGCGACCGCAAATCTCGGGCATGGTCGAGGTTGCGGCAGAGGCGTCGTAGGCCTCCTTGAGACGGTCCTCGCCAGCCAGCATCATCCAGTCGGGGATATTATTCTGCAAGGGGCAACCGGACTGGCAGAAGGGGACGCCGCATTGCGAACACCGCGAGGCCTGTCCGGCAGCGGCTTCGGTGGTGAAAGCGCGATAGATTTCGTTGAAATCCTCACGCCGTTCGGTTTCCGAGCGCTTTTCCGGATAGGTCTGGTCTATGTCCACAAATCTGAGCAATCCGGCCCCCTTGGCAAAGTCGAAAGTTCGCCAATGCAGCACAGACTTCGCAAGTGCACAAGTCGGTGACGATGCGGCGGATTGGCATTTTATGCCGGATATCACGAAAATTGGGAATGATATTCCAATTGTCGGTTTGGTTTGACGCAAAATCAGCAATTATGGGGCGCACACAACGTCGCCAATCTCGCCATGCCGCGCAACAATGATGCGGCGATGCCCGATTTCTTGGCAAATACCGCACCACATCCAGCATTCAATGACGCTACGTTCTCGAGACAGGGCGAGACCTGCCGTCCGTCGAAGCCGGAACCAAGATTGTCAGCCGACCGAGAATCCGCCCGCATAGGGATCACGATCATCAACCCAGATCGTGTTGACGCCCGTTTGAACGGCCCACCCCTTGATACTGGGCCTGATAGCGGGGAAGTCACCAACCATCGTTGCCGCTTCGATACGTCCCTCGAACAGGCTCCCGATCAGGCTTTCATGAATGAACTCATCGCCGGGCTTTAGCTCGCCACGCGCGGCCAGCTGTGCCATCCGGGCGCTGGTTCCGGTTCCGCACGGAGACCGGTCGATGGCCCGACTTCCATAAAAGACGGCGTTGCGAGCATGGGCTTGCGGGTCGCGGGGGCGGCCGGTCCACAGGGCATGACTGACGCCTCCAACCCGCGGATCATCCGGATGGACAACTGGGGTCGCGTCGTTGGCGGCGCTGCGGACAAGCGGGCTCAGGCGCAGTATGTCGGCGACCGTCAGGTCGGCGAGATCCGCATAGCCTGGCTGCGGGTCGATAATGGCGTAGAAGTTTCCGCCGTAGGCAATGTCGACGACGATCGACTGCCAACCTGGAATGTCGAGCACCAGGCCGGTGACGGCGAGATAGGACGCCACATTGCGGATCCGTACACCGGCGACGCTACCCCCCTGCCAATCGATCTCCGCCTCGATCCGGCCCGCGGGCGCATCGAGTTTCACATGCTGGCGATCCGCCGGTGTGATGACGCCGTTTTCCAGCGCCATGGTCAGCGCGCCGATCGTGCCGTGGCCGCACATGGGCAGGCAGCCGGACGTCTCTATGAAGAGGATAGAGGCGTCTGCGCCGGGCGAGCACGGCGGGTAGAACATCGCGCCGGACATCATGTCGTGGCCGCGCGGCTCGAACATGAGCGAGCGCCGGATCCAGTCGAAACGGGCCATGAAATCGGCTCGCTTCTCACCCATCGTCGCGCCGTCCAGAAACGGCAATGGGCCGGTTATCAGGCGGACCGGGTTTCCGCAGGCATGCCCGTCCAGGCACTGAAAGACGTGGCGCATCATGCGCTCCTGACCATCACTCAGTGAGCGAGTACCGCAGGCAATTTGATCGGCCGGGTGTCGCGCGCCGCTTCGACCATCGCGATCACTTCGGCCCGCCGCTCGCCCGTCAACACCATGCGGGGCATGCGAACCCGTTCCGAGCCTCGCCCCATCACCGCTTCGGCCAGCTTGATGGACTGGACCAGGTCGTGCTCGGCATCGAGGTGCAGCAGCGGCATGAACCAGCGATAGATGGTCCGGGCGGTCTCCAGGTCACCACGCTCGACTGCGTCCCACAGGGCAATCGATTCAGCCGGGAAGGCATTGGTGAGGCCGGACACCCAGCCCACCGCGCCCAGCAGGATCTCTTCCAGTGCAACATCGTCAAGGCCAGCGAAGACCAGATAGCGGTCGCCGCAGCGATTGATGATGTCTGTGATGCGTCGCGGATCGGGGGCGCTTTCCTTGATGGCGACCAGGGTCGGCACATCGGACAGACGCTCCAGCGTGTCGAGCGAGATCGAGACGCGGTAGGCGGGCGGATTGTTGTACAGCATGACCGGTAGCGAGGTCGCGGCCGCCACGGTGCGGATATGAGCCTCGAGTTCGGCCTCGCTGGGCACATACACCATGGCCGGCAGCAACATCAGTCCGTCAGCGCCGATCCGCGCGGCATCAACGGCGTAGGCTTTCGCCAGCGCTGTGGTCAGCTCCGATACGCCCGTCAGGACCGGTATCCGGCCGTCAACCGCGTCAACGATAGCCGCCAGAACAGCCCGCTTCTCATCGGCCGTCAGCGAGTTGTTCTCACCGACCGTGCCCATGGCGATCAAGCCGTGCACCCCGTCATCGACCAGTGCCCGGACCATTGCCGTGGTTGCGTCGAAATCGACGGAATGATCCTCGGCGAATTGCGTTGTCGCTGCGGGAAAAACACCGCGCCAGCTTGTTGTATTCATGTCGTGCCCTCACCCGTAACCGGTCTGACCGGTCATTGCCTTCGCCGAATTCCGGAACGCGGAAACGGCCCCGATAATCCTGCCATTTGCGACAGGGAAATCGAACATCGCATTAATTGTATACAATATCCGAAACAGTCAAGGCCGCCGGGTGACACTGTCGGATTCCTCGTCTAGCGTCGCCGCAGAGAACGGGGACAGAGCCAAATGAAAACCACCACGACACTGCTCATGATGATCACGCTTGGAGTAATGACCCCAGCCGCGATTGCTCCGGCTGCCATTGCCCAGGACGAGCCAACCTTCGACGAGGTCATCGAGAATCTTGAACATCGCGAGGGATTCATACCGCTTTGGGTCGACCCGGCCGACGGTCGCATCCTGGCCGAATTGAGTGCCGGCGACGGCGATGAACTGGGGCGGATGATCTATACCGCCAGCCTGACCTCCGGACTCGGCTCCAATCCGGTCGGGCTGGATCGCGGGCTCGGCTCAAGTTCTGAAATTCTTCGCTTTTTCCGCGTCAATGACCAGGTCTTTGCCGAGTTCGAGAACCTCGGCTACCGCGCCGAAGGTGCTGATCCGGATGAAGCCGCCGCAACCCGCAATTCCTTTGCCCGCTCCATCATCTGGTCGACTGCCATCGTCGCGGAAGACGACGGACGCCTGCTGATCGACCTGTCCGACTTCCTGACACGGGACCCGGTCGGCACGGTCAACCAACTCTCCAACAGCGGGCAAGGCAGCTTCTCCATCGCCAGCGATCGCTCGGCGGCGATCACCGAAAGCGCGATGGCCTTCCCGGAAAATGTTGAAATTGATGCCCTTTTGACGCTGACCAGCGCGAGTCCGGGGTCAGAAGTCCGGGCTGTCACGCCGGCACCCAATTCGGTCACGCTCACCGTGCACCACTCCTTCGCGGCCCTGCCCGCACCGGGCTATGAGCCGCGCGAAGCCGATGACCGTGCCGGCGCCCTCACCCGCGCCTATTACGACATGGCAACCCCGCTGACCGATCCGGTCCGCCGCTCACTCGCCCTGCGCCATCGCCTGGAACGTGTTGATCCGTCAGCCCGATCCGGACCGGTTGTCGAGCCCATCATCTACTATCTCGACCGCGGCACCCCGCCACTTATCCGCGACGCCCTGATCGAAGGCGGCAATTGGTGGGCCGATGCCTTTGCCGCAGCGGGCTATGAAGACGCCTTCCGCGTCGAGGTCCTGCCGGAAGGCGCCCACCCGCTCGACATTCGCTACAACGTCATCCAGTGGGTACACCGTCAGACCCGTGGCTGGTCCTATGGTGGCTCGGTCATCGATCCGCGCACCGGCGAAATCATCAAGGGACGCGTCATCCTTGGCTCCCAGCGCGTGCGCCAGGACCGGATGATCTTTGAAGGCCTCGTAGGGGCCACCGAGACCGGGAGCGGGACAGCCAACGATCCGCTCCAGCTCGCCCTCGCCCGCATCCGCCAGCTGTCGGCCCACGAGATCGGCCATACGATCGGACTGGCCCACAACTTCGCCGCCAGCATCTCGGACCGGGCATCGGTGATGGATTACCCGGCCCCGCTGGTTACCCTCGACGCCGGCGGTGAAATCGACACGAGCCAAGCCTATGACGTCGGCATCGGCGCCTGGGATCGCGTCGCGATTTCATGGCTCTACGGCGAGTTTGGTGAGGGGGCGGTCGAAGCCACGGCCCTCAACGAAATTCTCGACGACGCCGCGTCAAACGGCCTCCTCTACATCACCGACCGCCATGCCCGCGGCAATGCCAGCGCCCACCCGCTCGCCAATCTGTGGGACAATGGCGCTGACCCGACCGCCATGCTGACCGAGACCATGGCGGTTCGCTCAGCGGCCCTGGACAGGTTCGGACAACAGGTGCTCGCCGCCGGGCAGCCGGCCAGCGCACTGCGTCAGGTCCTGCCGCCCATCTACCTCTATCATCGCTATCAGGTTGAAGCGGCCGCCAAATCGGTCGGTGGTGTGCTGTTCGGTTACGCCCCAAATCGGGCCGGGCTCGACGGGCTGACGCCGGTCCCCGCCGCAGATCAGGCGCGATCCGTTGACGCCCTTCTGGCGACGCTTGAGCCGGAAGCGCTCGACATCCCGGACACGGTCCTGTCGCTGATGATGCCGGCCCCGCTCGCCGACTATTACCCGGCCGCCACACGCGAATTGTTCCGCTCGGACGACTATCCGGCTTTCAGTCGCGCCGACGCAGCCGCGGCGTCGGCGCGTATCACGCTGCAGGCATTGCTCAATCCGTCGCGCCTGTCACGACTGGCCGACCAACACGCCCGTGATGGATCCCACATGGGCCTGCCCGACCTGTTCGACAGGGTCGAGGCCACGCTCTTCGACGCCCCGGGAGATGAAGCCGCCCGCCTTCAACCCATCCGGCATGCCCTTCAGACCGAGTATGTCGCGCAATTGCTGGATATCCTGGCAGATGGACCGGCCACGCCAGCGTCCATTGCCCGGCAACGTCTCGAAACCATCGCCCGCAACGAACCGTCGCGACGGCGCAGCGACGCCGCAAGCTCCCACCAATTGTGGCTGGCCCGCGCTGCCACGGCCGGGATCGAACGCTTCGACGCCGGGGAGACGCCGGAACTGGTCGACACACCTGTCCCGCCGGGCAGCCCGATCGGTGCTGATACCTGCTGGCATTGCGACAGTGGCACCTTGCTCGGCCTCGGACGGGACGAATGAAGCCCGCCAGACTCGCCGGTCTGGCCCTCGCCGCAAGCGCTCTGGCGGGCTGCGACAGCGAGACCTGGACGGTCACGGCACAATCCGGCGGCGTGGCGTCTTCACTGCGCGGCCTGAGTGTGGTGGACGACGATACGGTCTGGATCGGTGCGCCTGACGGTCAGGTCCTGCGGACACTCGATGGCGGCGCGTCCTGGCAGGTCTCGTCGGTCGCTCTGGCTGATGGCGCAGACCTGCGATCGGCACACGGCTTTGATGGTGAACACGCCCTCTTCGCCACCGCCGGGCAGCCAGCCCGCATTCTGGAAACGCGCGACGGCGGTGAGAGTTTTGCCACGGTCTGGAATGATACCAGCGGAGCGGCTTTCATCGACAGCCTGGCATTCTGGGACAGAGATCGCGGTCTGGCCTTCTCCGATCCGGTGGAGGGAGGCTTCCTTATTCTGCGGACCCTGGACGGCGGAGCCAGCTGGCATCGTCTGGAGGGCTTGCCTGAACCACTGGAAGGTGAAGCCGGGTTTGCCGCCTCCAACAGCTCGATTGCCCTGACTGCGGAAGGCTGCGCTTTCATCGGCACCGGGGGCGGGGCCGTTGCCCGCATCCTGAGAAGTTGCGATTTCGGCGAGCATTGGGATGCTGTCGAGACGCCAATGGCAGCCGGCTCTGGAGGGGCAGGTATTTTCTCGGTGTCCGTTGGTGAGCCAGATGTGTTGGTGGCCAGCGGCGGGGACTATCTGTCTCCAGAGGCCCGCATCGGCAATTTCGCGCTTTCGACCGATCACGGCGATAGCTGGCAACTCTCGGACAGCCCGCCCTTCGGCTACCGCTCAGGCGTCGCCAACGTCGGCAATCAATGGATCAGCGTCGGCACCAATGGGGTTGATATCGGCGCCGCGGACCCGAACGGAGTTGAGTGGCGGCAAAGCGATTGGGATATTCCGGCTCCCAACGCCATCGCTTTTTCGGCCAGCGGCCGTGTCGGCTGGATCGTCGGCGCTGAGGGCGGCGTATGGAAACTCACCATGCAATAGAATCAGGCCCGGCACTGGGCCGGGCCTGATCTATACACCACAACACGGTGTGTAGCCGGAACGATTAGCCGCCAAAGCTTTGCGAGAAGGACAGCACGATGCTGTCATCGCCACCGTCCGAAAGGTCGTGGTAGCGCAGGTCCCAGCCGACATTGCCGAAAATCGTGCCGGATACACCGATCTGGTAGTCCTCGTAGTCTGCGGCCGGGATATCGTCGAAACGGCTGGCGCCAATGCGCCCGTCGACCGAAATCCCTTCGACAACTTCCATGCCGACACCGGTTTCAAGGTACCACGCCTGACCGGTTTCGCCGTAGAATTCCGGCGAGTAGGACAGCTTTGCGTCCCAGGCAACCGGACCGAATTCGCGACCGAGTCCGCCATAGAATTCGACGAAATTCTGGTCGCCGCCAGCGCTCGGGCTGTCCGGATAGGCGTAGTAAATCACACCGATATCCCAGTCGAATCCGGCACCCGAGAAGGCGTACCCGCCATACAGGTCCAGCTCCATCGTGGTGTCATCCGAGAAGTCGACACTGGAACCCCACACGCCGACATAGAAGCCGTCCGCCTCGACATCGAAGCCGCCGGAGATTGCCGGGCCACCATCAGTCTGGGTGACCCCGCGGAAAATGTAGTCCGTGGTGAGGGCAACATTGCCGGTGACTTCCTGGGCAGCGACCGGGGCGGTGAAGCAGCAGACTGCAAGGCTCAAGGCGAGAATTTTCGTTTTCATGTCGTACTCCTGGGTGGAAAATTGGGTGGTTGGGAATTCGGGTTTCTGGTGTTCCGGTTTCGGGGACGGGAGCGCAGCTCTCCCGATTGCCGTGTGATGACCGGCGCTGTGTTCAAGGATTTCGGGAGAGCCGGACTGGACCGGCGCCCGGGTGTTGCTGGAGCGGAAGAAGCTGGCTCCGGGACAGCCCCGTCCGGCGGCGGCGGCGGAACCGGGGAGATTTGCTCACCGGTTCCGGACGCCTGTGCCGTTACTGCGCCGGGGCTGAGTCCTTTCCCACGTCTGACGCGAAGATCGAGCCGGCGTCATGTCCGAGTTCGGACAGGTCGCCACCGACATTTTCTGCATCCGGCGAGAGACGGATGCCGACGGTGATCTTCAGGATCATCCAGACAACGAAACTGGTCAGGAACACGAAGGCACCGATCGCACCGACACCGACCGCCTGCCCGAAAAAGGTCGCGTCAGAGTTGGTGAGCGGAACCGCCATGGTGCCCCAGATTCCAGCAAACAGATGGACCGGGATAGCACCGACAACATCATCGATTCGGACCATTTCCAGCAGTTTCGCGCCGAAGGTAGCGATAACCGCGCCCACCGCGCCAATGGCGATGGCCTGCAGGATGGTTGGCGTCAGCGGCTCGGCCGTGATGGCGACCAGGCCGGCGAGTGCGCCGTTGAGGCAGTAGGCCAGGTTGGCCTTGCCGCCGCCCAGAAGCATCGACAGAAGATAGGCGGTCACGACACCACCGGCCGCGGCCATGTTCGTGTTGGCGAAGATCTGCGAGATGGCGACGGCATCGCCGGCAGAGCCCAGCGCCAGCTGGGAGGCGCCGTTAAAGCCGAACCAGCCGAACCAAAGGATGAATGTGCCCAGTGTTGCCAGCGGCAGCGAGCCCGGCATCATCGGCTTGGCGTCAGGACCAAAGCGTCCGGAACGGGCCCCCAGCAGGATGGCACCGGCCAGGGCGGCCCAGCCACCGGTCGAGTGAACAAGCGTGGAGCCGGCGAAGTCAGAGAAGCCGAAATCGGCATCCAGCCAACCGCCGCCCCATTCCCACGATCCCTGGATCGGATAGATCACGGCCGTCAGGACAATCACGAAGATGAAGAACGGTCCCAGCTTGACCCGCTCGGCAATCGTCCCGGACACGATCGAAGCGGCTGTCGCCACGAAGACCATCTGGAAGAACCAGTCTGATGCTGCCGCATAGCCGGTACCCAGGTCGATCGCCTCGTCGCTGGCCACTTCGGACGGCACCCACATTTCCGGGATACCGAAATACGGCGTCTGACCGCCATACATGACCTGATATCCGACCAGGTAGAACATGATGCCGGCGATTGAGTAGAGCGCGATATTCTTCAGGCAAATTGCGGCGGTGTGCTTGGTCCGGACAAAACCGGCTTCCAGCATGGCAAAGCCAGCCGCCATCAACATCACTAGGAACCCCCCGATCAGGAAAAGCAGCGTGTTGAACACGAACGCCGTTTCCTCCGACACTTCGGCGTGCGCTGCACCGGTCAGACCGATACCGGCCACCACTGCACACAAAGCGCCTCTCGCCAGTGTCTTGCTCATTTTTGTTCTGCCAATCATTGGGAACCCCCCGTTTCTGGCAATTGCCCCTCACCATCCGGCCTGTCATCAGGTCGCGAACAGGGCTGCAGACTGCCTGCAGCACTTCCAAAACTCGTGTTGGATCAATGAGGTGACGGTCGCCGGAAGGGCGCGCCCCAAGGCGGATCGAAAACGGTCCGCTATCACTCACGATCCGCACCGCATGACATGCGATGGCGGATCCAATCAGTGCGCTCTGTGGTCAGGTCACCTTGTGGCGACTCTTGATTTCGTCAGTGTAGAACTCAGCATGCTGCATCGCAACAAATTTCTCACTGCGGCGTTTTTACGGTTTTTTGTTTCGCTTAAAGTCCAGTTGATGCCCCGATCAGCAATTTTATGCCCCGCGGAAAGAGGCTGGCGTCGGCCGCCGCCAGCAGTTCAATCCACAGAGTCGCGACATGATCGGATGTCGCCCGCAAATTTGCTGCGCGTGCACAATTTTCCGTCAACAGGTTAATGACGATTCCGGTGCGGACATTTCATGCTGCACGGAAATGAACGGGTCTGCCTGCCGATGCAGCAAGGTGACAACACGTTCAAATCAGACGTCAGGCTTCGTCCTTAGGGCCTTCCGGGCGGCTCAGGATGAACCAACCCACACCGCATAGCACCAGAACCTGGATCGCGATCACGCGCGGCCCAACGTCGAGAACCAGGCTGACAATCAGCGCCGCCGCCATGGCGGCGATCGCAAGATATTTGGAGCGACGATCGATACCGCCATGGTCTCGCCAATTGCGGATCAAGGGACCGAACTGGCGGTGTGACAGCAGCCAGGTATGCAAGCGGGGCGAGGAGCGGGCGAAGAAGAAGGCCGCGAGCAGCAGGAAGGGCGTGGTCGGCACAAAGGGCAAAACGACACCGGCAATTGCCAGCGCCACGAAAATCAGCCCGAGGCTGCGCCATATCAAGCGTTTCACCCACATGGCCGAACCCTACCCGGTTTCACGCGCGCGAGCGCGTAGTATTCTCGTGCTCAAAACCTGCATTCCGGGAATGAGCTTGCCGTTTTGTGCCAAAATTTCATCATTGGTGCGGTTTTTTTCCAAACCGGGGTTGCCTTAACCAAAATCACCGGTCACGTTGCACCGCAATAGAGTTCTGGAAAGCTGCACCAATGATGAACGCGTACGCCCTGCCGGTTACCCCGGCCGCTGCCCTCACGGGCGAGCGGGCGAACACGCTCGGCCTTCTCCTCCTCGTACTTGTACTTATTATCCCCACCATAACGGGAGCGGTTAGCGCGCCTGCCTGACGAGAGACCTCGCCAACCGGCAGACACAAAAAACCCCGCTCCCGGAAACGGAGCGGGTTTTTTTGTGTTTCGAACCACGGAACATGAAATGACCCAGAACCACCGCAAATCCTCAGACGCCATCACGGCAGGACCGGCCCGCGCGCCGGCCCGTGCCATGTTGCGCGCCACCGGCATGGAGGATGGCGACTTCGACAAGCAGATGATCGGGGTGATCAACACCTGGACCACGGTGACCCCGTGCAACATGCATCTGGCCGATCTCGCCGAGCCGGTCCGTGAAGCGGTGCGCGAAGCCGGCGGCCATCCGGTCGACTTCAACACCATCGTGGTGTCCGACGGCATCTCAATGGGCACGGACGGCATGCGCGCCTCGCTGATTTCGCGCGAGGTCATCACCGACTCGATCGAGCTGGCGACCCGCGGCCACAGCCTGGACGGGGTGGTCATCCTGGTTGGCTGCGACAAAACCATCCCGGCCGCCGCCATGGCCTTGGCGCGCATGGATGTGCCGGGCTGCATCCTCTATGGCGGCACGATCATGCCCGGCAAGCTGGGCGACCAGGCCCTGTCGATCCAGGACGTGTTCGAAGCGGTCGGCGCCCATGCCGCCGGTACGCTGGACGATGCCGGCCTGGCCAAGGTTGAGAAGGCTGCCTGCCCGGGCGCCGGTGCCTGTGGTGGCCAGTTCACCGCCAATACCATGGCGATGATCCTGACAATGCTGGGCCTGTCGCCCATGGGCGTGAACGACATCCCGGCCCCGCACCCCGACAAACCTGCGGCTGCCGCCCGCTGCGGACGTCTGGCCGTCGAACTGGCCAAAACCGGCACCACGCCGCGCCGTTACATCACCGAAGCCTCGCTGCGCAATGCCGTCATCGCCGCCTCGGCCTCCGGCGGCTCAACCAATGCCGTCCTGCACGTCGCAGCCATTGCCGCCGAAGCAGCTGTACCGTTTGACATTGCCGAATTCGACCGCCTCTCCAGCCAGGCGCCGGTCATCACCGATCTGAAGCCGGGCGGACGTTTTCTGGCCCACCACATGTTCCTGGCTGGCGGCTCGCGCCTGTTCGGCCAGCGCCTGATCGAGGGCGGTCTCCTGACCGACACGCCGACCGTGACCGGCCAAAGCCTGCACGAAGAGTGCGCCAGCGCGGTGGAGTCCACCAATCAACGCGTCATCCATTCGGTCGCCAACCCGGTCAAACCGGATGGTGGGTTCCGCGTGCTGACCGGCGACCTGGCGCCCGAGGGGGCGGTCCTGAAACTGTCCGGTCATGACCGCAATGAATTTGCCGGCCCGGCCCGCGTCTTCGAGTGCGAAGAGGACGCCTTCGCCGCCGTCGAGTCCAACTCGGTCAAGGCCGGCGACATCATCATCATCCGCAATGAGGGCCCCAAGGGCGGTCCCGGCATGCGCGAAATGCTGGGCGTGACCGCCGCCCTGGTCGGCCAGGGCCTGGCCGGCGATGTCGCCCTGATCACCGATGGCCGTTTTTCCGGCGCCTCCAAGGGCTTCGTGATCGGCCATGTCAGCCCCGAGGCCGCCGATGGCGGCCCGATTGGGCGGGTCCGCAATGGCGACATGATCCGCATCGATGTCGCCGCGCGCCGCATCGATGTCGAGGCTGACCTGTCAGACCGCCCGGCCTGGACATCCGGCCGCGCCGCGCCGACCGGCGTGTTCGCCAAATATGCCGCCCTGGTCTCTTCGGCCTCGCGCGGCGCCACCACCCTCATCCCGCCGACGCCCTCTGCGACGCCGGCGCCCACTACAGCCATGCAATCCAAGCAGGAGATGCCCGCATGACCGCGCCCACCCCGTCCCGCCGTGCCGAGTTCGAAGTCGACACGACAGCCTACAAGGCCCAGCCGATCGCCGTGATCGGCTATGGCAGCCAAGGCCGAGCCCACGCCATGAACCTCAAGGAAAGCGGTTTTGACGTCACGGTCGGCGTTCGCCCAGGTGGACCGGGCGAGAAGAAAGCCAAGGCCGACGGCCTGAAGACCGCCACGCCGGAAGACGCCACCAAGGGCGCCAAGCTGATCGCCATCCTGACCCCCGACATGAGCCATGAGGCCCTGTTCCGCGAGTCGATCGCCCCCAACCTGTCGGCCGGCGACGCGGTTCTGTTCGCGCACGGTTTCTCGGTCCATTTCGGCCGCGTCACCCCGCCGGAAGGCGTTGACGTCATCCTGGTGGCCCCGAAAGGCCCGGGGGATCTGGTCCGCCGTGAATACGAGATCGGTCGCGGCGTGCCCTGCCTGTTTGCCGTCCAGCAGGACGCCACCGGCGAAGCGCGCAACCGGGCTCTGGCCTATACCGCCGGTATTGGCGGCGCCAATTCCGGCATCATTGAGACCACCTTCGCAGAAGAAACCGAGACCGACCTGTTCGGCGAACAGGCTGTGTTGTGTGGCGGTGCAACCGAGCTGGTCATGGCCGGCTACGAGACCCTGGTCGATGCCGGCTACCAGCCGGAAGTGGCCTATTTCGAATGCCTGCACGAGCTCAAGCTGATCGTTGACCTCCTCTATGAGGGCGGCATGGCCAAGATGCATGAATTCATCTCGGAGACCGCCATTTACGGCGATCTGCGCTCGGGTCCGCGCGTCATCAATGACGAGACCCGCGCCCGCATGCGCGAAGTCCTCAAGGACATCCAGGACGGCACTTTCGCCCGCGACTGGATCACCGAGAACCAGGCCGGCAAGCCGCAATACCAGGCCCTGCTGCGCAAGGATCTGGAGCATCCGATCGAGAAAACCGGTGCCGCCTTGCGGGCCGACATGCCGTGGCTGCAACCGGGTGCGAACGCCTGAGCGGCGCGACCTGAGCTGACAAAGGACCAAGAGAGATGACGGCCCTGCCCGCCTCCGAAATCGACGACACGGCCCCCAGCGCCGCCGCTCGCCCCTCCCCCCGACAGACCGGGGCGCATGCGGTGGTACGCACCCTGGAAGCCCTCGGTGTCACCCGCGTTTTCGGATATCCGGGCGGGGCCATCATGCCGGTTTACGACGCCCTGACCGGCTCATCCCTGCAGCATATCCTGGTCCGCCATGAACAGGCGGCCGCCTTTGCCGCCGACGCCCAGGCGCGGTTGACCGGCAAGGCCGGGGTCTGCCTGGCGACCTCCGGTCCCGGCGCCACCAACCTGTTGACTGGCATCGCCAATGCCTATCTGGACAGCGTCCCGATGATCATCCTGACCGGCCAGGTGCCGTCAGGCCTGATGGGCACGGATGCCTTCCAGGAAGTCGACGTGTTCGGCATGTCGATGCCCGTCGTCAAACACTCGATCATCATCCGCGATCCGCTGAAGATTCCGGAAATGATCGCTGAAGCCTTCGAGATCGCCGAGAGCGGCCGCCCCGGCCCCGTCCTGATCGATCTGCCGAAGGATGTCTTACAAGCCGAGGCGTACCCCACGATACCCCCCCAGCCTCGGCCTGAGGCCGGGTCGTCGCATCCGCCAGAATCAGACCTGGCGGCCGCGACGGCCCTGCTGGCCCGATCAAAGCGCCCCGTCTTCTATATCGGCGGTGGCGTCACCTTGGGCGGCGCGGTCGAGGCCGTGCGTGACTTCATGGACCGCACCGGAATCCCGACGGTTGCGACCCTGAAAGGCCTGGGCTGTCCGCACCCGGACAGCGAAACCTTTCTGGGCATGTTGGGCATGCATGGCGGCCGCGCCGCCAATGTCGCCGTCGATGAAAGCGACCTCCTGATCTGTTGCGGCGCCCGTTTCGATGACCGCGCCACCGGTCGGCTGGACAGTTTCGCCCCGGGTGCCCGCATCATCCATATCGATGGCGACGCCGCCGAGATCGACAAGCTGCGCCGGGCCGAGATCGGCCTGGCCGGCGACATATCCGCCATCCTCGCGGGAATCACCAATGACTGGCTCGACATCACCGAATGGCGCGACGCCTGCGTCGAACGCAAGGAACGCCACGCCTTTCGCTATGACGCGCCCGGCTCGGGCGTATATGCGCCGGCCATGCTGAAGCAATTGTCCGAGGCCGCCGGCGACGACTTCATCGCCGCCTGCGATGTCGGCCAGCACCAGATGTGGGTCGCCCAGCATTGCCGCTTCGCACGCCCGGAACACCATCTGACTTCTGCGGGTCTGGGCGCCATGGGCTATGGCCTGCCGGCCGGGATCGGAGCCGCCATGACCCGGCCGGATGCCAAGGTCGTCACCATCACCGGCGACGGCTCGATCATGATGAATATCCAGGAGCTGGCCACCGCCCGTCGCTATGGCGTGCCGGTCAAGATCCTGCTGCTGGACAATGCCTCGCTGGGCCTGGTCCGGCAGTGGCAGGAATATTTCTTCGAGGAGAATTTCTCGGAGATCGACCTCTACGACAATCCCGATTTCGCGGAAGTGGCCCATGCTTTCGGCATCGAGGCCTTCACCGTTCACAGCCGCGAGGAAGTTCCCGCGGCCATCGACCGCTTGCTGAACGCCCGCGGCCCGATCCTCGCGCATGTCCTGATCGACCCGCGCGAGAATGTCTGGCCGCTGGTGCCACCCGGCGCGTCCAATGCCGACATGATGGAGGACTGATCATGCGCACCTCGCTTCGTATTGAACTCGCCGACGCGGAAGGCGCCCTGATGCGGCTTATCGGTCTTGTGGAACGCCGCGGCTTCACCATCGCCACACTCGACAAGGACGCGGCCAGCAATGGTCGGTCGACTGTCACCATGACGCTCGATGCCCGTGACGGCGCCCGCAGCATGGACGTGTTGGCGCGCCAGGTCGCGCGCCTGCTCGACGTGCGCGGCGTCTTCACCCGCGACAACCACCCCCAGATTGCACCGGAGATCGCAGCCCAGGCGGCTGGCGGTCCGAACCGATGGAGACAAGCATGTCCGCCCCGACACTGAGACCCGTTCCGACTCCACAGCCCGACCGGCTGCGGATTTTCGACACCACGCTGCGCGATGGTGAACAGGCGCCCGGCTTCTCGATGAACCCGGCGGAGAAGCTCGAAATCGCCCGTTTGCTCGAAGCAATGCGGGTCGACACGATCGAGGCCGGTTTCGCCGCCGCCTCGCCCGGCGACAGCGAGGCCATCCGCTTGATCGCCTCGGAAATCCGCAACTCGACCCTGTGCTCGCTGGCACGGGCCACCGAAGGCGATATCGACGCGGCAGCCAGGGCGCTGGAACCGGCGTATCGCAAACGCCTGCACATCTTCCTGGCCACCAGCCCGATCCACCGTGAAGCCAAGCTGCGCATGTCGCGACACGAAGTGCTGCAGACCATCGAACGCTGTCTCAAACACGCCGCCGGAACCTTCGACGAAATCGAGTTTTCCGCCGAGGACGCACTGCGCACGGAGCCTGACTTCCTGGTCGAGGCGATGAGCTGCGCCGCAGCCCATGGCGCCGACGTGCTGAATGTGCCGGACACAGTCGGCTATTCCGAGCCGGACGAAATCCGGGCAGTATTCGAACGTCTGGCGGCCCATGTCGAACGGCCGGACCACGTTATTTTCTCGGCCCATTGCCACAATGACCTGGGTCTCGCCGTGTCCAACTCGCTGGCCGCCGTGAAAGGCGGGGCCCGCCAGGTCGAGTGCGCCATCAACGGCATCGGCGAACGGGCCGGCAATTGCTCGCTGGAGGAGATCGTCATGGCCCTGCAGGTGCGGGCCGACATCTTCCCGGCGATCAGCCATGTCGATGCGACCAAGATCTGGTCGGCCAGCCAGCGCCTGGCTCGGGTGACGGGAAGCGCGGTTGCCCCGAACAAGGCCATTGTCGGCAAGAATGCCTTCGCCCACGAGGCCGGCATCCACCAGCACGGCATGATCTCGGACCGTCGCACCTATGAAATCATGACCCCGGAAAGCGTCGGCGCACCGGGTTCGGCCCTGGTGCTGGGCAAGCATTCGGGCAAGCACGCCCTCGTCCAGCGCCTGGCCAAGCTGGGTTATCAGCCCGACCCGGAGAAGCTGAACCAGGTCTTCAAGGATTTCAAACACCTGGCCGATGAGCTGGGCGAGGTGAATGATGCCGATCTGGTTGCCATGATGGAGGGCTTCTCGCCCAGTGGCTCACGCTGGACCGTGCTGCGCACCGAGCTGCGGACCACGGCCGGCCGTCAGCCCAAGCAGTTCGCCCGCGTCGAACTGGAACATCCCGACCGCGGTCGTGTCTCCGACATTGCGTCCGGCGATGGCCCCATTGCAGCCGCCTTCGCGGCGGTCCAGCGCATCACCGGCGCGGATGCCACCGTGACAGCACTGGAGACCCGCATGCGGTCGACCGCGACCGGTCGCGAATTCGTCGCCGATATCAGCATCGATATAGATGGCACGATCTTCTCCGGGCGCGCGCGTGGCCCCGATATCGTCACCGCAGCGATCGACTCGCTGCTCTTCACACTCGATCGCGGTGAGGCCTATGGCCGGGCCGACTTGACCCAGCAACAACCGGCCGCGGCCGTCTGACAGGAATTATCACAATGGCTATCCAGGAAACCGACTTCATCTGGCGCAATGGCGAACTGATTGACTGGCACGAAGCGCAGACACATGTCCTCTCCCACGCCCTGCATTACGGCTCCTCGGTGTTCGAGGGGCTCCGTTGCTACAACACGCCGACCGGGCCGCAGATCTTCCGGCTGACAGACCACGTCAGACGTCTGTTCAACAGCGCCAAGGTCTATCACATGCCGGTCAACCACACTGTGGAGGAGGTTGAGGCCGCCTGCCGGATGGTGATCCGCGCCAACCATCTCAAGGACGCCTATATCCGGCCAGTCGCCTTCTTCGGCTATGGCGGTATCGGTGTCCTGCCCGGCGCCGACACCAAGCCGGAAGTCTGCATCGCCGCCTTCCCGTGGGGCGCCTATCTGGGCGAAGAAGCGCTGACCAAGGGCGTCGATTGCTGCATCTCCTCCTGGAGCCGTCCGGCCCCCAACACCATCCCGACTGGCGCCAAGGCCGGCGGCAATTATCTCTCCTCGATGCTGATCAGCCACGAGGCCCATTCGCGCGGCTTTGACGAAGGCATTGGCCTGGACGTCAACGGGCTGGTTTCGGAAGGTGCGGGCGAGAATATCTTCGTGGTCTCCGACGGCGTCATCCGCACTCCGCCCAGCTCGGCTTCGATCCTGTCGGGCCTGACCCGCGACAGCGTCATCAAGCTGGCCGAAGCGGAAGGCTTTGATGTGCGCGAACAGACCCTGTCGCGCGAGAGCCTGTATTTCGCCGACGAGATCTTCTTTACCGGGACCGCCGCCGAGATCACGCCGGTCCGCTCAGTTGATGGCCATGTCGTGCGTGCCGGTGGCCGCGGCCCCATCGCCGAGCTGATGCAGAAACGCTTCTTCGGCCTGTTCTCCGGCGAGACACCGGACCGACATGGCTGGCTGCAGCCGGTCCAGGACAATGCGATGGAGGTCCAGCATGTCGCCTGAGACTGAGCGTGCAGGCACGATGACGGACTCCGGCCCGCGCTCATTGTTCGACAAGGTCTGGGCGGCCCACCAGGTGCGAGCCGAAACGGCGGAGACGCCGGGCCTGCTCTATATCGACCTGCACCTCGTGCACGAGGTTACCTCGCCGCAGGCCTTCTCCGTGCTCGACGAGCGCGGCCTGACAGTGCGTCGGCCCGACCGCACCCTGGCGACGATCGACCATTCCACGCCGACGCTTGATTTCGCCGCTGGCGAAACGCCGCCCTATGCGACGCCGGCGGCGCAGAGCCAGGTCGAGCGCTTGCAGGACAACGCCAAGAAACACGGCATCACCCTGCATGGCTGGGGCAGCGGACATCGCGGCGTCGTGCATGTGATCGGCCCGGAACTCGGCGCGACCCAGCCGGGCATGACGATTGTCTGCGGTGACAGCCACACCGCCACCCATGGCGCTTTTGGCGCGTTGGCCTTCGGCATTGGCACGACCGAGGTCGGCCATGTCCTGGCCTCGCAATGCCTCCTGCAGCGCAAGCCGAAATCTATGCGGATCACAGTCGAGGGCGAAACCGCGCCCGGCATTTCCGCCAAGGACATCATCCTCGCCGTCATCGCCGAACTCGGGGTCGATGGCGGAACGGGCTGCGTGATCGAATATGCCGGCAGCGCCATCGAGGCGCTCGACATGGAAGGCCGGATGACGGTCTGCAACATGTCGATCGAAGCCGGTGCCCGGGCCGGCATGATTGCTCCGGACGCAACGACATTTGCCTGGCTGGAAGGCCGGGAGCACTGCCCGTCGGGAGCCGACTGGGACCAAGCCGTCGAAGGCTGGAGCGCACTTCGCAGCGATCCCGGCGCGCATTTCGACCATGACATCATGATCGATGCGGCGACGATCCGGCCCATGGTCACCTGGGGCACGGCGCCGGATACCGGCATTGCCGTCAACACGCCGATCCCGCAGCCGCGCAGCGCCTCGCACAGGAAGGCGCTGGCCTATATGGGTCTGGAAGCGGGCAAGCCGGTCGCCGGCGCCCGGGTCGACCAGGTCTTCATCGGCTCCTGCACCAATTCGCGCATCACCGATCTGCGCGAGGCGGCGACCATCATGAGCGGACGGCGGGTGGCCGAGGGCGTCCGCGCTCTCATCGTGCCCGGCTCGGTCGCGGTGAGGGCCCAGGCCGAGGCGGAAGGTCTCGACCGGATCTTTATCGAGGCCGGCGCCGAGTGGCGCCAGCCGGGCTGTTCCATGTGCATCGCCATGAATGGCGATCGCGGCGAGCCGGGCCAGCTGGTCGTCTCGACCTCGAACCGTAATTTTGAGGGCCGCCAGGGACCGGGCGTGCGCACCGTGCTCGCCAGTCCGGCCACGGCTGCGGCGGCGGCCATAGCCGGTCATGTCATCGATCCGGCCGAACTGATGGAGCCCGCCCATGCCTGATCCAGCAGACGATATCCGCCAGATCGACAGCCGGACTTTCGTGATCGACCAGGAAGACATTGATACCGACCAGATCATCCCCGCCCGCTTCCTGACCACCACGACGCGGGACGGCCTGGGCAAGCTTGCCTTTCACGACTGGCGCTATGACGGCGAGGGGAAGCCGCTCGAAGCGGTATCGCTGAACAGTCTCGACACGTCACAATGCCGGGTGCTGGTCGCCGGTCGCAATTTCGGCTGCGGCTCGTCGCGCGAACATGCGCCCTGGGCGCTGCATGATTTCGGCTTCCGGGCCGTCATCTCCAGCGAGTTCGCCGATATTTTCCGCTCCAACTCGGCCCGCAACGGGCTTTTGCCGATCGAGGCGCCCGAGGCGGCGCATAACTGGCTACTCGCCAATCCCGGCGTGTCGATCAGGATCGACCTGGCCAGCCAGCATGTCGATCTGGGCAATGGTCCCAGCTTCGACTTCGCCATCGAACCCTTTGCCAAACACTGCCTGATGGAGGGCACCGATCCGCTCGGCTTCCTGATGAGCCATGCCGATGCGATCGACGCATATGAGGCCGACCACGCATGACCTACCGCATCACACTCCTGCCCGGTGACGGGATCGGACCGGAAATCACCGCCGTCGCCCGCGCCGTGCTGGAGCATGTCGCGGCCCTTGAGGGCTTTGGCGTCAGCTTCGAGACCTGCGCCTTTGGCGGGGCCGCCATCGATGCCTTCGGCGAACCGCTGACCGAGGCCACACTGGCGAGCTGTCGGACCTCCGATGCTATCTTCCTCGGCGCGGTCGGTGGACCGAAATGGGACCGCGCCGATGTCCGCCCGGAAGCCGGCCTGCTGGCCCTGCGCAAGGCGCTCGGCGTCTATGCCAATCTGCGCCCGGCGGCTGTGCACCCGGCGCTCGCGGGAAAATCCCCCCTGCGCCCTGACCTGGTCGCCGGAACCGATGTGCTGATCGTGCGCGAACTGACCGGCGGCATCTATTTTGGGACACGCGAACGCAGCGCCGACAGCGCCAGCGACACCTGCACCTATTCGCGCGGCGAGATCGAACGGGTCGCCCGCATCGCCTTCCAGCAGGCCCGCCTGCGGCGCGGCAAGCTGACCTCGGTCGACAAGGCCAATGTGCTGGAAACCAGCCGCCTGTGGCGCGAAACCGTCTCCGAAATGGGCGCCCGCGACTTCCCTGATATCGAACTCGACCACATGTATGTCGACGCCGCCGCCATGCACATGCTGCGCGCCCCGGCGAGCTTTGACGTCATCGTCACCGAAAACATGTTCGGCGACATCCTCTCCGACGAAGCCTCCATGCTGCCCGGCTCGATCGGCCTTTTGGGCTCCGCCTCGCTGGGCGACCAGAAGCCGGGCCTGTTCGAACCCATCCACGGCTCGGCCCCCGACATAGCCGGCCAGGACAAGGCCAACCCGTTCGGCGCCATCGAAGCGGTCGCGCAATTGCTGGAAAGCCTGGATGAGACCGGCGCGGCAAGGCGGATCCGTGACGCCGTTGATGCGATGCATCAGGCTGGCGAATGGACGGGGGATCTGGGTGGATCGCTGAGCTGTTCGCAGGCGGGCGTGAAGCTGGTGGAACGGCTGGAGGCGGAGGCTGTGGCGGCGGAGTAGGTGCGCCGGGGGTGTCGGATCTCGGCGTGTGAGAAGTCGGCGTCTGCTTTGGTGCGGGAGGGGGCATAACCTACCGGCAGAGGCCTGAATTCGGCGGATATCCGTATTGTGGGGTTCACCGTACAGAGCGCATGATGTGCCAGTCTCCAACTGCCGAGCGTGGGGTCACCCCGCTGCACACCCCTCATCGCAGTCCTGAACAGGCGGGCACGGTACAGTGCCAAAGGAACAGAAGACGCAGCAATCGCCCGGGTTCGGTTTTATTATCGTGCCGCATGACGGGCAGTCCCAGAAGAACTGGCAGGAATTCGTCGGCATCTCCAAGTCGGCGTGTACGCCACCACATTGGGGACAGGTGAGTGTTGATTTGAGTTGGATATCAGCCATCGGACTTTAAAGAACGCTCCCATTGATCAATTGCACCAACCGGCCCGGGACATTCGTGATCGCGGGTTTTATGCCCTGCTATCCGGCCGATCAATATCGGTATTGCGCGCATTTCGCAGCCGGGCGTTCCGAGGAGAGCAGCCAGGAGAAATGAACTACCAAGGTGGAGATAGACATAGGTATTGAGCCATTAGGTGGTCGACCAAAGCTGTGAATTGACCCAGTCGCCGGATGATTGCCAGCCGACAACCGCGGCGCCGATCAACAAGCCCGCTGCCAGCAATCGAGGCCAAAACCCCAACCGAAAACCCAGTCCAATGTTCAGCGTGTATGGGACCAAGTGGACAGCAAACGCCGTGAACCCGATCACCCATGCATTGGTCAAGGCATCCATCTCGCCGAAGCGAAACAATTGGGCCGCCCAATAGATTGCGCCTGCGCCGAAAATCAGGCGTGAGAGACGACCGATAGGCCCGGGCGGCGGAATCGTTCCTCCGTCGCGAAACTGATAGGTCGGCGAAGGTTTGGCCATATCAAGCTCGGAGCCAGTCCAATAACCAGCTTTGCAATCGCATCTCGTAGTTCGGCAGGATGAGCGACACGGCGAGAAATACCGCGCCAACAATCCACCATATCCAGAATATCCGGCCCGGGCTTCCGCGCCACAACGCCAGCGTCAGCGAGAACGCGAGCATGCCGGTCGCGCCCCAAGCGAACCAATCCTGCCAGCGTGCAAAAAAACCGAGCTTTGCAACCAAGCCGGAGGCGACACCAAGTTGAACAAGTAGGATCGGAACCACGCAGCAGGACGCGCCGACAACAGCGAGAAAGCCGCTGACTGCCCCGCTGCCAGATACGAAGGATGAAGGGATAAGGTTTTTCTGGGTCGATCTCATAACTGCAGAATGGTAGCCCCTGTAGTAACTACAGGATCAAGAGAAATTTGCATGGGGACTGGTTGACCCGATGAAGGGACCGCTTAAACGAGGCGCCGTCGCGAAGCTGTTGGACAGCAACATCGAGACGATCCGATACTATGAGAGCATCGATCTGGTCGCCGCATCGGCGCGCTCCGACGCTGGCCACAGGCTGTTTTCGCAGGCGGACGTCGAGCGCCTGCGGTTTGCACTTCGGCTAAGACAGTTGGGATTTGCTCTCGCGGAAGTCAGGGAGCTTCTTACCATGACGGAGAAGCAGACCTTTTCCTGCAAACAGGTTGCAGGGATTGCCGAGATGCATCTGTCCCAAATTCATCGCAAGATCGACGATCTCAGACGGCTTGCAGCGTCCCTGGAGGAGATCACGAACCAGTGTGAGCGCACAGACACGCCGGATTGCGCGCTTATCCTGTCGCTGAAGGCGCCGAGCAAAGTTCCAAACTAACGCCTTACGATGATCCCCGACTGTCCCGAAGACCATCAGGACGAATCCGTAGCTGGCACGTTACGCGCCTGCGACTAGTACTGCTGCAAGTCAACGATCTCTGGATCGGCGGTGAGGTCTGCTTTCGAGGTCACCCCAACCCCTACCCCGGCAAATTCTCCAAAAAGAACCGCACCGCATTCTCACCCATCACCTGACGGACTTCGCTCTCGCTCAACCCGGCATCCAGCAGGCGGTCGGTGAGGACGGCGTATTCGGAGGCGTCGAAGGTGGTGGTGACGGTGCCGTCATAGTCCGAGCCGAGGGCGACATGGTCGATGCCGACCAGCTCGATGGCGGCCAGCAGGGTGGCGGCGACGCCTTCCGGGCTGTCGTCGCAGGTCACATCGGCCCAGAAGCCGATGCCGATCAGCCCGCCGCCGGCGGCGATGCGCTGCATCAGGGCGTCGGGGATGTTGCGCTTGACCTCGCAATGGCCGTGCACGCCGGTATGGGAGACCACCAGCGGGCTGCTCGTCATGGCCAGGACTTCCTCGACGACCTGCGGCGAGGAATGGGCGACATCGATGATCAGGCCGCGCTCATCCATGCGGCGGATGACGTCGCGGCCGAAATCCGTCAGCCCGGCATTCGAGACGCCATGCAGGGAGCCGCCGAGCTCATTGTCGAAGAAATGCTGCAGGCCGAGCATGCGGTAGCCGGCCTCCCACAGCACATCGATATTGGCGAGATCGCCCTCGAGCGGATGGGCGCCTTCGGTCTCGAGGAGGCCGGCCAGGGCGGTCGGATCGGTTTCGCGCGCCGCGAGGACCGCTTCCAGGTCGGCGCGCGTCCTGACGACCGTGAAACTGTCATCCCGCTCGGCAAGACGGTTCAGCCGGTCAGCATGATAGACCGCGCGTTCCAGGATCGAACTCCAGGTCCGGATCGGCCAGCGCTGGACAATGGCAAGGGCGGTAATGTCGTCACTGTCAGCCGTGTTGCTGTCATAGTTCTGGCCGGACGGGGTCTTGGTGACGCTGGAGAAGACCTGCAAGGCGACGCCACCGGCGCGCAGGCGCGGCAGGTCGGTATGGCCGCGATCGTTCCAGCGGGTCGGATCACGCATCCAGAGCAACATGTCGGAATGCAGGTCGGCGACCGGCAGGCTCGCGTGCAGGGCCTCGGCCTCGGCGCTGGGCATATAGGGCTCGTGCGGCCTGACCACATTCATGTCGGCATCGATCTGCGCCGGCAGGATGAAGAAGACAAAGCCGCCGGCGATCAGGATGACCGCCAGCAAGATGCCAAGGAAGATACGCATGAAGAACCCGCCCGAATGACCTCTCAAAGCCATAGACCGGAACGCCGGACAGAAAAAGGGCGGCCGCGTGTCAGCGGCCGCCCTTTCAACCGATCAATGATCGATTATTCGCTGTACAGCTCGGAAATCGACAAGGTCGCCTCGGCGCCCCCGCCCTGGCTGTAGGAACCGATCCAGATGTCATAGGTACCGGAGGCCGCATTGTTGAAGGTCAGGGCCGGGTTCAGACCGGCATTGCCGCCATCATCATTGCAGTGCCAGTTGCCATTGGGATCATTGACCAGGATGGTCGTATCCGAGCTCGATGCCGCCGACAGGATCAGGGGCAGCGAACCGGCCGTGAAATTGAGTTCGAAATCCGGAGCCGCAGAAACCCAGCCGGCACAACCGGAACGCACAGAGTCAGCGCGGAAACCGCCACCGGAGATAATGTTCACACGGTAGGGATCCGGCGTGAAACCGCCGCGCAGATTGGCAGAACCGAAATTGGCGGCCAGAGACCAGTCGATACCGCGAGAGGATGGCTGCGGCGTGGCGCCACCCGCAAGTCCGAGCTCGGAGATCGACAAGGTTGCCTGGGCATAATCGCCTTCCGAGTAGGATCCGACCCAGATGTCGTAACGTCCGGAGGCCGGATTGGAGAAAGTCATGCTCGGATTGAGGCCTTCACCGCTGTCATCATCGCAATACCAGCTGGTATCCGGGCCGTTGACGACAAGGGTGGTGTCGGTGTTCGAGACCGCGCCGATGGTCAGGTCGAACATGTTCCCGGCTTCGTAATAGACGGAATAATCCGGCGCGTTGGCGATCCAGCCGCGACAGCTGCTCGACAGGTTGCTGGCGCGCAACTGCCCGCCCGAAGTCAGGGTGACATTGTACGGGTCCGGTGTGAAACCAGAGCTCAGATTGACAGTTCCGAACGTCGCCGGAGCTGAAAAGTCCTGGGCGATCGCAGGGCTGGCAAGAAGCGCTACTGTGACCACGCTGGCGAAGATTTGGGTTTTCATCATTTCCCCCTCCAGACCGTGTGGAACGCCCCTGCGATCCGGCTATCACGTCTGGTACGGGAAAGAATAAGCGATATTTCCGCTGAACCCTAGCTGAACACCCGAATAATCGTATCTGTTTGAAACTTTCCAGTCGCGCGACGGAGGCCACCCGACAGTCAGGCTTCAGGTTCCAGGACAATGGTCGCCTCCACGACATTGCCGGCGCCCAGATAGGTCAGCGATGAAAATGACAGCTCCCGCGCCATGGCGATGCCTCGGCCACGATACCCGACCGCCGCTCCGTTTGTGGCGTTGTATCGTTCATGGTCAAATCCCGAGCCCTCATCCTGGACAGTCATTGATATGAGACGGGCGCTACGTTGGAAGGACAGGGTGACAATCCGGTCTGAAAACTCCGGATTCTGCAGGCGCGCTTCGACCTCCTCCCGCCACTTCCCGTCCATCAGCAATGCCTGTTTCATCTCTGCATCGATCTCGAGATTGCCGTGCTCCACAGCGTTGATCAGCAATTCCTGAAGGCCGATCGCGACCAGATCGGAATTGGGGCAGGCATGGGCAATCATCGTCGCCAGGTTCCGGGCCTCATCAAGTGTCCTCAAGGCAAATTCGCCGCGCAGGATGGTCCCGACCGCTGATTTACGTCGTGCGACCTCTGACTTGAGGTTCATGACCTGATCATGGAAATCCTTTGCCGCATTGACCACCGAAGTTATCGAAGCGATATCGACATCGGCCGACAGCACAAAGTCAGCGCGCGCGTGAGCCGATTTGGCGGCCGTGATCAGGATCGATTGTTGCGCTCCGGCATTCCGGCCGGCCGCCTGACCGATTGCTTCATGGTGGTCGTCATCAACGATGACCAGGCCAACCATCGCCCGCTCGGGAAGCTCAGCGGTCGTCACAACGGCATCCCGGAAACGACTCACCAGATCATGCCGAACGGCGTCGGCAACCGGACACTCCGCAAGTCGGACCCAGATCACATCGTCCGGCACGGCCGGCAACGGTTGATCACCCATCACCCACGACCTCCAGCATCAAAAGCGTCAGATCATCCCGCTGTTTTGCCGCTTCGCTATCGAAAACACGATCGATCAACGCTTCATGAAAACCGTGGCCGGGGTCTGACGCCAAAACGGCTTTCACATGCGCCACAAGGTCGACGAGCTCCAGTGCCTTCTCCGGCTCGTCGAAATTTTCGTACAAGGCATCGCTGTAGAAGAGGACCCGGTCGCCATTGGCGATTGGCAAGGAGTGGGTCTCATAGCGAACTGCGGCGGAGCATCCCAGAATGACTCCGGATTGATCGACGGCCTGCCAGCCGCCCGCCTGTTCGAGGAGAATGGGAGGAGGCGTACCTGCAGCAGCATAATCGATGCGTCCGCCGGCGACGTCCACCACACCGTAGAAAGCGGTCGCGAAATGCTCGACCGGAAGAATCTGGCATAGGTCCGCGTTGATGGATGACAGCCAAGCTCCGGGAGACGCCCGGTCGCGGGCCTGGTCCTCGGCCAGCATGTGGACACGAAACGCGTTGATCGCGGCGGCCACACCATGACCGGACAGGTCGACCATGAAGACGCCGAAACGGGTCGCATCGATCTTGAACACCTGCCAGAGGTCGCCTCCAAGCTGGTTGGACGCCTTGTAATACGTCGTCAACGCTGCGCCCCGTGGGCCGACAATCGCGGCGACCTCATCCTCGGACTTGAGCAGGGAAACCTGCATCGCCTCGGCAGCTTGCAATTCATCCTGCATGCGGCGGCGATAGCGCTGAAGGCTTTCGATCATCCGACGGCGCTCGAGGTGAAGGCGAGTGCGGGATACCAGCTCATGAGCATGAATCGGCTTGGATACGACATCCGATGCACCCGCATCAAACGCGGTAGCGCGGTGATCAGCGTCCTGCAAGCTCGTCTGGATCAGGATCGGCATGTTGAGTGACAGCCGTTCGCGTGCTTCGCGACACACCTGAATGCCGTCCTTGCGCGGCATGACGATGTCCAGAACCACCATCTCAACATCAAGTCGCTCGAGTATTTCAAGCGCTTCAATGCCGTCAGCGGCGAAAAGCAGATTGGTAAAACCCGCAGCCCGCAGGATCGAACCGATCAGGAGTCGGGACGATTTCAGGTCATCAACAACAAGGATGGCGGCGGTATCTTCCGTACCGATTTCGGTAATCGGATCTGCCATTCCGTCCGCCTGCCCCTATTCAACCGGTATGAGCTGATCGATCTTCGAAAGCTCGACAACCTTGGCGACATGGCCCGCAACGCCAGACAGACACATTGACTTGCCAGTCTTGATCGCCTTGTCATTGGCTAGCAACAACATACCGATACCAGCCGAATCGATCATCTTGGTCGTCGCGAGAGAGAGCTCAATTGCGGTTGCCTCACACGCGGCAATTTCGCTGACGATCCGGCGGAATGCCTCGTGATCGTCAAAGGTGAGCATGCCCGAAATCGATATGACCAACCGTTGGTCGCGGACCTCGCTGCGATAATCCATATTCATCTCCCGTTGCGGTCCCTTGTCGGGGCCCGCGTTATGGCGTCAGGAAGCTTCCTCAAGGCGCGCGATGGACAGGTCCAGTATCGCATCCAGGTCGCCCCCCGGGTCTGTCGCCTCGCGCTCCAGGTATCCGGCGATCGCACCCAACCGGACCAGGCCGATATTGGATGCCGCACCTTTGAGTGCATGTGCCGAGGCCCGAGCTTCGGCCAGATCGGATCGCGCGAAGGCTTCGTGGTAGGCTTGGGTCAATGACCGAAGGTCCGACACGAATTGCGAGCGCATTCCTGAAAATGCATCCACTCCAACAGCGTCGACCAAAGTCCGGATGATTGTCATGTCAATTTCTGGATGCTCATTCCAGTTGCTCAAGACCACTCTCCCTCAATCCTGCCGTCCGGTCCCAATCAACGCGGAAGCGGTCTGTCGCTTCATATAGCGCCGATTGCGGCCGAATTCACATCCCGCATCGCGTTAGAGTTACAGCGGTCGCGACTCACTGGATTCAGCCTTCAGGTGGCAGGCGCGGCTGACGAGTCGCGCACCACGATTTCTGATCGGATCTCCCGCCGGACCGCCGCATTGGCATCGCCGTCAAGATGGCTGGCCAGCAGCTCGATCGCGGCGCTCGACATGTCGGAAATCGGTTGCCGGACTGTGGTCAGTTGCGGCCAGATCGCCGTCGCCGTCTGAGTGTCGTCAAATCCAACCACCGTCAGATCGCTTGGCACATCCAGGGCATGCTTGTGGGCCAAGGCGATCACGGCGACCGCCATGTCGTCATTCGACGCAAAAATCGCGGTCGGACGGTCTTCCAGTGAGAGCAGTCGCTCGGCCGCTTCCAAACCCGATTTATAGGTGAAGGCCCCTGAGACCACGAGTTCAGGATCCCTCGCCAGGCCATGCGCCGCCAGACCTTCCAGGAATCCGGCATGCCGCTCCCGGCTGGCACCATGACCCTGCGGCCCGAGCACGAAGCCAATCCTGGAATGTCCGAGGTCGATCAGATACTCGGTCATTCGGCGTGCCGCCGCACGATCGTCGGTGAGGATGCAGGGGGCACGATCAATATCGGTGTCAGGTGCGATGCGGACAAATGGTACGCCCGCTTCGTCGACAGCCGCCAGAACATCGGCATTGTCGCACACCGGTGGCGGCATGATGATCCCGTCGAAACTGGATGTTTGCAGCATGTTGGCGATCTGGCTGGACCAATCCGTGCTGACCGAGTCACAACTCTCGAGCACCAAGTGATAGCCCGAAGCACGGCACCGGTTCAGCGCACCGATCAGCAACTCGCTGATATAACCGGCACTGGGATTGTCATAGAGAAGGCCTATGAAATAGGCATTGGCGCGAGCCAGATTGCGGGCCGACAGATTGGGCCGGTAATTCAGGTCGCGAATGGCCGATTGGACGCGCTCGCGCGTCGCTGGTCGGACATTCGGTTCGGAATTCAGCACACGGGACACCGTCATGGCGGAGACACCCGCCGCGCTGGCCACGTCCTTGATCGTCGCTCCGGACTGCTTGTTCGCCCGCGTTTTCACATTCATGCTGACCGTCACCCCGGCACCTGACGAAATCACGTGATGCGGGATGGTAGCGCAAACGCACAGCTACCGCACCCGCCTTCGTCACTCAGCCCGAATGGGGGTTGCCGGAAAACAGCCGCCTTAGAGCCCGGTAAAGGCCTGAAATGCCGTCAGAAGCGGATTGTCGAATTTCAGCTTTCCACGCGTCAGCGCAAGACAGATGCACTCACCACCTGTGCCGATGCGAATGTCGTGCTCGACATCTTCATGGGCCTCTTCGACATCACCCCGCCTGTATTCCTGGTCGCCATCCCAGAAACTGCCTTTCAGGACGAGGGTCAGTTCAGAGCCGGAATGCCCGTGCTGCGGGATCGCCACGCCTGGTTGCGCCTTGAGCAACCAGAGCCGCGTACCATCTTCGCCGCGCCACAAGATGCGCTTTCGTAGACCCGGCCCCAGGAACTCCCATTTCACCCGGGCGGCGGAACCGGCAAGATATCGTGCGAGGGTCGGCGGCAGATCAACACCATCGAGGGCGGCCGGTACAGCCGCCGACTCGCCAGCCCAGATCTCTTCGATGGCGCCCGGGTCGCTTCTTTCGACCATTTCCAGCAGATCATCTGCACTGAATGGAAGGGCTTCACCGACAGGCATGCGGTCCAGCAATACACCACCGATCCGGTTCAGCCGGGCGACGCGGGCCTGCGCGTCGGAATTCAACTCGACATGTGACTGGACAAGCACGGTTTCAGCCTCGCTCGCCAGACTGCCGGCGGCGTAGCCCAGATACCAGGCATCATCGAGCACGTGACCGCGTTGGGTCATACCAATTCTCCAAGGGAAGTCTTCAACTTGCCAAGGGCAAGCCGTATGCGTGATTTGACGGTTCCAAGCGGCAGTTCGAGCCGTTCGGCGATTTCGCTGTGGGTCAGGCCTGCGGTAAAGGCGAGCTCGACCACCTGCCGCTGATCGGCAGAGAGTTCTTCAAGTGCCGATCCGACGCTGTCGGCTGCGTCTGCCTGTTCGCACAGGTCGTCGGCGGCCGGCGGAGGTACTGGTTGAAGGGACGGATCCTCTTCGTCCATCCGGCTGGCACGTTGGTCCTTGCGATACAGGTCAATGTGCTGATTACGAGCGATCGTATAGATCCAGGTCGATGCCGCTGCCCGCGCCGGGTCGAAACTCGACGCACGGCGCCAGATCGCCAGCATGACATCCTGCGTCAGGTCGTCAGCCGTCGCCGGAACGACGCGGCGCTGGATCAGGAAAGCCCGAATTCGCGGCGCAAAATGGTCGAAAAGGTCCCGGAAGGCCGAGCGATCACGAGCCTGTCCCACCCGAACCAGCAATTCGGACAGCTTCTGACCTTCGGAGGTCGGGGCAGGGCGGTCATTCAGATCCGTCATGTGCCCCTTTCCCGGGCCGCGATCACGGCACCAGGCCGGAAGAGTGGATGTCTGGACCATAGCGTACATTCCACTGGATACGAACGATCCAGCGCTCCGGATCAATCAGCGCCTGATCCGGTGTCAGATCGCCACATCGTTTGCGCTCAAGTGATCCGATCCAGCGGCCGGAGCGTACCGACTGGTGAACGCTCATCGCAGCCATCGACCGACAGGACGCCCCATGAACCAAGCCCCCCGCCGCATTGCCGTGATCGGGTCTGGAATAGCCGGCCTCGCCGCAGCCTGGCGTTTGTCGACACGGCATAAGGTGACCCTGTTCGAAGCCTCTGACAGGCTCGGCGGACACGCAAACACCGCCGACATTGCGATTGACGGGGCCGAATTCGGGGTCGACACCGGCTTCATCGTCTACAATCCACGCAACTATCCCAATTTCGTTGGCATGCTGGACCATCTTCAGGTCCACTCATCGCCGAGCGATATGTCCTTCGCCGCATCCATCTCAGATGGCGGGTTCGAGTACTCCTCCAATCCGACCGGCCTGTTTGCCCAGAGACGCAACCTGGTGCGTCCGCGGATGTGGCGCATGATCGCAGACATCATGCGGCTCAACCGCCATGCGCGCGTGCCGGATCGCGAAGCAACAGCCCTGTCGCTGGATGAGTTCCTGCAAGCTCACGGCTATTCGGACGCCTTTCGAGAAGATCACATCCTTCCCATGTGCGCCGCTATCTGGTCGTCACCGGTCGATCAGATGCGTGGCTTCCCGGCCGATGCCTTTTTTCGCTTCTTTCTCAATCACGGCCTGCTTCAGCTCACGGACCGGCCGGCCTGGCGGACTGTGACGGGCGGAAGCCAGACCTATGTCCGCGCCTTGTCGACCGCGATTGCCGGACACATCAAGACCGGCACCCCGGTGCACCGGGTAAGCCGGACGCCTGCCGGCGTCACCCTGACACTTGACCAAGGCCATCGGGCCGAGTTCGACGATGTCGTCCTGGCCTGCCATTCGGACCAAGCCCTGAAACTGCTGGACGATGCCGATCCTGAAGAACACAAACTGCTCTCGGCAATACGCTACCGGCCCAACATCGCCGTCCTGCACACCGACGACAGCTTCATGCCGCGCCGCCGGGCGGCCTGGGCCAGCTGGAACTATCTCGAGCGCGGGGAACGTGACACACGCGAAATCAGCCTGACCTATTGGATGAATCGCCTGCAACCGCTGCCAACGGACAAGCCGATCTTTGTCACGCTCAACCCGACCACTGCACCGGACCCGAGCCGCGTCTTGCGGACCGATCACTATGCACACCCGGTATTCGACCACGCCGCGCTCGCCGCGCAGTCGGATTTCGGTGAGATCCAGGGGCGGCGTGGAACCTGGTATGGTGGCGCCTGGCTGGGTTCCGGCTTCCATGAAGACGGGTTGCAATCGGGGCTTCGGGTGGCCGATGCCATCGGTGTGGAAAAACGCCCCTGGTCTGCACCGGACATGGATGCCCGCATCGCCTGGACGAACAACCGCCTCGGCCAATCCGCGCCAGGGCTGGCGATAGCAGCTGAATGACCCCGACCGGCGCCTCACTCCTGATCGGCCAGGTCGGCCATACGCGCCGTCTGCCAAGGCATCACAGCCTGCGCTACCGCGTGGCCTCGGTGCTGGTCGATATCGATGGCCCGGAGGCTCCGGCATCCAGAGGCTGGACATTCGGTTTCAACCGCCCGGGCTTCGTCAGCCTGTATACTTCAGACTATGGAGGCGATGGACCATCGCTCCGCGCCTGGGTCGAAAAGCGCCTGACGGACGCCGGATCGACGTCGCCCATCGGCCGTATCCAGTTGCTGGCGGCGCCGCGTATTCTCGGCCTGGCGTTCAACCCGGTGTCGGTTTTCTTCGCTCATCACCCCCGAGGGGGATTGGCCGGTCTGATCTTCGAAGTCAGCAATTTTCACGGCGGCCGCTGTTCCTACGCCTTTCCGGTCGACGATCCTGGTGACGGCAATGCCGCCCAACATCTACAGACTAAAAAGCGGTTCTTCGTTTCGCCGTTCAATCCCGTGGAGGGGCATTATCGCTTCCGCCTGTCCCGGACCGATGAACAGTACCGGCTCTCGATTCAACTGATCCGGGAGGGGGACGTAGTGCTCAGCGCCGCTCACACCGCCCGTCTCAGCCCCCTGGAACCTCGAGCCCTGCATTCGGCCGCCTGGCTCGTGGCGACCAACACAACCCGTATTTTTTTTGGTATCCTGTGGGAGGCGCTGCGCTTGCGCCTGAAGGGGCTGGCAGTCTTTGCGCCCCGCCGCGACACCATTGACACCCTGCCCGGGAGACACTGATGGACGCTTGTGACAATCAAACCGCGACCGGTGCGACGAGACCCTCGCGCCTGCAAGCCCTTGCGAAAAGCCGGATCTCGCAGGCGCTGGCGGGACTGACGGCGTTTCGCTTGAGGGTGGAGCTGCCCGGTGGCTACGCCTTTCATGTCGGCCCCGAAACTGCTGTGGCCCGCGCGGACTGGACGGTCCGCCGATGGAATGCCCTGCTCCGCATTTCCGCCAGCGGCGTGTTGGGCTTTTCGGAAGGCTATGTAAACGACGAATGGCGCACCTCCGACCTGCCGGCCTTTCTGACTGCCCTCGCAAGAGAGCTCGACTCCAACGCCTCCCTGTCCGGCAAGAACGGTCCCAGCCGCCTGCTGGCGAGATTCCAGCATTGGCTCAACGCGAACACGCGCCGGGGCAGCCGCCGCAACATCTCGTTCCACTATGACCTGGGCAATGCCTTCTACCGCCACTGGCTCGACGAGAGCATGACCTATTCGGCGGCAATGTTTGAAAGGGAGGACGAACGACTTGCCGACGCACAGGCCAGAAAATACCGACGCATCTGTGCCAGCCTGGACTTGAAGCGCGGCGACCGAGTGCTGGAGATTGGCTGCGGTTGGGGTGGATTCGCGGAAGTCGCAGCTCGGGAGTTTGGCTGCCACGTCACCGGCCTCACGCTATCAACCGCGCAACTCGAGTATGCCAAAGCTCGGATAGAAGCTGCCGGGATCGCGGACCGCGTCGATCTGCGCCTGCAGGATTATCGCGACGTGACCGAAGAATTCGATGCCATAGCCTCGATCGAAATGTTCGAAGCGGTCGGAGAAGCCCATTGGCCAACCTATTTCGAGCAATTGAACCACTGCCTGAAGCCGGGCGGCGGGGCTGCATTGCAGGTGATCACCATTCGAGAAGCCGATTTCGATGAATACCGGGGCTCCGCGGACTTCATCCAGAAATATGTGTTCCCGGGAGGCATGCTCCCCCCGGCATCCAGATTATCCGCACTTGCGAACAACGCGGGCCTGATCGAAATCGGCGCGACCATGTTCGGATCGGGATATGCGCAGACACTTGCCCACTGGCACCGCGCCTATCGGGCCAGCTGGCCCGATATCGAGGCTTCAGGATTCGACGCGAAATTTGACCGAATCTGGCGCTTCTACCTGGCCTATTGCGAAGCCGGATTCAGGACCGGGCGCATTGATGTCGGGCAATTTGTATATCGCAAACCCTAGCCGCCAGGATCGCAAACAGACCGGTCCAGACCCCGCAGCTTGCATGAAATATGAGGAATGTCCTGATCAGAAACTGCAGTTTTCGCAGTTTTCTCGCCTGGCGCTGACCAGACCTTTACTACTTGCCCCCAACCTCCACTTTCCAAGAAGACCAACAGGTGGACTGGATGGGACGGACACTCGATAGCACGCTCGGGCGCTACATCAATGTGGCGACCTTGTTGAGTCTGATCGCTTCGGTCCTGACCATTTACTTCTTTGTTGGTGCTCTCAACCGGAATGCCGAACAGAATGACCGCCAGCTCCTGACCGCCGGCCTGGAAGCCGCCTCCCGTCAGAACGAGACTTGGGTGGCCGACTATGGCTGGTGGGGCGAGTTGCTCGAGCTCTGGAATGACCGCCGGAAGGACGTCCTCACCGGTAGCCTCGCCTCATCCTTCTCTGACCATTCAGCCTTTGATTTTGTCGGCCTGTATGGCCGCGACAATGGCGACGGAATGGCCTGGCATCGCGAAACCGGCGAGCGTTTACGCTCTGATGTACTGTCAGTCGAACAAGTCCAGGCCCTGCGGGAAGATCTCGCGCATGGCTACCGTGCGGACCGGTTCATCGCGACCCATTTTCTCAAGCTCGACGGGCAAGTTTATCTGGCCTCCGCGACCGTAGTCGGGGAATACGCGGACAGGCGGTCGATGACCGACCCGGCGAGCGACACGATCATTGTGATCGGAACTGCGATGGATGAGAGCTTTCTGGCCGAGTCGGAAGAGGTGTTTCTTGTCGCCGACGTCGCGCTCCATCAGGGAGCCATGCCTCGCGGGGTGTCCGGGCTGGAAATCACCGACGACGCCGGGCACTCGGTCGGCTGGCTAAGCTGGCAGGCCTCCCGCCCCGGTCTCGACACACTCCGCATCGCCTTCCTGCCGCTGCTCGCCTATATCGCCGCCTTCTTCGTTTGCGCGCAACTGATTGCCAACAAGGCGCGTGCTCTGGCTCGCCATGCGGCCGGCAATGAAAAGCGCGCGATCATCGCCGCAGGAACCGACAATCTTTCGGGCTTGCCCAATCGTCACGGTTTCACGAGCTTCATCGAGAGCACGGCCGCGGCCGCGGCAGCAAAGAATGGCGAAGCCGCCGTTATCTATATCGACCTGAACGGGTTCAAGGCTGTCAATGACAAGGCTGGCCACCGGGCCGGAGATGACGTCATCCGCCGCGTCGCCCACCGGTTTCGCGGAGCGGTCGATGCCAGCATTCATATTGCCCGCATCGGGGGCGACGAATTCGCCTGCGCCCTGGTCGGCGAGGGCCGTGCCAGCGAGGCGCTGGACATCGCACGCCGCCTGGCCGACAGCCTCGCCAAGCCATTTGAAGTTGACGGTCGCCAGTTCGAGATCGGCGCGGCCATTGGCATTGCACATTCCGATTGCGGGCACCCGAAACCGTTCAGCCAGCTTATCCATGACGCTGACCTTGCGATGTACCGGGCCAAGGCAGACCAGTTGGACAAGCCGCTGGTCTTCAATGCCAGCCTTGGACTTGAAGCCGACGCGCGGCGGGCACTGGAAGCCGATATCGAAGCCGGGCTCGACCGCAACGAGTTCTTCGTCGTCTACCAACCGATCGCCCGTGCGACCGATGGCAGCACCGCGTCGGTGGAGGCCCTGCTGCGCTGGGAGCACCCGACTCGCGGCGCCGTGCCACCGGACGTTTTCATTCCGGTCGCCGAGAGCTCGAAACTCATCCGGCGCCTCGGAGATTTCGTAGTCCACAGTGTCTGCGAGGAAATCGGACCGGGGGCCACCCATACCGTGTCAATCAACCTGTCGCCGGCACAGCTCAATGATGCTCGGCTGTGCGAGCGTTATCTCCGCGAGATACACGCCCACGGCATGACGGCGGATGCCATCGAATTCGAGTTGACCGAAGCTGTTCTGGTGGACGACTTCGACCAGGCAAAAACCCGATTGATTGAGCTCCATAACGCTGGCTTCAAGGTGAATCTTGACGATTTCGGCACCGGGTTCGCCTCAATGGGTTACCTGCACATGTTGCCCTTCTCGAAGATCAAGATCGACAAGACATTCGTGCAGACGATCGGCCGTGGCGAAGGCGCCAACAAGATGCTGCAGGCTCTCGCCCTTCTGGGCGATGCCCTGTCCCTGGACATGGTCGCTGAAGGCGTCGAGACCGAAGGTCAGGCTGCCATGCTACGACTGTTGGGCTTTGAATATTTGCAGGGCTGGCATTTCGGCCACCCCTTGCCGGTCGCGCAGTTGAAGACCCGCCGCCGCCGCGACGCTGCCTGACATTCAGTCCGCCACTCTGCAGATCGCAATCCGGTCCATCAGACCGTTGGCCGCTCCATTCCGGCCGCGATCGCCCGTCGAGTATTGCGCCGTTCAAGGCCTGCATGCAGCCGAGCATGCCGCTTCGGCGTCAGCGGATAACTCCAGATCAGGGGCAGCGAGAGCGCATACAGCCCGATCGGGCCGAGGCAGTACACCAGGCGCAATGACAGCACGCCAATATCGGTCGAGCCATCAACCCCGCCGGACGCGTGATAGCCCAGCAAGCCGACAATATTCAGCGCCAGTCCCGTGAACACTGCCGCCGCGAGCTTCTCGGACAGCCCGAGAACGGCAAAATATGTCCCTGCCCGCCGTCCGCCGGACCGGGCACTGTCGATGTCGACGACGTCAGCCAGCATCGCCAGCGGCAGGAATTGCAACCCGCCAAAGGCAAAGCCCTTGAGCAGGAACAGGCAGAAAAAGGCCAGATAGTCACCGCGTCCCAGCAATAGATTGGCTGCACTCACAACGCTGACGAACGCCAGGGTGACCATGAAGGCGCGATGTTTTCCAATCTGCTTGCCCAGCCAAAGCCAGAACGGGATCGCGGCAATTCCCGCAATGAAATAGAGAAAATAAGCAGCCCCGATCGTCGGGATGCCGATGATGTCGCGGATGAAGAACAATGACACAGCGTTGCGGAGACTTTCTCCAGCAATCACCAGGAAGGCGATGATCAAGATGCGTCGCATCGGTCCATTCCGCCAGAGATGCCGGAAGCCCTCGATCATCGGTACGCGTTCCCGCAGGGCGGGCGGCGGCTCCTTGACGGTCGCCAGGATCAACAATGTCAGAACCGGCACCAACACAATGATCGCAAACGCCAACCCCATCAGGACCGGCCCGGTCAGGGCAGCCCGACTGGTCGGCGTCCGCGTCATGAGTTCACCGGTAAAGGCACCCGTGACATCGCGCCAGATGGCACTGAATATCTCGGTGACCGCTCCGCCATCGGCGAAAATTTCGATCACCATGGGCACGGCGGCAGCCATCAGCAGGCCGGTCAGATAGTAAAATTCGCGCGCGGCGGTCACCTGGCTGCGGACATGATAGTCGGCGGACAGCTCGGCGCCCCAGGCCCTGAAGGGAATCTGGATCATGGTCGCACTGGCGAAAAACAGCGTCAGCCAGATCAGGAAATAGACCAGACCAGCCCCCTCGGGCGGCACGAACAGGAACCAGGTCGAGATCATCAACGCCGGGGCCCCCAGCGCGATATAGGGCTTGCGGCGCCCGAACCGGGTCCGGCCACGATCGGATATCTCTCCCATCAACGGGTCGGTGAACACGTCAGTGAATCGCGCCACCATGATGATCAGGCCGATCATCGAGAGCGAGATTCCCAAATGCCCCGCGTAGTGGGCCGGCAGCCAGATCGCCAGCGGATAGCCGTAAACGGCCAGGGGCAGCGCCAGCGACCCATGCAGGAAAATTGTCGACCGCCGGACCTCCGGAACGCCGTTATGGTCCACCCCGCGCGGCGGCGATAGCGCCCCGTTGGTCGCATTTGCGGCCATATCCTGCCTCCCAGCATATCGGATCGCGCGCCTTGTTTCTGCTGGCGCTTCAGATTTTCCAATTTTGAGTATGCTGGAAGCGATCTGTCAAATTAAACAATTCAAATTCTCTGGCGCCTTGCCGACCTCCCGGATTGAGAGCTTGGTTCGCTTTGATCGCCATTGGGAACACGCGGGTCGACGGGCCCGTTCCGAGCTCGGCGCTCGGGTAGCTGTGTCTGGCGAGGTGAAGCGCGAAATCCAGTACTCCCGCTGAGACGCGCCGGGTTCACCCCTTGCGACAACGGGCCGGGCAGGCGCAGATAGGAACGCCTTGTTCGCCAGCCGGATACCTGCCGTGACCCATGCACCCATTTATCTGCAACACCATGATCACCACGCCGAGCTGGTCCTGAATCGACCAGAGCGGCGTAATGCGTTGAGTGCGCAAATGTGGTCCGCCCTGCCTGAGATTCTCGCCGTAGCCGCGGACGATCCGTCGATCAAGTTGTTGCTGGTCCGCGGTGAAGGCGGCACCTTCACGGCTGGCGCTGACATCTCCGAGTTCGAGACGGTCTATGCCACGGCCGAGGCCGCCGAGGCCTATTCCAAAGCCATTGCCGAAGGCCTCGACGGGCTGGCTCACTTTCCCAAACCGACCCTGGCGGTCATCCGCGGAGCCTGTGTTGGCGGCGGCTGTGGCCTGGCCCTGTCTTGCGACCTGCGCTTTGCCGCGTCCGACAGCCGGTTCGGCATCACACCGGCCAAGCTGGGGCTGGCCTATACACTCAACGACACAAAGCGCCTGATCGACGCGGTCGGCGTGCCGGTCGCGAAGGACCTGCTCTATTCGGCGCGTCTGGTGGATGCGGCAGAGGCCCTCGATATCGGGCTGATCAATCGTTGCTTCGAACCCGACAGCCTCGACGCGGAGGTCGAGTCCTATCTGGCCACCATGCTGTCGCGGTCGGCGGGGTCAGCCCGTGCGATCAAGCGCGTCATCCATCTGATCCGGGCCGGCGTCGATCACGATACCGACGAAACGCGTCAGCTCTTCCTCGACGCCTTTCGCAGCGAGGACTTCCAGGAAGGCTATCGCGCCTTCCTCGCCAAGCGGACACCGGATTTCACCGGCAAGCTCTGAAGCGGCAACTACTCGGCGGGCGTCTCGACAGCTTCATCGCCCGCCGCACGGGCTTCGGCCTCGAGCTGACGGGAGACCCAGTTCGGGGTCTTGGTGAAACGTCCCAGCACGCCATAGGCGACCGGCACGACGAACAGGGTGAAGAGCGTCGCCACCGTGACGCCGGCAAAGATTACCACGCCGATCGTGATCCGGCTTTCCGCCCCCGGACCGGTGCCGATAACCAGCGGGAAGGCTCCGATGGCAGTCGAAATACCGGTCATAAGGATTGGCCGGAAGCGAGTCTCAGCGGCGTCGAGCGTGGCGGTGCGCAGATCGCGCCCGGTCTCTCGCAATTGATTGGCGAACTCGACGATCAGGATACCGTTCTTGGCCGCCAGACCGATCAGGATCACCAGACCGATCTGCGAGTAGATATTGAGGCTCGACCCCACCAGCTCCAGACCGAACAGACCACCGGCAACGGCGAGTGGCACGGTCAGCATGATCACCAGCGGCTGGATCAGACTCTCGAACTGGGCCGCCAGCACCAGGAAGACGATCAGCAGGGCCATGCCGAAGGCGAACAGCACGGCGGAGTTGGCATTGAGGAATTCCTTTGCGCCGCCCAGATAGGTCGTGCTCATCTCGGGTGGCAGGTCGCGTTGGGCCCAGTCGTCCAGCCAGGCGACAGCCTCGCCCAGCGTATAGCCTTCGGCCAGGGTTGCGGAGACCGTTATGGCGCGCTGGCGATCAACCCGATTTCGCGAGGAGGCCTCACCGACCTCGCTCAGGGAGACCAAGTTGGAGAGCGGGATCAACCGCCCGGTCCGACCGGACACATACAGGGATTCCAGATCCTGGGCACTGGACCGCGCCTCGCGCCGGTTCTCCATGATCACATTATAAGCTTCGCCGCGATCGATGAACTGGCCAACCCGGCGCGAGCCGAGATGGGTCTGCAGGGTCTGCCCGATTTCGGCGACAGAAACGCCCAGGTCCGCGGCCCGTTCGCGATCGATATCAACGATGAGGCGCGGGCTGGTCGGCTCGTAATTCTTGCGCGCGCGCATCAGGCCGGGATTACCCTCCCGAACGGCCATCATCAGACGCTCGGCTTGGCGGTCGAGGGCAGCATAGTCGGGACCCAAAAGGACGAACTGGACATCGTCACCTCCGCCTCCGCCTCCCAGCGAGGACCGCATCGAGGCGAAGGCCTGGACACCTGTGAGCTGCCCGAGGCGGCCATTGAACTCTTGCATGATCTCACTGCCCGGGCGCCGCTCATCCCAATCGGTCATGGTGCCGATGACAAACCCCGAATTGAATCCACTACCGCCCCAGCCCGGTGAAATCACCAGGACCCGGCGCAGCTCGCCCGAGTCGACATAGTCCATCGCAATGGCTTCAACTTCGTCGGCCTGGGCCGACATGTAATCAAAGCTCGCCCCTTCCGGGCCGGCAAAGCGGCCAAAGAACGAACCGCGGTCCTCCGGTGGGGTCAGCTCGGCGGGCAGGCGGTCGAGCAGGAAGACAGAGCCGGCCATCGCCACGCCGACGAAGGGAACCATCAGTAATGGCGCCTTCAACGCCACTTCGAGGCTTTCGCGATAGGACCGCCGCGCGGCGTTGACGAATCCATCGACCCATTTTGCCAGACCTCTCGCCTCACGGCTCGGACGCAGGAGCTTTGAGGCCATCATCGGCGACAGGGTCAGGGCGACAAAGCTCGAGAGGACCACTGCCCCGGCGATTGTCAGGGCGAGCTCGGTGAAGATGCGTCCGATGAAGCCGGGCAGGAAAACCAGCGGGACAAACACCGCGACCAGAACCGCAGTGGTGGCGACGACCGCAAAGAAAACCTGGCGGCCGCCCCGCAAGGAGGCCAGAGCCGGTGGCTCGCCAAGGTCCACCCGCCGCTGAATATTTTCGAGTACGACAATGGAATCATCGACCACCAGGCCGATGGCCAGGACCAGCGCCAGCAAAGTCAGGATATTGATCGAGAAGCCTGCGACCGCAAGGATGGCAAAAACACCGATCAGGCAGACCGGAACGACCGCGGCGGGAATGATCGCAGCACGCAGGCTGCCCAGGAAGAGATAGATCACCAGGACAACCAGGGTCGCGGCGATCGCCAGCGTGCGCCAGACTTCCTTGATCGACTCTTCGATGAAGACCGTGTCGTCGGAAGCAGAGATCAACTCCATGCCTTCGGGCAGGGTCAGCCGGACCCGCTCGGCCTCGACACTGATCGAGTCGGAGACTTCGACCGAATTGGCCTGGCTCTGCCGCACGAAACCCAAACCGATCATGTTCTGGCCATTGCCACGAAAAAGGGTACGGGGTTCTTCCGCTGCCAGCTCCACATCGGCGACCTCGGCCAGGCGGATCACATGTCCTTCACCAGTCCGCGAAATCGGCAGGCGGGCAAACGCGTCCGGGTCGGCAAACAGTCGTTCGACCCGGACAACGATCTGTGTGTCGGGCGTCTCGACCGATCCGCCGGGAACCTCGACATTCTGGGCACGCAGGGCACCATCGATGTCGGCCACGGTCACGCCGCGCGCCGCCATCGCCTGCGGGTCCAGCCAGATCCGCATCGAGTACCGTCTCTGCCCGCCGATCCGGACCTGGGCCACACCATCGATGACTGAAAAACGGTCAAGCAACGCCCGCTCGGCATAGTCGGAGAGCTCCTCGGAGGTCAGCCGGTCCGATAGGAGGTTATACCAGACAAACGGGCGCGCATCGCTGTCCTGCTTACGCACTTCGACCTGCTCGACGTCCTGAGGCAGTCGGTCGATCACACGTGAAACCGCATCGCGGACATCATTGGCAGCCGCTTCGATATTGCGGTCGAGCGAGAAGGTAATGGTGACGCGGGACGAGCTGTCACGCGAGGAAGAGGTAATTGTCTCCACACCGTCGATACCGGACAGCTGGTCCTCGATAATCTGGGTGACCCGGTTTTCGACCACCTCGGCATTGGCTCCGGGATAACCAGCCGAGACAGAGACCACAGGTCGATCGACATCGGGAAGTTCGCGCAACGGCAAATCGCGCAGCCCGAGCACGCCAAAGACAACGATCAGGGCGCAGAAGACAAAGGCCAGAACGGGGCGACGAACCGCAACATCCGAGAGGGTCATTGCGCCGCCTCACCGCCGCTGGCGGCGACCCCGGCCACCACGCCGCCTGCATCCAGACGGAGTTCGCGGGCGATCTGGACCTGCGACCCATCCCGGATCCGATGGACACCTTCGGTGATAATCCGCTCGCCCGGCAGCAAGCCATCCAGGACTTCCACCATCTGACCTGAGCGGCGTCCCAGCTGGATCGTGCGTTGCCGCGCGTAGACGCCATCGGCGTCTTCCTCAACAACATAAACGAAAGTCTGATCGAGATAGCGGGTCAGGGCCGATCCCGGAACCGCCGGCTGGCTGCGTTCATCGCGGCGCACTTCCACGGTCATCAACTGGCCAGGCAGCAGGCGCCCGTCCCGGTTTTCAATCTCCGCCCGGATCGTGACGCTGCGGGTGACGGGATCGATGCGGCTATCGACCTGGGCAATCGCACCCGTGAAGACTTCATCCGGATAGGCCGAAGTCCGCGCAGCGATCTGCATGCCAGCAGAAACGACCGACAGGAATCGCTCAGGCACGGTAAAATCGAGCTTGATCAGGCTGGCATCATCGAGACGCGCGATCGCGTCACCCGGCCGGACCAGTCCGCCCAAGCTGACTTCGCGCAGACCAACCAGGCCGGCGAAAGGCGCGCGCACGATGCGGTCGGCCAGCTGCGCCTCGATGGAGGAGACGCGGGCACGGGCACGTTCGACAACGGCGGTCGCTTCGTCCAGACGCGATTGAGGCACGACGGCTCGAGCCACCAGATCGGTGGTTCGGGTCAGGTCCCGTTGGGCTTCGCGCAAGGTCGTCCGCGCCTCTGCGAGACCGGCGGCCTCTTCGGTATCGGTTAGCTCAACGAGAATCTCTCCGGCCTCGACCTGCTGGCCGGACTCGAAATTGATACGGGAAATCGTGTCAGTGACCCGTGCCGTGATGGTGACGGTCTCATTGGCGCGGGCCGTACCGAGGGCTTCAACAATGTCGGCAAATACGACCTCCGGCACCTCAGCGACCGCAACGGCCACCACGCGCTCGCCGCGCATCATTGCTCCCTCTTCCGCCGGCAACAAGGCCCGGACAGCGATGATCGCCGTCATGGCGAGGAAGGCGATAAGAACGACAATCAAAAAACGGGCACGGTGCATGGGCAATCTCCTGCCCGCATAAATGGTCCGCAAAGCCGCAAAAGCAAGCCCTGAAACGCGTTGCGGGTTGCCTCCGCGCCAGCTCTGGCAGCGTCTGGTGGCGTGACGCGGCGACAGTGGCCCGTCCGGGTCACGCAAAGCCTTTCGAGATCGAATAGGCCGGACCGGATTAGCGGAGCGGCCGGGTCAGATGGAGACGGATCTTGAGGCCGCCATGATCGACCGGACGACCGGGTGGCGCAAAGGGAAGCCGGGTCGCGCGCGCCAGGGCCGGGTCTGTCGTGATCAAACCGACACGCCAGCCGGAAAACCGGGTCCGCATTGTGTCGCCGAGTGATCCGTAGACACCGTACAGGCTTTTCCGGTTACCGATGCGGGCTCCATAGGGCGGGTTCACGATCACCAGCCCGGCTGGACCGTCAGGACGCTCCAGCTTTTCCACCGGGCAGACGTCAAACACGGTGACATCATCGATCCCGGCCCTCTGCGCATTGGTCCGGCTCATGCGGATCGCCCCCTCATCGCGATCTGCCCCGCGATATCGAGATGCGACAGACCTTTTGGCAGCTCGCTCTGCAGCTTCGGCTTTCATCGATTGCCAGGCTTTGGCATCGAAACCGGCCAGATGCTCGAAGGCGAATGCCCTCGCGCGACCCGGCGCCAGCCGGCCGGCGATTTCTGCCGCTTCGATCACGAAGGTTCCGGAACCGCACATCGGATCGAGGACTGGCTCAACACCGTCAAACCCGGATGCCCGCAGGAACAGGGCAGCGAGATTTTCCCGCATCGGCGCCTTGTTGACCTCGGCCTTGAAGCCGCGACGATGTAGCAGCTCACCGGACGTATCAATGCTCAGCGTGCACAGATTGTCATCGATCCGCACCCGCACGCAAACCGTAGCCTCGTCGCTGGTCGGCACACCGACCGCAGCTTCGATGGCATTGGCCACGCGCTCGGCGGCAGCGCCGGCATGATAGATTTTCGACTTGCGGCAGCTCGCGTCGACGCGCACGGGAACGCCGGGTTTGAGCACTGTCAGCCAGTCAAACTGGCACGCCCGCTTGTCGAGTTGGGATAGATGCACGACCCGGAATGACCCTATTCGCGCGAGGATACGGCTGGCGCCACGCACTTCCAGATTGGCCCGCCAGACATCGGGCCATCCGCCGGAAATGGTTACGCCGCCGGGTTCGGCCTTTGGCGCCTTGAACCCTTTTTCGACGAGCTCGGCACGCAGAACCGGCTCCAGGCCCGGAGGGACAGCCAGAAAGATCTCGAACGTCGCGTCACTGGGCATGCAATCCCCTCTCCGGGGTCCGGCCAGAACCGCTCAGACGCGTCCGGTAACCGGCAGCAGGGCTCCGGTGACGGCGCGAGCCTCTTCACTGGCCAGGAACAACATCACCGCGGCGAGATCATCCGGCGCAACCCAATCAGCTGGATCAGCATCCGGCATGTCGGCCCGATTGGCGGGCGTGTCGAGTACGGAGGGCAGAACCGCATTGACCGTGACCTTGCCCAGCAATTCGCGCGACAGGCTTTCAGTCAATCGAGCGACACCAGCCTTCGAGGCCGCGTAAGCGCCCATGCCAGCGTCCGACTTTACCGCGCCGGCAGCGCCGACATTGACGATCCGCCCGGCAGGACTTTCGCACAACCAGGGCATCGCGGCCTGACAGGCGGTGACGGCTGTCTGCACATTGATGGCAAACATGCGCTCCCAGCTCTCGACCTTGCCACCATCCAGCGTTTCCCAGATGAAGCCGCCGGCAATGTTCAACAGCACATCAATGCCGCCGAAATCGGTCGCTATGGCAGCGAAGGCATCACCGGCTGACTGGCGGTCGGTCAAGTCGAACCCCCCCAGTCGCATGTGCCCGGCAAGGCTCGCGTCATCCGCGATCGGTGCGCGATCAACGAGCGCCACCTGGCAACCCGCCGCAACAGCCATGCGGGCGACAGCCTGCCCCAGAATTCCGGCACCACCGGTAATGACAATCGTTCGAGCACTCATTCCCGTTCCCCGAATATCCAGTCTGACATGGCGTTCATCTACCGCCCGGACCGGGGTTCATGCAATCCGTCCGTGAAGTACGGCCGGATGCCCACCAGCACCCGGCCGTACAAATTCTTGATCACGCAGACCCGATCAGAAGCGGAACCGCACATCGATACCGGCACGCTGGCGTTCGGTCTCTTCGCCAAACTCGGCCTGGTATCCAATACTAAGCCCGACGCGCTCATTGCCGGCAATCTCGAGATCAACGCCAATCTGGTAGACCAGATCGTCAAGAGTCGTACCGATATCAGCCGGGTCGGCCAGCGGATTGGCGCCAAGGAAGCGAACCGGCAGTTCGAGCCGGTCGTGCGTGCTCAATTGCAGGCCGCCGGTGATCGAAACCACTCCCACCATGTCGTCGGTCTCGCGGAAAATATGACCAACCGTCAGTTCCGGTGTGAACGCGCCAACCAGCGAGGTTTCCGACAGCACCTCGACACCCAGACCGTCCAGTCCGTCTTCGACCAGTCCCGCATGGTGCAGCGCCGTCAGCGAGGCCGAGACCTGTGGGCGGGCAAAGATGTTTCCATGACGGAAGCTCTCTCCCACATGGCCGTCCAGGCGCGCATGTCCGGTTTCCGGCGATGACGTGCCAACGCCGCTGATAAAGACCTCAACCGCGCGCTCGGTCTCGTGCCATGACCAACCACCCGACACGGATGCACCATAATAGGGCCCGCTTGCCGGATTGCGCTCGGCTCCCAGACCGACAACGAAACCGCTGCTTTCAGTCCGGGCCCGGTGTCCGTCGATACGGATCGGATCAGTCTGTTCGTAGCTGACGCCTGCCGCAATCGACCAGTCATCGCCGACCCGCTGCTCAAACCCGCCGGTAAAGCGCATCGACTCGCTTTCCGTGTGCAGGTTTTCAAAGCTCGCATCGCGCGCGCTTGCGGTCATTTCCAGTCGGGACCACGCACATTGATCATCGCGGCGACCAACCGGTGAGCCGCAATTGAACAGGTCGTCGGCAAAGTTGTTGGCCGAGTTCAGCTGACCATGCATGACGGCAAGATGAGGCTCCGGATTGAGTTCGGCGAAGACCGCTTCGTAGAGATCAAGTTGATCGGCCTGCATATTGCCGAGGAAAGCCAGCAAACGACCGATACCGGCAGAGCCGCCGACATCGAGGGCCGAGTCCATGTGGCCACCGAGCGCCCGTCCGTTGCGGTTCAGGCTTGGCAGCCCGAAATCCGTGTCGATCAACAGGTGAATGCCCGCTGCATCGGCTGCAATCGAGAAGTCGACCGCCAGCGTGTCGCGGATCGTCAAACCGTTGTCGACACCGCCATCAGCAGCAGCGAACAACGTGACGTCCTCGCGGTCCTGCAGCCAGGTCAGCGTGACATCGCCGGTGCCGTCGACGGTGGCGCTCCCGGTCACATTCACCAGGTCCGAAGCGTATGGGCCATAAGCGACATCAAATATCAGATGGCCGCTTTCAGTTTGTTCGAAATGCCCATCCAGCTCGACCGTGTTGATGACCCGCGCGCCATAGAGAAGATTGGTCGTGGGATCGCCAACAGCGTCGAAATTCCCGAACGTGTCGCCGTTGAGAAGGTCGATGGGGTAGGCAGAGGCCGACAGACCCATGACGAAGTGACCGGCATTGCGGAAGGTTGCTGCGCCAACCGGACTGGCCGCCGACACAACGCTCGTCGGCTCACCGGCATGTGGGTTAGCGGCATCCGCCGGATTGAGGTCCGCCATCACCTGGACTGACGGCTTGGCATCCAGGGCCGCGACGCTCGGCAAGCTGGTCGTCAGGACGTCCTGCACCGGCGGCCCCTTGGACTCGATCGCTTCGAAGGTGCCCGCACTTGCCGGTGCCAGTGTCACGGTCGCTGGCTGGGAACCGGTTCCCAGATCCGCCTGAACCGGTCGTTTGGTCGAGGCGACCATCTGGCCGATCGAGACGGGCTCGGGCTGAGACGCCGATACCAGATCGGCCTGGACAGGTTGCTTGGACGACAGGCCAATCTCACCGATCGCAACCGGTTCGGGCTGGGCTGCCGATGCCAGCTCTGACGCGGCAGGAGCAGCGGACACTGCCACATCCGCAACCTGCGGCGCGTCTTCGGCCTGTGACACCGCGGTCCGCGCCGTTTCGGCGGATGGAACGGTATTGCCCTGGCGAAGAACCGTCTGCGGGCTGGCAGCGCTGTCCCTGAGATCAATCGTATCGAAGGCGATGAAAGTTGCCCCCGCCTGATTGTCAAACCGGTTCACGCCCGAGCCCAGATCGACATTGCCGACAACCAGGCCGGTATTCTCGATCAGATCATTGCCCGTCGTCGTAACAATGGCATTGCCGGACACTGCAGAGACAGTGCCGGAGGTGAACAGCGTATTGTCCGCGCCGCCGTCAAAGAAAACGCCGATCCCGCGATCCGAACCGCCGCGGATATCATTGTCGAGAGTCACGGTAATGGCCGCTGCTGCCAGCGCGCTCATCACATCGACCTCATCGGACTGAGCGGCCGGATCAACGTACTGCGCCAGACCCGCCGGACCGAAACGGTCTGCAAATGAAGGCATTTCGGAGTTTGTATCGATCCCATCGCTGACGGAGTCGACGAGGCCGGCGCTGGACTGCGCCGAGGCCTGTTCAGGTGCGATCAGGGCAATCGGTTCAGCCGGAGCAAAGGTGGTCCCCAGGCTCTGCGCAAAGAAGGCAATCGCATTGCGGCCGGTCGAAATGATGGCGCCGGTGTGATTGACGGTCACCCGCCCGGCCTCACCTTCACCACCTACCGAGCCGAAGAAGCCCTGGCCGTCCGCAGACCCGAAAGTGCCGCCGCCGCCGCCAATCGACTGGGCGAAGATACCGATGGCGCCGCCGCCAAGAAGATTGATCGTACCGCTGGAATTGATAGTGACATCGCCACCATCGCCGCTATTGCCGCCAAACGGGTTGATGGCCAGGTCCACACCGGCTTCCTGCACACCAATCGTTGTATCGCCGGCATTTCCGCCACCGCCACCGATCGACTGGGCAAAGATGCCGTAGGCGCCGATGCCATGCGTGGTGATATCACCGGAATGAGTGACCGTGACGTCGCCACCATTGCCGGCATTGCCACCGGCGCCGCCGAAGGAAACTGCGCCGGCGTTGGAGATGTAACCATCGCCCGCATTGCCACCGCCGCCGCCAATGGACTGGGCGAGAATGGCATGGGCGTTGTCGCCGGTCGTGACGATCGAACCGCTATTGGTCACGATCACATTGCCGCCATCACCGGAAGCACCGCCGAAGCCGCCCATGCCGATGCTGATGTCCGGCTGGAATGTGCTGCCTAGGTCGCCATTGTTTTCGATGATGGCATTCCGGGTGTCGCGCGAACCATCCATGTTGCCGGCGCCGCCATTGCCGCCGCCGCCGCCGATGGACTGGGCGAAGATGCCATAGGCCAGATCGCCGTCTTCGCCATAATTCGGATCGTCATCGGCGCTGTAGAAACGGGTGCCGGATGTCTGGATAGAGCCAGTGTTGATCACGGTGACATCACCGCCATCACCCGCCGCGCCACCAAAGCCGCCAACCGCGATCGTACCGGTCGCGGTTGCGCCGCCCTGGCCGACTTCACCGCCACCGCCGCCAACCGATTGCGCGAAAATACCGCGTGCGCCGTCGCCCCAGGTGTTGATAGAGCCCGAATTGGTGACGAGCACATCGCCGCCATCGCCCGACGCTCCACCGAAACCACCGAGCGTGAAGCTCAGGGAGTCATTGTCGCTGCTCGACAGTAGAGCGTCCAGCTCCTCCCCATCGAGCGAGGTTCCGCCACCATTGCCGCCGCCGCCGCCGACGGACTGGGCCTTGATGCCGTCCGAGCCTGCACCGAAGGTCGTGATCGCACCGCTATTGCCGACGGTGACATCACCGCCATCACCGGCAGCTCCACCAAAGCCGCCAACCACGGCCACGAGTTCAAGATTCTTGTCCTCATCCGAGATGTCGGACGCATCACGGGTGATGGCAAACCCGGTTGCGCTGCCACCATTGCCGCCGCCGCCGCCAACCGACTGGGCAAAGACCCCGATGGAGCCGCGAACCCAGGAGATCACCGTCCCGTCATTATCGACCGAGACATCACCGCCATTGCCCGCCGCTCCGCCGGAACCGCCGACAGTTATCGCGATCGACGACGACTGGCTCGCACCGGCCGCGCCAGTTGCCGACATGCTGGGTCCGCCATTGCCGCCGCCGCCGCCAACCGATTGCGCGAAGATGACGTGAGCATCCTTGTTCACCGTCACGAGCGTGCCGGTATTGGTGACGAATACGTCACCACCATGGCCGCCCGTACCACCAAATCCGCCGACCGAAGTCGCCAGGTTGAATGTGTTCGAACCGATGCCACCGGCACCCGCGCCGCCAGCACCTTCGGGCTCACAAGGCGCTTCGGCTTCCGGCAGGCATTGATCGCCGATGATCTGGCTGCCGAAGGCACTGGAATCGAGGCCGGCAAAACCACCGTCGCCGCCTCCGCCGCCGACGGACTGCGCGAAAATGGCGTGGGAGGCCTCACCATTGGCAGTGATCGTTCCGGAATTGACGACACTGACCGTATTGCCGGTATTGCCGGTGCCACCGGTTCCACCGACCGCAAAGCTCAGATTGACCGAGTCCGATCCACCTGCCGCCAGCGACCCACTCGAGCCGCCGGTGCCGCCACCGCCGCCAACGGACTCGGCATAGATGCCGTGCGCGCGATACCCGGCCGTCTGGATGATCGAGGACGAGGTCACATTGACAATTCCGGCCGTGCCGCCTTCGCCACCGGTACCGCCGATGCTGGCCGCGACATTGACCGAGTCCGACGCACCGAATGTCGCCGTCAGCGCCATGCCGCCATTGCCGCCACCGCCGCCAACCGATTGGGCGAAGACGCCATGCGCCCGGTCGCCCTCGGTTATCAGGAGGGAGCCGCTCGTATCGACGATCACATCTCCGGCAGCAGCGCCAGTGCCACCGCTGCCGCCAAGTCCGAAACTGATCCCCATTGCGCGATTATTGCCGACCGTACCGGACATGCTGCCGGTCCAGCCGCCATTGCCGCCGCCGCCGCCGACAGACTGCGCCATGATGGCGCTGGACATGTCACCTTCGGTTCCGATCGACGCCGTGTTGGAGACATCGACGGTGCCGGCCGTACCGCCGGTACCGCCACTGCCCCCCAGCGAGACGCCAATCGAAACGGACCGGTCACCCGCTGTGAGCGCACCGGACACAGCGAAACCGCCATTGCCGCCGCCGCCGCCAACAGATTGCGCCAGGATGCCGACGGAATTGTCTCCGGCCGTTGTGATCTGACCGTTATTGGTCACTTCGACCCGGTCGCCCGTGCCGCCGACACCGCCCGAGCCACCCAGAGAGACGCCGAGGCCGGCTGTACTATTTCCAAATCCGCCGGCAAGCGTGGCGGCCCAGCCGCCATTGCCGCCGCCGCCACCAACCGACTGGGCCAGAATACCGTGACTATTGTCGCCAAAGGACGCCAGGACCGCCGAATTCAGCACGTCCGCCGTCGAGGCATTGCCACCGCTGTCGCCGGAACCACCCAGAGCAACAGCGACACCACCGGCGCGATCGCCCAAGGCCATCGAGGCCGCGAAGCTGGCGCCACCATTGCCGCCGCCGCCGCCGACCGACTGCGCATGCACGGCCGAAGACTGGTCTCCCAGCGTCTGAACATTGCCGGATACGGTCACATCAACCGCACCCGCGACGCCGCCGCTGCCGCCATCGCCGCCCAGGGCAACATTGATCGCGGCACTGTTTCCGCCACCTGTTGCACCAAAGGCCCCGGAGAATCCTCCATTGCCGCCGCCGCCGCCCACTGATTGGGCGAAAATTCCGTTGGACTGGTCACCCTCGGTCCCGACTTGCCCACGCGAGTCAATAGTCACGTCGCCTGCGGAATTGCCGACACCGCCGGTGCCGCCGAGAGAAACACCGATAGCGGCGCTATTGGACGAGGCCAGGCTGATGCCGCCCGTTATGGACATACCGCCATTGCCGCCGCCACCGCCCACAGATTGGGCGAAAATTCCGTTGGACTGATTGCCGTAGGTGTAGATCGTCTCGAACGTGTTGACGTTGACCGCCCCGCCCGTTCCACCACTGCCGCCATCCCCACCGATAGCCACGTTGATACCGGCCGCGTTCGAGCTGCCTGCCGTGATGGTGCCGGAAATCGCGGCTCCACCATTGCCACCGCCCCCGCCGATAGACTGGGCGAGAATGCCGTTGGCATCATCACCGTCGGTCGTGATCTGGTCGTTGGCGTTGACAGTCACTGTCCCAGCCGTATTGCCGGTTCCGCCGCCGCCACCCAGCGAGACACCGACCGCGGCTGCCTGCGAGCCGAAGCTCAGCCCGCCGGTGACAGAGAAGCCACCATTGCCGCCACCGCCGCCCAGCGACTGTGCCGAAATACCATGAGCCCCATCGCCATGTGTGGCGATCTGCTCGGCGGTGACCGTGACGTTGCCGGCTGAGCCGCCGCTACCGCCGGATCCACCGACACCCACATTGACGGCCCCACCGACGGACCCGCCACCGACCAGGCTTGCCGCGACCGCGAAGCCACCATTGCCGCCGCCGCCACCGATTGACTGGGCAAGGACACCGATTGCGCCATCACCGCTGGTCTCGACATCTTCGACCGTGACGTTGACCGTGGATGCCGCGCCGCCGACACCGCCGGTGCCGCCAAGCGAAACATTGACGGCTCCGCCAACACTCATCCCGCCGGCTGCGCTCGCGGCAACCGAGAATCCACCATTGCCGCCACCGCCGCCAATCGACTGGGCCAGCACGCCATGCGCCTCATCGCCGCGCGTGATGATGTGGTCCGTTTGGGTGACCGTGACGGTCCGGGCATAGGATCCGGCCCCGCCGCCTCCGCCAATGGAGACGCCAACGCCGACACCGGCCGTGCCGCCGGCGGCGACATTGCCCGTCGCAGACCAGCCGCCATTACCGCCACCGCCGCCGATCGACTGGGCCGCGATTCCGTGGGAACCGGTCCCGGTCGTCTCGACCACGCCGGTCGATGCAACCCTCACATCATCTGCGTGAGCACCGTCACCGGCTGCACCACCGAGCGCGACATTGACCGCTCCGCCGGCTGTGCCGCCTGCTGCCAGGGATCCCGAGAAGGCAAAGCCGCCATTCCCGCCACCGCCGCCAATCGATTGCGCCAGAATGCCGTGGGAAACATTGCCGAAAGTGAAGACCGTCCCGTCCGACGTGACCACCACGTCGCCATTGACTATTCCACCACTGCCGCCATCACCGCCGAGCGAGACACCGACACCAACTCCAGCCGTCGCGCCCAGGCTCATTGTTCCTGTCGCCGACCAGCCGCCATTACCGCCACCGCCACCAACCGATTGCGCGAAGAGACCGTGCGAATTGTCACCGGAAGTCGCGATAATGCCATCGCTGTTGAGCGTTACCTGGCCTGAATAGGATCCGGCTCCGCCATTGCCGCCGAGCGCGACATCCACGCCGACGCCAGCGACACCGCCGCCGGAGAGCGAACCGGAGAATGAGAAGCCGCCATTGCCGCCGCCGCCACCGATCGACTGGGCAACCAGGCCATGGGCATTGCTACCCGAAGTGATGACATTGCCGGTCGCGTCGATCAGCACGGTGCCGCCAAAGCCACCCGCTCCACCGCTGCCGCCGAGGGATACACCGAGGCTGACAGCCGCGCCGCTGGAAACCGCGAGGTTGGCGGTACCGGTCCAACCCCCATTGCCGCCACCGCCGCCGACCGACTGGGCCAGCACGCCGAAGGAGTTATTGCCACTGGTCTGGATCGTGTCTGCGGTCCGGACCGTGACGGAATCCGAGTCCCCCCCGGCTCCGCCATCGCCGCCCACGGCCACCGAGACAGACGCTGAGGCGCCAACGCCGGCACTGACTGCGCCGGCAAAGCTCTGGCCACCATTACCGCCACCGCCGCCGACCGACTGTGCCAAGACGGCATGCGCATTGTCGCCAAAGGTCAGGACCGAGCCGTCGAGATCCATCTCGACAACGCCGCCCATGCCGCCGGCTCCTGCGTTGCCGCCAACGGCCACACTGACCGACCCGAATGCCCCGATGGAGCCGGCAACCGAATAGCCGCCATTGCCACCGCCGCCACCGACCGATTGCCCGACAATTCCGGTCGAGCCATGGCCGCGGGTTTCGATGAATGTGCCATCGGCACTATTGACCCGCACAATGCCGCCTTCACCACCGACCGCGCCATCACCGCCGACTGCGACACTGGCGAAGAGACCGCCGGAAACCGCGCTACCACCATTGCCGCCGCCACCGCCGATCGACTGGGCGATGATGCCGTTCGAGTTCTCGTTGGTCGTCAGGATATTGCCATTGGCGTTGACCGTAACCGTATTCGCCGAATTTCCGGTTCCACCTTGGCCACCGACAGAAACCATGCCGCCGGCGCCGCCGCCATTGCCGCCACCGCCGCCGATGGACTGGGCAACGATCCCGGTCGCGCCATTGCCCTGGGTCTGGATCAGACCGCTCGTCGTAACGGTGACTGTATTGCCGGTACCGCCGCCGGATCCGTCACCGCCGATGGCCCCGATGCCGCCGCCGGCGCCGCCATTGCCGCCACCGCCACCGATGGACTGGGCGAGAATGCCGAATGCCCGGTCGCCCTCGGTGAGGATGCTGCCCATGGTGATGTCAACAACACCGCCATCGCCGCCGACATCGCCGTCGCCGCCAATGCCGACAATGCCGCCGCTGGTACCGCCATTGCCGCCACCGCCACCAATGGCCTGTGCCAGAACGCCGTGCGCGTCGGTTCCGGTCGTCGAAATCGTGCCGGTCCCCGTCACCGTGACCGTCTCGGCGCTTCCGCCCGCATCACCGTCGCCGCCTATGGCTGCCAGACCCACGGTCGAACTGCCATTGCCGCCGCCGCCGCCGATCGATTGCACCAGAATGCCCAGCGCGCCTTCGCCGGTAGTCGTGATCAGCCCGTCATTATCGACATGAACCTCGCCGGCCGCACCGCCAGAGCCGCCCGTGCCGCCCAGCGCAACAAGGCCGCCAGTGCCTCGCCCGGAGCCGCCACCGCCGCCGATGGACTGGGCCATGATACCGTGACTGCGATCACCGGTGGTCGTCGTGCCTGTCGAAATAGCACCATCATTGTAAACGGTTACCGTACTTGCATCGCCGCCGGAGCCGGAGCCTGCCCCCAGCGCGGCAATACCGGCAGAGGCACCGCTGCGGCCGCCACCGCCGCCGATGGACTGGGCGGTGATGCCGACAGCATCGTCGCCGCGCGTGGTGATCGTACCTGTCGCCGCGTTGGTGACAAATACCAGGCCGCCATTGCCGGCCCCGCCGCCGCCGCCGCCGAACGCGACCAGACCACCGGATGCCCCGGCATCGCCGCCAGATCCACCAATACTTTGAGCCACGATCCCGTCGGAATAGGTCCCGGTGGTGATGATGGAGCCGTGATTGGTGACCGTGACAGTCGAGCCATTGCCACCGGTGCTGCCGGAATCGGCGTCACCGACAATGCCGAAACTCGAGCCGGCATCGCCCGCTGCGCCGCCCATGGACTGGGCCAGAATACCATTGGCACTGAGGCCGGTGGTGCTGATGGCGCCATGATTGACGACTGTAACCGTTCCACCTTGGGATGCCGGCCCGGAAGATCCTCCGTCAGACCAGATAAATCCGCTACCGCCGTCACCGCCCGATCCGGCGCGGCTGAGGGCGAACACGCCATGCCCTTCATCGCCAGATGTCGACACGTTGACATAAGTCGTCAAGGAAACCGTTCCGCCGGCGCCGCTGGCCCCACCTTCATAGCCATCGAAGCCGAAACCGGCCGCATTGCCGCCATCGCCGCCATCGCCGCCGATCGAAACCGCACTGATGCCAGGCAGGTTGTCCGATATGGCGTCAATATCGCCATGGCCGGATGAGGTCAGGGTATGGATGACGTCCGGCCCGACCCCACCGTCCTCACCCGGATCACCATTCTCTCCGATCGTGAAGCATTTGATGATGCAGATACGGGCGCCCCAGGCATTATCGCCGTCCGAACCGTGCGATCCGACCTGGCGGTCAGAGAAAATGTTCGTGTTGCCAGCCGGTATAGCCGGATTGACCGTGGTCGCGGGCGAGCCCGGAGACCCGGTGATCCCGGACGAGGCCGTCGTGATGTCGCCGCTGCGGGAGGTAACCGACGAGAAGGTGAAGCTGTTTCCGTCAGCGTCTTCTGCCGTGTACGAAACGATATTGGCGAACGGATCGACATTCACCGCGGTGACCGTGTAGGTCGTCGCAGCGCCCGCCGTATCGGACGTTGCAGTGGGGTCAACAATGGTGTCGCCGACGGCTGCACCGACAATGATCACATTGAAGACATCCGTCATGACGACATTGTCGCCGAGAATCGCCTCGACGGTTTCATGTACACCGGTGATCGGATTGACAACGGTATCGCCGACATCAACCGCCCAGGCCGCCGGACTGGCGATTGCCGCCACACCAGCGCTGGCGAGCGCCAGGCTCAATGCTTGAGGGGAGGTGCCGAGAAGCAGGTTTGAAACACGGCGGGACCGCATCGACTGGCTCCCGTCGGAAGCCTTCAGAAACTTGTACAAACCAATCCCCCCGGAACACACAACTGACGCTAGTCTCGGGGTTTACGCAATATTTGTACCGCCCCCCATGGGAGCTTAACGCAAGCTTAACCTTTTAGCGACCACCCGCTCCTGAATACTGAAATTTCGGGTGGGGGCAACGACCGGAACGCTGGGCATTCCATCACTAAAAATCCGTCCGTGCCCCAAATCAACAGCTCAGCCTTCATCGCCCTTGGGCGCAGGATCGTCATTGGTGGACAGGCTATTCCGGCGCCGCCAGAACCAGAAACCAGCGCCTGCGGCGGCCAGGACCAGCAGGCCCAACACCACCTGGAAAAATAGCGACATACCGCCCTGTCGCCGGCCTTCGACCACACGCGCGAGCTCGCTGGCAACCGTTTCCGCCTCATTGGCAGCCCGCAGATCGACGCCGAGCGCATTGCCAATCTGGGCCAGTTGGTAGAGCGAGGGGTCATCCGCCTCGACTCCCAGCGTGATCAACTGGCCTTGCATCCGGGCAATCGGCTCGACCATGACAATTTCGAGAGACTTGTAGCCATCAGTCTGCCGGTCCTGCCAGGCCCCCGGGTCTGTCACACCGACAAACACCGGTCGACCGCTGACCTCAACATAGCGCATACCGCTCCAACCGCCATTTTCCGACGGCGAGACGTACAACAGCTCGCCATCCTCATCGGCCACGCGAATTTCCGGCCCGGCATAGCTTCCGGTCCAGGCATGAAGCTGGATACCAAGCACGCCGCGGCGAGGCGGATCGACCCGGAACCAATCCCAGTCCTGGTTGGCGATCCTGATGACGCTGTGGAAGGGAAGGTCGATCGCGCGCGCCTGGCCGATCCGGTCATTGGGCTCGAAAGCGTCATTGGGCGGTCGAGCGGAAAGCCTGCCCTGCACAAGGCCGCCGGCCGGGCCGTTCGGGCCCGATCCAGCAAGTTGCAGGCGGTGCCGGCCCGGCCCCAGGACCAACACTTCACTCGTGGCCTGTTTGCCCTCGCCTTGGTCGTCGGCGCCGTCGTGGATGGTGATTTCGGCCAATGAATCGGGACCCGAAAACACATCGAAATGAACCTCGGCTGCCCGCTCCAGTCGCAATGCAATCTCGGCCGTGCCGTCGCCATCCAATTCGATGGTGATAATCTCGTTTGGGTCCAAGCGGGTCTGTGCTCGCGACATGGGAGCGGCAAGCAGGACCACGCACACCGCCACAATGACGATGCCGATAAAGCCACCGTCTGATGGACGAGAGCGATTGGATGACATCACCGGCATCATCCGTTCTCCGGTTCGGCCCGGGAAACCGCATCCCCGACGCGCTGGCGCGCTTGTGGCAGGGACATCAGTCCGCGGCGTGCCTGATTGGCACGGTTTCGAACCCGGTCCATATCCGCCTGTCCCCGAGAGCTGCGCCCGACATCGGTTATTGTCTCGCTTGGCCGGGAATTGATGCCCCAGCGCAGGCCCGACTGTCGGGTACGACCATAGTACACGCCGTAATCCTTGATCTCATACACAGCGAGACATCGCCCGTCCGGCAGGACACGCTCAATATAGTTGTGCTCGATCAATGCGATACGGTCCAGATGACGGCCGCCGTCCTCGATCTCGACGGCATAGCCCGACCAAGTCTCAGCCTGACAGTTGAGTGGCGTCTGTGGTGCCGCAACCCGGTCTGGCTCAGGCGGCGACGTCGCGTCCGGCGCCTGATGCCGGGACAGGACTGATTCCAGATCGCGGATCGCCCCGGTCACATTGCCCTCACAAGTCTCGGCGCCATCGGTGAAGCTGGCATAGCGCCACTCCTCCGCCCGTGGATCGGCAAAGCTGGTGAACAGCCCGCGCGCCTGGGCATGGGCAGCCGCCAGCGGAGTGCCTCCCCCGGCAGACGCCGAAACCAGAAAATCACGAATGCCCTCGGCGTCCCGCGTGAAACGCCGGGTCGTGAAACCGCCACAACCACTGAAGACCACCGCCGCAAATTCGATCAACTGATCTTCGGGAAGATTTTCAAATGTTTGCGTGATTCCTGCCCTCGCATTGGCGAGCCGGCCACCCTCATTCATCGAGCCCGACCCGTCGAGAATGATCAAAAGCGAAAGCGCCGGCCCCTCACCCAACCTGTGCCAGGTGTCAGGCCCGCCACTCGCGGCCGTCGCCCCGGCCCGCAGCGCCTCCAGTCCGGCCCAGTACAGCCCAGCGCCCCATTGTGCAGGATCATTGATCGTGACCGCGGTCGCCGGATCAGCATCAAGCGGCTGGTCAGTGAGGCTGACGGTGACCGCGAGATCTCCGTTCTCGTCGCGCAGGCTGGACGCTTCCTCCAGATCGAAATGCGCCTGCCAGCGATCCTCGTCACCACTGACTTCGGCTGTCGCGCCACCGATTGTAACAGTCGGGGCGTCGTCCAGTGGCGCGGAAAATTCCAGACGCATCCGGCCCTCGCCGCTTTCACTGATGGTGCGCGCCACATCGACATCGAGTGTGCGCACAGGCGCTCCCAGCGCAAAAGTGGTCAGCTCCCTCTCCGCGTCATAATCCGGGCCGCCGGACCACTCAGCGCGGTAGGCCGTGCGACCGCCAGCACGCACTTCGATACGTGTCAGATGAACGGGAATACGGTCGACCAGCAATTGATGGTCTTCATTCGGCTGGGCACCGCTGGTTTGCCGATCCGCATCGGTCCAAGCGCCGCGGCGCGATTGCACGCTGACCCGCAAAGGCAGGGGTCCGCGCATGGCGTCATAGGCCTCATCTTCCGGTATTTCGTACCGACCGCGCCAGCGTCGCGCATCCAGCCATCGCCCATCAAGGGGCTCACCGCCCAAGGTCAGGATTTGATCTTCCGCATCGCGCTCAATCTCACTGTCGAAACGCAGCTCCACGGTCAGCTCTGCGCCCGGACTGACAGGTCGGAATGCCCTGTCTTCCGGATCGGAAGGCTCCTCTGGAGGCGTATCAAACAACCGCTCCGGCTCGGTCAATTCAGTCTCGGCAACGGGCGGCGCGGAGTAGGCATAAACCGGCAGGTCCTCGCCTCGGGCGGAGACCTCGACCGTGACCAGGCGGGGGATGTCCACCTCCCGACGCAACACAAAGCGACCTGCGCTGGCGCGGCCCGGGTCCTGTGCATCAGAGGCTGCCCGGGTCACGAAAACATAGGTGTAACTGTCGCCACTGCCCGGGCCGCCAGCCGGGTCGGCGAAGCTGACATCGCTGAAAATATCATCAATCCGGAAGCGGATACGGCGGTCGCTCCAGTCGACAATATCGGTCACGAGGATGGCACCGTCCGGGCCCAGGCCAAGACGCAAATCCCCCGCGCTTTCCCCGAAATGCCGACCCCGAATTTCGATGGTGTCGCGGGTGTCTTCCAGGACCGCGACAACGCCGTCGGCCGCGAGATCATCCTCGTCGACCACATCAACTATCGGCGTCCGGTCACACCAGTTGGCAACTGACTGCAGGGCCAGCCCAGCATCATCCATACTGAAGGCAAGGCTCTCATCGGCACTGAAATCCCAGCTCACATAGCCGGGATGCAGCGTGTCGACCCGATCATCGCCAAAGCCGGGAGCGGACCAATTATCATTGACGACTCGGCACAACGGCTCTGTTCGCTGGCGTGTGCCGTTGAGCTGGACGAAGGCGTGCTCGGTTATGCCGGCGCCTTCGTCTGTCTCGTCATACAGGCGCTGGGCAAGGATTCGGCAGGTGGCCCGTTCAGACTCTTCCGCCGACCCGCGCAGATCAGGCAATAGCGTATCAGACTGGCGGCAGAAATAATCAGCGTGGGACCGATTGAAAAAGCCGAATACCGTTTGTGCGTCCCGCCCCCGCGGATCACGATCAGGCAAGGTTGTGATCGCCGGCGGTTCGAGATAGCTGGCGACCGGGTAAGTGTCGCCGGTCGGCACACCCAGCAGTGTTCCCATCCCGCCCTGCGCCATGTTCAACCCCGACGGATCGGCGAAGGCCGCCATCTGGGCACGGACATAGATGCGGGTCACGGAAAGCGTGTCATTGCGGCTGTAGATGAAGCCCCGGATCTCCGGCGGCAGATCAGAGGTCGAGGCATTGCCAGTGACTTCATTGATCACATTTCCAATGCGGAAACCGGCCTGGGCCATGGTCGAGATCGCGCCCGCGGCGGCGAATTCACTTCCCATGCCAAACACAATGGCCTCATTGGTCGCCCAGGCATTGTAGCAATGTGGCCCAAGGCTCTCTCCGGCGCCATTGCTGACCGTCGCGCCATCAACACCAAAACCGCTGCCATTGCGGCCAAAGGCCCGGATCACGTCCCGAAAGCCAGCACTCGAACAGGCCATCAACTCATTATACTGACGCTGTACAGGAAGGGCCGTTTCGGAATTGTATTCGACGATATAGCCGGGCAGGCTGACGCGGGCCGCATAGCGCCCCCGATGCATGTCCCACGCTCGATAATCCCCCACACCAGGATGCTCTTCCTCATCTCCAGCGCGGCGCCAGTGAGCGATCTCGAGCCTGGCGGCCGGCGGATCGCCCGGCTCGGTCAACCCGAGGCCTTGCCTGATCCAGTTGAGGCTACGCTCCGCCAGATTGACCACGGTATTGACGACACCGACCTCCGGCGAGGACAGGGCATCCGGCACGTGCGCGACCGACTGGTACCCGTGAATGATCCCGGTGAAGGCGCCTGCCATGAGGGCTCGCGTCGGGTCCAGGGCAATGCCATTGGCATTGTATTCCGGTGAACCCCAACGCTCGAACATGTGGCCCATGGCCCAGCGATCCTGCAGGAAGTGCTGGGCGTAGCCCTCAAAGGCCAAAGCCTCCATCTCGGCTTCCCGGACCACATCACGGTAGGCTTCCATGTTGGCCGGATCGGCTTCGATTCGTTCACGCAAACGGCGGGCCCGCGCAGCGAGCCCCAACGCTGTCGCGTGAAGCCGCTGGTAGGAGCGGGTCGCTTGCGAGCCGAAGTGCGAGGCATTGAAACCGCCGCCCTGCCAATAGGAATAATTGTGGCAATTGGCCGGCGTTCCTGCCGGCATTTCACCACTGGGCAACGGTGGGCAGAGTTCGTTCCGGTTGATCCAGTCATAGAGGGAATAGCTGAAATCAGGGATACCGGCGAAGTTTGCCGCACCGGGAACCGTACGTTGCGGCAACCCCATGATATCGTCAGGATCCCAAGTCGATCCCTCGCGTTCACGGCCGATTTCCGGACGGAAATACCCGGTGGCCAGATCACGGACCACCAGGCGATTGTCCGGCGAGAACCCCCATGGAGAGCCCGGCGCAGCCCTGTCGAGCGCGACCTGGGCCAGCCAGGCGTGTTCGTTTTCATGACAGCTGTCGCGCGCACTTTGATGGCAATAATAGATGCCATGCCACTTGTCGGCATCTGTCACATGCCCGCTGTACGCTCCGGCGCGGGCCGACTCCTTGGTGTCGTACGCGGTGGTCAGACCCAGCAAAGCCACCACAAGCCCCAATCGCGCGACATGGGCGACGCGGCGCCATCCGGTCTGTCTCGGTGGCAGGATCATTGGACGGGTGCGCACCAGGCCTCCTCCGCGACAAAAATCGCATCAAACTCGGCCATCGCGCTTTCGAGCGCGGTTCCGGCCCGGTCCGCAAAGCGGTCGCGGCAAGCTTGCGGGCATTCCGCCTGGGCAACGCAAGCCCTCAACCTGCCGGCCTTCTCCTCGGGCGTCGCTTCCGAAGCGGGGGCGAGACAGGTCAGCACGCTGTCCATGCACTGGCCCCATTGGGCGATTGGATCATCCAGACCCGGATAGTGGACTGCGGTCAGGACCAGGTCGCCGTCAGTCGGACTGCCATGTCCAACCGGTCGTGCCTCCATGAAAACCGGGCATTCTGCAGTCCCTGCGACACAATCGGGATCAGCCACATAGTTGCCGTCGGCCCACAAATCGGCCGGGGGGGCATCGCGCGAACTCATGAACCACCACACGACAATCGCAGCCAGCATGAACAGTGCTGCCGACAGCAGCAGGGCTACAGGCATCGGGCGCCGTGCACCAGCAGCGCCTGGAGCGGCCTGTTCGTCCATCCGGTCTGGGTCTGGTGTTCGGTCTTCGCTCATACAGCCTCGCTGACACGGCCCAAGGGAGCCCTGCAATTGGTCAGAAAACGCGGAACACGGAAGGCTGAAGCTTAACACGCTAACCGGGAAGGTCGAGGCCCATATTGGCGCCACGACGGGAGGTAAGATGCGCTGACACACCGGCCCACAATCAAGTCCGGCGCTGACCCAACTCGCCCGTGGCAGCTCTTTTCCGGCAAAGACGAACGCCTGGTCCGGTCGGGCTCACACGATTTCTGCGTGCCGTTCTGACGATTTGTCATTTCCGGCACGCCGCCATGCGAAGATGTCGCCGAAGGACATTTGGGCGTGGCTTGACTCCTACAGACCCTCATCCGGTGGGCCGTGCCCGATAAATTGTAGGACATCATCACTTTGCGGGTCGGAGTGGCTTTTTTAATTCAGGCATTGGTTGTAGCTTCGACGGCATTCGTTCCAGCGTGGTCGGGTGCCTACAGGGCAACTACGTGGCGGAGCAATTTTTCGTAGCTTGGGGGTCCGGGCTCGATGGGGGAATGTATGAGCAATTTTCTGTCCGCAATCGCGACGGCGATGTTGGGTTTTTCCAAACAAGGTTCCGTCCAGACGTCAGCCGTTCGGACAATGACGCCGCCACGTGCCAGTCAATTGTCTGGACTGGCGGCCGTTGCACTTGCCATTCCGATGCTTGCAGCACCAGTCGAAGCCCAAACCTTTGGTGAAAGTGCCCTTTTCGAAGCGAATGACGGCTCTCACGTGGACCCAGGGGAAACCTTCGGCGTCACGCTCTCCTTCTACAGCGATTTTGCCAACACACTCGCGGATGTATCCACCGGGCTTGACCTCGATGGCGTCATTCCGGGCGCGGCCCTGACCCCGGGATCTCTCGCGTTTTTCGGTTGCGGCGACAATGCCAAATTTGGCGGCTCTGGGACCCTGACATTTGAAGACATAGACATTGCAACCACTTTCACGCTTTGCCGGATTACTTTCGACGTCAGCGTCCCCGCAGGCACGGCCAGCGGTGATTATGTTTTTTCGACTGAGCCTCTCATCGGCACGGCCACGCCCGACGGCGCATTTGTGTCGGACCTTGGCGACTTCACCGTCCCGGTCGACAACGACACTGTTGCCCCGTCATCAACGATCACCGGCCCGGCCGGTCCGGTAAGCTCGGCATTCAATGTTTCTGTGTCCTGGTTCGAGAACATTAGCGGCACGCCTCCAGAGGCAATTGACGGATTTTCCCCGTCGGACCTGACGGTGACCAATGCAACCGTGGCGTTCGCCGACCTGGGCGGCGATGGCGCGCAATCTGGCGACGACACGGAGGGCGTAACCATCGAAGTCACGCCAACCGGCGGCACACCCATTACCGTCCTGCTTCCTGCCGCGACGGTCCAAGACCAGTCTGGCAATGACAATTTGGCATCGAACACCTACAGCGTCGTCTACAGTGCGGCCGGCGACCCGGCCGATGATGTCGATTTTTCGATGCAGTGGTTGCCCAACAGCGTTGATGCCGGCGACACGGCCACAGCCCGCTTCACCATTACCAACAACTCCGCACTCGCCCTGACCGCAGGAGCATTCTCATTCGACATCGACAGTCCGTCGACGTCAAACTTCGTCGGCGTTCCGCCGCTCGCCACGCCATGCGGAGCGGGATCCTCAACGTCCTTCTTTACCTCCGATACATTCGCCCAGTTTAGCGGGCTAGAGCTGATCGCGGGCGGTTCCTGCACGTTCGATCTGAACGTGACAACCGATGCAGGCCTCGCGAGTACGAGCTACGGATTCGTGACGGGTGCCCTGTCATATCTGCTCGATGGCGACGCCGTCACCGACACCAACGCGGCTGCCAGCCTGGTCATCGGCGGTGCCGAAGGTGGCGCGGGCGAGATTGAATTCACCAAGACATTCGACGCAGCCAGCGCTGCGCCCGGTGACTCGATCGATCTTGAATTCTACATCGGCGCGACAGCCGACTTCTCGGCTACCGGTCTCAGCTTCACCGATGACCTCGACGCAATGCTTTCTGGCGCGACTGCGACCAACACACCAATCGCAGACGCATGCGGTTCCGGCTCAACCTTGAGCGGGACGAGCACCTTGACCCTCACGAGCGGTAGTATTGGTGTCGGCGAGTTGTGCCGTTTCACAGTCACTGTTTCAGTTCCCGGAGGCGCGGCCGACGGCACCTACACCAATACAACCGGCACGCTGTCCGCTACCCGTTCCGACACCGGCGCCGCAACCATCGCGGCAGCCAGTGATTCATTCGATGTGGTGAGCCCCGCTGCCACTCTTCCAACAACAACCATTTCAGGCAGCACAGATGACTTGGGTGTTGGGTTGGACAGAGATCTCGACATTCGTTTCAGCGAGGCGATCGACAGTCTCGAACTCGCGGATTTTGACCTGACGAACGCCACCGCCAGCGGCCTCACTGGATCCGGCACCGACTGGCAGGTCACCGTCTCACCAATCGCAACGGGAGCTGTCACAATTCAGGTCCTCGCCAACATCGCCCAGGACGCCGAAGGTGATTTCAACCAGATATCCAACCCGTTCAGCTTTACGGGCGTAACCCCAACGCCGGAGATCAATGTCACGGGCAACTCCGTCTCGATTCCGGACGGTGACACACTGCCCATCGCGGGCGACCACACCATCTTTGCATCGGTTGACGTGGCCGCCGGTCTGACGTCTCGCACGTTCACAATTGAAAACCTTGGGACGGGGCCCTTGAGCGTCACCAATGTGGCCATCAGCGGGACCCACTCTGCGGACTTCACCGTGTCGGCTTCACCGGCTGCCAGTGTCGATGCAGGTGCGAACACAACATTCCAGATCCAGTTCGACCCGAGTGCGACTGGATTGCGGCAGGCGACCGTCACCGTGACCAATAATGATGCCGACGAAGCCAGCTACGATTTCGCGATCGAGGGAACGGGCTCATCGGCTCCAGAAATCACCGTATCCGACGCGTCGGGTGCTGTTGATATTCCCTACAATGACACCACACCCAGTGTGGCCAAAGGCAATGATTTCGGGTCCACCGCCGTGGACGGCGGAACAGTTTCTGCGACGTTCCGCATCGACAATATCGGAACCGCCGACCTGGTACTGGGCGCCGATGCCGTCAGCATTTCCGGCTCCACGGACTTCACCGTGACCGCGCAACCGGCCACCACAATCACATCGGGCTCGTCCTCGAACTTCACGGTTCAGTTCGACCCGTCTGCCGTCGGCACGGAAAACGGTACAGCTTCCATCGCCAATAATGACTCCGACGAAGCGCCGTTCTTGTTCATTCTGACCGGGACCGGGACCGACAATGAGGCCCCGACCGGGCATTCGGTAGCATTCGATGCGAGCACCTATGGTCCCACCACATTCACCGCAGCCTCTTTCACGATTGATGATCCGGAAGTTCTCGCAACATTCGCCTATTCGATCAGCTCCGCAGGCGGCGGGGCCCCGGTTACGGGCAACGGAACCATTCCGACTCCGGCTCCGGGAAGTCCTACCGAGTACCAGGTGACAGGGATTGACGTGTCGTCCCTTTCTGACGGCACACTGACAGTCAGCGTCACCATGACTGACCCATCTGGGAATGCGGCGGCAGCCGTCACCGATACGGCTGATCTCGACCTGACCGGACCGACCCCTGCCATCACTACTGGGTCAGCCGATCCGGTCTCCGGAGCGTTCAGCGCGTCCATTGACTTCGGTGAAGCGGTCACCGGCTTTGCGCTGGGCGACATCGACGTTGCCAACGGCGCGGCATCCGCGTTCACCGACGCTGGCGCCGGTCTCTACACCGCCACCATTACCCCGGCGGGTGACGGGGCTGTCACCGTCGATGTCGCAGCTGGCGTCGCCCAGGACGGGGCCGGCAATGACAACACTGCCGCAACCCAGTTCTCCATCACCAATGACGAGACAGCGCCAAGCGTCGCCCTGACGACCGGCTCTGCGGATCCGGTGTCGGGGGCCTTCTCCATCACGGCCACCTTCTCCGAAGACGTCACCGGCTTCGCGGTCGGCGACTTCACCGTCGGCAATGGTGCCGCCTCGGCCTTCTCGGCCACCAGTGCAACCGTCTACACCGCCACCATCACCCCGGCGGGTGACGGGGCTGTCACCGTCGATGTCGCAGCTGGCGTCGCCCAGGACGGGGCCGGCAATGACAACACTGCCG